>Ga0213822_1000013_pt1 | contig 224587 bp, 180 predicted proteins | sample MC6MC0908MG_FD_179872 | JGI IMG/M metagenome (GOLD analysis project Ga0213822, IMG submission 179872) | Enriched soil aggregate microbial communities from Iowa State University, Ames, United States - MC6-MC0908-MG | ecosystem: Environmental > Terrestrial > Soil > Unclassified | place: USA... | reverse complement strand
CCAGCTGGCGCTGTGGTACATCGGCGGCATCTTCAAGCACGCCAAGGCGATCAACGCCTTCGCCAACGCCGGCACCAACAGCTACAAGCGCCTGGTGCCGGGCTTCGAAGCGCCGGTGATGCTGGCCTACTCGGCCCGCAACCGCTCCGCCTCGTGCCGCATTCCGTGGGTGTCCAACCCGAAGGCACGCCGCATCGAAATGCGCTTCCCCGATCCGATCCAGTCCGGCTACCTGACCTTCACCGTGCTGATGATGGCCGGCCTGGACGGCATCAAGAACCAGATCGACCCGGGCGCACCGAGCGACAAGGATCTGTACGACCTGCCGCCGGAAGAAGAGAAGCTGATCCCGCAGGTCTGTTCCTCGCTGGACCAGGCCCTGGAAGCGCTGGACAAGGACCGCGAGTTCCTCAAGGCCGGTGGCGTGATGAGCGATGACTTCATCGACGGCTACATCGCACTGAAGATGCAGGAAGTCACCAAGTTCCGCGCCGCGACCCACCCGCTCGAGTACCAGATGTACTACGCGAACTGAGCAACAGGTGACGATGACGAAGGATTTCCCTCCCACCCTTCGTCATCGTCGCCGCCTTTCCGGCTGGGGAGCCGGCAAGGCACATCGTAGAGCGGACCGTTGGTCCGCTGCACCACCAGGGGCAAGAGAGACCGGACGCGTGTCATGGGCCCTTCCTCCCTCCCGCGTCACCGCTGGCGTCGCCCTTCGGGCGTCGGCAACGGCGTGGCTCATGCAACGTTCGGCGCAACGACCGGCGGCCATGTGCAAGTGGCCGCCGGTTGACCTGACATCGGCCCCACGCGGGCCGGTTCCATCCACCATCGGGATATGCGCATGAAACTGATCTCCGCCATCATCCGGCCGTTCAAGCTCGACGAGGTCCGCGAGGCCCTCTCCGACGCGGGCGTGTCGGGCATCACCGTGACCGAAGTCAAAGGCTTCGGGCGCCAGAAGGGCCACACCGAGTTGTATCGCGGCGCGGAGTACGTCGTGGATTTCCTGCCGAAGATCAAGATCGAAACCGTCGTGACCGACGATCGCCTGGACGCCGTGGTCGAGGCCATCCAGACCGCGGCCGGCACCGGCAAGATCGGCGACGGCAAGATTTTTGTCACCGCGGTCGAACAGGTCGTCCGCATCCGCACCGGCGAAATCGGCGCTGACGCGCTCTAACCCCACTCGGAGCCCACAATGAAGACCTCTTTGTTCACCGGGTGGCAAGCCCGGTTCCATGCCGTGTGCCTGATGATGCTGCTCAGCGCGCTGGCCGTTGGTGCCTTCTCCAGCAGCGCACACGCCCAGGCCCAGGTCACCCCGGTGCCGTCGGAGACGGTCGCTGTCGAGCCGCTGCCGGCCACGCCGGAGGCCACCGCTGCCCCGGTCGCCGAAGCCGCCGCTGCGGCCACCTTCGATCACGGCGATGTCGCCTGGATGCTCACCTCCACCCTGCTGGTGCTGCTGATGGTGGTGCCGGGCCTGGCCCTGTTCTACGGCGGCCTGGTGCGCTCCAAGAACGTGCTCTCCATCCTGAGCCAGATCCTGGTGGTGTTCTCGCTGGTGCTGATGCTGTGGGTGGCCTATGGCTACAGCGCGGTGTTCAGCGAAGGCAACGCGTTCTTCGGCTCGTTCACCCAGTTCGCCTTCCTCAAGGGCTTCGGTCCGGATACCGTCGGCAACACGCCGATCGCCGGCCTGCCGGACTACCTGTTCGTCGCCTTCCAGTCGACCTTCGCCGGCATCACCACCGCGCTGATCGTCGGTGCGTTCGCCGAGCGCATCAAGTTCAAGGCCGTGCTGCTGTTCTCGGCCCTGTGGTTCACCCTGAGCTACATCCCGATGGCGCACATCGTGTGGGGCGGCGGCTATCTCGGTGAGATGGGCGCGATCGATTTCGCCGGTGGCACCGTGGTGCACATCAATGCCGGCGTGGCCGGCCTGGTGGGCGCCTACTTCGTCGGCAAGCGCATCGGCTACGGCCAGACCGCACTGAAGCCGCACAACGTGCCGTTCACCTACATCGGCGCGATGCTGCTGTGGGTGGGCTGGTTCGGCTTCAATGCCGGCTCGGCCGCCGCCGCCGACACCGTCGCCTCGCTGGCCTTCATCAACACCATCCTCGCCACCGCTGCTGCGGTGCTGGGCTGGACCCTGGTCGAAGCGGTCAGCAAGGGCAAGCCGTCCGCGCTGGGTGCTGCCTCCGGCGCCGTTGCCGGCCTGGTCGGCATCACCCCGGCCTGCGGCACGGTCGGCCCGCTGGGCGCGATCGTGATCGGCCTGGTCGCCGGCGTGGTCTGCGTGTGGGGCGTCACCGGTCTCAAGCGCCTGCTCAAGGTCGATGACACCGCCGATGTGTTCGGCGTGCACGGCATCGGCGGCATCGTCGGGGCACTGCTCACCGGTGTGTTCAGCGCGCAATCGCTGGGCGGCACCAAGGCCGACCTGGATATCGGTCATCAGGTCTGGGTGCAGCTGGTCAGCGTCGGCTTCACCATCGTCTGGTGTGCCGTGGCCACCGTGCTGATCCTGCTGGTGGTGCGCATGGTGTTCGGCCTGCGCGTCACCGAAGAAGCCGAGCGCACCGGCCTGGATGTCACCTCGCACGGCGAGTCGGCCTACGAGGCCTGAGCCGCGCGATACCGCATTAGAAACGAGAGAGAGATGCTTCACCTTTGCCGGCGGCCTTCGGGTCGCCGGTTTTTTGTGGGCTGCCCATAAGCCGCAGGCCCTGACCGGCGTCACTCTTTCACGCGCGCGTCTTCACACGCGATCCGACCAACGGTCGCTTCCAGCCCTATTTCCGGCGGCCCGATTGGCTTACAGTGCGCCCCGCCAGCGGCCATCGCATCGGCTGGCCCGGATTCTTTCCAAGGAAGAGCGTAATCGTGCAACAGGGACGTAATGAACGCAGCCGCGCGCTGCGCTGGCGGTTGAGTGTGGGTGTCGCACTGGCCGTGGCCTGCCTGCCGGCCACGGTGTGCGCGCAGGTGGCCCCACCCGACCAGGAGCTGCTGCGCCAGCAGGAGCGCGAGCGCGCCCTGCGCGAACAGCAGGAGACCACACCGGACGTGCGCCTGCAGGCCACCCCGGAAGAGGCCGTGGGTCGCCTGCCTGCCGACGAATCTCCCTGCTTCCCGATCCAGCGCATCGTGCTGGAGGGGGACCTGGCCGATCGCTTCAGCTGGTCACTGCGGGCGGCGGATCCGGGTGACGACCCCGCCACGGGCCGTTGCCTGGGCACCGGCGGCGTGGACATCGTGATCAAGCGCATGCAGAACGCGATCATCGCGCGCGGGTATGTGACCACCCGCATCCTGGCCGCACCGCAGGACCTCAAAACCGGCACGCTGACACTCACCGTGGTGCCCGGTCGCATCAACGCGGTGCGCTTTGCCAGCGAGGACGGGCGACCCCCTGCGCTGTGGAATGCGCTGGCGGTTGGCCCGGGGGATCTGCTCAACCTGCGCGACATCGAACAGGCGCTGGAGAACCTGCAGCGGGTGCCGACCGCTGCGGTCGACATCCAGATCGCGCCGCCGCAGGAGGGCGCACAGGACAAGCCCGGTGAAAGCGACCTGGTCATCAGCTGGGCGCAGCGCGCACCGGTCCGCCTGAACCTGACCCTGGACGATGCCGGCAGCCAGTCCACCGGCAAGCTGCAGGCCGGGGCGACCGTGTCGCTGGACAACCTGGCCGGGCTGAGCGATCTGTTCTATTTCAACGCGGGCAAGTCCGTGTTCAACGGCAGCGACCGCGGCACCGACAGCTGGTCCACGCACTACAGCGTGCCGATGGGCTGGTGGCTGCTGGGTGCCAACGCCAGCAAATACGACTACCGGCAGACCGTGGCCGGTGCATATGAGACCTATGAATACAGCGGCTCAAGCCGCACGGCCGAGCTGCGCCTGACCCGCATGCTGTTCCGCAATGCGCATGCCAAGACCAGCATGCATGCGCGTGGCTGGTACCGCGAATCGGACAATTTCATCGACGACACCGAAATCCTGGTGCAGCGCCGGCGCATGGCCGGTTGGGAGCTGGGGATCGCGCACCGCCACTTCATCGGCAAGGCCACGCTGGATGGGACCCTGGCCTACCGCCGCGGTACCGGGGCGTTCAACGCGCTGCAGGCGCCGGAAGAAGGCTTTGGTGAAGGCACCGCGCGCGGCAAGGTGGTGACCGCCGATGCGCAGCTCACCGTGCCGATGCAATGGGGGCGGCAGGCGCTGCGTTATACCGGCAGCTGGCGCGCACAGTGGAACCGCTCGCGACTGGTGCCGCAGGACCGCTTCTCCATCGGCGGCCGCTACACCGTGCGTGGCTTCGACGGGGAGCTCTCGCTCACCGGTGAGCGGGGCTGGCTGCTGCGCAACGAACTGGCTGTCGCCATGGGCGGCGGCGTGGAGAGCTTCGTGGCCGTGGACCACGGCCAGGTGGGTGGACCCTCGACCGAGTGGCTGCTCGGCGACCGCCTGACCGGCATGGCCCTGGGCCTGCGCGGCGGCACCCGCCACGTGCAATGGGAAGGCTTCGTCGGCAGTCCGCTGCACAAGCCCGACGGCTTCCAGACCGCCTACACCACGTTTGGCATGAATCTCGGCGTCTCGTTCTGACGCCAGCTGCATGGCCCTGCGCGCCGCTCCGGCGCGCCCCCACACCGCATTGAAAGGAAGCAACGCCGTGAATCGAGTCTATCGCCTGGTCTTCAACCGTACCCTGGGTGTCATGCAGGTCGCTTCCGAGCTGGTCTCGGCGCCCCACGGGGGCTGCGATGCGCGCGGCGGCAACACGATGGCCACGCTGCGGCCGATGAGCTTCGCGCTGTGGCTGGTGCTTGGCTGGGTGGGTCTGGTGCAGCCGTTGTCCGCGCAGCAGGTGCCCGATGCCGGCCGGATCATCGCCGACCCCGGCGCACCGGCCCAGCAGCGGCCCACCGTGGTCACCTCGGCCAACGGCACGCCGCAGGTCAACATCACCACGCCGAGCGCGGCCGGTGTCTCGCGCAACCAGTACCAGCAGCTGGATGTCGGCCGTCAGGGCGTCATCCTCAACAACTCGCGCACCGACGTGCAGACCCAGATCGGTGGCTGGGTGCAGGGCAATCCCTGGCTGGCCACCGGCACCGCGCGCGTCATCCTCAATGAAGTCAACGGCAGCAACCCCAGCCACCTCAACGGCTATGTCGAAGTGGCCGGCGCCCGGGCCCAGGTAGTCATCGCCAACCCGGCCGGCATCCAGATCGACGGCGCCGGTTTCCTCAATGCCAGCCGCGTCACCCTGACCACCGGCACGCCCATCCTCAACAACGGCGCGCTGGAAGGCTACCGGGTCCAGGGTGGCGCGATCCGCGTGGCCGGTGCGGGCCTGGATGCCAGCCTGACCGACTACACCGACATCATCACCCGCTCGCTGCAGGTCAACGCCGGCATCTGGGCCAACCAGCTGCAGGCCAGCCTGGGCACCAACGTGGTCAGTGCCGACCACAGCAGCGTGACCGCGCAGGCCCCCGGCAGTGGCACGCCGGCCTTCGCACTGGATGTCGGCGCGCTCGGCGGGATGTATGCCAACCGCATCTGGCTGGTCGGCAACGAGCACGGCGTGGGCATGAGCAATGCCGGCAAGATCGGCGCCCAGGCCGGCGAACTGGTGGTCACCGCGGACGGCCGTCTGGAGAACACCGGCGCGCTGCACGCGCAGCAGGACACCCGGATCACCACCGCCGGCGGCGTGGCCAACGCCGGCACGCTCAGCGCCGAGCGCGAGCTGCGCGTGGAGACGCCCGCCGACCTGGACAACAGTGGCGGCACGCTCAACGCCCGCCGCATCGAAGTGAATGCCGATGCGCTGCGCAACCGCGGCGGCAGCATCGAACAGGTGGGCGGCCAGACGCTGCAATTGAGTGGCGCGGACATCAGCAACGTGCAGGGCACGATCGGCACGGTGGCCAGCAGCTCGCCGGGGCAGGGGAGCGAGGGTGGCACCCCGGGCGGCACTACCGGACAGCCCGGCAGCGGCGGTACGCCCGGCACCGGCACGCCCGCGCCCGGCCAGGGCGGTACCGGCGGTAGCACGCCGCCCACGCCCAGCGCGCCGCTGGCGACAGGCGTGCTCAACATCGCCGGCTCGCTGAACAATGACGGCGGCAGCATCGATGCCACCGGCATCCTGCAGCTGAGCGCCGGCAACAGCCTGGACAACAGCGGCGGCACGCTCGGCGTGCAGACCCTGCAGGTGCAGGGCAACGCGCTGCGCAACGTGGGCGGCCGGCTGGACGTGCAGGGGGCGGCCTCGGCCCAGGTGCAGACGCTGGACAACAGCGGCGGCCACATGGCGCTGGCGCAGACCTTCCAGCTGCAGGCACAGTCGCTGTTCAACCGCGGTGGCACCCTCGCGCACGGCGGCAGCGCGGCCACTGCCTGGTCCATCGGCACGCTGGACAACAGCGACGGCAGCCTGGCCAGCAACGCCACCGCCTTCGGCCTGGACCTGGGCCATCTGATCAACACCCGCGGCAGCCTCAGCCATGCGGGCAGCAACGGACTGCAGCTGCGCGCTGATCGCCTGGACGGTATGCAGGGCACCATCGCCACGGCCGGCGACATCGCCCTGCAGCTGGGCAGTGCCGACCACCGCAAGGCGCAGTTGATTGCCAATCAGGTGAGCCTGAGCGCCGGCGACTTCGACAACCGCGGCGGACGTGTGCTGTCCACCGGGCAGCAGGCCAGCACGCTCAGCGTGCAGGGCACGTTGGACAACGGCGATGGCGGCACCCTGGCCAGCAATGGCGACCTGCAGATCACCGCGGCGCTGCTGGGCAATGCCGGCGGCACCGTGCAGCAGGCCGGCACCGGCAGCCTGCGCATCGATGCAGACAACCTGCAGGGCCAGGGCGGTACCCTGCTCAGCAACGGCAGCCTGCGGGTGCAGGGCGACACCACCAACCTGCGCGATGGCACCACCTCCGCGCAACGCATCGCGATCGACACCGGTGACCTGATCACCGCCGGCGGCACGCTCACCTCGGCCAGCACCGAGGTGCTGGACCTGCAGGTGGCCCGCACCCTGGACAACACCGGCGGCACGCTGGGCAGCAACGGCGCGCTGTCCATCGAGAGCACCACGTTGATCAACAACGGCGGCAAGCTGATCGCCGCCGGCACCGGGCAGACCACGCTGCACGCCAGCGAAGCGCTGCACAACCAGGGCGGCACGCTTTCCACCAATGGCGACCTGCGCATCGATGCCGATCGCCTGCTCAATGGCGGCGGCGGCATCGACCACGCGGGCAACGGCACGCTGCAGATCACCACCGCCAGCCTCAGCGGCGGTGAAGGCACTATCGCCAGCAACGGCCTGCTGCAGCTGCAGGCGCAGACGCTGGACCTGCACAAGGCCACGACCCGCGGCCGCGAGGTCGACATCCGTGCCGGCTCGCTGGACAACACCGGTGGCACCCTGCTTTCGCTCGGCGAGCAGGCCATGCAGCTGCGCATCAACGGCAGCCTGGTCAATGACGGTGGCACGCTCACCGCCAATGGCGCGCAGCAGATTCAGGCAGGCGCGCTGTCCAACCGGGGCGGCGCGCTGAACTCGGCCGGCACCGGCGATACCCGCCTGGTCGTGGCCGGCACGCTGGACAACACCGGGGGCACGGTTGCCAGCAACGCGGGCGCGCTGCAGCTGCAGGCAGGTGCGCTGGTCAATGCCGATGGCACGATCAGTCATGCCGGTCAGCACGGCCTGTCCATCACCACCGGCCGCCTGGACGGGCAGCGCGGCCGCATCGGCACCGCCGGTGCAATGGCGCTCAACGCCGGTGCCGTCGACCATCGCGGCGCGTCGCTGGCCGCCGAGCAGCTGGATATCAGCGCGCAATCGCTGGACAACCGCGGTGGCAGCATCATCGCCACCGGCACCGCCGCCAACACGCTGCAGGTGACCGACACGCTGGACAACGGCGATGGTGGCACCCTGGCCAGCAACGGTGATCTGTCGATCAGGGCGACGACTCTCGGCAATGCCGGCGGCGCGATCCAGCAGGCCGGCACCGGCATCTTGGCCATCGAAGTGGAAACGCTTAGCGGCCACGCGGGCACGCTGCTCAGCAACGGCGCGCTCGAGCTGCAGGGCGACACCCTGGATCTGCGCAATGGCACGACCTCGGCGCAGCAGATCCGCATCGACAGCGAGCGCCTGATCACCGCCGGCGGTCAGCTCAGCGCGCTGGGCACCCAGGCACTGCAGGTGCAGGCACGCACCCTGCTGGACAACAGCGGCGGCACCCTCGGCAGCAACGGCGGGGTGGACATCAACGCGGGCCGCTTCATCAATGACCACGGCAAGCTCATCGCCGCCGGCGAGGCCGCCTCGCAGGTGCGCGTGGACCAACTGCTGGACAACACCGGCGGCGCGATCTCCGGCAATGGCGATCTGCGCATCGAGGCCGATGTGCTGCGCAATGCCGATGGCACCTTGGTCGCGGCCGATGTGCTGCACCTGCAGGGCGAGACGCTGGACCTGCGCGACGGTGCGGTGGGCGCCACGCAGATCACCGTGCAGGCCGGCACCCTGGACAACAGCGGTGGCACGCTCAGCGCCACCGGCACAGCGGACATGCGCCTGCAGGTGCGCGAGCAGCTGACCAACGATACCGGCACGATCGCTGCCAACGGTGCCCAGCACATAGAGGCCGGCGCGCTGTCCAACCGGGGTGGCACGTTGAGTTCGGCCAGCACCGGCAACAGCCAGATCCTCGTAGCGGGTCAGCTGGACAACAGCAAGGGCGTGATCGCCAGCAACGCCGCTGCACTGGAGGTGGCAACGGGCAGCCTGCACAACATCGACGGCACCCTCAGCCATGCCGGCACCCAGGGCCTGACCCTGAGCACCGGGCAGTTGCTGGGCCGGGATGGCCACATCGTCACCGCCGGCGCCCTTACGCTCACCGCGGGCGAGGTGGACCACCGTGGTGCCACCGTGCAGGCCACGCAGATCGCGCTGACCGCCCAGGCATTCGACAACCGCGGCGGGCAACTGGTGGCCACCGGCACCCAGGCCAACCGTATCGACGTGACCGGCGCGCTGGATAACGGCGCCGACGGCCTGATCGCCACCAATGGCGACCTGACCCTCAATGCAGCGGTACTCGGCAATGCCGGCGGTACCGTGCAGCAGGCCGGTAATGGTCTGTTGGCGATCAACGCCGCCACCCTCAACGGTGCCGGCGGCACCCTGCTCAGCAACGGCACGCTGCACCTGCAGGGCGATACCACCGATCTGCGCGCTGGCACCACCTCGGCCCAGCGCATCCGCATCGAGACCGGCGATCTCACCACCGCCGGCGGCACGCTCACCGCCACCAGCACCGACGCACTGGCCCTGCAGGTCCGCGGCCGGCTGGACAACAGTGGCGGCACCGTGGCGACCAACGGCGCGCTGGATCTGCATGCCGCCACGCTGCTCAACAACGGCGGCAATCTGCAGGCCGCAGGGACGGCTGCAAGCCAGCTGAGCATCGGCCAGGCGCTGCAGAACCGCGGCGGCAAGATCCTCACCAGCGGTGATCTCAACGTCACTGCGGCCAGCCTGGACAACCAGGGCGGCACGGTGCACAGCGCCACCGACCTGAGCGTGGGCGTGGATGGTCTGCTGGACAACAGCAACGCCGGCCTGATCGCCAGTGGCGGCGATGCGCAACTGCGCGCGGACACGCTGGACAACCGCAGCGGCAGTATCGAACAGGCCGGCGAGGGCCAGCTGCAGATCGATACCGGTACGCTGCAGGGCGCTGGCGGTCGCATCATCAGCAACGGCGCGTTGACCCTGCAGGGCGAGGCACTGGATATCCGCGGTGGCACCACTGCAGCGCGCCAGGTCACGGTGACCGCCGGCAGCCTGGACAACGCCGGTGGCACGCTCAGCAGCACCGGGGATCAGACCATGCTGCTGCAGGTGCGCGATGCGCTGGGCAACGATGGCGGCACCATCGCTGCCAATGGCGCGCAGCAGATCAACGCAGGGACGCTCTCCAACGTTGCCGGTACGCTGAGTTCGGCAGGCAGCGCAGACACCCACATCAAGGTCGCCGGCCAGTTCGACAACACCCGCGGCACCCTGGCCAGCAACGGCGGTGCCCTGACGGTGCAGACCGGCACCCTGGTCAATGACGCCGGCCGCATCCACCATGCCGGCCAGAGCGGCCTCACCCTGCAGACCGGCAGCCTGCAGGGCCAGAAAGGCAGCATCGCTACCGCCGGCACGCTGACCCTGCGTGCGGACGCGATCGATCACCGCGACGCCACCCTCAGCGCCGGCCAGCTGGACATCGTCGCCACCGCACTCGACAACCGTGGTGGCACCGTGCTCTCCACCGGCACCCAGGCCAACACGGTGCGGGTGGATGGCACCCTGGACAACGGCGACGACGGCACCCTGGCCAGCAACGGCGACCTGCAGATCACCGCGGGCACGCTCGGCAACGCCGGCGGCACCGTGCAGCAGGCCGGCACTGGCACGCTGAGCATCACCGCCGCGACGCTCAATGGCCAGGGCGGTACGCTGGTCAGCAATGGCGCGCTGGTCCTCAGCGGCGACACCACCGATCTGCGCAACGGCACCACCTCGGCGCAGCAGATCCGCATCGACACCGGTGACCTGTCCACCGCCGGCGGCAACCTCGTTGCCACCGGCACGGGGCCGCTGGCGCTGAACGTGCGCAACCGCCTGGACAACACCGGCGGCACCCTGGCCAGCAATGGCACGGTGGACCTGCACGCGGCCACCCTCATCAACAACCAGGGCACGCTGCAGGCGGCTGGCGCGGGCAGCAACCAGCTGCAGGTGGGCCAGGCGCTGGAGAACCGCGGCGGGCGCATTCTCGCCACCGGCGCGACCGTCATCGGTGCGGCCAGCGTGGACAACCGCGGCGGCACCCTGCAGACCGGCGGCCCGCTGACCATCGGCGTGGACGGGCGGCTGGACAACAGCGGCCAGGGTGTCATCGCCAGCGGCGGCGATGCGCACCTCACCGCCGCCACCCTGGACAACCAGACCGGCAGCATCGAGCACGCCGGTGAAGGCACGCTCGCCATCGAGGTGACCGACCTGCACGGTGCGGGGGGCCGCATCGTCGGCAACGGGGCGCTGCAACTGAAGGGCGACACGCTCGATCTCAGCGGTGCCACCACCGGCGCGCGCCAGGTCACGGTGACCGCCGGCAGCCTGGATACCAGCAAGGGCACGCTCACCTCCACCGGTGCGCAGGCCATGACCCTGCAGGTGGACAGGGCGCTCACCAACAACGGCGGCACCATCGCCGCCAATGGCGCCCAGCAGATCACGGCCGGTTCGCTGTCCAACATCGACGGCACCCTGAGCGCGGCCGGCACCGGCGACACCCGCATCAACGTGCTCGGCACGTTCGACAACACCCGTGGCGACGTGGCCAGCAATGGCCGCCAGCTGCAGATCGATGCCGCCCGCCTGATCAATGAGGAAGGTACCCTCAGCCACGGCGGCGCCGAGTCACTGAGCCTGACGGTCGGCCAGCTCGACGGCGCGAAGGGCACCATCGTCAGTGCAGGCGCAGTGGCGCTGCAGGCCGGTGCGGTGGACCACCGCGGTGCCACCCTCAACGCGACCCAGCTGACCGTGCAGGCCGACGCCTTCAACAACCAGGGCGGCACCGTGCTGGCCACCGGCGGGCAGGCCAGCAGCCTGACCGTCAGCGGCGTGCTCGACAATGGCAACGGCGGCACGTTGGCCAGCAACGGCGACCTGCAGATCACCGCGGCCACCCTCGGCAATGCTGGCGGCACCGTCCAGCAGGCGGGTACCGGCATGCTGGCGATCAACGCCCACACCCTCAACGGCCCGGGCGGCAAGCTGCTCAGCAATGGCAGCCTGGCGCTGACCGGCGAGAACACCGACCTGCGCGATGGCACCACCGCCGCGCAGCGCATCCATATCCAGACCGGTGAACTGGTCACTGCAGGCGGCACACTCACTGCGACCGGCACCGACGTGCTGGCGCTGGATGTGCGTGGCCGGCTGGACAACACCGCCGGTACCCTCGCCAGCAATGGCACGCTGGATCTGCGCGCCGCGCAGCTGCTCAACAACCAGGGCACCGTGCAGGCGGCCGGGGCAGGCAGCAATCAGCTGGCCATCGGCGGCGCGCTGGAGAACCGGGGCGGTCGCATCCTGACCACCGGCAACGCCACGGTCACCGCGGCCAGCGTGGACAACCGCGGTGGCACCCTGCACAGCGATGGCAGCTCCACCCTGACGGTCACCGTCGATGGCCTGCTCGACAACAGCGCGCAGGGCACGGTGTCGTCGGGTGGCAACGCGAGCATCACCACGCACTCCTTGAACAATGATGCGGGCACCCTGGCCGCCGGCGCCGCGCTGCAGCTCGATACGGCCACGCAGGTACGCAACACCGCCGGCCTGATCCAGGCCGGGAACGATCTGCGCGTGACCAGCAATGGCATCGACAACCACAGCGGCCGGATCATTGCCGGCACGGTGGATCTGGATACCCGCGGCTACACCTTGGACAACCGCGCAGGCACCGTGGCCAGCCTGACCGGCGGCGCCACGCTGCGCACCGGCCAGCTGGACAACAGCGGTGGGCTGCTGCAGTCCGCCGGCAACCTGCGTATCGACACGGCCGGCCAAGCCCTGATCAACACGAATGCCAACGGCAACGGCATCAACAGCAGCGGCACGCTGGAGATCCACAGCGGTGCGTTCGACAACCGCGGCGGCTCGGTATTCGGCCAGGGCGCGATCACCGTCACTGCCAGCACCGTCGACAACACGGCCGGCGGTGCGCTGGTGGGCGCAGGCGACCTGACCCTGCGTGCGCAGTCAGTGGCCAACGCCGGCGGCAAGATCACGGTGGGCCGCAATGCGGACATCGTCCTGCCTGGCGCGCTGGACAACCGCGGTGGCCTGGTGGCCGCCGGTGGCACGCTCGCCCTCCAGGCGGGCAACGTCGACAACCGCTACACCGTAAGCGCACCCACCGGCCCGGCGCTGGGCCTGCAGGGCAAGCATCTGCAGCTGGGCACCGGCAGCCTGGACAACCAGCAGGGCCAGATCCTGGCCGATACCATGGTGGTGCAGGTGGCTGGGCAGCTGAACAACACCGGCGGCCAGATATCCGCGTCCGACACCGCTGACATCCGCGCCGACAGCATCGCCAACGCCGGCGGTTCGCTGGTGGCCGGCAACAACCAGATCGTGCGCACGCGCGAGATCACCGGTGACGGCAAACTGCTCTCGCAGGGCGACATGACCCTGGAGCTGGGCCAGAGCCACACCAACACCGGCGAGCTCGCCGCCAACGGCACGCTCACCCTGGCCATCCAGGGCAACCTGGACAACCTGGGCAAGCTGCAGGGCGCCGGGGTGAACATCAGTGCCGGCAACATTTACAACGCTGCCTCCGGCGAGATCAGCAGCGTCGGCCTGACCCGGCTGGTGACCAGCGGGGAACTGCTCAACCGTGGCCTGCTGGACGGGCGCATCACCCACATCGACGCCGGCACGCTGAACAACATCGGCACCGGCCGCATCTACGGCGACCACATCGCCATCCAGGCCGGCACCCTCAACAACCTGGCCGAAAACGTGGGCGGCGCCCAGCGCTCGGCCACCATCGCCGCGCGCCAGCGCCTGGACCTCGGCGTCGGCGTGCTGAACAACCGCGGCCAGAGCCTGATCTTCAGCGATGGCGATGCGGCCATCGGCGGGGCGCTCAACGGGCTGACGGCGGTGGGCAGCGCGCAGCGCATCGACAACCTCAGCTCCACCATCGAGATCGCCGGCAACCTGGACATCTCCGCGCTGGCGGTGAACAACATCCGCGAAAACGTGGTGGTGCAGCAGCAGACCATCCAGCATGGGCCGGTCACGCTCAACCAGCCAGGCTGGTTCAAGAACGGGCGCAACACCGGCAATCTGCGTGAGACCTCCAACTTCCAGCCCTACGAGGTCTATTACCTCAATCCGGATGACATCCTGGAAGACACCGCGTACATCACCCCCGACGGCCAGCAGATCCGCCGGGCGGTGGTCCGGCTGACCGCCAACACCAGTGCCTACTACTTCGCACGCGGTGGCCTGAACGGCGCACGTGGCGAGCGCTCGCGCCTGCCCGCGCAGGATGGCACGGTGGTCATCTACTACGTGGGCCGTGCGGACAGCCGCAACAATCCGGACCAGCTGGGCGCCGGGGCCGAAGATCCATTCCGCGATCTCTCGGCGATGCCGCCGGGAAGCAGGGACGGTTTCAACTACGAATCGGACACCCTGGCGTACAACAACGCCTACGGCACCTGCACCACCACCTGCGTGCAGTTGATCACCTACCCGGATTACGACAATCCGGAGGCGATGCTGATCAACATGCAGCGCCACACCACCAGCACCAATGGCAACGAGAAGACCCGCGTCGCCACCCGTACCACCACCGAAGACGTGCTGGTGTCGGCCGGTGCCGATGCCGTGATCAATGCCGGTGGCCACATGCGCATCGCCACCGATGTGTTGCGCAACGAGTACGCCAGTATCGCCGCCGGTGGCAACCTGGCCGTGGTCGGGTTGAACGTGGGTGAATCCTCGATCATCAACACCGCCAAGACGCTGTTCCGCACACATAGCTTCAGCAATGTCTCCATCACCTATGGCGGCTCGCGCAGCCAGTGGAGCGCCGCGCCGATCTCCGAGCAGCTCAGCGTGCTGGGGGCGGGCATCACCGCCGGCGGCAAGCTGAGCATCGATGTCGGCAACCTGCGCAACGAGAACACCGGCCGCGACGCGCCGAACGTGCGCGATGGCGACAGCATGGCCAACCTCAACACCGGTGGCCCGGGCGCGGGTTCGGTCGGGCCGGGCGCAGGCGCGGTGCAGGGACCGGGGCAGAGCAGCGGCCAGGGCGCGGGCCCGGTGAACGCACAGGGGCCGACGGCGGCCGGCGCGGCGCAGGGTCAGACCGGCAGTGCGGTACAGGGGCCGGGTCAGGCCGGTGGCCACATCGCCGATGGCGCGCACGCCCAGGGACCGTCTGCGGCCGGTGCCGCACAGGGCACGGCAGGCCAGGGCCTGCAGGGTGCCGACCGTACCAGCGGCCAGCTGGCTGATGCCGCCAGCGCGCAGGGACCGGGCCAGGTCGGCTCGGCGGGCCCGGGCACGGGCGCCGTGCAGGACATCGTGGCCGGGCAGGCAGCACAGGCCACGGCCACCGGCCCTGGGGCCGTGCAGGCCGGCGGCCACGCCGGCAGCGGTGGCAATGCCGCACTGGCCAACAAGCATGCCGTCGCCGCCGCCGGCAACGATCCGCACGTGGTGGTCACCACCACGCCCAATGCCAGTGCCCCCAGCGCCAGCCTGTTCAATGTGGATGCCAACCGCGGCAGCTACCTGGTGGAAACCGACCCGCGCTTTGCCAGCTACCGCAGCTGGCTCAGCTCGGATTACCTGCTGCAGCGCGCCGGCTATGAGCCCTCGCAGACGCAGAAGCGCCTGGGCGACGGCTTCTACGAACAGAAGCTGGTGCGCGAACAGATCGGCGAGCTCACCGGCCGCCGCTTCCTCGATGGCCATGCCAGCGACGAAGACCAGTACCGCGCGCTGCTGGAGGCCGGTGCCACCGTCGCCAGTGCGTGGGGCCTGCGCCCCGGCGTGGCGCTGACCGCCGAGCAGATGGCCCGCCTCACCAGCGACATCGTCTGGCTGGTGGAGCAGGACGTCACCCTGGCCGACGGCTCCACCGTGCGCGCGCTGGTGCCGCAGGTGTACCTGCGGGTGATGCCGGGCGATCTGGATACCAATGGCGCGCTGCTGGCCGGTGCCGACATCGACATCAAGCTGCGCGGCGACCTCGTCAACAGCGGTGCCATCGCCGGGCGCCAGCTGGTGAGCATTGATGCGGGCAACATCCGCAACGTCAGCGGTGGGCAGATCAGTGGCCAGCAGGTCGGCCTGCAGGCGACCCACGACATCGACATCATCGGCAGCACGGTCACCGCCACCGATGCACTCGGGCTCAAGGCCGGTGGCAACATCACCGTGGCCTCGACCACCCGCGAGTGGCGCGACAACGGCGACCTGCTGGTGCAGCAGACCACCACGCTGGATCGCGTGGCCGGGCTGTACGTGACCAACAAGGACGGCGCCGGCGTGCTCAGCGTCAACGCCGGTGGCAACGTGGAGCTGCGGGCCGCGCAGCTCGCCAACGCCGGTACCGACGGCCTGACCGCGATCGTGGCCGGTGGCGACCTCAGCCTTACCTCGGTGGCCGAGCAGCGCAGCGTTTCGCTCACCCATGACGCCCGCAACTTCAACAGCCAGAGCCAGTTGATCAACATCGGCACCACCATCAGCGGTGCCGGCGATGTGGTGCTAAAGGCCGGCAACGATCTGAACCTGACCGCTGCCAACGTCTCAGCCGCCAACGCACTAGTGGCCCAGGCAGGGCGCGATATCAACAGCGTTGCCGTGGTGGACACGCGCACGTTCGACAGCGGTGCCAAGAGCAAGAATGGCTCGCGCGAGGTCAGTGCCGCCGATGGCTGGGTGCTGGGCAACCAGCTCAGCGGTGGCGAAGGCGTTGCCCTGCAGGCTGGCCGCGACCTCACCCTGCAGGCCACCACGGTGGACAGCAGCGACGGCGGCGTGCTGCTCTCGGCCGGGCGCAACCTGGCGCTGACCACCGCGCAGGAAACCCACGATCTGGTGGTGGACGAAACCACCCGCAAGAAGAAGACGCTGTCCAGCACCACCACCACCACCCATGACCAGAGCTCGGCCAGCTATGCGGTGGGCAGCACCATCGGCGGCAAGACGGTGGACATGATCGCCGGCAACGATGTGACCATCACCGGCTCCACCGTGCTGGCCGACAACGACCTGCGCATCGCCGCGGCCAACAACATCACCATCGAATCGGCGCAGGACACCTACAGCGAGGCCAGCAGCTTCAGCCAGAAGAAATCCGGCATCACCGGCGGCTTCGGCAATGGCGTGGCGTCGGTGGGGTACAGCAGCGCGCGCACCAACAACGACAGCGCCACCCAATCCACCACCCAGGTCGCCTCGGCCGTGGGCTCGATGGAGGGCAACGTGCTGATCAACGCGGGCAACCAGCTGACCATCGCCGCCTCCGATGTGGCGGCCGGGCAGAACCTGACCCTGGCCGGTAAGGACATCAACCTGATCGCGCGGCAGGACACGCTGGAGACGCAGAGCAGCGCCTCCAGCAAGTCGAGTGGCTTCTCGATGGGCGTCACTTACGATCCCACCAAGGCCTACCGCAGCGCCCGCGATTCCACCACCGACGGCATGGCCGACAGTGGCTCGACCATGGGCAAGATCACCCGCACCGCCGAAGGTGCCGCCTCCGGCCTGCGGGCGGCCACCACCGTGGCGGTGGTCACCGCGGGCAGCCAGCGATCCAACAGCAACCAGAGCCAGTCCAGCAGTGATGCACGGGTAAGCCAGCTCAGTGCAGGCGGCGACCTGAGCCTGATCGCCAACGGCGGCTCGATCTACAGCCAGGGCGCGCAGATGGCGGCCGAGGGCGATGCGCTGCTGCTGGCCACCAAGGACATCGTGTTCGATGTCGCCCACAACACCGAATCCAGCACCAGCCAGAGCAGTGGCAAGGGCTGGGGCATCGCCAACAACACCAGCGGCCTGCCGTTCGGCACCAACAATTCGCGCAGTGAAGGCAGCGGCAGCAGCGACACCATCACCGGCACCCAGCTGTCGGTAGGCGGCGGGGTGCGCATGGCGACCAGCGAGGGCGATATCCGTCTCACGGCGGCCAACATCGTGGCCGAGAAGGACGTGAACATCCACGCCGCGGGCGACCTGACCATCCGCAGTGGGCAGGATACGGTGAGCAACACCAACACCTCGCAGAGCAAGGCGATCGGCACGGTGCAGATCTCCGACACCGAGAAGTTCTCGGGCTGGCACCGCCAGGAGCATGACGATGACAGTGCGCAGGTGTCGCAGGTGGCCAGCAATGTCGGCAGCCTGGGCGGCAACGTCAACCTGAGCGCCGGTGGCACCTACAGCCAGATTGCCAGCAATGTGGTGTCGGCCAAGGACATCAACATCACCGCCGCGCAGATCGAGCTGCTCACCGCCGAAGAGGTCGGGCACTCCTCGCAGCGCGATGACGATCTGAAGATCGGCGTGTTCGCACGGGTGAAGTCGCCCTTCATCGACCTCATCAACAACGTGGATGCGGCCCGGCAGTCCGACGGTCGCCTGTCGTCCATGCAGAACATGGCAGCGGCCGCCAATGCCTACCAGTCGGCCAGTGCGATCGCCAACGCGGCCGGTGCCGGTGGCAGCGGTGCCTTGTTCAATGCCGAAGCCGGTATCGGCTTCAAAACCGCCAACAGCAGCGCGGATAGCAGCAGCGTGGTCTCGCAGGGCTCCACGCTTCAGGCTGGTGGCAACCTCAACCTGACCAGCACCAGCGGTGACATCCATGTGGTGCAGGGCAACCTGAGTGCGGGCAACACGGTGAGCCTGGATTCGGCACGCGACATCCTGCTGGAAGCCGGTAAAGCGCAGCTTGCCGACCGCAGCAAGAGCAGCAACGCTGGCGCGGAAGTGGGCGTGGGTGTCGCGGTAGGCGCGCAGACCGGCGTGTACGTGTACGCCGAAGCCAGCGTGGGCAGCAGCAAGTCCAACGCGAACAGCACCACCTGGCAGAACACCACGCTCACGGGCCAGAACATCTCGCTCAAGGCCGAGGGGGACACCACCCTGCGCGGTGCCACCGCGACGGCCGACCGCATCGATGTAAAGACCGGCGGCACGCTGACCGTCGAGTCGCTGCAGGACATGGCCGAAAGCATGTCCAAGAACAGCCAGGTGGGTGGCCGGGCGCAGATCTCGTTCGGTACCGCGTGGAGTGCTGACGGCTACGCCAGCGGAGGCAAATCCAACGGCAGCTATCAGGGCGTTGGCCAGCAGTCTGGCCTGTTCGCCGGTGATGGCGGCTACCACGTCGATGCCGGCCACGTGAACCTGGTGGGCGGTGCGATTGCCAGCACCAACGCTACCAACAGCGAACTGACCGCGCAGACGCTGACCTTCAGCGACCTGCAGAACCAGATGCAGCACAGCACCAGCTCGGGCAGCATCAGCGGTGGCTACGGCGGGCGGGCAGAGAACTGGAAGCCGACCACGGAAGGTGCCACGCCGAACTTCGGTGGTGGCGTGCCGATGAACGAGAAGGGCGGCGACAGCAGCACCACTTACGCCACGCTCACCGAAGGCAACATCGTGATCGGCGGCAAGAAGGTGACTGCCGCCGAGCTGGGCGTGAACACCGATGCCGCCACGGCGCACCGCGCGATTGAGGCGATGCCCAATGCGGAGCTGCAGCTGGCCAATCAGCAGGCGATGGCCAATGCGATGGGCACGGTGGTGGCCACCAGCAAGCAGATTGCTGGGGATATCGGCAACCAGGCCATGCGGGATCTGGAGAATTCCTATCTCTCTACCCTGTCTGATGAGGAGAAGGATCGCTTCAAGAGCCAGAGCGCGGAAGGCAAGTCCAATGAGCTAGCAGCGAGGTTCCCATCCAGCTATAGCGACGCCGTGGCACAGCAGCAGAACTGGGGCATCGGCAGCCAGAATGGCCGCGCGCTGGAAGCGGTGACCACGCTGCTGGTGGGCATCGTATCGGGCCAAGGCGGCGGGCAGGTTGCAGCCAATGCATTGGCGCCATTTGCAGCGACACTCATAGGCGAGAAATTTGACAGTCACCATGGCAGTGATCCCAACGCAGCGCTGCAGATTCTTTCGCATGCTTTGCTGGGTGCGCTGATGGCAGAGGCAAATGGCGCTCCGATGGTAAACGGGGCATTGGCAGCCAGCGGCGGAGAACTGGCTGCGAATTACCTGAGCAGTTACTACGAGAATCAGAACGGCCAAGCTCTCACTGCCCAACAGCAGGCGGAGGTCAAGGCTCTAGCGCAGGCACTGGGCGCGTTGACCGGCAGCATGGGAGCAGAGGGTATAACGGGTGCTGCACTGGGATCCTCGATTGCAGAGAACGCGGTGGAGAACAACTTCCTCGGCAAGAACGATCTTGCGCGGCTGAGAAACCTCCGCGAGAAAGCAAAGCAACAGGGTGGCTTGAATCCGCAGGAATCAATGGAACTGATTCTGCTCGACTCGGGCGATCACATGAGTGCCGGCCTTCTGAGAAAATTGCAGTCGGGAGAGACACTCACGTCAACGCAAGAGGCGAATCTTGTCACGTACTACGAACGGTACGTCGAGCAAAACGGCGACTTCGAGATAGGGAACCTCGACGGAATCGATCCGGGCGACTACTACGGCTTCCCTTATGCAGGTCTCAGCGCTGACAAGCAGGCTTACAAGGACTCAAACTTTACCTTCTGGGAGCATGTGGCTGGACGGGAGAAGAGTCCGAATGACAGCATCTATCAGGATGCTCTGCTCAAGTCAGGTTTCGGCAGCCTGAGAAGCGAGGACTTGCTGCCGTCGTCCATGCAGTGGCGAAGCTTCTTTGGGCTTCATGACGCTCTGACATCCAGTCCGCTGGCGAGCGTAGGCTACCTGACTGCAGCTGCAGCGGGGGCCGGCGATGAACGACGTCAGGCAGTCGCGGAAATCATTGCAAACCTGGCGGCCATCGGCGGTGCTGCTACAGCGGGCAGGACTGGACTGATACCGGTTACAGGTCCCCTTGGCATACCGCGGCCGCCGACGGCTGGTGTCTCAAAGGAGTTGCCACAGACGAACGCACTTGTTCTCCCCGCCAAAGGCACGTCAAGTCCGAGCGAAGCCAGCGCGCCGGTTGCGTCGGCGAAACTACCTGTCTGGCTGCAGCGTATGAAGGACGGTAATGACTTCAATAGAAGTCAGGCTGCGAAGTATCCTCACAACGAACTGTACATTGACAGCCCAGACGGTAGTGGCCGCTATACGAGGTTGGATTCATACAATCCTCTGTCGGGCGATATTGTTTCGAGAAAACATACTCAGCTGTCCAGTGTTAACGAATCATCCGCCATTAATTATATAAATGAGGCTGTCAAGAAGTATCCTCCGGGCGCTATCATTGCTAGCGTCCCCTCGAGTGGTAGCTTGGGCGGCATGACTCTTCAGGGGAAGCTGATCCTAGAGGTGCCTCCACAGCAGCGGCCAATACCCAAGTCCATCCTTGAGCATGCGGCCAGTCGAAATGTTATTATCAGGGATTCGAACGGGAGGATTTATTGATGCGGCATGAAATTATCTACTGCCTGCAGTGGTTTCAACACTACAGGAAAGTCGTGGATGCAATTTCAAGGGATGAGGCGGAGCGTCGGCATAGCGCCAGACTTTCATATACCGCCTTGCTTGGCGGAGAGGAAAGTCCTCGGGCACATGTTCAAATGTTGTTAGATAAGAAAGCAATTTTAGTTGGTTTCTTGGATGAACATGTTCGCGAATACATGAACTACCAGTTTCAGCTCGTCGATGATGCCAGGATCTTTCTTAGGGCGGCTAATTTTAGGCGTTATATTGATGGTACTGACTCTATAAGTAATGGTGAGACCTATTCATTTCTGCCTACTGGAGAGGTGGCAATACTAGAGTCCAATCTCATTACAAATGAATCTAGAGAGTTTAGTAAGGAATACGATCCGAGTGGTCATTTCATAGACATGCCGCCCTTTGGTGATTTTAATAGTATTGTTAAAGAAGAATGGATCTAGCAGTTATCAGCTGTTTGCAGCGCTTGTCTAAATTTATTCAACTACTTGACCAGTAGTCGCGAGATCCACGACGCGCGGCGCAGCTTGTGCAAGGGCGGCATGTTTGTACTAGGTTAAGTGAGTGGCATCCTAAAAGCCGGTAAATCGCAGCTTGTCGACCGCGGCAAGAGTAGCAACGCTGGCGCATAAATGGGCGTGGGTGTCACGGTAGGCGCGCAGACCGGCGCGTACGTGTATGCCGAAGCTAGCGTGGGCAGCAGCAAGTCCAACGCGAACAGCACCACCTGGCAGAACACCACGCTCACCGCCCAGAACATCTCGCCCAAGGCCGAGGGTGACACCACTCTGCGCGGTGCCACCGCCACGGCCGACCGCATCGATGTAAGGACCGGCGGCACGCTGACCATCGAGTCACTGCAGGGCGTTGCGGAAAGCATGTCCAAAAACAGCCAGGTCAGCGGCCGGGTGCAGGTGCTCGGCACGGCGTGGATTGCTGATGGCTACGCCAGTGTTGGCAAATCCAACGGCAGTTATCAGGGCGTTGGCCAGCAGTCGGGCCTGTTCGCCGGCGATGGCGGCTACCACGTCGATGCCGGCCACGTGAATCTGGTCGGCGGTGCGATTGCCAGCACCAACGCTACCAACAGCGAACTGACCGCGCAGACGCTGACCTTCAGCGACCTGCAGAACCAGATGCAGCACAGCACCAGCTCGGGCAGCATCAGCGGTGGCTACGGCGGGCGGGCAGAGAACTGGAAGCCGACCACGGAAGGTGCCACGCCGAACTTCGGTGGTGGCGTGCCGATGAACGAGAAGGGCGGCGACAGCAGCACCACTTACGCCACGCTCACCGAAGGCAACATCGTGATCGGCGGCAAGAAGGTGACTGCCGCCGAGCTGGGCGTGAACACTGATGCGGCCACGGCGCACCGCGCGATTGAGGCGATGCCCAATGCCGAGTTGCAGCTGGCCAATCAGCAGGCGATGGCCAATGCGATGAGCACGGTGATGGCCACCAGCAAGCAGATTGCCAATGATGTGCAGGCCAATAAAGCCAACAGGCCAGTTGGTCAAGCTAGTAGTCATACATCCCCGACAACTGTTACGGTTGAGGTCGACGGGCCGAGGATCAACATAATCAATGCCAAGACGTCCGGCGCGGCAGAGATACTGAAGCTGAGATTCCCCGTTGTAAGTGAGGTCCCATGACAAGTTCAGGTGCTAAATTCGATTGTACGTCGCTTCCTTGGCACCTCTATCTACTGACGCTGGACGATTATTCTCCGCACGCATCAGTAGGAGGGATGGCGAGCAGCGGTGAGCGCTGCAAGTGGCAATACTCAGTAGAGGTCATCTACAGATGTCTGGAGTCTGGCCTTTGGACTCTTTGGGATGAAGGTGTTCTCGATTACATTGGTGCCGCTGGATACAGAGGGTTGTGCGAAGGTCTCGCCCGCCTCAATCCCGCCGAACTCGATGAGGAGGGCGAAAGCTACTGGTTAGTTCCACTCATGACTGCAACTGAGTCTGCAAAGGAAATCGTGAAGAAGTTTGCCATTCCAGGTCAGCCGGGCGAGTTCAGAGATGGAATTATTGATGAAATAGAGCGCCACTTCGCGGCTGCGAGAGTCTCTCTTAAGCGCGGAATAATATTTCCAATTGATATGCAATGACGCTACAGCAAGTGGCTGTTCCAAGATCTACGTGTGGATTTTACTCAGGCCGACCATTCATATCGACGCGAAATAGCACAGATCATGTAGCTCTCTGGCATAACTAGCGGCGTACAAGAGGAAGTGGTGAGTAAAGTGGTTCTCTATGTCGGACGGTGCTCGAGCTTCGCTCGAAACCGGACACAGTTTGGTGCTTGCCGCCGTTCATGGACCTTGCTCAGCTTTCGACGGAAGAGTTGGTTCTTTGAGATCAATTTAAAGAGGGTGCTCGTATGGCTCTACTATGCAGCCTAGCGCTAGTTGGGCTGTCGGGTTGGCTCTGGATGGATTGCATTTAGTCTGAGATGGAGGCGCGGACTTTCTTGCTTTGAGGGTTTGAGGTATGGCAGTGGCCGAATTGAAACGTGATCCAAGAGGCTCGATGTCGTACTGGAACACATGGACAGTCTTCTCAGAGTCCACCATCGACTCCATGTGGCGACAGGTAAACGGGGACTTCGAGAACGAGGCCGACAAGCCTCAGTTTATTTTCGACATCGCGCGGCGTCATGCGGATCTGATGCTTTACCGCTACTCGCGCGGGGACACCGCGCAGGAAATTGCGAGCGAGTTCAAACTTCCGCGCTCGCAGGCCGCTCTCTGGTCAGTGGGTCCAGATCCGCAAGCGCGTGCTGATTTTTTAACTTTGGAGCTGTCTGGTAGTGAATGGAACGGTTCTTCCAGCGTGGTTGCATTCAATCGTATTTGTAGTGCTATCGATCTACATGTTCATGCTCTGGGCTGGCCTGAAGCGCGACGCGTTGAGCGAGGCACAGAAGCGCTTGATTGAACGTGTGGAATTTCTTCGGTCGCCAGGCGCCGCCCTATCAGGTGGTTGCCTTTCCCTGGCTCTCGCCGTGGGTAATGCGGCTTGGGCTTACGGGTACCAATGGTGATCACTACCAAGGATGTTGCATGAACGTCAGAAGCGTCGGTTGTTACAGAGCTTCGGCCCTGTTGTCTCCGGTAAATGAAGGATTTGCTATAAAACAAGGCACCTACGCCTCAATCGCCATCGTGATCCTTTCGCTGTCTGGAGCTTCGGTGGCGTTTGCTGAGTGCCAGTCGGGAACACGGGATATGGAGGGTACCCCCGCCAGGGCTGAGGTGTGCATCGTGTCGGCGGGGATGTTCAAACCCAATAATGTGACTGCCAGCATCATTGGTGTCTGAGTGCCGTATCACGTTTGACGCAGAGGGCCATTCCCTACCGTTTGAAAAGGACGCTGCCTGCAGCAAGACATTCTATGCCTCGTTGCTCGGCCAGCTCATGCCTGCCGCCGATGCCAAGCGCTGCACGGTGTTGCTCGACGGAGTTGAAGTTCTGAGCAAGGAGTTCAAGCTATAGGCAGAGCCTGTGATGGGTAGGTCGCACCCGTAGCGTCGAAGACACTGCATCGGGCCAGTGCGTTATAGGCTTTGTCAGCGGACTGCCCTCCCGCAACGTGCTCGCGGGCTGCAGTCGTGCGAGAGCTGGAACCATAACCCGGGAGCGCAGGTAGGCTTCGCCCTGCGTGGCTCTACGCAGGGCAAGGCCGAATGACGCACAATCAGGCCATGCCCAGATTCCGCCTCCCGCTCGTGCTGCTTGCCACCTTTCTGCTCGCCGCCTGCGCCAGCACCGATGTGCGCAGCCCGCTTGCAACCTGGGTGCCTTCGCCGAACTACAACAGTCGCAACCCGGTCATCATCGTGTTGCACCACACCGACCAGGACGACGTCCAGCAGAGCCTGCACACTCTGCGCACCGCCAACAGCGGTGGCAAAGTCAGCGCGCATTATCTGGTGGGCGCGGATGGCCACATCTACCAACTCGTCGCCGATAGCCGCCGTGCCTGGCATGCCGGCGGTGGCCGCTGGGGCACCATCACTGACCTCAACTCTGCTTCGATCGGTATCGAGATCGACAACGACGGCGACAGTCCGTTCGCCGCTGACCAGATTGCCGCGCTGATCCGCCTGCTGGACGATCTGTGCACGCGCCTAAACATCCCGCGCACGCAGATCATCGCCCATGCGGACCTGGCACCGGTCCGCAAGCAGGACCCTAGCCGCTACTTCCCTTGGCAGCAGTTGGCCGAGGCGGGTTTCGGGGTATGGCCGCGCGCCAGCGATGGCGCTGCGCCGGAAGGCTTCGACCCGTGGTTGGCCCTGCAGGCCTTCGGCTACCCGTTGGACGACCGGGCCGCCGCAGCCGGCGCCTTCCATCGCCGCTTCCGTGGGCGTGACGACCTGCCGCCTGATCTCGACCTCGAAGACGCCCGCATCCTGCATTCGCTGCTCCTGCAGCGGTAGAGCGGATGGCCAGCGCGGACTGTTGATCCGCTGCATGGGCAGCAGCCACTTACAATTAAACGCTTACACCGCACAAACGAGCACCCATGAAGGCCAAGCGCATCACCGCCGCATTCAAGCACCTTGCCTTGACCCTTCTGGGCCTGGCCCTGCTCTCCGCCTGCAGCGTCAGCACGCCCAAGCCCGATGCACCGCCGTCTACCACCCCCGGTACCTACGCGAAGGCAAACTGGAACGCATTGCCCGCCGTCGCAGACACCGATCTGCAAGCCGGCTTCGCGGCCTGGCGCAGCGCCTGCCCGCGCCTGAAGACGGAAGCCAACTGGGCACCCACCTGCGCAGCGGCGGCCAACGTTGCCAACAACCCATCGGCGATTCGACAGTTCCTGCAGGCGAATCTGGATGTCTACGCATTGCGTGCCGCGAACAACCGGGCCGATGGCCTGATCACCGGCTACTACGAGCCCATCTATGCCGGCAGCCTCACGCGTACCGCCAAGGCAGCGGTGCCGGTGTACGGCGTGCCCGAGGACATGGTCAGCGTCCAGCTCGACAGCCTCTACCCAGAACTCAAGGGCAAGCGCTTGCGCGGCCGTGTCGAAGGGCGCGTGCTCAAGCCGTATGACGATGCCGCGCGGATCGCCGCGAACGGCGTCAAAGCATCGGTATTGGCCTGGCTGACCAACCCGATGGACCTGCAGTTCCTGCAGATCCAGGGATCGGGCCGCGTCCAGCTGGCCGATGGCCGTCAGCTGCGGATCGCCTACGCCGACCAGAACGGCCATCCCTATCGCCCGATCGGCCGCTGGCTGGTGGAGCAGGGCGAGCTGAAGCAGGCCGACGTGAGCATGGCCGCCATCCGTGCTTGGGCCGATGCCCACCCGACCCGCGTGCCCGAGCTGCTGGCCAGCAACCCGAGCTATGTGTTCTTCACCCGCGGCCCCGATAGCGATGGAGGCCCGCGCGGCTCGTTGAACGTGCCGCTGACCGCCGGCTACAGCGTCGCCGTGGACCGCAACGTGGTGCCGTTGGGCAGCCTGTTGTGGCTGTCCACCACGCGCCCGGACGGCACCGCGCTGGTGCGCCCGGTCGCCGCGCAGGATACCGGCGGTGCCATCACCGGCGAGGTCCGCGCGGACCTGTTCTGGGGCACCGGCGATGCGGCTGGCGAGCTGGCCGGGCACATGAAGCAGAAGGGCACGATCTGGATGCTTTGGCCGAAGGGTGTGGCGTTGCCGAAGGCACCTGACAAGAGTGAATGACACCGATGGATGAACTTCAACGACTCCAGCAGTGGTATCGACGGCAGTGCAACGGCGACTGGGAGCATTCTTTCGGGGTCGTGATCGATACGCTTGACAACCCCGGCTGGCACGTCAGCATTGATCTCATCGAGACCGAGCTTGAGCACAAGCCTTTTGCATCGATCAGTCGTGGGCACTCGGAAGACGATGCGGATTGGATCATCTGCAAGGTTGAGAAGTCGCACTTTGTAGCGAGCGGTGGCGCAGGGAACCTGACTGAGCTGCCGGGCGTGTTTCTCAGCTGGGCCGAGGCTTAGCAATCGCGGTCAGCAGTGGACACGCTGCAAGTTGCCCAGCGATCAAGGGCGGGAGTCGAAGCGTGAACGAACCCAAGGTGCACAAACCCGTCAAACAGGGGGGATGCGTCATCGATGACGATCTCCCCAATCCTATGCGGGCCCTGCCTCGCGAGCCCAAGGTCCTGCACTTCGCAAACAGGAGCGCATGCCCATGCCGTCCCTCCTGAGTGAGTAAAGGCAAATGCTTGAAATGGCTCGTCAAACATCAGGCGGGATACCCCATCCCTTCCCTCCGCACCTGCCTTTCGCACATGACCGTTACCCAGCAGGGCCACGACCTTGGCGTTCGAGGATCTCGCCAGCGCATTTAGATTTTCGGTGATCTCATCTCCGCCACCCGAGCCGGAAGATCCAACAGCGACGACCCTGACATCTGCTCCGCTCTGGCGCAGCTCTCGAAGACGATCCAACATCGTATACATCGCAATGCTCGTCCTCCCGTCCTGTGAATCCCGGGTCCAGAAGCTGGATTCCGCCAATATCCCGCGTGCTGGCTCCAATGCCTTCGTGCCCATGAAACGATCCATGGCGGCCTGCTCGCTGGATGGGTGCTCTATTCCCACTACGACGGGACCGTTACGCGCCAGATTGCAGATCACGCCTGTAACAAAGCGGGGAGCCTCATCGGTGCCATGTATCTCGCCAAACACCAGGATTCGCGGGAGGTCAGAGCTGCCTGCCGGGACGCTCTCACAAGCCGTGCCGGTCTCGTGACGATCAGATCTGGAACATGCGCTTGAAAGGGGCAAGCAGATGAGCGCAGTCAGCAGTGCGCTCCGTATTGGTCCGTACGCACTCATGGGCGGGCAGCCGTTCGATGAGCACGTTCTGCGTGTAATTTTGTATGGCGCTCGGCGGTATCTGGCTTCAAGTGATCTTCCAGGCTGGACCAATCTGCGGGAGCGTGCTCCAGCGCTGCGGAGTGCGCCCATCGATCCGTAGAAACTGCTGCATCTAAAGGTCGCGGAGCCAGTATCTGTTCTTTTAGCGATGGGCTACATCATGTCAATTCATCCAGCCCCCGATGTAGCGGCAGTTCACAGATTCAACGGCGAGCCTCGGCGACCTCTGCGATTCCGTCCATCCGTTCACTGCCCTGCCGCGCTCAATCCATCCCGTTTTGCACTACATTGGTGCAATGACCACCGCGCTCCTGCCCCCCGCCCTCGACGCCCTCGGCACTCCGGTCGCCTGGGCCGACGCCAGCGGCCGCGTGGTGGGCTGCAATCCCGCCTTCGCCCGCTGGCTGGGCGTGAGCGTGCGCCGCCTGCTGGGCCAGCCGCTGGCGTCGCTGGAGGCGCAGGGCGATGCCTTGGCCCACTTCCTGGCCCGCGATGAGCGCGACACCCTGCGTCTGCACCGGCTGGCCCTGGCGCTGCCGGGCGATGCGCCGCGCTTTGCCGAGGGGTGGCTGAGCCGCTGGGACGAGGGCGGCTGGCTGCTGGAGGCGCATCCGGTTGATGAATTCCCGGGGTTGGACCCCACCCAGGCGCTGCCCAGCGCACTCAGTGCCGCGCTCAAGGGCCTGGCGCACGAGCTGCGCAATCCGCTGGCGGGGTTGAAGGGCGCGGCCCAGCTGCTGGCACGCCGCAACGCGCAACGCGATCCGGACGAGCGTGAACTGATCGAGCTGATCGGCTCGGAGATCGAGCGCCTGAACGGCCTGCTCGAGCAACTGCTGTCGCCCGCGCCGGCCGCGCCGCATGCGTCGCTCAATATTCACGCCTCGCTGGAGCGCGTGCTGCGCCTGGCCGAGAGCGAGGGCGGCTGGGCGGTCCGGATACAGCGCGATTACGACCCCAGTATTCCCGAATTCGATGGCGATGCGGACCGGCTCACCCAGGCCGTGTGGAACCTGGTCCGCAATGCGATCCAGGCTGGTGCGGGCACCGTCACCCTGCGCACGCGCGTGGAGCACGGCGTGCGCATCACCGATCAGCTGCATCCGCTGGCGCTGCGGCTGGAAATCGCCGATGACGGCCGTGGCGTGCCCGAAGACCTGGCCGAGCATCTGTTCCTGCCGCTGGTCAGCGGCCGCGCCGAAGGCACCGGGCTGGGCCTGGCGCTGGCCCAGCAGGTCGCGCGCGAGCACCGCGGTACCCTGACCTACCGCTCGCGCCCGGGCCATACCGTATTCACCGTGCTGCTGCCGATCGGGCAGGGCACCCCCGCCGAGGACACTGCCGCCCATGGCTGACCAGGTCGACACCACCGCCCAGCGCGTCTGGGTGGTCGACGATGACCGCGCGGTGCGCTTCGTGCTGTGCACCGCGCTGCGCGAGGCCGGCTACCGTGTCGACGGGTTCGACGGTGCGGCGGCCGCCTTGGCGATGTTGGCCGAGCAGCCGCCGCCGGATCTGCTGTTCACCGATGTCCGCATGCCCGGCGACGATGGGCTGGTACTGCTGGACAAGCTCAAGGCAGCGCATCCGCAGCTGCCGGTGATCGTGATGTCGGCCTATACCGATGTGGCGAGCACGGCCGGTGCCTTCCGCGGCGGTGCGCAGGAATTCCTGTCCAAGCCGTTCGATCTGGATGACGCAGTCGCGCTGGCGCAGCGGGTGCTGCCCGCGCCGGATGTCACCCTGGCCGAGCCGAGCGAGGCCGCCAGCGCAACGCCGCCAGATCAGCGCCCGCAGCTGGTCGGCGATACGCCGGCGATGCGCGCGCTGTTCCGCGCCATCGGGCGCTTGGCGCAGGCACCGCTGTCGGTGCTGATCAACGGCGAAACCGGCACCGGCAAGGAACTGGTCGCGCATGCGCTGCACCACGAGTCGCCGCGCGTGCAGGGGCCGTTCGTCGCGCTCAATACCGCGGCGATTCCCTCCGAGCTGCTGGAAAGCGAACTGTTCGGCCATGAGGCGGGCGCGTTCACCGGTGCGCAGCGTCGCCATATCGGCCGCTTCGAGCAGGCCAATGGCGGCACGCTGTTCCTGGATGAAATCGGCGACATGCCATTGCCGCTGCAGACGCGTCTGCTGCGCGTTCTGGCTGAAGGTGAGTTCTTCCGCGTGGGGGGGCGCGAGCTGATCCGCGTGGATGTACGGGTGATCGCCGCGACTCACCAGGACCTGGAAACGCTGGTGGCGCAAGGACGCTTCCGTGCCGATCTGCTGCACCGACTGGATGTGGTGCGGCTGCGCCTGCCGCCGCTGCGTGAGCGCCGCGACGATGTCGCGCAGCTGGCCGAGACCTTCCTGGCCGCGGCCGCACACAAACTCGATACGCCGCCCAAGCGGCTGACAGCTGCCGCGCTGCAGGCGCTGCGCGAGCACGACTGGCCTGGCAACGTGCGTGAGCTGGAGAACGTGTGCTGGCGCATGGCGGCGCTGGCGGCGGCCGACAGCATCGGCGTGGCCGACGTGGACAGCGCACTGCATCGGGGTGCGGGTGCACCGCGCTCGCGCAGCGCCGGCGATCCGGGGCAGTGGGAAACGCTGCTCTCGGCATGGGCGCGCCAGCGGCTGGCCGAGGGTGCCGAAGGCCTGCACGCGCAGGTGCGCGATCGCGTTGACCAGGCGCTGCTTGAAGCGGCCCTGCAGATCACCCACGGCCGCCGTGCCGAGGCCGCCGCGCGGCTGGGCATGGGCCGCAACACCCTCACCCGCAAGCTCGGCGCCGGCCGCCGCCGCGGCGGATGAACCGCATGTCCACACCGCGTGTGCGCCATGTCCGGGCCGCTTTCATGGCCTGTGGACGAGCACACGGTTAGTTTGCAACCAAGGAGTCTTTTCCATGCGCAGTTCCCATGTCGTCTTCGCTGCGGTGATCGCGGTCGGTCTGGCCGCCTGCGGCAGCACACCGCCGCCGCGCCCCGTCGCTCCCGCCGTACCGGTGGTCAGCACCGCGCAGATGGCCGAGGCGAACCTGTCGCCGGCCTCGGCCAGTCTGGTCAGTGGGCGTCTGGCGCTGGTGCCGGACGCACGTGGCGTGCATATCACCGGCGTGATTGGTGGCCTGCAGCCACTGCAGGTGGCCGGGTTCCATGTGCATGAGCGCGGCGATTGCAGTGCGGTCGATGCCAGCAGCGCCGGTGCGCATTTCAATCCCGCCGGGCAACCGCACGGCCGCAACAGTGCCGGTGCCCATCATGCCGGTGACATGGACAACCTGCGTGCCGATGCGCAGGGCCGCGTCAACGTCGACATCCGCCTGCCAGCAGTTACCCTTGGCGGCGGTGCAGCCACCGATATCGCCGGACGTGCCCTGATCGTGCATGCCAACGCCGACGACTACCGCAGCCAGCCGGCCGGCAACGCCGGCGCCCGAATTGCCTGCGGCGTCATCCGGGTCGTGCGCTGATCGCGCCGTTCCACGACGTCGTTTCTTCCAACGCTACCCGCAAGGAGATCCACATGCGCCTGATCCACACCACGCTGTTCGCCGCCATTGCCGCGCTCGGCCTGACCGCCTGCAACAAGCCGGCCGACACCACGCCGGAAGCCACCCCGGCGCCCGAAGCCACCGCGGCCCAGCCGACCGCTGAAGCGACCCCCGAAGCACCGCCGGCGATGACCAGCGACGCCCATGCCAACCACACCGCCAGTGCCGAGCTCGCTGCCACCCAGGGCAATGACGTCAAAGGCAACGTGACCTTCAGCGTCGTCGACGGCAAGGTCCACGTGAAAGGCCAGGTCAGCGGCCTGAAGCCGAACAGCGAGCATGGCTTCCACATTCATGAGAAGGGCGACTGCAGTGCGCCGGACGGCGCCAGCGCCGGTGGCCACTTCAACCCGGGCAAGGAAGACCACGGCAGCGTTGCCACCGCACCGCACCACGGCGGCGACATGCCGAACATCAAGGCCGACGCCCAGGGCAATGCCGTGGTCGACGCTCCGGTCTCGACCAACGTCAACATCGGCAAGGGCGATGATTTCGACATCATCGGCCGCGGCCTGATCGTCCATGCCGACGCGGATGACTACAAGACCCAGCCGACCGGCAATGCCGGTGCACGCCTGGCGTGCGCGGTGATCAAAGCGGCCCCGTAATCCGGGCCGTGGTTGACGAAAAACGCCGGCATTCGCCGGCGTTTTTTTTAGCGCGCCAGCAGTTCGCGCGCGTCCTGCCCGGCCTCGCAATGCACGAACAGCACCGGCAGGCCGTGCGCTTCGAGCACGGCGGCCATCTGCCGCTGGCGGATCAGGTACTGGTCGTAGATGCCCTGCAGGCGATCGCAGTCGCCGGTGCCGTGGTTGTAATACGCACACCATCCCGCCGGATCGAACAGCGCCATACGCACTTCGCCGTCAGCGTATCGAAGCAGCGGCTCCGGCGCGGCGTCGAGCCACTCTTCCACGTGCGGGGCCATCAACGCGGTTTCGATCAGCGGCCACAGAATCGCCAGGCCCTGGTTGTCGTACTGCATCGACATCATCGCGGCGAGGTCATTCACCGTGAAATAGCGGGCGTGCTCGATCTGCGCGCCGAAGGCGTTCTGCGCCTGCAGCGCGGTGTCGGCCTGCGCCATGCCCTGGGCCAGCAGCACTTCTTCCAGCGCTTCGGCGACGGCCTGGGTCTGCGCCACTTCGGTGCCGGTCAGCAGGAACGGCACCACCCGCAGGCCGCCGCCGGTGAGGCTGGCATCGGCCTGGAACGGCAGCGGCACCTCGCCGTCTGCGCCGGCACCAAAGGCCAGCACGCGCGGGCCCTGGTTGCGGCCCGGGGCGCGCATCTGCAGCTCTTCCAGGCGCCGGTGCACGGGCCAGCCCGGACGCAGGATCTCAGCGGGATCGAAATGGGCGCCGGCGAACACGAAGTCCAGCCCGCTGACGCCGGGCACCAGCTTGGCCAGATCGCGGCCGACGCGTTCGGCCAGTTCACCAGCCTGTTCGGAGGACAGCGCGGCATGGCGCGGGGCGTCGCCGCCGGCCAGTTCCAATGCCAGTACGCCAATGGCATTCATGCCGTGGTCGGGTTTGCTCATGGTTTCACGGTTGGCCCATCACAGGGCGGCAGCTACACTTGGCCCCATTATGCCTGCTCCTTCGTGCAGGCCATGTTGCAGACACCCCTCCCATGCCAGGTATCTCCATGCCCAACGCCCGTCCCGTCGCCATCCTCGGCGGCGTCCGCATTCCGTTCTGTCGCCAGAACACGGCTTATTCGGACGTCGGCAATCTCGGTATGTCGGTGCGCACACTCGGTGCGCTGGTCGAGCGCTTCGGCCTGCACGGCCAGCAGCTGGGCGAAGTGGCGATGGGCGCGGTGATCAAGCATTCCAGCGACTGGAACCTGGGCCGCGAGGCGACGCTGTCCTCGGGCCTGTCCCCGCTGACCCCGGGCATCACCATGCAGCGCGCCTGCGGCACCTCGCTGGATACGATCATCGCGGTGGCCAACAAGATCGCGCTGGGCCAGATCGATTCGGGCATCGGCGGCGGCTCGGACACCACCTCCGATGTGCCGATCGTCTACGGCAAGAAACTGCGCGCGCGCCTGCTCGCGGCCAACCGCGCCAAGAGCACCGGCGACAGGCTCAGGGCGCTGACCCGCGGCTTCAAGCTGAGCGAACTCAAGCCGGAATTCCCGGGCGTGGCCGAGCCGCGCACCGGCAAGAGCATGGGCGACCACTGCGAAGACATGGCCAAGGAATGGAACATCTCCCGCGACTCGCAGGACGAGTGGGCGGTGTCCTCGCACAAGAAGCTGGCCGCCGCCTATGAGCGCGGGTTCTTCACCGATCTGATCGCGCCGTTCCGCGGCGTGGAGCGCGACAACATCCTGCGCGCCGATACCTCGCTGGAAAAGCTGGCCACGCTGAAGCCGGCCTTCGACAAGGTCTCCGGCCGCGGCACGCTGACCGCCGCCAACTCCACCCCGCTCACCGATGGCGCCTCGGCGGTGCTGCTGGCCAGCGAAGAATGGGCGCGTGCGCATGGCCATGAGCCGCTGGCGTACCTGCGGGATTCGCAGGTGGCGGCCGTTGATTTCGTGCATGGCGAAGGCCTGCTGATGGCGCCGACCATCGCCGTGCCGGAGATGCTCAAGCGCAACGGCCTGACCCTGCAGGATTTCGATATCTACGAGATCCACGAAGCGTTCGCCGCCCAGGTGCTGTGCACGCTGCGCGCGTGGGAAAGCGAAGACTACTGCCGCAATCGCCTCGGCCTGGATGCGCCTCTGGGCAAGATCGACCCGGCCAGGATCAATCCGCTGGGCTCCTCGCTGGCCACCGGCCACCCGTTCGCCGCCACCGGCGCCCGCGTGATCGCCACGGCGGCCAAGCAGCTGGCCGAGCGTGGCGGTGGCCGCGCGCTGGTCTCGATCTGCACCGCCGGCGGCATGGGCGTGGTGGCGATCGTCGAGCGCTGATCCCCCCGCTGCATTGAACGACGAAGGCCGCCCAAGGGCGGCCTTCTTTTTGGCGTCCGGCGCCGGTGTGCACCATTCGGCTCAGGTAGTGCCGGCCAGCGGCGGGCACTACCAGGAACCATGCTGCCTTTTACGGCAACCGCGGGTTGCCGAATTCGTCCCGCTCCACGTGCAGGCGATCTTCTTCGACGTGCATGCGTCCCTGATCCACGTGCAGGCGATCCTGCACCGGTGCCGGTTCGCCCATCAGCGATTGCTCTTCGATGGTGGCGCGCTCGGGCACGATCGGGTCCAGCGGCGTGGTGGTCGACGCACGGGCGAGCGCCACGCTGTCATCGCCACGCTGCTGGCGCAGCGCATTGGCGAAGCACTGCGAGGCCAGGGCGGTTTCGCCGCGATCCAGGAACAGCTCGCCCAATGCTTCCCACGCGGCCGGGCCGGCGCCGGCGGCGATCGCGCGGTGCAGGTAATCCTCGGCCAGGGTGTGCTGGCGTTGGCGGGCGGCAATGCGGCCCAGCGCGAGCAGCAATGCGGGACTGGAAGGCTGGGTGGTCAACCAGCGCTGCAGGTTGGCCTGGCGCGTGGCCAGTTTCTCCACCGGCATCTGGCCGTACAGCGTCACCACCGATTCATCCCAGCGCGTGTCCAGCGCCTGCTCCAGGTTCAGCAGCGCCGGTTCGTCCCAGTCCAGGGCAACCGCCCGCAGGGCGTAGGCCGAGACCACGTCCGGATCGCTGCGCAGGGCCTTCGGCGTGGCTTCCCACTGCGCGGCCAGCGCGTTGACGTCGCCGGCTTCCAGCAGCGACTGCGCGGCAAGGCGGATCTCCAGCTCGGCCACGGCCGCGTCCGGCAGCACCTTCTGCTTGCGCAGCGCGCCCAGCTGGCCATACGCCTCATGCGCACGATCGGCACGGGCCAGCGCTTCGGTACGCAGCCACAGGCCGCGCGGCGGCAGCGGCTGGATCGCGGCAACGTCCAGCACGTTGATCGCATCCACCGGGCGCTCCTGCGCCAGCAGGCGCTCGGCCAGCAGCAGGGCATGGCTGGTCGCATCTTCGGTGGCCAGGCGCTGCAGGTACTGGTTGGCTGCCGCATCGTCGTCGCGCGCCTGCGCACTGCGCACGGCGGTGACCAACGCAACAGCGCTCACTTCCTTGTCTTCGGCGGCGCTGGTCAGCAGCTTTTCGGCGCGCTGCCAGTGGCCCTGTTCGTGGGCCTGCAGGCCTTCGGTCAGGCGGGCGCGGCCCTGCTTGCGGCGGTAGCGGCCCCAGGCGCGGAACGGCGAGGCCAGCAGGCTCCACAGCAGCCACAGCACCAGCAGCCCGACCAGCACCATCAGGGCGACCTGCGGCACGGTGGAGCGGTAGTCGGTGCCGCCGTAGCGGTAGATCACTTCACCGAACTGGCCCAGCTGCTCAGTGCCCAGCCATTGTGAGGCGATCACGCCCAAGGCCACGGCCAGAAGCAGGACCACCAGAGATTGAAACGGCTTCATCGATTATCTCCCGTTACGCATCGAGCGCAGTTGCTGCAGGGTGCTGCCCAGTTCTGGCAGCGATGGACGCAGCTCGCAGGCGCGCAGTTGATGCAGTTCAGCACGTTGCTCGCGCAGAGCAGGTGAATCCGGCCACAGCCGCGGCAGCCACAGCGCGACGCGGTCCAGCGCCTGGACATAGCCGGGTTGGTCGCCGCGCTCCACCGCTGCCCGGGCCAGGGTCAGTTCCAGCTGCAGCGAATCCCACGCGGCCACGCGGTCAGCCTCGCTCAGCGGGCCCTGCAGGCGGGTGGGGGTGATGGTCACGAACGGCGCCAGGACCTGATGCCACCACGGGCTGGCCGCGCGGTCGGCGGGGGCGTCGATCTGCTCAGGCAGGCTGGTCAGCGCTTGGGCGAAGCGGGCCAACCGTGCCTGGGTCTGCGCGCGCACGCCGGGCCCGAGCGCATCCACTGCATTGCGCTCCTGCATCAATGCCTGCCGCAGGTTGAGATATTCGTTGCCCTGCACATCGTCCAGCGAAGCGGCCGCCAACGCATACAGGCGCTTGGCCCCTTCGGCGTCGTCGGCGTAGGCCAGCCGCTGGCCGGCCTGGCTCAACAACAGCTCGGCCTCTTCCAGCTGCAGCGCCTGGGCGCCGTGGCGGGTGCTGTCGGCCAGCTTGGCCAGGTTCTCTTCGAGCAGCGCATTGCGCTGGCTCAGGCCCAGCATTTCATCGCGCAGCACGCGGTTGGTGGCGGCGGCGTCCTGCACGCGCTGGGAGGTCGAGCGCTGGTCGCGGCGCAGTGCATCCACGCTGTCCAGCAGGCCCTGCACCTGCAACTGGGCATTTTCCTCGCGCAGCCGCTCCTGCACCTGTCGCGATTGCCATTGCGTCCAGCCCCAGGCAGCGCCACCGGCCAACACGGCCAGCGCCGCGATCGGCACGATCCAGCGCAGGGGGCGGCTCGGAGAGGGGGGCGAAACAGGGTCGTTCATGCGGGGGGCATCCTTGTCGCGCGCGGCGGGCAATCCGCTTGGCTGGCGAGCGACGTGGGGCACAGCATCGCCCGCCGCCCGAGTCGCCTGCAAGAGCGCCCGGGCTGCCTGTTCAGGAAGATGCGGGCGGGATGAGCGCGGCGTGTGCGGCCGCGACCAGCTGGCCCGGCAGCGGCCCCGCCGCGACCCGTACCTGCGCGAAGCCAGCGGCGCGCGCCTGCGCGGCCAGCCGCTCGCTGGCGGCGACCACGATGGCCGCACGCAGCGGGGCCTGCAGATCGCCGGGCAGCCGGGCCAGCAACAGAGCCAGTGCCTCGCCGCTGCTCAGTGCCAGCACCCACGGCCCGGCCGCGCGACGCAGTCGCTGCAGCGTGCGCGGTGCCAGGGCCAGCGGCTGGCGCGCATACACGTTGGCGCGCAGCAGCTCGGCACCGCGTTGCGCCAGGGTCTGCGCGATCACCCCGCGTCCACCGGGGGCGGTGACCAGGCCCGCGCGCAGGCCGTGCAGGTCCGCCAATGCCGGCAACGCGAGCAGGCCCTCGCTGTCCATCCGCGCCGGCGCAGCGATGTCCTGCGCGCCCTGGCGGTTCAGTGCCGCGGCCGTGCCCGCACCGACCGCAAGCCACTGCCCCGGGTGGGGCGCGGCCAGGTTCACCAGGCGCGCGGCCGCCTGCACCGCCGCCGGGCTGCTGAAGACCACGCGCTCGGCCGCCAGCGCGGCCTCCAGGGTGGCGCGGGTGGCCGCATCGCCGCGGGCCTGCAGCGCCCACGGCGAGAGCGCGATGACGCGCGCGCCCGCCGCCTTGGCGGCACGCCGCAGCGGCGCATGCTGGCCACGCGGGCGCAGCGAGATCAGGGTCCAGGGCGCGACTTTCGTTTCGGTGTTCATTGCGGGCATTATGCGAGCCCTTCGATGTGACGTGATCAGATGTCCGCAACCGATTTCCTGCCGGCGCAGTTGTCCGCGCTGCAGCATGTCCTGGATGCCATGCCGCCGGTGGCGGCCATGCAGATCCGGGTCCACGACTACCGCGAGGGCGTCCTGCACATCCATGCTCCGCTGGCGGCCAACGTCAATGACAAAGGCAATGCCTTCGGCGGCAGCCTGGCCTCGGCACTGACCCTGTCCGGGTGGGCGCTGGTGACGCTGCGGCTGCGCCTGGCGGGATTCGATGCGGATGTCTATGTCGCTGACAGCCACATCCGCTACCTCGCCCCGGTCTATGGCGATCTGCACGCGCAGGCCCAGGCCGATGCCGAAACCGACTGGGACAGCTTCCTGGCCACCTTCGCCCAGCGCGGCAAGGCGCGCATCAGTCTCACCGCCCGCCAGCCGGGCGAGGGCGACAGGGCGGCGGCCGAGCTCAGCGGTCGTTTCGTGGCCTTCGCCAAGCGGTAGGATGGGCGCCTTGCCTATTGGGGAATTCGCATGCGCCGTACGCTTCAGATCCTGCTGATCGCCCTGTTCGCGCTGACCAGCGTGAGTGCGTTGGCCGCCGAGCAGAAGACCACCAGGAAGCAGCGCAAGGCGTTGGAGGAGACCCAGGTCAAGTACGACGCCACCATGCGCTGGGGCACCGTCGAGGACGCGCTGCCGTACCTGGATCCCGAGTACGCCCGGGCCCACCCGATGACCGACCTGGAACTGCGCCGCTTCGAGCAGGTGAAGATCTCCAGCTATCGCGCCGGCGACAACGTGCCGCTGCCCGATGGCCGGGTCGGACGCAATGCCGAGGTGCGGGTGATCAACAACAACACCCAGTCCGAGCGGACGGTACGGGTCCGGGAGATCTGGCGCTGGGACGCCGAGGGCAAGCGCTGGCTCCAGGCCAACGGCCTGCCGGACCTCTGGCAGGAACGCTGACCCCCGCCCGCACGGGGCTGGACGCCGATTCGCCCGCATGTGCGACAATCGGCGCCCGCTTATCGACCCGTGATCTTAGTGAATTACGAAGAGTTGCTGGCCTTTGCCGGCCGAAACCCGATGTTGTCGATGGCCCTGGTCGGCCTGACCGTGGCCATCATCGTGACCGAAGTCCGTCGCCTGTTCCGCGGCTTCAAGTCGCTCAAGCCGGCCGAACTGACCCAGCTGATGAATGCCGGTGGCGCCATCGTGGTCGATCTGTCTTCGAGCAGCGATTTCGAGAAGGGCCATATCGCCGGCAGCCGCAACGTGCAGCCGAGCCAGTTCGGTCCGGAGCACAAGCTGGTCGCCAAGGCCCAGCAGAGCCCCGTCGTGCTGGTGTGCCGTACCGGCAATGCTTCGGAAACGGCCGCCAAGGCGCTGAAGAAGGCCGGTTTCACCCAGGTCAACGTGCTCGACGGTGGCATCCCGGCGTGGCAGCAGGCCGAGCTGCCGCTGGTCAAGGGCCGCAACTGATCCCCATCCGATTGCAGTGCATGCCTTGTGCCCGGCGCACAGCGCCCCCATCGCAGGGCATGTAACAATCCGTTTTTACAGCATTCATTTTTGGAGCAACAGGAAATGTCCGAAGAGAACACCAACGGCGCCGTCGCGCCGGTCGACGCCGCTACCGGTCCCTCGTTCACCGTCGAGAAGATCTACGTCAAGGACGTTTCGTTCGAATCGCCGAACGCTCCGGCCGTCTTCAATGACGCCGTGCAGCCGGAACTGCAGCTCAACCTGAACCAGCGCGTGCAGCGCCTGGGCGAGAGCGCCTTCGAAGTCGTGCTGGCCGTGACCCTGACCTGCAAGGCCGGCGAGAAGACCGCCTACGTGGCCGAAGTGCAGCAGGCCGGTGTGTTCGGCCTGGTCGGCCTGGACCCGCAGTCGATCGACGTGCTGCTCGGCACCCAGTGCCCGAACATCCTGTTCCCGTACGTGCGTTCGCTGGTGAGCGAGCTGATCCAGGCCGGCGGCTTCCCGCCGTTCTTCCTGCAGCCGATCAACTTCGAAGGCCTGTACGCCGAAACCCTGCGCCAGCGCCAGGAACAGGGCGAAACCTCGCTCGCCGATTCCGAGCCGGCCGGCAACGCCTGATCGGCGCTGCAGTCGTACGGATGAGCAACCACGCAGACAAAATCGCGGTTCTCGGCGCCGGCTCCTGGGGCACCGCCCTGGCGAGCCTGCTCGCGCGGCACGGTCATCCGACCGTGCTGTGGGGGCGCGACGCGGCGATGGTCGAAGCCATCGACCAGCGCCACGAGAACACCCGTTATCTGCCGGGCATTCCGCTGCCCGAGTCGCTGCGCGCGACCACCGACCTGGCCGCTGCCGTCAAGGACGCCGCCTGGGTCCTGGTGGTGGTGCCGTCGCACGCCTTCGGTGAAACCGTGCGTGCACTGGCGCCGCTGCGCCCGGCCGATGCCGGCGTGGCGTGGGCGACCAAGGGCTTCGAACCCGGTTCGGGTCGGTTCCTGCACGAAGTGGCACGTGAGGTCCTCGGGCCGGATGTGCCGCTGGCGGTGGTGACCGGTCCGTCGTTCGCCAAGGAAGTCACCCAGGGCCTGCCGACCGCGATCACCGTGCACGGTGACGCGCCGGACTTCGCCCAGCAGGTGGCCGATGCCATGCACGGCCCGGCGTTCCGCGCCTACACCGGCGATGACATGGTCGGTGCCGAGCTCGGCGGTGCGATGAAGAACGTACTGGCCGTGGCGACCGGCGTGGCCGACGGCATGCAGCTGGGCCTCAACGCCCGTGCCGGCCTGATCACCCGCGGCCTCAACGAAATGCTGCGGCTCGCCGCAGCGATCGGTGCCAAGCCGGAAACCCTGATGGGTCTGGCGGGGCTGGGCGATCTGGTGCTGACCTGCACGGGCGATCTCTCGCGCAACCGTCGTCTGGGCCTGGCCCTGGGCCGCGGCCAATCGTTGAACGATGCGGTGCGTGAGATCGGTCAGGTGGTGGAATCGGTGCAGACCGCCGATGAAGTGATGCGCCAGGCGCGGCGTCACGGCATCGACCTGCCCATCTCCGACCGTGTCCGCGCCGTGCTGCACGGTGAGCAGACCCCGGAAGAAGGCTTGCGTGCGCTGTTGGCCCGCGAGCAGAAGCCGGAGTATCCGGACACGCTGTTCAAGTGATGCACCAAAAACCCCGGCACACGCCGGGGTTTTTTTTCAGGGCCAGAACGAAACGACCCGGCACGGGGCCGGGTCGTTTCGTGGCGTACCGACGAGGGTGTCGCCAGGTGCTGCATATAAGTGAAGCCCGGCGTGAGCCGGGCTTCATGGCGCAGGGGAGAGAGACCGCGCCATCCAACAACGTACCGCGGTGTTGCGTACCGCGTATTACCAGGTGAAGCGCGGACCGACGAACCATTCCTTGTCGCCGCCCTTGGCCAGCTTCACTTCGCCGGCCAGGCCCCAGTTCTGGTTGAGCTTGGCCTGGGCGCCGACGCGGCCGTAGAACTCGCCGTCCGGGTTGATGCCGTGCTTCTTGCTGTAATCCTCGTAACCGGCCATCACGTAGCCTTCGAAGTTCGGGGTGAACGCGCTGCGCACGCCGACTTCGGTCGAGTAGCCGTTGAAGTCCAGACCGTGCTTCGGATCGAACTTCTGGTAAGCAACGCGGGCGACCAGATCGGTGGTCGGGGCGATGCCGTAGTTGTAGCCGACACCGACCTTCCACTGGTCCACATCATTGCTGCCGCGCTTGGTTTCCTGCGCGTTGTAATCACCGAAGACGTGGAAGTTCGGCGCCACGGCGACCGAGCCCTTCACCGCCCAACCGTCGGCGTCGCCGCCCTTGGCATCGGTGTTCACGTAGCCGCCTTCAACATAGTTGTACGACAGACCGTCGGTTGCCGAAGCAGCGAACGGCAGTGCAGCGAGCAGACCCAGGGCAAGCAGGGAAGTCTTCATCATCGGGGACACCTTTTTATTTTTTGGTTTTGTCCGCCAGCAGAGGGAGGGGGAAATCGCTGCTGGCGACAGGTGTGAATTATCCGTTAGCCACCCCAATTAGCCCTGAATATCAAACTGAGCAGTACATAAATACAAGGCTATTTCAAGGAACTTTGCTGACGCGATCTGCTAAGCACGCGCGCACTCCATCGCAACGATGACGGTGCATCGTCGATGCAGGCAGTAATGAACAAGGTCCGTTTGCTGGACGGCCGCGCTCAGCGTTCGCCGTCGCGCAGGTAATCGAATAACTCGGCGTCGCCTTTGAGGCCGAGCTTCAACATCGCATCGCCTTTCTGGCGGCTGATGGTGCTCACGCTTTTGTGCAGATGGATGGCGATCTCTTTGACCGTCATGCCGCTGCCGAGCAGGCGCAGCACTTCCACCTCGCGCGGCGACAACGGTCGCGCTTCGCCTTCCTCGACGCTGTTCGTGCCGATCGCGTCAATGCGTTCCTTCAGCGACTGGCTGACGTAGGGCATGCCGCGCTGCACGGTCTGGATCGCCAGCGGCAGCTCATCCATCGATGAAGTCTTGTCTACCAGGCCGAGCACACCGGTGGCCACCACCATGCGCAGGATCGCCAGGTTGTTGGAGACGCTGAGCATCAGCACGGGCATGTCGGGAAAACGCCGGCGGATCATGGCGATCATCGCAAAGCCATCGGCCTGCTGGCCGCCGGGCATGGAGTAATCGGTGACCAGCACATCGCAGGGGTGGTCGGACAGGGCGGACATCAGCTCGGCCACGGTACTGGCCTCGGCCACCACCTGGCCAACGCCGCTGGATTCGATCACGGCCTTGGTGCCGATCCGTACGACCGGATGGTCATCGGCAATGATAATGCGCAGGGTCATGGACTAGTATTGCCTGTGAGGCAGCCGTCGGGCCGTGCCGGGATGGGGATATCATTCTACGGAGATCAGGCAGCATGCGTGTCCACGTCGTTCGCTGGCTGGTGCTGTTCGTGCTCGCAATGGCGGCGAGCGTGTCGGTATCCGCCGCCCCGCCGCCGGCCTTGTCGCCCCGGCAGAGCGAGTGGCTTGGCAGGCACCCTACCATCATCCTGGGGATGTACGACAGCGGCTGGCCGCCGTTCGAATCGATGCGCGACGGCAAACCGGTCGGGCTGGGATACGACTACCTGAGCCTGCTTACCAAGCAACTGGGCGTGCAGGTCAAGGTGCGGATGTACCGCGACTGGACCGATGTGCTGGATGCGGCATGCCGGGGCGAAGTCGACGTGGTGATGAACATCACCCTGACCGCCGACCGCACCCGCTGCATGGTCTACACGCGTCCCTATGCCGATGCGCCACTGGCCCTGGTCGGTCGCCCTGGCGATACCCGGGCCTCGGCCGATCCCGACCTGCGCGGCCTGCGGGTGGTCACCGAGCGTGAGTTCGTCACCAGCGAGGAAGTGCGCGCGCGCTTTCCCGCGGCCCGGCGCGTGATCGCCGCCAATACCACTGCCGCGCTGGCCATGGTTGGCAAGGGCGAAGCGGATGTGTACATCGGCAATGCCTACGTGGCGACGACGCTGATCGCCGAGCAGCGGCTGACCGATGTCGCGCTGCTGCGCCCCAGCGACCTGCCGCCCGAACGCCTGCACTTCGGTGTGCCCAACGCCAAGCAGCCGCTGGCCGAAGCGCTGGACGCGGGCTTGGGCGCGCTGGCCGAGACCGAGCGGGAGCGCCTGCAGCGGCGCTGGCTGAAGACGCCGGAGTGGTCGGTGCAGTCGCAGATGATCCTGGGCAATGCCGAGAAGCGTGTACTGGCGACCCCGTTGCGGCTGGCGTTCGCACCGAATGCGGCGCCCCTGGCGTTCCTCGATGCTGCCAACCAGCCCAGCGGGGTGGCGGCCGAGTACCTGCGTCTGCTGCGCAATGTGGGCGCGCACTTGAACCACGTGCCTGCGCATGACTGGTTCGACACCCGCGAACAGCTGCGACGCGGTGACGTCGACGCGATCATGGGCATTCCCAACGACTCGACCTACCTCGGCGACGATTGGGTATTCAGCCAACCCTTCATCACCGTTCCCAATGTGATCGTCACCGCCAGCGGCAGCCCGTCCGTGCTGGGCATCCGCGATCTGGACGGACGCAGCATCCTGCTGACCGATCCGGACCGCCTGCGTGGCTACATCCTGCAGCAGGCGCCGAACGCGCGCATCGTGCCGGCGCGCAGTGCCGAACTGGCCCTGGCGCGGCTGGCCCACGGCGATGCCGACGCCTACATCGGCAATCTGGCGCTGGTCGATCGGATCGTGCGTGAGCGTTACCCGGCGCAGCTGCATGTCGCCGCGCCGGCGGGGTTCAGCGACCGCCTCTCGCTGGCGGTCAAACGCCAGTACGCCCCGTTGGCCACCACCTTCGACCGCATGCTGGTCAACATGAGCGCACGCGAGCACGAAGCGATCCGCAGCGACTGGCTCTCGGCCGAGTACCGCAGTGATCTGGACTGGCGCGGGATCGCGCGCTGGGCGGTACCGCTGGCGCTGGTGCTGCTGACCGCGCTGCTGGTGCATGGGTGGGGCCACTGGCGCCTGCGCAACGAAGTGGCGATGCGCCGCCGTGCCGAGCAGCGCCTGGCCGAGGTCACCGACAACCTGCCGGCCATCGTTTATCAGGGGCGACGCGAGCGCGACGGGCGGCTGTCGTTGCCGTATATCGCCGGCGACACCGAAGCGCTGTTCGGCGTCACCTCGGCCGAAGCCATGGCCGACGAAAGCGTCTTGATGGACCGCATCGACGAACGCGACCGCGCCGGTGTCCGCCAGGCGATGGAGCGCGCCGCACGCGACTTCACGGCGTTGGACATGGAATTCCGGACGTCACCGCGCGGCACGTTGCGCTGGGTGCGTTCGCGCGCATTGCCCTACGATGCCGACGATGGCGCACTGCTGTGGAGCGGTTACTGGGTCGATGTCACCGAGGCACGCGCGCAGGCCGATGCGCTGGCGCTGGCCAAGGCCGCGGCCGAACGCGCCACCGCCGCCAAATCCGAATTCCTGGCCACGATGAGCCACGAGATCCGCACGCCGATGTCCGGTGTGCTGGGGATGGTGGAGGTGCTCTCGCACACGTCGCTGGATGGCGAGCAGCGCCGCATCATCGGCGTGATCGAAGACTCGGCGCAGATGCTCCGGCAGATTCTCGACGACCTGCTGGACTACTCCAAGATCGAAGCCGGCGCACTGTCACTGCAACCGCACCCGGTCGCGCTGCGCGCGCTGCTCGGCAACGTGCAGCAGCTGCTGGCGCCGCAGGCGATGGCCAAGGGGCTGGAGCTGCGGATCGATATCGACGACGACGTCGCGGCCATGCATCTGACCGATGGCATGCGCCTGCGCCAGATTGCGTTCAACCTGCTCAGCAATGCGATCAAGTTCACTCACGTCGGTGAGGTCGACATCGCGCTGACGGTGCTCGACACCGACGCGGAGGGGGCGCAGCAGCTGCGCCTGACCGTGCGCGACACCGGCATCGGCATCTCGGCCGAACAGCGCGAACGTTTGTTCGCCCCGTTCGCGCAGGCCGACGCGGCCACGAGCCGGCAGTACGGTGGCACCGGGCTGGGCCTGAGCATCTGCCAGCGCCTGGTGGCGATGATGCACGGCACGCTGACGCTGCACAGCGTGCCCGGGGAAGGCACCCGCGTGGAGGTGCTGCTGACCGTGCCCACGGTGCCGTTCGAGGAGCAGCCGGGTGCCGCCGAAGAACAGGCGCAGACCCTGCCCTTGCCGGCCGCGCTTCTGCAGCGGCGGGTATTGATCGTCGAGGACCATCCCACCAACCAGGCGCTGATGGGCTGGCGCATGCAGCAGCTGGGGTTGCCCCACGTGCTGGCCGAGAACGGCGAGCAGGCGCTGGCGTTGCTGGCGCGCACCCGCTTCGATCTGGTCCTCACCGATTGCCGGATGCCGGTCATGGATGGCTATGCCATGACGCGCCGCATCCGCGAACAGGAGCGCGATCGCGGCAGCGCGCGGCTGCCGGTGATCGCCCTGACCGCCAGTGCCATGGAGGACGATCTGCAGCGCTGCCGCGAGGCCGGCATGGATGATCTGCTGGCCAAGCCGGTGGCCTTGGCCGCCTTGCGCCATGCACTGCTGCAATGGCTGCCGGAGGGAGATCCGCTGGCCTCTCCCGCCGCGCAGGCCCCGGGCGCAAGCGACGCACCGCCGGATCGGGCGGCACTCGTGCGCCGGTTCGGCTCGGCGCATGTCGCCGGGGTGTTGATCGAGAGCCTGTGCACCGCGTCCGCCGACGATCTGCTGCAGCTGCAGGCGGCCTTGGAGGCACAGGCGGGGCCCGCGCTCGTGGATGTGCTGCACCGGCTGGTGGGCGGGCTGGCGACCCTCGGAGCGGACGCGCTGGCGGCCCGGGCGCGCGGCCTGATGGACAGCGTCGACGAAGATGGCGTGGCGGCGCACGCTGGCGCGATCAGCGCGTTCGATGCGGCGCTGCGCGCCTATCTGGTGCAGCTGCAGGCGTCCTGAGCGCGGCCACGGCGATCAGCGTTGCTGCTGCAGGTACTCGATCACCTGCCGCCGGCGGTCGGGGTCGGCGGTGGTGTTGACCATGCGGGTGCCCGGTATCACCTGCGTGGGCGAGCGCAGGAACGCATCCAGGGTCTGTTCGTTCCAGGTCAGCCCGGCATCGCGCATCGCGTTGGAATACGGATAGCCGGCGACACTGCCGGCGCGCCGGCCGATCAGCCCGTGCAGGTTCGGGCCGAAGCGGTGCACGCCGCCGGCGATGACCGTGTGGCAGCCGGCGCAGATCGCGAACGCGCGCTGCAGCTCCTGCTGATGCGCCTGCTCCGGCGTCTGCGGCGCGCGCGCACACGCGGCCAGCAGCAGGCAGGCCAGCAGCGGCAGCGTCGATCCGAACGCCCGGGCCATGGTGCAGGCCGGGCCGATCACATGCCCGAGTAGTTTGGGCCGCCGCCGCCCTGCGGGGTCACCCACACGATGTTCTGGGTCGGGTCCTTGATGTCGCAGGTCTTGCAGTGCACGCAGTTCTGCGCGTTGATCTGCAACTGCTCGTGCCCATCGCTGCCGACGAACTCGTACACGCCGGCCGGGCAGTAGCGGGCTTCCGGACCGGCGTACTCGGCCAGGTTGATCCGCACCGGCACGCTGGCGTCCTTGAGTGTCAGGTGGCTGGGCTGGTCTTCGGCGTGGTTGGTGCTGCTCAGGAACACCGAGCTGAGCCGGTCGAAGGTGAGCACGCCGTCCGGCTTGGGATAGTTGATCCTGGCGTGCTTCGACGCTGGCTCCAGGCAGGCGTGGTCCGGCGTGCTGTGGCGCAGCGTCCACGGCGGGTTGCGGATGCCCAGCTTGGGCAGCAGCCACTGCTCGATGCCGGTCATCAGCGTGGCCACGGTCTGGCCCTTCTTGAACCACTGCTTGAAATTCTTGGCCTGCTGCAGCTCGGTGTGAAGCCAGCTGGTCTCGAATGCCTGCGGGTAGGCGCTGAGCTCATCGTGCTGGCGATCGGCGGCGAGCGCATCGAAGGCGGCATCGGCGGCGAGCATGCCGGTCTTGATGGCGGCATGGCTGCCCTTGATCCGGCTCACGTTGAGGTAGCCGGCCTCGCAGCCGACCAGCGCGCCACCGGGGAACACGGTCTTGGGCAGCGACATCAGGCCACCGGCGGTGATCGCGCGGGCGCCGTAGCCGATGCGCTTGCCACCTTCCAGGTGCTTGCGGATGTCCGGATGGGTCTTGAAGCGCTGGAACTCTTCGAACGGGCTCAGCCACGGGTTCTTGTAGTCCAGCCCGACCACATAGCCGATCGAGACCTTGCCGCCTTCGGCGTGGTACAGGAACGCGCCGCCGTAGGTATCGTTGTCCAGCGGCCAGCCGGCGGCATGCACTACCAGGCCCGGTTCGTGCTTGGCCGGATCGATCTGCCACAGCTCCTTGATGCCGATCCCGTAGGCCTGCGGATCCTTGCCGGCATCGAGCTGGAAGCGCGCGATCAGCTGGCGGCCGAGGTGGCCACGCGAGCCTTCGGCGAAGATCGTGTACTTGGCGTGCAGCGCCATGCCGCGCTCGAACGCGGGGCCGGGCTGACCGTTCTTCTCGATGCCCATGTCGCCGGTGGCCACGCCGATCACCGCACCGTCCTCGCTGTACAGCACTTCAGCGGCCGGAAAACCGGGGAAGATCGCCACTTCCAGCGCTTCGGCCTGCTGTGCCAGCCAGCGGGTGACCTCGCCGAGGCTGACGATGTAGTTGCCTTCGTTGTGGAAGCACTCCGGCAACAAGGCGTTGGGCGTGCTGCGCGCGCCAGTCTCGTTGAGGAACAGGAATTCGTCGCGGGTGACTTTCTGCTTCAGCGGTGCGCCGCGCTCGGCCCAGTCCGGGAACAGTTCGCTCAGTGCCCGCGGATCCATCACCGCACCGGAGAGGATGTGTGCGCCGGGTTCAGAGCCTTTCTCCAGGATGCAGACCGACAGCTCGCGGCCGGCCTCGATGGCGCGCTGGCGCAGCCGGATCGCCGTGGCCAGGCCAGCGGGGCCGCCACCGACGATCACCACATCGAATTCCATCACTTCACGCGGGGGCAGGACGTTGATTTCTTCGCTCATGGGGCTGCGTAACTCGTGGGTAGTGCCGCGGGTTGAACGGCGGCGGTTGCCTGGGAATCGCGCGTGTCACACCACGGCGAAACGGTGGATCAGTGCGCCAGAGTACCGGTCCTTCCCGCTCACGCCTAGGTAGCAGCGTCGTCATGGCACGGGAGGCTCACCGCAGAAAGTGGGTTGCTGCGATGCAGCATTGGCGGCGGCCGGCTCCGGCCGCGTTGCAGCCGGTGTGAAAGGACGTTCGAGGGGCCTGAGTCCGGCAGGTGAGGGCGGCGCAGGGGTCACGCCTCCTCAGGCGACACCCATAATGGTGCGTTGCTTTGATCGTCATCACGATAGCTGAAGGGCGCTGCGACACCTGCGCGCAGATCCAACCTGACGATGGGGACCCATCGACCCGTCTCTTCGCGGGGTGGGCCACGCTGCAATCAGGATCTCGTTGTACAGCGTGGCGTAGGGTGCCCATACTTCCTCGATGTTGAGGTCGGCACGAAGGTAGGAGAATGCCACGCCATCGCGCCGCGCCTGATCTTCAGTAGGCTCCCAGCGGCGCGCGGCACGCAGCATCACCCGCTGCACCGATACGCCGGTAATCCCTGCGGGCATTCATCGATCACCGCGAGGAAGCGTGTGTTGAGGCGGGTAGCGGTATCCAAGCCGATGCGTTGGTGGGCGTCCGGCAGCGGCGGTGACGCGGCCAGCAGCTCACTGGCAGGCAGCGCGAGCAGGCCGGCCCAGTGTGGCCCTCCGGATCATGTCCATATCAACCCTCTTGGGCGCGCAGCCATGCAGAAGCATCAACATACCGCGCACTCTGCGTCTGCTGCCCTGCGCACAATCACAGTTCAAGATCATCGAGTGCTGGGCTGGCGCATGCATGCCTACCGCACCAGCGTGCTGTGCTGCGTCCTGCGGCCTACATAGTGATAGGCCGACCGACTGCAACAGCGCCTATTGATCAGTTCAAATGTGGCAATCACTCGGGAAGTGAGAACTGCGTGTCTGGGCGCCGCGTTGGAAATGCCTACCTTGGTGCAGCTCTGCTTTGGAGCGAACATCAGGATCGCATCATGAAGATTATCGCGTGCTGTGTCGGTGCCACCTTGGCGCTGGCAGGACTGCTCGGTGCTAAGCCCGCCCAGGCGCACCCAGTCGGCTTGCCTGGAGCCATCAGCAGTACTGCCGAGCTCCAGAGCTATTGGTGCTGGGGCACGAATATAGGTAATCCGCAACGTTACGTGATGGCCACGTCGATAACAGAAGCCAGATGGATCTATGCGGCGGAGGTGGGCATCCCCCCCCGCAGTGCCAACTGCCGCCGACAGGATCCGTAATCCGGCGACAGCGTCCGACATCGCCATGCGCTGGGCATGCACACGTTCGTATCTGCCCGGGGCGTGGCCATAAAGGATCAGGACATCCCGGCGATCGGGTGGCCGGCTGGATCGGTGCCCGGATGGAGCAGCCAGGCCGTGCTGCGCCAGCCCTTGGCCCCTACGTGCACAACGACCACAATGGGGGCCTGTTCCACCGCCACCTGCCGGGATGCCATGTCACTGAATCCGTTCGATCTGTTCGATATCCGTTCGCTGCTCAGCGAGGAGGAACGCGCGGTGCAGGCGACGGTGGCGCGCTTCACCGACACGCGGGTGCTGCCCATCATCGGCGATGCGTTTGACGAGGGGCGCTTCCCGGAGGAGTTGATTCCCGAGGTGGCTGCACTCGGTCTGCTGGGCTCCAGCCTGCCCGAGCAGTACGGCGGCGGCGGACTCAACGCCGTCAGCTATGGCTTGATCTGCCAGGAATTGGAGCGCGGCGATTCGGGGCTGCGCAGTTTCGTCTCGGTGCAGAGCTCGCTGTGCATGTACCCGATTTACGCTTACGGCAGCGAAGAACAGCGCCTGCGCTGGTTGCCGGAGATGGCCACCGGCAAGGTGATCGGCTGCTTCGGCCTGACCGAAGCGCATGGCGGTTCGGACCCGGCGGCGATGAAGACCCGCGCGGTGCGCGACGGCGGCGACTGGGTGATCAACGGCAGCAAGATGTGGATCACCAGTGGGCCGGTGGCGGACATCGCGATCGTCTGGGCGCATACCGAAGATGGCATCCAGGGCTTCGTGCTGGAAAAGGGCATGGCCGGGTTCACCACGCAGGAGATCAAGCACAAGATGAGCCTGCGGGCCTCGCTGACCGGTGCGCTGTTCTTCGACAACGTGCGCGTGCCCGACCGCAACCGCCTGCCGAACGTGCAGGGCCTGAAGGGGCCACTGGGCTGCCTGAACCAGGCGCGCTACGGCATCAGCTGGGGCCCGATCGGTGCCGCGGTGGCGTGCCTGGATGAAGCCCTGGCGTACACCAAGCAGCGCGTGCTGTTCGGCCGGCCGGTGGCGGCCACGCAAAGCGCGCAGATCAAGCTGGCCGACATGGCGCGGCGGATCACCACCGCACAGCTGCTGGCCCTGCAGCTGGGGCGCCTGAAGGATGCCGGCCAGCTGCAGCCACAGCAGGTGAGCCTGGCCAAATGGAACAACTGCCGCATGGCCATCGACATCGCGCGCGAGTGCCGCGACCTGCTCGGCGGCGCGGGTATCACGACCGAACACGTGGCGATCCGGCATGCGCTCAATCTGGAATCGGTGATCACCTACGAGGGCACCGAGACCGTGCACCAGCTGGTGATCGGGCGCGAGCTGACGGGGATCAATGCGTTCTAAGCCGGCAGGTGCCGATCGTTGGTCGGCACGGCGTCTTATTCCCCGCCGGCGAACCCGTTCTGGCGCCACGCCTCGTACATCACCACCGCAACGGTGTTGGACAGGTTGAGGCTGCGGTTGTCCGGGCGCATCGGCAGGCGCAGGCGGCGGCCGTGGGGCAGGCTGTCGAGCAGGTCCTCGGGCAGGCCGCGGGTTTCCGGGCCGAACAGGAAGGCATCGCCATCTTCGAACTGCTGGGTGTCGTAACGCACGCTGCCGCGGGTACTCAGCGCGAACAGGCGCTTGGGCGCAATCACCTGCAGGGCGGTCTCCAGATCTGGATGGACCTGCAGTCGAGCGTATTCGTGATAGTCCAGGCCGGCGCGCTTGAGCTGCTTGTCGCTCAGGTCGAAACCGAGCGGCTCGATCAGGTGCAGCCGCGCGCCGGTGTTGGCGCAGAGGCGGATCACATTGCCGGTGTTCGGCGGGATTTCGGGTTGGAACAGGACGACATGGAACGTGGGCGTGGCAGTCATCGGCGAAGTGTACGCCGTGGCTGCGGGGGACCGCAGCTACGGCTTACTGGCGGATCAGGGTCGAGGCGGCGGCAGCGGCGGTTTCCAGGGCCAGGGCCTGCAGATCGGCAGCCGACGGACGCACCTGCAGGGTCGGCAGGTTGATGATCACTTCGTTGGCGACCGCGTTGGCGGCAGCGGTGAAGGTGGCGACGTAGCCGCGGTCATGGGTCTGCTCGGCAGCCAGCGCCTGGCGCTGTTCGGCGGTCGGGCGGACTTCGACGGCCGCCAGCGTGGTGACGCGGCGGTTGGCGGTCAGTTCGGCGCGGTAGTCGGCAATCATGCCGGCGGTCGGGCGGACTTCCACGACGGCCAGGGTCGGGATGCTGCTGGTGCGCTCAACCTCGGCCTGGGCAATCTGGTCGGCCGACGGGCGGACCTGCACGGTGTCGAAGGTGACGATGGCGGGGGCGGCCTGCACCGACGAAGCAAATGCGGAGCCGGCGGCGAGGGCGATGGCGATGGCGAGCGTCTTGGTGTTCATGGCGAGGTCCTGTTTAGTGTTGGTGAGCAGTGGTGTGGTAGTAAGGTAGTACACCGATTCGGGGCTTGCAAGAACAATTTCAACTTTCTTGTTTTTGTTCAGCATCCAGTCAGTTTCGGTTTGATCCATCACTTCCTCGCCCTGTACCAAGCAGGTCGCGTGCCAACTTTCATGCGTTGATTTCAAAGGGTTTTTTGCGCAGAGGCGGTGTCCGCTGTCCGGACACTTGTCCGCCGCAGGGCCGCGAGGCTGTCCGTTTCGCCCCCAATGACTGTTGGCCGATGCCTTTTGCCCGGGCGGCGCGCTAGCATCCGGCTTCACTTTCATGACCAAGGAACCGGAATGACCGTCCAACTTCGACCGCGTGCCGCGCTGCTGGCCGTAGCGCTCTCCGCCGCTCTGGGCTCCCTGGCGCCCGCACCGGTCCTGGCCAAGCCGGCCACGGTGGCCAAGGTCGACATTCCGTTCGAGCAGTTCACCCTGCCCAATGGCCTGCGCGTGGTAGTGCACACCGACCGCAAGGCGCCGATCGTGGCCGTCAACATCTGGTACCACGTGGGCAGCAAGGACGAGCCCGCCGGCCGCACCGGTTTCGCGCACCTGTTCGAACATCTGATGTTCCAGGGCAGCGAGAACCATGACGGCGAATATTTCGAGCCCTTCAAGCAGGTCGGCGTGACCGGCCAGAACGGCACCACCAATACCGACCGCACCAATTACTTCGAGAACGTGCCGACCACCGCGCTGGACATGGCGCTGTGGATGGAGTCCGACCGCATGGGCCATCTGCTCGGCGCGATCGACCAGGCCGCGCTCGACGAACAGCGCGGTGTGGTCCAGAACGAGAAGCGCCAGGGCGAGAACCAGCCGTATGGCCAGGTCTGGGAAAAGCTGACCCGCGCGATGTATCCGGCCGGCCATCCGTACCACCACAGCGTGATCGGCTCGATGAACGATCTCAACGCCGCCTCGCTGGATGACGTGAAGACCTGGTTCCGCACCTGGTACGGCCCGAACAACGCGGTGCTGGTGCTGGCCGGCGACATCGACGTGGCCACCGCGAAGGAAAAGGTCGCGAAGTACTTCGGCGACATCCCGGCCGGCCCGAGCATGGCCCAGCCGAAGGTGGACGTGGCCAAGCGCGAAAAGAGCACGCGCGAAGTGATGACCGACAAGGTGCCGCAGGCGCGCATCTACCGCGCCTGGAACGTCGCCCAGGTCGGCACCACCGACATCGACCAGCTGCAGCTGTTCGCGCAGGTCCTTGGCGGTGCCAAGTCCTCGCGCCTGGACCAGCGCCTGCTGCACCAGGACAAGCTGGTGGACAACATCAGCGCCGGTGCCTACAGCTCGCAGCTGGGCTCGAACTTCGTGATCATGGCCAGCGTCAAGCAGGGTGTGGATCCGGCCAAGGTCGAGGCGATCATCGATGAAGAAGTGAAGCGCCTGGCCAAGGACGGCCCGACCGCCGATGAGCTCAGCCGTGGCAAGACCGCCTTCCGCGCCGGCTTCATCCGCGGCATCGAGCGCATCGGGGGCTTCGGCGGCAAGGCCGACGCGTTGGCCGAGTGCACCGTGTACGAAGGTGACCCGGGCTGCTTCCGCAAGTCGCTGGCCACCATCGATGCAGCCACCGCCGCGCAGGTGCGCGATGTCGGTGCCAAGTGGCTGGGCGCTGGCGATCACACCATCGTGGTCGAGCCGGGCGCGCGCGTTGCCCTGGCCGAACTGCCGTCGGAAACGCCCAAGCCGTTCACCGTGCCCGCCGTGGATCCTCGCTTCACGACCCTGCCCAAGCAGGTCGACCGCAGCACCGGCGTGCCGCAGACCAAGACATTCCCGGACCTGAAATTCCCCGAACTGCGCCGCGCCACGCTCAAGAACGGCACCCAGGTGATCCTGGCCGAGCGCCATGACATCCCGGTCGTGCAGTTCAGCTATGAATTCCCGGGCGGCTTCACCGCCGACCAGGGCCGCAAGTCCGGCACGGCCAACTTCACCATGGGCCTGCTCACCGAAGGTGCCGGCAAGCTCGGCGCGCTGCCGTTCGCCGATGCGGCCGATGCACTGGGCGCCAAGCTCGATGCCTCCGCCTCGCTGGACAGCACCAGCGTGTACCTGTCCGCGCTGAAGGAAAACCTGGCCCCGTCGCTGGCCCTGTATGCGGACATGCTGCGCCAGCCGCGCTTCGACCAGACCGAGATCGACCGCGTCAAGGCCACCTGGATCGCCGGCATCCAGCAGGAGAAGGTCAACCCCAGCGCGGTGGCGATGCGGGTGATGCCGACCTTGCTGTACGGCGCGGGCCATCCGTATGCGATCCCGTTCACCGGCAGCGGCAATGAAGTGGACATCCAGTCCATGACCCGCGAAGACCTGGTCGACTTCCACCGTGACTGGCTGCGCCCGGAGCAGGGCACGCTGATCGTGGTGGGTGACACCACGCTGAAGGAAATCGTGCCGCTGCTGGAGCGCCAGCTCGGCAACTGGAAGGCCGAAGGCCCGGCGCCGCAGGTCAAGGCCCCGGTGGATGTCGCCCGTCCGGCGCATGCCCGCGTGTACCTGATCGATCAGCCGGGCGCAGTGCAGGCCAACCTGTTCGCCAGCCAGGTGGTGCCCTCGTCCAAGGACCCGGGCTCGACCCGCTTCGATATCGCCAACGGCGTGCTCGGCGGCGACTTCACCTCCCGCCTGAACATGAACCTGCGCGAGCAGAAGCATTGGTCCTACGGTGCCGGCAGCAGTGCCAGCAATACCCTGGGCCAGCGCCCGTGGGGTGCCCGCGCACCGGTGCAGATCGACAAGACCGCCGAGGCGATGCAGGAGATGCAAAAGGAGATCGCTGAGTTCGCCAGCGGGGCCAAGCCGGCCACCCCGGCCGAAGTGGCGCGCATCCGCAACATCCAGAACCTCAGCCTGCCCGGCGCCTACGAGACCGCCAGCGCGGTAATGGGCACCATCAGCGGGATCGTGCGCTACCAGCGCCCGGACGACTATGTGGTCCAGCGCAAGGCCGAGATCGAGGCGATGACCCCGGCCCAGGTCCAGCAGGCCGCGGCCACGCTGGACCCCAACGCGCTGACCTGGGTGGTGGTGGGTGACCTCAAGCAGACCGAGGCCCCGGTGCGTGCGCTCAACCTTGGCCAGGTGCAGGTCATCGATGCCGAAGGCAAGGTGGTCGATGCTCCGGCTGCTCCGGCTGCCCCGGCGCCGAAGGCCCGCTGACGCCCGCCGCTGGCCGGCCACCGTGCCGGCCAGCAGCTCAGGTGCCGGGGTTGCTCCCGGCGCCTGATCACCCTCGATTCAGTTGTTTCCCGCACACTCCCTTACGTATTCCAGCCAGGCCTTGTCCATGCGCATTCTGCTTCTGTCCGCCCTGATCCTCAGCGTTTCCGCCTGCACCTGGGTGCCGATCGAGTCGTCCGGCAAGACGGTCCGCGTACTGCCGGCCGGCCCCGCGCCGAGCGGCTGCCAGAGCAAGGGCGAGGTGGTGGTGACCGTGAAGAGCAAGGTCGGCTTCTACAACCGCAACCCGCTGCGCGTGCAGGAAGAGCTGGAAACCCTGGCCCGCAACGAGGCGCCCAGTGCCGGTGCCAATGCCGTGCAGGCGTCTGGCCTGCCGGCCGATGGCAGCCAGCGTTTCCTGGCCTTCCAGTGCCCGCCACGCTGAACCCTTCACCCCGCGCCCGGACCATACGCCCGGGCGTGAATTCGTAAAGGTGCGGTGAAAGCCGTGCCGGCTTACAATAGCGCCCCCTTCGCCTGAGCCTTGGCGCTAACTGATGCTCTTCAAGAATGTCTCGATCGCCGGCCTGGCGCACATCGACGCGCCGCACACGCTGACGTCCAAGGAAATCAACGAACGGCTGAAGCCGACGCTGGATCGCCTTGGCATCCGTACCGACGTGCTCGGCGATATCGCGGGCATCCACGCCCGCCGCCTGTGGGATGCCGACATGCTGGCCTCCGACGCCGCCACGCTGGCCGCCCGCAAAGCACTGGAAGACGCCGGGATCGGCGCCGACAAGATCGGCCTGCTGGTCAACACCTCGGTCAGCCGCGACTACCTGGAGCCGTCCACGGCCAGCATCGTCTCGGGCAACCTGGGCGTGGGCGACGAATGCATGACCTTCGACGTCGCCAATGCCTGCCTGGCCTTCATCAACGGCATGGATATCGCCGCCCGCATGCTGGAACGCGGCGAGATCGACTACGCGCTGATCGTCGACGGTGAAACCGCCAACCTGGTGTACGAGAAGACCCTCGAGCGCATGGCCCTGCCGGGCGTGACCGCCGATGACTTCCGCAACGAGATGGCCGCCCTGACCCTGGGCTGCGGTGCCGCGGCGATGGTCATGGCGCGCACCGAGCTGGTGCCCGATGCCCCGCGTTACCGCGGTGGCGTGACCCGCTCGGCGACCGAGTGGAACCAGCTGTGCCGCGGCAACCTGGACCGCATGGTCACCGACACCCGCATGCTGCTGATCGAAGGCATCAAGCTGGCGCAGAAGACCTTCGTCGCCGCCCGCGAAGCACTGGGCTGGGCCGTGGAGGAACTGGACCAGTTCGTGATCCACCAGGTCAGCCAGCCGCACACCGCCGCCTTCATCAAGAACTTCGGCATCGACCCGAAGAAGGTGATGACGATCTTCGGCGAGCACGGCAACATCGGCCCGGCCTCGGTGCCGATCGTGCTGAGCAAGCTCAAGCAGCTGGGCAAGCTGAAGAAGGGCGATCGCATCGCGCTGCTCGGCATCGGCTCGGGCCTGAACTGCTCGATGGCCGAAGTGGTCTGGTAACCCATTCGCCGCAGCCTGCTGCGGCGTTTCTTCCGGGGCCGGTTCTGCCGCACCGGAATTGAACATCAAGGGCCGGTTCTGCCGGCCCTTTTCACAGGTGCGATTGAATGCCCCAGCTGCCCGGTTACCCCGCCCATCCGCACCGCTTCCAGGTGCGCCCCGGTCTGTCGATGAGCTATCTCGACGAAGGCCCGCGCGATGGCGAGGTGGTGGTGATGGTCCACGGCAACCCGTCGTGGAGCTATTACTGGCGCACCCTGGTGGCCGGCCTCTCGGACAAGTACCGCTGCATCGTGCCGGACCATATCGGCATGGGCCTGTCGGACAAGCCCGATGATGCGCACTACGAGTACACCCTGCAGTCGCGCGTGGATGACCTGGACGCGCTGCTCGCGCACCTGGGCATCACCGGCCCGGTGACCCTGGCCGTGCACGACTGGGGCGGCATGATCGGCTTTGGCTGGGCGCTGTCGCACCACGCACAGGTCAAGCGCCTGGTGGTACTCAACACCGCCGCCTTCCCGATGCCGGCGGCGAAGAAGATGCCGTGGCAGATCGCGCTGGGCCGCCACTGGAAGATCGGCGAGTGGCTCATCCGCACCTTCAACGCCTTCTCCTCCGGTGCCTCGTGGCTGGGCGTGGAACGGAAGATGCCGGCCGATGTGCGCCGCGCGTACGTGTCGCCGTACAACAGCTACGCCAACCGCATCAGCACCATCCGCTTCATGCAGGACATCCCGCTGTCACCGGCCGACAAGGCCTGGTCGCTGCTGGAGCGTTCCGGCCAGGCCCTGCCCAGCTACGCCGATCGCCCTGCGTTCATCGGCTGGGGCCTGCGCGACTTCGTGTTCGACCATCACTTCCTGAAGGGCTTCCAGGCCGCGCTGCCGCAGGCGCAGGTGCATGCCTTCGAGGATGCCGGGCATTACGTGCTGGAAGACAAGCACGAGGTACTGGTGCCGAAGATCCGCGCCTTCTTGGATGCGAACCCGATCTGATCGGCGTGACGACCCACGGTCGTCATCTACCCATCAACCGGGTGGGGTCCGAACCCACCCCCGGTAGAGCCGACCGTTGGTCGGCTGCCCTTCGTTCCGGGCCATGAACCCCAGACGGGCCCCTTCACGCCGCGATCGGTGCCTGCGGCGGCGCCGGCGAATTGCCGTTGTCATCGGGATGATCATCGTCATTGTCCGCCTCGTCGCGCCAACGCCAGTCCGCCAGGGTCAGCGCCGGCATGCCGTGCGCCACGCGCGCCTTGTCGCACTGCGGGCTGGCCTTGCCGTATTCCCACGAGGCATCCACCTCACGGCACACGCTGGGGCGGTTGGGGTGGATGCTGCAGCGCGAATACACCCCGATCTCCGCATCCAGCGCCACGCAGTAGACCGGCTTGGACAGGGTGCCGCGCATGCACAGCCGGTGCGGGTCCAGCACCTGGGTGAGCTCGTGCGGGACGCCACCGGGGGTGACCTCGTCCGATTCCATCCAGTGGAAGGCCACACGGTATTGGGTGCAGCAGGCGCCGCAGGTGAGGCAGGGATGGGGCATGGGGCACCGGCCTTGGGCGGCAGGGAAGCAGGAGGGAAGGGCGCGAATTTTCCACGCCAACGGCCGGCGCGCAAGAATTTTCTGCAGCGGCGACAATGAACGGATGAACAGCGCCATCAATATCGCCGCGCGCCTGCCCGAGCTGGCCCGTGAACGCCCCGACCAGATCGCCATCCGCTGCCCCGGCAAGCCCGGGCCTGGCGGCATGGCGCGTTATGACGTCACCCTGGATTACCGCACCCTCAACGCCCGCAGCGACGCGATGGCGGCCGGCCTGGCGGCCCACGGCATCGGCCGCGGCGTGCGCGCGGTGGTGATGGTGCGGCCCTCGCCGGAGTTCTTCCTGCTGATGTTCGCGCTGTTCAAGAACGGCGCGGTCCCGGTGCTGGTGGACCCGGGCATCGACAAGCGCGCGCTGAAACAATGCCTGGATGAGGCCCAGCCGGAGGCCTTCATCGGCATCGGCCTGGCGCATGTGGCGCGCCTGGCGCTGCGCTGGTGCCGCTCTGCACGCCTGCTGGTGACCGTCGGCCGCCGTTGGGGCTGGGGTGGCACCACCCTGGCCCGGCTGGAAGCCCAGGGCGCCACGGCAGCCCCTGCGCTGGCCCCGACCGATGGCGAGGAGGTCGCGGCGATCCTGTTCACCAGCGGCTCCACCGGCGTGCCCAAGGGCGTGGTCTACCGCCACCGTCATTTCGTGGGCCAGGTCGAGCTGCTGCGCGCCGCCTTCGGGATGGAACCGGGCGGGGTGGACCTGCCCACCTTCCCGCCGTTCGCCCTGTTCGATCCCGCGCTGGGGCTGACCTCGGTGATCCCGGACATGGACCCGACCCGGCCGGCCCAGGCCGATCCGCGCAAGCTGCATGACGCGATCAACCGGTTCGGCGTCACCCAGCTGTTCGGCTCGCCGGCGCTGATGCGGGTCCTGGCCGATCACGGCCAGCCGCTGCCCAACGTGCGCCGGGTGACCTCGGCCGGCGCCCCGGTGCCGCCGGACGTGGTCGCGCGCATCCGCCGCCTGCTGCCCGACGATGCCCAGTTCTGGACCCCCTACGGCGCCACCGAGTGCCTGCCGGTGGCGGTGATCGAAGGCCGCGAACTGGAGAACACCCGCCAGGCCACCGAGGCCGGCGCCGGGACCTGCGTCGGCCGCGTGGTCGCGCCGAACCAGGTGCGCATCATCGCCATCGACGACGCGCCGCTGCCGGGCTGGTCGCAGGCCCGCGTCCTGGCCACCGGCGAGGTGGGCGAGATCACCGTGGCCGGTCCCACCGCCACCGACAGCTACTTCAATCGCCCGCAGGCCACCGCGCAGGCGAAGATCACCGAGACCCTGACCGATGGCAGCACGCGGGTCGTGCACCGGATGGGCGATGTCGGCTATTTCGATGCGCAGGGGCGGCTGTGGTTCTGCGGGCGCAAGACCCAGCGCGTGGAAACCGCGCAGGGGCCGCTGTATACCGAGCAGGTCGAGCCGGTGTTCAACGCGCTCGATGGCATCGCCCGCACCGCGCTGGTCGGCGTGGGTGCGCCAGGCCGGCAGCAGCCTGTGCTGTGCTACGAACTGCAGCCCGGCACCGTCGATTCGCCCGCCCTGGTCGAGCGCCTGCGCCGGGAAGCGGCCGCACACGCACACACCGCGCGCATCGAGCATTTCCTGCCGCACCCGGCCTTCCCGGTCGACATCCGCCACAACGCCAAGATCGGCCGCGAGAAGCTCGCGGTCTGGGCCACCGCGCAACTGGAGCAGCACGCATGAAGATCCTCGTTACCGGTGGCGGCGGCTTCCTCGGCCAGGCCCTGTGCAAGGGGCTGATCGAGCGCGGTCATCAGGTGCTGGCGTTCAACCGCGGTCATTACCCTGCGCTGCAGGCGATGGGCGTGGGCCAGATCCGCGGCGACCTGGCCGACGCGCAGGCGGTGATGCACGCGGTGGCCGGCGTCGATGCGGTCTTCCACAACGGGGCCAAGGCCGGTGCCTGGGGCAGCTATGACAGCTACCACCAGGCCAACGTGGTCGGCACCGACAATGTCATTGCCGCCTGCCGGGCGCACGGCGTGGGCAAGCTGGTCTACACCTCCACGCCCAGCGTGACCCATCGCGCCACGCATCCGGTCGAGGGCCTGGGCGCGGACGAAGTGCCGTATGGCGAGAACTTCCAGGCGCCGTACGCGGCCACCAAGGCGATCGCCGAGCAGCGCGTGCTGGCGGCCAATGATGCGCAGCTGGCCACCATCGCGCTGCGCCCCCGGCTGATCTGGGGCCCGGGCGACCAGCAGCTGGTGCCGCGCCTGGCCGAGCGCGCCCGCGCCGGCCGTTTGCGCTTCGTCGGCGATGGCCAGAACAAGGTCGATACCACCTACATCGACAACGCCGCGCTGGCCCACTTCCTTGCCCTGGAACATCTGGCCCCGGGCGCGGCCTGCGCCGGCAAGGCGTACTTCATCTCCAACGGCGAGCCGCTGCCGATGCGCGAGCTGCTCAACAAGCTGCTGGCCGCCGTCGGTGCCCCGCCGGTGACGAGGTCGATCAGCTTCAAGACCGCTTACCGGATCGGCGCGGTCTGCGAGCGGCTGTGGCCGCTGCTGCGCCTGCGCGGCGAACCGCCGATGACCCGCTTCCTGGCCGAGCAGCTGTGCACGCCGCACTGGTACAGCATGGAACCGGCGCGCCGCGACTTCGGCTATGTGCCCCGGGTCAGCATCGAAGAAGGGCTGGCCCGGCTGGCATCTTCATCGAACGCACAGGAATCCATCACTCCCTGAACACCGCAGGTTGGTGAACATGGCCCCACGCCAACTCCGGCACGCATCAACGCGAGGGTCGACATGCTGCATTACGCCGTCATCTTTTTTGTCATCGCCATCATCGCGGCGGTACTGGGTTTCTCGGGCATTGCCGGCGCCGCCAGCAACGTCGCCTGGATCCTGTTCGTCGTTTTCCTGATCCTGGCGGTGGTGTCGATGTTCCGCAAGCGGACCTAGTGTCCGGCGCGTCCCGCGCCACCTCTCTCCGGCGTGGGACGCGCTGCGGAAACCATGACGGCCTGACATCGGCAACGATGATCAGGCCGTCGTTGCGATGGAACTGCGCAGGTCGCGCTCGTGCGCATGCCGGGCCATCGCCAGTTCCAGCAACCGCGTGATCAATGCGGTGTAATCCAGCCCGCTGGCGGCCCACAACTTCGGGTACATGCTGATGCGGGTGAAGCCGGGCAGGGTGTTGATCTCGTTGATGACCACCTCGCCGGCTGCGGTCAGGAACACATCCACGCGGGCCAGGCCGGCACAATCCAGTGCCTGGTATGCCTGCACGGCGATCTCCCGGATACGGGACTGCTCGGCGTCGGTGATGGCCGCCGGCACCACGATGTCCGCACCGCTTTCGCTGATGTACTTGGTGTCGTAGGAATAGAAATCATCGTGCACGACCACCTCGCCACAGACGCTGGCCTCGGGGTGTTCATTGCCGAGCACGGCGCACTCGATCTCGCGGCCGGTGATCGCTGATTCCACCAGCGCCTTGTGATCGAACGACAGCGCCAGCGCGAGCGCGGTGTGGAACTCAGCCTCGTTGCGCACTTTGCTCACGCCCACCGAGGAACCCTGGTTGGCCGGCTTCACGAACAATGGCGTACCCAGTTCGGCGACCAGCGCGGTGTAATCGGCCCGGGCTGCAGTAACCCGGTTGAAGCAGGCGAACGGTGCCACCGCCAGCCCGGCATCGCGCAGCAGGCGCTTGGCCACGTCCTTGTCCATCGCCACCGCCGAGCCCAGCACGCCGGAGCCGACGAAGGGCAGGTTGGCCATGCGCAGCAGGCCCTGCAGCGAGCCATCCTCGCCCAGCGTGCCGTGCACGATCGGGAACACCACGTCGATCTGCTCCAGCGCGGTGGCCGGATCGGTCGGGACCAGCTGCTGGCGCTCCAGGCCGGGCCGCACCGCCACCGCATTGCCTGAGCGGTGCAGTGCGATCCGTGCCGGGTCGCCGGCGTTGAGCAGGAAGTCGCGCGGGTCGCTGACATGCCACTGGCCCTGCTTGTCGATCCCGATCAGGCTGACCTCGAACCGGTCCTTGTCCAGCGCATCGATAATGTTCTTCGCCGATTGCAGCGAGACCTCGTGCTCGGCCGAACGGCCACCGAAGATGATGCCTACCCGGGTCTTGCCCATGCCTGTTGCCGCTCCTGTCGCTGTGTTGGGGAGCCATAGCATGAACCGAGTCGGCGCCCGGGAAAATGCAGGTGCGGTGTCGATGCGGCGGACACCGCCCGCGTGGCGGCGCGTGATGCCTGCGCACGCCCGCCGTTCAAGGGCACACGGTAGAATGCGGTGATGGCCCGTTCCCTGCTCTCTTCCCTCAAGCCGCTGGCTGGCAATGCGCTGCAGCTCACGCTCAACCGCGCGCTGGCACTCGACCCGGACACCCGCAGCGCGCTGGCCGCGCTGGATGGCCGCCACATCGCCCTGACCCTGGAATCGCCCGCGCTGGCGATGCGGATCGGGGTGGACGGTGAGCGGCTCACGGTCGGCCCGGTCGATCCGCAGCAGGAGCCGGACCTGGCCGTGCGCAGCACGCTGGGCGGGGTGCTGGCCCAGCTGCCGTTCCTGGCCAATGCCCGCCGTGGCGGTGAGGCCCCGGCCGGGCGGGTCAAGGTGTCCGGCGATGCCGAGCTGGCCCGCCGCCTGCAGCAGCTGGCGACCCGTTTCGATCCGGACTGGCAGCAGCCGTTCGTGCGCGTGTTCGGCGAGGTGATGGGCGTGCAGATCGCCAACACCCTGCGTTCGGCCCTGCAGCACGCCCGCCGCGGCGCGTCCGACCTGGCGCACAGCGCCGCTGAATTTGTCACCGAGGAGTCGCGCGACGTGGTACCCCGAGCAGAACTGGATGCCTTCCACGACGATGTGGACGTGATGCGCGACGACGTTGAACGCATGGCCGTGCGCGTCCAGCGCCTGCGGCAGGTGGGCGCATGAAGGCGATCTTCCGGGCCAGCCGCATCGGCCGCATCATCCTGCGTTACCGCCTCGACGATCTGCTCCAGGGCACCCCGGCCGAACGCTGGCTGCGCCTGGCCAAGCCGTTCGTGCCGCGCGCCTCGGCCGACATCGCCGCACAGTCGCGCGGTGCGCGCCTGCGCCTGGCGCTGCAGGACCTGGGCCCGATCTTCGTCAAGTTCGGCCAGATCCTCTCCACCCGCCGTGACCTGATCCCGGCCGACGTCGCCAACGAGCTGACCCTGCTGCAGGACCGGGTCAAACCGTTCGATGGCGCCACCGCACAGGCGATCGTCGAGCGTGCGCTCGGCCGCCCGGTCAGCGAAGCCTTCGCCAGCTTCGATCTGCAGCCGCTGGCCTCGGCCTCGATCGCCCAGGTGCACGCGGCCACGCTGGCCGATGGCCGCCAGGTGGTGGTCAAGGTGCTGCGCCCGGACATCGAAAAGCAGATCGATGCGGACATCGCGCTGCTCAAATCCGCTGCCGCGCTGATCGAACGCGCCCACCCGCGCGCCGACAAGATACGCCCGCGCGAAGTGGTCGCCGAGGTCGAAAACACCCTGGCCGCCGAGCTGGATCTGCAGCGCGAGGGCGCCAATGCCAGCGTGCTGCGCCGGTTCTGGATGGATTCGGACGATCTGTATGTGCCCGAGGTGATCTGGAGCCATACCGCCGAGCGTGCGCTGACCCTGGAACGCGTGTGGGGCATTCCGTCGGACGACATCGTCGCGCTGGACAAGGCCGGCATCGACCGCAAGGCGCTGGCCGCCAAGGGCGTGCGGGTGTTCTACACCCAGGTGTTCCGCGACAACTTCTTCCACGCCGATGCGCACGCCGGCAACATCTGGGTCGACACCGATCCGGCACGCCGCGACAACCCGCGCTTCATTGCGCTGGATTTCGGCATCATGGGCCAGCTCTCCGAAGAAGATCAGTACTACCTGGCCGAGAACTTCATGGCCATCTTCAACAAGGACTACCGGCGCATGGCCGCGCTGCATGTCGAAGCCGGCTGGATGCCCAACAACGTGCGCATCGATGAGCTCGAAGCGGCCGCGCGTTCGGTGTGCGAACCCTATTTCACCCGCCCGCTGTCGCAGATCTCGCTGGCCGAGGTGCTGATCAAGCTGTTCCGGGTGGCCCAGCGCTACGAGCTCACGCTGCAGCCGCAGCTGATCCTCCTGCAGAAGACACTGCTCAATATCGAAGGGGTCGGCCGCCAGCTCGATCCGGAACTGGATATCTGGGCGGTCGCGCGGCCGGTGCTGGAACGCATCCTGCGCGAGCGTTACAGCCCACGCCGCGTGCTCAAGGAAGTGCGCAAGCGCCTGCCCGAAATCATGACGCATACCCCGGACATGCCGCGCCTGGTCCACGCCTGGCTGCGCCAGCAGGTGGAAGGCGACCACGAGCTGTCGATGCGCTCGCGCGATCTGGCCGCACTGAACGTCAGCGTGCAGAAGCTGCAGAAGCGCGCGGTGGCCGCGATCGCCGGCGTTGGCCTGATGATCGTCGCTGCGGTGCTGTATGGCCTGCAGCCGGGGGGCTGGTACTTCGGCGATGCGCCGGTGTGGAGCTGGGTGACCGGCGCGGCGGGCGTGTTCTCGCTGGCCAGTGCCTGGTGGCGCCGCTGAGATGACGCTGCAGGCGCTCAAGGACGAACTGGCCCGCTTCGGCGCCGACAACGACGCCACCCATCCCGAGCGTGCCCAGCGCATGCTCAATATCACCCCGGATACCGGCGAACTGCTCGGCGTGCTGGTGCGTGCCACCGCCGCGCGGCGAGTGTTGGAGGTCGGCACCTCCAACGGCTATTCCACGTTGTGGTTGGCCGAAGCATGCGCTGCCATCGGCGGGCGGGTCACCACGCTGGAGTACGCCGCCGACAAGATCGCCCTGGCGACAGCCACCTTCGCCCGCAGCGGCTTGGCCGAGCGGATCGAGCTGGTCCACATCGATGCCGGTGCGTGGCTGCGCGCTGCGGCCGAGGCCAGCATCGACCTGCTGTTCCTGGATTCCGAACGCAGCCAGTACCTGGGCTGGTGGCCGGACCTGCGTCGTGTGCTGCGTCCTGGTGGCCTGCTGGTGGTCGACAACGCCGTGTCGCATGCCGACCAGATGGCTGCCTTCGAGGGGCAGGTGCGCCGCGATCCGCAGTTCCACTGCGTGCGGGTGCCGATCGGCAACGGCGAACTGATCGCGGTACGCGACGTCGCCTGAATCGCATTTGTTGGCGCTGCCTGCAGCGGGCGGGGATAATCGGTCGGTGAACGACATCGATACCGACATCGCAACCCTTCCTGCGGCCGCAGTGGCCCCCGTGCAGCTGCTGCACCTGGACGACCAGCTCGCCGTGGTCAACAAGCCCGCCGGGCTGATGGTCCACGACAGCAAGCTCGCCCGGGGCGAAGACGACTTCCTCGCCGACCGCCTCCGCGAACAGCTCGGCAAGCCGATCTTCCTCGTCCACCGCCTGGACCGCGCCACCAGCGGCTGCCTGCTGCTGGCCTTTGATCGCGAAAGCGCCAGCGTGCTGGGCAAATCGCTGATGGGCGGCGACGTCACCAAGGATTACCTGGCGATCTGCCGCGGTTGGCCGGCCGAAGATGCCTTCACCGTCGACCACGACCTCGATGGCGGCCCCGGCAAGCCGGTCAAGAAGCAGGCGATTACCCACTTCCAGCGCGTCGCCGCGGGCGAGATCGCCATTCCGATGGGCGGGTTCGAGACCTCACGCTACGCCCTGCTGCGTTGCCAGCCGCAGACCGGCCGCTTCCGCCAGATCCGCCGCCACCTCAAGCACCTCTCGCATCACCTGATCGGCGACACCAGCCACGGCGATGGCCGCCACAACCGCAGCTTCCGCATGCAGGGCATCCACCGCATGCTCCTGCACGCCGAGCGCCTGCGCTTCCCGCACCCGGACGGCACGTCGATGGACATCAGCGCGCCGGTGGACGGCGAGTTCCGCAAGGCCATGGATCTGTTTGGCTGGGAATTGGGCTGACGGCGCACGCCGCACGCTTCAGGACAGCCGACCAACGGTCGGCTCTACTTTTTTGCTGGTGTTGGCTCATTCACGATTGCCTCCAGGTCCTTCTGCAGATCCACGAACAGTGGCTGCATCTTGGCCTGGATCGCCACCATCACGTTCTGCATCAGCGCCGGCGTCTTGTCCAACAGGCTCTGCCCGGCCGAGCTCTCATAGAACTCCGCCATCGCCAGCACGTCTTCCTTGCTGAAGGTCTGCTTGTACAGATCCACATACATCGGCCGCAGCTCCTTCCAGGACAGCGCCTGGCGCACTGTCTGGCTGGTCCGCTGCTCGATCCGCTGCAGCTGCGCCTGCTGTGTCGCATCCAGCTGACGCTGCTGGGCCACCTGCTGGAACTGCTGGCGCTGCATCGCCTCGATCTGCGGCAGCATCGTATCGAGCATGCTCTGCGCGCGCGAGGCGGCCAGCAGGCGGTTGATGTCGGCATCCGACGGGGGCGCAGCCACGGCCGGCGCGATCGCGCCCAGGCCCAGCGCCAGGGCGAATGTCATGCGGATCAGGCCACGGCGGGCCATCGGGCGGATCGGGAACATTGCGGAGCATCCTGCGTTGCGGGACACCGGAGAATACCTGCGATGACGTCATCAGGCCGTATTTGAGGACGTTATCGGCGACATCCACGCACGTTGCAGTCACCCGGCCGGCGGGTCCTCCCCTTACAATGCCGCCCATGGGCAACGGGCCAGTCACCATCAGCGCGCACCTGACGATTCCGGATACGGAACTCGTCGAGCGGTTCGTGCGCGCCAGTGGCGCCGGTGGCCAGAACGTCAACAAGGTCTCCACCGCCGTCGAACTGCGCTTCGACGTGGCCGGCTCGCCTTCGTTGCCCGAGCCGTTGCGCGCGCGCCTGCTGGCCCGCCGCGACCGGCGCATGACCGGCGAAGGCGTGCTGGTCATCGATGCACAGCGTTTCCGTACCCAGGACCGTAACCGCGAGGACGCGCGCGATCGACTGGCCGCCTTCATCCAGGCGGGGCTGAGCGTGCCCAAGGCACGCGTGGCCACCAAGCCGACCCATGGGTCGAAACTGCGTCGTCTGGACGCCAAAAAGGGGCGCGCGCAGATCAAGCGCGGGCGCACCACACGCAATTGGGAGTGATTGCTTGAACAACCGAAGTCCGTTGCTGCCGGTGGTTCCGCCGAACATGCCGCAGGTCAAACCGAACCGCTTCCTCCGCTGGCTGGCCCGCTGCACGTTGCGCCTGGGCGGCTGGAAAGTGACCGGCACCCTGCCGGACGTACCCAAGCTGGTCTTCATCATCGCCCCGCATTCCTCCAACTGGGACGGCTTCTGGGGCATGGCGGCGAAGATCGCGCTGGGCATGCAGGTCAAGGTGCTGGGCAAGGCCTCGCTGTTCTGGTGGCCACTGGGCCCGCTGCTGCGCAGGCTCGGCGTCATCCCGCTGGACCGCAGCTCGCCGCAGGGCACCGTGGAGCAGGCGGTCAGCCTGATCCGTGGCTCGGACCGCCTGTGGTATGCGATCACCCCGGAGGGCACACGCAAGGCCGTGCAGCACTGGAAGGCCGGCTTCCTCAAGATCGCGCGCATGGCCGATGTGCCGGTGCTGGCCGCCTATTTCCACTACCCGGAAAAGACCATCGGCATCGGCCCGCTGTTCCATCCCACCGGCAACGACGTGGCCGACATGGCCGCCATCCGCGAGTACTACCGCCCCTGGCAGGGCAAGACCCGCGGCACCGTCTGAGCGCCGCCGGGCGGGCCGCATGGGGTAGCCCCCACGGCCCGCACAGCCACGCGCCACGTCCGGCACATGCCGCCTGCGGGCTTTGGGAGTAGGGTGACCGGCTGCGGGATTTTCCGTCCCGCGCCCTCATCCAAGGAGCCCGTTTCATGTCGCGTACCGTAGTTTTGGCCGCTGCCATCAGCCTGGCGCTGGCGGCCTGTTCCGGCAAGGAGTCCACCCCCGTGACCGATACCCAGCCCGCCCCGACCCAGCAGCCGGCCGATGCGTCCGCCAACCCCCTGTTGAGCGCCAGCACGCTGCCGTTCCAGGCGCCGCCGTTCGACAGGATCAAGGACAGTGACTACCTGCCCGCCTTCAACGAAGGCATGAAGCAGCACCTGGCCGAAGTCCGCAAGATCGCCGACAACCCCGAGCCGGCCACCTTCGACAACACCATCGAAGCGCTGGAGCGCAGCGGCGAGACCCTGACCCGGGTGTCGCGCATCTTCTTCGGCCTGGTCCAGGCCGACACCAACGATGCACGCCAGAAGGTGCAGGAAGAAGTCGCCCCGAAGCTGGCCGAGCACCAGGACGAGATCAACCTCGACCCGAAGCTGTTCGCCCGCATCAAGACCATCTACGACCAGCGCGACGCGCTGGGCCTGGACCCGGTGCAGAAGCGCCTGGTCGAGCGTGACTACCAGGAGTTCGTACGCGCCGGCGCGCAGTTGAACGATGCCGACAAGGCCTCGCTGCGCAAGCTCAACGTGGAAGAAACCACGCTGGCCACGCAGTTCCACACCCGCCTGGTGGCCGCGACCGCTGCCGGCGCCGTGGTCGTCGATGACAAGGCCAAGCTGGCCGGCCTGGACGAGGATGCGATCAACACCGCCGCCGCCGATGCCAAGGCCCGCAACCTCGAGGGCAAGTACCTGCTGCCGCTGCAGAACACCACCCAGCAGCCGGTGCTCGGCTCGCTGAGCGACCGCGAGCAGCGCGCCGCCGTGCTCAAGGCCTCGGAAACCCGTGCCGAAAAGGGCGACGCCAACGATACCCGCCAGACCATCCAGCGCCTGGCCCAGCTGCGCGCGCAGAAGGCCAAGCTGCTCGGCTTCGAGAATTACGCGGCCTACAGTCTGGCCGACCAGATGGCCAAGACCCCGGCCGCCGCGCTCAAGCTGCTGACCGACACCGTGCCGGCCGCGACCGCCAAGGCGCGTGGCGAGATCAGCGAAATGCAGAAGGTGATCGACGCACAGAAGGGTGGTTTCAAGCTGGCCGCCTCGGATTGGGATTTCTACGCCGAACAGGTGCGCAAGGCCCAGTACGACCTGGACGAATCGCAGATCAAGCCGTACTTCGAGATGGACAACGTGCTGCAGAACGGCGTCTTCTACGCCGCCACGCAGCTGTACGGCATCACTTTCAAGCCGCGTACCGACATCCCGACCTACCACCCGGACATGAAGGTCTACGAAGTGTTCGACAAGGACGGCACCTCGCTGGCCCTGTTCTACACCGACTACTTCAAGCGTGACAGCAAGTCCGGTGGCGCCTGGATGGACGTGTTCGTCGAACAGGACGGCCTGACCGGTGCCAAGCCGGTGGTCTACAACGTGTGCAACTTCACCAAGCCCGCCGCCGGCCAGCCCGCGCTGCTGAGCTTCGATGACGTGACCACGATGTTCCATGAGTTCGGCCATGCGCTGCATGGCATGTTCTCGAAGGTGAAGTACCCGTCCATCGCCGGTACCAGCACCTCGCGCGACTTCGTCGAGTTCCCCTCGCAGTTCAACGAGCATTGGGCGCTGGACCCGAAGGTCTTCGCCAACTACGCCAAGAACTACAAGACCGGCGAGCCGATGCCGCAGGCGCTGGTCGACAAGATCCTCAAGGCCCGCACCTTCAACCAGGGCTATGCGACCACCGAGTACCTCTCGGCGGCCCTGCTCGACCTGGCCTGGCACACCCAGCCGGCCGACGCCAAGCTGCAGGACGTGGCCCCGTTTGAAGCGGCCGCGCTGAAGAAGTTCAAGGTCGACCTGCCGCAGGTGCCGCCGCGCTACCGCACCAGCTACTTCGATCACATCTGGGGTGGCGGCTATTCGTCCGGCTACTACGCCTACTTCTGGGCCGAAGTGCTGGACCATGACGCCTTCGAGTGGTTCAAGGAGAACGGCGGCCTGACCCCGGAGAACGGCCAGGTGTTCCGCGACAAGATCCTCTCGCGCGGCAACAGCGTGGAGCTGGCCGATCTGTACCGCGAGTTCCGCGGCAAGGACCCGTCGGTGGAGCCGCTGCTGGTCAATCGTGGCCTGAAGTAATCGCGGCATCCCGGTAGGTACCGACCGTTGGTCGGTACGCCTGCCACTGGTACACGTTGAAACGAAAACGGCAGGGGAAACCCTGCCGTTTTTCTTTGGATTGCCGTCCCAGCGACCCGGCGCATCACGTCCCCACGTGCACCCCCTCGCCAATCTCACTGCACCCCAGGTGATCCAGCGCGATCTCCAGCGCGTGCATGTAACTCTGCGCGCAGTACCCGCGCGCCACGCCGATGCGCTGGCCCACATCCGCCGGCAGGCACGCCTCCGGGGCGCGCGCATCGTCGTCGTGCACTTCCACGTAGGCGTTGTGCAGATGCGGCAGCAGGCGCTGCAGGCGCGCGCTGTCCACGCACGCACCGGGATCGAGCAGGGTGACTTCGCCGCGGCTGTGATCGGCCACGCGCAGCGCATCCAGCAGCTCCTGCTCCGAGCCACAGGCGCGTATCGCCACCGTGGTGCCTGCATCGATCGCGCGATGCACCAGGGATTTGAGAACGAGCGGAGGCAGCGGCTGCGCGGTACGGATCAGCTGCCCGGCCGCTTCCGGCCCACGGATGATGAAGATCGACATGGCTCAGCCCTCCACGGCCTGCAGGCGATGGGCGGCGATCGCCAACGACAGGCGACACGCATCCTGGCGGCCGCTGCTGCACACCACCCGCGCGGCCGGGGCATGCTGCGGATGCAGGTGCTCGTCCAGCGCGTCGTCGTCGTTGCTGGCCATCTCGATGTACGGCGCCGGCAGGTCCTCCAGCGCGGTGCGCAGCGCTTGGCCATAACGGGCCCATTGCGGTGCATCGACGGCCGCGGTGGCGATCAGGACCAGCGCCGGGCGGCTGCGCTGGGCACGCTGCAGGCAGCGCACCAGGGCCGGCAGGGAGTCGCAGTCGCGGCAGGCCAGGCGGTGCCCGGCGACCCGCGCAGGCAGCGGCGACGCGTCCGGCACGGCGTTCGACGGTGTATGCCGGATCAGCAGGATGGTCATGGAACGTCTCTTCGAAGCGCCCTTCGGCGCGGTGTCGCCACGATGCGGCCGCGCCCCGTAAAACCGCGATGCCGACCCGGTCCGCCCGGCGTAAACAGTGCGTAGCTTTTTCGGACCCGGCCAGGGAACTTGCCCGCCTCCCGTCCGGTCACAGCCACACACTCCCTGGAGCGCCCGTATGGACACCCCCGCCGCCGCCTCTGCCCCCGCCGACCACCGCCTGCTGCGCTGGCTCAAGAAAGAAGCCCTGCCGCTGCTGGTCATGCTCGGCCTGCTCGCCGCGGCGCGCGACACCTTGGCCAACCACTACCAGGTGCCCAGCGGCTCGATGCAGCACACGCTGATGCCCGGCGACCGGGTGGTGGTGGACATGCGCGCCTACGGCGTGCGCCTGCCGTTCACCTCGGTGGAGCTGCTGCACACCGGCCAGCCGCAGCGCGGTGACGTGGCGGTATTCGATTCGCCGCAGGACGGCACCCGCCTGATCAAGCGTATCGCGGCTGTCGGGGGTGATCGGGTCGACCTGCACGACGGCCACTTGAGCATCAACGGCCATCCGCTGGCCCAGGCCGGCGTCGGCGAAATCGAAGACTTCGGCCAGCATCTGGCGCAGCTGGATCTGGGCCAGGGCGGCGGGCCCGACATCACCGGGCTGACCGTCCCGGCGGGCGAGGTGCTGATGCTCGGCGACCACCGCGGCAACAGCGCCGACGGCCGCTTCTTCGGTCTGGTCCAGGCCAGCGCGCTGTATGGCAAGGCCTCGCACGTCTACTACCGGCGCGGCGAAGGCCTGACCTGGCAGGCGCTGTAATCCCGGCCGTGATCTGAATCGATATCTGGATCGTCTCGATCCAGACCTATCAGGTTATGGATCGACCTGTCCGCGCTGCCTATCCTGAGCGCTGACTCCTCGCTCCGGCCCGTTCACGCGGGCCTTACCGGCATGAATGGCGACACCGCAGCGGTCCCCGACCGCAGCCCCCCGACCACCACCGCAGCGCCGGCCGGCGACCAGATCCATCAGGGCACCCCGGCCTTCCGGCGCACGGCGGCCGCGCTGTTCCTGGCCGGCTTCTCCACCTTCGGGCTGCTCTACACGGTGCAGCCGCTGCTGCCCGAATTCAGTCGCCACTTCGGTGTCTCCGCGGCCAACAGTGCGCTGACCCTGTCGCTGACCACCGGTCTGCTGGCGGTCTCCATGCTGATCGCGGGATTGATCTCCGACCGCATCGGGCGCCGCAGCGTGATGGTCGCGGCGCTGCTGGCGTCCAGCGTGTTGTCCGTCGCCACGGCGATGGTGGATGACTGGACCACGCTGCTGGTGCTGCGCACGCTGCTCGGCATCGCGCTCAGTGGCGTACCGGCGGTGGGCATGACCTACCTCGCCGAAGAAATGGACAGCCGCGCGCTGGGCCTGGCGATGGGCCTGTACATCGGCGGCAACGCGATCGGCGGCATGAGCGGTCGCCTCATCGCGGGCATCGTGGCCGACCATTGGGGCTGGCGCTGGGGTATCGGCGTGGTGTCGCTGATCGCGCTGCTCAGTACCGTGCTGCTGTGGATCCAGCTGCCGCCGTCGCGCCACTTCCAGCGCCGCCGTGGCGGCCTGCGCGAACTGCCCGCGCGCTGGCGCAGTCTGTTCGGCGATCCCGGCCTGCCATGGTTGTTCGCCACCGCTTTCGTGTTGATGGGCGTGTTCGTCACCCTCTACAACTATCTCGGTTTCCACCTGCTGGCGCCGCCCTACGGCCTCAGCCAGACCGTGGTCGGCCTGATCTTCAGCGTGTACCTGGTCGGCACCTTCAGCTCGGCCTGGATGGGGCAGCAGGCCAACCGCCATGGCCGCAGCCGCGTGCTGGCGATCTGCTACGGGCTGATCGCGCTGGGCATCGTGCTGCTGGCGATGCCGTGGCTGGGCTGCATGGCCGCCGGCATCGCCTTGGTCACGTTCGGCTTCTTCGGCGGTCACTCGGTGGCCAGCAGCTGGGTCGGCAGCCGCGCCGGTGCAATGCGGGCCGAAGCATCCGCTTTGTACTTGTTCGCCTACTACCTGGGTTCCAGCGTCGCCGGTGTGCTCGGCGGCGTGTTCTACACGCACTGGGATTGGCTGGGCGTGTGCGGCTTCGTCGGCGTACTGACCGTGGCCGGTGGCGTGATCGCCTGGCGCTTGGGGCAACGCGTGCAACCGGGCACCGCCGCGCTCGCGCTCAGCCGCTGACACCCTGCAGCAGACGGGTGAAGTGCCCGATCAACGGTGACGCCGCGCCCCGCCGGCAGGCGACGTGCACTTCCGAACTGGCGGCACGATCACTGAGCGCGACGAAGCGCGCCCCGTCCACCTGGATATGGCTGCACGAGGCGGGCAGTACCGTCACGCCCAAGCCAGAGGCCGCCAGGCTGATCAGCGTCGAGGCTTCCCCGGCTTCCTGCACGATGCGCGGCGTGAAGCCGGCGCTGCGGCACAACGCGATGAAATGATCGTGGATGCCCGCGCCGACCTCGCGCAGGAAGCCGACGAACGGCTCATGCGCGAACAGCCGCAGCGCCACCGCCGCATCGGCCGGCAGATCACGCACCAGCGGATGCTGGTCGTGCACCACCAGCGCCAGCGGATCACTGAACAGTTTGCGTGACATCAGGGGCGCGGGCAGGGCACGTTTGCGGATCAACCCGACATCCAGTTCGCCGGCCATCAGCGCATCGATCTGCTGCAGGGTGTTCATCTCGCGCAGCTTCAACTGCACCTGCGGGAACTGCTGGCGGTAGGCGAAGATCGCACGCGGAATCTGCGTGGACAGCGGCGTCGCCCGGGTCAGCCCGATGCGCAGCTCACCGGTTTCCCCGCGCTGCGCGCGCTGGGTCAGATCGATCGCGGTATCCACCCGCGCCAGCACCTCGCGCGCCTGTTCCTGCAGCACGCGCCCGGCGTCGGTGAGTTCCACGCGGCGGTTCGCACGCAGGAACAACCGCGCGCCGAGCAGCGTTTCCAGCTGACGGATCTGCTGGCTGAGCGGTGGCTGCGACATCCCCAGCCGCTCGGCCGCGCGACCGAAGTGCAGCGTCTCGGCGACGGCCAGGAAGTAGCGCAGGTGGCGGAGTTCGATGGACATGGGGGGATTATGACGCCGGTGGCGCAGGACGCCCCAAGAAAACCGTGTGCAGGCGCAGAAAGGACAAGCTGCCGTTGGACCCCTCGCCACCCGATGATCAACAGAAAGTCATTTCATTAATCTTTCATCCTCCGTTCAGTTATGTTATGAACGCATCCAAATGAGCAGAAATAGTGGATCAGGATGACCCGCACTCGCCTTTTTGCATGCACTTCTTCCGCCGTAATGGCCTCCCTGCTTCTGTTCGCCGTAACGCCCGTGTCGAGAGCTGACAACGAGGGGTCGGACGAAGAAAATCCACCGTCCAGCCTCGAGCGAATCAACGTCATTCGACAGAGGGAGCGCCCTGGCGTTATCTGGTCATTAGGACCCAACTTCGATTTCAGAAACCTGGTCAGTCCGCCGCCGACGTTCAGCTATACGGCACCGGAGCAAGAGACCGATGAACGTACCGACGATTGCAATGAGGGCCAGCCAGGACGGCAATCGGCAGGAAATCCGGTGGTGTTATACACGGGGAACAAGGTCGAACCGGAGACGGATTTCCAAGCCGCTGGCGAAATGGGGCTTTTTCTTAGGCGGGTCTACAATCACCATTGGAGCGCTGCCGGCATATTCGGCAATCACTGGCTCAGCAATTTCGACTATTCGCTGGTCTTCACACAAGGTCAGGATATCGCCTGGGCCCAGCGACCGGATGGCAGTCGAGTTAAATTCCTGCATGACGTAGCAACCAGTCGCTGGTACGAAGATCGTGCCCAGCCGGTCGCCTACATCATCCGAAGGGCAGATGGCCAGATCGAGCTGCACGCAGATGATCGTAGCGTGGAAATCTACAACGCCGAAGGCTTCATAACCCAGCGTAAGAATGAGCAAGGTGTTAAATGGGACTTCGTATATGCCAATCGGTACCTGCAGAAGGTAACGCACTCGTCAGGGCGTACCGTCCAGTTCACCTGGACCAACGGACAGCTGACGCAAGTGACCGACCCGGCTGGCGCAGTCTATCGCTATGCGTATACTAGCAATGCGCTGGCCAGCGGTCGCGGTCGCCTGGCCACCACCACGTTGCCTGGTACGCCAGCGACAACCATTCAATACCACTATGAAGACGCCCGCTATCCGGGGGGATTGACGGGAAAATCATTCAACGGCGTCAGGTACTCGTCCTTTGCCTATGACGGGCAGCGTCGCGCGATCAGCACGCAACATGCGGGTGGCATCGAGCGCTACCAGTTCAGCTATGCGGTACAGGCCACCGAACCTGTATTGCCACCTCCACCTCCCATCTATCCGGGCGGTCAGCAGCCAAGCGATGTGCTCTATATATGCGGAGATATGCAATTCTCCGCCTTGCTCTGCATGGCCAATGGCAACGCTGTCGCCAATGGAGCCTCTGCAGGAGGCAGCACAATCCACCTGAGCACTGCGACGGGCGGCACGCGTGCCCGGCCAGTAAAAAGTTCAGTCACGGTCACCAACCCGCTGGGAAGAAAGACAACGTACACCTACGAGGATGGAAAGGCCGTTTCTGTAGCAGGCGACCCTTCTCCGCGGTGTGCAGCGAGTTACAAGGAAATGACCTATGACGCCAATGGCTACCCGAAATTGGTGTTCGACTTTCAAGACGTCGCCACCCTCTTCGATTACGACGCGTATGGCCGCCTGCTGAAAAAGGTTGAGGCGTCGGGAACAACATCTGAACGGACGACGCGGCTGGTGTGGAACGATCAGCATCGGCTGGTGAAGGAGATACTGGAGGGCGTCAAGGAGGTCCAATACACCTATGACACCAGAGGCAACATCAGCTCAACCACGGAGCGGAACCTGGGCAGTCATGGAACACCCAATCAATCGCGCACGATCAACGTCGCCTACACCTATCACGGAAATGGCCTGAAAGCTTCCGTAAAAATTGACGGGCCGCTGGCAAACGACGACGTGACCTACGCCTTCAACGCGCAGGGCAACCTCATCAGCACAACCAACGGTCTGGGTCACAAAACTACCTATGCGGACCACACCGGACTGGGCGTTCCCCGGCGCGTGACCGGTGCGAATGGCGACGTGCAGGAGTTGACCTTCGATGCGCGTGGTCGTCCGGTACAAAGCAGATCCAGCGTTGGCAGCGGCTGGGCAACGACCTCATATACCTATGATGCCGCAGGCAACGTCGCGAGCTTGACAGAGCCGCAAGGGATCACCACCCGGAATGACTACGACGCTGGGCGCCGGCTGCTGAGGCAATCGCGCCCAATCGCAGGCGGTGCGTATCAGTGGACGAATCTCACTTATGACGCTGCATCCAATGTTGTGAGAAGAGAGATCCGCCAAACAGACTATCCGAGTGATAGTGCTGTTACGGGCTACCTCGACGCGCTGACCCACGATGGACAATGGAACTGGTACCTGTCCGGCTGGGCGTGCTCGACCGGCTCCAGGTCGTCCATTGAAGTACATGCCTATGCGGACAACGTTGCTTTGCTGGGTACTGCCATTGCGAATCAAGCGAGCGACGCATCCATCGCGAACGCATGCCAGACCACGGCTACACAGTATCGGTACAGGATTCCTTTGACACTGGCTAATCGGCAGCAGCATGGCGGTCGTCTTGTCTTTGCCCATGGGCAATCACCTAAAGGTGCGGCCTACAACCAGCAGCTGGCGAACTCCGGTGCATTCACCATTCCTCGAGCGGGTGTCAAAGGCGAGATTACCGGGGTCTCCAGTGATGGAAATTGGAACTACGCGGTCGATGGCTGGGCTTGTTCAGTGGGAATGAATCAATCCATCGCGGTTGAAGCCTATGCAGGTGGCCCGCCTGGTCAAGGAGTACATCTGGTGAGCGGCTGGGCAAATCGTGCATCAGATGGCGCCATCTCGAATGCCTGCGAAACCAGTGCCAGCGCGTATCGCTTCAGCCTTCCTCTAGGTGAAGCGCAGCGGCGAACGCATGGGAACCGGCCGATTCATGTGCAGGGCATTTCTCCTGTTGGGGGGACGAACGGCTCACTTGGTCGATCCGGAAGCGTCGCAGTTCCTCCAATGACATTCGCCTCGTCGGCTGTGGAGTTCAGAACACCCGACGCTGCCATCAACAGCGGAGACAGCGTGGCGATCACGATCACCTTCCGAAATACCGGAAATGTGATATGGCGTCCAGGAGAGGTCGTCCTTCGTTGGGGAGACGGATGGATGCACAGCGAACGTCCCTTGGCTTCAGCAGTGCCGCCTGGCGCAAATGCCACGTTCACCATTCAAGTCACACCCGTCCACCTGCAGGAGGGGATGGCGGATGTCGTCTACTACGCACAGATGTCTAGCGGAGGCGCCGCATTTGGTGCTCAGTCCAGCGGCGTTGTGAGTGTCTATCGGTTACCGCTATGCAACCCGGTATGCGAGATCAGCCTGCTTGGCAATGAGGCACGCACTGACTATCTAGCCGGAGGGGCGCTCTGATGTCGGCATTGCTGATCACTGTGATGGCGCTCAATACCGTAGTTGTCAGCGTTGACTACGAGTACGACGAACTTGGTCGTCTGATTGTAGAGCGTGGTAATCAAGGCCAGAACGTTCGTTATGGCTACGACATGGAGGGCCGACTGCTGCAGGTGACTGACTCACAGAATCGCATCACTCGCATGGAGTACGATCCCCTGGGAAGGCTGACCAAGCAAATTGACGCGGCAGGCGGAGTGACGAGCTTGACCTATGACAAGGGGGATCGCGTCACCAGCGTCAATGATCCACGCAATCTGCTGACTACATACGAGTACGACGGATTTGGTCAGCTTTGGAAGCAGAGCAGCCCTGACACGGGGGTGACGAGTCATCAGTACGCCGCCAGCGGCCTGCGGACAACCACCACGCGTGGTGATGGCAGCTTGACGTCCTTTGCGCATGACGGATTGGGGCGGCCGATCACGGTCAATTCCGATGGTCAGCAGCAAAGTTATAGCTACGACTGGTGCAGCTGGGGGCTGGGGAGACTTTGTGGATTGAGTGCACAGGGCACCGATACCCACTTCGCGTACAGCCCTTCGGGTGAGATCCTCATCAGACGCGACTGGATCGTCACTGGTGGAGTAACGACTGATCACAGTACCTATTACGGTTTCGATGCAATTGGAAGGCCGAACAAGATAACGTATCCCAACGGCAACTTCGTTGACTACGGATACGATTCCGGCGGGCAGCTTGGTTCAATGTCTGTCACCATCAATGGTGTCACCAAGCCGGTGATCACAGCTGCGGACTACAAGGCCAGCGGCGCTCGCAGCAGGCTCGCTTACGGCAACGGCCTTGTACGGGGATATAGTCACGATCTGGACGGCCGCCTCACCGCCATGTCTGTACGACGGGCGGACAACACCGCACTGAGCGCCTGGGACTACCAGCACAGCGCGGACAATGAGATCACCCGGATAGGTGACGGGGTCTCGCCGGACATGACGCAGGTCATTGGCTACGACGCGCTGAGTCGCCTGACCAGACTGACGCGATTCGGCGTTATCAACCAGCTTTCGTACGATGCGGGCGGAAACCATGATCGCTACCAGGCGGGAAGCTCGCTAACCCAGTACAGCATTGATCCTCACAGCAACCGCGTTCTGAACTACACCAGTGATGGTGTAAGTCGCCAGTACCAGTACGATGCTGTAGGTAACAGGATCAGCGAGACGAGTGGTTCGCGTGTGCAGACCTACACCTACAGCCCCTTCAACCGGATGAGTCAGGCTAACGTCAATGGGGCCGCTACAAACTATATGCTCAATGCCCAAGGCCAGCGTGTAGCGAAGCTCAACGCAAGCACGAGCCGCTACTACTACGCAGGGCAGAATCAACTCACATCGGAACTGACGGACGGTACTTGGACGAACTACCTTTGGTTCGGCGGCGAGCTTGTAGGCTTGGACCGTGGTGGGCGAGTTAACTTTGTACACACCGATCATCTGGGGCGGCCTGAATTCGCTACGAACGCCAGCCAACAGACAGTGTGGAAGGCTTACAACTAAGCTTATGGCCGAAGTGTTCAGCAGGACAGCATTGGTGGGCTGAATATTGGTTTCCCAGGGCAGTACTACGATGTCGAGACAGGGCTCTGGTACAACGGATTCCGGGATTACGATGCGGGTATTGCGAGGTACATACAAAGTGATCCCTTGGGCCTCGTGGCGGGAATGAATACGTACTCATATGTCGGCGGGAACCCCATAAGTAGAGTAGATCCATTTGGTCTTCATGACTGCGGGCAAGAGTCTAAAGTTGACTATGTTGCTGCAGCATTGGGTGTGGCCGATGTCGCGCGAGGGTATGCCACAATGGCGGGGGGCTTGGCATCGCTGGCGATAGGAGCAGCGGCCGACCAGCCGGCAATCGCCTATCCTTCCGCCGCTCTTGCGGCCTCGGGCTACGCAACAATGTATGACGGAGCCGCAGGTTTCATGACGGCATTTGATGGGCAACAACGCTCATCCGCATTTGCAGACGCGGGCGGATTTTTCCTGGGAAGTCACGGTGCTGAGTTTGGCGAACTCACCTCAAAGGTGATGACCTACTCGGGGGCGCTGCGAGGGCTGCGAAATGTATCTACAATGAAAGCTGCGGACTCGGACGTGCTGGATGCTATAAAGGGTGGGAAACAATCAATCGACGATAGTTGCTCATGCAGGTGATAATATGTTGGATCATCAAATTAGATTGGTTAATCTGGTTGTGTTCGTTGTAATTGCTGTTGCAATAGCTGTTAACGCTTTTAATAAGATGGCCGCCGGGAAGTTTAACGGAGTTCATCAGTATGCGCTGGTGTTTTTTGGTGTTTTCACTTTATTTCTGATATTTGTCACGCTGCTAAGGATGTTTCGGAAGAAGTAGGGCTTGCGGGTGAAATAGACGCCTCCATCTTGTCACTGCTGCATCAATGTTTCTGGCACGTTGCTGATATCCTTATGGCCGGACTCGTTGTTAATATCGAAGGGAAGTGATGTGGGCCAATCGTGCGGTTATCGAACTGCCCTTCTTATGGTCAGATTCATTTGATGGAGTCGCGGCATCGTAACCTTGGGCGTTTGACGAACGTTGGATCTGCAATGAAGGCTCTGTCCGCCGATACTCCGCCGATACTGTGGTTCTCAGCGGATGTGCAAAGCTGTGTTGCGCGCATCTCGGTGAAGTAGCCGGCAGCGATGAGAATGGCTCTTGCTTTCACCTCGAGAAGGCGATGCGAGGCCGTCTGTCATCATTGATTGATCCGTAGTCCGCATTTTGGTATCGACACAAAAGGTGCGTCTCGTTCCGGACAGCTAATGATCATTGCAGTTCCCATGCTGCTGTCGATATGGCATGAGCGCTCTATTGATGTGTAATGCAGAATCAAATGTTTAAGTACAGATTCCGGCACGATGTTCCGCCTCTCGCGAGGGGTCCTGCTCCTCTTGGTAATCGAATTCGTCGCGATGGAGGTGCCATTACCCGGTAGACGTAAGCGTAAACGGAGTGCTCGATACGAAGAGTGATGAGTATCGCCCTAGTTGTATACCTATAAAGGGCACTTTGCGCTTTCGAAATACCGTTCCGCGCGGAACAACGTTTCATGGTCATCTTGAAGAGTCCAACTCCTCACCGCTCCGAATGTCCACTTTCATCATAGCTGCGCGGACTGAACAGGTCCGGCTGGATCAGTTCGATGAACGCCCGCGCCTGCGGTGACAGAAACCGCCCGCGCCGCACGATCACCCCATAACTCCGCTCCGGGAACCACGCACTCATCGAGCGCGTCACCAGCTTCTCGCGGTCGGCATCGTGGAGGCAGAGCGCCGGCACGATCGAGATGCCCATGCCCATCGCGACGTACTGCTTGATCACTTCCCAACCACCGACCTCCAGCGCCACGGTGTAGGGCAGCCGATGCCGCTGGAACACCTGGTCCACCAGCCGGTAGGTGATCTGGCGTTTGGGCGGCAGCACCAGCGGGTACTGCGAGATAGCCTCCAGGCTCAGTTCGCCGTGCGCCAGCGGATGATCGGGCGGGGCGATCAGCACCTGCTCGAAGCGATAGGCCGGGGCGTAGCTGAGGTCGGCCGGCACATCGGTCATCGAGCCCACCGCCAGGTCCGCCGCATCGCTGCGCAGCAGGTCGGTGCCGTCGGCGCTGATCGCGTTGTGCAGGGTCAGGCGGACGTCCGGGTGGCGCTGGCGGAAGCGCTCCACGATGCGCGGCAGCAGGTACAGGATGGTCGAGCTGTTGGCCGCGATGTTGAGCTCGCCGGCATCCAGCCCCTTCACCTTGTCGCGGAAGCTGGCCTCCAGCCCGTCCAGGTTCTCCACCAGCGGCAGCGCCATTTCATACAGCAGCTGGCCTTCGCGGCTGGGCACCAGGCGGCGCCCACTGCGTTCGAACAGGTTGACCCCGAGTTCGCGCTCCAGGGCCTGCAACTGCTGGCTGATGGCCGGTTGGCTGACGAACAGTGCCTCAGCTGCCCGTGAGACGGAGCCGAGGCGGACCGTCTGGCAAAACGCCCGCAGCGGCTTGAGCCGATCGGATTTGTAGGAAAACCGGGGACTTGGCGTGCGCGGCGTGGTCATGGCGTCATGAGTATAAGCACACCTTATGTAAGCCATTGCAATAACTGCTTTGTCAAATATCGGCACGGCGGCGCACGGTGGAGCTCAACCGCACCGCAGGAGTCCGCCATGTCCGCCGTCGCTTACGCCACCGCCCAGCCCACCCCCGCCGATGCACCGGCCACCCCCGGCATCGCCCTCACCACCCAGCTGGCGGGCCAGTCCGCGCTGCTGCCGGCGGGGGTACTGGCGCTGCTGGTGTCGCTGCACCGGGCGGTGGAGCCGGAGCGTCAGCGCCGGCTGCAGGCACGGGTGGCCCGCCAGGCGTTCTTCGATGGCGGCGGCCTGCCCGACTTCCGTGCTGATACCGCCGAGATCCGCAGCGGCGACTGGCAGGTCGCCCCGCTGCCGGAAGCGCTGCAGGACCGCCGGGTGGAGATCACCGGCCCGACCGACCCGAAGATGGTCATCAACGCGCTGAACTCCGGCGCCAAGGTGTTCATGGCCGACTTCGAGGATTCCACCGCCCCGGCCTGGCGCAACCTGCTGGCCGGCCAGCAGGCGCTGATCGGCGCGGTGCGTGGCGATCTGACCCACACCGGCCCGTCCGTCGATGGGAAACCGGGCAAGCAGTACACGCTGCGGCCGTTCAACGAGCAGGCCGTGCTGATTGTCCGCCCGCGTGGCTGGCACCTGGATGAGAAGCACGTGCGCATCGATGGCCAGCCGATCGCCGGTGGCCTGTTCGATGCGGCGGTGTTCGCCTTCCACAACGCCCGCACGCTGATGTGCAGGCAGCGTGGGCCGTACTTCTACCTGCCCAAGCTGCAGAGCATGGAAGAGGCGGCGCTGTGGGAGACCGCGCTGTCGCACATCGAGGGCATGCTCGGCCTGCCGCATGGGCAGATCAAGGTCACCGTGCTGATCGAGACCCTGCCGGCGGTGTTCGAGATGGACGAGATCCTGCATGCGCTGCGCGATCGCATCGTCGGCCTGAACTGTGGCCGCTGGGATTACATTTTTTCCTACATCAAGACCTTCCGCCGGCACGCCGACAAGGTGCTGCCCGAGCGCGGCCAGGTGACGATGACCCAGCCGTTCCTGAAGGCCTATTCGGAGCTGCTGATCCGCACCTGCCACCGCCGTGGCGCGCATGCGATGGGTGGCATGGCCGCGCAGATTCCGATCAACCACGACGCGGCCGCCAACGAGCAGGCGATGGCGCGGGTGCGGGCGGACAAGCTGCGCGAAGTCACCGCCGGCCATGACGGCACCTGGGTCGCCCACCCCGCGCTGATCCCGGTCGCGCAGGCGATCTTCGACGAACACATGCCCGGGCCGAACCAGCACCGCGTGCTGCGCAACGACGTGCAGGTCGGCCGCGACGACCTGATCGCCGCGCCCACCGGCACCATCACCCGCGCCGGTTTCGAGGGCAACGTCGAAGTCTGCGTGCGCTACCTGGCCGCCTGGCTGGACGGCAACGGCTGCGTGCCGATCCACCACCTGATGGAAGACGCGGCCACCGCCGAGATCAGCCGCAGCCAGCTGTGGCAGTGGCTGCATACCCCCGGCCAGCACCTGGACGACGGCACCGCCATCGACCTGGCCCTGCTCGACGCCACCCTGGCCCAGCTGCCGGCGCGGCTGGGCGATACCACCGCGCTGCCGGGCAGCGCCCGCATCCCCGAGTCCATCGCGCTGCTGGCCGAACTCAGCCGCCGCGAAGCGCTCACCGACTTCCTGACCCTGCCCGCCTACGACCGTCTCGACTGACCCCCGCCATCCACCTGCCGTTACCGCATCCGTTCCCTTTGGAGATTCGACATGAGCACCCTGCAGACCGCCGAACAGATCCAGCACGCTTGGAACACCGACCCGCGCTGGGCCGGGATCACCCGCAACTACACCGCCGCCGACGTGGTGCGCCTGCGCGGCACCGTGCACGTAGAGCACTCGCTGGCACGGCTGGGCGCGGAGAAGCTGTGGACGTACCTGCAGGAGAAGGACTTCGTCAACGCGCTGGGTGCGCTGACCGGCAACCAGGCCATGCAGCAGGTCAAGGCCGGCTTGAACGCGATCTACCTGTCCGGCTGGCAGGTCGCCGCCGACGCCAACCTGGCCGGCCAGATGTATCCGGACCAGTCGCTGTACCCGGCCGATTCGGTGCCGGCGGTGGTCAAGCGCATCAACAACACCCTGCTGCGCGCCGACCAGCTGCACCATGCCGAGGGCAAGGATGACATCGACTTCCTGCAGCCGATCGTGGCCGATGCCGAAGCCGGTTTCGGCGGCGTGCTCAACGCCTTCGAACTGATGAAGGCGATGATCGAAGCCGGTGCGGCCGGCGTGCACTTCGAGGACCAGCTGGCCTCGGTGAAGAAGTGCGGGCACATGGGCGGCAAGGTGCTGGTGCCGACCCGCGAGGCGATCGAGAAGCTCAACGCCGCGCGCCTGGCTGCCGACGTGATGGGCGTGCCGACCCTGCTGGTGGCACGTACCGATGCCGAGGCCGCCGACCTGCTGACCAGCGATGTGGATGGCAACGACCAGCCGTTCACCACCGGCGAGCGCACCGTGGAAGGCTTCTACAAGACCCGCAACGGCCTGGACCAGGCGATCAGCCGCGGCCTGGCCTATGCGCCCTATGCCGACCTGATCTGGTGCGAGACCGGCAAGCCGGACCTGGAGTTCGCCCGCAAGTTTGCCGAGGCCATCCACGCCAAGTTCCCGGGCAAGCTGCTGGCCTACAACTGCTCGCCCAGCTTCAACTGGAAGAAGAACCTGGACGATGCCACGATCGCGACCTTCCAGAAGGAGATCGCCACCTACGGCTACAAGTTCCAGTTCATCACCCTGGCCGGCTTCCACGCCCTGAACTACTCGATGTTCAACCTGGCCCACGGCTACGCCCGCCGCCAGATGAGCGCCTTCGTGGAGCTGCAGGAGGCCGAGTTCGCCGCCGCCGACCGGGGCTTCACGGCGGTCAAGCACCAGCGCGAGGTCGGCACCGGCTACTTCGACGCGGTGACCCAGGCGATCCAGCAGGGCCAGTCCTCGACCACCGCCCTGAGCGGCTCCACCGAGGAAGAGCAGTTCAACGCGGAACGGGCGGCCTGATAGCCCGGAAGGGAGGCCAGGGAAGGCCTGCAGGGCGGCCGGTCAGGGGACCTGCCGCCCTGTTCCGTAGTCCGGGCCCCTCTTCACATGGCCAGACACGGGAGAACCCGCGCCGTTTCACGATGTTGGGGCCTGAAAGTCGGAAATGGGATAGGGCGCACAGTTTTGAGGAGTGCTATCCTCCATCGCTCACCAGGGGGCGCTGGAAAGCGGGTGTTCGGAAATGACCGGCAAGGGTGCGGCGGCGATCATGTGCGAACAGGAACCAGACATCGACCGAAAGGCGATGGCTGAGATCGTGCACGCCATCCTGAGCAATGGCGAGTCCGCATTGTTCTCCGAATTCGGCCGGCAACGCAAGCTGCCCTCAGGCACGCATCTGTTCCACCGCGGCCACGCCGGCAACACGATGTATGTGATCGTCAGCGGCTGCATCGAACTGGACTTCGGCGAAGACCTCGTCGTGAAGTCGCTCGGTCCCAATGAATTCTTCGGCGAGCTGGGCCTGCTGATCGGCGATCACCAGCGCACGGCCGGCGCGCGTGCGGTCCAGGACAGCATCGTGCTGGAACTGGACCACGAGGATTTCCAGCGCCTGGTCGACCGCGACCCCGGCCTGCTGGCCTACTTCCTGCGCCGCACGATCATGCGCGTGGTCAGCAACGAGCAGGTGCTGATCCGCCAGCTGCGCCGCCGCAACCATGATCTCGAAACCGCGCTGGACAACCTCTACGTCACCACGCATCAGCTCACTCATACCCGCGAGCTGGTGCGCACCGATGAACTGACCGGCCTGCACAACCGGCGTGGTCTGGCGCTGTACCTGCAGGAATGCCGTGCGCAGGAAGACAGCGCGCCGCAGGGCCTGCTGCTGATCGACTGCGACCACTTCAAGCAAGTCAACGATGTGCACGGCCACCAGGCCGGCGACCGCGTGCTGCAGAGCGTGGCCAACATCCTGCGCTCGGTGGCCACCGAGCCGGACGTGGCCTGCCGCCTCGGTGGCGACGAATTCTGCCTGCTGCTGCGCAGCGCCGACCAGGACAGCCTGCAGCACGCCGCCGAGTTCATTCTCAGCGCAGTGCATGGCCTGATCGGCCGTGCCCACGGCGTGCCGCATGTGTGCCCGGTCAGCATCGGCGTCTGCCTGATCGACCCGCAGACCGACTGGAGCGAGTGGTACGCCCGGGCAGACAATGCGCTGTATCAAGCCAAGCGGCTGGGCGGCAACCGATTGCACTGGTCGCGATCAGCGACCGCCACACCCTGATCGGGAGATCGGCATGAACGGCGACAACGGAACGTCGACCCAGGCCCCGCAGATGCGGGCACTGTTGTTCACCGATCTGTGCGACTCGCTGATCCTGGTGGAGCGCATCGGTGATGCGGCGGCGGCGGAGCTGTTCCAGGAGCATGACCGGCTGGTGCTGGCGTTGCAGCAGCAGTGGAATGGACACCAGATCGATCGCTCGGACGGCTTGTTTCTGTTGTTCGAGCGCACCATCGATGCGTTGGGTTTTGCCCTGGATTACCAACAGCAGCTGCATGCACTGGGGCAAACGCTGGGCGTGCCACTGCGCGTGCGCGCGGGCTTGCATGTCGGCGAAGTCATTCTGTGGAGCAACAGTGCCGAGGCCGTCGCGCACGGAGCGAAGCCGATCGAAGTCGAAGGCTTGGCCAAGCCGATGGCCGCCCGGTTGATGCAGCTTGCCAGGCCAGGACAGATCCTGCTGTCCGCACTTGCCGAGTCGCTTGCTCGCCGAAGCAGCTCGGATATTGGTGAACGCGCCAACGCATTGAAATGGAAGTCGCACGGTCGCTGGCGCTTCAAGGGCATGGCCGATCCCCAGCAGATCTGGCAGGTCGCCGCTGATGACACGTCACCCACGCGACGACCCTCAAGTACCAAGAAGGCGTGGCTGGATCGACCGCTGTGGTTGCACCCGGGTGCGCTTTTTGCGGAGATGGCATTCTTCGGAATTCTCGGCATCGTGCTCTGGACACTCATCCGTCCGGACCCAGCCATTGCCTTTGCCGAGCGCGACTGGGTCGTCGTCGGCGACATGCGTAACCTGACCGGCAACACCGTGCTGGACGATTCGCTGCAACAGGCTTTCCGGATCAGCCTGGAGCAGTCCCGCTACGTCAATGTCATCAGCGACATGAAGGCGCGCAGTGTCATCGAGATGATGCGTCGCGATGCGGCCACTCCACTGGATGCACCGCTTGCCTCCGAAGTTGCGATCCGGGTTGGCGCACGGCTGGTGCTGCTTCCCTCGGTTGCCGAAGTAGGCGGTCGCACGCGTATCAATGTGCAGGTCCTCGAGCCGAACTCACAACGAACGGTCGCCGTCGTTGCCGCAGAAGGAAAGGGGATGGCGTCGCTACTGGCGTCCATCGATAGCGTCACCACACAGTTGCGCGACCAGCTGGGTGAGCAGGAGAGCAGCGTCAAGGAAGCCTCTGCACCACTGCCGTTGGTGACCACGTCGAGCATGGATGCCCTTCGCGCCTACGCGCTGGGCCAGCGACGGTATGCGGACGGTGATTACGTGGGTGCCCTATCCATGTACGAGCAAGCGGTGGCGCTCGATGACACGTTCGCCTTGGCCTGGATGGGGTTGGTGCGCGCACATGTCGCCAACGTGGACAATGATGCTGCGTTCGCCGCCCTTGAACGGGTAAAAAGACTATCGAATCGCTTGCCTACGCGTGAAGCGCTGTACGTGCAGGCATGGTCGACGACACTGACCAACCAAGGCAACGCCGCACAGGGCTGGATGCGCTTGGCGGGGCTCTATCCGGATTACTTCCCGGCGCAACACAACGCGGCAATGTGGCTATTTGTCGACAATCGGTTCAAGGAGGCGCTGCCCTTTGCGGTTCGTGCGGCGGATGGTCGCTTCGAGTTGTCCAACGTCGCCTACGACCAGCTCGGCCGGATTGCACTGGCCAATGGCGACTTCCCGGCGGCCCGGCGTGCACTGGAGATGGCAGTGTCCGGCGGTCGCGCGACCAGCCATCGCTACCTTGCGACTGTATCGGCCAGCCAACGCAACTACGCCGCTGCCGAGGCGGAGCTCGCCAAAGCGCGTGACAATAAGTACGTGGGAATTGAGAGAACTTCCATTGCAGCGGACCAGGGCCATTGGGCCCGCGCAGTGCTGGCGGCGAGCACAGGTTTGAACGCCATGGCGCGGGACACTGGCTTTGCACGCCAGCTGTACCTGTTGCCTCTGGCCACCGCGCACTGGGCGAGCGGTGACGAGCAGGCCACCAGGACGAGCATCCAGCTTGCAGTGGATAGTTCGCTGCACAGAATTGCAGATCCGGGAAACCCGGACATCAGTGATGACGCCATGGTGGCATTGGGAGCGTCCATTCTGGCGCTGCGCCTGAACGACACGAAGACTGCCGAGCGCGTGCTGCACGCTGTGCGTACCCGCAGAGGCAGCACGAGCGGTCGACTGCTTGATGAAATGGAAGCGGTCGTCCAAGCCGAACGTGCCCGGTTGGGTGGAGATGCTTCGGGGGCCCTGCGCGGACTCCAGCCGTTTCTTCAGGGCAGCGCCCGCTTCCAGACGCGCGTAGCGGCCATGAGGGCGTACCTCGCATTGGGTCGGGAGGAGGAGGCGCTGGAACAAGCCGATTTCCTTCGTACCCAACGTGGCATGGCCTACGCCGAGCTGGACTGTGGCTACTGCATGCAGACCATGAACGTCGTGGATAGCAATGACGCTGCCAGACTCGCGCAGGAACTGCGGGGCGGCGGCCGCACGAAACAGGCCGCCACCGCAGCGATCATCAGGGGCCTTTGAGGGTGTGGCCGCCATCCGGGTTGGCATCCAGCGCCGGGACGATCTGGTTCACTTTCGCCGTCAGCATCATCTGGAGATCCTGCTTGGCCTGAAGAATGTCGGCCTTGGAGGCCAGTTCGTTGACCTTGCAGCAGACTTCCAGCGCGGTGGCATCGTCCAGGGACAGCCCGACTTCGATCAATGCCGCGGCGGGGTCCGTCGAGAAGAGCGTACGGAATGCATCATCACTGCCCAGTCGGGAGATGAGTTCCAGGGCGATGGTGGGTTCAATGGACGGCAAAGACATCGGAGTTCCTTGAGTAGGGACGGATATTCATCAACGTTTTCAGGTTCACAGGCCAACATCGACCTGTCGGGCGCAGTCTTTAGTGTCGATTCGAGCCGGGTGCCTCATGAAGATGGCGCCCGGTTGGTCGATATGGATCAAAGTGCTGGCCGAGGTCCAGCGAACGGGGAGAAGCGTGGTGCGTGTTCGTCGTTGTGAAATTCTGATGTTCGAATCTCAAGAACAAGTGGCGTTCAAGCTTGAGAGCCTGCTGGAGGGTGGCAACGGGATGGTACGCACTCTCCAATGGCTGGCGCTGGCGCCGCATCTGGGTGATTCGGTCATGGTTTCCTCTGCACAACGGGAGGTGCTGGGAACGCTCAGTCCGAGTCTGTGGACAGATGTTGACACACTTGGCAGTGCGACCCGCCTGGAGTTGGACGCGCTGATAGACCATGGCCTGGTGGTGATGGAAGCGCCTGCGGTCGGTAGTGTCGCTGAGCGTCAGCGTCGCGATGACGATCGCCTGCGGGCTGCCCATTGGCACCCCCTCGGCGCCATCCTGCACGCCTTCACCCGCTGGGATTCGGTTGACGCGGTGAAGAACACACAGGATTCCGGAACGGAAACCGCGGCAGGCATGCGCGACGTATTGGGACCTCCGCCTGCCGTGACGAGATCAGAAGGCCAGGGCGATGCGGTTGCGTTGCCGCACGCCGAACCCGATGCCTTCGATGCCCTCCTGCAGCGGCGCGCAACCTGTCGCAATTTCGATGACAGCCGGCCGCTTCCCATGGCCTTGTTTACCCGCATGCTGGGGCGCGTGTTTGCCGCCCAGGCGAAGATCAGGGTAGGCGATGACCTCGTCTTCCACAAAAAGAACAGTCCTTCCGGCGGCGGCCTCCATCCAATGGAGGCCTACCTGATCGTGCAGCAGGTTGAAGGTATCGCACCGGGTCTGTACCGGTACCTCGCCGACTCCCACAGCCTGTTGCCGCTGACCGCGCCGGACCAGCCTCTGCGTGACTTCATCATGGAAAGTGTCGGCCAGCAGCATTGGTTCGCCAACGCCCATTGTCTGGTGACGATGGTTCCCCGCTTCGACCGCAGCTTCTGGAAGTATCGCCGGCACGCCAAGGGTTACCGCGTAGTAACCCTCGAGGCCGGCCACCTGTCGCAGACCCTTTATCTGTCTGCGACGGATCTGGGCCTTGGTGCTTTCATCACTGGCGCCATCAATGAGAAGCACCTGGAGAGGGGATTCGGTCTTGATCCCATCCAGCAAGGGGCGTTGGCCGTCTGCGGATTTGGATGGCGCGCACAGCACATGGAAACCGCCGAACTGGATCCGCTCGAGCAGGTCTGGCAGCGGGTGGGATGAGCGACAACGAGGCGGGCCTCACCCCGCCTCGAAATCCACCAGCACCGCCCCATCACCCACCTGATCCCCGGCCTTGACCCGGTAACCCTGCACGGTGCCATCGGCCGGTGCCTGCAGCGTGTGCTCCATCTTCATCGCCTCCAGCACCAGCAGCGGCGTGCCGCGTTTGACCGCCGTGCCCGGCGCCACCAGCGTGGCAACGATACGGCCCGGCATCGGTGCGACCAGGCTGCCGGCATCGGCGACGGACTGGTCCGCTTCGCTGACCGGATCATGCAGCGTGAAGCGCTGCACGCCTTCGCTGCCGAACAGATAGAGGTCGTTGCCATCGCGGATGACGGTGGCACGGTGCAGCTGCTCGCCGATCTGCACGCGCAGTGCATCACCGGCCAGGCGGCCGCTGCCCTGCAGCGTGTTGCCGTCCATGTGGACGGTCCACTGTTCGCCCGCACCCTGCACGGCCACGCTGCGCTGGGCACCCCGGTGCTCCAGCGTCAGCGCGCGCGCGGCCGCCGCGCCCAGGCGCCAGCCATCCTGGGCCTGCCACGGCGAGTGTGGGTCACGCGCATCACGGCTGGCAGCCTCGCTGGTCGCTACGCCGGCAATCGCGGCCAGCGCCCAGAGCGCCGGATCGCTGTCGCCGTCGTTGGGCGCCAGGGCGGCCTGCTCGCGCTCGATCAGCGCGGTATCCAGCTTGGCCTGGCTAAACGAATCGGTCATGACCAGCCGGCGCAGGAAGGCCGCATTGGTGGTCACGCCGACCACTTCGCACTCGGCCAAGGCCTGCTGCATGCGGCGCAGCGCGGCATCGCGGTCGACATCCCAGACGATCAGCTTGGCGATCATCGGGTCGTAGAACGGGGTGATCGCATCGCCCTGTTCGACACCGGCATCCACGCGCACGTGCGCGGTGTTGGCCGGCAGGCGCAGGTGGCGCAGGGTGCCGGTGGACGGCAGGAAACCGCGGTCGGCGTCTTCGGCGTACAGGCGGGCTTCCAGTGCGTGTCCGCGGATCTGCAGCTGATCCTGCTGCAGCGGCAGCGGCTCACCGCTGGCCACGCGCAGCTGCCACTCGACCAGGTCGGTGCCGGTGATGCACTCGGTGACCGGGTGCTCCACCTGCAGGCGGGTGTTCATTTCCATGAAGTAGAAATCGCCATCGGGGCCGGCGATGAACTCCACCGTGCCCGCGCCGACGTAGTTGACCGCGCGCGCGGCATCGACGGCGGCCTTGCCCATCGCGGCGCGGCGCTCGGGCGTCATGCCGGGGGCAGGCGCTTCTTCGAGCACCTTCTGATGGCGGCGCTGCACCGAGCAGTCGCGCTCGAACAGGTACACCACGTTGCCGTGGCTGTCGCCGAACACTTGGATCTCGATGTGGCGCGGGCGCTCGACATACTTCTCCACCAGCACGTGGGCGTTGCCGAACGCGGACTGTGCCTCACGCTGGCAGCTGGCCAGCGCCTCGGTGAAGGTCGCGCTGTCGTCCACGCGGCGCATGCCCTTGCCACCGCCGCCGGCGCTGGCCTTGATCAGCACCGGGTAGCCGATGCTGTCGGCCTGCTTGCGCAGGAATTCGGGGATCTGCTCGTCGCCGTGGTAGCCGGGGGTCAGCGGCACGCCGGCCTGCTGCATCAGCGCCTTGGCCGCGCTCTTGTCGCCCATCGCGCGGATCGCCGCAGCGGAGGGGCCGATGAACACGATGCCGGCCTCGGCGCAGGCCTGCGCGAAACCGGCGTTCTCCGAGAGGAAGCCGTAGCCAGGATGGATCGCCTGCGCCCCGGTGCGGCGGGCGGCGGCCAGGATGGCGTCGCCACGCAGGTAGCTCTCACGCGCCGGTGCCTGGCCGATCGCAATGGCCTCGTCGGCCAGGCGCACGTGGCGCGCGTTGCGGTCGGCGTCGGAATACACCGCCACGGTGGCGATGCCCAGGCGCTGGCAGGTGGCGATAACGCGGCAGGCGATTTCGCCACGGTTGGCGATCAGGATCTTGGTGAACATGGTGGTCTCGTTGCGCGGGCCAGGGGCGGCGGTGCCAAGCGGCACCGCCCGTGCATTACATGCGGAACACGCCGAAGTCGGTCTTCTTCGCCGGGGCGTTGAGGCTGGCCGACAGCGCCAGGCCCAGCACACGACGGGTGTCGGCCGGATCGATCACGCCGTCATCCCAGAGGCGGGCGCTGGCGTAGTACGGGTGGCCCTGCGATTCGAACTGCTCGCGGATCGGCGATTTGAAGCCGTCTTCTTCCTCGGCCGACCACTGCCCGCCCTTGGCTTCGATGCCATCGCGCTTGACCGTGGCCAGCACGCTGGCGGCCTGCTCGCCGCCCATCACGCCGATGCGTGCGTTCGGCCACATCCACAGGAAGTTGGGCGAGTAGGCGCGGCCGCACATGCCGTAGTTGCCGGCGCCGAACGAGCCGCCGATCACCACGGTGAACTTGGGCACCTTGGCGCAGGCCACGGCCATCACCAGCTTGGCCCCGTCCTTGGCGATGCCGCCGTGCTCGTACTTGCGGCCGACCATGAAGCCGGTGATGTTCTGCAGGAACACCAGCGGAATGCCGCGCTGCGTGCACAGTTCGATGAAGTGCGCGCCCTTCAGCGCGGACTCGGAGAACAGGATGCCGTTGTTGGCGATGATGCCCACCGGGTAGCCGTGCAGATGCGCGAAGCCGGTGACCAGGGTGTTGCCGTAGCGCGGCTTGAACTCATCGAAGCGCGAATCGTCGACCAAACGCAGGATCACTTCGCGCACGTCGTAGGGCTTGCGCGTGTCGGCCGGGATCACGCCGTACAGCTCGTGGGCCGGATGCCGTGGTTCCACCGGGGCCTGCACCGCCAGCGCCGGCTCGGGCTTGCGCCAGTTGAGCTGGGCGATGATCGCGCGGACCCGGGCCAGCGCCTGCAGGTCGTTGTCGGCCATGTGGTCGGCCACGCCGGAGATGCGCGTGTGCACATCGGCACCGCCCAGTTCTTCGGCGGTGACCACTTCACCGGTGGCCGCTTTCACCAGCGGCGGGCCGCCGAGGAAGATGGTGCCCTGCTCGCGCACGATCACCGTTTCATCGCTCATCGCCGGCACGTAGGCGCCACCGGCGGTGCAGCTGCCCATCACACAGGCGATCTGCGGGATGCCCTGCGCGGACAGGTTGGCCTGGTTGTAGAAGATCCGGCCGAAATGATCGCGGTCCGGGAACACCTCGTCCTGCAGCGGCAGGAACGCACCGCCCGAATCCACCAGGTAGATGCAGGGCAGGCGGTTCTGTTCGGCCACTTCCTGCGCGCGCAGGTGCTTCTTGACCGTCATCGGGTAGTAGGTGCCACCCTTGACCGTGGCATCGTTGGCCACGATCACGCACTCCACGCCCGAGACCCGGCCGATGCCGGCCACCACGCCGGCGCTGGGGATCGGATCGCCGTACATGCCGTGCGCGGCCAGCGGGGCGATTTCCAGGAAGGCGCTGCCCGGGTCGAGCAGGGCATCAATGCGGTCGCGCACCAGCAGCTTGCCGCGCGCGGTGTGCTTGGCGCGTGCCGCTTCGCTGCCGCCCAGCGCGGTCTGCGCCAGGGTGGCGCGCAGGTCGTCGACCACCGCCTGCAGCGCGGCGCGGTTGGCCTCGAAGGTGTCGCTGCCCGGTTGCAGCTGGGTGCTCAGTACGGTCATGGCAGGGCCCTTACTTGGTGCGCTGGAACAGTTCGCGGCCGATCAGCATGCGGCGGATCTCCGAGGTGCCGGCGCCGATTTCATACAGCTTGGCATCGCGCCACAGCCGTCCGGTCGGGTACTCGTTGATGTAGCCGTTGCCGCCCAGGATCTGGATCGCCTGGCCGGTCAGCCAGGTGGCCTTCTCGGCCGAGTACAGGATCGCGCCGGCTGCGTCCTGGCGCGTGGTGCGGCCCTGGTCGCAGGCGCGTGCCACCGCGTAGACATACGCACGGCAGGCATTGAGGCCCACGTACATGTCGGCCAGCTTGGCCTGGATCAGCTGGAAGGTGCCGATCGCCTCGCCGAACTGCTTGCGCTCGTGCACGTACGGCATCACCACGTCCATCGCCGCAGCCATCAGGCCGAGCGGGCCACCGGAGAGCACCACGCGCTCATAGTCCAGACCGGACATCAGCACCTTGACGCCACCGCCGACCACACCGAGCACGTTGGCTTCGGGCACTTCGCAATCCTCGAACACCAGCTCGCAGGTGTTGGAGCCGCGCATGCCCAGCTTGTCCAGCTTCTGCGCGGTGGAGAAGCCCTTCATGCCCTTCTCGATCAGGAACGCGGTGATGCCCTTGGCACCTGCATCCGGGTCGGTCTTGGCATAGACCACCAGTACATCGGCATCGGGGCCGTTGGTGATCCACATCTTGTTGCCGTTGAGCACGTAGTGATCGCCGCGCTTGTCCGCGCGCAGCTTCATCGAGACCACGTCCGAGCCGGCGCCCGGCTCGCTCATCGCCAGCGCGCCGACCAGCTCGCCGCTGCACAGGCCGGGCAGGTAGCGCTGCTTCTGGTCTTCGTTGCCGTTCTTGCGCAGCTGGTTCACGCACAGGTTGGAGTGCGCGCCGTAGGACAGCGCGATGCCGCCGGAGGCGCGCGAGATCTCTTCCATCGCCACCACGTGCGCGAGGTAGCCCATGCCGCTGCCGCCGTATTCCTCTTCCACGGTCAGGCCGAGCAGGCCCTGCTCGCCGAGCTTGCGCCACAGCGCATTGGGGAACAGATTCTCTTCGTCGGCCTTGGCCGCCAGCGGGGCGATTTCAGCGGAGGCAAAATGGGCCACGCTCTGGCGCAGCAGGTCGATCTCTTCGCCGAGATCGAAGTTCATGGTCGGGACGTGCATGGGCGACTCCGCAACAACAAGGGATGGGACGCGCCGGGAGGGATGGACGGGCTGACAGGGCCGTCCCGCGGGCGATGTACCCCCAGCGTAGCCGGGTTCGACAAAGAAGTGAATACAAATTCAAAAATTGAACATAGAATCAACAAATGGCCTATAAACGCTCCGCCCTGATGGAAGAACGCCTTGCCGGCGCCCGCGAACGCATCCTGCTGGCGACCCGTGCGCTGGTGGCGGCCGGCGGGTACCGCAATGCCCCGGTCACTGCCGTGGCAGCCGAAGCCGGGGTCTCCACCGGGCTGATCTACCGGCACTTCCCCTCCAAGGCCGAACTGTTCGTGGAGGTGCTCACCGCCGCCGTCGAGCACGAGCTGCGCATCTTCGAGGCGATCGCGGCCGAGCCGCTGCCCGCGCCCGAGCGCCTGCGCCGGGCGATCACCGCCTTCGTGCGCCGCGCGCTGGCCGGCCCCGGGCTGGCCTATGCCTTCATCGCCGAGCCGGTCGACCCGGAAGTGGAAGCCGAGCGCATCCGCTGCCGCCGTCTGTTCGGCGATGTGTTCCGGCGCATCGTCGCCGATGGCGTGGAGGCGGGCACCTTCCCGCAGCAGGACACGCATGTCGCAGCGGCCTGCATCGTGGGCGCGTTCACCGAGGCGCTGGTCGGCCCGACCGCGCTCAGCCGCGACGCGCATGGCGACGAAGACGCGCTGGTCGAGTCGATCTGTATTTTCTGCCTGCGTGCCGCCGGCGCCTGAGCCGCGCCGATGCTGCATTGCGACACCGGCGGGTCGCTTGCGCAGCGCCGCCGACGCTGGTCATACTCGGCCGACAAGCCGTGGTCCAACGACTACCAGCCAGGGGTATAGAGAGTGCGGAATTACGACCTCGAGTTCCTGAAACGCTTTTCCATGGTCATCGCGCTGCTGATGGCCATCACACTCGGCCTCATCCTCTTTGCGGCCTACCTGCATACCAGCATTCCTCCTGAAGTCTCGCCGATGGCGGCCAAACGTACCGAGCAGCGCATCGCGCCGGCCGGTGCGGTCTATGCCGGCAGCACCGGTGCCGCCGCGCAGGCCGCGGCCCATGCCGCGGCGCTGGTCAAAGCCGCCTCGCAGGTCGCCTATGGCGGCACCACCGATGGCAAGGTGATCTTCGACAACCTCTGCACCGCCTGCCATACCAATGGCGTCGGCAATGCGCCCACGCTGGACCACAGCCATTGGGATGCGCGCATCGCCCAGGGCAAGGACACGCTCTACAAGCATGCCGTGGAGGGCTATACCGGCCCGGACGGTGGCATCATGCCGCCCAAGGGCGGTAATCCGGCGCTGACCGAGGAGCAGATCCATGCCACGGTCGATTGGATGCTCGCCAACCTGAAATGACGGCTTTGCCGGATCGGGCCACCGACGCCGCCGAAGGGCGGCGTTTCACGTTATGTGGTTAGCCTTGTCGCACTTCCCTGGAGTCCTGCTTCCGATGCGCCGTACCCCCCTCGTGTTCGCTCTCGCGCTGGCGTTGTCCGGCGCGGCCCATGCCGCCCAGCCGCAGCCCGCCACCGCGCCGCAGGTGCGCCCGGCGCCGACCCCGTCGGCCACGGTCACCCTGACCGCGCCGCCCACCGACTGGCGCACGCTGGATGGCCAGCAGGTGCGCATCGCCGCACCGCTGACTCTGGCCGGCACCGATGGCCTGTCGCGTTTCGGTGAGTTGACCGTGGCCTTCGGCGGCCGCCTCTGGCAGCCCAGCGAAGTGGCCGCACCCGGCAGCGCCGGGCATGCCCAGGTGGTGGCCGACAACCTGCACCGCCGGCTGGTGCTCGACGATGGCAGTGACGCCCGCGACCCGGGCCCGGTGGCCTACCTGCCGGCGGCCGCGAACCTGCGCACCGGGATGGTGTTGCGCAATGTGGAAGGCGTCGTCCGTATCGATCCCAAGGGCAACACGCGTCTGCAGGTGACCCGCCCGCTGAACCTGCCGGCGCTGGAGCGCCCGGCGGTGCCGGTGGTGGCCGGCGCCCTGCACGTGGCGGCGTTCAACCTGGAGAACTTCTTCAACGGCGATGGCCAGGGCGGCGGCTACCCGACCCTGCGCGGTGCCCGCACCCTGGCCGAACACCAGGCGCAGAAAGCCAAGCTGGTCGCCACCATCAACGCGCTCGGCGCCGATGTCGCCGCACTGATGGAACTGGAGAACGACGGCTACGGCCCGCAGTCGGCCATCGCCCAGCTGGTCGACGCCCTCAATGCCGATCGAGGTGAGGGTGCCGACTGGCGTTTCATCGACGCGAAGCAGGGCCCGGGTGACAACCCGATCCGGGTCGGCATCATCTATCGCGCCTCGCGCGTGACCCCGGTCGGCGCGCCCGCCGTGCTGGAAAAAGAGCCCTTCGGCGAGCGCAGTCGCGTGCCGCTGGCGCAGGCCTTCCGGGCGGGCAAGGGCGCCCCGTTCGTGGTCGTGGCCAACCACTTCAAATCCAAGGGCTGTTCGGACGCGACCGGCGCCGATGCCGATCAGAAGGACGGCCAGGCCTGCTGGAATGCGACCCGGGTCGCCTCGGCCACGCTGCTGGACCAGTGGCTGGCGACCGACCCGACCGGTGCCGGCACCCGCGATGCGGTGCTGCTGGGCGACTTCAACGCCTACGCCATGGAAGATCCGATCCGCACCCTGCACGCCGCCGGCTGGCGCGATGCGTTCGCCGTGGCGAAGGTCGAACGGCCTTACAGCTACGTCTACAACGGCATGACCGGCCGGTTGGACCATGCGCTGTTGAGCCCGGGCATGGCCAAGCGCCTGCGCGCGGCCGCGGAGTGGCACATCAACGCCGATGAGGCTGACGATGTCGGCTACCGCGACCGCAACGAAGCGGGTCCGTGGCGCAGCTCGGACCATGATCCGCTGCTGCTGGGGTTTGATCGCTGATACCGCGCGGGTGCGCCGGCACGCCCGGCCACCGTCGCGTTGCCCGGGTAGTGCCGGCCGCTGGCCGGCACCGCATCAACCAGTTACCACGTGCCCCACGCGATCAGCCCGATCGCCACCACGGCCAACGCCAGGCCCACCCGGTTCCACACACTGGTGCGCTCGCCGAAACCGACGATGCCCACCAGCGCACCCAGCACCACCACGCCGATGTTCATGCCGGCGAACACCACCGCCGGGCTGTCCGGCAGGTGCTGGTGCGCGCGCACGTAGAACAGGATGTTGCCGAAGTTGAGCAGACCGAGCAGGGCGCCACCGGCCAGGTTGCGCCACTGCAGGCGGGCGATACCGCGCACGTGGCGCCATAGCTGCAGGATGAGCATCAGCACGAAGGCCAGGCTGAAACTGGCCAGCAGTGCCGCCATCGAGGGCGTGCCCGACAACGCCACCTGCTTGAGCAGGATGTCGACCAGGGCATAGCCCACCCACACCGCCAGCAGCCATGGCCAGGCCCGCCCACCGGAGGGCTCGGCCGCACCGGCGCGCGGGCGCACGCTGATGCCCAGGATCGCCAGCAGGCCCAGCCCCAGGCCGGCCAGCTTCCAGCCGTTGGCGGTCTCCCCGAACACCAGGAACGCAGCCAGCAGCGAAAGCAGCAGCGACAACCGCTGGGCCACATCGCTGCGCACGATCCCGGCGCGGGTCACCGCGCGGGCCATCATCAGGAAGATCGCCGGCAGCGCCACGGCCAGGCAGAGCAGGGCGGCCCACGGCGCATGCGCGGTCTGCAGCGAGGCCAGCGAGGGCTGCAGCAGCACCGCGCTGAGCACGCTGGCGACCAAGTAATTCCAGGTCACCACCTGCGGCATGTCCAGCCGCTGGCGCGGCGCCAGCTTCAGCAGAACCGAGACCAGCACGCTGCAGAGAACGCTGAAAACCAGATAGTGCATGTACGGATCCGGCGGGGGCGGCGGTGAAGCACGCGGAGGGACGGTATTATGACGCCATGCACAATCCCCCATTTCCCCAAGAAAGCGGTGCGCTGACGCTGGACGGACCGGTCGGTCCGCTGGATGTCGTGGTTGATCTGCCCGAGGCCGGTGTCGCGGTGCAGCCGGTGGTGGCGATCGTCTGCCACCCCCTGTCCACCGAGGGCGGCAGCATGCACAACAAGGTGGTGACCATGGCCGCGCGCTCGCTGCGCGACCTGGGCATCGCCACCGTGCGCTTCAACTTCCGCAGCGTTGGCGACTCGGCCGGCACGTTCGACAACGGCGTGGGCGAGCAGGACGACCTCAAGGCCGTCGCGGCCTGGGTCCGTGCGCAGCGGCCCGGCCAGGCGCTGTGGCTGGCCGGTTTCAGTTTTGGTGCGTATGTCTCGCTGCGCGCCGCGGGCGACCTGCAGCCGACCACGTTGATCTCGATCGCGCCGCCCGCCGGGCGCTGGGATTTTGAGGGCATGCAGCCGCCGGCCCAGTGGCTGGTGATCCAGGGCGAGGAAGACGAGATCGTCGATCCGCAGGCGGTCTATGACTGGCTGGATGGCCTGGATGCACCGCACGAACTGGTGCGCATGCCCGATACCAGCCACTTCTTCCACCGCAAGATCGTCGACCTGCGCGGCGCGCTCATCCATGGCCTCAAGCAGTGGCTGCCCAACCCCGCCCCCGACGCGGCATGAGCGACACCGTGATGACCCCGTCGCAGCGCTACGCCGAGGGCGTGGCCCGGGGCGAATGGCAGAACGACCCGGCCCAGCATGCCGCCCTGGCCGAGCTGGACCGCATCCACCTCGCACTGGTCGACAGTGCGCAGGACGGCTGGCTGGATCGCCTTTCCGCATTCTGGAAGAAGCCCGAGCCGGTCAAGGGCCTGTACTTCTGGGGCGGGGTGGGGCGCGGCAAGACCTTCCTGGTCGATCTGTTCTATGACGGCCTGCCGATCGAACAGAAGTACCGCACCCATTTCCACCGCTTCATGCGTGGCATCCACGAGCGCCTGCGCGAGCACCAGGGGCAGAGTGATCCGCTGGCGAAGATCGCCCAGGAGTGGCGCAGCAAGCTGCGCGTGCTGGTGCTGGATGAATTCTTCGTCACCGACATCGGCGATGCGATGCTGCTGGCGCGCCTGCTCGAGCGCATGTTCGCCGAGGGCGTGACCCTGGTGACCACCTCCAACACCGCGGTGGAAAACCTGTACCTCAACGGCCTGCAGCGCGACAGCTTCCTGCCCGCGATCGGGCTGCTGCAGACCTACTGCGTGGAACTGTACGCCGAAGGTACCGAGGACTACCGCATGCGCGCGCTGACCCGCTCGCCGGTGTACCAGGCCCCGATCGATGCCGGCAGCGATGCCTGGCTGGCCGGCCGCTGGGCCGAGCTCAGCGGTGGGCAGCCGGCCAAGGCGGGCAACATCGAGATCGAAGCGCGCAAGATTCCGGTGCGCGGTCGCGGCAAGAGCATCGTCTGGTTCGATTTCAAGGCGCTGTGCGAAGGCCCGCGCGGCCCCTCGGATTACATCGAGATCGCGCACGAGTTCAACACCGTGCTGCTGGGCGACATCCCACACTTCGACAAACTCAACGAAGACGCTGCGCGCCGCTTCGTCAATCTGATCGACGAGCTCTACGACCGCCACGTCAACCTGGTCTGCACCGCGACCGATTCACCGGTCGGGCTGTATTCCGGCGTGCGCCTGCAGGGCGCGTTCGAACGTACCGCCTCGCGCCTGATCGAAATGCAGAGCGCCGAGTACCTGGGCACCCCGCACCGCGCGTAGCTCCACGCCGGGCCTGGATAGGCCGTGATGTAGATCCACGCCCTGCGTGGATGCTTGCTACAACGGGGGCAGCACCAGCGCGTCCCCGCGCGGCTGTTCGTGCGCGATCGGCGCGGCCGCGTCCTCGCCGCGGTCCATCACCATCATCGCCAGCGGCTTGCCCTGGTAGCGCACCTCCAGCGACTGCTGGATCGCATCCAGTGCCAGCACCTGGGTGCACAGCGACTGGGCCTGCGCCTCCAGCGCCTGCCCGCGCGCCTCCATGCGGCGCTCCAGGTCGGCCTCCATCTTCTCGGCGCGGGCCTCGATCCGGTCCGAGCCGCCGGTCAGCATCGTCCACATCACGCCGCGGGCCAGCGAGGCCGACATCGACTCGGCGGCCTGCTCGATCCGGGCTTCAAACTGCTCGCCGAACAGATCCTGCTCCCAGATCCCGCGGCCAAGGGTACGGCCGACGTACTCGTGGGCATCCTTGCGCAGCCCATCCACCTCGCGCGCCTTGCGGCGGCTGCCGGTCATGATCTCCACCGTGGCGCCCAGCGCATCGAAGGCGATGTCCGTGGCCTCGCCGGCGACCCCGGCCACCGCGGGCACCAGCTGGCGGGTGCCCCATTCGAGCTGGCGCAGGCGCTGGGCATCGGCGTCGCTGACGGGGATCGGCTGGCGGTCGATGTTCAGCTCGCCATCGTGGAAGAAGATCTCCGCCGGCACCTGGTCGCGGTTGCGCAGCCAGATCCCGCCGCTGTCCACCAGCACGTTGTAAGGCGTGCTCACCCCGCACTGGCGGGAGGAGAGCTGCGGGGCCTTGCTCTCGCCCGCCGCGGCGGTACCGGCCACGGTCAGGCCCACCATCAGACAGCCGATCAGGGGCAGGCGCATGGTCGCGTTCATATAAAGGAGACAACCGGAGCGTGGCACCCCGGAGCGCCCCCGGCGCGGGTCGGAAGTCACCCTGACCGGCGGCCATTCGTTAGGGCTGCGTGAGCGGGCGTTGTTCTGTTTTCGAGGAGGACAATCCGGCCATTTGCCCTTGACTGCGCACTCGCTTTCGACAGGTCCAGACCGTTCGTCGGACGCTTTTCCGGCCCGGTCCTTGCGCCGCAAGGGATTGGGGAAATTCACTACATTTGGCGTTGACGACACCTGGTACCCCCACTATCTTGTGGCCGTCGGTACCGCCGACCACAAGTCGACGGGAGTATTGCCTTCACGCCGATGGCCTGAAGACCTACTGACAACCGCACGAAGTACAGCGTGTGGTGCCGGTCGCAGGATTCTCCGGGGGGAGAGGACCGGTGACGCAGGGGAACCGCCCGCAGGCTTGCCTGCCCGGGTCGCGGCTCCTGCGACGCCGATAGTCCACCCTTGAGCATCTCTGCATCGGTTCCGGCGCCTGCCAGGCAGACCCACGCTGTACCACCCCAAATCACGCCAAGAGGAAAACGCCGTGAGCACCGAAACCAGCGCAGCTATCGATAAGGAAAGCGAATTCCTGCTGACCTCGCCGCCCACGGCGACCGCCATGAGCGTGACCAAGCGCAATGGCACGACCGAACTGGTGGACCTGAACAAGATCGTGCGCGCCGTCCAGCGCTGCTGCGAAGGTCTGCATGCGGTGGATCCGATGCGCGTTGCGACCCGCACCATCTCCGGCCTGTACAACGGCGCGACCACCCAGGAGCTGGACGAGCTGTCCATCCGCACCTCGGCGCTGCTGATCGGTGAAGAGCCCGAGTACGGCCGCCTCGCCGCGCGCCTGCTGGCCAACTTCATCGCCAAGGAAGTGTCCGGCCAGGAAATCCATGCGTTCTCGCAGTCGGTCGGCCGCGGCCACGAAGTGGGCCTGATCAACGCGCGTCTGCTCGAGTTCGTGCAGATCAACGCCCGCAAGCTCAACGACGCGATCGATCCGTCGCTGGACCTGCACTTCGATTACTTCGGTCTGCGTACCCTGTACGACCGTTACCTGCTGCGCCATCCGCACACCCGCAAGGTGATCGAGACCCCGCAGCAGTTCTTCCTGCGCATCGCCAGCGCGTTGAGCGAAGACGTGCCGGAAACCCTGGCGCTGTACAAGCGCATGGGCAACCTGGATTACCTGCCGTCCAGCCCGACGCTGTTCAACTCCGGCACCACGCATGAGCAGCTGTCCTCGTGCTTCCTGCTGGATTCGCCGCAGGATTCGCTGGAGTCGATCTACGCCAAGTACGGCGATATCGCCCAGCTCTCCAAGTTCAGCGGCGGCATCGGCGTCAGCTACAGCCGCGTGCGTTCGCGTGGTTCGCTGATCAAGTCGACCAACGGCCATTCCAACGGCATCGTGCCGTGGCTGAAGACCATGGATTCGTCCGTGGCGGCGGTGAACCAGGGCGGCAAGCGCAAGGGCGCGGCCTGTGTGTACCTGGAAACCTGGCACGCCGATATCGAGGACTTCCTCGAACTGCGTGACAACACCGGTGACGAATCGCGCCGTGCGCACAACCTGAATCTGGCCAACTGGATCCCCGACCTGTTCATGCAGCGCGTCGAGGCCGATCAGGAATGGTCGCTGTTCGATCCGAGCGTGGTGCCCGAGTTCACCGATCTGTTCGGCGAAGCCTTCGAGCAGGCCTACCTGCAGGCCGAAGCCCAGGGCAAGGCCCAGCGCACCATCTCCGCACGCAAGCTGTACTCGCGGATGATGCGTACCCTGGCCGAGACCGGCAACGGCTGGATGACCTTCAAGGACAAGTGCAACCGCGCCAGCAACCAGACGCTGCGCCCGGGCAACGTGATCCACCTGTCCAACCTGTGCACCGAAATCCTGGAGATCACCTCGGCCGAAGAGACCGCGGTGTGCAACCTGGGCTCGATCAACCTGGGCAATCATTTCGACGGCCACGGCGAGTTCGATTTCGACAAGCTGGCCGACACCGTGCGCCTGGCCGTGCGTCAGCTCGACCGCGTGATCGACCTGAACTTCTACCCGATCGAAACCGCCCGCCGCGGCAACCTGCGCTGGCGTCCGGTCGGCCTGGGCTGCATGGGCCTGCAGGACGTGTTCTTCCGCAAGCGTCTGGCCTTTGACAGTGCCGAGGCCCGCGCGCTGTCCAAGCAGATCGCCGAAACGATCTACTTCCACGCGCTGGAAACCTCGTGCGAGCTGGCCCAGGAACGCGGCAAGCACCCGTCCTTCGCCGACACCCGTGCGGCCAGCGGCGAGCTGCAGTTCGATGCCTGGAACGTGGTGCCTGAAGACACCGCGCGTTGGGACGCCCTGCGTGAGCGCATCAAGGAACACGGCCTGCGCAACTCGCTGCTGATCGCGATCGCCCCGACCGCGACCATCGCCTCGATCGCCGGTTGCTACGAGTGCGTCGAGCCGCAGGTGTCCAACCTGTTCAAGCGCGAAACGCTGTCCGGCGACTTCCTGCAGGTCAACCGTTACCTGGTGAACGAGCTGAAGAAGCTCGGCCACTGGACTCCGGAAATGCGCGACGCGATCAAGCTGGCCGAAGGCTCGATCCAGGGCATCACCCAGATCCCGGAAACGCTGCGCCACGTGTACCGCACCGCCTGGGAACTGCCGATGCGTTCGCTGATCGACATGGCCGCCGACCGCGGCGCGTTCATCGACCAGTCCGCCTCGCTCAACCTGTTCATGGAAAGCCCGAACATCGGCGCGATGTCGTCCATGTACATGTACGCCTGGAAGCAGGGCATCAAGACCACGTACTACCTGCGTTCGCGCCCGGCGACCAAGATCGCCAAGACGACCGTCAGCAGCTACACCCCGGTCGAAGCCGTCGCCTGCTCGCTGGAAAACCCGGAAAGCTGCGAGGCGTGCCAGTAAACAAGGCGTGCCGGCCCGCCGGGCCGGCACCGCTGCTGCGGCAGGTGCCGACCGCTGGTCGGTACGCATAACTGAATCAAGGAAATTCCCATGGCAGACAAGCCAACCCAGATGCTGCTCGATCCAGGTTTCGAACTGACGTTGCGCCCGATGCGCTACCCGCAGTTCTATGACATGTATCGCAACGCCATCAAGAACACCTGGACGGTCGAGGAAATCAATTTCCAGATCGACATCAGCGACCTGCACGGCAAGATGTCGCCGGGCGAGCGCCACCTGATCCACCGCCTGGTCGCGTTCTTCGCCACCGGCGATTCGATCGTGTCCAACAATCTGGTGCTGAATCTGTATCAGCATCTGAATGCGCCGGAAGCGCGCATGTACCTGTCGCGCCAGCTGTACGAAGAAGCACTGCACGTGCAGTTCTACCTGACCCTGCTCGACAACTACCTGCCCGATCCGGACGAGCGCGCCAAGGCGTTCGACGCGGTGGAGAACATCGACTCGATCAAGAAGAAGGCGGACTTCTGCTTCAAGTGGATCGACTCGATCCAGAACCTGAAGCGGATCGAGACCCGTGACGAGCGTCGCCAGTTCCTGCTCAACCAGATCTGCTTCGCAGCGTGCATCGAGGGCCTGTTCTTCTTCGCGGCCTTCGCCTACGTGTACTACTTCCGTTCGCGCGGCCTGCTCAACGGTCTGGCTTCGGGCACCAACTGGGTGTTCCGCGACGAGAGCGCGCACATGGAGTTCGCCTTCGAGTGCGTGGATGTGATCCGCGAGGAAGAGCCGGACCTGTTCGACGATGCGATGAAGCAGCAGGTGTACGACATGCTGGCCGAGGCGATCGAGTGCGAAGTGCAGTTCGCCGAGGACGTGCTGTCGGGCGGTGTGGCAGGCATTTCGACGCGTGACATGCGCCAGTATCTGCAGCATTGCGCGGACAATCATTTCCATCGCCTGGGCATGGAGAAGAAGTACAACGTGCGCAATCCGCTGAGCTTCATGGAGCTGCAGGATGTGCAGGAGTTGACCAACTTCTTCGAGCGCCGTTCGTCGGCCTACCAGGTGGGCGTGAAGGGCGAAGTGTCGTTCGACATGTCGTTCTGATCTGACGCTGACGTCCTGATTCCGAAAAGCCCCGGACCTGCTCCGGGGCTTTTTCGTTTCCCGCTTTACTCGCTTAAGCGTTCAAGCGTTGAAGCGTTGAAGCGTTGAAGCAAGAGCGTTGGCGTCCTGATATTGCGAGTAGAAGTGATCCGGGCAGGCAAATGCTGGACCCGCCGTAAACACGTCCTTGTGGGCTCGTGGGCCGCATCCATGCGGCCCCAACGGTCCTGCATTCGCCTGCCCGGGTCACTTCCCATGGATCTCCCATTGCGGTTGGAGAGGCGGTTGCTACCAACGTGCCATGACCATCAATGCACCCCTTGGTATCCACATACATCGTGTAAAGCCGAGCCATGCTCGGCTGCTCTTCCCCCCACCAAGTCGCGTAAGCACCCGCCAAAGCCGCTCTCCCTACCGCGCAACGACGCACTATCCAGAGGAGGTCGGGGGCCCCTTTGCAGGACCGTTAAGCGGCATGGATGCCGCTTACGAGCCTACTTGGGTGAGAGCGCATTGCTTGCGAGGCACTGCCTCGCATGCGTTCGAACGCACAGCCGCCGGCGGCTGGGCCGGGCCGCGGAGCGGGATTTACGGCGCGTCCAGCAAAGGGGCCCCCGACCTCCTCGAACCGATAGAGATAAAAGCGCCAAGAACGCTCTACGCGACCCAGCCCCCCCTGTCGTATCATCCGCGCCACCCCACCATTCCCGGCCGCCGCCATGACCCCCATCCCCGAGACCATCCCGCCCATCGAAGTCCGCATGGCCGAGATCGTGTTCCCCAACCACACCAATCACCTGGGCACCCTGTTCGGTGGCCAGGCGCTGGCCTGGATGGACAAGGCGGCGTTCCTGGCCGCGGCCCGCTACTCGCGCCGCACCGTGGTCACCGCGCGCTCGGACCAGGTCGATTTCAAGCTGCCGATCCGCATCGGCCAGATGGTGGAAACCGTCGGCCGCATCGTCGAAGTGGGCCGCAGCTCGATGAAGGTGGAAGTGGAACTGATCGCCGAAGATCTCCACACCGGTGAGCGCAAGCTGTGCACGCGCGGGCACTTCGTGATGATCGCGCTGGATGCCGACGGCCATCCGACCAGCGTTCCGTCGCTGCCGGGTGACATCCCGGGCCCGTAAGCGGCTGCCGAGCTCCCGATTGCCTCACTGTCCCTGCGCCCCCATCTGTTGTCCATGAGCACCCCCCTCGCCGAGTTCATCGACCGCGCCCAGCGCCTGTTCGTGCTGACCGGCGCGGGCTGCAGCACCGATTCGGGCATCCCGGATTACCGCGATGCCGATGGGCAGTGGAAGCGGACGCCGCCGGTCACCTATCAGGCTTTCATGGGTGAGTTGGCCACGCGCCAGCGCTACTGGGCGCGCAGCCTGCTGGGCTGGCCGCGGTTCGGTTGGGCCCAGCCGAACGGCACGCATGCCGCGCTCGCCGCGCTGGAAGGCCGTGGCCAGGTCGAGCTGCTGCTCACCCAGAATGTCGACCGCCTGCATCAGCGGGCGGGCAGCGAGGCGGTGATCGATCTGCATGGGCGGCTGGACCAGGTGCGCTGCATGGGCTGCGAAGCCCGCACGCCGCGCGAGGCGTTCCAGCACCGGCTGTTGGCGCTCAATCCGGGCTGGGAGCATCTGGAGGCTGCACAGGCGCCAGACGGCGACGCCGATCTGGACATCGATTTCTCGTCCTTCCAGGTGCCGGCCTGCCCGGCCTGCGGCGGCGTGCTCAAGCCGGACGTGGTGTTCTTCGGTGAAAGCGTGCCGCGCGAACGGGTCGCCGCCGTTCACGAGCATCTGCAGCGCGCCGATGCGGTGCTGGTGGTCGGCTCCTCGCTGATGGTCTATTCCGGCTTCCGCTTCGTGCAGGCCGCCGCCCAGGCCGGGTTGCCGATCGCTGCGCTCAACCGTGGGATTACCCGCGCCGACGCGCTGCTGAGCCTGAAGGTCGACCAATCCTGCGCCGAGTCACTGGCCTTCCTGCTGCCGGGAACCGCCGCCTGAGCCGCTGCGAAACACTGATCCACTGGCACGGTTGCCTCCGCCGCCGCACAGGAGTGCAATGGCGCCCGGTTACATTTCCTCTTCCCGAGTCCTCCCCTTGAGCCAGCTCTTCTCCTCCATTTCCTTCGGCCCGCTGTCCCTGCCCAACCGCATCGTGATCGCGCCGATGTGCCAGTACTCCTGCACCGACGGCCTCGCCAATGACTGGCACCGCATCCACCTGGGCCAGCTGTCGCAGTCCGGCGCCGGCCTGCTGATCCTGGAAGCCACCGCCGTGCTGCCGGAAGGCCGCATCAGCTGGGCCGACCTGGGCCTGTGGGATGACGCCACCGAAGCCGCGCTGGCCTCGGTCGTGGCATCGGTCAAGCAGTGGTCGCCGATGCCGCTGGGCGTGCAGTTGGGCCATGCGGGCCGTAAGGCCTCGGTCAACAAGCCGTGGGAAGGCGGTGGCGCGATGGACCCCTCCGACCCGCGCGCCTGGCCCACGGTCGCGCCGTCCGCGCTGCCGTTCGCCAAGACCGACCCGACGCCGACCGAACTGGATCTGGCCGGCATCGATGCCATCGTGGACGCCTTCGCGGCGGCGGCCCGTCGCGCCGAGCGGGTCGGCATGGACCTGATCGAACTGCATGCCGCGCATGGCTACCTGCTGCATCAGTTCCTGTCGCCGCTGAGCAATCGCCGCGAGGACGACTACGGTGGTTCGCTGGAGAACCGCATGCGCCTGCTGGTGCGCGTGTTCGATGCAGTGCGCGAAGCGGTGTCCGATCGCATCGCGGTCGGTGTGCGCATCTCGGCCAGCGACTGGGTGGCCGGCGGCTGGGATATCGAGCAGACCACGACCCTGGCGCACGTGCTGGACGCGCGCGGGTGCCAGTTCCTGCATGTCTCCAGTGGCGGCAATGATCCGCGCCAGCAGATTCCGCTGTCGCCGGGCTACCAGGTGCCGTTCGCGCAGGCGATCAAGGCGCACAAGCTGCGCATGCCGGTCATTGCGGTGGGCCTGATCACCGAGCCCTCGCAGGCCGAGTCGATCCTGCGCCATGGCCATGCCGATGCGATCGCGCTGGCCCGCGGCATCCTCTACGACCCGCGCTGGCCGTGGCATGCCGCCGCCGCACTGGGCGATTCGGTGGCACCGGCACCGCAGTACCTGCGCTGCGAACCGCGCGAAGCCCGCGGTGTGTTCATCGCTCCCGAACGCTGAGGCGCTGGGATCGGCAGGGGCGGCGGCGCATCGCTGCAGCCCCTGCACTCAGCCGGCATCCACCCGCCACGCCGGCGGCAGCCCTTCGATGATGTGCTGCATCAGCGCCCGCACCTTCGGCGTCAGGTCGCGGCGATCACTGACGCACAGGAACAACCGCATCGGCTCCGGTGAGGCCTGCGTGCTCTGCGCATCGCCGGGCTCGAACAGCGCCTGCAGCTCGCCGCGTGCGAGATAGGGCGCGGCGACGAACGCGGCCAACCGGGTGATGCCGCCGCCGGCGACTGCCATCGCGGCCAGCGCATCGATGTCGTCGCTGACCAGCGCCGGGGCCACCTCGGCATCGAAACGCATGCCGTCGCGCACGAAGCCCCACGGCAGGTAGCGCCCGTCCAGCGGGTAGCGCAGCAACAGGCAGCGGTGCTCGCGCAATGCCTCCGGCGTCATCGGAATGCCGGCCCGCGCGAGATAGGACGGGGCGGCGCAGAACACGAACGGCACCTGGGCGATCGGCCGCGCCACCAGACCTTCCTCCAATTGCGGCTCGATCCGGATGCTGACGTCCACGTCTTCATGCGCGTGGTCCACGCTGCGGTCGGTGAGCAGCAGTTCGATCGCCAGGCGCCGGAAGCGCGCCTGCAGCGCGGGCAGCAGTGGCGCCAAGGCGTGCCGGCCGAATGCGGTGCTGCTGGCGATCCGCAGCCGTCCTTCGGGCGTGGCATCCAGATCGGTCACGGCGGCCTGGGCGCGCTGCAGGTCGCGCTCGATATGGCGCACCTGGGCCAGGTACAGCGCACCGCGCTCGGTCAGGGCCAGGGTCCGGGTGGTGCGGTTGAGCAGGCGCACGCCCAGGTGGGCCTCCAGCCGGGCGATGTTCTGCCCGACCGCCGCCGGGCTCACCCCCAGCGTCCGCGCGGCGGCGGCCAGGCTGCCGGCGTCGGCGGTCCGGATGAAGCTGCGGATTGACTGGAGAATGTTCATGCTGGCCGCCATTCTCGCGCTCCATTGGAAAGAATTTCTTTATAAAGCGCCAAGGCCATCCGGTCTACCCGCCCTGCGGCCCCCTGCTTATCGTGCCTGTCCCGCAACCGCCAGGTTGCCTGCTCGCCCCGGTCTGCTGCCCGGGCGAGGCCGCTTCCGCGTTGTGCCGCCCCCGCTGCCGTCGCGTCCTGCGCACGGCCTGGCAGCCTTCCCCGGAGATGGACATGAACCCAGCGCTCGCCCCCCTCGATACCGACCCGCAGGAAACCCAGGAATGGCGTGAGTCGCTGGAGGCGGTCATCCACGCCGCCGGCCGCCCGCGCGCGCATTACCTGATGGACCAGCTGACCGAGCTGGACACGGCCCGCCATGGCGACCTGCACGGCCGCGTGTGGACGGCGTACACCAACACCATTCCCGTGGAACGCCAGCCGGCCTACCCGGGCGACCTCGGCATCGAGCGCCGGCTCAACGCGATGATCCGCTGGAACGCGATGGTGATGGTGCTGCGCGCCGGCAAGCACTCCAACGTGGGCGGCCACATCGCCACGTATCAGTCCGCAGCGGTGCTGTACGACGTCGGCTTCGATCACTTCTTCCGCGGCCGCACCGACACCTTCGATGGCGACATGATCTACATCCAGGGCCACTCGGCGCCGGGCATCTACGGCCGTGCATTCGTCGAAGGCCGCATCGCGCCGGAACGGATGGACAACTTCCGCCGCGAATCCGATCGCGATGGCCTGTCCTCGTATCCGCACCCGCGCCTGATGCCGGACTTCTGGCAGTTCCCCACGGTCTCGATGGGGCTGGGGCCGCTCACCGCCGCCTACCAGGCGCGCTACATGCGCTACCTGGAGTACCGCGGGTTGAAGGAGCACCAGGGCCGCAAGGTCTGGGCCTTCCTCGGTGATGGCGAAATGGACCAGCCCGAATCGCTGGCGGCGATCTCGGTGGCCGGCCGCGAGCGCCTGGACAACCTGGTGTTCGTGGTGAACTGCAATCTGCAGCGGCTGGACGGCCCGGTGCGTGGCAACGCCAAGGTGATCCAGGAACTGGAAGGGACCTTCCGCGCCGCCGGCTGGAACGTCATCAAGGTGATCTGGGGCGGTGGCTGGGACGCGCTGCTGGCCAAGGACAGCACCGGCCTGCTGCGCCAGCGCATGATGGAATGCGTGGATGGCGACTACCAGACCTTCAAGTCGCAGAACGGTGCCTATGTGCGCGAGCATTTCTTCGGCAAGTATCCCGAGCTGCTGGCGCTGGTCGCCGACCTGAGCGATGACGACATCTGGGCACTGGCCCGCGGTGGTCACGATCCGCAGAAGGTCTACGCCGCCTACGCAAAGGCGGTCGCCGGCAACGGCCGGCCGGGCGTGATCCTGGCCAAGACAGTGAAGGGCTTCGGCATGGGCGAGGCCGGCGAAGGCCAGAACATCAACCACCAGCTCAAGAAGATGAGCGCCGATGCCGTGCGTGCGTTCCGTGATCGGTTTGATCTGCCGGTCAGTGACGACCAGCTGGAGGAGATGCCCTACCTGCGCCCGGCGCCGGGCAGTGCCGAAGCGCGCTATTTCGCGCAGCGTCGCCAGGCCCAGGGCGGCCAACTGCCGGCGCGCGTGACCCACGTCGATCCGTTGCCGGTGCCAGCGCTGTCGGCGTTCGCCACCCAGCTGCAGGGCAGCGGCGAACGCGGCCAGTCCACCACGATGGGCTTCGTGCGCATCCTCACCACGCTGCTCAAGGACCCCGAACTGGGCAAGCTGATCATTCCCATCGTGCCCGATGAGTCACGCACGTTCGGCATGGAAGGCCTGTTCCGCCAGATCGGCATCCACTCCTACCTCGGCCAGTTGTACACCCCGCAGGATGCCGGCCAGCTGAGCTATTACAAGGAAGCCAAGGACGGCCAGATCCTGCAGGAGGGCATCAACGAATCCGGTGCGATCTGCTCGTGGATCGCCGCCGGCACCGCCTACAGCAACCACGGCCTGGCGACGATTCCGTTCTACATCTTCTATTCGATGTTCGGCCTGCAGCGCGTCGGCGATCTGGCCTGGGCCGCCGCCGATGCCCGCACCCGCGGCTTCCTGCTGGGTGCCACCTCGGGGCGCACCACGCTGATGGGCGAGGGCCTGCAGCACGATGACGGTCACAGCCACGTGCTGTCCTCGGTGATCCCCAGCTGCGTGTCCTTCGATCCCACCTACAACTTCGAACTGGCGGTGATCATCCAGGACGGCCTGCGCCGGATGTACGTGGACCAGGAAGACATCTACTACTACATCACCGTGCTCAACGAGGCCTATCCGCACCCCGCACTGCCCGAAGGCAGCGAAGCAGGCATCCTCAAGGGCCTGTACCTGCTGCACCCCGCCGCCGCCGACAGCGACCCTGCGCTGCGCGTGCAGCTGATGGGCAGCGGCGCGATCCTGCGCGAAGTCGAAGCCGCGGCGACGCTGCTGCAGCAGGACTTCGGCATCGCCAGCGACGTGTGGAGCGCCACCAGCCTCACCGAACTGCGCCGTGATGGCCTGGCGGCCGAGCGCTGGAACCTGCTGCATCCGGTGCAGGAGCCGCGGGTGCCGTACGTGCAGCAGTGCCTGGCCGCGCACCCGGGCCCGGTGATCGTGGCCACCGACTACATGAAGATCGTCGGTGACCAGATCCGCCCCTTCATCGAGGGCCGCCGCTTCACCGCCCTGGGCACCGATGGCTTCGGCCGTTCGGACACGCGCGAGTCATTGCGTACGTTCTTTGAAGTCGACCGCCACTTCATCGTGCTTGCCGCGCTCAAGTCGCTGGCCGATGAGGGTCGGATCGAACGTGCCCAGCTGCAGGTGGCGATCGACCGGTACGGGATCGATGTGGAAAAGGTGGACCCGACGGCGGTGTAACTGCTGGCACGGGCACCCTTGGTTGCATCTGAGAGCATCGACCGCAGCCCGGCGGTGCTCGCTTACACTGGCCGGATGCGCCCCGATTCCATCCTCACCCTGTCATGCCCGGACCGTACCGGGATCGTCTACCGTGTGTCCGGCCTGCTGTTCGAACTGGGCTGCAACATTCTCGATGCCCAGCAGTTCGGCGACGACGAGAGCGGCCGGTTCTTCCTGCGCGTGCATTTCGACCGGGCCGCCGAGCAGTCACTGGGCGACGTGGAAGCCCGCATGGCCACGCTGGCCGCCGAGTTCGGGATGGACTGGCAGCTGCATGACGCCCGCCGCCGGGCACGGCTGCTGGTGCTGGTGAGCAAGCAGGGGCATTGCCTCAACGACCTGCTGTTCCGTGCGCACAGCCGGCAACTGCAGGTGGACATCGCGGCGGTGGCCTCCAATCACGAGGACTTCGCTGCCCTGGCCGGCTCCTATGGGGTCCCCTTCCATCACCTGCCGGTCAACGCCGACAACCGTGCCGTACAGGAGCAGCAGATCATCGACCTGGTCGAGCGCGAGCAGATCGATCTGGTGGTGCTGGCGCGTTACATGCAGATCCTGTCGCCGCGGCTGTGCGAGGCCCTGGCGGGGCGGGCGATCAACATCCATCACAGCTTCCTGCCCAGCTTCAAGGGCGCGCAGCCGTATCACCAGGCGCACGCGCGCGGGGTCAAGATCATCGGGGCGACCGCGCACTACGTGACGCCGGATCTGGACGAAGGCCCGATCATCGAGCAGGACGTGGCGCGCGTGGACCATGCGATGACGCCGCGCGATCTGGTGCGGCTGGGCAGCGATACCGAATCGCAGGTGCTGGCACGCGCGGTACGCCGGCATGTGGAGCACCGCATCCTGCGCAACGGTCATCGCACCGTCGTGTTCCGCTGAACTGCGGCGCCGGTGCCGGTGCCGCCTGTCAGACAACCGCGATCTTCGCCTTCGCCAACGCCTCACGCACCATGCCGTCATTGGCCTCGGTGACCGGCCGGGTCAGGTCCCACAGGAACGTGACCCGGAACCCGGACTTCACCGCGTCCTGTGCACTCCACAACACGCAGTAGTCGCGCGCCAGGCCGCATACATGCACCTCGCGGATACCGCGCTCATGCAGCCAGCCGGCCAGGCCGGTGGCCGGGCGGGTGCCATCGGGACCGTGGTTTTCGCGGAAGGCACTGTACGAGTCCACCTCACGGCGGGTGCCTTTGCGCAGGATCAGGTCGGCGCCCGTCCAGTCCACCCCGGGGTGCAGCACGGCACCGGCGCTGCCCTGCACGCAGTGGTCCGGCCACAGGGTCTGCGGCTGGGCGTGCAGCAGGATCGCTTCGAACGGGAGGTGGCCCGGGTGCTGGCTGGCGAAGGAGGCGTGGTCGGCCGGGTGCCAGTCCTGGGTCGCCACCACGGTGCGGTAACGGTGTTCGGCCAGCAGTGCCGCGATGTCCGGCACGATCGCATCGCCGTCCACGCAGGCCAGCGCACCGCCGGGCATGAAATCCGGCTGCAGGTCGATCACGACCAAGGCGACATCGGCGGGGTAACGGCTCATGGCGGCTTCACAACGGTGGGGGCGCCCCAGTCTAGCCGACGCCCCCGCAACGGTCAGTCGGCGTCGCCCTGCCTGGAGGTGCCATCGCCGTAATACAGCACGCCCAGTTTGATGCGCTCGCGGCCGGTCTCGCGGCGGTGGCGGTTGGCGTCACGCAAGGAGTACACGCAGCCGCAGTACTCCTGCTGGTAGAACTGCTCGCGCTTGCTGATCTCCACCATCCGCGCGGCACCGCCGCCCTTGCGCCAGTTGTAATCCCAATACTGGATGCCCGGATAGTGTGCGGCGGCACGGTGGCCGCAGTCGTTGATCTGGTTCATGTCCTTCCAGCGTGAGATGCCCAGCGAGCTGCTGATCACCGCAAAGCCGTTCTCGTGCGCATACAGCGCGGTGCGCACGAAGCGCATGTCGAAGCACATCGTGCAGCGGATGCCGCGCTCAGGCTCGTTCTCCATGCCGCGCGCACGCGAGAACCAGTTGTCGGTGTCGTAGTCGGCGTCGACGAATGGCACGCCATGTTTCTCGGCGAAGCGGATGTTCTCCTGCTTGCGCAGTTCGTATTCCTTCACCGGGTGGATATTGGGGTTGTAGAAGAAGATCGTGTAGTCGATGCCGGAGGCGGTGATCGCTTCCATGACCTCGCCCGAGCACGGCGCGCAGCACGAATGCAGCAGCAGTTTGGTGTGCCCGTCGGGCAGGGACAGGGTAGGGCGGTCGATCGGTGTCAGGTCATGCGGTTTCATGCGTTTCTCGTCGACCCCACCGCCGGCAACGGCGGCGATGGGGTCCGTGGGGCGGTCTACAAAGGGTCGGATCAGGCGGCGTTGGCGTCGGCGGTTTCCTCGCGCAGTTCGCGCGCGGCGGCCACCAGCGCTTCCAGCGCGGCACGGGTTTCCGGCCAGCCACGGGTCTTCAGGCCGCAGTCCGGGTTGACCCAGATCTGCTCCGGGCGCAGCACTTCGGCGGCTTTGCGCAGCAGTGCCAGCATCTCGGCCTTGTCCGGCACGCGCGGGGAATGGATGTCATACACGCCCGGGCCGATCTCATTGGGATACTGGAAGCGCACGAAGGCATCCAGCAGTTCCATGCGCGAGCGCGAGGTCTCGATCGAGATCACGTCCGCATCCATCGCGGCCACCGAGTGGATGATGTCGTTGAACTCGGAGTAGCACATGTGGGTGTGGATCTGGGTCGCGTCGCGCACGCCGCTGGCACTGATCCGGAACGCTTCCACCGCCCAGTCCAGGTAGTCGCGCCATTGCGCGCGGCGCAGCGGCAGGCCTTCGCGGATCGCCGGCTCGTCGATCTGGATCACGCCGATGCCGGCCGCTTCCAGGTCGGTCACCTCATCGCGCAGCGCCAGCGCGATCTGGCGGCAGGTGTCCGCACGGGACTGGTCATCGCGCACGAACGACCACTGCAGCACCGTCACCGGGCCGGTCAGCATTCCCTTCATCGGCAGCTGGGTAAGCGACTGCGCGTACTGCGACCAGCGCACCGTCATCGGCTGCGGACGGGTCACATCGCCGAAGATCACCGGCGGCTTCACGCAGCGCGAGCCGTAGCTCTGCACCCAACCGTTCTTGGTGAAAGCGAAGCCGTCGAGCTGCTCGCCGAAGTACTCGACCATGTCGTTGCGTTCGAACTCGCCGTGCACCAGTACGTCCAGCCCGATCTGCTCCTGCACGCGCACACAGTGTTCGGTCTGGGTGGCCAGGAAGGCATCGTAATCCGCATCGGAGAGCTTGCCGGATTTGTTGCGGGCACGCGCCTCACGGACCTCCAGCGTCTGCGGGAATGAACCGATCGTGGTGGTCGGGAAGCGCGGCAGTTTCAGCGCGGCGGCCTGGGCCAGGTGGCGCTGCGGATAGCGGCTGTGGCGCTGCGCATCGGCCGGGGTCAGCGCGGCCAGGCGCGCGGCGACGGCCGGGTTGTGCACGCGCGGCGAACGACGGCGCGATTCGATGCATTCGCGTGAATGGGCGAGCGGCGCTTCGGCACGCGCCGGTGCATCGATCGCGTCGGCCAGCACGCGCAGCTCGCCGAGCTTCTGCTTTGAGAACGCCAGCCAGCTGCGCAGTTCGTCATCGAGCTTCTTTTCGTGGTCCAGATCGACCGGCGTATGCAGCAGCGAACACGATGGCGCCAGCCACAGTGCATCGCTGCCCACGTGACCGTGAGCGTAGCGCGCCAGCACCAGCGCGTTGTCCAGATGGGTGCGCCAGATGTTGCGGCCGTTGACCAGACCGGCGGACAGCACGCGACCGGCCGGCAGCGCCTTGATCACCGCATCGAGTTGCTCCGGCGCGCGGACCAGATCCACGTGCACGCCATCGACCGGCAGCGAAGCGGCCAGCGTGAGGTTGTCTTCCAGCGCACCGAAGTACGTCGCCACCAGCACCTTGGGGCGCGTAGCCTTGGCCAGCACCGCATAGGCATGTTCGAATGCGGCGCGGGTGGCTTCATCCAGATCCTGCACCAGCAGTGGCTCATCCAGCTGCACCCACGCCGCGCCGGCCGCCTTGAGCTCGCCAAGCAACTGCACATACACCGGCAGCAGCGCATCGAGCAGGTCCAGCGCGTTGCTGCCATCGGTGGTCTTGGACAACCGCAGGAACGTGACCGGCCCGATCAGCACCGGCCGGGTTTCGATCCCCAGCGCCTTGGCCTGGCGGTATTCGGCCAGCGGCTTGTCGCCGCGCACCGTGAAGGTCTGGCCGGCCTGCAGCTCGGGCACCAGGTAGTGGTAGTTGGTGTCGAACCACTTGGTCATCTCCAGCGCATGCAGGTCGATGCCATCGCGCTGCAGGCCACGCGCCATCGCGAAGTAGCCGCTCAGCGGCTCGGCATCGGCAAGCGCGCGGTAACGGGCCGGGATCGCATCGAACAGGAAGGCGGCATCCAGCACCTGGTCGTACAGGCTGAAGTCGTTGCTCGGCGGCACATCCACGCCGGCCTCGCGCTGCAGCTGCCAGTGGCGTTCACGCAGCTCGGCCGCGGTGTCCTGCAGCGACGCGGCGCTGCTTTCGCCGGACCAGAAGGCTTCGAGCGCGCGCTTGAGTTCGCGCTTGGCGCCGATGCGCGGAAAACCCAGGTTGGTAACAGTGGTCATTGGAACGTGTCCTCATTGCGTAGGGGCATTGAGGAACGAAGGAACCGCGCGCCGTCCGGGGCCTTGCAGCCCGTTCCGCCCCGCCAGCGACCTTCGCCCCCGCGGGCGAACCGGATGCCGTGAAGCGGGCGCACGGGGCAGCGCCATGCAGGTGGCATGGCGGCAGGCCCCGGCAACCTCCCCGCGGACGTTCCAGGTCGAATCGGAGGACGGTCATGTCCTCCGGCCGGGGCCGGTATTCGGGCTGATGGACACGGGCGCGGGCGCCCACCTACTCCCTGCCGCTTCCCAGGCCCGAAGGCCCAGTGCTGTTGGCAGGTGTCGTTTCCATTCACCGCTGCGGGGCAGCTCCGGAATGGGCGCGCGAGGCGCCTTCACCGGATTCCCGTTTAAATCCATCCCTTCATCTGCATGAAGCGATGGATACCTTCGGCGAGCACAAGGTAGGCCGAAGGCGGGCGATGGTCAAGTCGTCTGCGCGATCCGCCCACTGCATCCAAACCACCGCCGCCTGCGTATCTCCCTGCAAGCCCGTCCGTTTGGACCCCCATGCGCCAGCCCTTGCCCTGCCTGATCCTGCTGCTGTCGGTGAGCGCCGCCCCCGTAAGTGCCGCCGATCAGACCGTGCAGCGTCAGGAAGGCCGCGCGTACGCCACCGCCGATGGCCGCCTGCTGTATCGCGAGACGCATTGGCTGCAGGGGCCGGCGAGTGCCCAGTCGCGGCTGGTCCTGTACCGCTGCAGTGACGGCCGCCCGTTCGCGCGCAAGTGGATGACGCCGCAGGGCAGCCCGCAGACACCGGATTTCACCCTGGACGATGGCCGCGATGGCTATCAGGAAGGGGTGCGCGGCAATGCCGCGACCCGCCAGGTATCGGTCCGCGCCAGCGCCCAGGCCCCCACCTTCAGTCGCGCCATCACCCTCCCCTCGGGGGCGGTCGTCGATGCCGGTTTCGACGCGGCGGTGCGCAGCCATTGGGCCGCGTTGCAGGCCGGACAGAGCGTGGCATTCCAGTTCCTGCTGCCCAGCCGCCAGCGCCTGGTGCCGCTGAAGTTGCAGCGCACCGCCGCGGTGAGCTGGCAGGGCCAGCCGGCCGAGCAGCTGCAGATGAAGCTGGATGCGTGGTTCGGCTTCGCGGTGCCGGCTGTCACCTTGGTCTATGCCACGGCCGATCAGCGCCTGCTGCAGTTCACCGGCACCGGCAACGTCCGCGATGAGAAGGGCACGTACCCGCAGGTGCGGGTCGAGTTTCCGGCCGCACCGGTCGCCACGTCTGCGGCCGAGGTGTCCGCTGCGCGCACGCAGCCGTTGGTGAAGACATGCGGTGCCTGAGCGCCCCCTTGCGGACAGCGGCTGGAGCAACGAGGATGCCGGGACGCCCGTTATCGACATTGAGCCTGCAATGCCCGAGCTGGACGCCGCCGCCGCTGCATCACACCGCCTGGACGAACTGCTGGTCCGGGTCGCCGGCGGCGATCGCCAGGCGTTCGAGTCGGTCTATCAGCTGGCGTCCGGACGCCTGTTCGCGATCTGCCTGCAGGTACTGCGCGACCGCGGTGATGCCGAAGAGGTCCTGCAGGACGTCTTCACGACGGTCTGGCACAAGGCGGGGCAGTTCGATCGCGCCAAGGCGGCGGCCATGACCTGGCTGTCGATGATGGCGCGCCACCGCGCGATCGATCGCCTGCGGGCGGCGCCGCCGCGCGCGCTGGATGATCTGTCGGTGGCCGAGGAACTGCCCGATTTCGCGCCGCAGCCGGCCCAGGTGGCCGAGCAGGCGTCGGATCACGAGCGCTTGCAGGACTGCCTGGAAACACTGGAGCCGCGCCGCCGCTCGCTGATCCGGCTGGCCTTCCTCGATGGCGCCAGCTATGAAGAACTGGCGCGCCGCATCGGCTCGCCGCTGGGCTCGGTGAAAAGCTGGATCCGCCGCGGGCTGGGCCAGCTTCGGGTGTGCCTGGAACGATGAACGTGCGCGACCTCCATGATCTGCAGGACGACGGCGAACCGCCGAGCGCCGACATCCTGGCCGGCGAATACGTGCTCGGCGTACTCGATGCCACCCAGCGCGCCGCTGTTGAGCGGCGGATCGCGGGTGATCCCGGCTTCGCCCGGCTGGTGACCCAATGGGAGAACCGCCTTGCGCCGCTGCTGGAGTCACTGGGCAGCGAAGCGGTTCCCGCGCATCTGTGGCCGCGCATCCGGACGTCGCTGGGCTGGCCGTCGGTGAGCACTGCCTCGCCACGGCTCTGGCAGCGCACTGGTTTCTGGCAGGGCATGACCGCGTTGGCCGCCGCCTTGGCACTGGTAGCGGTGTTCAGTCGCCGCGATCTGGAGCCGACGGCCCCTTCGCCCACGCCGGTGGCAGTCACGCCGACCACGCCACCGCTTCCGGCCGAGCCGGAGCAGGCGACCAAGCCGGTCACCCCGCTGCTGCACGACGACGGCACGCCGGGCTGGCTGGCTTCGGTCGACAAGGCCCAGGGCAAGGTGCTGATGGTGCCGGTCCCGGCCGCGGCCGCGGCCGATGCGGCCGGGCGGGCGCCGGAACTGTGGCTGATCCCGGCCGGCGGCGCACCGCGTTCGCTGGGCCTGGTCTCCATCGATCGCGCACACACGGTTGCCGTACCGGACACGTTGCGTGATGCGCTTGTGAACGGCTCGGTGCTGGCGATCACGCTGGAACCGGCGACCGGTGCGCCGCAGGGCGTTCCGACCGGTCCGATCATCGCCAAGGGCGACATCGCCAACCTGTAACCGCACCTGCCCGGCGTTTTTTTCCGGATCCGTGCATCCAAACGCGGCCCGCTCCCGTATCTCCTGTTAACGCCTCAGGAGAAGCGAGTCATGTCGGTCAGCCCCACCCCGGACGCAGGACGCACCGCACCGCGACGCCGCTGGGCCACGCTGCTGCGCTGGTTCGACACCAGCACGGATGCGGCAGCCCCGGCAGGCGAGCCGCAGCGCGTGGACTGGGTGCGGGCGATCCCCTTTGCGGCGATGCACCTGGCCTGCCTGGCGGTGATCTGGGTGGGTGTCTCCTGGGTCGCGGTGGGTGTGGCGGTGGGGTTGTACGCGGTGCGCATGTTCGCAATCACCGCCTTTTACCATCGCTACTTCTCGCACCGCACGTTCCGCACCTCGCGCGCCGTGCAGTTCATCTTCGCGCTGATCGGCGCCTCCAGCGTGCAGCGCGGGCCGCTGTGGTGGGCCGCGCATCACCGCAATCATCACCGCCACACCGACACCGCCGCCGATCCGCATTCGCCGTCGGTGCATGGCTTCTGGTGGAGCCACATGGGCTGGTTCCTCACGGTGGAAGGTTTCCGCACCGACTGGTCGCGCATTCCCGACCTGGCCAGGTATCCCGAGCTGCGCTGGTTGGACCGTTTCGACACCCTGGTGCCGGTCGCGCTGGCCGCTGCCCTGTTCGGCCTGGGTGCCCTGCTGGAGCGTATCGCGCCGTCGTGGGGCACCAGCGGCGGGCAGATGCTGGTGTGGGGTTTCTTCATTTCCACCGTGGTGCTGTTCCACGCCACGGTGACGATCAACTCGCTGGCGCACCGCTTCGGCCGCCAGCGCTTCAACACCGGAGACGACAGCCGCAACAACCTGTGGCTTGCCCTGCTGACCTTCGGTGAGGGCTGGCACAACAACCACCACTTCTTCCCGGGCACCGCGCGCCAGGGCTTCTACTGGTGGGAAGTGGATGTCACCTGGTATGGCCTGCGTGCGATGGCCGCGCTGGGGCTGGTGCGTGATCTCAAACCCGTGCCGGCCTGGGTGCTGGCCAAGGCGGAGCACTGACATGCGTATCGCCGTGATCGGATCGGGCATCGCCGGCCTCTCCAGTGCGTGGTGGCTGAGCCAGCAGCACGAAGTGACGCTGTTCGAAGCCAATGACTACCTGGGGGGCCACACCCATACGCATGAGGTGGAGGTCGATGGCCGCACACACGCGGTGGACACCGGCTTCATCGTGTTCAACCCCGCGCACTACCCGCTGCTCACCGGGCTGTTCGAGGAGCTGGGCGTGGCCTCGCAGCCGACCACGATGAGCTTCTCGGTGCACAGCGAGCGCAGCGGGCTGGAGTACAACGCGACCTCGCTGGATACGCTGTTCTGCCAGCGCCGCAATCTGGTCTCGCCGCGCTTCTGGGGAATGCTGCGCGATCTGCGCCGGTTCTACCGCGAGGCGCCGGCGCTGCTGGAGCGCGAAGACGACGGCCCTTCGCTGGGTGAGTTCCTGGCCAAGGGCCGCTATGGCCGCACCTTCATCGACGAGCACCTGCTGCCGATGGCCTCGGCGTTGTGGTCTTCGCCCACGGCCAGCCTGGCCGCCTTCCCCGCGCGCTACCTGGTCCAGTTCATGGCCAACCACCAGATGCTGCAGATGACCGGGCGCGCGCCGTGGCGGGTGGTGCAGGGCGGTTCGGCACGGTATGTCGAGGCGCTGCGCAGTCGCTGGCAGGTCCGCGAGCGGCTGGAGTGCCCGGTGTTCGGGGTGGAGCGCCACGAGCATGGCGTGCGCGTGCACAGTGCTGCCGGGCTGGAGGGCTTCGACCAGCTGGTGCTGGCCTGCCACAGCGATCAGGCCCTGGCCTTGCTGTCCGACGCCGATCTCACCGAGCGTGCGGTGCTGGGTGCGATCCGGTACCAGCCCAACGAGGTGGTGCTGCATACCGATGCGAGCCTGCTGCCGCGGGACCGCAAGGCCTGGGCCGCCTGGAACGCGCACGTGCCGCGCGATCCGCTGGCGCCGTGCACGGTGAGCTACTGCATGAACCTGCTGCAGGGCATCGATACGCCCACGCCCTTGGTGGTCACCCTCAACCGCAGCAGTGCGATCGATCCGGCCACCGTGCTGCGCCGCCTGCAGTACGCCCACCCGGTGCACGATCACGCGATGGTGCGGGCACAGCAGCGCTGGGCGGAGATCCAGGGCCACCGCCGTACCTGGTTCGCCGGCGCCTACTGGGGCTGGGGCTTCCACGAAGACGGCATCCGCAGTGCGCGGCGCGTGGTCGATGCGCTGCAGGCGCTGGATGCAGAGTCTTACTGGCCGCTGGCCGAGGCACTGCCGGCATGACCGCCAGTGCGATCTACCGTGGCTGGATGCGTCACCGGCGCCACGCACCACACGCGCACGCGTTCGGCTATCCGATCGCGCAGCTGTTGCTGGACCTGGACGAACTGCCGCGCCTGTTCGCGCGGCGCTGGTTGTGGTCGGTCGGCCGCCGCAACGTGGTGGAGTTCCGCCGCAGCGATTATCTCGGCGCGCCCGATCAGCCGCTGGCCGATGCGGTGCGCGCCCGCATCACGCAGGCGCTGGGGCGTGCGCCGACCGGGCCGATCCGCCTGCTGACGCATCCGCGCTACGCCGGCCATGTGTTCAATCCGGTGAGCTTCTACTACTGCTATGCCGCCGACGGCACCACGCTGGACAGCATCGTGGCGGAGATCACCAATACGCCGTGGAAGGAGCGCCACGCCTACGTGCTGCCGGTGGCGCAGGCCGATGCCCACGGCCGCGCGCTGTGCTGGTCGTTCGATAAGCAGTTCCACGTGTCGCCCTTCATGCAGATGGACTGCGAGTACCGCTGGCGCTTCACCTCGCCTGGCGAGGACCTGCACGTGCACATGCAGGTCTGGCGCGAGGGGGTGTGCCAGTTCGATGCCGATCTGGTGATGCAGCGCCATCCGCTCACCGGGCCTGGCCTGGCCGGCGTGCTGCTGCGCTACCCGCTGATGACTCTCAAGGTGGTAGCCGCGATCCACTGGCAGGCGCTGCGCCTGTGGCTCAAGCGCAACCCCGTCCATGACCATCCTTCTCTTGCCGGGAAATCCCCATGAACGACATGACCCGCGCGGTGGCCCTGCCGCAGCCATCCGCCCTTGAAGGGTTCCTGCGCGGGCGCCTGCTGGCGCAGCTCGCCCCGCTGCGCGGCGGCCATCTGCGCCTGCGCGATGCGCTCGGCGATGTGCTGATCGGTGATCCACAGGCCACGCCACAGGTGACGGTCTGGGTGGATGATCCCGGCTTCTATCGCGCGGTGGCCGCGCAGGGCAGTGTCGGTGCGGGTGAGGCCTACATCCGCGGTGACTGGCGCTGCGATGACCTGGTCGCGCTGGTGCAGCTGCTGGTACGCAACCGGGATCTGCTCGATGGCATGGAGCGCGGCCCGGCACGCCTCGGCGGCTGGCTGCTGAAAGGCTGGAACCGGCTGCGCCGCAACACGCGCGAAGGCAGCCGCCGCAACATCGCCGCGCACTACGATCTGGGCAACCCGTTCTTCTCGCTGTTCCTGTCCGGCGACCTGATGTACTCCTCGGCGCTGCATGCGAGCCCAGACGACACGCTGGAGGCAGCCTCCGAGCGCAAACTCGCGCGCATCTGCGAGCAGCTGCAGCTCACCGCCGCCGATCGCGTGGTCGAGATCGGCACCGGCTGGGGCGGCTTCGCGCTATACGCGGCGCGGCACATCGGTTGCCACGTCACCACCACCACCATCTCGGTCGAGCAGTACACGCTGGCCAAGCAGCGGGTGGAGGCGGCCGGCCTGCAGGACAAGGTGACCCTGCTGCTCAAGGACTACCGCGATCTGGAGGGCCAGTACGACAAGCTGGTCTCCATCGAGATGATCGAGGCGATCGGTGCGCAGTACCTGGACACCTACTTCGCCACGCTCACCCGCCTGCTCAAGGACAATGGTTTAGCGCTGCTGCAGGCCATCACCATCGAAGACCAGCGTTACGAGCAGGCCCGGCGCAGCGTCGACTACATCAAGCGCTTCGTGTTCCCCGGCAGCTTCATCCCCTCGATCAACGCGATCGTTGCGGCCAAGACCCGCAGCAGCGACCTGCAGCTGATCGGCCAGCATGATTTCGGCCCGTCCTATGCGCTCACGCTGCGCGCGTGGCGCCAGCGCTTCCTGGCCCAGCTGCCGGCAGTGCGCGCGCAGGGCTTCGATGCACGCTTCATCCGTCTGTGGGAGTTCTATCTGGCGTACTGCGAAGGAGGCTTCCTGGAGCGCTCCATCGGCGTTTCGCACCTGCTGATGGCGCGCCCGGGCTACCGGCCCGCGCTGATCGCGGCGGAGGGCTGAGGTGCCACGTTTCTGGGCCAACGTGATCGGCAACCAGCTGGTCTGGCTGTGCGCCGTGATCGGTGCTGGTCATGGGCTGCGCTGGCCCGCGCTGGTGGCAGCGGCCGTGTATGTAGGCAGCCAGCTGGCGTGGTCGGCGCAGCCCTCGGTGGAGGTCAGGCTCCTGCTGGTGGCGGTCGGGTGCGGCCTGGTCGTGGATGGGCTGGCGGGTGCCTCCGGGTGGGTGACGTACGCGGCCGGCAACGATCCCGCGTGGATCGCCCCGGTCTGGATTCTTGCCCTGTGGGCCGCCTTCGCGATGACGCTGACGGTGTCGTTCGCGGTGCTGCAGCGGCACCTGATTGCTGCTGCGCTGGTCGGCCTGCTGTTGGCCCCGTTGGCGTACCTGTCCGCCGCACGTGGCTGGTCCTCGGTGGTCTTCGCCGCACCGCCGTGGCACGGCGTGCTGCTGCTCGGCCTCGGCTGGGCGGTCGCGCTGCCGCTGCTGGCCGCCTGCGCCCGTCATTGGCAGAGTCGAACGGCAGCCCTGACCACACTCGCTCCTGGAGAGACACGATGAAGACGCTGTGGGTGGTGTGGCTGTATGCCGCCGTGATCATGACCTGGGGCTGGTGGTTGCAACGCCGGCACCAGAACATCGGCGTGGTCGATGTGCTCTGGGCCAAGGGTGTGGGCGCGTCTGCCCTGTTGCTGGCACTGCTCGGCGATGGCGCAGCGATGCCGAGGATCGCGCTGGCGGTGCTGGGCGGTCTGTGGGGTTCACGGCTGGCGCTGCACCTGTGGCACCGCGTGCGCAGCGAGCCCGAGGATGGTCGCTACCAGCACCTGCGCAAGCATTGGAACGGCCATCAGGGAAAGATCTTCGGCTTTTTCCAGTTCCAGGCCCTGCTGATCGTGCTGTTCGCGCTGCCGTTCGTGGCCGTGTCGGTCAATCCGCAACCGCAGGGGTGGGGCTGGCTGCTCGCGGCGGTGGCGATGTGGCTGCTGAGCGTGGGCGGTGAATCCATCGCCGACCGCCAGCTGGCGCGCTTCCGCGCGAATCCCGCGAACAAGGGCAAGACCTGCCGGGACGGGCTGTGGCGCTACTCGCGGCACCCCAACTATTTCTTCGAGTGGCTGCACTGGTTCACCTACGTGCTGCTGGCCGTGCAGTCGCCGTTGTGGTGGCTGGCCTGGTCCGGCCCGCTGGTGATGTACGTATTCCTGCGCTGGGTCAGCGGCATTCCCTTCACCGAGGCGCAGGCGCTGCGCTCGCGCGGTGAGGACTACCGCGAGTACCAGCGCACCACGCCGATGCTGTTTCCCTGGTTCCCCTCCCGCTCGTCGCACGCCCGCAAGGAGTCTTCCCCATGAATGTCGCCAGTGACCGTCTTCCGCTGCCGGACTACGCGCCGGGCCTGACCGGCCTGGCCGAACGCGGGCTGCTGCCCGATGCGCTGTTGCGGCTGGGCATCCGCCGCCAGTGCGAGCAGCGCCTGCGCGAAGAGCTTGCGGGCGGCCAGCAGGTACAGTCGCAGCGCTTTGCCGCGCGCATTGCCGGGCTGGCCAGCAGCGCGGTGGCGCTGCATGTGGATGCGGCCAATCGCCAGCACTACGAAGTGCCGGCCGAATTCTTCCACCGCTGCCTGGGCAAGCGCCTGAAGTACAGCAGCTGCTACTACGCCACCGGCACTGAAACGCTGGACGAAGCCGAAGAGGCGATGCTCGCGCTGTACGGCGAGCGCGCGCAGCTGGCCGATGGGCAACACATCCTGGAGCTGGGCTGCGGCTGGGGATCGCTGACGCTGTGGATGGCCGAGCGCTACCCGAACGCGCAGATCACCGCCGTCTCCAACTCCAACAGCCAGCGCGAGTACATCCTGGGGCAGTGCCGTGCACGTGGCCTGATCAACGTCACCGTGCTGACCCGTGATGTGAATCATCTGATGCTGGATGCGGAGACCTTCGACCGCTGTGTCTCCATCGAGATGTTCGAGCACATGCGCAACTACCCGCAGCTGCTGCAGCGCATCCACCGCTGGCTGCGGCCGGAGGGCAAGCTGTTCGTGCATATCTTCGTGCACCGCACGCTGATGTACCCGTTCGAGACCGAGGGCGACGACAACTGGATGGGCCGCCACTTCTTCACCGGTGGCCTGATGCCCGCGGCCGATACGCTGCTGTTCTTCCAGCAGCACCTGCAGCTGCAGCAGCGCTGGCTGCTCGATGGCACCCACTACCAGCGCACCGCCAATCACTGGCTGGCCAACCAGGATCGCGAGAAAGACGCGGTGATGGCCGTGCTGCGTCAAACCTACGGCGATGCCTCTGCCGCGCTGTGGCACCAGCGCTGGCGCATGTTCTGGATGGCCTGCGCAGAGCTGTTCGGCTACCAGCAGGGCCAGCAATGGCAGGTCGCCCACTACCTGTTCAACCGCCCGTGATCACCCCACGTTACTGGAGCAAGCCGTCATGTCGATCCGTGTTCTCATCCCTTTGCTGGTCGTCGGCATGATGCTCGGCGGCTGCAGTGGCAACACCCGCCCGATCCCGCCGGTGGCGCATGTCGATGTGCCGCGCTTCATGGGCGACTGGTACGTGATCGCACATATTCCCAGCCGGCCCGAGCGCGAAGCGTTCGACGCGGTGGAATCCTATGCACTGCGCCCGGACGGCCGTATCCAGACCACCTTCCGTTATCGCAAGGGCAGCTTCCAGGCACCGGTGAAGACCATGCACCCGATCGGCACGGTCAAGGAAGGCACCGGTGGCGCCATCTGGGGCATGCAGTTCATCTGGCCGATCCAGGCCGAATACGTGATCGTGGACCTGGATCCGGAGTACCAGCAGACCATCGTCGGCCGCAGCAAACGCGACTACATGTGGCTGATGGCCCGTACCCCGACCATCTCCGATGCCGACTATCAAGCCGCCATGACCCGTATCGCCGCACTGGGCTACGACCTCTCCCAGGTGCGGCGCGTGCCGCAGTCCGGCAAGGCCGAATAAGCCGTTCCGTGCCGCGCTTCTCAGGCCCTGAGAAGCGCGCAGGCGATACTGTCGTCATCGACCTCCTTGGCCCCTGCATCGTTGCAGGGACAGGCGAGGAGGGTGCGTGGATCGGCCGCGCACGGGCGGACAGAGGGCGGCAACGTGGCGGACAAGTACTGCGATCTGGTCATGAAGGGCGGCATCACCAGCGGCATCGTGTATCCCAATGCGGTGCTGTCGCTGGCCCGCGAGTACCGCTTCAAGAGCATCGGCGGCACCTCCGCCGGCGCGATTGCCGCCGCCGTCGCCGCTGCGGCCGCGCTGGGCGATCGGCGTCGCCACGCGGGTGAACCGGTGGCGGACGCGGTGGGCTTTCCCGGGCTGGCCGAGGTCTCGGCGCAGCTGTCGCGGCAGGGCTTCATCCACAGCCTGTTCCAGCCGGCGTATGGCGCGCGTACCGCGTATCGCCTGCTGGTGATGCTCACCGGCAAAGCCGGGCTGCTGCGCAAGATCGCCTGCCTGCTCGCCGCGGTATTCGCGATTGCGCCGCTGGAACTGCTGGTCTCGCTGGCCGGCCTGCTCGGGATCGGATACCTGGCCGGTGGCATCGACGGCATCTGGGCGACATTGCTGCCCTCGCTGCTGTGCGCCTACGGGGCCGGTGTGCTGGCCTCGGCGCTGCGCGTGGCGCGCGTGGCGCGCCGCAACCTGCTCGGCCTGTGCAATGGCAGCACCCAGCCGAGTGCCTCCTCACCGGCGCTGACCGATTGGCTGCACACCCGGCTGCAGGCATTGGCTGGCAAGCCGGATGACCAGCCATTGACCTTCGGCGATCTGCATGCCGCACCACGTTATCCCGGCGAGCCCCGCGGCGCGCACGCGATCACGCTGCAGATGATCACCACCTGCATCTCGCACAGTGAGCCGCGCACCCTGCCGTTCAGCGCGGCGCACTTCTGGTTCCTGCGCGAGGAATTCGCGCAGCTGTTTCCGGCCAGCGTGGTCGCGTGGCTGGTCGCGCGCGCTGGCGCACCGGAGCGGGTCGACGGGCGCGATTACTATCGTCTGGTCGATGGCGAGGATCTGCCGGTGCTGGTCGCCACGCGCATGAGCCTGAGCTTCCCGCTGCTGATCAGCGCGGTGCCGCTGCATGAGCCGGCCCGCCGTGAGCGCCGCTGCGCGCCGGTCGCCGATGCCGAGCCCCGACGCGACAACACCAACGTGGCCGACAGCATGGAAGGGCTCACCAGTGGTGGCCAGAGCTGTGGCCCGGTGATCACTGCGTTCCGTGTGTGCTGGTTCTCCGATGGCGGTATCAGCAGCAACTTCCCGATCCATCTGTTCGACGCCGCGCTGCCGCGCTGGCCGACCTTCGGCATCAATCTGGTGTATCCGCGCCACGCCGAGGCGGTCAGCGTGCTGGCCCACGGCGATGCGCATGCGCAGGCGGAGCAGGCGGTCTTCCTGCCGACCGAGAACCGCCATGGCTGGCAGCGTACCTACCAGTCCATCGCGCAGCCGCTGGCCGCCGCGGAGATGGCCGGCTTTCTGTTCTCGATCGTCTCGACCATGCAGAACTGGCGCGATGTGCTGCAGGCCCGCGCGCCGGGCTACCGTGACCGCATCGTGCATGTGGCGCTGGAGGGCGACGAAGGCGGCATGAACCTGGACATGCCACAGGCCGTGCTCAGCCGCATCGCCGACAAGGGCAGCATTGCCGGCGAGCGCTTCTGCGATTTCTCGTTCGCCAATCACTACTGGATCCGGTGGCGCAACCTGGCCTCGGCCTACCAGCGCTACACGCTGGATGTGGCGCGCACCGACGACCCCGCGCAGCGGGTGGCGGCGTACTCGGATGCGTATCAAAGTGTGGCCACCGGCTCGCCGGTACCGCCCTCCTACCGCCTGAGCTCGGAAGACAAACGCCGCGAATCGCAGCAGTTGTGGCGGCACATGGTCGAACAGGGCCAGATCTGGGAAGACCTCGGGCCGGATCTGACCGACGGTGCGCCACGGCCGCTGCCGCAGATGAAAGTGACGCCGATCTACTGAGACATGGCGCCACGCCACCCTGCGGATGAGCGCGCTGTTGGATGGCAGCTGCGCATGGCCAGCGGCTATGCTCGCCTTCGCACCGTACGCAACCGGAAGGAACGACATGACGCCGCGTCAGGTTTTGCTGCAGACCCTGGAACACCTCGATACCCTCGATCCCGACCATCTGCCGGTGGTGCCGCTGGAGGCGTACTTCGTCGGCAACGATCAGGAGGAATCGATCGCGCCGAACCAGTGGGGCTATGGCCGTCCGGCGATCCGCGACCTGCACGCGCACTTCCAGGCCATTGCCGCCAGGCCGGAGGTGCAGGGCGTATACGTCGGCCTGCATCAAGGCTGGGGTGAGGCGCTCGACAGCGACGACGAATGGCCGGCGGCGGAGAACATCCACATTCTCACCTCGGCCGATGAGCCCACCGTGCTGTCATGGCTGGAGGGTCTGGAATCGGACGGTGCCACGGTGGGGTGGCCGTATGGTCAGCACGCTGCTGCGCCGGTGCCTGCAGCCGGTGCCCAGGTGTTTACCGTCTACTGGGATTAGAGCGGTACGGCCGCATCAGCCGCGTCCCGGCAGCTGCGGGAACGCGCGCTGCATGCAGTCTTCGCGCGGGCACACCCGGCAGCCCGGGCCGATCGAGACCGAGTTGCCCGGACTCTGGATATCCAGCCCACGTGTGTAGATCAACCGCTCGGCATGCTGCAGATCGCAGCCCAGCGCCACGGCGAAGGTCTTGCGTGGCTGACCATGCCCGATCGGGCCGCTGCTCACCTGCCGTGCCAGCCAGAAGTGGCGGCGCCCGTCGGGCATGCGTGCGGTCTGGGTCAGTACGCGCCCCGGCTGGTTGAAGGCCTCGTACACGATCCACAGCGGGCACGAGCCGCCCACCTGCGAGAAGTGGAAGTCGGTGGCCGAGTGCCGTTTGGAGACATTGCCGGCGCGGTCCACGCGGATGAAGAAGAACGGCAGGCCCGGTGCACTACGCCGGGCCAGCGTGCTCAAGCGGTGGCAGACCGCCTCGAAGCCCACGCCGAAACGGTGGGCCAGGGCATCGATGTCGTACGCGCTGTGCTCGGCCGTGCGCAGGAACTGCGCATACGGCATCACCAGCGCGCCGGCGAAGTAGTTGGACATGCCGATCCGCGCCTGCGCGATCTGCTCCGCTTCGCCGAACCCCGCGCGTGCGATTACCGCATCGATCTGCGCCGCATACCCGAGCAGGGCCAGCTCGGCCGCCATCTGGAACGCCTGCTGGCCCGGCTCCAGGTAATCGGGCAGCCACAAGGTGCGGCTGCCGCCATCGTAGACGCGCTTCTCGCGCCCGGCCTGCAGCGGCCCCACTTCCACCAGCACGCCATGGCGGTCGGCCAGCAGCTGGCGCAGGCGCGGCGCCACGTGCCCAGCCACCAGCCCCCATTCGCCGAACAGCTGCTCGGCCAGCTCGTCCAGCTCCGGGATGTGGTTGTGCATGCGGTTGAAGAAGTCACGCACCTGGTCACCCGCCGGCAGCGCCTGCCCGGCATGCACATCGCCCAGCTGGAACTCCAAGGCGGCGGCGTGCTCGCGCAGCATCAGGTGGCGGCGGTGCAGGTCGAGCAGGGCACGGCTGATCTGCGGCAGGTTGCCGGCCATCGCCCGCAGCTCGGTGCTGCTGACATCGGCCAGGCCCAGGTCGCGCAGGGTCTCCCCCAGCGATTCCTGCAGCGCGCCGGGGTCATCGACCTCGAACAGCTCGCTGACGTCACCCAGCACCTCGCGCAGCTTGCCCTGTACCGCCGGGGTCAGCGGCCGCTTGTTGCGCTCGATCTGGTTCAGGTAGCTGGCCGACAGCCCCAGGGCCTTGGCCAGCGCCAGCTGGCTGTAGCCACGCTGCTCGCGCAGCTTGAGCAGGCGCAGGCCGAGCTGGCGTTGGACGGGCTGGCTATTCACAGAATTCACAAGAATCGTAGCGGGCATTGGCCAGATTAAGCGCATACAGGCCAGAAATCGAGGGTGGCACTGTGAATAATGCCAACAACTTTCGACCCGCCGGGATTGTCCATGACTGTTGCAGCGCCCCGTATCCGCATGTTGATCGATGGCCAGTTCATCGAATCGGCCAGCTCGCATTGGCAGAACGTGGTCAATCCGGCCACCCAGGACGTCCTGGCGCAGGTCCCGTTTGCGACCCCCAGCGAAGTCGACGCCGCCGTCGCCTCGGCCAAGGAAGCGTTCAAGACCTGGCGCAAGACCCCGATCGGCACCCGCGCGCGCATCTTCCTGAAGTACCAGCAGCTGATCCGCGAGAACATGAGCGAGCTGGCCCACATCCTCAGCGCCGAGCAGGGCAAGACCGTGCCCGATGCCGAGGGCGATGTGTTCCGCGGCCTGGAAGTGGTCGAGCACGCCGCCGCGATCGGCAACCTGCAGCTGGGTGAGCTGGCCAACAACGTGGCCAACGGCGTGGACACCTACACCCTGCTGCAGCCGCTGGGCGTGTGCGCGGGCATCACCCCGTTCAACTTCCCGGCGATGATTCCGCTGTGGATGTTCCCGATGGCCATCGCCACCGGCAACACCTTCATCCTCAAGCCGTCCGAACAGGACCCGATGGTCACCATGCGCCTGGTCGAACTGGCGCTGGAAGCCGGCATCCCCAAGGGCGTGCTGAACGTCGTCCACGGTGGCGAAGACGTGGTCAACGCGATCTGCGATCACCCGGACATCAAGGCCGTTTCGTTCGTGGGTTCCACCCGCGTCGGCACCCACGTGTACAACCGCGCCTCGCTGGCCGGCAAGCGCGTGCAGTGCATGATGGGCGCCAAGAACCACGCCGTGGTGCTGCCGGACGCCAACAAGGAACAGAGCCTCAACGCGATGGTCGGTGCCGCCTTCGGTGCGGCCGGCCAGCGCTGCATGGCCGCCTCCACCCTGGTGCTGGTCGGCGAAGCACGCGAGTGGGTGCCGGACCTGGTGGCCAAGGCCAAGACGCTGAAGGTCAGCGGTGGCAGCGTGGCCGGTACCGATGTCGGCCCGGTGATCTCCTGCGCCGCGCGTGAGCGAGTCGAAGGCCTGATCGCCTCGGGCGTGGAGCAGGGCGCCAAGCTGGTGCTCGACGGCCGCAATCCGCAGGTCGATGGCTTCGAAAAGGGCAACTTTGTTGGCCCGACCATCTTCGCCGGCGTCAAGCCGGGCATGCGCGTGTACGACGAAGAAATCTTCGGGCCGGTGCTGGTGATCCTGGAAGCGGACACGCTGGAAGACGCCATCGAACTGATCAACGCCAACCCGAACGGCAACGGCACCGCGCTGTTCACCCAGTCCGGCGCAGCCGCCCGCAAGTTCCAGGAAGACATCGACGTCGGCCAGGTCGGCATCAACGTGCCGATCCCGGTGCCGGTGCCGCTGTTCTCGTTCACCGGTTCGCGTGCCTCCAAGCTCGGCGACCTGGGCCCGTACGGCAAGCAGGTGGTGATGTTCTACACCCAGACCAAGACGATCACCTCGCGCTGGTTCGATGACGAGACGCTGGGTCATGGCGTCAACACCACCATCAGCCTGAAGTAAGCAACAGCAACAACGGAGTTCGACCATGAGCCACTCGATGACGACGGAACTCGACGAAGCGCAGCAGGCCTATAGAGAGGCAGCGCGTGACTTCGCCCAGGCCGAACTGGCGCCGCACGCCGCGCGATGGGATGCGGAGGGCATCTTTCCGCGCGAGGCGATCGCCAAGGCAGGGGAACTCGGGTTCTGTGGGTTGTACATGGACCCCGAGGTCGGCGGCAGCGGCTTGAGCCGTCTGGACGCCGCCGTCGTCATCGAGGAGCTCGCCAATGTGGATCCGTCCACGGCGGCCTATGTCAGCATCCACAACATGGCGTCGTGGATGGTGGCCAAATGGGGCCAGGAGAGCCTGCGTGCCGAATGGGGCGCAGACCTTTCGTCCGGCATCAAGCTGGCCTCGTACTGCCTGACCGAGCCGGGTGCCGGCTCGGACGCAGCCTCGCTGAAGACCAGCGCGGTGCGTGATGGCGACCACTACGTGCTCAACGGCTCCAAGGCCTTCATCTCCGGCGCCGGTGCCACCGAGCTGCTGGTGGTGATGGCACGCACCGGCGGCGCCGGTCCCGGTGGCATCAGCGCGATCGCGGTGCCGGCCGATCTGCCCGGCATCAGCTACGGCCGCAAGGAAGAGAAGATGGGCTGGAACAGCCAGCCGACTCGCGGCATCACATTCGAGAACGTGCGCGTGCCGGTCAGCCATCTGCTCGGCGAGGAAGGCAGCGGCTTCAAGCTGGCCATGAAGGGCCTGGATGGTGGCCGCATCAACATCGCCGCGTGCTCGCTGGGCGCAGCCCAGGGCGCCGTGGATGCCGCCCGCCGCTACATGGGCGAGCGCCGCCAGTTCGGCAAGGCGTTGTCCGAGTTCCAGGCGCTGCAGTTCAAGCTGGCCGACATGGCCACCCAGCTGGTCGCCGCACGGCAGATGGTGCACACCGCCGCGCGCAAGCTCGATGCCGGTGCCAGCGATGCCAACGTGTGGTGCGCGATGGCCAAGCGCTTCGCCACCGATGCCGGCTTCAACATCTGCAACGACGCACTGCAGATCCACGGCGGCTACGGTTACATCCGCGAATATCCGATTGAACGGCTGCTGCGCGACTCGCGCGTGCACCAGATCCTGGAGGGCACCAACGAGATCATGCGTGTGATCGTGGCCCGCCACCTGCTCAATACCGACGAGGAACTGCGATGATGGATTGGCGCACGCATGATCACACCGGCCTGAAGGTCGAGGCCGATGGCCACGTCGCCGTGGTCACCCTGGACAACCCGCCCGCGCACACCTGGACCGTGCACAGCCTGTCGGCGCTGCACGACCTGGTCGGCGCGCTCAATGCCGACGCCGGCATCTATGCGCTGGTGATCACCGGTGGCGGCGAGAAGTTCTTCTCCGCCGGCGCGGATCTCAAGCAGTTCGCCTCCGGCGACAAGGCGGCCGCCCGCGAAGCCGCGCGCCGCTTCGGCGAAGCCTTCGAGGCGCTGTCCGGCTTCCGTGGCGTGTCCATTGCCGCGATCAACGGCTACGCGATGGGCGGTGGCCTGGAATGCGCGCTGGCCTGCGACCTGCGCATCATCGAAGAACACGCCCAGGTCGCACTGCCGGAGGCCACCGTCGGCCTGCTACCGTGCGCCGGTGGCACCCAGAACCTGCCGCGCCTGGTTGGCGAAGGCTGGGCCAAGCGCATGATCCTGCTCGGCGAGCGCATCGACGCGGATACCGCGCTGCGCATCGGCCTGGTCGAAGAGAAGGTCGGCAAGGGCGAAGCCAAGGCGCTGGCGCTGGCCTGGGCGCACAAGGCCGGCAAGCAGAGCCCGACCAGCATCGCCGCCTGCAAGACCCTGGTCCAGGCTACCCGCAGCGGCACCCACGCCTCGGCGCTGGTGGCCGAGCGTGAGGCCTTCGTGGATCTGTTCGACCGTGCCGACCAGGCCGAGGGCGTCAATGCCTTCCTGGAAAAGCGCGCCCCGCAGTGGAAGAACGCATGAGCACCGCCGTCGCCACCAACGAGGCGCCGGTAGTGTTCGAAGAGCGCATCGCCGCCAATGGCACGCGCATCGGCATCGCCACGCTCAACGCCCCGCGCACCCTCAACGGGTTCTCGCTGCCGATGGCGCACCTGCTGCGCGAGCGGCTGGAAGCCTGGGCCGACGATGAGGGCATCGCGCTGGTGGTGCTGCAGGGCGCGGGCGAGAAAGCGTTCTGCGCCGGCGGCGACCTGCACAGCCTGTACCGCAGCATGGTCGACTACCGCGCGAGCGGCAGCACCGACATCCGCGACAACGCCTACGCCGCCGAGTTCTTCGATGTGGAATACCGCGTCGACTACGCCATCCACACCTACCCCAAGCCGACCCTGTGCTGGGGCCACGGCATCGTCATGGGCGGCGGCATCGGGCTGATGTCCGGCGCCAGCCACCGCGTGGTCAGCGAGCGCTCCAAGCTGGCCTTCCCGGAGATCACCGTCGGCCTGTTCCCGGACGTGGGTGGCAGCTGGCTGCTGCCGCGCGTGCCCGGCCACGGCGGCCTGTTCCTGGCCCTGACCGGTGCACCGCTCAACCCGGGCGATGCGATCTACGCCGGCCTGGCCGACATCCACATCGCCGAGGCGCAGCGCGAGACCGTGTTCAACGCGTTGGCAGGCGTGCACTGGAGCAACGAGGCCAGGCGCAACCACGAACAACTGACCGCGCTGCTCCAGCAGCATGCCAGCGACGCGGCCACCGGCCCGCTGCTGCGCAATGCCGCCACGATCGATGCGCTGTGCGAGGGCGACGACGTCGGCGCCATCGTCGAGGCGATTCTTGCCCTGGCGACGGACGATGCCTGGCTGAGCACCGCCAAAGCGACGCTTGCCGCCGGTGCACCCGGCTCGGCGCGGTTGGCATTCGAGCTGCAGCGTCTGGCCGAGGGCGCCTCGCTGGCCGAGGTCTACCGCATCGAGTACATCGCCGCGCTGCATGCGGCCGCCCATGGCGACTTCGCCGAAGGCATCCGCGCGCTGCTGATCGACAAGGACCGCAACCCGCAGTGGCAGCCGCGCACGTTGGCTGATGCCACCGCCGAATGGGCCCGCACCTTCTTCGTATCCCCCTGGTCCGACGCAGCGCATCCGCTGGTCGACCTCGGTGCCACCGTCCCTGAAAGGAGCCACGCATGAGCCGTATTGCATTCATCGGGTTGGGCAACATGGGGGGCCCGATGGCCGCCAACCTGGCCAAGGCCGGTCACGCCGTGCGCGTGTTCGACCTGGTGCCCGCCGCCGTGCAGGCCGCCGTCGATGCCGGCGCCAGCGCCGCGCATTCCGCGCTGGACACCCTGACCGACGCCGAGATCGTGATCTCGATGCTGCCGGCCAGCCGCCACGTCGAAGGCGTGTACCTGGGGGATGACGGCCTGCTCGGCGACATCCCGGGCGGCGCGCTCATCATCGATTGCAGCACCATCGCCCCGGCCACCGCCCGCAAGGTCGCCGAAGCGGCCGCGGCGCGCGGCCTGCAGATGCTGGATGCCCCGGTTTCCGGCGGCACCGCCGGTGCCCAGGCCGGCACGCTGACCTTCATCGTCGGTGGCGAAGCCGAAGCGCTGGAACGCGCCCGCCCGCTGCTGCAGGCGATGGGCAAGAACATTTTCCATGTCGGCGCCAGCGGTGCCGGCCAGGTTGCCAAGCTGTGCAACAACATGGCGCTGGGCGTGATCATGGCGGTGACCGGTGAATCGATTGCCCTGGGCGTCGCGCACGGGCTGGACCCGAAGGTGCTCTCGCAGATGATGGCGGTCAGCACCGGCCGCAGCTGGGCGACCGAAGTGTGCAACCCGTGGCCCGGCGTGCTCGAAAACGCCCCGGCCTCGCGCGGCTACAGCGGCGGTTTCGGCAGCGACCTGATGCTCAAGGACATGGGCCTGGCGGTGGAAGCGGCGATGAGTGTCGGCGCGTCGATCCCGTTGGGCGAGCTGGCCCGCAACCTGTATTCGATGAATCACCAGGCCGGCCGCGGCAAGCTGGATTTCTCCAGCGTGGTGCAGCTGATCACGCACGACAAGTAACGGGTAGTGCCGGCCGCTGGCCGGCAACTTCACTATCGAAACCGGCGACATCCGGATTCACCGGTAGGCAACGGAACAAGATGCATCCCATGGGTACGCCCACGGGATCCACCGCGGTGGGATGGGCGGTTGCCAGACGTTTGCGTCAGGCAGCCGCCCATTTTTTATCGGGTCACCCGGTTGTCGCCGGCGCGCCCGGCAAGTCCCGGCAGCGTGCCTGCATGCGCTCGCCACCGGGTGTCCCGGCCCGGATCTCCCCGTCCTGCAACCACCCGTAGATTTCGCGCCGCACGCGATATGCCGCATCGGCTGACTCGACCACGTCTGCATTGTCGCTGGCGAGCGCGGCACCCGGCAGGGCAGCCTCCGGGATCGTGCCCAGGACCGCCAACTGCGTGCACAGACCGGCGTAGTAGGCGGTGCGCTCGTCATTTGCACCGCGATCACCGGCGGCGAAGCCCAGGGTATGGAAGGTCTCATGGGCGACCAGGTCCACGAGATTGGCCTCGGTCCGCGCGCGCTCGTCGTACACCCGCATGGCCAAGGTCAGATGCGGCACGCGGAAGCGCAGCGATCGGGTGCGCAGGTTCAAGTGCGTTCCCCGGGGCACGAGCAGTGCCGTATACGCCGCACGTCGCTCGGGATACCACTGCTGCGCGTGGCGTGCAGCGGCATCGATCAGGGCGCAGGCATCGGTAGCCGGCAGGGTCGCCGGCGGATAGGCTTTGATCCGGATGCGGGTTGCCGTGTCAGGACACGCGTAGCTGGCTGGCAGCCCCGGCGCAGCCGTGCCGGGCAGATACAGATCGGTCACCACATGCACGAACCCGGCGCCGCGGAAGAGAGACAGCGCGTTCATCCCGTTCGAGGCGATCGCCTCGGGTGGCGCGATGGGAGCCGTAGCGCAGCCCCCCAGAAAACCGCTGAGCAACAGCGCGGCCAGAATCCTGTGCATGTCCGTTTGCCAGTGAGGATTGTCTGGCCAGTCTACCGATGGCGACGGGGCTGTGTGCCCGTCGCCACGGCAGGTCAGGCGAGGCGGATCAGACCACCGTCAGCGTCACGTCGATGTTGCCGCGGGTCGCGTTGGAGTACGGGCACACGATGTGGGCCTTCTGCACCAGTTCTTCGACCTGCTCGCGCGGCAGGCCCGGGACCGAGATCTCCAGCGCCACTTCGATGCCGAAGCCGGTCGGGATCTGGCCGATGCCGACCTTGCCGGTGATCGCGGTCTCGGCCGGCAGGGCGACCTTGGCCTGACCGGCCACATACTTGAGCGCGCCCAGGAAGCAGGCCGAGTAACCGGCGGCGAACAGCTGCTCCGGGTTGGTGCCCGGGCCGCCCGCACCGCCCAGCTCGCGCGGGGTGGAGAGCTGGATGTCCAGCACGTTGTCGGAAGAGACGGCGCGGCCGTCGCGACCGCCGTTGGCAGTGGCCTGGGCGGTGTACAGAACGTTGGCAATGGACATGGGAATCTCCTGCGGAGTGAAAGGGGTGGGCCAGATGGCAGGTGTACTTTGCGCGCCTGGGCCGTACTTGTGGCAACATTTCGTCCATAAACCTTGATCTGGAGTCCGACATGGTCGACCGACTGCAATCCCTGCTGGACCGCTTCGCGGTGTCGGCCGAGGTGTTCCATGCCGGCGCCCTGTGCGGCATCAACGATCTGCCCGCCGACGGCGAGCGCGGCCAGCTGCACCTGATCCGCGAGGGCGAGGTACGCGTTGAGCACCCGGATGGCAGCACGCTGCAGATCACCACGCCCAGCGTACTGCTGTACCCGCGCCCGCTCGCGCACCGCTTCGTCACCGATCCCACGCGCGGAGCGGATTTCGCCTGCGCCAACCTGCAGTTCGAAGGCGGCGCCAACAACCCGGTGGCCGCAGCATTGCCGCCGATCGTCTGTCTGCCGCTGGAAGGCCTGTACGGCGGCCAGCCGGTGCTGTCGCTGTTGTTCGAAGAAGCCTTCGCGCAGCGCTGCGGCCGCCAGGCGCTGCTGGATCGCCTCTTCGAAGTCGTGCTCATCCAGATCCTGCGCGCGCTGATGGAAAGCGGGCAGATCCGCGTCGGTCTGCTTGCCGGCATGGCCCATCCGCGCCTGCGTCACGCGCTGGTGGCGATGCATGAAGCGCCTGCCGACGAGTGGACGCTGGAGTCGCTCGCGCAGCGTGCCGGCATGTCACGCAGCGCCTTCGCCGACAGTTTCCGCGACACCATCGGCAGCACCCCCGGGCACTATCTGCAGGGCTGGCGCACCCGCCTGGTGCAGCAGGCACTGCGCCGCGGCCATCCGCTCAAGCGCATCGCCATCGACGTGGGCTACGGCAGCGAAGCGGCGTTGTCGCGCGCGTTCAAGGCGCAGACTGGTCAATCGCCGCGGCAGTGGAAGCAGGGCAGTGTGGCGACCGAGCGATAGGGCGATGCACGTTGGCCTCGCTCAGATCGCCCACTCCCGATCCGTCGTGAACATGATCGTCAACCACCGGTCCGGCGACTCCTCGCCCAGTGCCTCACCAATCTCATCGCGCAGCCGGTCCCACTCGATCAGCGCCCGCGGCGGATCATCGGCGCGCGCCACGAAGAACAGTTCTATCTGCTCACCGCGCCCGACCTTGGCCACGTAGCTGCGGTACTCCAGGAAACCGTGCCTGGCGACGATATCGCGCGCCACCTCGTCCACGTGGGTCTGCAGATCCAGCGGGGTGATCAGCAGGATGTCCGACAACGCCTGGCGCACCGTGCCCATCGGCGCGACGACCACGAACAGGCACACCACCAGCAGGATCGCCGGATCGATGTACGGCACCAGCCACGCCCACTGCGTGCCGCCCAGCACATAGCCGCCGACGAAGGCGACCAGGTAGGCGGCAGACATGCTCGCCGCGACCACCCAGTTCTTCGCATCGAGCGCGATGAAGTCCGAGCCGATCGCCCGGTTCGCCCGGCGTACGAACAGCGCCAGGCCGGTTTCGGCCACGATCGAAATGACCGCGAACAGGATCGCCGGCCCCAGCGCGATCTCGCGCCCGCCGGACATCAGTGCATCCACCGCATTGACCGCCGCGTACAGCGCCGCGCCGATCATCAATGTGCCGCTGACCCCGAGCACGATCGGCTCCAGATGCCAGAAGCCCATGGTGAAGCGCTGGTTCAAGCGCGACTGCAGGGTATCCACATGGGTCGACAGGCTGATCAGGCGCACCACCAGCAGCGACAGCCAGGTCATCACCACGTCGATCAGCCCATAGATGCCGTCGAAGATGATCAGCGAGGAGTTGGCCAGCAGGCCGAACGCCACGGCCGCGGCGGCCATCGCCAAGGAGGCGGCGATCGACAGGCGCAGGACGCCTTGTTCGGTGGTGGGGTCGAAGCTGGGAAGGCGAAGTGCGGGCATGGCTGCCTGGGAGGGACGTGCAGGGCTGCATTGTCTACTGCCGCCGTTGCAGGCGTGTACTCCGCATCTGGGCTGGCGGCCGCCTGCGCCCTCGGGCAGCGTTCATGGGAAGGGGGTAAACTATTGATTGCGCTGGCATTGCCAGTGAATCCAGATAGTCTCGCGCCCCATGACCCAGCCTGCCACCGACGCCGCCGCGCGTTACGCCGCCTCCCTGCGCCTGTCCGTCGCCCCCATGATGGACTGGACGGATCGCCATTGCCGGTACTTCCACCGGTTGCTGGCGCCGGGTGCACGGCTGTACACGGAGATGGTGCACGCCAACGCGGTGATCCACGGCGACCGTGAGCGCCTGCTCGGCTTCGATGGCAGCGAGCATCCGCTCGCCCTGCAGCTCGGTGGCAGCGATCCGGCCCTGCTGGCCCAGGCCGCGCGCATCGCGCAGGAATGGGGCTACGACGAGGTCAACCTCAACTGTGGCTGCCCGTCCGACCGCGTGCAGGCCGGGCGCTTCGGCGCCTGCCTGATGCGCGAACCGGCGCTGGTCGCCGAATGCGTGGGCGCGATGGTTGCCGCGGTGGACATCCCGATCACGGTCAAGTGCCGCTTGGGCGTGGATGATGACAACGACTACGAAACCTTCGTCAACTTCGTCGATCAATCGGCCAACGCCGGCAGCGCAATGTTCGTGGTGCATGCCCGCAACGCGTGGCTGAAGGGCCTGTCGCCGAAGGAAAACCGCGAAGTGCCGCCGCTGCGCTACGACTGGGCGCACCGCCTCAAGGCCGACCGGCCGCAGTTGCAGATCGTCCTCAACGGGGGCCTGGCCACGGTCGAGGCAGCGCAGGCCCAACTGCCGGCGCTGGACGGGGTGATGCTGGGCCGTGCGGCCTACCACGACCCCTACGTGCTGCATCAGCTGGAGGCCGCCCAGACCGGTGCCCCGCTGCAGTCACGCGAGGCGCTGCTGCGCGCCATGCAGCCGTACATCGAGGCGCAGCTGGCCCGCGGGCTGGCGCTCAAGCACATCACCCGCCACCTGCTGGGCCTGTTCCACGGTCAGCCGGGTGGGCGCGCCTTCCGCCAGATCCTGAGCGAAGGCTCGCACCGGGTCGGGGCCGATTGGAGCCTGATCGAGCAGGCGCTGGCGGTGACCCGCGCCCAGGCCGAACGCGTTGCGGCGTGAGCCGCGTCACCCTGTCGGCTTGACAAGGGCCCCGCTTTGGCCGCCAATGTTCACTTAGATGAACAGCGCGGGGAGGCAACCGGAAAAGTTCAGACCGGATTCACTGGCTAAAACCAAGAATTCGCTAAAGATTCGTAAAGCGCCGGCCCAAGCTGGCGGTTGCCGATTCACAACTTTTGAACGTTTAGCCGCGCTCCGCTAGGATCAGACCGATGTTCTCCGTGACCCGCCACCGCCGCATTGCTGCCTTCGCCTTCCTGGCGACGGGCGCAGCTGCCTCCGCCAGTGCGTGGGCGCAGATGCCGCCGCCGGAAGCGGCCCGCGCCGAGATGATGCGCACGGCCGAACGCGGTGGCCCGCAGGAGCGTTCGCTGTCCGATGCGGTGCGTCGCGTGCAGCGGACCACCGGTGGACACATCCTCGGCGCCGAGCGCGTGCCCTTCGACGGGCGCGACATCAACCGGGTGAAGTACATGGATGATCGCGGTCGCGTCCGCTATATGGACGATCCGGCGACATCGCGTTCACAGCCCCGCACGCCGCGCTCGGATATGTCATCACTACGCGGCGATAACCCCTGAACAGGGATAGTTGTCCGCAGTCATCTGCATTACCCACTGGCCCCATGGGGCCATACCCAGGACACTAGGGAGAGTTCATGCGTATCCTTCTGGTCGAAGACGAAGCCCCGCTGCGGGAAACACTGGCAGCCCGGCTCAAGCGCGAAGGCTTTGCCGTCGATGCTGCGCAGGACGGTGAGGAAGGTCTGTACATGGGCCGCGAAGTACCGTTCGACGTCGGCATCATCGATCTGGGCCTGCCCAAGATGTCGGGCATGGAACTGATCAAGGCACTGCGCGATGAGGGCAAGAAGTTCCCGGTGCTGATCCTGACCGCGCGGTCGAGCTGGCAGGACAAGGTCGAGGGCCTCAAGCAGGGCGCCGATGATTACCTCGTCAAGCCGTTCCACGTTGAAGAGCTGCTGGCCCGCGTCAATGCGCTGCTGCGCCGTGCCGCCGGCTGGAGCAAGCCGACGCTGGAGTGTGGCCCGGTCGCGCTGGATCTCGCTGCGCAGACGGTCAGCGTCAACGGCAGCAACGTGGATCTCACCAGCTACGAGTACAAGGTGCTTGAGTACCTGATGATGCATGCCGGTGAACTGGTCTCCAAGGCCGACCTCACCGAGCACATCTATCAACAGGACTTCGACCGCGACTCGAACGTGCTGGAGGTCTTCATCGGCCGCCTGCGCAAGAAGCTCGATGCCGACGGCGAACTCAAGCCGATCGAAACCGTGCGTGGCCGCGGTTACCGTTTCGCCATTCCGCGCAACGAAGGCTGAGCGCTGGCGATAGATGATGTCCGGCCGTCTGTGGTTCTTTAAACGCTGGCGGCCGCGCTCACTGCAGGCGCGCCAGCTGTTGGCCGCCTCGGTGGGCCTGGTGGCCTTCCTGGCCCTGGCCGGCTACGCGCTGGATGCCGCCTTCGCCGATACCGCGAAGGCCAACCTGCGCGAGCGGCTGAAGAACTACGCCACCGCATACGCGGCCGGCATCGACTTCACCCGCGACCGCTCGCTGTACATCCGCGAGCAGCCACCGGATCCGCGCTTCGACGTTCCAGGCAGCGGCCTGTATCTGCAGGTGGTGATGCCGGACGGCAAGGGCAACTCCATGTCCGCCGAAGGCCCGATGCTGCCCACCGTGGGAGGCGGCATGCTGGCCCCGCGCCAGGAAGTCTTCGAAGGCCCGTTGCCGATGATCCAGATCGACGGCAGCGAGGGCTCGGCCTACCGCTACGGCATGGGCCTGGTCTGGGATGCCGACGCCGACCCCGCCACCGAATTCCCGTACACGATCTACGTGCTCGAAGACTCGCGCGCACTCGGCGCGCAGCTGCGCGTGTTCCGCGGGCGGGTGTGGTTCTACCTCGGCGGCATCGGTCTGATCCTGCTGCTGCTGCAGACGGTCATTCTGCAGTGGAGCCTGCGCCCGATGCGGCGGGTGATCAATGAGCTGACCAAGGTCCAGCGCGGTGAAACCGAGCGCATGAGCGAGCGCCATCCGCGTGAGCTGGAGCCACTGACGGACAGCATCAACGCCTTCATCGAGAGCGAGCGCGAGAACCTCGAACGCCAGCGCAACACCTTGGCCGATCTCGCGCACAGCCTGAAAACGCCGCTGGCGGTGTTGCGCACGCAGCTCGATAGCGGCGCGCGCGATGAAGATCTGCGCGAAGAGTTCGACGTGCAGCTGCGGCGGATGAACAACCTGGTGTCGTATCAGCTGGCGCGCGCGGCGTCGTCGGGGCACAAGCTGTTCTCCGCGCCGCTGCCGATCGAATCCAATGCCGAAGAGATCGTGCGCGGATTGGAAAAGGTCTACGCCTCCAAGGGCGTGCTGTGCGAATTCGATATCGACCCGGCCGCGCGTTTCCACGGCGAGCCTGGCGACCTGCAGGAGCTGCTCGGCAACCTGCTGGAGAACGCCTTCAAGTGGGCCAAGCGCCGCGTGCTGCTGACCGCGCATCCGTTGCCGGCGCCCGGTGCGCGTCGCGCAGGCCTGGTGCTCTCGGTGGATGATGACGGTCCGGGCATCGCACCGGAAGATATCGCCAAGGTGCTGCAGCGTGGCGTGCGTGGCGATGAACGCGTGCAGGGCCACGGCATCGGCCTGTCGATCGTGCAGGACCTGATCAAGGACTACCGCGGCGAACTGCAGGTCAAGCGCTCGCCGGAATTGGGTGGTGCACGCTTCGAAGTGAAGCTGCCGCCGGGGCCGTAACGGCCGTGGCGCGGGTCACCGCATCAGCGGTGACGGACCATAGAACCGCTGCAGATGCCCGGCCACCGCCGGCATCTCGCGCGCCAGCAGCGCCGGCGCAGAGAAGTGGTACTCGCTGACCACCGCGAAGAATTCTTCCGGCGCTTCGGACGCATACGGATCGATCAGCGTCTCGCGGCCCTGATCCACCTCGGCGCAGAACGCGTCATAGGCCTGCTGGAAATCCGCCGCCCATTGCTTCTGCCACGCGCGTGGCAACGGGGGCGTGCCGTCGATCGCCCCGTCCAGCGCATCGATCTTGTGCGCCATCTCATGTACGGCCACGCAGAACCCGGCCTCGGGGTCGGCGATGTCGGCCTGGATGTCGGCCCACGACAGAACCAACGGACCACTGTCCCAGGATTCGCCGATCAGCGCGTCGTCCCACTCGTGCAGCACCCCGGCCGCATCCACCTGGCTGCGATGCACACGGAACGCGTTGGGGTAGACGATCAGCTGCGACCAGCCACGCAGGCCGATCTCGCCTAGTTCCAGCAACGGCAGGCAGCACAGCGCGGCCAACAGCACGCCATCGGCCTCGTCGAGCTGCAGTTCGGCGGCCGGGCTGATGGTCTTTTCATGCAGAAAACGAGCGGCGAGGGCGCGCAGGCGCTCGCGGCGGGCAGGGTCGAGGTGCTGCAGCCATGCAGCACGGCGGCAGGTGCGGTCCCAGAGGGTGGGGTCGATCTCGCGTGGCGTGCGGCGCAGCCAGCCCAACAGTCGTTCGATCAGCGGAACATACCCGGCAGGAAGCTGTGCCACTTCGGTGCACGCAGGCGCGGCAACACGTCGTCATCGCCGCCGCCACCGGTGCTGGTCCCGCTGCTGGCGCTGGGCTTGACCGTGTTCGGTGCGGACGCGGCCGAGGCCGATGCCGGGGCACTGCGTTCGTTCTCGCCGGCCGTATAGACACACGCGCCGCGGCCCGCCGTGGTGAGCGCATCGGAAGCATGCGCGGCCAGCGGGGCCATCAGGAGGAGCAGGCAATGGGCGAACGGGCGCATCGTCAACATCCAGCGGCGGGTCAAGTTCCCGATTCTAGCCCGATTCGGCCGGGGGATAGGAAGGCCCCCGGCGGGCGCTGGCGGCGGCTTTCCCGCATACTTTTCCCGTTTACCCGATGGAAGCTGCCGTGGACGACCGCCAACTGCTGGCCAAACTGGGCGCCGGGCGCCTGTCCGGCGACGCGCTGGCGCGCGAACTGGGCCAGACCCGCGCCGCGATTTGGAAGCGGATTCAAGGACTTAGAGCCGCCGGGGTCGATATCGACGGCCGTGCTGGTGATGGCTATCAGTTGCAGCAGCCGCTGGATCTGCTGGAGGTCGACGCCATCCAGGCTGCGCTGCCGGCCCCGGTGTCGGCCGACCTGGCCTCGTTGGAGATCGCCTGGTCCGTCGCGTCAACGAACAGTGAATTGCTGCGCTGCAGCGCGCCGGAGCGCGGGGTGGCGGTGTTGCTGGCCGAGCGCCAGACCTGTGGCCGCGGGCGCCGCGGGCGGGCCTGGGCGTCGCCGCTGGCCGCGCACATCTATCTCTCGGTGCTGCGTGGGTTTGCCGGTGGCCTGTCCCGGCTGGGCGGGCTGAGCCTGGTCGCCGGGGTCGCTGTGGCCGAAGCACTGCGCGAGGCGGGTTTTCGCGATGTCGCACTGAAGTGGCCCAACGACCTCATCGTCGACGGCCACAAACTCGGGGGCTTGCTGATCGAAGGCGGCGGTGAATTCGCCGGCCCTGCGCGCGCCGTGATCGGCCTGGGCGTCAATGTGCGGATGCCAGCCGCCTTCGCGGCGGAGATCACCCAGCCCTGGACCGATCTGGACACGCTCTCCGGCGAACAGACCTCGCGCAACGCGGTGGTCGCACGCATCCTGGCCGCTCTGCTGCCTGCATTGGACGCGTTCGAGCAGGAGGGTCTGGCGCCGTTCCTTGCGCGTTATGCCGCGCTGGACAGCCTGGCCGGACGCGAGGTGCAGGTGGAAGAAGGCGGGGTGCTGTTTGCCGGCACGGCGTTGGGCCTGGCCGACGACGGAGCGCTGCGCGTGCGTATCGACGGCAGCGAGCGGGTTTTCCATGCGGGCGAAGTGAGCGTGAGGGCGCAATGAGCGACTGGTTGTTTGATCTCGGCAATTCGCGCTTCAAGTTCGCGCCGCTGCAGGGCATGCGCGCCGGTGACGTGCAGGCGTGGCCGCACGGCGCCGAGGCAATGCCTGCGCTGGCACTGGAGGCGCTGCCCTCGGGCGATACCGCGTATGTGGCCAGCGTCGCCGCACCATCGCTGACGGCCGCCATGCTGGATGTGCTGCAGGCGCGCTTCCGCCACGTGCGGGTCGCGCGTACCGAGGCCGAGTATGCCGGGGTGCGGATCGCCTACGCCGATCCCGCCCGCTTCGGCGTGGACCGCTACCTGGCACTGCTGGCCGTGGCGGCGCGTGGCCAGGCCGTGCTGATCGCCGGGGTGGGCACCGCGCTCACCATCGATCTGCTCGACGCCGAGGGACAGCATCACGGCGGACGTATTGCCGCCTCGCCAACCACCATGCGCGAAGCGCTGCATGCGCGCGCCGTGCAGTTGCCGGCCGCAGGCGGTGACTACAGTGAGTTCGCCAACGACACCGCCGATGCACTGGCCTCCGGCTGCGATGGGGCAGCCGTGGCGCTGATCGAACGCAGCCGCGCGCAGGGCGGTGAACGCCTCGGCGCGCTGCCGCATCTGCTGGTGCACGGGGGCGGCGCACCGGCGCTGCTGCCGCTGCTTGGCGATGCCGAATTCCAGCCCTCGCTGGTGCTCGATGGGCTGGCCCGCTGGGCCGTGCATCAACCGCCGTCGGCAGGCTAGGATCAGCCGATGCTCACCCGTGCCCTGATCGTCGTCCTGGTCATCCTCAACCTCGGTGTCGCGCTGTGGTGGCTGCTGCGCGGTGAACCGGTCAGCGCACCACCGGCCTCGCCGGCCGGTGTGGCGCAGCTGGAAGTGCTGCCGTCCACGCAGGCGCCGCCGGCTGCCGCAACGCCGCTGAACGCCGCGCCGGCACTGCAAGACGTCACGCCCGCCGCCGCGCCGGTGGCCCCGCCGCAGGCGACCGCCGCCGCACCGGCCACCGCCTTGGCTGACGCGCCTGCGCCGACGGCAGTCGCCAGCGCACCGGCACCGGCCCCGGTGGCCGCAGTTCCCGCACCGGCAGCCGCGCCTGCGGCCGTCACCGCAACGCCCACGCCCGCCCACTGCGTGAGCCTGGGGCCGTTCGCGGACCGCGCCGCCGCCCAGGCCGCCCAGTCGCGCGCCGGGGGTGCTCTGCGTGGGGCCAGGCTGCGCGAGGTCGCCGATGCCAGCGCCACCCGTTACCGCGTGCTGCTGCCGCCCGCCGCCAGCCGTGAGGAGGCGCAGGCCGCGGTCAAGCGCATCGTCGCAGCGGGCGTGAGCGACTACTACATCATTGCCCAGGGCGAGGAGACCAACGCCATCGCGCTGGGCCAGTACCGCAACCGGGAAGGCGCGGATCGCCGTCTCGCGGCCCTGAGCGCAGCCGGTTTCAAGGCGACCATGGTCGCCAGCGGGGGCGATGGCAGCGCGCAGTGGTGGCTGGATGCGACCTTGGCCGACGGTACCGACGCCGCCGTGGCCCGCCAGCGCAGCGGGGCCGCCCAGCAACGCTCGCTGGAATGCGCACGCTTGCGCTAGAATCCCGGCTCCGCGACGGGTCATCCCGCCGCGATGCCCATGCCGGCATAGCTCAGTTGGTAGAGCAACCGCCTTGTAAGCGGTAGGTCCCCAGTTCGAATCCGGGTGCCGGCACCATCGATGCACGGTCGATGACGACTGCTGCAGCGCCGCGAGTCGTATCCCCCCGCGCTGGCTATGCTGGTCCTCTTTGCAACGGAGGCAACAGCGATGGCGATGTATTCCCCGGTTTCCCTGATTGGCGTGCCCACCGATATCGGGGCGGGCCACCGTGGCGCGGGTCTGGGACCGGACGCCCTGCGCATCGCGGGCCTGGGGGACGCGCTCACCGCGCGCGGCGTGGACGTGCGCGACCTCGGCAACCTGGACGGCCCGCGCAATCCGTGGACGGCACCGGTGCAGGGCTACCGCCATCTCGATGAAGTGGTGGCCTGGAACCGTGCACTGATGGAGGCGACCTACGGCGAGCTGCAGGCCGGGCGCATGCCGATCATGCTCGGTGGCGACCACTGTCTCGGGATCGGCTCGATCACCGCGGTCGCACGCTGGTGCCGCGAACAGGGCAAGGACCTGCGCGTGCTGTGGCTGGATGCGCATTCGGATTTCAACACCAGCGAGGTCACCCCGTCGGGCAACGTGCACGGCATGCCGGTGGCCTGCCTGTGTGGGCTGGGCCCGGACGCGCTGACCCGCCTCGGCGGTGACGCACCGGCGATCCGTCCGCAGCAGGTGCACCAGATCGGCATCCGTTCGGTGGACCAGGAAGAGAAGCGCCTGATCAAGCAGCACCAGGTGGATGTCTACGACATGCGCTACATCGACGAAGCCGGCATGAAGCGCACCATGGAGGCGGCGCTGGCCGGCATCGATGCCAACACCCATCTGCACGTCAGCTTCGACGTGGACTTCCTGGACCCGAGCATCGCGCCGGGCGTGGGCACCACGGTGCCGGGCGGGGTCAACTACCGCGAAGCGCAGCTGGTGATGGAGATGATCGCCGACACCGGGCGCATGGGCTCACTGGACATCGTCGAGCTGAATCCGCTGCTCGACAACCGCAACGCCACCGCCGAACTGGCGGTCGATCTGGTCGAAAGCCTGTTTGGAAAATCGACGCTGATGCGCGATTGAGCAGGGCTGGCTGAACCGTATTGGCGTGCATTCACATCCGCTGCACGCCTCTCCCGCCAGATTGCACTTCACGCGGCGCCGTGTGGTTGAACCCACGGCACTGCAGGTCGGGAAGGGGAGCTGCGCTGGCGTGCTCTTCTGACAGGCGGGACCGGATTTCGGTATTGAATTTGAACAACCAGGAGAACCCTATGAAGCGTGTTATCGCACTGATGCTGTTGTCGATGTTCTCGGTGGCCATGCTGTCCGGCTGCAACACCGTTGCCGGTGCCGGCAAGGACGTGCAGAAGGCCGGTGAAACGGTCGAAGGCGCTGCCAAGGGCAACTGATCCAACGGATCAGTCGTCAACGGAAAAGGCCGGGATTTCCCGGCCTTTTTCATGTCCGGTGGATGACGGCGCAACCCGGTGGGGGGGTGAATCCATTCAAGCTCGTGAGCGCGCGCTTCATCGCCGCTTGACCGCGCGGCAACGCAGCCTGGCGCATTCTGGTCCCACGGCGAGATGGCCGTTGCAATCAAGGAAGCGAACCCATGAACAAAGACATCATTTCCGGCAAGTGGACGCAGCTCAAGGGCAAGGCGCAGGCCAAGTGGGGCGACCTGACCGACGACGATTTCAAGGTGGCCGAGGGCAATGCCGAGTACCTCGCAGGCCGCCTGCAGGAACGCTATGGCTGGGCACGCGACCGTGCTGAAACCGAAGTCCGCGACTTCGAAGCGGCCATGCGCAAGGATTATCCGGATTACCACTGAGTGGTGATCCATGACGACGGCACCGCCGTCGGGGGTTGAAACCGGAACGGGCCGCGAAAGCGGCCCGTTTTTGTTGTCGTGCTTCGGTGATCAGCGACGGCGATAGCGCGGTGGATCGGGCACGTACTGGCCCGGGAACGCCTCGGGCTCATCGCGCGTCCCGGGTTCCACCCGCGCAATGATCCCGCGGGCCACCAGGTTGCGCTCGCTGTCGTAACGGACCTGCACCTGCTGCGCCGGAGACGCGGTGTCGCGCTCGAACGCAGTGTTGCGCACCCGCGACAGCTCGCGTTCGCCGTGGCCGGTGCCCAGTTGTGGTGCCGGGGCGGTGGAGCCGGTTACGCGGGCGTTCTCCATGGCCGACGAGTGCGCCTGCGGGCGCGCCTTGGCATCGGCCGGGCCGGCCACGGCGGGGGCGGCTTCCCAGGACATCCGCCCCGCCTCGCGGAACACGGCCACACCGATGACGCCGATGTTGGCCGGGCGTCCGGTGCGGCCGGCGTAGCTGCGCTCCGGATCGGTGAACACGAACTGGGCGACCTCCTCGGCGGATTTTCGCCAGCCGTGGATATCGGTGGTCTGCCACGGGTTGAGCACGTAGCCGGTCTGGTGCGGGGCCGCCACCTCGCCGCTGATGGCATTCAGGCCATCGACCGAGAGCACCACCAGCACGCGCTCGGCGCTGCCGTTGCGCAGGCGCACGCTGTAACGGTGGCCCTGCTGGCCGGCGATCCAGCGCTGGCCGTGCTGGCGGTACTGGGTCAGGGCCTGGCCGCTGTCGCGGTCGATCACCGTCAGGTGCACCGGGCCGGTGTCGTAGCGAAGCGGGACCGCCGGTTTGAAGCCGCACAGGGCCAGCACGGCAAGCAGGGGCAGGATCAGGCGTTTCATGGCAGGGCTCCACAGGGCAGGTGCAGGATCAAACGCACGGGCCCGGCCGACGGGGTCGAGCGCAGGCAGGTAAACTGGGGCGGTTCATCTGTCCGCATTGATTCCCCATGACTACCCGCGTTCTTACCGGCATCACCCCCTCCGGCACGCCCCACCTGGGCAACTACGTCGGCGCCATCCGTCCGGCGATCACCGCCAGCCAGGCCTCGGATATCGAGAGCTTCTTCTTCCTGGCCGACCTGCACAGCCTGATCAAGGCGCAGGAGCCGGAGCGCACCCAGCGCTCCACGCTGGAGATCGCGGCAAGTTGGCTGGCGTGCGGGCTGGATCCGGACAAGGTGTGGTTCTACCGGCAGAGCGACATCCCCGAAACCACCGAGTTGATGTGGTTCCTGACCGTGATCGCCAGCAAGGGCATCCTCAACCGCGCCCATGCCTACAAGGCCGCCGTGGACAAGAACCGCGAGGAACAGCTGGATGACGATGCCGGCGTCAGCGCGGGGCTGTTCATGTACCCGGTGCTGATGGCGGCCGACATCCTGATCTTCAAGGCCAACCGCGTGCCGGTCGGCCGCGACCAGATCCAGCACATCGAGATGGCGCGCGATTTCGCGCAGCGCTTCAACCACGTCTACGGCCAGGAGTTCTTCCCGCTGCCCGAGGTGGTGATCGATGAGCAGGTCGCTACGCTGGCGGGCCTGGACGGCCGCAAGATGAGCAAGAGTTACCACAACACCATTCCGCTGTTCGCACCCCGCGCGGAGCTGAAGAAGCTGGTGTTCTCCATCCTCACCGATTCGCGCGCACCCGGTGAGCCCAAGAGCACCGAAGGCTCGGCACTGTTCCAGATGTACCAGGCCTTCGCCACCGCGGAGCAGACCGCTGCATTCGCGCAGGCCTTCGCCGAGGGCATCAGCTGGGGCGATGCCAAGCAGCAGCTGTTCGAGCGCATCGACAGCGAGATCACCCCGCTGCGCGAGCGTTATGACGCGCTGATGGCCGAGCCGGAAAAGATCGAAGCGCTGCTGCGCCGTCGTGGGCAGCAGCTGCGCGAGCAGTTCGCGGTGCCGCTGCTGAAGGAGCTGCGCCATGCGGTTGGCCTGCGCGATCTGTCCACCGCCGGTGACGTGCCCAGTGAAGAAAGCGGGGCCGCGCGCGCGGCACCGCCGCTGTTCAAGCAGTACCGCGAAAAGGACGGCCGCTTCTACTTCAAGCTGCAGGCCGGTGATGGCACCCTGCTGATCCAGAGCGAGGGCTTCGATTCGCCGCGCGACGCCGGTCAGCTGATCGGCGTGCTCAAGCAGACCGAGCACGGTGACGGGCTGCAGAGCGAACTGTTCAAGCTCGAGGCCGAGGTGGACGTGGTGTTGGCCGCACTGCAGGCACTGCGCGAGTAACGCTGGCCGGCAACCAAGCCACCGCGCCATCCGGCAGGCATCGACGCTTGGTCGGTGCCATCGCTATGGCATGATGCCCCTGCACGCCGCGGGGCGTGCGCCTGCACGGGAGACTGCGATGGCCTGGTTGTCGTTGTTGTTGTTCCTGCCCTGGTTCGTGCTGTTGGGCACGCTGTACTGGTTGTTCCCCCGCCAGCCGCGTGGCACCGCGCGCCGCCTGTTCGATGGCGCCGCGCTGGTGTTGGCCTTCGTGCTGAGCATCCTGGCGATGCTGTGGGGCCATCACATCGGCGTGGTCCAGAACGATGCCGGGCCGATCTGGCGACAGGTGCTGGCCGTGCTCTATGCCTACGGTGCCTTCCTGGCGGTGATGGTGGCCGCGGTGCTGCTGCGTGGGCCACTGCTGGGCGCGACTGCGACCAAAGCCGCATCGAAGCCGCTGCACTGATCGACGTAAGATGGGGGCGTTTCGTGCCAGGGATGTGTTGATGCACTCCGACCCCAGCATTCATACGATCGACACCGCGTTCCAGCGCGATGATTTCGACGCCGCTTACCTGATCGTCGAGAACGGCCGGGCGGCCTTCATCGATTGCGGCACCGGCCTGGCCGTGCCGGCGATGCTCGCCGCGCTGACGCGCGCCGGCTGCGCGCCCGAGCAGGTCGATTGGCTGATCCTCACCCATGTGCACCTGGACCATGCCGGGGGCGCCGGCCTGCTGATGCAGCAGTTGCCCAACGCCACCGTGGTGGTGCATCCGCGCGGTGCGCCGCACATGATCGATCCGACCCGCCTGATCGCCGGGGCCACCGAGGTGTATGGCGAGGCCGAAATCGCGCGCAGCTATGGGCCGATCCTGGCGGTCGCCGCAGACCGGGTGGTGATCGCAGAAGATGGCCACACGGTGGATCTGGCCGGCCGCCCGCTGCTGTGCGTGGATACCCCCGGGCATGCACGCCATCACCTGTGCGTGTGGGATGCGCGCAGCCGCAGCTGGTTCACCGGCGACACCTTCGGGCTGTCCTACCGCGAGCTGGACAGCGCGCAGGGTGCGTTCATCGTGCCCACCTCCTCGCCGGTGCAGTTCGACCCGGAGCCGCTGAAACAGTCGATCGCGAAGATGCTGGCGCATGACCCGCAGGCGATGTACCTGACCCACTACGGGCGCGTAGCACCGCCGCGCAAGCTGGCAGCGGATCTGGTCGAGCAGATCGACGCGATGGTCGAGATCGGCCGCCAATGCGATGGGCGCCCGGATCGGCATCGGTGCCTGGTCGCCGCGCTGACCGCGCTCTACCTCGAACGCGCCCAGGCCCACGGCTGCCCGCTCGACGATGCGGCGGTGACCCGGGTGCTGGCGATGGATATCGAACTCAACGCACAGGGCCTGGCCTGCTGGCTGGATCGCGATCGGCGCTAGTGCACGGTCACGGGGGTGTCACGTTACACTCCGGTGTCCTGTTTTCCGCCCTGGTGTCTGCCGTGAATCCGATGCGCATGCTGCTGCTGTCGTCCTGCCTGTTCGTGGGCGGCCTGGCCCACGCCGCCAATGACCTGCCCGGTGGCGGCATCGACCCGCAGGCCCTGTCGCGGCATGTACGCATCCTGGCCTCGGACGAATTCGAAGGCCGCGCCCCGGCCACGCCCGGCGAAGAGCGCACCGTCCAGTACCTGATCGAAGAATTCAAGACGTACGGCCTGCAGCCCGGCGGCGCCGACGGCAGCTGGGTGCAGCCGGTCCCGATGGTGCGTGCGCAGGTGGACGGTCCGGTGCGCGCGCAGCTGCGCCAGAAGGGCAAGCAGCGCGCCCTGACCAATGGCGAGGACGTGACCCTGCAGAGCCTGCGCCCGCAGGACGCGGTGGCGATCAGCAATGCCCCGCTGGTGTTCGTCGGCTACGGCATCGATGCCCCCGAGCGTCACTGGAACGATTACAAGGACGTCGATCTGCACGGCAAGATCGCCGTGGTGCTGATCAACGATGCGGACTTCGAAGCCGACCAGCCGGGCGCGTTCGATGGCAAGGCCGTGACTTATTACGGCCGCTGGACGTACAAATTCGAAGAAGCCGCGCGCCGCGGTGCGCAGGGCGTGCTGATCGTGCACGAGACCGCGCCGGCCGCGTATGGCTGGGCCACGGTGAAGAGCTCGGGCACCTCGCCGCTGTTCGATATCGAACGCACCCGCGAGCAGGCCCTGGCCCAGCACGTACCGGTGCGCGGCTGGATGCAGCGCAGCCTGGCCGAGCAGCTGTTCCGCGATGCGGGCCTGGATTTCGAGGCCGAGAAGCGCCGTGCGATGACCCCGGCCTTCAAGCCGGTCGCGCTGGGCGATGCGCAGCTCTCGGTGGACTTCAAGCTCAAGCGCGAGCAGGTGATCACCCGCAACGTGGTGGCCAAGCTGCCGGGCGGCGCGCACGCCGATGAAGCGGTGATCTTCTCCGCGCATTGGGACGCCTTCGGCATCGGCCAGCCCGATGCCAAGGGCGACCGCATCCGCCGCGGCGCGATCGACAACGCCACCGGCGTGGCCACCGTGCTGGAGCTGGGCCGCGTCTTCGCTGCCGGCCCGCAGCCGCAGCGCACGCTGTACTTCGTGGCGCTGACCGCCGAAGAGAAGGGCCTGCTCGGCGCCAGCTATTACGCCGCGCACCCGCTGGCCCCACTGGACAAGACCGCGGCCGTGTTGAACATCGAGATGTTCAGCCCGGATGGCCCGACCCGCGACATCGCCTCCTGGGGCAAGGGCCGGGTCTCGCTGGAAGGGGATCTGGAGCGCGTGGCCAAGGCACGTGGCCGCACCTACTCGCCCGATCCGAACCTGGAAGCCGGGTTCTTCTACCGTGCCGACCACTTCGCCTTCGCCCGTCTCGGTGTGCCGGCGATCACCATCGGGCCCGGGCTGGACATGCGCGAGGGTGGCGTGGAGAAGGGCCGTGAACTGCGCGATGCGTACTTCGCCGCCTGCTACCACCAGGCCTGCGATGCGTGGACCCCGAGCTGGGACCCGAGTGGCCATGCCGCCGACACCCTGCTGGTCTACGACCTGGGCGCGGAACTGGCCAACAGCCGTCGCTGGCCGCAGTGGGAAGAAGGGTCCGAATTCCGCGCCGAGCGCGAGAAGAGCGAATCGGCTCGCCGTTGAGCCGGGCCGCCGGCGGCGCTCAGCGCCGCCGCAACAGGCGCCAGGCGCCCCAGCCACTGGCCGCGAGCGCGGCCAGGTAGCAGGCAATCATCCAGCCGAACCGCGTCGGCTGGGTGTCCGCACTGGCGACATGCCGGCCGAAGCGCAGCTGCAGCACGCTGTGCCCGCTGCCCAGATCAGCCGCCAGTTGCAGTACCAGCGCGGTCACTACCGCCAACAGCGCCACACCGAAGCCGATCCGCGGCCAGCGGGCCTGTGCCGATGGGCGTCGCAGCACCCACGCCACGGTCGTGCCTGCGGCGAGCACGGCAGCCACCCATAGCAATGCAGCGCCCGCGGGGGCGCTGGTTGCGTGGGCGGAAGGGCTGGCCTGGGCGAACGCCGGGACCACCATCGCCAGCATCCACCCACCCCGCCTGAGCGCGGGGTGGGCCATGCGGCGGTTACTTGCGCGTGCCATCAAGCCAGTTCGGGCCCTTGTTGGTCAGGAAGAACATGTAGACCACCAGCGACACCGCGATGATCGCCGTGACGTACACCGCGAACATGCCGACCTGGCCGGTCTTCAGCGCACCCTGGTACAGCAGCGGCGCGGTACCACCGAACAGCGAGTTGGCCATCGCATAACCGAAGCCCACACCCAGTGCGCGCACATGGGTCGGGAACAGTTCGGCCTTGACCACCGCGTTGATCGAGGTATAGCCGGTCAGGATCACGAAGCCGATGCCCAGCACCAGGAAGGCCATGAACGGATCGTGCTGGTTGGGCAGTTCGGTGATCAGGTACCAGCTGTACAGCACGCCGCCGATCCCGAAGAACACCAGCAGGCTCTTGCGCCCGACCATATCCGACAGCCAGCCGCCGATCGGCTGCAGCACCATCAGGAAGGTCAGCACGCCGAGGTTGATCATCGTACCGGTCATGACGTCATCGCCCGCGAACGCGCTCTGGATCATCTTCGGCCCGTTGACCGAGTAGGTGTAGAACGCGACGGTGCCGCCGGCGGTGATCAGGAAGCACAGCAGCAGGGGGCGCCACTGGTTGACGAACAGCTCACGCATCGAGCCGGAGGCCTTGGCGCGGCCGTCGCGCGCGGCGTCGATGGAATCGGACTGCAGCGACTCATCCATGCTGCGGCGCAGCCAGAACACCACGATCGCCGCGACGCCGCCGATGCCGAACGCCACGCGCCAGCCCCAGGCGGAGATTTCCGGCTTGCCCCAGAAGGTCAGCATGCCCAGCAGGGTCAGCTGCGCCAGCACGTGGCCGCCGACCAGGGTGACGTAATGGAATGAGGACAGGAAGCCGCGGCGGCCGGGAATGGCGGCCTCGGACATGTAGGTGGCACTGGTGCCGTACTCGCCCCCGGTGGCAAAGCCCTGCAGCAGGCGCGCGAACAGCAGGATCACCGCTGCCCAGATGCCGATCTGCGAGGCGGTCGGGGTGATCGCGATCAGGAACGAGCAGGCGGCCATCACCGTGACCGAGACGGTCAGCGCCAGGCGGCGGCCGTAGCGGTCGGCGAAGCGGCCGAAGTACCACGCGCCGATGGGGCGCATCAGGAAGGTGGCGGCGAAGATCGCCCACACATACATCGTGGAGTTCTTGTCGGCGGCCGAGAAGAACTGGGATTCGAAATAGACCGCAAAGACCGAGTAGACGTAGACGTCATACCACTCGACCAGATTGCCGGCCGAGCCTTTGAGGGTATTGGAGATGGAGCGCCGCAGGGCGGCCCGTTCGGGGTGTGCCGCAGTGGCGGGGACGGAAGTGCTCATGCAGGGTAGGGGTCCTGGCTGGGAAGCGTTGATTGCTCTTGTTACCTTACCGCACGTCAAAAACGGGTGCGTGTCAGGCATCACGGTGCGGCCGGATGAAATCAGCGTGCCAGCACAAAGGGTGCCGCGCCATCGGCAACGGCCTAGAATTCGTGTTCCCCCGCACCGTGGTGGCCCATGGCCGTCCTACCCGAATCCCCGTCGGCCGCTCCCCGCAGCGGCCTGGTCGTCCTGGCGCTGCTGCTGGTGTACGTGGTCTGGGGGTCCACCTATCTGGGGATCCGGCTGGCGCTGGAGGGCGGCGCACTGCCGCTGACGATGGTCTCCGGCGGCCGCTTCATCATCGCCGGTTCGCTGATGTACGCCGTGCTGCGCTGGCGTGGCTCGCCTGCGCCGACCCGGCGCCAGTGGCGCAACCTGGCCATCATGGGCCTGACCATGCTGGTGCTGGGCAACGGCATGGTAGTGCTGGCCGAGCGCACGGTGTCCTCGGGCCTGGCCGCCACGGCCGTCGCCTCGGTACCGCTGTGGATGGCCCTGTTCGGCGCCATGCGCGGGCAGAACGCCAGCCGCGGGGAATGGCTGGGTATCGCGATCGGCTTCCTCGGCGTGGTCTGGCTCAACGCCGGCAGCAGCCTGACCGCCTCCCCGCAGGGCCTGATCCTGCTGCTGATCGCCCCGGTCGGCTGGGCCTTCGGCTCGATCTGGGCACGTGGCCTGGACCTGCCCAGCCCGTTCATGACCGCCGCCGGGCAGATGCTCTGCGGTGGCGCGATGCTGATCGTGCTCGGCCTGCTCAGCGAACGCCCGACCACCTGGCCCAGCATGAATGGGCTGCTGGCAGTGGCCTACCTGTGCATGTTCGGCTCGATCGTCGCCTTCACCGCCTACGTGTGGCTGCTGCACAACGTGCGCCCGGCGCTGGTGGCCAGCTATGCCTACGTCAATCCGGTGATCGCGGTGATCCTGGGCGTGATCATCGGCAACGAGCATTTCGGCGGGCGTGACCTGCTGGCGATGGCGGTGATCCTGGCCGGCGTGGTGGTGCTGACCCTGGCCCGGACGCGCGCGAAGTGAGCCTGCCGGCCCCACACAGCCTGCAGGAGCAGCGCCGCGGCTTTGCGATCACCGCTTTCACCTTCACCCTGTGGGGTCTGGTGCCGGTCTACTGGCACCTGCTCCGGGCGATACCCTCGCAGCAGATCATCGCGCACCGCATCATCTGGAGCACGGTGCTGGTGGTGGCCTGGCTGCTGTTGAGCAACGGCCTGGGCTGGTGGAAGGCCATCGCCGCCCAGCCGCGCGCGCTGCCGACGCTGGCGCTGAGCAGCGTGGCGATCGCATTCAACTGGGGCCTGTACATCTGGGCGATCAACGCCGGGCATGTGATCGAGACCAGCCTGGGGTACTTCATCAATCCGCTGGTGAGCGTGGTGCTCGGCGTGGTGGTGCTCAAAGAGCGCCTGCGGCGCCTGCAGTGGCTCGCTGTGGGGTGCGCGGCCCTGGGCGTGGCCTGGCTGACCATCGACGCGGGCACGCCGCCCTGGATCGCGCTGGGGCTGGCCTGTTCGTTCGGCCTTTACGGGCTGCTGCGCAAGATGATCTCGGTGGACCCGGTGGCGGGGCTCGGGGTGGAAAGTCTGTATCTGTTCCTGCCGGCGATCGGGTTCGCGCTGTGGAGCGAGAACGGACACGGCGGTGGTTTCTTCAGTGGCTGGGGTTGGCGCAACGATGCGCTGTTGATTTTCGGCGGTGCGGTGACGGCGTTGCCGTTGATCGGGTTTGCGTACGGGGTGAAGCGGATTCCGCTGTCGCTGGTGGGGATCCTGCAGTACATCGCGCCGAGCCTGGGACTGCTGTTGGGCGTGTTCTTCTTCCGCGAGCCGTTCGATACGGCCAAGGCGGTGGGCTTCGCTGCGATCTGGACCGGGCTGCTGTTGTTCATCGGCGACGGGGTGTGGCGGTCGCGGGCGGGTGGTGCGTTGAAGCGTTGAAGCGCTGAAGCGCTGAAAGCCTGAAAGCCTGAACGCCTGAAGGCGGGAGCCTTGGTTTGCTGGGCCGCCTGGCCAGGCGGGGTGTGGGTGGGTGCGCGGGACCCGCCGTGAACCCATCCATGGGGGCTCATATGCCGCCATCCATGGCGGCATATGGTCCCGCACACCCACCCACACCCCGCCTCCGACAGTGGGCTGGTGGCCAAGGTCAAAGCGACGGGCGGCTCGGCACTTCGGCGCCATTGCTGTCGCACCGGGCGTATTGATCTGGTGGAAGCAACGCCGGTTGAAGCGTGGGCATGACAGAGCGTAGCCAAGCAGGTCGAGCGAACTGGCGTGGAGTCTGTGAGGCAGAGCAAAGCAACGCTGAGCCGAACAAGCTGGGCGGATCAAAGTCGAGCAGATCAAAGTCGAGCAGATCAAAAGCCGCAGCCGGGTTGCCGCGTTTCCGTTGCGCACCAGCCCACTGTCAAAGGGGGGGCACGGGTGGGTTGGCGGGACCATATGCCGCCATGGATGGCGGCATATGAGCTTACATGGACGTACTTGCAGCGGGTCCCGACAACCCACCCGTGCCCGCCCAACCAGCATGACCGCAGAACTAAGCGCTGTTGCTTTACTGCTGTCGCGTCTCGACTCACAACTCCCGCAGTCTCGCGAGATCAAAAAAAAGACGGCGCCCGAAGGCGCCGTCTTACTTCCACTCAGCGGCTTGGAGAGAGTAAGCCGCAGATCAGAAAGGGATGATCAGGCGAACCCGATCAGAAACGCTGCTGGTACTTCATGTACATATAGCGGCCGATATCGAACCCACCGTAGTACGTGAAGCTGCTGTTCGGCTGGCTGTACATGATCGGACCCTGATGGTCGAACACATTGTTCACGCCCATCGAGACCGTGCCATTCCACGGCAGCACATAGCGCACCTGGATATCGTGGAAGGTGTTCGAACCCACCTTGTTGACGCCCTGGCGGCCCGTGTACGCCGAACTGAAGCCCGGATTGCTGCACTCGGTCGTGTACGCACAGTTCTCCTTCATGCTGGAGTAGTAACGCGCCGTCCAGCCGAGGCCGAAGTTGCCGTACTGATAATCCAGGTTGAAGTTAGAACGCACGCGGAAGTTGCCTTCCCAGCCCGTGTACTGACGTACCGGCGTGGTGTCGACGTTGTCGTTCTTGCGCTCCAGGTAATCCACGTAGGTGGTGTTCCAGGAGACCGCGAACTTGCCGATCGCCATTTCCGGCAGGCGGTAACGCACCGAGAGGTCATAGCCGGCGGTTTCCTGGTAGCCCGCGTTGAGCAGCGTGCGGTCCAGACCGTTGACCTGGCCGAGGGTGCGGCCGGACTTGGCACGGGTGAAGCGGTTGCATGCCGCATCCACGCCCAGCACATAGCACTGGTTGAGCATGTCCGTGGCCGACTCACCGACGATCACGTCGTTGATGCGGATCTTCCACCAGTCCAGGCTCAGGTCCAGGCCCGAGACGAACTCCGGGCTGTAGACCACGCCCACGGTCCAGGTCTTGGCGGTTTCCGGCTTCAGCGCGGCGTTGGAGCCCGAGCTGAAGTCGGTGCCACCCTGCTGGCCAGGTACCGTCGCAGCGGTGCCGTCAGCGGCGAGCTGGCGGAAGTTGGCCGGGACACCGTTGGCCAGGCAGCGCGCCAGGACCTGCGGGTTGTTGGCGGCTGCACCGAAGCTGGTGTCGCACGGATCGGTGTACGAGTCACGCGTGCTGGTGGTGCCGCCGTACAGATCTTCCACGGTCGGGGCACGGAAGCCGGTGCCGTAGGTGGCGCGCACCAGCAGGCTGTCGATCGGCTTCCACTTCAGGCCGAACTTGGTGTTCGTGGTCGAGCCGAAGTTGTTGTAGTCCGAGTAACGGCCAGCCATGTCCAGCGACAGCTCGCGCGCGAAGGCCATGTCGGCCAGCAGCGGAACCTGCAGTTCCAGGTAGACCTCGTTGAGCGAGTAATCGCCCTGGGTCGGCTGGCCGGTGGTGCCGGCGATCTGGCCCTTCTGGACCATCAGGTCCGGGGAGTAGCTGGCTTCTTCGCTGCGGTGCTCGACACCCAGTGCACCCAGGATGTCACCGGCCGGCAGGCTGAACAGCGAGCCGGAGATGTTCGCGCTGGCCACCTTGGTGGTGCTCTGCATCTTGTCGGTGAAGCGGGTGAACAGGAAGTCCTGCACGTCCTGGTTGCTCAGCGAGCCCGGGCCGGTGTAGCCCATCGGGGCCAGCGGGTTCCACGGGGTGCAGCCGGCGATCACGTTGCCGACGCTGCCGCAATGGGCGACGTTGTTGGCATCCAGGAACGACGGGCCAACCGACTGGTTCACGTTCGGCTGGTACATGCTGCCCGTGCCGATGCGCTCGCCTTCATTGCGGTTGTACATGTAGCTGACGTTCCAGTCCCAGTAACGCGAACCGGTTTCAAAGCTGCCTTCCAGGCCCAGGCTGGCGCGCTTGGTGGTCAGGTTGTTTTCGGTGCCGCGCGGCAGCTCTTCGGTACGGTGCGCGAAGGCAACGTCACGACCGAACGGGTTGAACGCGCTGTCCTTGGACAGCAGCGCACGCGAACCGGTGCTCTGGTACGGGTAGCCGGCCAGCTGCTTGCTGGACTCGCGCTCGCTGTACAGCGCATCGGCGACCAGGCGCAGGTCATCGGTGATCGAGAAGCCACCGTTGGCGAACACCGACTTGCGCTGCAGCCCGGTGACCAGGCTCATGTTGGTCTTGGTGTTGGCGTCGTTGGCCTTGTCGGCCGGCTTGAAATTGCCCAGCTGGGTCGGATCGCCGCCCGGGCCCACGCTGAGGTTCTTGCCATCCACGGTCGCGTAGCCCCACGGGGTCACGCCGCTCAGGCCGTCGCCGGTGTGGCGCGGGCCGTTCGGGTACGCGGTGAACTCACGCGCGCCGCCCAGGACCGGATCTTCGTCGGTGTATTCGCCACCCACGGTGACCCAGCCACGGTCGAAGGTCTTGCCGAAGGTCGCGCTGTAGGCGGTCTTCTGGCCGTCGCCTTCGCTGTACTGGCCGACGTAGGCGCTGACTTCGGCACCGTCGAAGTTCTTGCGGGTGATGATGTTGACCACGCCGGCGATGGCGTCCGAGCCGTACAGGGCCGAGGCACCGTCGGTCAGCACTTCCACGCGCTCCACGATCGAGGACGGGATCGAGGCCAGATCGGAGTAACCGCCGGCGCTGACGCCCATGCGGCGGCCGTCGATCAGCACCAGGCTGCGTTCCGGACCCAGGTTGCGCAGGCTCACGTACATGCCGCCGAAGTCGCGACCCGATTCCAGCGAGGAGGCACGGCTCATGCTCGGCGAACCGGCGGCGGTGACGTCCTGCAGGATGTCGGCGACGTTGACGTAGCCCTTCTTCTCGATCTCGGCGCGGTTCAGCGCGACGACCGGCTGGGCGGACTCGACGCTGGCCTGGCGGATGCGCGAGCCGGTGATCTCGATGCGATCCAGGTTGGTGGTGCCGTCATCGGCACTCTGTGCGAAGGCGGGGGCACTGCAGCTGGCGACAAGCGCGATGGCGATCGCGTTGCGCAGCGGATTGGTCTTCAAATACATCCGTGCGTTTCTCTTTCTCTGTAAAAACATTCGCCCGTTCGGGCAGCGTGGGGAACAACACACCACGACGTGGGGGGCGGGAGTCTAATGACTTTTCAAAATTTTTACTTTCATTTGAAAGCTTGAAAACAGCGATAAATGAACGATGGCTGACAAAACCACGCATTCAGACGAAACCTTTTTCACATCGTCGTGCCGCGCGCAGAAAAACGTGGCGCCGCGTTGGGCAGAGGCACCGATAGCGGCGCGGTGCGTGGCAACTTGAGGGCGTGCGACCGGGCGTCGCAGCGGGCATACAGGTACGCACGCCGGCGTGCGCGCCGCAATTAAACGTGCAGTGAATAGCGCACGCAAAAAAACAACCGCATGCTTGCGAATGCGGTTGCAGGATTGCTAATTGCGTGCGCGATCACGCGCACGCGCGTTGTTCAAACGTATCGCTCAGGTCTCGCGCAATGCCGTTGTGATCGGCAGACGGGCGGCACGCAGCGCCGGGAACAACCCACCGACCAGGCCGATGCCGAGCGCCCACTTCAAGCCTGTCCACAGCAACTGCGGGGAGACCTGGAACTGGAACACCACCTGGCTGAAGTTGTTGCCCAGGGTGGAGACGGTGTAGTTGTTGAACACCAGCCACGCCACCAGCCCGCCGAGCAGGCCGCCAAGCAGGGCCAGCAACATCGTCTCCAGCATCACCGCGGTCACCACCGGCACGCCGCGGAAACCGATCGCCCGCATCGTCGCGATCTCGCGGGCCCGCGTGGCCACGGCGGCATACATGGTGTTGAGCGCGCCGAACACCGCGCCGATCGCCATGATCGCGCCGATCACCGTGCCCAGGATGCTGATCAGCTTGCTGAGCCCGCCGGACTGCTTGCGGTAATAGTCCCGGGTGGTCTCCACGTCCAGCTTCAGGCGCGGGTCGGCCTCCATCGCCGCCTTGAACCGCGCAAAGCCCGCCGCCCCTTCGGTACGCACGTTGACCGACTGGTAGGCACTGCGGTTGTAGGTGGTGGACAACGTCTGCGTGTCCGACCACAGCTCCGACTCGTGCACATCGTTGGAGGCGAACACGCCTACCACCGTCCATTCCTGCTTGCCCAGCTGCAGGGTCTTGCCGATCTCCAGGCCCTCGAACTGCGCCTGGGCACCCTTGCCGACCACGATCTCGCGCAGGCCAGGCTTGAATTTACGCCCGGCAATGATGCGCACGTTGTCGCGTACCGCCCACGCCTGCTCGCCGACACCGCGGAACTGCACGTTGGTATCGCTGTGGTCGCTGCGCGAGAGCAGGCTGATCACCTGCGACAGCTCGGCGGAGATCAGCGGCTTGCCATCACTGCCGCGCGCCACGCCGGGCAGGTTTTCGATCAGCGGGACCTGGTCGCGCATGATCACCGAGTTGGTTTCCGCCTGCGAGCCGCCGCGCAGCACGATCGCCACGTCATCGCTGCCGCTGCGCTCCAGGGTGGCCTTGAAGCCATCGCCCATGGCCAGCATCGCCACCAGCACCCCGACCACGCCGGCGATGCCGACCACGATCACCGAGGAGGCGCCCCAGCGCTGCGGTAGGCTGGCGATACCGATGCGCGCCGCCGCCAGCGACAACCGGCCACTGCGGGTCAGCACCAGCCAGGCCGCCAGCAGCACGGCGAGCGCCAGTACCATCCACCACGGCAGCACGATCCACACCACCAGGGCGACCAGCAACGCCACCACCGTCAGTACGTTCCACATCCATTGCGTTTTCATGGTGGTCTCCTCAGCGCCCGGCCAGTGCATCGACGATCTTCAACCGCTGTGCGCGCAACGCCGGCAACAGCCCCACCACAACCCCGATCACCGCCATCAGGCACAGCGCCATCACCCACGTCTGCACCGGTACGCCGGGCAGGCTGATCATGCCTTGGCTGCTGGCACTGATCACCGGCATCACGATCGAGGCCAGGCCCATGCCGATCAGCCCGCCGAGCACGATCAACAGCACCGACTCGACCATCACCAGCACCAGCACGGTGCCGTCCTTGAAGCCCAGCGTCTTGAGGATCGCCAGCTCCGGGATGCGCTCACGCACGGCTTGGGCCATGGTGTTGCCGGTGAGCAGGACGAGGGTGAAGAACACTGCGGCCATGATGCCGGTGACGATCAGGCCGATATCGGCGAACTGCTTGGCGAAGGCCTGCGAGAACGAGGCCTCGGTCTGCGACTTGGTTTCGTGATCGGAGTTCAGCGACAGCGCATCGATCGCCTGGGCCACGCGTGAGGCATGGGCGGGGTTCTCCAGCTGCACGGTGTAGAAGCTGACCTGGTTCTTGATGTAGTCGTTGGATTCATCGAAGTAGCTCCAGTGCAGCATCAGCTGGTTTTCCGCACTGGCGTTGTTGCGGTCCTTGGCCCGGTAGATGCCGCTCAGCTCCAGCGGCCAGTCGTTGCTGCCCTTGCGCGGGAAGATCGTGGCCTGCATCGGAATGGTGTCGCCCACCTTCCAGCCGAAGCGTTTGGCCAGGGCTTCACCGACCAGCGCGCCGGTCCGGGTGTTCTTGAACGCCTCGGCCTGCTCGGGCGGCAGCTCGAACTCCGGGTACAGATCCATGTAGTTGTCCGAGACCGAGAAACTCGGGAAGAAGTTCTTCTGGTCCTGGTAGATGCCGCCGAACCACATCGCGTAGTTGACCTTGCGCACGCCCGGGGTGGCTTCGATGTCGCGCAGCAGCCGCAACGGCAGGCTTTGGGTGATCGACAGTTTGGAGGAGACCACCAGCCGCTTGGCGCCTTCAATGGTGTCGCCGCCGGAGTTGAACGCCACGCGGACCGAATCGAGCATGCCGAACAGCAGGAAGGCCGCCACCACCGACAGCAGCGTCAGCAGGGTGCGGGTCTTGCTGCGGAACAGCTGTGCCCAGACCAGCGAGAGATATTTCATCGCCGCATCCTCCGTCAGTGGGCCGCTGGCACGCCGGCCAGTTCGCCCTTGTCCAGGTGCACCGTGTGGGTGGCGTACTCGGCGGCCTTGGGATCATGGGTGACCATGATGATGGTCTTGCCGTGTTCGCGGTTGAGCTGCTGCAGCAGCCCCAGGATCTCCTCGGCGGACTGGCGGTCCAGATCGCCGGTGGGTTCATCGCAGATCAGGAAGGTGGGGTCGGAGACGATCGCGCGGGCGATCGCCACGCGCTGCTGCTGGCCACCGGAGAGCTCATTCGGGCGGTGGCTGCGGCGGTCGGCCAGGCCGACCAGGGTCAGCGCGATCTCGGCATTGCGCTTGCGCTGCGCGGCGCCCAGGTGGGTGAGCAGCAGCGGCAGCTCCACATTCTTCTGCGCGGTCAGCATCGGCATCAGGTTGTAGAACTGGAACACGAAGCCGACGTGGTGGCTGCGCCAGGTGGAGAGCTGGCCACCGCTCATGCGGTCGATGCGCTCGCCTTCGATCTCGATCTCACCGCCGGTGGGCGTGTCCAACCCGCCGATCAGGTTCAGCAGGGTCGTCTTGCCCGAGCCGGACGGGCCCATCAGCGCGACGAAATCGCCGGCCTGGATGTCCAGATCAATGCCGTGCAGCACCTGCACTTTCTCGGCGCCGCGCTGGTAGGTCTTGGTGATGTTGCGGAGCGAAACCAGGGTGGACATGGGTGGTTCTCCGTGGATCGGAAAGGAAGGCGTACGGCGTGTCCGGGAAAGTTTCCGGACGCCACGGTGACGGGCAGCCGCCACCGTGCGCGCCGTGAGGGCACGAGGGAATCGCACTTGCCGCGAGCGTGAAAGCGGCTCGCGTACCGCATGGGCGCAGGCCGGTGGCGCAATGGCCACGCAGCCGGTTGTCCGTCAGGGGGCTTCGGTGACCTTGCTGCCGTCGTGCAGCTCGGCCGGTGGGGTGGTCACCACGACGTCGCCGGCACTCAGGCCCTGGGTGACCTGGCGGTCGTTGTTGAGCGTGGTGCCCACGGTGATCGCCCGCTGTTCCACCCGCGCATCGTTTTTGACCACGAAGGCGACCGTCTTCTGATCGCGCTCCACGATCGCCGAGGCCGGCACGCGCACGCCCTGTGGCTTGGCGGCCTCGGCAGGTCGGGCGCTTTCCAGGAAGCTGACCCGCACACCCATTTCCGGCACGATGCGCGGGTCTTTGGTCTTCAGCGCCACGCGCACTTTCACGGTGGCCTTGCCGCGGTCGGCGGTGGGAATGATCGCGATCACCTCGGCCGGAATCTTCCAGTCCGGGTAGGCATTGAGGGTGGCTTCGACCGGCATCTTCGGCTGCACGCGGCCGATGAAGGATTCGCCGACCTCGACTTCGATCTCCAGCGAATCCATGTCCACGATGGTGCCGATGCCGGTCCGGGTGAAACCGCCGCCGGCCGACAGCGGCGAGACGATCTCGCCCGGCTGTGCGGCCTTGGCGGTGACCACGCCGGAGAACGGCGCACGCACGATGTTGTTGTCCACGCCGAGATCGGCGATTGCCAGCGAATCGCTGGCCACGGTGGTGTTGCGCTGGGCGGTCCTGAGCTGGGCGCGCAGGTTGTCGCGCTGGGCGATGGCCAGGTCGTACTGCGAGCGCGAGACCAGTTGCTGGCCGACCAGTGCCTGCAGGCGACCGGCTTCGGCATCGGCCTGGGCCACCTGTGCCTGCAGACCGGCCAGCTGGCTGCGCGCGGCCTCGAGCTGGGAGGCCGACAGGCTGCGCTGGGCATTGGCGTCGATCGGGTCGAGCGTGGCCATCACCTGGCCTTCTTCCACGCGCATGCCTTCCTCGATCATCACCTCGCGGACCTTGCCGGTGATCTTGGCCGAGACCGTGGCCATGCGCCGGGCGACGACGTAGCCGCTGGCGTCGAGCACCGAGCTGCTGGCACCGCCCTGCTGGATCGCCACGACGGGCGCGGTGGTCACCGCGATGGGGCGCTCGCGGCCGAACACGAACCAGGCCAGGCCAGCCAACACAATGAAAAGGACGATCGCCAGCACGATCCAGCGGCCACGTCGCGAGGGCGACGGAGGCGGCGAACCGGCCTTGCGGTCGATGCGGAGTTCCTTGAGCAGTTCAGCGGATGCGTTCATCGTGAGTCTGGACGGGGAATCGGGCCGAGTGTGACCGCATCGGCGGCCGAGGGGCAAACCGGCACGGTGGCCGGGATGGGGGACAGCATGCCCGGCGGTCGGGCGCGGCGGCAGTGACAGCTGTCACCTGCATGGGCTGACGACGGCCACTGGGGCCGGGCCGCCCCGGGGCCGAAGCTGTGGGTGTCTTCTCCGGGAATCGGTCATGCCCACCTCCACCATGTCACCCCTGGCCTGCCTGCACGAGGCCCAGATTCACTACGGCAGCGTTGTCGCCCTGCAGGACGTGAGTTTCTCGTTGCACCGCGGTGAAGTACTGGCCCTGCTCGGCCGCAATGGCGCCGGTAAGAGCACCGCCATTTCGCTGCTGCTGGGCCTGCGCCGCGCCGATGCGGGTCGGGTCGAACTGCTCGGCGGCGACCCGCAGGACCGCGACCGTCGTGGCGGCATCGGGATGATGCTGCAGGCCACCGCGTTGCCACCGGTGCTGCAGGTGCGTGAGCTGATCGATATGGCGCGCACCTGCTACGTCGATCCGCGTTCGCTCGAGGACTGTCTTGCGCTGGCCGGGCTGACCGACCTGGCCCGTCGCCGCTATGGTCAGCTGTCCGGTGGTCAGCAACGCCGCGTGCAGTTCGCCATCGCGATCTGTGGCCGGCCGCAGCTGCTGTTCCTCGATGAGCCGACTACCGGCCTGGACATCCAGGCGCGGCAGCAGCTCTGGCAGGCGATCCGGCAACTGGCGGCCGAAGGTTGCGGCGTCCTGCTCACCACCCACTATCTGGAGGAAGCCGAAGCGCTCGCCCAGCGCGTGGTGGTCATCGAACAGGGCCGGGTGCTGGCCGATGGTCCGCTGGCGCAGTTCCGCCAGCAACTGGCGCCGCGTCGCATCCGCTGCCGCAGCTCGCTGGAGGTGGAGGCGCTGAAGACTTGGCCGGGCGTGCGCGAAGTGGTCCGCGATGGCCTTCGCCTGCAACTGCTGGCCGAACCGGCCGAGCCAGTGGTCGCGCGCCTGCTCGCCGAAGATCCGCAGCTGCAGGAGCTGGAAGTGCATGGCGGCGGGCTGGCCGACGCCTTCGTCGAACTGACCCGGGAGGCCGCATGAACGCCGTTAGTGAATCCGTCGCTGCGGTCCCTGCGCGTGCGCGGGCGTGGCCGATCTACCGGGCCGAAATACGCTGCGAACTGCGCCGTGCCTGGCGCTACCCGGGCTTCGTGCTGCCATCACTGTTGTTCCCGGTGCTGTTCTACTCGCTGTTTGGCGTGCTGCTCGGCCGCGGCCAGGCCTCGATCTATCTGCTGGCCACTTACTGCGTGTTCGGTGCGATGGCGCCGGCGCTGTTCAGCTTCGGGGTCCAGTTGGCGCTGGATCGCGAAGGCGGACTGCTGACACTCAAGCGCGCACTGCCGATGCCGCCGATGGCGCCCCTGCTCGCACGCCTGCTGATGGCCGTGCTGTTCGCGGTGCTGGTGGCGCTGCTGCTCATTGCGGTGGCGATCGGTGCCGGTGTGTCGGTTACCCCCGGGGCGGCACTTCATCTACTGACGGTGGCGGCATTCGCTGCGCTGCCGCTGGGTGCGATCGGCCTGCTGATCGGCAGCCATGTCAGTGCCAACGCGGCCCCGGCGGTGGTCAACCTGGTCTATCTGCCGCTGGCCCTGCTGTCCGGGCTGTGGCTGCCGCTGTCGATGCTTCCATCGCTGTTCAGCGCCATGGCGCCGGTTTGGCCGACCTGGCATCTGGCCCAGCTGGCATTGCCGGCGGTCGGTCAGCCGGCGCAGGGCAGTGCCTGGGTCCACGTGGCCGTACTGCTCTGCATTACCGTAATGGCGCTTGGGCTGGCACGGCGCCGCCTGCGGCGCATCGGCTGAAGTGGCATGATCGCGCCTGTTCGTTCTGCCTTGGAATCGTCCGTGTCCTTCAGTCGGCTCGCCTCCCTGCTGCGCCCCGCGCCGGATTCGGCCGTGGCCGAGAACCTGCGGCGCGGCAAATCGCCGTGGGTGGATGCGATCCACCTGCTGTGGACGCTGTGGGTGTTCCTGACGCCGTTGTTCGGCGGTGGCTACACCTGGCGCTGGGCCGCGCTGACGCTGCTGACCTATCCGGTGTTCCTCGTGCTGTACGCCGGGGTGCTGCTGGCACCGCGCTGCCACGCGCCGCGCTACGCGCTCTCAATGGTGATGCTGGGGCTGGTGCCCCTGGCGTGGTACCCCTCAGCGGTGAGCTACTTCATCTTCGGCTGCGTCACCCTGCGCGTCTCGCGCCGCAGCGGCTATGGGCGCTACCTGCTGCAACTGGCCGGGTTGAACGCGCTGTTCGTGGTGGTGGGCTTGCTGGCCCACTACCCGTGGCAGGCGCTGATCTGGATCCCGAGCATGGCGATGATCATCAGCCTGGTGGTCAATTTCGAAACCGCCAATCATGAAAAGGATGCGGCGCTGCAGCTGTCCCAGGACGAGGTGCGTCGGCTGGCGGCGACCGCCGAACGCGAGCGCATCGGCCGCGATCTGCACGATCTGCTGGGTCATACGCTGTCCTTGATCACCTTGAAGCTGGAGCTCTCGCGCAAGCTGGCCGACCGCGATCCGGACGGCTCGCGCCGCGAAGTGGCCGAGGCCGAAACAATCGCGCGCCAAGCGCTGGCCGAAGTGCGCAGCGCGGTCACCGGCATCCGCGCCAGCGATCTGGCCGCCGAGCTGGCCTCGGCCCGCTTGCTGCTGGAGTACCAGCATGTGCATCTGCACTACGCACCGCCGCCGCCCATGCCGGTCGATACGGAGCGTGCGCTGTCGCTGGTGCTGCGCGAAGCGGTGACCAATGTCGCCCGCCATGCACAGGCGCGGCAGGCCTGGGTCACCTTCGAGCAGGACGGGCGCAGTCTGCTGATGCAGATCCGCGATGACGGGCGTGGCGGTGCCCACGTGGATGGCAATGGCCTGACCGGCATGCGCGAACGCGTTGCTGCCCTGCGCGGCACCCTGGTGCTGCAGTCGGCAAAAGGGGAGGGCACCTGCGTGACGGTCCGCGTCAGCTTGCCGGCCGCGACCACGGCGGTGGTGGCGCCGGTGGCAGTGCCGACCGCGCCGTCGCTGCCGGCCGGGGGCGCATCATGATCCGCATCGTGCTCGCCGAAGACCAGGCGATGGTGCGCGGCGCGCTGTCAGCGCTGCTCGGGCTGGAGCCGGACATCGAAGTGCTGGGCAGCGCCGCCGATGGCGAGGCCGCATGGCGGATGCTGCAGCAGCTCAAGCCGGACATCCTGGTCACCGATATTGAAATGCCCGGCCTGTCCGGGCTGGAGCTGGCCCAGCGGATCGCCCGCCAGGGCCTGCCGATCAAGGTGGTGATCGTCACCACGTTCGCGCGGTCGGGTTTCCTGCGCCGTGCGCTGGATGCCGGCGTCTGCGGCTATCTGCTCAAGGATGCGCCGGCCGAACGCCTGGCCGATGCGCTGCGCCAGGTGCAGCACGGCGGCCGTGCGATCGACCCGCAACTGGCGCTGGATGCCTGGTCGCAGGCCGACCCGCTCAACGACCGCGAACGCCAGGTGCTGCGCCTGTCCGGCGATGGGCGCTCGGCCACCGAGATCGCCACCCAGCTCGGCCTCTCGCACGGCACCGTACGCAATTACCTGTCCGAGTGCATCGGCAAGCTCGGCGTGGCCAACCGCATCGAAGCGTACCGGCTGGCACGGCAGAAGGGCTGGTTGTAACCGCCGCCTCCACCGGCCAGTCGTCGGTGGCTACCGGCGCTCGGTATCGCGGGGGGAAGGGCGCCCCGGTCCCTTCGCCATCGCCTGGAACACGCCATCGCGGCGCACCCACAGGTGGAACAGCGCGGCCGACAGGTGCATGACCACCGTGGCGAACAGCACATACGCCAGCAGGCTGTGGGCATTGCGCAGCGCTGCATACAGCGCCGGATCGTGCGGCAGGATCGCCGGCAGGTGCACGCCGGCCCCCATCACGATCGGATAGCCACCGGCCGACAACATGGCCCAGCCGATCAGCGGCATCGCCAGCATCAGCCCGTACAGCACCCAGTGCGAGGCATGTGCGGCGAGCGCCTGCCAGGCCGGCAGATCGGCCGGCAGCGGCGGCGGACGGTGGCGCAGGCGGTTGTACAGCCGCACCAGCACCAGCAGCAGGATCGCGATGCCCAGCGGCCGATGCAGGTCGATCAGCAGCGGCCGCCAGTGCAGCGAGGCGACCATGGTCACGCCCACGAACAGCATGGTCAGGATCATCGCGGCCATCAGCCAGTGCAGGATGCGGGCGAGGAGATTGAAATGGCCGGCATCACGGTTCATCGCGCACCTTCCTTGCCCGTGGCGGCGGGCGCTTTGCCGCTGGCGATTTCGCGCTCGCGACGATTGAACGATTGCGAGTACACCGCCGAGCGTGCCGCCAGGATCGGATCCTCCGTGCCGGCCACGCCGCTGGGCAGAATCAGCGGATCATAGTTCAGATCGCGGCAGGCGCCGGTGGCCTGCGGTTGCATGCTGCTCAGGGTCAGCGTGCCGGCCTTCACCTGGCGGCGGTCCTCCGGCCAGACCTGCGAGGGGTCATTGATCGGGTCGCCGTCGTTGGCGATGGTCACCCACATGTCCCAGCGCACCGGGCCCTGCGCCAGGCGCTGTGCGAACTCCTCGCTGAGGAAATCGTCGTCGGACTGCGCGCGCTGCTCCGGCGTCATGTCTTCGAACGGCGCCTGCGGCCGCATGCTCCAGCGCACGAAACGGTGGCTGCCATCGGCGGCGGTGAAGCGGAAACTGTTGACGCCGTTGTAGGCGGTGTTGGCCCAGCTGTTCGACCATGGGGCGGTCTTGGCCCACTGCTGGAAGGCACGTGCGGACGGGTACTTTTCCAGCACGGCGGCCATCTTCGCCGGGTCCGGTTTACCGGTGGCCGGGTCAGGGATGCCGGCGCGGGTCTGCTCCAGGAAGGCCTCGGCGGTGGGCACTGCGAAGAACGGGAAGCTGTTCATCGCCATGCGCCATTCCTGGCCGTCGTCACTGACCAGCTGCAGCGCCATGCTGCGCACGCGGGCCTTGTTGTCGGCGCCGTGCGGGTCGCCGCCGCCGATCGAGAGGCGGCCCAATACCGGGACCTGGCGCTGCCGGAACACGCGTGCCGAACTCAGCGCCGCGCCTTCCGGCGTGCCCTGGAACACACCGCTGACGCAGACACCCTTGGTATGCGCGCGGCGGAAGCCGGGCTGCGGCGGACCAGTCGCCTCGATGGCATCGGTGAAGGTCTGCGCGGTGACCCGGTCGCGACCGATCCAGCCGGCCAGCCAGGCAAAGGCCAGCACCAGGCTGCCGGCGATCAGGGCGATCAGCGCGATCCACAACAGCGGTGAGGGAGGGCGTGATCCGCCCGGTTCGCGACCAGCGCGGGTATAGCCGAAGAGCGACATGTCCGGGTTCCTGCCTTCACGATGCGTGTGGGTGGGCGACAGCGGGCATCGTCGCAGAACGCGGCGCAAGCCGATATTCACATTTTCGACAACTCTTCAAAAACGACGATCCCCGCCGCAGCGGGGATCGTCGGGTTCGGCGTATGCCGGGCGCAGCCTCAGGCGTAGCGCGCCTTGAGCATCGCCCACGCCGAACGCAGCGCCAGCGCTTCGCCACCGGCCGGGCGGCCCGGGCGTTCGCCGTCGTTCCAGGCGTACACATCCAGGTGTGCCCAGGTCTGGCCTTCGGCGATGAAGCGCTCCAGGTACAGCGCTGCGGTGACCGAGCCGGCCATGCGCGACCCGGCGTTGGCCAGATCGGCGATGTTGCTGTGCAGGTAGCGCAGGTACGGGCGCCACAGCGGCATGCGCCAGACCGGATCGCGCACCGATTCACCGGCCTGCAGCCACTGCTGGGCCAGGGTGTCGTCGTTGCTGAAGAGCGCCGGCAGGTCCGGGCCGAGCGCGATGCGGGCCGCGCCGGTCAGGGTGGCGAAGTCGAGCACGATCTCCGGCTGCTGCTCGCTGGCATAAGTCAGCGCATCGGCGAGGATCACGCGGCCTTCGGCATCGGTGTTGTCGATCTCGATGCTCAGGCCCTTGCGGGTGGCGATGACTTCGCCCGGGCGGAACGCATCGGGGCCGATCGCGTTTTCCACCGCCGGGATCAGCAGGGTCAGCTGCACCGGCAGTTGCTGGGCCATGATCAGCCCGGCCAGGCCGAGCGCGTGCGCGGCGCCGCCCATGTCCTTCTTCATGTTGCGCATGCCATCGCCCGGCTTGATGTCCAGCCCGCCGGTATCGAAGCACACGCCCTTGCCGACCAGCGCCACGTGCGGCTGGCCCGCATTGCCCCAGCGCAGCACGATCAGGCGCGGGGCCCGATGCGAGGCGCGGCCCACCGCGTGGATGGACGGGAAGTTCTGCTCCAGCAGCGCATCGCCGGTGATCACCTCGATCTGCGCGCCATGGGCGCTGGCCAGTTCGCGCGCGGCGTCTTCAAGCTGCTGCGGACCCATGTCTTCCGTCGGGGTGTTGACCCAGTCGCGCACGCGCAGGCTGGCGGCGATCACGTCGCGCACTTCGGCCGAGGGCGTGGCGGCCAGCTGGGCCGGTGCACGATTTGGTTTGCGATAGCGCGCGAAGCGGTAGCTGCCCAGACCCCAGCCCAGCTGCAGCAGGGTCTCGATTTCCGGTGCCAGTGCATCGGCCAGCGTCCAGACGGTGCCTTCCGGCAGCGCGAACGGCGCATGTGCGTAGCTGTACGCATCGCCCGGGTCACCCACGCCGATGATCGCGCCGGCCAGGCCGTGCTCGCCCGGCAGCAGTACCACGCTGCCACCGCTGCCGTTGAAGCGCTGCGCATCCAGCCACGCGCCCAGCGCGTCGGACTGCTGTGCGCGCCAGCCGGTGTACTGCTCGCGGGTCATGACGTGCAGCGGCAGTGCGTTGCTCGTTTCGGAAGTGAAACCGTTGATCTGGGACATGGGACTCGAAGGCTCCTTGGGCGGCGGCTTACGCGTGCTGGGCGGATGCGTTCGCATCCAGCCAGTCGGCCAGCCCGGTCAGGGTGTCGAACTGCAGATCGGGCTGCAGTGAAGGATGGTTCCAGGCGTGCTCTTCGCGGTTGATCCAGCAGCCGCGCAGGCCCGCCTGCATCGCACCGACCACGTCCATCTCGGCGTGGTCGCCCACATGCAGTACCTGGGCGGGGGCGACGCCGAGACGCTCGCAGGCGGCGTGGAAGATGCTGGCGGCCGGCTTGGCCGCGCCGTGCTCGCGCGAGCCGAGCTGGAAGGTGAAGTGGTGGGACACGCCGATCCGCTGCAGGTCGGCATTGCCGTTGCTGAGCGCGGCCACGGGCACGCGCGCGGCGATCCGGGCCAGCGCGTCCATCGCATCCGGATAGAACTCGACCTGGTTGCGCGCGGCATAGAACGCCTCGTACGCCGGTTCCAGCAGGGTCGGGTCGGCGCCGCTTTTCTCCAGCGCCTCGCTCAGCGTCAACCGGCGCAGTGCGCTGAGGTCGTAGTGCAGGTGCGGATTGTCATGGAAGGAGCGCTCGCGCAGTTCGCGCATCGCCGCCACCGGGTACATCGCGGCGGTGGCGGGGCTGTGCTGGAGCATCCACTCGTACAACACCTGGTCGATGCGGGCGCCGATGGGGGCGAACGGCCACAGGGTGTCGTCGAGGTCGAGGGTGATGGCTTGGACGGGGAAATTCACCCTGCCATTCTACGCCTGCGCGCGCGGGCTTTCATCGCGCGCGCAGGCAGCGCAGGCGCAGGTCCTTCAGCGCAGGTCGTAGGAACAGCCGATGGATGCCTGCCCGTCCTGCTGCCGCACGTTCAGGTCATGTCGACCGACCTCCAGGGTGTAGTCGCCGGCCACGTTGTCCCGCATCTTCGCCAGCGCGGCGATCTGCTCGACACTGGCCGTGCTGAAGTACGCGGTGTAACTGTCGACACCATCCTCGCCGCTGGCGCCGTCGTACAGGTACAGGCGGTTCACCGGCTGGCCCAGCACGAGCAGCGGCGTGGTCAGCGCATACTCGCCATCGGTCAGTTCGCCGTACGCCTGCAGCTCGGTCGGCTTGAGCACCTTCGCCAGTGCGGCGAACTGTGCAGGCGTCAGGTGGCGCTTGCAGGTGACCGCCTCGACCAGCTGGCGGCTGGCCACCTCTGCGCTGGGTGGGGTGGCGGCGAACGTCTGCGCGGCGAGGGCGACAAGGCCGGCGAGAACAAGACAGCGGGCAGCGAGGGAAGACATCAGTGTCGGGATCCATCCGAAAAAGTGCCGGTATTCTGGCAGCACCGGGGATTGCGCGGCCAGCCATGCCTCCGCCCGAACCGATGACTCCAGCCGCTTATTCCAGCAGCTTGGCCCAGCCCTGGGTGCCATCCAGCCGCGCCAGCACCAGCTTGATGCAGACCAGCAGCGGCACCGCCAGCAACAGGCCGATCATGCCCCACAGCCAGCCGAACACCATCAGCGCCAGGATCAGGATCAGCGGTGAGATCGCCATCCGGCGGCCGAGCACGATGGGCGTGACCACCTGGCCCTCCACGGTATGCAGGGCCAGATAGCACGCGGCCGGCAGCAGCGCCTGGAACGGATCGCTGAACTCCACGAAGCCCATCAGCAGCATCAGCGCCACGCCGATCAGCGGCCCCACATAGGGCGCGAAGTTCAGCAGCGCCGCCACGGTGCCCCACAGCAGCGCCTCCTGCAGCGAGATGCCGAGCAGCAGCAGGATGCCGGAGAACACCAGGCCGACCAGCGTGTTGATCACGGTGATGGTCAGTACATAACGGGAGACCTCGCGCTCGATCGAACGCAGGATGTCGGTGGTGAAGCGTTGCTGCTGGCGGCTGGGGAACAGCGCGATGGCATGTTTCTGCAGGCTCTGCCCGTAGATCATGAAGAACAGGGTCAACAGCACCACCGCCAGCACCGAGGCGGCCAGCCGGGGTGCCCGGGTCAGCACCTTGTAGGGATCATCGAGCTGGGTGCGCACGATCTGCACCCGGCGGCTGCCTTCGCCACCGGCCACGCGCGCGAAGTTCTCGGCGGCCTGGTTGGCCTGCTGCACCGGCTTGGTCAGGTTCTGCACCTGGCGGGCGACCTTGCGCAACTGCTGCGGTGCTTCCTGGGCCCACTCCATCGCCGGGCCGACCAGCTGCACGCCCAGCGCGGCGGCGCCGCTCAGGCCAATGCCGAGCACCAGCACCGCGCCGAGGAACCGGGGGATCCAGATCTTCTGCAGCACCCGCAGGATCGGGTTGCCGACCAGGGCGAAGAACATCGCCAGCAGGATCGGCAGCACCACGTCCTGTGCCGCCCACAAGGTGAACGCGACCGCCAACGTGGCCAGGATCACCAGCGACATCGGGGCGCGGGGGCGCGGCGGGGAGGGTGCGACGGCGGCTTCAGCGGAAGGGGGAACCGGAACGCTCATGCAGGTCGCACACTGGAAAGGAGCGCCATTATTGGGCAAGCCGGGTGCGCGTGGCGTGTGGGGTGCGTGCAGACGAAGAAAGGCCCCGCAGCAGATGCCGCAGGGCCTTCGGTTGCTGCGGCCGAGCGCGGTGCGATCAGCGTTCGGACAGGTCCGTGGCCGCTTCAGCCGGTTGCGGCTGATACGGCGAGGCCGGGTCGGCACGCCGTTCCGGGCTGAGCCGTGGCGCTGCGGGTGCGGCAGCGGCAGCGGGCTGACGCGGTACCTCATCGGCCGCGTCATCTACCTTGTCCGCGGCCTGCTCAGCGGTATCAGCCGCTTCGCTGGCCTGCATCGAGGCGAACGCGGCCTGGGTGCTGGCCACCAGATTGGACACCGAGCCGATCATCTGCAGCCAACGGGCGCCCTGCACTTTCGCACCAAGACCGGTCGGTTCCAGCTTGCCGGCCAGGAAGCCGCCGGCCAGGCCCACCGTGATGATGCGCATGGGTGTCCACCCGGAGCGCCAGACGGTACTCAGGGTGAACCAGCTGCTGCGGGTTTTCTCGACCCGCACCGCCACCACCAGCTCGGCACGCTGGACGCGTTGCCGCAAGGCTTCGAAGTTCATCGCTTCACCCCCGTGGTGTCCACGTCGGCATCGGGATCTTCATCGCTGGGTTCGTCATACAGGCCCAGCCGCGACAACTGGCGGCGAGTGGCATGCATGCCGGTATGGCGGAAGAAGAACGACACGCGCCACATGGCGTAACCGGTGACCAGCAGGCTGACGATCGAGGTGATCAGCAGCGAATGGAACCAGGACAGGCCCCACCGCTGCATCAGGGCGATCAACGTGCCGGCCAGCAACAGCCAGGCCGACGCGCCGAACACGATCGCCACGCCGGCCCAGGCCAGCGCCCGGCCAAACGCACTGCGGGCCAGTGCGAAATCGGCCGAGGCCAAACGTCGCAGGGAGCGCAGCGTGTGCTTGGCCGAATCCACCGTCTCACGGCCGGCCTCACCGACCTGGCGGATGCTTTCGTCCAGGCGTGGTGCTTTTTCACCGCCGTCCGGTGGCGGGGTATCCGCGCCACCGGTGGCGGTCGACTGGGCTTGATCGCTCACGCCGCTGCTTACTTGTCGCCGCCGCTGCGGGCCAGCTTGGCGATGATCCAGCCCGCCGCGAAGGCGACGCCGAAGGAGGCCAGCGGACGCTCACGAATCAGTTCAGCGGCGCTGTCGACCAGGTCCTTGCCCTTGTCCATCAGTGCATCGACCTGTTCCTTGGCAGCAGCGCCACCGAACTCGGCCGCGGCCAGGCCGGAGAGCGCGGTATCGGACAGTTCGGCCTTGACGTTGGCCTTGCCGATGCGCAGCTCGTCACCGGCAGCACCGGTGGCGCCCTTGATGGCACCGCCGGCAGCGGTGGCCGCCGACTTCAGGTGCGAGCCGGCTTCGCCCAGGTGTTCCTTCAGGTTCTCAGTATTGGTGGGGCTCATCGTGTATCTCCTGCTATGCGATGGGGAAGGTGACCGCGGACGATCCGACGGCAACGAACACAAGGTAATAGCACCGGCCGGGTGTAAGCCACGTTACGGCTGTCGCCGCGTTCAGCGCATCACCAGCTGACCACCGCCGTTTCCACGGAGGATCCGCAGCACCAACTGGGCCGGACGCTGCTGGAAGTTGGCGCGCCAGCTGGCGAGGTCGGCAAACTCACCTGCCGTTGCCGCGGTGATCACGTCACCCTGCGCGAGTCCGGAGGCTGCCGCGCGGCTGCCGCGTTTGACGTCACTGACCAATACCCCGCTGACGCCCGCCTGGCGCAGCGACTCGGGCAGGTCCACGAAGGTGGCCCCGCCCAGGCGCGGATCGAGCGACTCGCCGGTGACCGCGCGTGCCTGCTCCTTCAGTGTGGCCTTGATCTGCAGCGGCTTGCCTTCGCGGCGCACGTCCAGGGTCAGCGTGCTGCCAACCGGCTGCAGGCCTTCCACGTTGTGCAGCGCCTGCGCGCTGTCCACGCGCTGGCCGTTGGCCGACACCACCACGTCGCCCGGCTTGAGGCCGGCGGCCGCGGCACCGGAACCGGCCAGCACGCGGGTCACCAGCGCGCCGCGCGTCTCGGTCAGGCCCAGGCCCTGCGCGATCTGCTGGGTCAGGTTCTGCGCCTCGATGCCGAGCGTGCCACGCACCACCACCCCGTGTTTGACCAGCTGGTCGACCACGTCGCGCGCCAGGTTGGAGGGAATCGCCAGGCCCAGGCCGATGTTGCCGGCCATGCTGCCCTGCGGGTTGAAACTGGCGGTATTGATGCCGACCAATTGTCCCTGCAGGTTGACCAGCGCGCCGCCGGAATTGCCGGGGTTGATCGAGGCATCGGTCTGGATGAAGTTCTGGTAGCCCAGCCCGCGGATGCCGCTGCGGCCCACCGCCGAGACGATGCCGGAGGTGACCGTCTGGCTGAAACCGAACGGGTTGCCGATCGCCACCACGAAGTCGCCGACGCGCAGCTGCGCGCTGTCGCCGAGCTTGATCTCGGTCAGGTTGCCGGTCGGAATGCGGATCAACGCGACATCGGTATCGGCATCAGAGCCGATGAATTCAGCCTTGACCGTGCGCCCATCGGCCAGGGTCACCTGCACGTCGTCGGCGTTGTCGATGACATGGTGGTTGGTCAGCACCAGGCCCTCGGCGGCATCGATGATCACCCCCGAACCCAGCGATTCGTTGATGCGTTCCTGCGGCACTTCCGGGAACAGCCGGCGGAAGAAGGGGTCATTGAAGTAGGGGTTGCGCACGCGCACCACCTGCTTGGTGTTGACGCTGACCACTGCCGGCATCACCCGTTCCAGCATCGGTGCCAGCGATGGCACCGCCTGCCCGGCGACTGCGGCGGGCAGCGCGGCCGTGGTCGGGATCGTGTACGCGGCCGGCGCTGCCTCGGCCCGGTTGTCCAAGTGCGCGTTGATGGCCGTGGCGGTGAACCCGCCGAAGGCGGCGGCGAGGGCGAGCGTGAGCAGGGTCGGGAGCGGTCGCATGGTCCGGCGGTTCCGTGTCGGAGGGGACGGGGCAGGGGAAAACACGTATACGGTAATTCAACCTGAATGAGTGTGTCCGCACTCGGCTAAACCCCGGATGAAATTCATTGTCGGCTGAGGTCCCGATGGGCGGCAGGCCGCCGCGGGCGGCGGCGGCGAACGGCGGCGGTGGTCGGCTTCAATGCCGGTGCGTGGCGACGCCCGCAGCATGGGCAGACTGCATCCGCACACGCGTCCATCGGCTGCGACCGCGTCATCCAAACCAGCGCAAATGCGCGGTGCGGAGGCAGGGAATGGATCAAGTACGACGATCCATCATCGGATCGCTGGACGCGCCGGCCATGCGCATCCAGACACATCGCGCGTGCCAGGCGTTGGAACGCCGATGCTGTTTTCAAGGGGTTTCGTGCACGCAGGCGGTACGTTGCTTGCTGCCGCCGATGAGGGTGCTACTGTCGGCTTGGCACGTGCATCGCATCAAGACCGTTCCACGATGGACCGCGCCGGTATAGCATCGCCAGCGATTTGACTAACCAGGCCCCTCAGGAGGCACTCAATGAGCAACGGTAATGGTGTGACCACGGTTCTCTCGCAGACCGTCGAAGATGCAAAAGAAACCGCCACCAACGTCGGCGAGACCATCGCACACGTTGCGGAAGATGCAGTCGCTTCGGTGAAGAAGACCGCCAAGCGCGCACGCAAGGCTGCCACCACCCAGGTCGCCAAGGTCAAGAAGGCCGTGACCAAGGTCGAGAAGACCGTCGCCAAGAAGGCTGACAAGGCGGCCAAGTCGGTCGGCAAGACCCTGGCCACCGCCAAGCAGAAGCTGGAAGCGGCCAAGAAGAACGCCAAGGCCGAGGCCACCGCGATCAAGAAGCAGGTCGCCAAGAAGAAGGCCGCCGCTGAAAAGGCCGTGACCAAGACCACCAAGGCTGCCGGCAAGAAGGCCACAACCGCCAAGAAGGCCGTGACCAAGAAGGCTGCTGCTGCCAAGAAGACCGTGACCAAGAAGGTCGCCACCGCCAAGAAGGCTGTCGCCAAGAAGACCGCGACCGCCAAGAAGGCCGTGACCAAGAAGACCGCCGCCGCCAAGAAGACCGTCGGCAAGAAGGTCGCCGCTGCCAAGACCACTGTTGCCAAGAAGTCGGCGACTGCCAAGAAGGCCGTGACCAAGAAGACCGCAGCGGCCAAGAAGGTTGCCGGCAAGAAGACCGCCGTCGCCAAGAAGACCGTCGGCAAGAAGGTCGCCACCGCCAAGAAGGCCGTTGCCAAGAAGTCGGCGACCGCCAAGAAGGCCGTGACCCGGAAGACCGCGACCGCCAAGAAGGTGGCAGGCAAGAAGACCGCCGTCGCCCGCACGTCGGTCGGCAAGAAGGTCGCCACCGCCAAGAAGGCCGTGACCAAGAAGACCGCAGCGGTCAAGAAGACCGTCGGCAAGAAGGTCGCTACCGCCAAGAAGGCTGTGGCCAAGAAGGCCCCGGCGAAGAAGGCTCCGGCCCGCAAGGCCGCCCCGGCCAAGCGTGCTGCCGCCAAGCCGGTTGCCCGCAAGGCGCCGGCCAAGCGCGCGCGCAAGTAAGTAAGTTGTAACGTGCTGCTCCTGCCTGAGGGCGGGAGCGGCATGGTGGGAACGGCCTGTCCGCGTCCCCGGTCATTTCGGCATCACCGGTCGAGCGCATCGCGTCACTGTGCGATCAGGCTCCCGGATCATGCCCCCACTGTTCCGCCTCTCCCTCGGATCGTGCGCCCAGCCGGAGCATGCTTGACGGTGCCTCCCTGCGTCTGTTGCTAACCTGACCGGCATACGTCCACGGGAAGATGCAATGCGCGGTCTCGACTTCAGCTCCTGGCAGGCCATGCTCTCCACCCTGGTCGGGTTGGCGATCATTACGTTGATCGGCGTCGGCATCCGGCTGCTGGTCATGCAGACCATGCAGCAGCGTCGCGAGCGCGAGAATCGTCAGATCAACGAGCGTCTGCGCACGCTGATCGCCGCTTACAAGGTCCTTGGCGGCTCGTTCACCGGCACGCTCGATGTCGATCCACGCCATCGCCGGGATTTCCGCGCGCTGCCCGACGGCAGCGAAGACGGCGATGCGCTGCACCTGCCGGCGGAGGCGGAGAGCGGGAGCGAACGCGCGCGCCGGATCCGTGACGCGGTGGAAGCAGCGCTGTCGGACATCATCCTGCTGGGCACCGATGAGCAGGTGCGCCTTGCCGCGCACGCCGCCAACGAGATGGCCCAGGGCCGCCTCGTTCCTACCGCCGAACTGGTGGTGTCACTGCGTGACTTCATCCGTCAGGCGCTGGACCTGGATCCGATTCCAACCACGGTTGCCATTCCGCGCCAGGGTCCGGCGCGGCCCTCGGCCGGTGCGAAGGGCAAGGGCGATGCGGGTGACAAGGGCGGAGGCAAAGGCGGCGGAGGGATGGGCGGTGGAGGCGGGGGTGGTATGGGAGGAATGGGCGGTGGTGGCATGGGAGGTGGAGCGGACGATACTGCCGACGGCCATCGCTGAGCGGCCCGCATCCGCTCACGGCGAGGCGGCCGCCCCGATCCGGTAGGGCGGCGGCGTCGCGCCCATCAGATGGGTGACGAAGTAATCCCACATCCGGCGCATGTAGTAATCGTCGTTGCGGAACAGTTCGTGGTCCTGGTTGGGCAGGTACAACAGGTCGTAGTCCTTGTTGGCCAGCGTGAGGGCGCGCGCCAACTGCAGGGTCAACGCCGGCATCGCGTTCTCATCCAGGTCGCCGTAGACCAGCATCAGCCGGCCCTGCAGGCGATCGGCCAGTGCATCGTTGGCCAGCGGTTGGAACAGCGCTGGCACAGCATCCGGTGCTGGGCGCACGGCGGTGCCGTCGGCATAGACCGGCTGGCCGCCGACCAGGCGGTCCATGCCGTGGATCGCGCCGCCGTACATGCCCTGGAAGCTGTGGCTGCCGGCCGAAGCCACGCCGACTTTGTAGAAGGCCGGATGACGCAGCAGGGCACGCGCCGCACTGTAGCCGCCGAAGGAATGCCCATAGATGCCGACCCGCGTCAGGTCCATGCCCGGATAACGTACGGCAAGCGCGCGGATCGCCGCGACGTGATCGTCAAGCTGCAGATCCGCCGCGCTCAGGAAGCTGGCATCGTGGAAAGCCTTGGAACGTCCGGGTGTGCCACGCGCATCGATGCTCACCACCACGAAGCCGAGCTGGGCCAGGCTGGAGCGCGCGACGGGGTTCATCGTCGCGGTGGCGTCGACGAAGCCCACCGGGGTATTGGTGATGTGAGGTCCGCCGTACATCGCATCGATGACCGGATGGCGTCCATCCTCGCGGTAGCCAGGCGGCAGATAGACCGTGGCTTGCAGTTCGGTGCGTCCATCGGCGGCCAGGACACTCACCCGCTGCGGTGGCGACCACCCGGCGGCACGCACGGCGCGGTCGTCGCCGCGCTCCAGTTCCAGCACGACCCGGCCATCGGCCGTTGAGCGCAGCACGCTGACCGGCGGCTGGTCCACCCGCGAGTAGCCATCGACCACGTACGCCGCCGAGGGCGACAACAGGTGGGAGGGACGCCCGCCCATGAGCACACCGGTTCCGCCATCGATCGCGTGATCGGCTGCTTCCGGTGTCAGCAGGACCGGCGCGTCACCGTCCAGCGACACGCGGTACAGGCGTCGTTGATACGGATCCCCCGGCTCGCGCCCGCCGGCGGTGAACAGCACCTGGCGACGCACCTCATCGACGCCGACCACATCGCGCACCAGCCATGCGCCCTTGGTGAGCTGGCGGACCACACGTCCATCGCGGCGATCGACCAGGTACAGATGGCCCCACCCATCGCGCTGCGAGAACCAGACGATGCCATCGTCGTGCTGCAGAACGTGCACCGCCGGCCGGTTGTAGGGATAGCTGTTGAGCTGCACGCGGGTATCGCTGCGCTCTTCCCGTACGGTACGCACGCCGCCGGTGCGGACATCCACCTCGACCAGACGCAGCCGTGCGGGGTGGTCATAGCGCACGATCGCCGTATAGACCTTGGCGGCATCGGCCGACCAGCCCAGCACGCCGGCCTCGGTCAACGTGTGCCAGCCCTCGGGAACGGCGATGCTGCGTGTGCCGCCGTCCACTTCGGTGACGAACCATGCATCGCGGACCTGCTCGGCGTCGCCCAGCAGGCCCAGGCGTACTTCATGCACGACCGGGCGGAACCCGGTGGTCGGCGCAGTCGCCAGGTAGGGATAGGGCAGGACCTTGCGTTCGTCGTAGCGCACGCCGAACAGGCGCTGGCTGTCCGGCGACCAGGTGACCGCGAACGGCGGCATCTGCATCCGGCCTTCCCGCCGCGGAATGCCGCGCAATGCAAAATCGGGCAGTACCCCATAGCCGTACGAGGGCTCGCCATCCACGGTGAGCGCCCGTCGTTCACCGTCGGCACCGCGCCGCAGCCACAGGTTGTCCTGCTCGACCTGCACGCTGTGCCGACCGTCCGGCGCAGGCAGGTCGCGGGGATCGGCGACCGCTGAGGTTTGCAGCGCACACGGTAGCGGCAGCGTGCAGGCCACCACCTGCCGTGCGTCCACGCGCAGCGTGATCCGCAATCCATCACCGCTGCGGGCGACGCGGTCCACCTGCTGCATCACCGCGCCTGGATCGGCGATCCCGGCAGCCTGCAGTGCCGCCTGCATGACGTCCTGGTCAAACAGCGCCGTGCGCGTGGAGGCCGCCGGATCGACCAGCAGGTAGCGGGTGCGGCCATCGTCCTCCTGGCGGGCATACCAGAAGCGGCCGTCCTCCAGCCAGTGTGGCGCGACGGTAGCATTGCGGACCTTGCCGCGCAGCCGCTGGTCGAGCACACGTTCGGCGCGCTGATACTGCATCAGGCCCGGTGCCTCGGCCTTGGCCAGCGGGCTGGCGGTCGCGGTGACCGCCAGCCCCAGAACGAGCAGACAGTGAAACATTCCCGAACGTGCTGCGGCCATGCGTCTCGCTCCCTGATGACGGTCGCCCGGCAGGCAGCATCGTCCTCATGGCGCGTGCTCCTGTCAGCCTGGAGCCCCGAGCATGCCGGTGCGCCAGCGCGCACTCAAGCGGCGCTGCCGCAGCGGGTATGCCCTTCCTGGCCGCCGCTCAGCCCTTGAGTTCCACCACCGGCACGAAGCCGCCGTAGATCATCCGCTTACCGTCGAACGGCATCGGATTGTTCTCCGGGTTCATCCGCGGGTCCTCCATCATCTTCTGCATGCCGGCATCGCGCGTGGCCTTGTCCGGCCATTCGATCCAGGAGAACAACACGGCCTCATCGTCCTTGGCCGCCACCGCGCGATGGAAGTCGGTCTGCTTGCCATGCGGGACGTCGTCGCCCCAGCACTCCACCACGCGCAGCGCGCCATGCTCGATGCAGATCGCATCGCCCATGTGCGCGTGCTCCAGGAATTTCGCTTTGTTCGCGTTCGGCACGGCAAGTACAAAACCATCGATATAGGCCATGGCAGAGCTCCAGATGACGCGCCGGGATGGGCGCCTTCATGACATACGACGAACCGGGGGACGGAACCTCGACACTGCGCGCGGGCGCCTTTGCAGCCGGTGAACTGTCCAGGCAGGTCAGGAAGTGAACAGATTCAGCATCCAATCGGACATTTTCGGCCACCTTCGGGACAAACGTCAGAAAACTCTGAGTCATTGTGCGGAACATCCTGATAGGCCCGCTGACGTATTCAGCACATGATGGGCTTGCCGGGCAGGACGCCCCACGGCGCCCTGCGGTCCAACGCCCCACGGCACGGACCTCGGTGCATCCAGGAGGATGGACGCGTTAGCCGATAACTCCCCAAGAGCGGCTTCCCCAGCGCGTGACGCCCCGAAAGGGCACCGTCGTGACCAGAATCCCTTTCCGGCCCGCCCGCCGCGCCTCCCCCGCATGACGGCCACGCGTGATCATTCCGCCAAGCCGCACTCACGCCGTCATCGCCTGAAAAAGGCCACGCGCGTATGCCAGAGCGCGTCTGAACGCCGCCCCAAAATTCACTTTTGTGCACGCGGTCAACTTCAGGGCGGGTTGTGTCGAATAACGGAGAATTTACATTCCCGATGCAGTCCGGCCTCCATGCCGGGTGCAAGTAGTCCAAGACATAAAGGTGTACCCCCATGAAGACTTCGTTGATTGCTCTGGCGCTGGCCGCCGCCCTCCCGTTCACCGCGTCGGCGGCTGAAGGCCTGTCCTACAACTACGCGGAAGCCGACTACGTCAAGACCGACGCAGATGGCGGCAAGGCCGATGGTTGGGGCGTGAAGGGTTCCTACGCTTTCCACCCGAACTTCCACGCTTTCGGTGAGTACAACCAGCAGAAGACCGACATCGGCAACTTCAAGGTTGACCAGTGGCGCGTTGGCCTCGGCTACAACCAGGAAATCGGCAACAGCACCGACTTCGTGGGCCGCGTTGCCTACAACAAGTTCGACCCGAAGGAAGGCCTGGACTTCAACGGCTACAGCGCTGAAGCCGGTATCCGTACCGCGTTCGGCCAGCACGCCGAAGTCTATGCCATGGCCGGCTACGAGGATTACAGCAAGAAGCACGGCGTCAATCCGGATGGCCAGTTCTACGGCCGCCTGGGTGGCCAGGTGAAGTTGAACCAGAACTGGGGCATCAACGGCGACATCAAGATGGATCGCCACGGTGACAAGGAATGGTCGGTCGGCCCGCGCTTCAGCTGGTAATCCCAGCGTGACCGCATCGCCACGCGCCTGATCGGCGTGGCAGGAAAGGCCCGGCATTGCCGGGCCTTTTTCGTGGGCGCCATCCAGGCACGGGGCCCGAGGGATAATGAGGCACCGCCATGGAGATGCCCGATGCCCCAGCCCCCTGATCTGCAGCACCCCCGCCTCGGCTGTGGGGCCGTGATCCAGCGCGCCGATGGCGCGATCCTGTTGGTCCAGCGCGGGCGTCCGCCCGAGCAGGGGCATTGGGGGCTTCCCGGCGGCAAGGTGGACTGGATGGAGAAGGTCGAAGCGGCCGTGGTGCGTGAGGTGCTGGAAGAGACCGGGCTGCAGGTGCGCGTGGAACGGCTGTTGTGCGTGGTGGATCACTTTGAACCGGCGTTGGCACAGCATTGGGTCGCGCCGGTGTACCTGGCGCGCGTGCCGGCAACGGCGCAGGTGATGCTGCTCGAACCTGAGGCGATCCTCGCGCTGGGCTGGTTTCAGCTGGACGCGCTGCCCGCGCCGCTGACCGTCTCCGCGATCCAGGGCGTGGCGCAGCTGTCTGCGCCCCGCTGATCCGCACCCTTCAGCGTCGCGCCGCCGCCCCATCGCCGCGCGCCACGGCCTCCACTTCCGCCAAGCGGGTGACAGCGCAATCGCCCGGCGTGGACATCGCCAGCGCGCCATGCGCAGCGCCCAGGTCCACCGCTGCCTGCCCGCCCTTGCCGCTGAGCAGGGCATGCACCACGCCAGCCACGAAGGCATCGCCACCGCCGACGCGGTCGAGCAGATCCACTTCGCGCGCGTCGGAGACATACAGCTGCGCCCGCGTGCGCAGCGCACCCGCCCACCCATGCCGGGCCGCCGTGGCGGCGTCGCGCAGGGTGAAGGCCACCGCCTGCAGCGTCGGGAACCGGGCCAGTGCACGCAGGGCAGCGGCCTCGGCCGGGCCGACATCCATCGGGGTGTGGCGGCGACCCAGATCGCTCAGATCCATGCCCAGGCACGCGGCGAACGAGTACTCATCGCCGATCAGCAGATCGCATTCGGCGGCGATGGCGCAGTTGGCATGGCGCGCCGCGTCCGGGTCGGGATGACTGTTCCAGAGGCTGGCGCGGTAGTTGAGATCGTAGGAGACGGCCACGCCGTGGCGCCGCGCGGCACGGACCGCCGCGATGGCGGTCTGCGCGCTGTGCTCGGACAAGGCGGCAAAGATTCCACCGGTGTGCAGCCAGCGCACGCCGTGCTGGCCGAACAACGCGTCCCAGTCGAACGCCTCCGGCGCCAGTTGCGAGGCCGCCGAGTACGCGCGATCGGAGATGCCCAGCGGCGCACGTACCCCAAAACCACGCTCGGTGAAGTTCAGGCCCATGCGGGTGTTGCGGCCGATGCCATCGTAGTCGCGCCACACAATCTGGCTGGCATCCACGCCACCGGCCTGGATCAGCTGCTGGGCGAGCAGGCCAAGTTCATTGCGCGGCAGGGCGGTAAGCACCCCGGTGCGGTGTCCGAACGTGCTGCACAGACCGCGTGCGACGTTGTACTCGCCGCCGCCCTCCCACACGGTGAACTGGCGCGCGCTGCGGATCCGGCCTTCGCCGGGATCGAAGCGCAGCATCACCTCGCCCAGCGCCAGCGCCTCCCAGCGCTGGCCGCTGTCGGGCGCGACGACGACAGTCTGGGCACTCATCGTACCGGGCACCCGAGCAATGCCAGATCGATGCCCTCGGCCATGCGCCGGTAGCCTTCATCGTTGGGATGCAGGTGGTCGCGGGTGATCTCCTCGGGCAGGTTCTCCGGATTGGCCGGGTCGCGCAGGATCTGGTCGAAGTCGATCAGGCTATCGAAGCCGCTGCGGCCGCCGCGCATCCACGTGTTGAGGGTCGTGCGGGTGGCCGCCGCGATCGGCTCGTAGCGGTCCGAACCACCGAAGGGGGTGATCGTGGCGGCGATCGGGCGGATGCCGTTGCTGTGCAGGCGCTCGGCGATCTGCCGGTAGCCCAGCACCATGTCCTCGGCGTTGCGGCCGGGCACGGGTGGGGTGCCGCCGTCGTGGCGGATGTCGTTGATGCCTTCGAAGAGGATCACGCGGTCCACGTTCGGCAGCGCGATCACGTCGCGGTCCAGCCGCGCCAGCGCGCTGTGGCTGCGGCCATGGTCCATGACCTTGTTGCCGCTGATGCCGGCGTTGACCACCACCACCTGATCCGGGCAGGCCTGCTGCAGGCGCGCGGACAGCCGTGCGGGCCAGTCGCCGTTGCTGCCGCGGGTGGCGGTGGCGCCTTCGGTGATGGAGTCGCCGAGGGCGACCACCACGATCGGCTTGCGGGTGCGTTCGGCCAGCACGGCCGAGACCACGTTCTGCCGGTAGGCGAGTTTGACCGCATCGCCCACGGTGGCTGCGCGGCCCTCGGCGATGCGCAGCGCGGTGCGGCGTACGGCCGGGCGGGTGGCGTCGGGGAAGTACACGGTGAGCGAGACGTCGGCCAGCGCCGGTGCGGTGATCGCGACCGGGTCGCTGAGCAGGGCAGCGCCGACCGGCACCACCACCTCGCCACGCCCATTGAACGTGACCGGCCTGGCCGCGGTGGCGGTGCCGGTGAGATGGGCCGAGGCACTGCCGATATGCAGCGGTGCCTGGCCGAGTTCATTGCTGATGCGGAAGCGCAGGGCGCGGGCCGAACTGGCCAGGCGCATGTCCTGGCGCACGGTCTGGTTCGCGAACTGCACCGGGGCCTCGGGGGTGCCATCGAGACGGTCCGGGGCCGGCGAAGCGGTCCAGGCCGGCACCCAGACCTGGGCCTGGGCCTGGGCGGGCAGCGCCGCGGCGCTGGTGGCAAGTGCAAGAGAGAATGCAATGATCCAGCGCAGCATGGCGGCCCTCCCAGGCGGTCAGCGGGTCAATCAGGAGAAGTAGGTGCCGCCGTTGACGTCGACATTGGCACCGGTGATGAAACCGGCGGCGTCGGAGGCCAGGTACACCGCGGTATCGGCGGCTTCCTGCGGACGGCCCTGGCGGCGCAGCGGCGTATTGCCGGCCACGGCAGTGCGTACTTCCGGCTTGGTGAATTCATCATGGAAGCGGGTGGCGATCATGCCGCAGCACAGCGCGTTGACGCGGATGCCGCGCGGGCCCAGTTCCTTCGCCATGGCACGGGTGAAGGTCATCACCGCGGCCTTGGCGGTGGCGTAGATCGCCGCGCCCGGACCACCGCCATCGCGGCCGGCCTGCGAGGCGAAGTTCACGATCGCGCCGCCTTCGGGCATGTGCGGCACCACCGCATGGGTGGTCAGGTAGACCGAGCTCATGTTGAGGTCCATCACCTTGTGGAAGAACGCCTCGTCGATCTCGGCCAGCGGACGGCGCTGGACCATGCCACCGGCTACGTTCACCAGCACATCGATCTGCGGGCCGAACGCGGCCTGGGTCGCTGCGACCATCGCCGCCACCGCCTTGGCATCAGTGACATCGGCGCGATGCACGATCGCGGTGCCGCCGGCGGCCTGGACCTGCTGGAGGGTCTCCTGCGCGCTGGCCTCGTCGTTGGCGTAGTTGATGCAGACCTTCGCGCCGGCGGCAGCCAGCTTGAGCGAGATCTCGCGGCCGATGTCACGGCCGCCACCGGTGACGATCGCCACCTTGTCCTTGAATTGGGTCATGAAACACTCCTGTGATGCGTTGGGGGAAAGGGAAGAAGAAGGCTCAGCGGCGTTCGACCGGGCCGTGGATTTTTTCCACGCGACCGGTGACCAGCCACAGCGCGAGCAGGGAGGCCGGCACCAGGGCCGCCACCAGAATGAAGATCGGTGCGTAGGAGTCGTGCGTCATTGCCGGCACCAGCCAGGTGGTGATCAGCGTGCCGGCCACCGCGGCCATGCCGCCCAGGCCAGCCACCGAGCCGACCGATTTGCCGCTGAAGATGTCGCCGGGCAGGGTCTGGATGTTGCCGATGGCGATCTGGAAGCCGAGCAGCACGAAGGCGATGGTGATCACCGCCCAGACCGGATCGGTGGCCAGCACCGCACCGATCAGCGCCGGGGCCATGATCGCGCCGCCCAGGGTGATGACTACCTTGCGCGCCTTGTCCACGCTCCAGCCGGCACCGATCAGACGGCCGGACAACCAGCCGCCGCCGAGACTGCCGATCATCGCGCCGACGTAGGGCACCCAGGCGAAGATGCCGATCTGCTTGATGTCGAAGCCGAAGGTGTCGGCCAGGTAGATCGGCAGCCAGGAGACGAACAGCCACCAGATCGGGTCCAGGAAGAACCGCGAGATCAGGATGCCCCAGGTCTGGCGATGGCCCAGCAGCTGGCGCACGTTCGGCACGTACTCGGCCACCGGCACGGCCGGCTGCTCGGTCGGCGCGTCCAGGATCAGTGCACGCTCGGCCGCGCTCACCCAGGGGTGCTTGTCCGGACCGGCGCGGTAGATGATCAGCCACGGCAGCAGCCAGATGAAACCGATCGCACCGATCAGGATGAAGGTCCCGCGCCAGCCCAGCCACAGGAACAGCACGGCGATCAGCGGCGCGGAGATGATCGCGCCGATCGAGGCGCCGGCGTTGAAAACACCCTGCGCCAACGCACGCTCCCGTGCCGGGAACCACTCGGCATTGGCCTTGACCGCGCCCGGCCATGCACCGGCTTCGCTGATGCCGAGCATGGCGCGCACGATGCTGAAGGACAGGATGGAGTGGGTGACCGAGTGCAGCGCGATCGAGATCGACCACACCGCGATCGAGAGCGCAAAGCCCAGGCGCGTACCGATGATGTCGAACAGGCGCCCGAACACGAACTGGCCGGCGGCGTAGAACAGCATGAACACCGTGACCAGCAGCGCGTAGTCCTCCTTGGTCGCGCCGACATCCTGCGAAATCTGCGGCCACATGACGGCCAGCGCGTTGCGGTCGATGTAGTTGATCACCGTGGCGACGGCGATCAGCGCCACGATCAGCCAACGGACATAGGTGCGGGCCTGCGTGGTGACCTTCATTTGCTGTCCTTGCCGGTGGCGGTATCGAAGCGCTTCCAGCCACCGTCCCAGCGCCAGCTCTGGCCATCGCCGCTCACTTCATGCGGTCCGCCCTTGGTGGGGTCATCGGCGATGCCCAGCGCCAGCCGCTTGCCGCCGGCCAGGTCGAGCACCAGCACATCCGCATCCTTGCCGCGGTAATGCGACAGCCGATCGATGCGGCTGTTGGCGCCGCGCACGGTCTCGGCGGTGCCGTCGTACTGGCCATGCGGTTCGAGCACGCCATAGAAGGTGGTGGCGGGCTGCCCATCCACGCGCTGCAGCAGCAGCGGCTCACGGCGCAGGTTGAACGAGGGATCATTCGCACCGCTCTCGCCGATCAGGGCGCGCGAGGGTGCGGTGCTGGCGAACCGGTAGGTATAGAAGCGACCCTCCAGCAGCCAGGTCAGGCTGCGCGCATCGCGGGTCGGCTCGCTGGCCGCATCGATCCACACATGCTGGTAGCCGTTGGCCTTGCCCAGCACCGGACGCGTGGCGACCGCGGACTGGCTCTTGAAGCCCACGTCCATGATGTGGCCATTGAAGTGCAGCGGCAGGTCATAGCGCGCCGCTTTGGTGCCGGTGACGCGCAGCAGGTCCAGCACCACCGGCTCGCCCAGCGCAGGGTGCGAGAGCAGCGCCTGGGTGCGGGTGAAGCTGACACCGTCGTAGGCGCCTTCCATCCGCGCCGAGGCGATCTGGGTATCGTCGCTGACCGCGAACAGCAGCGGCGTCGGCGCCAGCGGCTGGCCCTTCTTCCAGTCGCCACCGAAGTGGCTCTGCTCGTTGACCACCAGCGTGTTGTGGGCGATGGTCTGCCGGGCCCAACTGTTGTTTTCCGGCAGGTAGATGCCACCGGCCTTGGCTTCGATGTTGAGGAAACGCGCGGCGCCGTAATCGGTGACCACACGCTGGCCGTTGTCGTAGAACAACCAGTTGAGCTTGTCGAAGTGGCCGTGGCCCATGCCCTGCTTGGTGTTCTTCATCACCAGTGCCTGGCCGTTCTCGCCGCCCATGCGCAGGATCGCCAGTGCGCCTTCGGTGCCGTCCGGGCCATCGCGCAGCAGGGTCGGTACGAAGGCAAACGGCTTGGCCTTGTTCTCCGCCAGCGCCTGGGCTACCTGCAGGCCTTCGGGCGAGAGCAGCACGCGCTTCTGTGTTTTTGCGACCGACAGCAGGCGTGCATCAGCGGTCTGCGCGTAGGCGATATCGACGCCGGCCACCAGTTCTTCGGTGTCCAGGCCCTTGTCGAGAATGGCGTCGTTGATCGGGAAGAAGTAGCCGCCGTAGCTGCTCTGCACCAGCGCATCGACCGCCTTGAGCAGCACGCCGTCGCGGCGCTTGAAGATGCCACGCTGCGGTTCGTTGCGCTCGATGGCGTTGGCGAACAGGATGAACGGGGCCAGCGCATAGCGCTGGTAGTACGGGCCTTCTTCGTAATAGCCGTCCGGCGAGAACAGCTGATCAACCTGTTTCAGGAAGCCGGCACTGCCATCGCGCTTGCTGCCCTGCAGGGCCTTGTCGACGTAGGTGGTGTCGCGCAGCACGTAGCCGGTCATGCCCACGGCAGCGACCGCCCAGGTGGCGTGGTTGTGGATCTTGTCGAAGTTCTCCGGCGTGCCGGACAGGAAATCGGCCATCGCGCGGAACACGTTGTCGTCGATCGTTTTGCGGTCGGCGTCACTGAGCGTGTCGCGGATCGCGTCGTAGCCCTGCGCCGCGCTGACCAGCCAGACCGAATCGTTGAGGGTCTGCCAGAACAGCCGGCCGGGAATCTGGCCGCGGCCCTGCGGGTGCGCGCCCAGCCCCGGGTAGAGCTTGGCGTAGCCCAGCAGCAGGTCGCGGGCGAAGGTGGCATAGGCCTTGTCACCGTTCAGCCGATACAGCGCGCCGGCGGCCTGGATGGCCTGGTAATTGCGCTTGTGCTGTTCGTGCGTGTAACCGCCGCCCTTGTCCTTGGGCACCGGCACGTCGATGCCGGCCTTCATCATCGCGCGCACGCGCTGTTCGGCACGCTGCTGTTCCTTGGCGAACAACGGCGATCGCGCACCCTCGGCACGCATCTGCGTCCACTGCGCGGCGGTGACCAGCACCGGCGCGGTGGCGGCATCGGCGGGCGCCTGCCGGGCGGCGGGTGCGGCCTGTGCGGCGGGCAACGCAGCCCCGCCAAGCGTGGCGGCGAGCAGCAGCATCAGGGGCGGGGCATGATTCATGGCAGGGCCTCAACAGGGGTATCGGACAGCAACGGCGCGGTGGCCGTCAGCGGGTTGTCGCCCATGCGCAGGGTCGGTTCCCCGACGCGATGGCTGAAACGGATGCGGCCGCTGCGGTCGAAGCGGTTGTCGCGGATGCTGGCGAACTGCACGCCATGCAGGCGCAGGCCGGTGTCATCGGCTACGCCCACCTGCTCGAACTGGTTGCCGTGCACCTGCAGTGCCGGGCCGAAGGTGCTTTCGTCGGTGCCACCGCGATACAGGCTCAGTACCGGCCCGCCGATCCGGCGGAACGTGGAGTCCAGCAGATCCACCTGCTCGGCGTTGTAGGTGCCCAGGTCGTCGGTCTCGGCGGCCGCGGCGATCACGCTGCCGGTGATGTCCTCCACCGTCACGTTCGAGAGCGCGATCCGCGCGGCCAGGCTGCCCTTGCCGGTGGTGATCACATCGAAGGCCTTGTTGGCGGTCAGCCCGTGCACGTGGCTGTCTTCGAGCAGGAGCGTGTAGTTGAAGGCCTGGCTGCCCGGTGGCACGCGGATCACCGCGTTGCCAGCGGCATCCGGGGCAAGCGCGCCGTCGATGTCCAGCCGCGCCAGGCGCAGCGAACCGCGCGCGCCGATCTCGAACAGGCTGGGCCGCGAGAACTGCACGCTGGCCTGGCCACGCGAGGGGCCGACCACGCTCAGTGGATGGTCCACCGCAAGCACCTGGCTCACGGTGTAGCGGCCGCGCTGCAGCTGCAGGCGGTCGCCGGGGGCGCTGGCGGCCACGGCGGCGGTCAGGGTGTCCTCGCCCGGTGCGACCGTGTGCACCGCGCCGCTATCCAAGGCGGTGGTCGGCAGGGTTTTTGGATACCAGTCGACGCCGACCTGGTCGCGGGCAATCGGGTTCAGATCGCGCGGGGCACCGGCATCGACGGCCGCGGTGGGGTAGAGCAGGCCGTTGGCCGCGCGCTGCAGGGTCAGGGTCTGGCCGCTGACACCGCCGGGGAAGCCGGCAGACGCGGCAGGGCTCTGCACGTTGGCGGCGAACGTGATGCCGGACAGATCGCCCTGCGTGCGCAGCAGCTCGCGCTTCCCATCGCCGATGAAGAGGTTGCCGGCGATGCGGCTGTTCACCGGCATCGCATTGCGCTCCTCATCCAGCCCCGCGCCCAGCAGCAGGGTGCCGACCTGGATGAAGCTGTTGCGTTCGATCACCGCGTGATCGATCTGCTCGTAGCGGTTCAACGGCGCGCCATGGGTACCGGCCATCACACTCAAGGCCGCAGCGAAGTTGTCGCCGGCAATGCCTTCGAAGTAATTGTCGCGCACGGTCTGGTGGCGGTTGATCACCCGCACGCCGCCGGTATGCGCCTTGCCATGGCCGAGGAACACATTGCGTTCGACCCGATTGCCGTGGCCGTGGCGCAGCACCAGCGAGCCGCGTGAGTCCAGGAAGACGTTGCCACGGTAGGTGTTGCCGCCGGACTTGTTGGAGACGATCTCCACCTCGCCATCGCACTGCTCGAACCAGTTGTTCTCCACCACGGTGCGCGACTCGGACTGCGAATCGTGGCTGGTGCCGATGCGCATCGTCTCGCCGCCGTTGGCGCCGAGGTTGGGGCGTGGGCCGAACCAGTTGTGATCGATGCGGTGCTGGTTGTCCAGGCCGCTGGTGGCGTTGCGCACCACCACCAGGGTGGTGCCCGCATTGGTCTTGCCGACCAGCTGGTTGTGGTCGAAGCGGTTGTGCTGGCCGTACAGCGCGACCCAGTGATCGGACTGCTGGCGGTCCGGTTTGTTGTAGCGGTCGATCACGATCCCGGTCACCCGGCTATGGTTGGCCCACTCACTGGCCGACCGCCGGAACGAGACCACTTCACCGCCCGGCGCCCAGCCATCGCGGAACACCAGGTTGGACACCTCAAGATGCTCACCGGCCAGACGCAGCTGGGATTGGCCGCTGAGGATCACCTTGCCGGGGGTCTGCGCCGTCAGCTTAATTGGTTGACCAATTTTGCCGGTGCCCCGGAAAAGCAGGTCCACGTCGCGCCAGACGCCGTCGGCCAGGATCACCGTATCGCCGGGGGCAAGCGCGCGGGTGGCGTTGGCATAGGCAGCAGCGTCGCGCACAAGATAATCGGCTGCCACGGCAGGGAATGCCGCGAGGGACAGGCTCAAGAGCAAGGCCATGGCCATGGGACGCCGCGCCAACGGCGCATGCGAGTGTTGCAAAGTCACGGGCTTACCCTCCCAGATGAACCGTGGCGACTGACGCGAACCACGATCCTAACAGGTTGCCGGGCGCGAGCGTCAACCACAATCGCATACCACTTTAGGCGCATGTGGTCTGCGGTTTGCGCATTTTTCTGCTGCGTACGCACATTAATTCCGCGCAAAGTGGTCTGGACGGTAGTGCGGGGTAGACTTTAGTACCAATTCATTGACATTGGTTCATCAGTCGTGAATCTTCCGGATCGAATCCGTGTAATCGGACGATCCATCCTGGGAGGGAGATCACGATGTTGCATGACCGCCGCACGGCCTCGCCACGAGGCCTCCGCCACACCGCGCTGCACAGCGCGCTGTTCTATGCCCTGTGTGCCACCTCGGCCCTGCCGCTGGCCCATGCACAGGACGCCGATACGCCGGCTACCCCGCCGGCCCAAGCCACCACGCTGGACCAGGTCCAGGTGACCGGCATCCGCGGCACCATCCAGACCTCGATCGACAAGAAGCGCGAGGAGACCGTGGTCTCCGACGTGCTGGCGGCCGACGATATCGGCGACCTGCCGGCGCTTTCGATCGGTGAGGCGATCGAAACCATCACCGGCGCCTCCACCCACCGCGAAAAAGGCGGTGCGTCGGAAATCTCGATCCGTGGCCTGGGCCCGTTCCTGGGCTCGTCCACCTTCAATGGCCGCGAGGCCACCAACGGCAGCGGCGACCGCTCGGTGAACTTCAACCAGTTCCCCTCCGAGCTGATCAACACCGTGGCGATTTACAAGACCCAGCGCGCCGATTTCGTCGAAGGCGGCGTGGCCGGCACGATCAACATGGAGACGGTCAAGCCACTGGAGTACGGCAAGCGCACGTTCCAGCTCGATGGTCGCGGCACCTGGCAGGACTACGATGACCGCCTCAAGGACAAGGACGGCGTCGGCTGGCGCGGTACCGCCAGCTACATCGACCAGTTCGACATGGGCAACGGCGGCAAGCTCGGTGTCTCCATCGGCGTGCAGGCGCTGGAAGGCAGCAACCCGGAAGAGATGTTCTCCAGCAGTTCCACCTGGGTGGCCTGCGATGGGCGTGAAGTGGTCGGCGCGACCCGCAACTGCACCCAGGTCAACGGCAACCAGGTCGCCAACGGCGTGCCGTACTACCTGGTGCCCAGCAGCCGCATCTATCGCCAGTTCATCGAACACGACAAGCGCGATTCGCAGTTCGCCGCGCTCCAGTGGCGCCCCAGCGACCTGGTGGAAGTGAACCTGGACTACCAGCACTCCAAGCGCGATTACACCGAAGACCGCTCGGATCTGTCGCTGTCCTCGATGATGCGCAACCTCAACAACCGCGTGGTCAGCGACGATGGCGCGCTGCTGCACCACACCGGCAGCACAACCGTCGATTCCACCGGCAATTTCCTGGAGCGGCAGGAGGAATACACCGGCGGCGGGCTCAACGTGATCTTCCGGCCGAGCCCGGCGTGGACGTTGTCCACCGATCTGTCCTACTCCAACACCGAGCGCGATCAGATCGAACGCAGCACCCGCCTGCGCGCCGGCCGCACCGACGTCAACGGCAGGCCGGTCGGCGGCATCAAGAACACCCGCTACGTGGATTACACCTACGATTACAGCGGCGATGTGCCGAGCATCTATCTGGATCCGGCGTTCGACGTGAACAACCCGGACAACTTCACCGACTCGGCGCTGGTGCGTCGTCGCCAGCAGCACCGTGAGCACACCATCCGTGCTGGCCGTTTCGATGCCACCTTTACCCCGGAAAGCGGCTTCTTCACCGCGATCAAGGGTGGCCTGCGCCGTTCCGAGGCGACCTACACCGATTACACCGATACCGTGGATGTGACCACCACGAACGTCGCGGCGATCCGCGCCGCCAACCTCGCCTGCCGCCAGGCGTTCCCGCAGGACGATTTCCTGGCCAATGCCAGCGGCAACACCATCGACCAGTGGGCCAGCTTCGACAGCCGCTGCCTGTTCAAGGCGTTCACCGGCGTGGACGACACCGGCCTGAGCGCGGACCTGCGCAACCCGGCCAACAACGATGTCACCGAGAAAACCAGCGCGCTGTACCTGATGGGCGATTACAGCGCCGAATGGTTCGGCCTGCCGGTGACCGGCAACATCGGCGTGCGTGGGGTGCGCACGGAAGTGCGCTCGGTCGGCCTGCGCAGCGGGCTGGATGTGATCAACAATGCCGACGGCACCGTGATCCTGGAGCCGACCGGCGATTTCACCTCGCAGGTACTCAAATCCAGCAACACCGAATGGCTGCCCAGCTTCAATGCGGCGTTCGAACTGCGCCCGGACCTGCTGCTGCGGGTCGGTGCGTATCGGGCGATGTCGCGCCCGGACCTGGCCGCCGAAGGCTTCGGCCGCACCTTCAACCTGGGTGAGGTGGATACCGAGTTCAACAGCGTGGGCGACGCGCTGCGCAGCATCACGGCCACCGGCAACCCGCGCGCAAAGCCGTTGATGTCGTGGAACGGCGACCTTTCGCTGGAGTGGTATGCCAACGAAGACACGATGCTGTCCGGTGCGCTGTACTACAAGCAGTTCAACGGCGGCTCGATGCCGGTGATCGTCAACGAAACCTTCGATATCGACGGCCAGAGCGTGACCGTGCCGGTGGAGCAGCTGGCCACCAGCGACCAGAAGAGCGATCTGTTCGGCGTGGAATTCACCGCCTCGCACAGCTTCTCCTACCTGCCGGGCATTTTCTCCGGGCTGGGCGTGAAGGCCAGCTACAACTACGCCGATTCCAACTTCAAGACCGAAGACCTGCGCTTGGGCGAGTCCACCGACCCGGCCACCGGCGTGGTCACCCCGGGCATCGTCGAGCCGGCCAACATCTTCGGTTTGTCCAAGCACGTGGCCTCGGCGCAGGTGTACTGGGGCCTGGGTAAGCTCGATCTGCAGGCGATCTACAAGTACCGCTCCGACTATTACCAGCAGTTTGTCGGCGACCCGTCGCAGAACCGGTATGTGCGGGACAATGGCTCGCTGGACTTCCGCGCCACCTATAAAGTGAACAAGCACCTGTCGCTGTCGCTGTCGGCCAGCAACCTCACCGATGAGCCGCGGGTGTCGGATATGCCCATCCTCGGCAGCTTCCGCGAGTACACCACGTACGGGCGGCGGTATTATCTGGGGGTGCGCTACCGTTTCTGAGTTCCCAGCCACCTGTCAGCCAGGCCTTTGATGATGTCCGAACCCCGTTTGTACCAGTCCATTGCCGCCGAAATCGTCGCGCTGATCGAGAAGGGCGAATTCCCGCCGGGCTCGCGCCTGCCCGGCGAACGCGACCTGGCCGAACGCCTGGGCGTGAGCCGGGTGACGGTGCGCGAGGCGGAAATCGCACTGGAAGCGCAGGGCCTGATCACCATCAAGACCGGCTCCGGCGTGTACGTGAAGGCCAAACCGTCGCAGGCGCCGGGCGCACTGCCCGACGTCTCGGCGTTCGACCTGACCGCCGCCCGTGCGGTGATCGAGGCCGAGGCGGCCGCGATGGCCGCCAGCCGCATCACCGATGCCGAACTGGAGGACCTGGCCGGCCTGATCGCGGCCATGGTCGACCCCAACTCGGGTGAAGCAGCGGCCAGCGAGGCGGACCGCCAGTTCCACCTGTCGATCGCGCGGATCGCCGGCAACCCGGTGGTGGAGCACTGCGTGCAGCTGATCTGGCGGATGCGCAACGAACTGCCGCGGGTCAAGCAGGTGTATGCCAACGTCTGCCACAACGACGATGACACCCGCGACGAGGAACACACCCGGATTCTGGATGCACTGCGCCAGCGCGACCCGGCAGCGGCGCGGTCGGCCATGCGCAACCATTTCCAGCGGCTGTTCGAATCGATGCTGGAAGCCACCGAGAACGAAGCGCTGGCGGAAATCCGCCGGCGTACCCAGCAGGACCGCGAACGCTTCATGGCCGCGACCGGGCACTGAGCCCGGCGCGTTCCGGCGGGCTTATTCGCCCTGGTACTGCTTTTCTTCGACCAGCTGCGAGCCGGCGATGCGGTTGATCTCGTTCTTCACTTTGACCCGCTCGCCATTGGTGCCATAGACACCGCGCGCCAGCTGGATGAAGGCATCGTCGAAGACCTGCGCTGCTTCCTTGTCGCGCAGCTGGTCCTGGATCTCCCACATGCGCTCGTTGATCGCCTTGAGCTGCGACTTCAACGCCTCCAGACCGGGCTGCGCGCCTAACTGCTGCTGCCACAGCGGCCACAGCCCGTCGAGTTCCTTGCGGACGTTGGCATTCTTGCCGGCATCGGCGATGCGTTCGGCCTTGATTTCCAGGATGGTGATCTTGTCGATCAGCTCGCCAATCGATACCGGGGTCAGGATCGCGTCCACGCCATTACTCGCAACAGGTCAGAGCGGCCATGATACCGCGCACCCCCGGGCGCCACCCCGACGCAGGATTTACAGAAACGTTGCGCCGATCACCCGGCAATGCCATGGCGGCTTTACGCGGTGCCTGAGGACACTGTCGCTCTCGACGGCGCGGCCGTCATCTGGAGCGGGACACGTGGTGGGTAATCAATCAAAACGGCGGCTGCGCGGCGGCGTGGTGCTGGTGGGGCTGGTCATGAGCGGGGCGGCAGCGGCCGCGGTGGAAGGAAATGCGACGCTGACCTCGGACTATGTCTGGCGCGGCAGTTCCCAGAGCGACGGCGATCCGGCCGTGCAGGCCGGCGTGAAGCTCAGCGCGGCCCATGGCTGGTACGCCTCGGCCTGGGGCTCGGGCGTCTCGTTCCGGCCGGACAACGGCGCACGCAGCGAGTTCGATGTGGTGGCCGGCTGGAGCGGCGCGGTGGCGCCGGACTGGAGCGTGGACGTCAACCTGACCCGTTACGTCTATCCCTCCAGCACCGTCGATCTGGACTGGACCGAGCTCAACGGCAGCGTGACCTGGCGGCAACGCGCCTGGCTGCAGCTCGGGGTGTCCGACAACGCACTGGCCGGTGGCCACGCCGGCACCTATGCCCAGCTCGGCGCACGCCTGCCGCTGGGCGAGCAGTGGCGTATCGAAGGCGCGGTGGGCCACTACTGGCTGGACAGCGCGCAGGCCGATGACTACCTGCATGGCCAGCTCAGCGTGGTGTGGCGCGTGCACGGGCCGTGGGAACTGCGGGTGACCGGGCACGACACCGACCGTGCCGCGAAACAGCTGTTCCCGGGCAATGCGGGATCGCGCATCGAGTTCGCGGTGCAGACCGCCTTCTAACGGAGCGCCCACCAACCCCGCGCGGTAGAGCCTACCGTTGGTCGGCTGCCCCAGGCGGCGCACAATGCAGCCGACCAACGGTCGGCTCTACCGGCGTACTACCGCCACCGCCCACACCGCGATGGCCACCATCGCGACGCCGGCACCGGTCACGCACACGCCGATCCAGCCGAAGCGATCGAACACCTGCGCCGAGACCAGTGAGCCCAGCGAGCCGCCGATGAAATAGCCGGTCATGTAGCCGGCGTTGAGCCGGTTGCGTGCTTCCGGACGCAGTGCGTACACCACGTTCTGGTTGCTTACATGCAGCAGCTGCGCGGCCAGATCCAGCACGATCACACCCACCACCAGCGCGATCAGCGAGTGCGTGGAAAAGCCCAGCGGCAGCCATGATGCGGCCAGCAGGACCAGCGCCACGGTCGTCGCCAGCGCCGCCTTGCCACGGTCGGCCATGCGCCCGGCCACACCGGCCGCCAGCGTGCCGGCCGCACCCACCAGCCCGAACAGGCCGATCGTCGCATCACTGTAGCCATACGGTTCGGCGGCGAGCAGGAACGCCAGTGGCGTCCAGAAGATCGCGAACATCGCAAAGCTCAGCGCACCCAGCACGGTGCGCAGGCGGAACACCGGTTCCTGCGCGAACAGCGTGCCGATCGAGCGCAACAGCTGCAGATAGCCCAGCCCGGCGGTCTGATGGAAGCGCGGCAGATGCCGGTACAACATGCCCGTGGTCAGCACCAGCGCGGCCGCGGCGATCCAGTACACGGTGCGCCAATCGCCCAGCGAGGACAGTGCCCCGGCCACGGTGCGTGCCAGCAGGATGCCGAGCAGCAGACCGCTCATCACCGTGCCCACGACCTGGCCGCGTTCTTCGGGCCGCGCCAGCGTCGCCGCGAACGGCACCAGCACCTGCGCCACCACCGAGAACAGGCCGGTCAGCGCGGTGCCCACCAGCAGCCATACGAACTGATGGCTGAGCGCGCTCAGCACCAGCCCCGCCGCCGACAGCAGCGACATCACCACGATCAGCCGGCGGCGTTCGAACAGATCGCCCAGCGGCACCAGCAGGATCAGGCCGGCCGCATAGCTCAGCTGGGCCACGGTCACCACCGTGCCCGCCCGCGCGAAGGACACGCCGAACTGGCCGGCGATGGTATGCAGCAGCGGCTGCGCGTAATAGTTGCTGGCCACGGCCACGCCGGTGGCGAAGGCCATCAACAGGACCTGCCAATGGCTGAGCGGTGAGGGCACGTCGTTGCTCATGACGGGCTCCGGGAGAGAAGGGGCGCCAGTGTCCGCCTGATGCGCAAATGAGGGAAATGAATAGTTATCATCCGATGCATCTGAAAATGAGATGGCGCGATGAACCTCAAGCAGCTCGAGTTCGCGGTCGCGTTGGCTGAGGAGGGCAACTTCACCCGTGCCGCGCAGCGCTGCCACGTCGTGCAGTCGGCGCTGAGCCACCAGATCGCTTACCTTGAAGACGAACTGCAGGCAACGCTGTTCGAGCGCCTGCCGCGTCAGGTCAGGGTAACGCCCGCCGGTGAAGCACTCTTGACGCACGCGCGCCAGGTGCTCGCCTCGCTGCGGCATCTGCGCGAGGACGTTGCCGCCGTCGGTGGCCAGGTGCGCGGCATTCTGCACATCGGTCAGATCACCTCGCTGACCGCGGTGGATCTGGTCGCCTGCCTGGCGGCGTTCCATCGGCGCTACCCGCAGGTGGAGTTCCGACTGCGCATGGACAAGAGCGAAGTGCTGATGGCCGATGTGCGCGAGCGGCGGCTGGATGTGGCGCTGGTCGGGTTGTCGCCGGGTACCCCGATCGAGGGCACCCAGCATCAGTTGCTGGCCGAGGAGGCGATGGTGGCCGTGCTGCCCCTGGACCACCCATTGGCGAGCCGGAAACGGCTCTCGTTGGCGACGCTGGCCGAGCTGCCGCTGGTGGACTTCCCGCATGGGAGCGGTGCGCGCCGCCAGACCGATGAAGTCTTCGCCGCCGCAGGGCTGCCGCATCGGGTGCCGTTCGAGATCAATCACATGGCGCTGGTCGAGCGCTTCGTGCAGCAGGGTCTGGCGGTCGGCATCGTGCCGCAGGCCATCGCGGCCGGTTTCAGTGGCGTTGCCTGTGTGGCGATCCAGGGAGCGCCGACGCGGCGCGTGCATGCGGTCTGGTCACACCTGCCCACGCCAGCGGCGCGGGCCTTCATGGAGGAACTGCTGCAGCACGTGGCCCCGGCACCGGAGCCACGCACCAAGGCTTCACTCAGGCGCCGCGCACGCGCAGGGTCAGGCCCTTGAGGAAATTGCGCAGCATCTGGTCACCGCAGGCGCGGTAGTTCTTGTGGTCCGGCTGGCGGAACAGCGCAGACAGTTCCGGCTTGGAGACCGAGAAACCCGCGGCGTCGAATACTTCGTGCATGTCCACGTCCTTCAGCTGGAAGGCGACGCGCAGCTTCTTCAGCACCAGGTTGTTGGTGATGCGCTTTTCCACCGGGCGCACCGGCTGGCTCTCGTCGCGGCCACGGAAATGCACGATCAGGCCATCCAGGAAATGCGCCAGGGTGCGATCGTCGCAGGGCACGAAGCCTTCTTCGTCTTCCTTGCGCAGCCAGCCGGCCACATCGGCCTTGTCGACCACGAAGGCCGGATCGGCCAGGGCACAGGTGTCGGCGATCATGCCGTCGCTGAGGTCGAGCATGTAGCGGATGCTGCGCAGTACATCGTTGTTGATCATGGGACGTCCAATACCGCCGGCGCGGCTGCGCGGCTGGCGGCCATTTTACCCCGTGCCGGGCGCGTGGCCGGCTGCGACCAGTGGTCGCTGTCATCTGGCTGCCATGAAAGTGAAGCACAGTGCCGCGATCAGGCATCGACAGGCAGTGGAGCAGGCAATGCGCAGGTGGCAGGTACTCGGGTGTGTGGGCATGTTGCTGGCGGCCCCGGCATGGGCGCAGGCCCCCTTTGTGGCGCTGGAGCAGCGGCTGGATCCACAGGCGCTGGCCGAGGTCGGGCTGACCCCGGCCCAGCTGCAGGCCCTGAACCGCCTGCTGCGCCAGGCCGAGGCCGATGCCCCGGCGCCGGTGGCTGGTGCGGCGCCGTCGGCCGGCGGAGCGGGGGCGCCGGCCCCGATGTTCCCCGGGTTGGATGACGGTCCCATCAACGCCAAGGTCACCGGCCAGGTGGACGGCTGGGCACCGGGCACCGTGTTCACCCTCGACAACGGCCAGCAGTGGCAGGTGCTCAAGGGCGACATGAAGCTCAAGACGGCCCGCAGCAACCCCGAGATCGTCGTGGTGCCGGGCATCGCCGGCCGCTGGTTCCTGCAGGTGGACGAAGACCTGCCCAAGGCACGGGTGTTCCGCATCCGATGACGGGACGACCCGTGGCGCCGGTCAGCCGGGCGGCGCCCGCCGCTACACCGGGCGCGCATCGGTGCGAAAATGGTCGGGATCTCCACGGAGTACCTCGATGACCCGTACCGCTTTGATTACCGGCGCCACCTCCGGCTTTGGCGCCGCCGCTGTCCACCGTTTCGCCCAGGCCGGCTGGCGCGTGATCGCCACCGGGCGCCGTGCCGAACGCCTGCAGCCGCTGGTCGATGCCTACGGTCCCGAGCGCGTGCACGCGGCGGTGTTCGACGTGCGCGACAGCGTGGCGATGGAAGCGGCACTGGCCGCCCTGCCGGCCGGCTTCGCCGACATCGACCTGCTGGTCAACAACGCCGGGCTGGCCCAGGGCACCGCCCCGGCCCAGAGCGCCTCGCTGGAAGACTGGCGCACCATGATCGACACCAATGTCACCGCCCTGGTGACGTTGACCCATCGTCTGTTGCCGCAGCTGGTCGCGCGCAAGGGCGCGATCATCAACATCAGCTCGGTGGCCGGTGTATACCCGTACCCCGGCGGCAACGCCTACGGCGGCACCAAGGCCTTCGTCAGCCAGTTCTCGCTGGGCCTGCGCTCGGACCTGCACGGCAGCGGCGTGCGCGTGACCACGATCGAGCCGGGCATGGCCGAAACCGAGTTCACCGTGGTCCGCACCCATGGCGACCAGGCGGCCTCGGACAAGCTCTACACCGGTGCCAACCCGATGACCGCCGACGACATCGCCGAGCAGATCTTCTGGGTCGCCTCGCTGCCGGCGCACCTGAACATCAATCGCCTCGAAGTGATGCCGGTCAGCCAATCGTTCGCCGGCTTCCAGGTCGCGCGCGACTGATCCAACCGGACCCCCCACCCGGTAGGGCCGACCGTTGGTCGGCTGCTCTGGGCGATCAAAAAAAACGCCGGGCAATTCCCGGCGTTCCTGTATCCGTCGCAGCGCGCCTTATTGCGCCTTGATCGCCATCGCCTGCAGCCCGGTGCCATCCAGCTTCTGCTTGGCTTCGGCCAGTTCACCGGCGCTGCCATACGGCCCCATGCGCACGCGGTACACCGTCTTGCCGTTGATCTGCGCCGATTCCACCCGCGCTGCCAAACCGATCATCGCCAACTTGGCCTTGGTCGCTTCGGCATCGCCGGAGGCACCAAAGGCGCCCGCCTGCAGGATGTAACGCACGTTGCCCGCGGCCGGATCGGCGGCGGCGGCCGCCGCCGGTGCGGTGGTCGCAGGTGCATCCGGCTTGGGCGCGGTGGCCACCGCCGCCGGTGCCGCGGCAGCCGGCGCGGGCGTCGCGGCCGGACGTTCATTCACCGGGGCCGGCAACGCCGCGGTACTGACCGGCGCAGGCGTGGTGGTCGCGGCGGTGCTGGTCGGCGCCGGTGCGGGCGGCAACGGACGGCCTTCCAGCGCGGCCTGCGCGCGCTGCGCTTCGGCCTTGGCACGGCGCTGGTCTTCGGCGCGTGCGCTGGCGGCCAGCTCGGCATCGGACATTTCCACTTCCTTGCCGGGCAGCAGGGTGTAGAAGTCGTACTGCGTCGCTGCCGGCTTGGCCGGTTCGGCAGGCTTGGCGGCACCCGGCTTGGGCAGCTCGGTGCCCACGTCGGTGTCGGCATCGCTCACCGGGGCCGGTTGGGCGTTCGGGTCCGGCTGCGGGCCGACCCGCAGGAAACCGTCACCGTCGTTCTTGAACAGGTTGGGTGCCGCCAGGAACACCACGGCCGCAATCGCCACACCCGCGACCAGCCACACCCATCCCGGGGTGCCCTGGTTGCTGTTGCGCCGTGCCTGGCTCTTGCCGCGTCGTGCTGCCATTTACTGCTTCTCCACTGCTTACATTTTTTCCGGGGCGGATACGCCCAGGATGTTCAGACCATTGGCCAGGACCTGGCGCGCGGCGCACGCCAGCGTCAGCTTGGCGTTGCGTTCGCTTTCGTCGGCCACCAGTACCTGCGTGCCGTGATACCACGTGTGGAAGGCGTGCGCCAATTCACGCAGGTACTGCGCGATCAGGTGCGGTTCCAGCGCCAGGCCGGCCGCTTCGACGACTTCCGGGAACCGCGACATTTCCACCATCAGCCACAGCGAGGCGTCATCGCCCAGCGAGGACAGACCGGCCAGCCCTTCGGCCGGCGTGTAGCTCAGGCCCTTCTCCTGCGCCTGGCGCAGCAGGCTGCAGACGCGGGCATGCGCGTACTGCACATAGAACACCGGGTTGTCGTTGCTCTGCTGGCGGGCCAGGTCGATATCGAAGGTCAGCTGCGAATCGGGCTTGCGCGCGATCAGGAACCAGCGGGTCGCATCGCGGCCGGCTTCTTCAATCAGATCGCGCAGGGTCAGGTAGCTGCCGGCACGCTTGGAGAGCTTCACTTCCTCGCCGCCGCGCATCACCGTCACCATCTGGTGCAGCACGTATTCCGGCCAGCCCTTCGGGATGCCGACGTCCAGCGCCTGCAGGCCGGCACGCACACGCGCCAGCGAACCGTGGTGGTCCGCACCCAGTTCGGTGATCGCGCGCTCGTAGCCGCGCTGCCACTTGCTCAGGTGATAGGCCACGTCCGGCAGGAAGTAGGTGTAAGTGCCGTCGGACTTGCGCATCACGCGGTCCTTGTCGTCACCGAAGTCGGTCGAGCGCAGCCACAACGCGCCGCCTTCCTCATAGGTGTGGCCGGCCGCATTGAGCTGGGCGACCGTCTCTTCGACCTTGCCGTCCTTGTACAGCGAGCTTTCCAGGAAGTAGATGTCGAAGTCCACGCCGAACGCGGCCAGATCCTGGTTCTGCTCGTTGCGCAGGTAGGCGACCGCGAAGCGACGGATCGCATCGAGGTTGTCCGGGTCACGCTCGCCGACCACCGAGTGGCCTTCCAGCTCCACCGTCGCGCCGGCCAGGTAAGCCTTGGCCACATCCTCGATGTAATCGCCGCGGTAGCCGGCTTCCGGCCAGCCGGCGTCGTCGGGCTTGAGGCCCTTCGCACGCGCCTGGGTGGACAGCGCCAGGTTCTCGATCTGCACGCCGGCGTCGTTGTAATAGAACTCGCGCTTGGCGTTCCAGCCGTTCACTTCCAGCAGGCGCGCCAGGCAGTCACCGATCGCCGCCGCGCGGCCGTGGCCGACATGCAGCGGACCGGTCGGGTTGGCCGACACGTATTCCACGCCCACGGTACGGCCGTTGCCGCTCAGGTTGTGGCCGTAATCGGCGCCTTCCTTGAGCACGCTGGTCGCCTCGCGCTGGTAGGCGCTGGGGGCAAGGTGGAAATTGATGAAGCCCGGGCCGGCGATCTCGACGCGGGCCACGTCATCGCTCTTGGGCAGCGCATCCAGCAGCGCCTGCGCCAGGGCGCGCGGGTTGCTGCGCGCCGGCTTGGCCAGCAGCATCGCGGCATTGGTGGCGAAATCGCCGTGCTCACGGGTCTTCGGGCGTTCGACCACGAATTCCGGGGTCAGGGTATCGGCCGGCAGAGTGCCGTTGGCGCGCAAGGCTTCGATGCCTTGGCTGATCAGGGCGCGGAGGAGATTTTTCACAAGGCCTGCTTTGGGACTGGAGCGGCGGAATCGGCAATTTTAGCCCAGAAGCCACCCCGATCCATTGAACCGGGACCGAGCGGCGCCGTTTTCCGCCCCGGATCAGGCGGTTCCGGCGCCCATCCAGCCGCGCGCAGCCATCGATACCGGTGCCCCGTCGCCGATCACGACATGGTCGAGCAGCCGGATATCCACCAGGGCCAAGGCCTGTTGCAGCAGCGCGGTGATCCGGCGGTCCTCCAGCGAGGGCTCGGCGCTGCCGGAAGGGTGGTTGTGGCTGACGATCACCGCGGCCGCGTTGTGCAGCAGGGCGCGGCGGACCACTTCACGCGGGTAGACCGCGGCTGCATCCACCGTGCCGCTGAACAGCTCCTCGCAGGCCAGCGTGCGGTGCTGGTTGTCCAGGAACAGGGCGGCGAAGACCTCGTTGGGCCGCGCCCGCAGCCGCTGCTTGAAGTACCGCCCGGCGGCGGCCGGGTCGCGCAGGCTTTCGCCCCGTGCCAGTTCCGCGGCCAGATGCCGGTGCGCCAGCTCCAGCCCGGCCACCAGCTTGCAGCTGCGCGCCGGGCCCAGGCCGGGCAGGGCGGCCAGCGCGCTGGCTGGCAGGTCGAGCAGGTTGCGCAGGGGACCATGGGACTGCAGCAGGTCGCGGGCGGTCTCCACCGCATCGCGCCCGCGCAGGCCCGAGCCCAGGAAAATCGCCAGCAGTTCGGCATCGGACAGCGTGCCGGCGCCCTGGGCCAGCAGCTTTTCGCGGGGACGCTCGGCACTGGGCCAGTCTCGGATCGACATGGCCTCAGTCTCCATCGGGGCCGGGCGGGCCACCATCGGTGAACCGGGCGGCATCGTGTCGGTAAATGCAGGGCATCGTGCCAAGTCCGGCGGTTGCTTATGACGAAAACCTGCCTCCTTATGCCGCTGGCGCATCAGGCGGCTTACGGACCATCGGGTAAGCTAATCGCCTCGGTTCGACAGGAACACCCAAGGTGGCTGACTCCCCCCAGGCTTCTCCGGCGGCCGCGCGCCCGTTGGAAGGCCAGAAGCTGTTGTTGTGCGTTGGTGGCGGGATCGCTGCCTACAAGTCGCTGGAACTGGTGCGCCGCCTGCGCGATGCCGGGGCCCAGGTGCAGGTCGCGATGACCGCCGGGGCCCAGCAGTTCGTCACGCCGCTGAGCTTCCAGGCGCTGTCCGGCCAGCCGACCCGCACCACCCTGTGGGACAGCGCGGCCGAGCAGGCCATGGGCCATATCGAGCTGGCCCGCTGGGCCGACCGCATCGTGGTCGCCCCGGCGACCGCCGATCTGCTCGCGCGCCTGGCCAACGGCCACGCCGATGACCTGGTCACCACGTTGTGCCTGGCTACCACCGCGCCGCTGACTGTGTGCCCGGCGATGAACCACCGCATGTGGCTGCACCCGGCCACCCAGGCCAACATCGGGCTGCTGCGCGAGCGCGGTGCCCAGGTGATCGGGCCGGAAGACGGTCCGCTGGCCGAAGGCGAATCCGGCCCCGGCCGGCTCACCGAACCGCACGCGATCGTGGCCGCGCTGGCCGGATTGCACGCGCCAGCCCCCGCCGAGCCGCCGGTCACCAGCGAACTGAAGGGCCTGCGCGTGCTGATCAGCGCAGGTCCCACCTATGAAGACATCGACCCGGTGCGCTACGTCGGCAACCGCAGCAGCGGCAAGATGGGCTATGCCCTGGCCGCCGCGGCCGCCCGCCTCGGCGCGCAGGTGGTGCTGGTCAGTGGCCCGGTCCAGCTGGCCACGCCCGCCGGCGTGCAGCGTGTCGATGTGCGCTCGGCCGCACAGATGCGCGAAGCGGTGCTCGGTGCATTGCCGGCCGACATCTATATCGGTGCCGCCGCGGTCTCCGATTACACCCCGCGCCAGGTCGCCCCGCAGAAACTCAAGAAGACCGCCGGCACCCAGAGCCTGACCCTGGAGCTGGTGCGCACGCCGGACATCCTGGCCGAGGTCGCCGCGCAGACCAACGCGCTCAAGCTGGTGGTCGGCTTCGCTGCCGAAACCCACGATGTGGAGAAGTACGCGCGCGGCAAGCTGGTCGACAAGCGCCTGGACCTGGTGATCGCCAACCAGGTCGGGATCAGCACCGGCGGTTTCGAAAGCGATGAAAACGCGGCCACGGCCTACTGGCAGGGCGGCGAACAGGTGTTCCCCGGCACCTCCAAGGCCGTGCTGGCCGAACAACTGTTGTCCCTGATTGCCCAGAGGTTGCACGCATGACCATCGATTCCTCCCTCCAGCCCCTGCAGGTCAAGCTGCTCGACCCGCGTTTCGGCGACGAATGGCCGCTGCCGGCCTACGCCACCGAACACAGCGCCGGGCTCGATCTGCGCGCCGCGCTGGAGACCGAGCTCACCCTGCAGCCGGGTGACACCGCATTGATTCCCAGTGGCATCGCCATCCACATCGCCGACCCGAACCTGGCCGCCGTGGTGCTGCCGCGCTCCGGGCTTGGCCATCGCCACGGCATCGTGCTGGGCAACGGCACCGGCCTGATCGACGCCGATTACCAGGGCCCGTTGCTGATCAGCGCCTGGAACCGCGGGCGTGAGCCGTTCACCCTGCAGCCCGGCGATCGCATCGCTCAGCTGGTGGTACTGCCGATTGCACGCGTGGCGCTTCAGGTAGTGGATACTTTCACCGACAGCGCCAGGGGAACGGGTGGATTCGGCCATACCGGGGTGCGCTGACAGGGGAGCGTCATGAGCAAGGCGAAGGCGGAAGGACGGCCGCGGTTCACGACAGGGCGCTCGGTGCCGCTGTTGGCCGTGCTGCTGGTGCTGTTGGCGGTCTGGTTCGGGTGGAGCGGTGTGCGCCAATGGCGCCAGGCAGCGGTGGGCGCCGAGCTGGAACAGTCGCGCGACCGCATGGTCGAAGGGCTGCAGACGGCCCTGACCGGACAGCTGGGCAAGCTTGCCAGGATCATCAAGACCGAGCGCGTTGCCAGCGCACTGGCCAGCGGCAACGCGCAAGGGGCGGCCGTGGCCATCCGCGAAGGCTGGCCGGGTGTGGAAGATGTCCAGATCCTCACCGCCGATCTCGATGCGGCCTACGCCGATCCCAAGGCCTTCGGCTACTCGCGCCTGGCACTGCTCGAAGCCGCCATCGCCGATGACAAACCGGTCGGTCGCGTGGTGCGCGATGCGGGTGGACAGCGCCTCGGCCTGGCCGCGGCGGTGGAGCTTGGCCCGCAGGGGGCGGCTGTGGTCTATGTGCGCCAGCCGCTGCTGCGGCTGACCGGCGTGTTCGACCAGGTTGCCGTGCCGGGCGACGGCTACCTCGCGCTGCGCCAGGGCAACCACAACGTCGTTGAACAGGGCAGCCGCGCCTTGTCCGGCGGCGCCGAAGCGCTGGCGCGTCCGATCGGCGCCAGTGGCCTGCGTCTGTCTGCCGCGGTGCCGGACATCGAGCCGGGCCCGTTGGGGCTGGGCGCGATCTCCAGCGCGGTCGTCGCCGTATTGCTGCTGCTGATCGCCGTGCTGCTGGTGCTGGGCAAAGGCAAGGTGCCGCTGCCACGCCGCCGCGGCGCCGCCGACAGTGCCGCCGACACCGGCCCGACCTTGAGCGAAAGCCTGGCCCAGGCCCCGCTCGCGGTGACCGCCAGCGAGCGCACCGATGACACGGCAGCGGCAACGCCGCCGCTGGCCGTGCCGGGCGAAACCGTCGTCGCCGAGATCTTCCGTGCCTACGACATCCGCGGCGTGGTCGGCCGCGAGCTGACCCCCAAGGTCGCCGCCCTGATCGGGCAGGCGATCGGTTCGGTCCTGCAGGTCCAAGGCCTGCGCGATATCGTGGTGGGTCGCGATGGCCGGCTGTCCGGCCCGGAACTCACCGCTGGTCTGATCGAAGGCCTGCGCCGTGCCGGCTGCAACGTTACCGACATCGGCCTGGCGCCGACCCCGGTGGTGTATTTCGCCAGTTACCACCTGCGCGCCGGCAGCTGCGTGGCGGTGACCGGCAGCCACAACCCACCCGACTACAACGGCTTCAAGATCGTGGTCGGTGGCGAAACGCTCTCCGGCGATGCGATCACCGAGCTGTACCACCGCATCCGCGATGGGCAGCTGCACGTGGCCTCCGAGCCGGGCAGCTTCCAGACCCGCGAGATCAACGCCGATTACATCCAGCGCATCGCTGATGATGTGCAGCTGGACCGCCCGCTCAAGGTGGTTGCCGACGCGGGCAATGGCGTGGCCGGCGAGCTGGCCCAGCCGCTGCTGGAAGCGATCGGTGCCGAAGTCATTCCGCTGTACTGCGATGTGGATGGCAGCTTCCCGAACCACCATCCGGACCCGAGCGATCCGCACAACCTGGAAGACCTGATCCAGACCGTGAAGCGCTTCGACGCGGATATCGGCCTGGCCTTCGATGGCGATGGCGACCGCCTGGGCGTGGTCACCCGCGAAGGGAAGATCATCTACGCCGATCGCCTGCTGATGCTGTTCGCGGCCGACGTACTGATGCGCAACCCGGGCGCCCTGGTGATCTACGACGTGAAGTGCAGCGGCAAGCTGTCCGACTACGTGCTGCGCAACGGTGGCAGCCCGCTGATGTGGAAGACCGGCCATTCGCTGATGAAGGCCAAGATGCGCGAAACCGACGCCGAGCTGGCGGGCGAGATGAGCGGGCATTTCTTCTTCAAGGAGCGCTGGTTCGGCTTCGACGATGGCCTGTACGCCGCCGCACGCCTGCTGGAGATCCTGGCCCAGCGGGACGAGACGCCTTCGGAGGTGCTCGACGAACTGCCCGACAGCATCTCCACTCCGGAGCTGAAGGTGCCGGTGGACGCGGGCACGCCGCACGCGCTGGTGTCGTTGTTCATTTCTTCGGTGCAGGTGGAGGACTCGCCGTTCGCCGGCGCCCGCCTGTCCACCATCGATGGCCTGCGTGCCGACTTCCCCGATGGCTGGGGTCTGGTGCGCGCATCGAACACGACACCGGTGCTGGTGCTGCGCTTCGAGGCCGATGACGAGGCGGCGCTGGAGCGCATCAAGGCACTGTTCCGCGCGCAGCTGCAGCCGCTGCTGCCGGGTGTGGAACTGGGCTTCTGATCGGCGTGGGTACCGGCCAACGGTCGGTACCTACCCTTTGAAGCGCAGGCCCACGCCCGGTTCGGTGAACAGATAGCGCGAATCCAGCGCCGAATCGCCCAGCTTGTGTCGCAGCTTGCCGACCAGAATCCGCAGGTAATGCGTGTCGTGCTGGTGGGTCGGCCCCCAGATCTCCTGCAGGATCTGCGGCTGGGTCACCACCCGCCCGGCATTGCGCAGCAGCAGCGACAACAGCGCGTATTCCTTGCGCGTCAATGCCACCGCCGCACCGTCCAGCGTGACTTCGCGCCGCACCAGGTCGATATGCAGGTGCCCGTCGTCGAACTGCGGCAGCCCGCCCTCGCTGGACACTGTGCGCGAGCGCAGCAGCGCCCGCACGCGCGCCATCAGTTCCTGCGTGCCGAACGGCTTGGTCACGTAGTCGTTGGCACCGGCATCCAGCGCCCGCACCTTCTCGGTCTCGCTGGCGCGCACGGTCAGCATGATCACCGGCACCTGGCTCCACTGGCGCAGCTCGCCCAGCACGTCATGGCCTTCCATGTCGGGCAGGCCGATATCCAGGATCACCAGATCGGCCCCTTCACCGACCAGGGCTTCCAGCCCGGCCTGACCGGTCGCGGCCTGGGACACGCGATAGCCCTGCGCGCGCAGGCTGATCTCCAGGAAGCGCCGGATCTGCGCTTCATCGTCGATCACCAGCACGCGCGCCGGGGGCACGCCGTGGGAAGCCTCAGGAATCTTCGTTGTCATCGGCAGGATGGGGGTGCAGCAAGGGCAGGGTGATGCGGATCAGGGTACCGCGTCCGTCGCGGCCCGGCAGCGCCTGCACGCTGCCGCCATGCGCGCCGATCATGCCCTGGCAGATGGTCAGGCCCAGCCCGGTGCCATGCCGGCCGCGGTCGCCGCGCTCTACGCTGTAGAACATGTCGAAGATGCGCGCGCGCTCGTCATCGGGAATGCCAGGGCCGGCGTCAAGCACGTCGATGCGCAGCTCGCCCTCGACCAGTCGCGCCTGCACCTCCACCGCCGCACCGGGCGGGGAGAATTTGGCCGCGTTCTCCATCACGTTGAACACGGCCTGTTCGACCAGCGCCGGATGCACCCAGATCGGCGCCAACTCAGCGGGAATATCCAGCTTCAGCAGCACATCGGGCTGATAGCGCTGCAGGCGGCGCGCGGCCGAGCCGACCAGTTCGTCCACGCCGATCCAGTCGCGGTTGATCTGCAGCCCCTCATGGCCGAGCCGGGTCATGTCCAGCAGGTTCTGGATATAACGGTCCAGGCGCTCGCCTTCCACCAGGATGGTATCGAGCAGGGCGCGCCGGTCGCTGGCGTCCATCGCATCGGCATAGCTGGAGAGGCTGTCGGCCGAGCCGATCATCGCCGCCAGCGGCGAGCGCAGGTCATGCGAGACCGACGACAGCAACGCCGAGCGCAGCCGCTCGGTCTCGTTGCTGACGTGCGCTTTTTCCAGGTCGGCCACCAGCTGGGTGCGCAGCGCGGCCTGGGCGATGTCGTCCACCATCGCCTCGGCCAGTTGCCGCTGCTCCGGCGTCAGCCGCGGCGCCTCGCGCGGGAAGCGCATGCCGGCCACGCCGATCGCCCGGTCGTCGCCATCCAGCAGCGGCAGGAACCACCAGCCTGCACCGGCCAGGGTATCGGTGAAGCGGCCGCTGGGCTGGCCATGCCGGTGCGCCCAGTCGGCCGCGGCCAGATCGGTGTCGCCCGGTGCGGCGCTGCCGCTGGCACTGGTGTACTGCCCGATGCGCAGCCATGCCGGGGCGTCCATCGCCTGTTCCAGCGCCTCGCGGCCGGCCTGCGCCACCTGCTCGTTGCTGGGCGCACTGGCCAGTTGCCGGCCCAGGGCCTGGCGCGCATGCGCGTGCCGGTTGGCCGCGCGCAACGCCACCACCTGCATGCGCAGGCGCGAGGCCAACCGCCCGGCAACCAGTGCCGCCGCAAGGAACAGGAAGACCGTGATCACGCCCTGGCGCGCGCTGATCGCGAAGGTGAAGCGCGGTGCGATGAAGAAGAAGTTGTAGGCCAGGAAGCACAGCGCTGCTGCGATCACCGCCGCGCTGGTACGGCTGCGCGCGGCGACCATCACCACCGCCACGATGAACACCATCGACAGGTCGTACAGCCCGATCCAGCGCTCGGCGACCAGCGCCACCAGGCAGGCCGCCGCGGTGGCGCCGAGTGCCAGCAGCGCATCCTTGCCGGCGCTGCGGCTGGGCATCGACAACCCGGACCGGCGCGCCCGCGCCCGTGCCTGCGGCGTGCCGATGATGGTGATCTCGAAATGCGCACCACGCCGGATGAGCTGCTGGGTCAGCGTGCGGTTGAGCATGCGCGCCAGCGGCCGCTCGCGCGTGCGGCCCAGCACCAGCGTGGACACGCCGTTGTGCGCGGCATGGTCAAGCAGCGCATCGGCGATGCTGGAGCCATGCAGCAGTTCGGCCTCGCCACCGAGGCGGCGGGCAAGAGCAAAGGCGGCATCGATCTCGCGCCGGGTCTGCTCGTCATGCGCGCGCGTCTGCACGGTCACCACCGTCCACGGCGCATCGCGGCGCTCGGCGATGCGACGGCCGACCCGCACCAGGTATTCGCTCTGGCCGCCGCCATCGATCGCCACCAGCACGCGGCGGCGCAGCGGCAGGTTGCCTTCGCCGCGCGCGGCACGGGTCTCGCGCAGGCTGCTGTCCACGCGGTCGGCGGCTTCCTGCATCGCCAATTCGCGCAGTGCGGTCAGGTTGGCCGGCGAGAAAAACGCCTGCAGCGCCTGCGCGGCCTGCTCGGGCACATAGACCTTGCCCTGCTGCAGGCGCTCGATCAGCTCGCGCGGTGGCAGGTCCACCAGCACGATGTCGTGCAGGCGGTCGAGCACCGCATCGGGCACGGTCTCGCTGACCCGCACGCCGGTGATGCGCATGACCACGTCGTTGAGGCTTTCCAGATGCTGGATGTTGACCGTGGTCCACACATCGATGCCGGCATCGAGCAGCTCCATTACATCCTGCCAGCGCCGTTCGTGGCGGCTGCCGGGCACATTGCGGTGGGCCAGCTCGTCCACCAGCACCAGGGCGGGGCGACGTGCGAGCACCGCATCCAGGTCCATTTCTTCCAGTGCGTGCTGCTGGTACTCGCGCTGCAGCAGCGGCACCTGCGGCAGGCCCGCCAGCAGCGCCGAGGTCTCGGCGCGGCCGTGGGTTTCCACCAGCCCGATCACTACATCCACGCCGCGGCGCAGCTGCTCATGCGCGCGGGTGAGCATGCTGAAGGTCTTGCCCACGCCAGGCGCCGCGCCCAGGAATACGGTGAGCTTGCCGCCGGCCTCGCGCTGCAGGGTGTCGACCAGGGCATCGGCCTGGCGGGTTCGGGAGTCGCTCATGGGCGGGCATTGTGCGCCCGGGATGGTACGCAGCGCATCAAGGCATGCCGTACAGCCGGGCAGTGCCCTGCTGCGCGTCCAGCGCGACGTTCAGGGTCATCACGTTGACCCGCGGCTGCCCGAACACGCCCCATTGCGGGCCCAGCGTGTGGGCCTGCACCAGGGCGCTGACGCGCTCGACAGGCAGGCCACGGCTGCGTGCCACCCGGGCGATCTGCACCTGCGCGGCGGCCGGGGAGATCTCCGGGTCCATGCCGGCGCCGGACTGGGTCACCAGATCGGCGGGCACCTGCGCAGCAGGCACGCCTTCACGTGCGGCCACCGCAGTGATCGCCGCCTGCACCCGTTCCTGCAGCGCCGGATTGGTGCGCGCCATGTTGCTGCCGGCCGCGGCCATCGGGTCGTAGTTGGCCGCCGAGGGCCGCGCCTGGAAGTAGCCATCGCCGACGAACGGCTGGGCGATCAGCTGCGAGCCACGCACCTGCCCGTCGCGGATCAGCAGGCTGCCATCGGCCTGCGCCGGGAACAGCAGCCGGCTCACGCTGGTCGTGGCCACTGCATAGGCCAGGCCGAGCAGCAACAGGCTGCTCACGCCAAGCACGAGGGCCGGGCGCCAGGCGCTGTCCTGCTGCAGGTGAAGGGAGGCGGCCGCGCGACTGCGCGCCGAACGGGGAACAGAAGCAGCTAGCGAGCGGTTCATGCGCCGAACACCGAGACAAGGAAGAGGTCGATCAATTTGATGGCCGCAAACGGCAGCAGCACGCCACCCAGGCCGTACACCAGCATGTTCCGGCGCAGCAGTGCGGTCGCCGTGGCCGGGCGGAAACGCACCCCGCGCAACGCCAGCGGGATCAGTGCCGGGATCACCAGTGCGTTGAAGATCAGCGCCGCCAGCACCGCATTGCGCGGGCTGGACAGGTGCATCACGTTCAACGCCGCCATCGCCGGCAGGGTCGAGGCGAACAGCGCCGGCAGGATCGCGAAGTACTTGGAGACATCGTTGGCCAGCGAGAAGGTGGTCAGCGCACCGCGGGTGATCAGCTGCTGCTTGCCCACTTCCACCACCGCCAGCAGCTTGGCCGGATCCGAATCCAGATCGACCATGTTGCCGGCTTCCTTCGCGGCCTGCGTGCCGGAGTTCATCGCCAGCCCGATGTCGGCCTGGGCCAGCGCCGGCGCATCGTTGGTGCCGTCGCCGACCATCGCCACCAGCCGCCCGCCGGCCTGCTCGGCACGGATGCGCGCGAGCTTGTCTTCGGGGCGGGCCTCGGCGATGTAGTCGTCCACGCCGGCCTCGGCGGCGATCGCCGCGGCGGTCAGCGGGTTGTCGCCGGTGATCATCACCGTGCGGATGCCCATCGCGCGCAGCTGCGCGAACTTCTCGCGCATGCCGTGCTTGACCACGTCTGACAGCTCGATCACGCCCAGCACATGGCGGCCTTCGCACACCACCAGCGGGGTGGCACCGTTGCGCGCCACCTGCTCCACGCGGCCCGACAGCTCCGACGGCACGGTGCCGCCCAGCTCACGCACATAGGCGGTGATCGCATCGGACGCACCCTTGCGGATGCGGCGGCCGCCGTCCAGATCCACACCGGACATGCGGGTCTGCGCAGAGAACGCGAGATAGTCCGCACGGTCCGGCTCGGCGGTGGTGCAGCCCTGCTCACGCGCGAGACGCACGACCGATTTGCCTTCCGGCGTCGGGTCGGCCAGCGAGGACAGCAGCGCTGCTTCGCGCAGCTGCGTGGCATCAATCCCCGCCAGCGCATGGAAGTGCGTGGCCTGGCGGTCGCCATGGGTGATGGTGCCGGTCTTGTCGAGCAGCAGCACGTCCACATCGCCGGCCACTTCCACCGCCTTGCCGGATTTGGCCAGCACGTTGGCAGCCAGCGCACGGTTCATGCCGGCGATGCCGATGGCCGGCAGCAACCCGCCGATGGTGGTCGGGATCAGGCACACCAGCAGCGCGATCAGCAGCAGCGGATCGACCTGCACGCCTACGAATGCGCCGATCGCCGGCAGTGTGGCCACCACCACCAGGAAGGTCAGCGTCATCGCCGCCAGCAGCAGGGTCAGGGCAACCTCGTTCGGGGTCTTCTGGCGGTTCGCGCCTTCCACCAGGGCGATCATCCGGTCCAGGAAGCTGTGGCCCGGCTCGGCGGTGATGCGCACGATGATCTGGTCGGAGAGCACCTTGGTGCCGCCGATCACGCCGCTGCGGTCGGTACCCGCTTCACGCAGCACGGGGGCCGATTCACCGGTCACCGCCGCTTCGTTGATGGTGGCCAGGCCCTGCACGATCTCGCCATCGGCCGGGATCAGCTCCCCGGCACTGACGATCACATGGTCGCCCGGGCGAAGTTCGGCGGCCGGGACCTGGGTCTCGCTGGCCCCGGCATGCGCGGCGGCCAACCGCCGCGCGCTGAGGTCCTGGCGCGCACGCCGCAGCGAGGCGGCCTGGCCCCGGCCGCGCGCTTCGGCGACGGCCTCGGCAAAGTTGCCGAACAGCACCGTCAGCAGCAGGATCGCGGTGACCGCCAGGCCGAAGCCCAGCGGCGCATTGCCGGTCAGCGTGACCAGCGCGCTGACCACCGTGCCGACCATCACCACGGCCATCACCGGGCTGTGCAGCAGATGCCGCGGCGAGAGCTTGATCACGGCATCGCGCAGGGCACGGCGCCAGCCGGCGCCATCCAGCAGGCGCTGGCGGCGGTGGGAAGAAACGTTCAACGGATACGTACTCATGGGCGGCGGTCTCAGTGCAGCGTCAGCGACAAGTGGTCGGCCACCGGGCCAAGGACCAGTGCCGGCATGAACTGCAATACGGTGAGGATGACGATCAGCGCGATCAGGGTCAGCGCGAAGGTCGGGGTTTCGATCTGCAGCGTGCCGGCCGATTCCGGCGCCCGCCGCTTGGCCGCCAGCTGCGCGGCAACGATCAACGGGATCACCAGCACCGGGTAGCGGCCCAGCAGCAGCACCAGGGTGCAGCTCAGGTTCCACCACACCGTGGCATCGCCGAGGCCTTCAAAGCCCGAGCCGTTGTTGGCAAACGCCGAGGTGTACTCGTAGAACACCTGGCTGATGCCGTGGAAGCCGGGATTGGAGGTGCCGGTGATCGACGGGATCGCCAGGGTCAGCGCGGTGAAGCCCAGGATGGTGATCGGCTGCAGCAGCACCAGCAGGGCGAGCAGGCGCACCTGCGGCGTCTCCAGCTTGCGGCCGAACAGTTCCGGGGTGCGGCCGGTCATCAGGCCGGCCAGGAACACGCCCAGCAGCAGGTACACGATGAACTGCTGCAGGCCGCAGCCGATGCCGCCCCAGATCGCGTTGACCAGCATGTTGACCATCGGCACGGCGCCGGCCAGCGGGCTGAGCGAGTCATGCATGCCGTTGACCGAACCGTTGGACACCTGCGTGGTGATCGCCGCCCACAAGCCCGTGCCATCGGCACCGAAGCGCACTTCCTTGCCCTCCATCAGCAGCGGACTGGCCGCCGTGGCCGAGTGACCTTCCAGCCACACCGTGGCGGCGATCGACACGCTGGACATCGCCAGCATGCAGCCGAACACCAGCCCGGCCAGGCGCTTGCGCCCGGTGAAGGCGCCGAGCATGAAAATCACCGCGATCGGGATCAGCAGGATGCCGATCAGTTCCAGCGCGTTGGACAGTGGGGTCGGGTTCTCCAGCGGCATCGCGCTGTTGGGGCCGTACCAGCCACCGCCGTTGGTGCCCAGCTGCTTGGCCGCGACCATCGCCGCGACCGGGCCGAGCGGCAGCTTCTGCGTCTCCATGCCGGCGGCGGCATCGATCGGCGTCGCCTGCGGACCGCCGGCGAGCGTCGAGGGCACCCCCTGGCTGGTCAGCAGTACCGCCCACAGCAGGCACAGCGGCAGCATGAAGCGCACGCACGAGCGCACCACGTCGGCGTAGTAATTACCCACATCGACACGGCGGTCCGCACTGAGCAGCGCGGCCTGGTCGGCCGGCACATCCTCGGGGCGCGCGCCGAACAGCGCACGCAGGGTGGCCACCACCAGCGCCAGGCCCATCATCGGCGTCACCACCTGCAGCCCGGTGATCGCGGTCATCTGCGAGAAGTAGGACAGCTGCGCCTGACCGGAATAGTGCTGCTGGTTGGTGTTGGTCAGAAAGGACACCATCGTGTGCAGCGCGGTATCCCAGCGCATGTTGGGGATCTGGTCGGGATTGAACGGCAGCCAGGCCTGGGTCATGAAGACCGCCTGCACCAGCACCGCGATCACCACGTTGCTGAGCAGGAAGGCACCCACGTAGCCACGCCAGGACATGCCGCGCGCCGGGTTGACCCCGAGCAGCCGGTACAGCGGTTTTTCAATCCACCCGAACAGCGCGTCGCCGCGCATCGGGCCACCGCGCATCACCCGGGCCAGGTACAGCCCAAGCGGAAAGGCCAGCACGATGCTGGCCAGCAGGATCAACAGGATCTCGGTCATGGTCGGCTCCGGTCAGAAGGTTTCGGGCCGAAGCACGACGTACAGCAGGTAGGCGGCGGCAACGAGCACCAGCACGCCGCACAGCAGGGAAAGCCAGGCAGACATGGTCGTGGCCTCAAACGCGGGAAAGGGGGCACCCGGTGCACGGGACACCGGCGGGGAAGACAGGCAGATACGGGCTCATGGGACGTCCAGGTGGAACCACTCCACGTCAGGCGCTCATGGTCTGCCTGCCCGGCATAAACGCTCCACGCCCCAAACCTGCGCCCCGCGTAAAAAGTGCATAAAAAAAGGCGACCCCAAGGCCGCCTTCGTTTCAACGCCATCGCACCTCCGCCCTTACCCGCGCGGATCGCTCCCCACACCTTTGAGCAACCGATAGCGCTGCAACGTGCTCTCGATCTCCACATCCAGCGCCCGGCGCTGCTGCTCGAACGACGCCTGCATGCGCCGCTGCGCGACCAGCTCGGCGTGCCGCTCGCGGATGCGCTCGGCCTGCTTGTCCGGCACCGGCTGCCCGTCCAGCTCGCGGTTGCCCGCGCTGGCCAGCAAGGTGACCAGCGCATCACGCACGCTGGCCACGTTGTAACTGGCGGTATGGATGTTGTTGTCCAGGATGCCACTGCGCTCGGCGAACACCCGGCGCAGATCGTCCTCGCTCTCGTACGTGGCCAGCATCGCCTGCTCGGTGCGCTGGCGGGTCTGCTCGGCGGCCAGGTCCAGCCGCTGCTGCGCGGCTTGCGCAGCGGCATCGGCGCGCTCTTCGTCGGTCAACGCGCGCTGCACTTCACCACTGCGCATGCCGCTGCGCAGGTTGAACTCCTCGCGCGCGCTGTTCACCGCCTCCTGGGGCAGGGCATCACTGCAGATCCGCTCGCTGCCCTTGTTCCAGCAGTACAGCTTCTTCGGCGTCGCATCGGCCGTGCGCTTCTGCGCCTGGGCAGGCAACAGCGGCACGGCCAGCAGCAGGCCGACAACGGTGAACGTGGCAAACCTGGACATGGTGAAAGCCCCCTGCTCTCAACGCGTAGGACGGCTGCCGTAGCGGGAACGATAGTCCTCCAGCGGCTGCCGGTAGCCGACAAGTTCCGGATTTCCAGAGGCAAAATCAAGCAGGTCAGCCAGTGTGGCCACGGCGACCACCGGAATGCCGGCTTCTTCGGCCACGGCCTGGGCGGCCGAACGGCGGTCGGTTTCCGAGGCGATCTCCTGGCGGTCCAGCGCCACCACGATGCCGGCCGGGGTGCCACCGGCGCCCTTGATGATCGCCAGCGCTTCGCGGATCGCGGTGCCGGCGGTGATCACGTCATCGACGATCAGCACGCGCTTGCCGTTCATGTCCGCGCCGATCAGGTTGCCGCCTTCGCCGTGGTCCTTGGCTTCCTTGCGGTTGAACGACAACGGCAGGTCGCGGCCGCGCTGGGCGAATTCACAGGCGGTCGCGGTGGCCAGCGGAATGCCCTTGTAGGCCGGGCCGAACACGACGTCGAACTTCAGCCCGGTGGCTTCCACGGCATCGGCGTAGCAGGCGGCCAGCTGGGACATGCGCGCGCCGGAATCGAACCGGCCGGCGTTGAAGAAATAGGGGCTCAGGCGGCCGGACTTCAGGGTGAACTGGCCGAAACGCAGGGCATCGGCGGTCAGGGCCAGTTGCAGGAAACGGTGGCGATGGTCGCTCATCAAGACTCAATTCAATTCATTTGGAGCGCAAATCCTAATGCATGCCCGCACTTTTCCGCTCGCCGGGACGTGCGGCCCGGTGTCGCACGGGTTGGCGAGACGGCATTGTCAGGTGCCCGCGGGTGGTACCACCGTCCGTTTCCAGCCAGCCCCTGCAAGGGCCGAAACGGTATGCTCTTGCGGGTATCGTTCCAGACCCGGGTCAGCATGCGCATCATCAGTTTCAACGCCAACGGCATCCGTTCCGCCGCCACCAAAGGCTTTCTCGAGTGGTTCCGCGCCCAGGACGCCGACGTCCTGTGCATCCAGGAAACCAAGGCCCAGGAAGACCAGCTGACCGACCCGATGTTCCGCCCGGACGGCCACCACTGCTTCTACCGCGACGCCATCACCAAG
>Ga0213822_1000012_pt1 | contig 228110 bp, 224 predicted proteins | sample MC6MC0908MG_FD_179872 | JGI IMG/M metagenome (GOLD analysis project Ga0213822, IMG submission 179872) | Enriched soil aggregate microbial communities from Iowa State University, Ames, United States - MC6-MC0908-MG | ecosystem: Environmental > Terrestrial > Soil > Unclassified | place: USA... | reverse complement strand
GTGAAGAAATTTTAAAGATAACCGCGGCTTCGTTAGAGGAAACGCCATTTTCGTTCATATAGTTTAGTACGTCCATTTTAAACTGCGCTGTATAAGATGTATAGGATTTTTCAAAAGCAGATAAACCCATGGTATTCAAATTGCTTAATCCAGTTATGCATAACAGATTCGTAAGTACTGATAGATTCTGCGATTTCTTTTATACTCTCTGATGAATTTTGATAGTGCATAACGGCATCAAGTTTTTGTTCATTTGTAAATTTCGTCATAAAAAAACTACACCTCCAATTGTTAGATGTGTCTAACAATTGGGGTGCAGTTCATCATAGCAATCGTTTTTTGTATTTTGCTGCTGTTACAATTCAATAAGTATTTAGTTGAGTTAGCTTACAGCAATAATCGTAGCAAGCTGACAGAGTTATTTAACGAGCCTGTGAATGTGGTTAGTGGAGCAGAGGAATCATTGACACAGGTTATTTGATTGTGCTACAAAGTCATGTGTGGAGCTACAGGAGAGATAGAGGAAGCATAAGAAAAGGACTTGTGTGTATGAAATTCAATCCTGCACGCAAGCCCTGTTCATTTAGAGTGGACGCTATCCTTAGAAGAAAAGGAGTGATTGGTGAGAATATGACTTTTAATGAGAAGAAAAAAGAAAGAGCTGTTGAATCGCTTCAATACGAAGTTCCTAGAAGAGAATGATGTATTGGGTGTAACAGAAAAAGCGAAGTAAGCGTTCGCAATTTAAAACCTTCAAACTTTCAAAGTTAGGAGGTTTTTTGGTTTATACAATAGCATGATTGAATGAGCTATAAAACATCTGGGCAAAACAGTCAAAAAGGGGGAATCGAGATGCCTGTATACAATAAGTTAGTGAGAGATAAAATTCTAGAAATAATGGATACAAAGGGTTTAACTTATCAGGCTCGTACCCTAGAACCTATTGAACTATTAACGGAAGTAAAGGCAAAAATGCTAGAAGAAGCTAAGGAATTTCATGAGGCTATTCATGCACAAGAAAGTGTTGAAGAGCTAGCAGATATCTTAGAGCTCATTCATACAGCAATAAGTATGTTAGGTATAAGCTATGAAGAGCTTGAAGCGATTCGTGATCAGAAGAAAATGGAGCGTGGAGGATTTAACAAGGGAATTTATTTAATAGATGTTGAAGATCATTAACTACCATTCCATGAAGTGCTCTATAAATTAAAACGGCTTTCCACAGCCAAACCTTCCTTTTTATAGTATAATAAGCATAAGTACAGCACTTGTTTGTGATGTGTAAGGGAAAGGATGATATTTGTATGGCAGAGAAAGTAGGACAATCTTTCGTACAACCAACACCTTCTGGGAAAGAAGAGCTTGGAAAAATTGAGGTAGCGGCAGAGGTTATCGAAGTTGTGGCTGGGATCGCTGTAAATGAGGTCGAAGGCATTGCTGCAACACGTGGTAATATTGCGACTGGTGTCGTGGAACGTTTCGGTAAAAAAGTACACAATAAAGGCATTAAATCAGGTGTAACGGAAACGGGTGAAATCGCTATTGATGTATTTTGCTCTGTGAAATATGGATATGGCATTCCTAAGGTAGCAAAGGAAGTTCAAACACAGATACGCCAAGCTATTTTTAATATGACAGCACTTGAAACAGCAGAAGTAAATGTGCATATTACAGGTATTCACTTCGAAAAAGAAGAAACTGTGGTTCATGAATAAAACGAAAAGGATTGCCCGATGATGATTCATCCGTAGGCAATCCTTTTTTTATGGGGACTTCTCTATTTGGAAATTCATTCATAATATTGTACCGTTTTACTTTATAATTCAATATGCTTTGGCTTTCTCCAGAATAACGCAAGGATGACACCAAGCACTAAAACGATTGTGGCAAAATAATATGGATAGTTCAAATTAATATCGAACAGTATTCCACCTAAAATTGGACCGAAAATATTACCAAGACTTGTAAACATAGAGTTCATACCACCAACAAACCCTTGTTCATTTCCTGCAATCTTAGATAAATATGATGTGACTGCTGGACGAATTAAATCGAAACCAACGAAAATAAAGAATGTGACAAACAAAATGGCAAAATAATGATTCACGATTGTCATCGCAAATGTTAAAACCGCTGAGAGGATCAGGGAATAACGAATGACATTAATTTCACCCATTTTCTTTGTCAGCCAGTCAAATAGTAATAATTGAGCCAGTGCACCTACAATCCCACTGCCTGTAATAATTATAGCGATATCTGATGGCGTAAAAGCGAATTTATGGTCAACGAATAAACTAAATAATGATTCAAACGCTGCTAAGCCAAACGATAGGACAAAAATAAGGATGAATGGAATGAAATAAAGCGGGCTAAAAACACGCTTTACACTACCTGAAATTGATGGTGATGCCTCTTCCTCATTTGTATCACGTGTCGGTTCCTTTAATAACAGAAGTGATAGAATAGCTGCCACAATTCCAAGTACTCCAGCCGCATAAAATGGTACACGTGTACCATATTCAGCTAAAAATCCACCGATACCAGGACCAATTATAAAGCCCGTACTAATGGCCGCACTCATATAGCCAAGAGCTTTTGGACGTTGAGATAATGTCGTAATATCAGCAATATAAGCTGTTACTGCTGGCATAATGAAAGCTGCACTCACGCCACCTAGCATTCGAGAGATAAAGAGAATTTCAATGGAACTTCCCAATCCAAATAAAAACTCTGATAGCCCAAAAATAAAAAGACCTGCAACAATCATGACTTTGCGGCCAATATTATCGACTAACTTACCAGCAATTGGTGATGCAATTAATTGCGTAATAGCAAAAGCTGCAACCATATAGCCAACGACAGAGCCCGAAATATGAAGCTCATTCATGATCGTCGGTAAAACAGGAATGACTAAACCAATACCTAAAAAGGCAATGAATAGATTCGATAGTAAAATTGCTAATGTTACATTTTGTTTCTTGCTCATAAAGTTCTCCTTCTATTCGTACACGATACATAAGATTGACATTCTACTAGAATATTTCCATGTAATACGATAAACCCTATAGTAACTATAGGGTCAAAAGATTTGTTTTATTTTGATGTTTTTTTATCAGTTTGGAAATTAACGTGGAGAGTTATACATAAAGGGAGATCATAAGTTTAGTGTTTTTTTTGAACCTTTAATTCAACAATGAATTTCTTTTCATGCTCTAAAGTAAGTGTTGCGGGCATATACAGTTCATAAACTTGTGATTCAAACGTTTCTGACTGAGCCATGACATAATTTCTCAATTTTTCATAAAATGAAAAGTAGGTATCGGGGTGGTAGATAAATGCAATACACACATATGTACCAGCTGGTATGATTGTTTGCTGAATGTTTGGTGACAGCTTCGAAAATGTTCGCTCTGTTAATAGCGGGGTGAAAATGGCATCATAAATAATTGCATTTACATCTTTATAAGGAGCAAGTGGAAATATACAACCATATCGACTATTTAATACACTGCCTTCCTTCTCGATAATCTTTGTAAGTGTTGCGTAATATGTATTGGTACTAGAAGTTGGTGTTAATTCTGTAGTTGTCACTTGTAGTACGGGCATTGCTTCTTCAACCTGAATGTATACCTCACCAAAGATGGGAATATCAATTTGTTCTTGTAATTGCTTTTTAGTTTTTAGCAACGTGTTTTTTACTTCGTTTAATCGCGAAATTTTTTCGTCAATTCTTAGTTCCTGCTGCGCTAAAAAGTCAAGCAGTTCTTCAGAAGTTAATTTGAGCGCTTTTTTTATATCTTCTAGTGAAATGCCAATATATTTAAGTGATTTAATGATATCTAAATAGAAAATTTGATTATCTTTATAATAGCGATAATTGGTATAAGTATCAGTATAAGCAGGCTTAAATAAATCTATTTGATCATAATAGCGTAAAGTTTGAACAGATAAATTAGACAGTTTAGCAACTTCACCGATTGTATAATAATGTTCTTTCATCATTGCCTCCACTAGTAATAGCTAAAGAAGTTTCGGATGGCATCAAAACGAATTTTATGCTTGCACTCTTCGCAGTTTTTTACAATTTGTGCAGATAGCTTCATATTGCATTGTGAACACCTCTGAAGATTCTTTCAATTTTCTTTATTATAACATTTTGTGAATAAAACGATCATTTTTGAATTATCATCACGAATTGTTAGTTGAGCAAAAAGTTTCTTGGAAAAGGTTTCAGATTATTGAAAACTTGCTTGAAATCGTGTTTCTCGTGCGATTTTATGCTATTATAAACCTTAATGCCACTTAAGAAGGAGAGCTTTACATGAAACGACATGAAGCACGCGAAAAAGCGTTGCAAGTTTTGTTTCAGCTAGACAATACAGATTTAACAGTTGAAGAAGCAATGGGCCATATTAAAGGCCAACCGACAAATGCCTTCTACGAAAAAATTGTTACTGGAACAGCTGAACATTTGGAGGAAATTGATGCTAAATTAGAACAGCATCTTGAAAAGTGGTCACTTGCCCGTTTACCTAAAATTGAGAGAACTGTCTTACGCCTAGCTGTATACGAGCTGTTATACATGCCAGAAACACCAAAAAGAGTAGTACTAAACGAAGCAATCGAGTTATGTAAAACATTTGGCGATGATAGTTCATCTAAATTCGTCAATGGTGTGCTTTCTAAATTTACAGAACAAGAATAATGTGTTGAATTGGAAGGAGTAACGAAGGTTTATGTCAAGTGCAATTATTAATGGTAAAGAGATTGGTCAAGAAATTCGTAATGCTGTAGCAGAGCGTGTAATTCGCTTAAAAGAACAAGGGTTAACACCTGGTTTAGCGGTTGTGTTAGTTGGAGACAACCAAGCTTCAGCTACATATGTGAGAAATAAACAAAAATCTTGTGAAGCAATTGGTTTGTTTTCTGAACTCATTAAATTACCAGAAGAAACGACGCAAGAGGAATTATTAACACAAATTCAACAATTAAATCAACGTGAAGATATTCACGGTATTTTAGTTCAATTACCACTTCCTAAACATATTGATGAGGATAAAGTCATTGCGACAATTGCTGTTGAGAAGGATGTCGATGGCTTCTCACCTGTCAGTGTTGGGAAAATGATGCTTGGCCAAGAAACATTTTTACCTTGTACACCTTTTGGCGTAATGAAGCTTCTTGAGTATTCAGGAATTGAAATTGCAGGCAAACATGCTGTTATTGTGGGGCGTAGTCATATTGTTGGTAAGCCAATGGGACAACTACTATTACAAAAAGATGCAACTGTCACTTATACGCATTCCAAAACACCAGATTTACCTTCATTTACAAAACAAGCAGATATATTAATTGCTGCTGTTGGACGTGCAAACTTTATTACGAAAGAGCATGTTAAAGAAGGGGCCGTTGTAATTGATGTTGGCATTAATCGTGATGACAACAACAAACTATGCGGTGACGTAAACTTTGCCGATGTAGATGGTATTGCATCTCATATCACCCCTGTACCAGGTGGTGTTGGACCGATGACCATCACAATGTTACTATTCAACACAGTACAAGCAGCTGAAAATAAGCTGGCTAATTAAATAACCTTTTCAAAGAGTCATCTCAGCATCGTGTTGAGATGATTTTTTTTATGCATTCTTGCCAGAACTTTTATGTTAATTTTGACGTCTAATGTAACGTTTGGGACATACATACTTAGAAGGAGGTTTTTATGGGAAATATCGATATTGTGTTAATTATCAAGCATATCATTATTGGCCTTGTCCAGGGATTTACAGAGCCAATTCCAGTATCGTCAAGTGGACATGTTATGATTGCCAGCGAAATACTTGGGCTTGGTGAACAAGGGTTTACGTTCGCCATTTTAACCAATACAGCATCATTACTTGCTATTATGTATATTTATCGAGAGGATATTGTTCGGCTAATCACTCATTTTTTCCTGTACTTGAAGACACGTGATAAACGCTACAATGCTGATTTTCGTTTTGCATTGTATATCATTATAGGTTCTATTCCTGCTGGCGTTTTAGGGGTTTTATTTAGTGATGTCATTGCTGATAACGTGAGTATGACGACAATCGCACTGATGTTATTTGTTACAGGTGCGGCATTATGGTTGATTCGTAATATGCGTGGGAAGAAAAAAGATGCGGATTTAAGCGCGAAAGATGCCATTATTGTTGGTTTAGGGCAAGCAGTCGCTTTAACACCTGGTATTAGCCGATCAGGGGCCACTATTATTTCAGCTATTGCAGTAGGGATGAGACAGGATACAGCCTTACGTTTCTCCTTTATGCTTTATATACCAGTGAGTTTAGGTGGGGTTATTTTAGGGATTACAGATTTTTTAGATGAGCCTAATAAAGGTGCATTAGCACTTCCTTATGCAGCCACTTTTATAGCTACACTAGTCATGACTTACTTTGCCATGCGTTGGTTTATGGGCATTATGAAAAGTGGCAAGCTTAGCTACTTTACGTACTATTGTTTTATTGTAGGCACGCTATTATTACTATTCTATTAAAATGAAAAGTCTCATAACGAATGCTGTTATGGGACTTTGTTTTGTAATTCATTTAATAGTCGATTTCTATTAGTTAGAACGTGTATGAATATGTTATAGTTGTTTTTTGATAGATAAAAGATAGGCATTTTTTCTTGCAAAACTGCATTTTGACGCGTCAACATCAGTAAAAAATGTTATGATAGGTGTAGTTTTTGTGAAAAACTTGATCTTAGTAAAGGAGCCGAAAACATGTCCTCTGCTTCTTATTTAACTGTAAAAGCATTAACAAAATATATTAAACGAAAATTTGATGCAGACCCTCACTTACGCGAAGTGTATGTAAAAGGTGAACTATCAAATGTTAAGATTCATCAATCTGGTCATATTTACTTTACATTGAAGGACGATGGAGCACGAATCGCGGCTACAATGTTTAAAACGGCTGCCACGAAATTAGCATTTGAACCAAAGGAAGGTATGCAAGTATTTATCCGTGGTGATATAAACGTTTACGAAGGCTATGGTACTTATCAGCTATATGCCCAGGAGATGCAACCTGATGGAATCGGTAGCTTATTTGTTGCCTTTAATCAATTAAAAGAGCAATTACAAAAAGAAGGACTTTTTAAATCGGAATGGAAACAATCGATCCCAAAGTTTCCTGAAAAAATTGGTGTGCTAACATCGACAACAGGTGCAGCGATTCGAGACATTTGTACGACTTTAAAGAGACGTTATCCCCTTGCGGAGATTTTAATTTATCCAACACTCGTTCAAGGAGCTCAAGCGGCACCAAATATTGTGCAAAATATTCAACGTGCCAATCAAGATGCAACTTGTGAAGTGTTGATTGTTGGGCGAGGAGGAGGCTCTATTGAGGACTTATGGGCATTCAATGAGGAAATAGTGGCACGAGCTATCTTTGACAGTCGAATTCCTATTATAAGCGCAGTAGGTCATGAAACTGATACGACAATTGCCGATTATGTCTCTGATTTACGTGCCCCAACACCAACTGCCGCCGCTGAGATGGCTGTACCAGATCAGGCGGAGCTATACCAGCGAGTACTTTCGCAAAAATCACAACTTCATCAGATGGTTAGGTCGCAACTTATGGCTGAACGACAACGTCTTAATAAGCTCCAACAGTCTTATCCATTGTCAATGCCAGAAAGACTTTATCGACCGTTTACTGAAAGATTGGCTCAGCTTGAATCAGGATTGCAAACAGCTATGCAGGTAGATTTGATGAAGAAGAATGCTAAGCTTCAGCAATTACATAGTACGGTGGTACAACATTCACCAAAAAAGGCACTTGCTTTCCATCAACGGGAACTCGAAGCGCGCATGCAACAATTAACACGTGCTACAACGTATTATGTAGCGAAGCAACAACAACAATTTGAGGCAACTATTCGAACATTAGAAGCTTTAAATCCACTATCAATTTTAACAAGAGGATTTACAGTCGCTTACAAAGATCAACATATGATCAAATCATCCACTGAGGTGCAAAAGCAGGATCAACTGACACTGACCTTCTATGATGGGAAGGTTGTGGCTGAGGTGAAGGATATTTTGCCAAAGAATGAGGGGGAATCGTTGTGACAGAAAAACAACAAACTTTCGCAGAAGCCATGACAGCATTGGAAGAAATTGTTCGCCAGCTGGAACAAGGCGATGTGCCATTAGAAAATGCGATTGATTTATACAAGCAAGGAATGGAGCTATCAAAATTTTGCCATAGTAAACTGCAACATGCTGAGGAACAGCTCGTATCTATTGTCCAAGAGACAGGTGAAACAACAGCATTTGATCCACTAAAGGGAGAGAATTAGGAAATGAATGAGCCATTAAAGTACTTTATCGAAAGCAACATACCACAAATCGAAGAAACTATGTTTGCTCTTGTTGCAAAAATTGATGCTCCATCAGATTTAAAGGACTCCATGCTATATTCATTAAAGGCAGGCGGTAAACGTATACGCCCACTTTTTGTATTAGCAGTTCTTGAGCTTTATCAGAAAAATTTACAGGATGGTTTAATTGTAGGGGCTGTCATTGAAATCATTCATACGTATTCTTTAATCCATGATGATTTACCAAGCATGGATAATGATGATTTCAGAAGAGGGAAGCCGACGAACCACAAAGTTTATGGTGAAGCACTTGCAACACTTGCTGGAGATGCATTAAACACGCTGGCGTTTGGTATTTTAGCACGCATGGATCTAACAGCTGAAAAGCGTATTGAGCTTGTTCAATTGTTAAGCGTTGCCGCAGGTGCAGAAGGCATGGTTGGTGGTCAAGTACTTGATATGGAAGGAGAGCAGCGCCAGCTTAATTTAACTGAACTGGAACAAGTCCATGTCAATAAAACAGGTGCTTTATTAAGATTTAGTATTGAAGCGGGAGCAGTATTAGCAGATGTGTCGGATCAAGACCGTGCTACTTTGAAGGAATATGCACATCACATTGGCCTAGCTTTCCAAATTCAAGATGATATTTTAGATATCGAGGGAACGACAGAGGAACTAGGGAAAACAGCCGGGAAAGATGTTGCTAGTGATAAGAGTACTTATCCAGCACTTTTAACGCTGGATGGAGCGAAAGAAAAGCTTGCTGAGCATTATCAACATGCCATAAATGCACTCGATCAATTACCAATAGATACTAGCTTATTACGAGACTTTGCAGCATATATTGTTCATCGTAAAAACTAGGAGAAAATCAAGGCGTATAAGGAAAAGAATGTGCTAGAATAGGTGGGAACGTTTGCAAATTGTAAACAATGGAGTGCTCGTACTTTTAGCATATTGATAACACTGCTATAATGGTGAAAACACAATGCGGTGAATATTTTATTGAAAAGGTGTGTGAGAAAGGTGGATTTAAACAAAATAACTAGTCCATCCTTTTTAAAAAACTTAAATAAGAAGGAGCTTGAGCAGGTTGCTCAAGAAATTCGTACCTTCTTAATCGAAAAGTGTTCTGTCACAGGTGGGCATATCGGGCCGAATTTAGGAGTAGTTGAGCTTACGATAATGTTGCATAAAATGTTTGACAGTCCAAAAGATAAGTTTTTGTGGGATGTTGGCCACCAAGCTTACGTGCATAAAATTTTAACAGGTCGTGCGAGTCAATTTGACACACTACGTCAGTTCAAAGGGCTTTGTGGATTTCCAAAGCGCGTGGAGAGTGAACATGATGAGTGGGAAACAGGTCATAGCTCAACTTCCTTATCAGCAGCCATGGGTATGGCGGCAGCACGTGATATTAAAAAAGAACATAACTATGTAATACCTATTATTGGGGATGGCGCTTTAACAGGCGGTATGGCACTTGAAGCGTTAAATCATATCGGTCATGCGAAAACGAATATGATTGTTATCCTAAATGATAATGAAATGTCCATTGCTCCAAATGTTGGTGCGCTTCACAATGTCTTAGGTCGTTTACGTACAGCCAAGGAGTATTCAAAAGCCAAAGAAGAGCTAGAATCACTTATTAATAAAATTCCGGTATTAGGTGGAAAGCTTGCTTCTACTGCGGAACGTCTTAAAGATAGCTTAAAATATTTAGTGGTGTCAGGTGTCTTTTTTGAGGAATTAGGTTTTAAATATCTTGGTCCTATTGATGGTCATGATTTCGAGGCATTGGAAATGACTTTATCCTATGCAAAGAAAGTGAAAGGACCAGTCCTTGTTCACGTAATTACGAAAAAAGGGAAAGGTTATAAACCTGCTGAGGACGATACGATTGGTAATTGGCATGGGACAGGTCCCTATAAAATTGAAAACGGTGCCTTTGTTAAGTCAGAGGCAAAAGGACCTGCATGGAGTAGTTTAATTGCAGAAACTGTTCGTAAAATTGCACATGAGGATGAGCGAGTTGTGACGATCACGCCTGCTATGCCTGTCGGTTCTAAATTACAAGGTATTCAAAAAGATTTTCCAAATCGTTTCTTTGATGTAGGGATTGCTGAACAACATGCAGCAACAATGGCTGCAGGATTAGCTACACAAAATATGAAGCCGTTTTTAGCGATTTATTCAACATTCCTACAACGTGCTTATGACCAAGTTTTACATGATATTGCACGTGCGAATTTGAATGTCTTTATCGGTATTGATCGTGCCGGACTAGTTGGGGCGGATGGTGAAACACATCAAGGCGTATTTGATATCGCTTTCCTTCGTCATATTCCAAACATGACAATTATGATGCCAAAAGATGAGAATGAAGGGCAGCATATGGTAAAAACAGCGATTGACTATGATGGAGGTCCAATTGCACTTCGTTATCCACGTGGTAACGGAATTGGCGTACCATTAGATGAGGAACTTGTTGCATTACCAATCGGTAGTTGGGAAGTATTACGAGAAGGAAAAGACGCTTCTATTTTGACTTTTGGTACAACGATTCCCATGGCAATGCAAGCTGCAGACATGTTAGCACAACAAGGTGTCGAAATCGAAGTCGTGAATGCACGCTTTATCAAACCAATGGATGAGGATATGCTACACCGTATATTATCCAGTCATAAGCCGATTTTAACTATTGAAGAAGCTGTACTGAATGGTGGGTTTGGTAGCGGAGTACTAGAATTTGCTCACGACCATGGCTATCTCAATGCGCTTATTGATCGTATGGGGATTCCCGATCAATATATTGAGCATGGCAACGTCGATCAACTGCTTGAGGAAATTCATATGACAGCAGAGGATACAGTAGCACGTATGCAAGTGTTACTTCAACAAAAACAGCAAGTAGGTTTGAATAAATAATGACAAAACAACCAAAAGAACGAGTGGATATTTTACTTGTAGAGCGGGGACTGTGCGAAACAAGAGAAAAAGCAAAACGTACCATTATGGCAGGCCTTGTTTTTTCAAATGAAATACGTATTGATAAAGCAGGAGAGAAGATTGCCATCGATGCTCCTCTACAAGTAAAAGGCTCCGATTTAAAATATGTTAGTCGTGGTGGTCTGAAGCTAGAGAAGGCACTACAAATTTTTGATATGTCTGTAGAAGGGAAGCTAATGCTTGACATTGGCTCCTCTACAGGTGGCTTTACAGATTGTGCATTGCAACATGGTGCAAGACATTGCTATGCATTGGACGTTGGATCGAATCAATTAGCATGGAAAATTCGCTCGGATGAACGTGTTACAGTAATGGAAAAAACCAATTTTCGCTATACTACAGCGGCAGATTTATCTGAAGGTTTACCTGATTTTGCTACTATTGATGTTAGTTTTATTTCATTATCTTTAATTTTGCCAGTCTTAAAAACATTATTGCTACCAGGTGGCGATGTCATGGCCTTGGTGAAACCGCAGTTTGAAGCGGGGAAAGATAAAGTTGGCAAAAAGGGTATCGTTCGTGATAAAAAAGTCCACCTAGAAGTACTAGAAAAAACGGCAACAATGGCTACAGAAATTGGCTTTGTTGTGAAAGATGCTTCTTATTCGCCAATAACAGGTGGAGAAGGAAATATTGAATTTTTATTCCATTTAGTGAATCCTGTTGGGGAAGAAGTTATTCCTGCATATACAGCTTTTAATGCACTCGTTGAAGAAGCGCATAATTCTTTAAAATAACACGTGCTCGCTTATAGAGCCGTGTTTTTTCTTGTGCTTTTTTGTTGAAAATGGTAGTGTGATTATACACATATATAACTATTTATAAGAGGTGGCTACGATGAATAAAGGACAACGACATATACGGATTCGGGATATTATTGCCAATCATGAGATTGAAACACAAGATGATTTAGTCGATTTTCTAAAAGATGCAGGCTATAATGTGACACAAGCTACAGTATCACGAGATATAAAAGAGCTGCATTTGGTAAAAGTACCATTACAGGACGGTCGCTATAAATATAGCTTGCCCGCTGATCAACGATTTAACCCAGTGCAAAAATTACACCGTGCATTAGCTGATGCCTTTGTAAGTATTGATGGAGCATCACACTTTTTAGTAATGAAAGCACTTCCGGGGAATGCGAATGCGATTGCATCCTTACTTGACCATTTAGATTGGCCAGAAATTTTAGGTACGATTTCTGGAGATGATACCATTTTAATTATTTGTCGAGATGAAAATGAGCGAGAAAATACAAAAAATCGTTTACTAGACATGCTTTAAAAAATGGGAAAATGGATTCAGAGGTGACAATTAGTGTTAAGAGAGCTTAGTATTCGAAACTTTGCTATCATTGAGGATTTGACTGTGAGTTTTTCAGAAGGTTTGACAGTACTAACAGGGGAAACGGGCGCTGGAAAATCGATTATCATTGATGCTGTTCATTTACTTGCCGGTGGACGTGGAAATACTGAATTTATTCGTCATGGGGCAAGAAAAGCTGAACTAGGTGGCTTATTTCAAATTTCGAATTCAACCCACCCTGTGCTGAAAAAATTAGAAGAAGCTGGCATTGAAATTGAGGAAGATACAATTATTTTACGTCGTGATTTAAATGATTCTGGGAAAAGTATTTGCCGTGTAAATGGTAAACTTGTGCCATTGTCAGTACTGAGAGAAATTGGTGGAAGCCTCATTGATATTCATGGTCAACATGAAAACCAAGAGCTGATGGATGAAAAACAGCATATCAATTTACTCGACCAGTTTGCAGAAGAGCAGCTGATGCCTATTCATAAAACATATAGCGAACAGTATGAAGAATATCGATTGTTGAAAAAGGATTTAGCTTCCATATCCATCGATGAACAATTGATGGCACAACGCATAGATTTGTATCAGTTTCAAATAAAAGAGCTAGAGGAAGCCAATTTAAAGCTAGGTGAGGAAGACGAGCTTCTGGATGAACGTCGTCGCCTCATGAACTTCAATAAAATTTTTGAGCGCTCTAGTGCTGCCTATGAGGCTATTCAGGGCGAATCGAAGGGACTTGATTGGATCGGTAATGCAATGGGTGCCTTGGAAGACGCAGCAACGGTGGATGAGCAATTCAAAGAAGCATCGGAGGCAGTGACTACGGCATTTTATGCGCTACAAGATGCAGCTTACCAGGTCAAGAATGTATTAGATGAATTAGAGTTTGATCCAGCTCGTTTAAACGAAGTGGAACAACGGTTAGCGTTATTCCAGAATTTAAAACGCAAATATGGTTCGACTGTGGAAGATATCTTAGCGTATTTGGAAAAAATAAAAACAGAGTTAAATGAACTGCTAAATCGAGATGAAATTTTGCAAGTGAAGGAACGAAGAGTGCTCGAAATGGAATCGGTCCTAAACGAGCTTGCGGTAGAACTTTCAACCGTACGTAAGGCTGCTGCCCAACAATTGAGTGAAGCTATTATGGCAGAGTTACGTGAATTACATATGGAAAAAGCTAAATTTATTGTCAATTTCGATGAATTACCTTATTTCGATGCGAATGGAAAAGATCAAATTATTTTCTATATCTCTACCAACGTTGGAGAACCTCCAAAGTCCTTACCGAAAATTGCTTCTGGAGGAGAATTATCACGAATGATGCTTGCGCTAAAAACGATTTTCTCATCTTCAAATGGCATCACATCGATTATTTTTGATGAAGTGGATACAGGTGTTAGTGGGCGAGTGGCACAAGCCATTGCAGAAAAAATTGCAGCAGTATCTATTAATTCCCAAGTGCTTTGTATTTCGCATTTACCTCAAGTTGCTGCCATGGCTGATCATCATTACTTTATCAAAAAAGAAGTCGAACATGATCGAACATTTACTTCATTATCAGAAATTGATCAACAGGCAAGGATTGAAGAAGTAAGCCGTATGATGTCTGGGGCAGAAATCACTGCTTTAACGCTACAGCATGCAAGCGAATTATTAACAATGGCAGAAGAACGCAAAAAACAAATGCGTTAACCATATTCCAGGAACAGTTGATACTGTTTCTGGTTTTTTTCTTTTTGCACAAATATTTACCGCTTATAAGAATGCCACAACAACACATAGTAAAAAGACAAAAATGAAAAGGAGGTGTCGTATGAATCGTCGTTGGCGTCAATTAGTCATTTTGCCTATGCTCATCTTTTTGTTAGTGATGCCTATACAAGCTTTAGCCGCCAAAAAGCTTATACCAATGGGCGAAGCGATTGGAATCCAACTTCAATTATCCCATGTATTTGTAGCGCATGATGTGCTTTTAGCTTCCAATCAGTGGATGAAAGGAGGCGCAGTTATTGAAAAAATTAATGATATACCTGTAAAATCGCTTGCTGATGCCAAACAAGCTATGGCTAAAGAAGGCCAACAGAAATGGACGATCAATAGTGAAGGAAAACAAGTCACACTGGAATTACAAAACCAAGAAGCAGAGCATATCATTTCCTTTTTAAAAGATGAAACAGATGGAGTAGGAACACTGACTTATATTGATCCAGAGACAAAAAACTATGGTGCACTAGGTCATCAAATTGTCGATTCAACCCTACAAGAAGCCCCTGTATTTAGAGCTGGCTCCATTTTTTTAGCTTCAATTCAACAAATCCGTAAAAGTATGCCAGGCCAACCAGGTTATAAAATATCCTCCATTGAAAAACATCAAGAACGACTAGGCAGTATAGATAAAAATACCGTTTATGGAATTTTTGGTCGTTGGGAAGAAGGCTATCAACAAAGATTACCCAAAGCGATTGAAATTATGCATGAAAAGGATATAAAAACGGGGAAAGCTGAAATTTATACAGCCATTGAAGGCAAAAAAGTCGAAACTTTTTCCATTGAAATTACAAAGGTTGAAAATGAACGACTTGAATTTATAGTATCTGACGAAAAGCTCATTGAAAAAACAGGTGGAATTTTGCAGGGAATGAGTGGCAGTCCTATCATTCAAGACGGTCGTTTTGTTGGTGCTGTGACACATATGTTTGTGGAGGAGCCAAAAAAGGGAGCAGCTCTAACAGTAGCTGAAATGTTAAGAAAGTCTTCCTAAAATGAAGAGGGAGATGGCATTTGGTAAAAATCCGCTTTTTTCTGTAGGCAGAGCAGGTGCCGCAGGAGACTAGCGGTTTTTTACCTTTATTTCAAAAAAACATCTTGAATTCAACAAGTATTTCTAATAATAACCTTAAGGAGTCATGATATTTAAAAAAACTGTAGTTTTATCTTGTTTTTTTATCTAAAATAGGTAATAAGAGCATTTCGACAGTTTGCAACTATTTAGCGCAACTTGTCGATATAAAAAGAAAGTATCGGACTACATACTCATTTTTGGAAATGAAAAAGGTTTTTAAAACAAAAATGTCGAAAATTCCACAGTGTGCCAAAAACGGCATTTAGGTGTTAGGTTAACGCTTTGGAGTGTTCAAAGCAAGTCCAGAAGGAGGAATTGGAATGACAAAGGTAAAAGTAGCGATTGCAGATGATAATCGTGAGTTATTAAAAACAATGGAGCAGTATTTTCAAGGGCATGCCGAAATAGAAATTATTGCGACAGCTTCAAACGGAAAAGTTTGTCTACAAATGCTTGAGGAATTTACACCTGATATTTTACTTCTAGATATAATAATGCCTCATCTTGACGGTTTAGCTGTTTTAGAATCCATGTATCAAAATGAGAAAATGTCATCGGTACAAGTAATTATGTTAACCGCTTTTGGTCAAGAAGATGTCATGAAACAGGCAGTAGATTTGGGGGCATCCTATTTCATGCTAAAGCCGTTTGAATTTGACCAATTAGTGCAAAAGATTTTACATTGTGCTGGACAGAAGGCGACACTTCCTAAAAAGACAAGCGTTTTACAACCAACAGTGCCACAAAAATTAAATCAACATCAATTAGACAGCACGATTACAGCTATCATTAAAGAAATCGGTGTACCTGCACATATTAAAGGGTACTCATATTTACGCGAAGCCATTCAAATGGTATTTGAGGATATTGAATTATTAGGATCTGTGACAAAAATTTTATATCCAGAAATCGCGAAAAAATTCAATACGACACCATCACGCGTTGAACGTGCGATTCGTCATGCTATCGAAGTGGCGTGGAATCGTGGCAATTATGAATCCATTTCGTCGATGTTTGGCTATACAGTCCATCATTTGAAGTCCAAGCCAACGAATAGCGAATTCATTGCTATGATCGCAGACAAAATCCGCATTGATATGATGGCTAGCTAAACGCGCTATATCAAGGTTTTAAGCGTGTGGCTTAGTGGAGAATGACCGGTAAACCCAAAATAGATAACGCTTATATAGCGAAAATTATAACGCCTTTTTAGACAGTTTATGCCGACTGTTTGAGGGGGCGTATTTTTTATGTCTATAAGTCCATTTTTAATCGAAATTGACCGTTATATGTTGGATTGTTCCGCGAAGGGTCTTTCATCCAAAACGTTAAAATCGTATGAACAAACGCTTAAACTATTTTCGAGGTATCTTTTGGATAACTTTGAAATAAATGACGTTAAAAGCGTCAAGGCGAGCATATACGGGCTTATATTCGGTCAATTGAAGAAAGAGGCAAGTTCGAGATAAGCGCTGCTGAAACGCCTGTAAACTATCCAGAACGACGTAGCGATTTTGGCAAGCCGGTAAGTAAAACGACAATTGCGAATTATGTACGTAACATAAAAGCATTTTATTCACACTTATATTCAGAACAACTAATACGGAGCAATCCTTTGAAGGATTTAAAAAAATGTGAAACCGGAGAGGAAAATCAAGGTAATGCTCGAGGATAATGAATTGAAGCAGTTTTTCCGTTCCTTCGACGTTACGAAATTCGATCAATATCGTGATTGGGTGATAGCTCGATTAATCTTTGATACTGGAGCAAGAATAGGAGAATTGTTGGAAGTTGTAGCATCTGATATAGATTTGCGAGGGAATGCGTTGTTATTACGCAAGACAAAGAACAGTAAGCAACGATTCGTTTACTACTCAGAAAAGACGCGTAAACATCTTAGGTCATGGTTAGCTTACAAGGATCGTTATTCGGATAGTACTTATGTCTTTCCAACGAATAGAGGATCGAAATTACGAATTGAAGGAGTAGAACGTTCTTTTAGACTGCGGAGTAAAGACGTGGGGCTACAAGTGACACCTCACTTACTTCGTAATAATTTTGCGAAACGGTACTTAGTTAATGGCGGCGATTTAGCAACCTTATCTCGTTTGCTGGGTCATGCCAACGTTGATATTACTGCTCAGATTTATTTAGATTTTGCTGATAAGGAAGTGATGAAGAAATACCGACAGCATAGTCCGCTTGAAAACTTGGATATTTAAACAGAAAAAAGCCGCTAGTGTTCGCAGCACTAACGACTTTACAACTTAATATCTACGCTAATAATTGCCTACCAGCAATAGCGTTTACTTAGGGTTCATTATATCGAAAAAAATTCGATGATGCAACTCCTATTAAATGCACCCTTTTTTTAGCAGTAGCGACGAGGTGGCCCACTAATTCGTCGAAAAAATAACCTGGTCAGTGTCGTCCGTCACAACGCAAACTACGGAATATATCGCAGGTCAAGCCGTTTCCTGTTACGGTTGCGACGAATTGGTGAGCGCCATCATTAAGGGCGCGGCATGGTTTATCGGCTAGGGTAAGCATGTACATGCGGACAATCAGCATACAAATACGCTCAATTAAGGACTACCGCACGTCTAGGACGATAATTAGACGAGTACATACGGATAGAAATATCCCAATCTAACAGGAGCATACGAGAAACCCAGGACGTCACTATGACGCTGAAATATGCGATTGTTACTTATTGTTTCTATTCACGTATTTCTACGAGTCTAGCGATAATAGGTAACCTCTCTGCGCCGATTTCCCGGAGCGAGCAGCTATTCTGCTGAAAATGGATGCGGTAGTCAAGTGTCAAACTATTAAAAGCCTTATGCTCATTGGGTTAGATATCAGTCTGTTTGACACGCATTGGATGCGCACATTACAATGAAAAAAGAAAGACGCAAACAGGGAGGAAGCCGAATGGGAGCATGGGGAATCAAAGCATTGGAAAGCGATGAAGGGTTGGATCTACTGACAGCGATCGAGGACTTGCTTCCTCGTGACACGTTGGATTTGGGCGAATTGATGGCGAAGTTTCGAGAAGGCGATTTCCTTTATGACGAAACAGTACTTGCCCTCGCAGAGCTGTATATAGAGTTCCAGGAGAATGGAAGCCTGGACTACGATCATGAGGAGGAGCGCTCCTTGACACAAGTACGGGCGTTCACAGCCAGTCGAGCCGCGCTTGGGTCTTTGCTGAAGCATTTGAATGTGATTTGGGCTGATATTGAGGGAGACTGCGAGGGGGATCTGGCGGAGCTGTGGCGAGAATCATCGAGCTGGGACGAATGGCGGGCACATGTGCAGCAGCTAATTGCCAAGTTGGAGGCACTGCTTCACAGCCTTGGATAGCATAAAAACTCCTCCAACCCCTATAACATTTCTCTCTATCCCTGAACAAAATATAAAGAGCGCAGCCAATTATTAGTCGGCATGCGCTTTTTCTTCGTCCACGATTTCGATTAGATCGCTAATTTCGCAATTCAAAGCTTTGCAAACCTTCTCCAATGTATCGAACTTTATTCCATCAGTTTCCTCGTTATATAAACGTGATAGTCCATTTCTATGTAATCCAGTTTCTTTTGCTAACTCTGAAATCTTCATTCTTTTCTCACCTAATAAACGAGATAAATGTACTTTAATCATATGTAGTCACAATCCTTTTTTTTAATTTCATTTTACACTGTGGTGTATATAACTTCAATTTATTGTTGACAATGCACACTGTAGTGTATATTATATTAACTATAAAGCACCCTATAGTGTGCAAAAATGACACTAAGAGAGGCGGAATGTGAAATGTTTACGACGTTAGACGAGGGCAAATGGTTAACAGACAATGAAGTTTGGTCAGTGGAGTATCAAATTGTATCGTTTGAAAAAGAAGGCGTATTCTCAACGTCTTATCAGGTGTTTGTGAAGCGACGTAACTGTAGATGGGATTACACAGTTCCTACAATCCCAGTTCCGTTATACGTACAGGAAATGATTGACGACACTATTCGTAAGTGCAAGCGTTTAATAGCAGAGTATACGAAAAAAGTAGCCGACCAAGCAACGGAGATTGTTATCGCAGATAGTAGTGACTATTTAAATAACTACGAGGCTGTTTCCACAGAGAAAGGTGCTTGGCGAACTATTGTAATGCGTTTATCAAATAAAGCACTTAAAACAATTCCGATTTTCGATCATATGCATGTAGTTTGTTCAGATTTCTATCGCGCCTTGATAGTTGATGGTCAGGAGTTAGTAATTGGGGGGATTCCAGCATGAAACAAGGAGTTGCGCTTGAAGCGTCAGCGCAGTCGTTTGAGCGTGAATATAAGAAGGCGTACATTAAGTTACTAACGAAAGCAGCCGCCAATACAGCAAAGCAAGTAGACGCGTATTTTTTCGGTGAAGAAGGAGAGGACGGTGAACTTAGAGTGTGGTACTACGGTACAACAGCGTTTTCTATCGCAATAGCTTTGTTTATATATGTAATGATGTAATAAAAGACATTCCGAATTAGGCATCCATCAAATTGTTACGCGTTAAATACTCACTCGCGCCAACGTTCAGGAGCCGGTACTCAACAAAACACGGGTCAGGTAATAATTTCTATACCATCCGGCGGGTTTCTTACACTTAGGAACCATTCTTCTGCAGCAGCAGTAATCCTTCAAACTTTAGCAGGAGGCACACAAACAAACGTAAATGCTTCTATTATCCTTAAAATGTTAAGTCCTATTGTCTAGAGATATAAAGACAAAATTTAAAAATAATAGATTTTTAGTTCGGAGTGATTAACCTTTTGCACAGGAATTACTCCTTTTTTCTTTTAATATTTATGCTTAGAACGGCTAAATCAACAGTACAAACAGTGAGAATTTATCGAGGGAAATATTTAAAAGATTTTGCGGAAAAGTTGTCTCGAAAAGGGAATTTGTTCGGGTATAGATAGTAGGGAAGTTTATCGCCTTCATTTCGCCTTAATAAACGTGGCTAAAAACAGTTTTAAATCATAAGTTAACGTATTTATCACCTAAAGCGTTTCGACGCTAAATTAATGGAGGAATGAACAGTATGGATATCGCAACAGGCATCGTAAAAATCCAACGAAAACTATTAGAGCAGACTGGACGTAAAACTGACGCATATTATTGTGATGGTCAAGGCGCTCTTTACGTATTCATAGGTGAACCTTTAACGGTACAAAACGTAGTTTACGCAGCGTCTGAAACGGAACTTATGATGAACGCAATTTAATAAGGAGGAATAAATATTTTCGAAAAGTTGTCCCAAAATAGGACGCGCTTGTGTGCTTATATAATAGATGAAAGTTTTTTGGATAAAGCGACCCGGGGTCGTACTAACTACAAGGTGGCACGGATATTGCATATTAAAAGTGGCTTGACGCCTAGAGTGAGTAAGGCTGAACGGAAGTGTAGGGAATTAATTTAAAAAAATGCAAAAAAGCACTTTACATTCCGCAAGTGCTGACGATAAAATAAAAGTCGGTATGTCTGTTTTATTGCAGAATTTAAGCATTATAACATTTTTAATTATTTATATTGTCATTATACAGGAGGATGAACAGCAATGCAAGAGAAAAACGAAAAATTTATCGTAATCCATTCACGTCAAGTAGCACAGGAAATCATCGATGCAGGACAAGCCTTAATCAAAATGGAGCCAAGTCGACATAGGCGGGGCAAACTTGTATTTATATTTGAACGATCGTATCTTATCGATGAAATTCTCGCCAGAAGTTCTCGACGACCTCAACCGCAGTAAACCGCATCTAGTTTTGTCATCTATATTATCGTAATTAATTGATAGATTGATAGCTGCGGAGGCTTTAGCCGACGCAAAGGGTTTTAATCATTTTATAACGACATCAGTAAGTTAAAACACTTAAGCCAGCTGACGCTGTCTTGCATAGCGATAACTTTTATATCGTCTATTATCTTTAAGGGACATACGCTGTAAACCTTGATATATCAACGTTTCTACGAAATTCTGCGACGGAGATGTCGCAAAAACAATATTAATCGGAGGTATTATGATGACGAATATTACAGTAATTGATTCAGTGATGGGTAGTGGTAAGACAAATTATGCAATTCAGTACATGAACGAAGCAAGTCCGTTAGATAGATTTATATTTGTTACGCCTTTTAAATCAGAAATTACGCGTATTCGCGAAAATGTAAAAGACCGAAATTTCTTAGAGCCTTTACATATCGGTGGTGGTCCTAAGATGACGCATCTAAAACAGTTAATCGCGATTGGTGCAGATATTGCTACTACGCATGAATTGTTCTCGCGAGCTGATGACTACTGGCTTACGTTGCGGAGATTTAGTAGCGCTCACAGTCGAGCAAGTGAGAGGTAAATCATCGTTTAAGATTCGGGAAGGCAAGACGAAGAAGGAACGCACTGTCCACCTCGATCAGCTGATGGTAGCTATCGCAGACTATATCGATACATTGCCACCAGGAACAACGTACTTATTCCCATCACGTAAAGGCGACGGACATATTAGCACAACGCAAGCTTATCGTATTATTATTGATGCAGGCGATAAAATCGGCAATCATTCGGTTGGTTCTCATACGATGCGCAAGACTTTCGGATACACTTACTATAACGCTACTAACGACATAGCAACGCTAATGGATATCTTTAATCATAGTTCGCAAAAGACAACACTTCGTTATATCGGAATGACTGACGAACGAATTAAACAAAGTATTAAAAACATTTCATTCTTTTAATAATGCGATCAACAGCGATTCAATTCGTTTGTTGGTCGTTCTTTTTTTGCCCCCAAAGCCTATTTGCTGTAATCCGCCTTTCTGCCGATTGCTACTTCTACATAGTATTTTCAATTCCTCAAGGTAAAAATTGAAATTGAGTTTCTTCCTATATAAATAATTATATAACGCAGAATTAACGCTAATAGAATTATGGGTATACTTTAAACAGATTGACGCACTTCCAACGCAGTCATATCAAGGGTTTGAGTGGAATTTAGGGGTTGCAATTTTTCTGCTAGATATGTATAGTTTGATTCAGCGCAAAAATAATATTTACCGGTAATAGAACAAAGGAGTTAAATTGAAGATGGATGTAAAAGAAATGTCCTTGTTTTCGGGTTATTCTATTTCAAGGATATACGAACATTTACAAGAAATTAGGCTTTTTGACGATGGGTTTGCGTTGGGGAATGATGGTGTCACTATATTTTCTATCGATGAATCCGCAGCTTATATGAAAATGCTACGTACTATTGAGGCAACAGGAAGAGTTAAAAGAGGGATAGTTGCCTTATTCAAGGCGTTAGGAAAATATGAGTATTTAAATCGTAAGTAAGTAGTTTACAATTACAGAGTGTTAGCGTAATATTATCGGTAAATACAAGTCGAGAAAAACTGCGAAGGCTTCCGGTAGAATGGCCGGTAAACTTTCGCTATATAAATGTTATCTAATTCGTCATGCTATCGAAGTGGCGTGGAATCGTGGCAATTATGAATCCATTTCGTCGATGTTTGGCTATACAGTCCATCATTTGAAGTCCAAGCCAACGAATAGCGAATTCATTGCTATGATCGCAGACAAAATCCGCATCGATATGATGGCTAGCTAATGACAACTTTAACCGTCTGATAAAATAAACATATACAACACTCACATATACAGCTATTATACTTTGCATATTATGAGCGCCTTTTTAGACATTCCTGTTTAAGAGGGCGTATTTTTTGCCTTCATTGAGAAAAATGCTGCGGAAATATCTGTAACTATATTCAGCGAAAGTCATGAAACGAAGTCTGAATCCGATAAAAAATAGCAAGATGGTCAATAATCGAATGATAAATGGAAACTACTGTAGAAGCGGGTGATAAAGATGAAAAGTGTCAATTTTCAATTAGATGGTATGGATTCGATAGAGATTACACAAATAGAGGAACATTTATTTGAAGTGCGATTAGTATTAGATGGTGAAATAAGTGTACAATATTTGACAAAGGAGCAGGTGGGACAACTTGGTTCTACTTTCCAAATTGGAAATATTAAGAGTTATCTTGAATAAAGAGCCTTAATTCCTGAATTTTTATAGTTCTAAAGACCTGTTATTATTCATTTTTTATGACGATCATACACTATGATATATATCTATGGAATACTATTTGTTCAAATTATCCTAATAGAATAACCTTGATTTTAAGGGAAGTTTTATTAAAAAACCAAAATAATAAACAAATTGTTGGTTCTAAATACCTTATTATGTTTATTGAAAATAAAATATAGTTGGATGTTTTAATGATTAAGTAGTACTATTTTCTTTCTCGTTAGTGACAATGGTCTCTAAACAAATGTAAGTGGATTGTATATACTTACATATAGAGGGAAGGAGGAGGTAGCTTGATTCTAGTTCGAAATGAAAACTTCGAAATTTCTGAAGATAATGGCAAGGTATTTATGCTTACTTTTAGTGCCGGATTCCCATTAAAAGAATTTGATAGCATCCTACGAAGTCATCCACGACTTAAATTGTCTAATTTTTCAATTTTAAAAAACGTGTTGTCAACCCAAAACACTAGTCCAGTAGAAATTGGCCGCTGGCTTCCAAATATTGAAGCTGAAATTGCCCGTGATAAAATGTCAGCCTCTATTTTTATCTATGAAACAAACGAATATATTGCGAATCATAAAGAAAAGCTGACACAGCAAATACGAGAAACACTTGCTGAAAATGAAATTGTGCATGGTATATTAGATTTTGATATTTCGAAGGCTGAACCAGGAAAAGCATTTTTAATTGCACAGGGGCAACCACCTATAGCAGGCACGGATGCACAAATTACATACTTACCTAAACCGGAGAGAAAACCGGTCATTCGTGATGATGGAAAAGCGGATTACTTTGATATGAATTTTATTTCAGAAATTTCGGAAGGCTCATGGCTAGGTGAAAAGATTCCTGCTACATTAGGTAAATCAGGGAAAAATGTGCTAGGTGAAGTAGTGGCTGCGGCACCAGGGCGAGATTTTCCGATCCGATACGATACAAAATCAGCATATGAAGTGGAAGAGGACGGGAAAGTTGTGATCCGCTCGAAAATTGCTGGTGTTCTAGATGATGTGAAAGGTATGATCGGTGTAAACAGACACCTACCTATTAACGGTGATGTTGGCGTTGAAACGGGTAATCTAGAATTTAATGGTTCTCTTAGTATTAAAGGAACAGTAACAAATGGCTATACGGTTATTGCAACTGGCGATATTTCCATTGATGGTGCTGAGGGTGTAAGCGGTGCCAAACTTATTAAATCCATTGAAGGCGATGTTTATATTCGGGGAGGCATTTTTGGTCTTGGTTCAACTGTCGTAGAAGCAGGTGGCAATATTTTTGTCAAACATGTCAATGAAGCAAATTTGGTTGCAGCGGATAGTATTCATATTGGTTTCTATGCATTAGGATCGCAACTTACTGCTCACTCTATTTTTGTGGACGAACGAAAAGGTAAAATTATTGGAGGACGTGCGGTAGCTAAAAATACGATTGTCACTGCCATATCAGGTAACCGATTGGAGCGTCGAACAGATTTGATTATTGAAAGTGTCAATAAGCAAGAAAATAATTCGGTTATGCAGGAGAAAGCAGTACAGCTTAAAGAGTTACAAACAGAAATTTCAACACATGAGTCCAAAATGAAAAGCTTATTACCATACCTCAACCAAATGTCTAAAGAACAAACGGCATCCTTTGAAGAGACAAAGCAAGCTTTATCAAAATTAAAGGCTGAAGCTGTAACATTAGATCGTGAAATAAAACTGTTAATGGATGAAATGCGTCATGTTGGAAAAGAAGAGATTGTTGTGACAAAGGAAGCACATCCAGGTACTTATATTCAAATTGGAAAAAAATCATCTTTATTAAGCAAAATGACCAATGGTAAATTTCTGCTAGAGTTTGGTGAATTAAATGTCTAATTCGTCCTATATTCCAGTGTTTGCACATCGAGGAGCTTCAGCCTATGCGCTAGAAAATACCTTTAAAGCTTTCGAAAAGGCATTGGAGCTTGGGGCTGATGGCATTGAGTTAGACATCCAATTTTCTAAAGAGGGTTATCCTATAGTATACCATGATCCACAACTTTCAAGATTGGTAGGTATCAATAAACTGGTGAGTGATTGTACGATGGAAGAGTTATTGAGTTTTAAACTCGGCAAGCCTTGGAGGCGTTTCTTCTCATCATCTAAAATGCCAGCATTTGATGCAGTTTTAGCATGGGCTAAAGCGCACAAGCTCCCTTTAAATATTGAATTAAAATCCACCATTCTAGACAATCAAAGTGGGCTAGGTGAATTTCTTCAAGGCCTAACATTGCCAGTAGGGAGCCACTTCTCATCGTTTCACTACGAACTTCTGGAGATTGTGAAAAAACATAGACCTGAATACGAAACGGCTCTGATTGCCACGAAAAAAGTAAAATGGGATTTGTTAGCTGATTACAAAGCGGCTGATACTGTTCATATGCATAAAAGGTACTACAAACCAAGATACTTGGAGGCATGTGTAGTCAGTGGCAAAGCTTGTCGTTTTTATGCAATTGATGGTACTGAACCATTCTTAACGAATCCTCATCATGCTGTTATTGGTTGGATTACGGATTACCCTGATAAAGTTATGACCACACAGCAGCGTGTATAAAAATAGCTATCCAGTAAGTCAAAATGGACTTATTTGGATAGCTATTTTTATTTTTTTTGGAAGCGCGGTGCTACTTTTCCATTTTTGCGGTCGCGATGTAATAAAAATCCTGCGAAAAAACCAAAGCCTATAACAAAGAATATAACACCGACTACAAATTGTAGCCATAAAAATGGGAAAGGCGAAATAAGCTTACCAAACAATGTATCACGCATAAATTTAATGCCACCTGCAGCCATAAGACCTGGAATAAGCATTACAATAAATGCAGCTAAACGGGCCATATATATCCCTCCTTATTCCTATGATTAATTGTACCTGTGGATGGGGGAATGTCAAGAAAGGGTAGACATCAATATAATAATGGTTCCTCAAAACTAGGTAGGACATAAAATAGGTTTTGTAACTGAATGTTTAGAAAATTCTTACTTAAATAAGAATATGTAATAATAGTTGCGAAATTGTGAATTTGTCAGTATTGTAAAAATAAGTGGAGCAATATTATCCATTACTAAACAATTTTTTTCTTCCTGTATTAGGGGTCTAAAAACCTACTGAAAAGAGGGGCTCAGTACTTGCTGAGAAGAGGACAACAAAGAAAAGATTGTTAGAAAAAACTTGATTGGGACGGGCATTTGGGGATGCACTTTCCAAAGCAAAGGGGCGAGTTTCATGGAAATCTTCAAGTATATGGAAAAGTATGATTATGAACAATTGGTATTTTGCCAAGATGAAGCATCAGGGTTAAAAGCGGTTATCGCTATCCATGATACAACACTTGGACCAGCATTAGGCGGGGCACGTATGTGGACATATGCATCAGAGGAAAATGCAATTGAGGATGCGTTGCGTTTAGCACGAGGTATGACCTACAAAAATGCTGCAGCTGGTTTAAACCTTGGCGGTGGAAAAACGGTCATTATCGGTGACCCATTTAAAGATAAAAACGAAGAAATGTTCCGTGCACTAGGTCGTTTCATCCAAGGCTTGAATGGCCGTTACATTACTGCAGAAGACGTAGGTACAACGGTAACAGATATGGATTTAATCCATGAGGAAACAGATTATGTAACAGGAATTTCACCTGCATTTGGTTCATCAGGGAACCCATCTCCAGTAACGGCATATGGTGTTTACCGTGGTATGAAAGCAGCTGCAAAAGAAGCTTTTGGTTCAGAATCATTAGAAGGATTAAAAGTTTCTGTACAAGGTCTAGGAAATGTAGCCTACAAGCTTTGCGAGTATTTACATAATGAAGGGGCAAAACTTGTTGTAACAGATATCAATCAAGCAGCAATTGATCGAGTTGTGAATGACTTTGACGCAATTGCAGTGGCGCCAGATGAAATCTATGCGCAGGACGTTGATATTTTCTCACCTTGTGCTTTAGGTGCTATTTTAAATGATGAAACAATTCCACAACTAAAAGCAAAAGTAATTGCTGGATCAGCTAATAACCAGTTAAAAGATTCACGTCATGGTGATTATCTACATGAATTAGGTATTGTTTATGCACCAGACTATGTAATCAATGCTGGTGGCGTTATTAACGTTGCGGATGAATTATATGGTTATAATCGTGAACGTGCTCTGAAACGCGTTGATGGTATTTATGATAGCATTGAAAAGATCTTTGCTATTTCAAAACGAGATGGCATTCCAACATATGTGGCAGCGAATCGTTTAGCAGAAGAACGCATTGCGCGTGTAGCAAAATCTCGTAGCCAATTCTTAAAAAATGAAAAAAATATTTTACACGGTCGCTAATATACACGGTTTAAAAATTTGGAGAAGTCGCATTGTCGACTTCTTCTAATTTTAAACAACAAATAAGAGCGTCGTGAAGTAAAGCTAAAGCTCTTCTTAAGCAAGAACTGACCGTTATAAAATTGGCAAGGTGATTGTTTAATAGATAGAATACTTTAGCACTTTTCTCAAAAGGGGGAATAAACATGGCTCAAAATTATGATGTTGTCATTTTAGGTGGAGGTACAGGCGGTTATGTTGCGGCCATCCGAGCTGCGCAACTAGGCTTGAAAACAGCTATTGTAGAGCGGGAGCGTTTAGGCGGAACATGCTTGCATAAAGGTTGTATTCCAAGTAAAGCCTTACTTCGAAGTGCAGAAGTATATCGTATGGCTAATAAAACGGCTAGTGAATATGGTGTCGATATTGAAGGTGTGACATTGCAATTTGACAAAGTTCAAGCTAGGAAACAAGCAATCGTTGAGCAATTAAGCCAAGGTGTGAATACACTGATGAAAAAAGGCAAAATAGATGTTTATCATGGTACAGGACGAATTTTAGGCCCATCAATTTTCTCTCCTATGCCAGGAACGATTTCTGTAGAAATGTCCAATGGTCAAGAGAATGAGATGCTTGTGCCGGCCAATGTTGTGATTGCAACTGGTTCGAAGCCGCGAGGTATGGCAGGATTAACAGTTGATGGTCAATATGTGATGAATTCAGATCATGCTTTGGAGCTTGAAAATTTACCAAAATCATTGTTAATCGTTGGCGGTGGTGTCATTGGAATTGAGTGGGCATCTATGCTTTGTGATTTTGGTGTATATGTAACAGTGGTAGAATATGGTCCAACGATCTTACCAGCGGAAGATGCAGACATCGTAAAAGAAGTAACAAAACAGCTTGAAAAGCGAGGAGTCCGCATCGTTACGAATGCTCGTTTAGATACAGATACATTCAAAATTGAAAATGATAACGTTTTCATTTCCGCAAAAGTAAATGATCAGGAAGAAATCTTTGAGGCAGATAAACTATTACTTTGTGTAGGCCGTGAAGCCAACACGCAAGACATCGGTTTGGAAAATACAGAAATCGAAGTGGAAAAAGGCTTTATTAAAGTGAATGCTTCTTATCAAACGAAGGAATCACATATGTATGCCATTGGGGATGTGATAGGTGGCTTACAGTTAGCACATGTTGCTTCTCATGAAGGGCTGTCAGCAATCGAGCATATAGCGACAGGTAAAACAGAGCATATAGATGATCTGAAGGTACCGAAATGTGTTTATTCATATCCAGAGGTTGCCAGCATCGGATTAACAGAAGGTTCTGCCAAAGAGCAAGGTTATGCGTTGAAAATTGGTAAATTCCCGTTTAAGGCAATTGGTAAAGCATTAGTAAATGGAGAAACAGAAGGCTTTGTAAAAATTATTGCTGATGAAGAAACAGATGATATTTTGGGTATTCATATGGTAGGGCCACACGTGACAGATTTAATTGGAGAAGCATCACTAGCTAAATTGTTGGATGCTACACCATGGGAAATTAGTCAGGCGATCCATCCACACCCATCATTAAATGAGGTTTTAGTGGAATCTGCTTTAGCAGTTGATGATCGTGCTATCCATTTTTAATTTTCTGAATTTCGTAACTAACGTATCCAAATGTGGGGTTATAGGATAAGATAGTTATTTCTCTATAATACGAAAGGGGTGTTCGTATGCAAGATGTTCAAATCAAACATGAAGATTTAGGTTTGTCAAATGAAGATGTACTTGCTATGTTCGAAACAATGTTAATGGCCAGAAGATTAGATGAGCGTATGTGGTTACTAAACCGTTCTGGTAAAATTCCGTTTGTTATTTCTTGTCAAGGGCAGGAGGCAGCACAAGTTGGGGCAGCCTTTGCACTCAATAAAGATAAGGATTATATTGCGCCATATTATCGTGATATGGGCGTTGTTTTACATTTTGGTATGACACCAAGAGAATTGATGTTATCTGCATTTGCCAAAGCAGAAGATCCAAACTCTGGTGGGCGTCAAATGCCAGGCCATTTTGGTCAAAAGAAAAATCGCATTTTAACAGGATCTTCGCCTGTTACAACGCAAGTTCCGCACGCAGTCGGGGTTGCACTTGCAGGACGTCTACAAAAAGAAGATTTTGTATCTTTCGTGACACTTGGTGAAGGTTCTTCTAACCAAGGGGATTTCCATGAAGGGGCAAACTTTGCTGGTGTTCATAAGTTACCAGTTATTATCATGGTAGAAAACAATCAATATGCCATCTCTGTACCTGTTGAACGCCAATTAGGCTGTGCGAAAGTTTCTGATCGTGGAATTGGCTACGGTATGCCAGGCGTGACGGTTGATGGAAAATGTCCATTACAAGTCTACAAAGTGGTGAAAGAGGCAGCCGATCGTGCACGAAATGGAGAGGGGCCAAGTTTAATCGAAACGGTAACATATCGTTTGACGGCCCATTCTTCGGATGATGATGACCGTCAATATCGTACGGCAGAAGACATTGCAGAAGGCAAGGCCAAAGATCCGATTGTGTTATTTGAAAAGTACCTAATGGATGCTGGCGTAATGACTGAAAACGTACGTACTGAAATCGAAGAGCGTGTCATGGCGGAAGTAAATGAAGCTACCGATTATGCAGAAGCGGCTCCATATGCGCAACCAGAGGATGCCATGAAATATGTTTATGCACCAGTGGACGGAGGTGACGTGTAATGGCAGTAATGTCTTATATTGATGCGATTACATTAGCAATGAAAGAAGAAATGGAACGTGATGAACGAGTTTTCATTTTAGGGGAGGACGTTGGTCGTAAGGGCGGTGTATTCAAAGCAACGACTGGTTTGTACGATCAATTCGGTGAATACCGTGTACTTGATACGCCACTTGCAGAAAGTGCTATTGCAGGGGTTGGTATTGGGGCAGCGATGTATGGTATGCGTCCAATCGCTGAAATGCAATTTGCTGACTTCATTATGCCAGCTGTCAACCAAATCGTCTCTGAGGCAGCCAAAATTCGTTACCGTTCTAATAACGATTGGACTTGTCCTATGGTAATTCGTGCACCTTTTGGTGGAGGAATTCACGGGGCGCTTTATCATTCTCAATCTGTTGAAGCCCTTTTTGCAGGGACACCTGGATTGAAAATAGTTATTCCTTCAACACCATATGATGCTAAAGGATTGCTGAAAGCAGCTATTCGTGATGAAGATCCAGTATTATTCTTTGAACATAAACGTGCTTATCGTTTAATTAAAGGTGAGGTACCACTAGAGGATTACACTTTACCTATCGGGAAGGCAGACGTGAAGCGTGAAGGGGATGATGTGACGGTCATTACTTATGGTTTAGCTGTACACTTTGCCCTACAAGCTGCAGAGCGTCTTGCTGCAGATGGAATATCTGCTCATATACTTGACCTTCGTACGGTTTATCCACTTGATAAGGAAGCAATTATTGAGGCGGCAAGTAAGACAGGAAAAGTATTACTTGTCACAGAGGATAATAAAGAAGGCAGCATCATGAGTGAAGTTGCCGCAATTATAGCGGAACATTGTTTATTTGAGCTTGATGCACCAATTCAACGTCTAGCAGGACCTGATGTGCCAGCAATGCCATATGCACCAACAATGGAGAAATATTTTATGATTAATCCTGATAAAGTTGAACGTGCGATGCGAGAACTTGCGGCATTTTAACAAACCAAGCAAGGCTGATTGAAAAAAGTGAAAGCCTCAGACGGAAGAACAGATTTTGACTTAGCCGTTTGAAAGTCAAAATCTGTCTATTTGCCTATCTACGTTTAATGATTTAGCGCTGCATCAGGTACAATGACGCCTAGGCTTAATTGATGGGAGGAATAAATGATGGCGGTTCAAAATATTACTATGCCACAGCTCGGCGAAAGTGTAACAGAAGGTACAATTGAAAAGTGGCTTGTGAAGCCTGGGGATACAGTGAAAAAATATGATCCTTTAGCAGAAGTTGTGACAGATAAAGTAAATGCAGAAATTCCATCGTCGTTTGAAGGGGTTATTACAGAGTTAATTGCAGAAGAAGGTCAAACATTACCGGTAGGGGCAGTCGTATGCTCGATTGAAATTGCAGGGGATAATGAATTACCGCCACCGCCACCTGAAAAAAAATCTGCAGTTAGTACAGCGATTTTAAATGCAGGTGTTCAAAAGAAACAAGAGGCACCACAACCGGTTTCTACTCCTCCTTCAGCTGCTCCAAAAGAAGCGCGTAAGGACAAAGTGCGCTACTCACCTGCAGTTCTAAGAATTGCACAGGAGCATGATATTGCACTCGATCAAGTAACAGGAACTGGCGAAGGTGGTCGCATTACAAGAAAAGACTTGTTAAAGCTCATAGAAACAGGGAATATTCCAACAGCAATTGCTGCTGCACCAGCACCGTCAACGATGCAAACGACAGCTGAACCAGCGCCTGTTCAACCACAACAGGGAGAAAAGCCAGCAGCACCTGTACAACCTATCCAGCCTGGAGATGTTGAAATTCCAGTGACGAAGGTCCGTCGTGCGATTGCTAATAATATGGTAAGAAGTGTTCACGAAGCTCCACATGCTTGGATGATGATGGAAGTGGATGTGACAGATTTAGTTGCTTATCGAGATAGCTTAAAAAGTGAATTTAAGCAAAAAGAAGGCTTTAATCTTACATATTTCGCCTTCTTTGTAAAAGCAGTGGCTCAGGCCTTGAAAGAATTCCCAATGATGAACTCTATGTGGGCTGAGGATAAAATTATTCAAAAGCATGATATCAATATTTCGATTGCAGTGGCGACTGATGATGCACTATTTGTGCCTGTTATAAAACACGCAGATGAAAAATCCATTAAAGGAATTGCTAAAGAAATTCATGAGCTTGCTATAAAAGTTCGAACTGGAAAATTAGCAATGGATGATATCAAGGGCGGTACATTTACCGTTAATAATACGGGAGCATTTGGCTCTATTCAATCGATGGGGATCATTAATTACCCACAAGCGGCTATCCTCCAAGTGGAAAGTATTGTAAAAAAACCCGTCATTTTGCCAGGTGGAATGTTTGCCGCACGTGATATTGTGAATTTATGTTTATCTTTAGATCATCGTGTGTTGGATGGACTAGTATGTGGTAAATTCCTAAATAGAGTAAAAGAAATACTCGAAAATACAAGTAAATCTTCAACGTCAGTCTACTGATGACTCGTCGGAAACCTGTTGTATAAGGGTTTCCGATTTTTTTTATGCTTTTCGAGTCGCAAATTGTCATGTAGAATAACAAATAGAAACTACTAAGGGGGGAAGCTGATTAAGCGTCCGCATGTCAAACAACATGAAAAATATTGAATTTGAAAAGCCAGCCTATTCTGATTGGCAAGATGCAGCAATCAAAGCTTTAAAAGGGAAACCATTTGAGTCTCTATTCACAAAAACAAATGAGGGTGTTACACTACAGCCAATTTACACACAGGAAAGTTTAGTAACAAAGCTTGGCGATGAACTTGACCGACAAGTTGCCACTATCCGTTCCCTACAAGATAATCAAGCATTTCAAGTGGCTCAGCAAGTTCATGCTGATACGAGTGAAGCATTTTTTGCGCAGCTTGAGGACAGTTTAGCTAGAGGTAATGAAGTTATTACAATTGATAGTCGTGTTAATTTTGACTGGACAGAAGATGTATTGGTCAAATTAGCATCATATTTCTCAGAATATTCATTTAAAATTACTATTGAAGATACAAAAGACCCATTATTAACAGTATTTGATAAAATTGATGTGGACCAGCGGGGAGCTGTGAAAGGTTTCATCGTTTCGAACCACCCAATCTCTTTAAACGCATTTCCGAGCGTGCGCTCAGTCGGCGCAAACACAGCCATTTATCATAATGAAGGTGCCAATGCAGTTCAAGAATTAGCCTACGCACTTGCATTAGCAGCAAAATTTGTGGATCAGGAAGAAAGCTTTGAAGCATTCTCGAAGAAGTTTTTTGTATCCTTTGCTGTCGATACACAATTCTTTACAGAAATTGCAAAACTCCGTGCTTTTAAAGTACTTTGGAAAGCGTTCTCATCCGCATATGGTGTTACAGACAATGTAAAAATACCGACAGTTGCTGAAACATCATTGAGAAGCTTCTCTAAATTGGATGTATATGTGAATCTTTTACGTTCTTCCAATGAAGCGCTTTCTGGTTTAATCGGTGGTGCTGATCTCTTTACGGTTCATCCACATGATGTGTTAACAAAGCCTACAGAACAATCAGTACGTATTGCTCGTAATGTGTCATTAATTTTAAAAGAAGAAACAAATGTCTTAAAGGTAATAGATCCTGCGGGTGGTTCTTACTTTATCGAGTCATTAACGGCAGACTTTGTCAAAGAAGCATGGGCGTTATTCTTAGAAATAGAGGCAGCTGGTGGTATTGATGAATACACAGCATCTGGCAAACTTGCAGAAGAAGTGGAAAAATCCTATCAATCTCGTATTCAAGCCGCACAAACCCGAAAGCAATCATTGATTGGGACAAATATTTATGCCAATCCAGCAGATGCACTGGAAGGTGAAACAAATCCGTTATTGGCTAGCATTAAACGAAGTGCTATCCCATTTGAAAAGCTACGTGCAGAAATGACAGCAGCTGGTGTGAAAACGGGTATTTTAGCATTAGGTACGTTAAAAAGCTCTAAACCAAGAGCAGATTTTGTTGCTGGTTTCTTAAATACAGTTGGCCTTGTTCCAGAAAAAAGCGAACCAGTGGCAACTGTTGAAGAGGCAGTAGCATGGCTAAAGGCAACAGAGGCAAAATATGTTGTAATTGCAGGTAATGATGATGATTCAAAGGAACTTGTACATGCCATCTTAGCTAATAAACCAGCGGATGTGTTTGTGGATGTTGCTGGTAAATTTAAAGACGAAGAAGAAGCTTGGTTAGCAAATGGTTTGAACGGCTTTATTTTCGCAGGACAGAACATCATTGAAAAATTACAGTCAGTGTTTGCGAGCATGAAGGAGGTCCAATGATGAGCAAGCCAAATTTTAATGCAGTAGAAATAGAAAAAGTTTTAACAGCTAATGCACCTCAAGCGTCTGACGACAAGTTTATGACAAATGAAGGCATTGAAATAAAAGATATTTATACAAAAGATGATATCAAAGATGCTAAACATTTAAATGATGTAGCAGGTATTGCGCCAAATACACGTGGACCATACCCTACCATGTATGTAGCTCGCCCTTGGACTGTTCGTCAATATGCTGGTTTCTCAACAGCTGAAGAATCCAATGCCTTTTACAAACGAAATCTTGCTATGGGACAAAAGGGTTTATCTGTAGCGTTTGACCTAGCCACTCACCGAGGCTATGACTCCGATCATCCACGTGTAACAGGGGATGTAGGGAAAGCTGGTGTTGCTATCGACTCTGTCGAGGATATGAAAATTCTGTTTGATCAAATCCCGTTAGATCAAATGTCCGTTTCTATGACGATGAATGGTGCGGTACTACCTGTTCTCGCTTTCTATATTGTGGCAGCAGAGGAGCAAGGGGTAACGCCAGAAAAATTAGCAGGAACGATTCAAAATGATATTTTAAAAGAATATATGGTGCGTAATACATATATTTACCCACCTACTATGTCGATGAAAATCATTGCAGATATTTTTGAATATACAGCGAAGTTTATGCCGAAATTTAACTCTATTTCGATTTCTGGTTACCATATTCAAGAAGCGGGCGCAACAAATGACATTGAGCTTGCCTATACGTTAGCGGATGGTTTGGAATATGTCCGTACAGGATTGAAAGCAGGGATTGATATCGATGCCTTTGCGCCACGTTTATCGTTCTTCTGGGCAATTGGCATGAATTATTACATGGAAGTTGCTAAAATGCGCGCAGCACGTCGTATTTGGGCTCAGATGATGTCAACGTTTAATCCGAAAAATCCGAAAACATTAGCATTACGTACCCATTCACAAACATCCGGCTGGTCATTAACGGAGCAAGATCCATTTAATAATGTAGCCCGTACTTTAATCGAAGCGAATGCGTCTTCGATGGGACATACGCAATCACTTCATACGAATGCGCTGGATGAAGCTATTGCACTACCAACTGATTTCTCTGCACGTATCGCACGTAATACACAGTTATTTTTACAAGAGGAAACGGCAATGACGAAAGTGATTGATCCATGGGGTGGTTCGTACTACGTGGAGAAGTTAACAGAAGAAATCACAAAATCTGCTTGGGCATTAATCGAAGAGATTGAAGAACTTGGAGGTATGGCGAAAGCAATCGAAACGGGACTTCCAAAAATGAAGGTTGAAGAAGCAGCAGCTAAACGCCAAGCGAAAATTGACTCCAAAACAGAAACTATTGTTGGTGTGAATAAATATCGCCTAGCAAAAGAAGAGCCAATTGACATTCTAGATATTGACAATACAATTGTGCGACAAAAACAAATTGAGCGTTTAGAAGCGATGAAAGCTGCACGTGATGAAGCTGAGGTTCAAAAACATTTAGCCCGTTTAACGAAAGCTGCACAAGATGGCGAAGAAAACTTGCTAGCTATAGCAGTTGATGCAGCTCGTGCTCGTGCCTCTTTAGGTGAAATTTCAGATGCAATCGAAGCGGTTTCTGGAAGACACAAGGCCGTGATTCGTTCTATTTCTGGTGTTTACTCTGCCAACTTCTCTGATGAGGAACAAATTAGGGAAGTGAAACAGATGACTGAAGAATTCCTTGAAAACGAAGGCCGTCGCCCACGTATTTTAGTAGCCAAAATGGGACAAGATGGACATGACCGCGGTGCCAAGGTTGTCGCAACAGGCTATGCTGATTTAGGTTTTGACGTAGATATTTCACCATTATTTATGACGCCAGCTGAGGCAGCACAAATGGCTGTTGAAAACGATGTTCATGTAATCGGTGTCTCATCTTTAGCAGCTGGTCATAAAACATTAGTGCCAGAATTAATCGCAGAGTTAGAAAAATTAGGTCGTGAAGATATTATCATAATTGTGGGTGGCGTAATACCAGCACAAGATTATGATTTCCTTTACAATGCTGGCGCAGTAGCTATTTTTGGACCAGGTACTGTGATTCCAGTATCCGCACAGAAAATTATTGAAGAAATCTACAAACGTTTAGGCTATGAGGAAGTGTCTGAATAATGGACAACAACAAAGGAATGGAAGAAAGTGCGCTATTTGTGATGGACGGTGTTGAGGCAACTCACGACGGTATGCAATATGGTACACCTAAAAAATTCCGGAAGAAAAAAGCTGACAATGTTAATATTCGAGAGCTTGCGCAACAAGTACGTGCGGGCTCTCGCACACATTTGTCAAAAGCGATTACCCTCATTGAAAGCTCAAATGCTACTCATAAAGTGCAAGCACAAGAGCTTTTACAAGAGCTTCTACCGTATACAGGAAATAGTATTCGAATCGGTATTACAGGTGTTCCTGGAGCAGGGAAGAGCTCATTCATTGAGGCTTTCGGAACAATGCTTTGCGAAATGGGAAAACGCGTAGCAGTCCTTGCGATTGACCCAAGCTCTTCTTTATCAGGGGGGAGCATATTAGGTGATAAAACACGCATGGAGGAGCTCGTCAAGAAGCCCACTGCCTTTGTACGACCTTCACCATCAGCCGGTACCCTAGGGGGTGTTCACAAAAAGACACGTGAAACGATGTTAGTTTGTGAAGTAGCAGGTTATGATGTCATATTAATTGAAACAGTTGGTGTCGGACAAAGTGAAACCTATGTCCGTGGCATGGTTGATTTCTTCTTGTTACTTGTTTTAACGGGTGCAGGAGATGAATTGCAGGGCATGAAAAAGGGCATTATGGAGTTAGCCGATGCAATTGTTGTGCATAAAGCGGATGGTGATAATGTGCGACTTGCCAAAAAAACCGTTGCAGAGTATAAACAGATTTTGCATTTTTTACAGCCTGCCACACCCGGCTGGATGTCAACTGCAATGCCTGTTAGCTCATTGGAAAAAAGAGGACTCGATAAGGTTTGGGGAACCATAGAAGAATTTAAACAAATTGTTGAAACAAATAGTTATTGGGCTACTCGACGTCAAAATCAAACAAAAGAGTGGTTCCAATCCATGATTACTGATCATTTAATAGACATGTTTTATGGAAATTCACAACGTAAAGCACATGTACAGCTGTTAGAACGTCAAATTTTAAGTGGACAGTTGACTGTTACGCAAGGTGTAGATCGTTTATTTAGTGAAGCACAGGTAGACAAGTAAGCTTGTCTGATGAAAAGCTTCATCAATTCAAATGACATACTATGAGCAAGTGGGTGCACAAATTCGTTGCAAACTGCTATGATAAGAGATGTATGAGCGTCATATACCTACTATATTAAGCTGAATTGACGCGATTTGAAAGGAGCTATCGCAATATGAATATGGATTACGATTTATTTATGCAGGAAATTTTAAAAACAGCACGTGCTGAAATTGAGACAGCTGGTTACGAACAGCTAAAAACACCAGAGGCCGTTGAGGAGGCATTTGCTCGTCCAGGTATAACATTAGTTATGGTGAACTCAGTATGTGGTTGTGCGGGTGGTATTGCTCGTCCAGCAGCAGCACAATGTGTACATTATGATAAACGCCCAGATCATTTGGTAACAGTATTTGCAGGGCAAGATAAAGAAGCTACTGCAGCAGCACGTTATCATTTTGGGGAAGATCACCTACCTTCTTCACCATCATTCGTACTATTAAAAGATGGACAAGTAGTTGCTGAAGTGGGTCGTTATGAAATTGAAGGACATGACCCAATGTCAGTCGTGACAAACTTACAAGCAAACTTTGAAGAATATTGTGACGAACTTTAATTCAATTCTTGCATAAGAACAATCCTTTATAACTAAGTAGAAAAGCCTCATAGAAGATCAATCTATGTAGGCTTCCTACTTATTATCATGTATAGATAGTTCAACATTAAAATTTTTGCAATATTGGCTAAATAAGTAGCGATATTGGGTGAAGAGTACTAAAAGATGGGAGGCAGTCGGCCTGAAGAAATTTTCAATCGGCTATCGAACTTTAAAAACAGCAATTGGTGCAGCCATCGCGATTGCCATTGCTCAATATTTTGATTTAGCCTCGTATGCATCTGCTGGTATTTTAACGATATTATGTGTACAGCCAACGAAGAAGAAATCTATTCATGCAGCATATACACGATTGGTTGCAAGTATAGTGGCTATGATTTTTGCTTTTATGAGCTTTGAGCTTTTTTCCTACCAGCCACTTACATTAGCAGGTATGCTAATACTCTTTATCCCAACGATTGTGTCTTTAAAGGTTGCAGACGGATTTATTTCTAGTGTCGTGATTATTATGCATATTTACGCCGCTAAAAGTTTTTCGATGGAACTTGTTTATAATGAATTAGCGTTAATGGTTATCGGATACGGAACAGGTATAGCCATTAATATGTATATGCCAGACATTCAAAAGGAATTAAATTACTATAGAGTTAAAATAGAGGAGCTATATAGCAAGATATTTTTAGAAATTGCAAGCTATTTAAGGCAAGGAGATACATTATGGGATGGGCATGAAATCATTGAAGCAATAAGAACATTAGATGATGCAAAGTCCTTGGCATTTAAAGATGTTGAAAACCATTTTACGAGACGTAAAAATGATTACTATATGTATTTCGATATGCGAGAAAAGCAGCTAGAAATTATCGAAAGAGTATTACCGAAAATTACAACTTTACCTGTTATAGTACAAGAGGCTGAAATTGTGGCAGATTTTTTACAAGACCTTGGTGGACATGTTCATTCTGGAAATACAGCACGACATTATCGGGAAAAGCTAGAACAAGTGAAACATGACTTCTCTCAGCTACCATTACCGCAAAACCATGAGCAATTTATCGCTCAAGCCGCACTCTATCAGTTTATCGAGGAAATGGACAGGTATTTAGAAATAAAGCAATCATTTAAGGGTTTAAAGGTTAAAAAAGAGCGCCCACAGTAGTGTGGACGCTACAATCTTCCCTTAAACTAGCATTGATAATCCGAATGCTAGAGATGAGATTAGCATGATTGCTACCATAGTATAAACAACGATCTTTTGAAACTTTTTATTACTCATATGCTCGTTCGCTCCTTCTTTTCTTATAAATAGTTTATCAAATCTGAAAAATTTCTCAAGTAGTAGAGTTTTGACAAAAAAGTCTGTAAAATAGAGTATGTACCATAACAGAAGGAGATGTCACCATGGAGAAGATAGATCATATTGGGATTGCGGTGCGCGATCTTGATGAACGCATTACATATTATACAGAAACTTTAGGTTTAAAGTTGTTGAAAGTGGAAGAAGTAGAATCTCAACAAGTTCGTGTTGCATTTATCGACGCAGGCAACGTGAAATTGGAGCTATTAGAACCAATGAGTGAAAAAAGTGCCATTCATGGATTTATTGAAAAACGTGGAGAAGGTATTCACCATGTTGCTTTCGGTGTGACAGGTATTCGCGATCGTATGGCAGAGCTTCGAGAAAAAGGTGTACGTCTTTTATCGGAAGAGCCAGGACCTGGTGCTGGAGGTGCAGAGGTTGCGTTCATGCATCCTAAATCTTCGTTCGGGGTGTTATATGAATTATGTGATAAAAGTGGAAAAGGGGATAAGTGATTAATATGGATATGTTCGACAAAATCAATGACTTGTATGATCGTAAGACGGTAATTGAACTTGGTGGTGGCTATGAGCGCATCGAAAAACAACATGAAAAAGGGAAATTAACAGCTCGCGAGCGTATTGACTTGTTACTAGATGAAGGTACATTTTTCGAAATCAACCCATTTATTACACATCGTACTGTTGACTTCGGGATGGATAAAATGGAAGGCCCTGGTGATGGTGTTGTAACTGGTTTCGGTAAAATTAACGGACGTCCAGTATACTTATTCTCTCAAGATTTCACAGTGTTTGGCGGAGCACTTGGTGAAATGCATGCGAAAAAAATGGCGACAGTCATGGACCTTGCAGCAAAAAATGGCACACCATTTATTGGTATCAACGATTCTGGTGGCGCACGTATCCAAGAAGGTGTTCTTTCACTAGATGGCTATGGTCATATTTTCTACCGTAATGCGATTTACTCGGGTGTTATTCCGCAAATCTCCGTGATTATGGGTCCATGTGCTGGAGGAGCTGTATATTCTCCTGCAATTACAGACTTTATCTTAATGGTGGATAAAACATCTCAAATGTTTATAACAGGACCTAAAGTTATAGAAACAGTAACAGGTGAAAAAATCTCTGCTGAAGATTTAGGTGGTTCAAAAGTAAACAATGCTGTAAGTGGAAATGCCCATTTCCGTGCACCATCTGAAGAAGAAGCGATTAATGAAATTAAAAAACTATTAAGCTATTTACCACAAAACAATAAAGAAAAAGCACCTCGTCAAGCTCGACCAGAGGGGGATGACTACCGTCCTGAAATCGTGGATACGGTGCCAATTGAAACAACGCGTCCTTATGATGTACGTAAAGTCGTAGAGCAAGTAGTCGATGAAGGTTCTTTCATGGAAGTCCATGCAGAATTTGCGAAAAACGTAGTAGTTGGTTTTGCACGTATTGCTGGTGAATCGGTTGGTCTTGTTTGTAACCAACCAAAAGTACTTGCTGGAGGATTAGACATTGATTCTTCCGATAAAACAGCTCGTTTTATTCGTACTTGCGATGCGTACAATATCCCCATCATTACATTTGAAGACGTTTCTGGTTTCTTCCCAGGAGTTAAACAAGAACATGGTGGAATCATTCGTCATGGCGCGAAAATCCTTTATGCTTATTCAGAAGCCACTGTACCAAAAATTACAGTGATTTTACGTAAAGCTTATGGAGGCGCTTACGTTGCACTAAACTCTAAATCGATCGGTGCGGACCTTGTATTTGCTTGGCCAAATGCTGAAATTGCAGTTATGGGGGCTGCTGGAGCTGCAAACATCATTTTTGCCCGTGAAATTGCGAAATCAGATGATCCAGAAGCAACACGTGCCGCAAAAATTGAGGAATATAAAGAAAAATTTGCGAACCCATATGTTGCAGCATCTCGCGGTATGGTAGACGATGTTATCGATCCACGGGATACACGTATCAAACTGATTCAAGGTCTTGATATGTTATCAAATAAACAAGAAACACGTCCTGAGAAAAAACACGGTAATATTCCGTTGTAAAAAAAGTACGAGCCTAGTAACCTTTTGTTGCTAGGCTTTTTATTTCCAAAAAATAGTATGCAATATAATCAATGATAATTGAAACGTTTTTCCTTTTCATCCGTACTGATATATAAGAGGAGTTGATATGAATGGAATGGAAGCAATTACAACAAGAGCAAGAAGAGATTCATACACAACTAAGAAAATCAGCAAGGCTAAACGAGCAAGGTCTGTTAATTGACAAGCAGATTGACCATACACAACAGGAAATCGACAAACATTCTATGACACTCAATCAAATTAGGTCAAAACTGGATAAATTAGACGGTTTCTCATTTATGAATATGATTCGTACTTGGACGGGGCAACAAGATGAATTACGGGCTGAAAAAATTGATAAAGCGGCCATTCTTGAATTAAAGATTAAAGAAGCAAAGCAAATGCAAACGGATTTAACCGAAGATAGGGTGCAAGTAACTAATAAATTAGCTCTTATTGATGACATGGCGTTACAAGGCGCACTTCAACTGATCAAGGCAAAAAAGAAAGGCTATTTACAAATTCATAATCCTGCACAGGCAGAGAAACTTGAGCATTTAGCTCAGGAGAAAATGCTAACAAAGCAACTGATGGCTGAAATCCAAGAAGCGGAGGATGCAGGAGAGGTAGCTCTGACAAAGTTGGGGCAAGCAGCTGCTTCACTTCATTCGGCCAGCGGATACTCGACTTGGGATACATTCTTTGGTGGGGGGCTTATCGCTACACACTTAAAGCATGATGCACTTGATCAGTCCGAAAATTATTTACATAGTGCCCAAATTGCGTTGCAACGTTTTCATAATGAATTATTAGATGTTCATGAAATGTCAACAAAGTCACTACAAGTCGAAACAGATGGTTTTGTTAAATTTGCGGACTACTTCTTTGATGATATCTTTTCGGCTTGGTCGGTCCATTCTAAAATTTCAACCGCAAGAGAACAGGTTTCACGTGTCCAAGATGATGTACATAATACAATTTGGCGCTTACAAGATAAACATAATAAAGCAAATAACTATCTACAAACAATTGAACAAGAACAAGGGGCAATTTTCAATGCCTAAGTAGAGTCTGAGATTAATTTCTCAGACTTTTTATGTAGGTAGCATTGTTGAACGATTTCAACTCTTCTGAGGTTGTGCTAAAATAATACCTATACTATAACGTGGAAAAACACGTAAACTAAGGGAGTTTTACAACATGACAAGTCGTTTAGTAGAAGAATTTTTTGAGCTCGTTCAAATTGATTCAGAAACAAAATATGAACAAGAAATAGCGCCAATTTTAGTCAATAAGTTAACAGCACTCGACTTTACAGTGATCCAAGATGACGCACATACACGCAATGGGCATGGAGCAGGCAATATTATTGCCACATTAAAAGGGACATTGGATGTAGAACCAATCTATTTTACTTCTCATATGGATACGGTTGTTCCAGGTAAAGGCATAAAGCCATCATTACGTGAAGATGGTTATATTGTATCAGATGGAACAACGATTTTAGGTGCAGATGATAAGGCAGGCTTAGCAGCACTATTAGAAATGGTAAAACGCTTAAAAGAGCAAAATATCGCGCATGGAGATATTGAGTTTATTATTACTGCAGGTGAGGAGAGTGGTCTTGTTGGTGCCAAAGAATTGGATCCATCTATCATCAAAGCAAAATATGGCTTTGCTGTGGATAGTGATGGCAAAGTAGGAGGCATCGTGACAGCAGCACCATTCCAAGCGAAAATTTTTGCGAAGGTTATCGGTAAAACTGCCCATGCAGGGGTTGCTCCAGAAAAAGGAATCTCAGCGATTACAGTTGCTTCAAAATGTATTGCGCAAATGAAGCTAGGTCGATTAGATGAAGAAACGACAGCCAATATTGGCCGTTTTGAAGGTGGACAGGCGACAAATATTGTTTGTGACGAAGTGACTATTCTAGCTGAAGCACGTTCTATTGACCAAACTAAACTAGATGCACAAACAAAGCATATGAAGGAAACATTTGAACAAGTATCCGCTTCATTAGGGGCACGAGCTGAAGTTGAAGTGAAGCTCATGTATCCAGGATTCCGTGTAACAGAATCAGACAAAGTCGTTCAAGTGGCAATGGCAGCAGCGCGTCAAATTGATCGTACACCTACACTAGGAATTTCGGGTGGAGGATCTGATGCAAATGTTATTGCAGGCTTTGGTATTCCAACCGTAAATTTATCTGTAGGCTACGAAGATATTCATACGACAAATGAAAAAATTCCAGTTGAAGAATTAGAGAAATTAGCAGATTTGCTAGTTGAAATCGTTAAAGAATCAGCGAAAAAATAATAGTCTAATTTGAAGGATGTGACCGCATGGAAAGTGTAAAAGCAGTAGTTTTTGCTTGTGGTACAGAGGAATATGCAGTGCCTGTAGAGCAAGCGATTTCAATTGAAAAATTAGAGCAAGTAACACCTATTCCTCATTTACCTAACTATCTTTTAGGTTTTACAAGAATTCGTGGGGAGCTAGTGCCTGTTCTAGATTTTGAACGAATATTGTACAATCGTTCATCCAATACAGCAACTTCTCGTGTCATTGTATTGAATACAGATGTTGTTAATTATGGATTACTTGTAACTGAAGCTCGTGAAATTCTTGATTTTGATGAGTCGATACTTCAACAATTAGGTCTTGTTAATTATAGTAAAACGCGTTATTTTACAGCTGTGGCAAACCTTGAAAATAGAATGATTACGTATGTTGACCCAAAAATTCTCGTCAATTCCTTAGAGGGTATTCGTGAAATTATCAATTATTTACACAAAATGCTCGAAAATGAAAAAGAAAACGTAGAGGCTTAAGCTTCTACGTTTTTCTTATGTTCGAGTAGTAAAAATAACCTGTTTACGATTATTTGTAAAAGAGGAATCATTCAATAATTATGCATTATACCTAGAGACATACAATTGCTAACAGCGTATCATAAAGGATAAGAAAACAACTGTAAAAGGCAAACTTTACCGAAAGGGAAGGACGCAAAGCCGTGAGTCTAAACACTATTTCCAGTGTATGATCGTCAGGTTGCCAGGTTCTGTTCTAGGAGCCTAGGCGAATAGAATGGAGTTACTAAGTATGAAAAAATACGTTTCCCTGAAAGTATGGATAGCAATAGTAGTAATTATTGTAAGTGCATTAAGCGTAACCAGTGAAGAGGTAGATGCTATGGTAATAGGGGACAAGGCAACTTGGCTATGGGATACATCCATTATCATTGAGGATCAGGAAAATATTCTCTTATTTTTAGAAAACCAACATGTCAATAAAGTTTATTTGCAAATCAATCCAGACATAGCCAGTGATATATATAAGCATTTTATTAGCCATGCAGCTGCTAGTGGTATACGCATTTATGCCTTGGACGGTGCTGCAAGTTGGGTTTCAGCAGAGGGCAATCAAAATCTGAACGACCTTTTTAATTGGGTATCAACATATAATAATGATTCAGCTGAATCGGAACAATTTTCTGGCGTTCACCTGGATGTAGAACCGTATTTAAATAGCGGTTGGAGCTTTGATCAAATGCAAACAATTGAATCTTATCAAGCACTTTTAATGCAAGCCAGGGAGAAAGCCAATCAAATACAACTACCTTTAGAAGTAGATATGCCATTTTGGTTTGATGACATTCATTTCAACAACTCTTTTGGAAAAGGTTTGCTAGCTGAGTGGGTAATCGATCATGTGGATAGTGTTACAATCATGGCGTATCGAGACAAAGCAAAAGATATAATTGCCATTGTAAAACATGAACTTGCTTATGCCAAAAAGGTCAATAAATCTATAGTGGTAGGTGTGGAAACTGGAGCTTCGGAGGAAGGGGAAAATATTACCTTTTATGAGAACGGAGAAGTCTATATGAATGAACAACTTTCATTGGTTCAACAGCATTATAGAAATAATACAGCCTTTCATGGAATGGCTATTCACTATGTTGAAAATTGGATGAACATGCAACCATAAAAAAAAGCCCTTCCGGTAAAAATGGAAGGGCTTTTTCGTGTCATTAAGACAGACGACCACTATAGTCTTCAAATTTAAATTCACGAATAACTTTAATGCCTTCTTCATCATTGTAAGCAACGATTGAAGGTAAGTTGACACCGTTAAACATATGATTTTTCACCATTGAATAATGGGCCATATCCGTAAATACAAGACGATCACCTGGTTTTAATGGCTGCTCAAATGAATAATCGCCAATTACATCACCAGCAAGACATGTAAGTCCACCTAGGCGATATGTGTGGGCTAATTCATTGGCTTGACCAGAACCGATAATCATTGGACGGTATGGCATTTCAAGTACGTCAGGCATATGACATGTTGCTGACGTATCTAAAATAGCAAGATCCATCCCATTTTCTTGGATATCAAGCACGGTAGCTACTAAATAACCAGTATTAAGGGCTACTGCTTCACCTGGCTCTAAATATACAAGCAGGTTATATTTTTCTTGCACATAATTAATGATGTTCACAAGCTTCTCTACATCATAATCTTCACGCGTAATATGGTGGCCACCACCAAAGTTCAACCATTTCATTTGGTGTAAAACATCACCAAATTTTTCTTCTACTACTTCAATAATACGCTCTAACGTATCTGAATTTTGTTCACACATCGCATGGAAGTGTAAGCCATCAATACCGTCAAGCTGGGATTTATCAAAGTTAGCTAAAGTTGTTCCAAGACGGGAATTCGTATAGCAAGGATCGTAAAGTGCTGTTTCAATTTCCGAGTACTCAGGATTCACACGAATACCACATTCAATTGTTTTACCAGCAGTTTTCACTTTATCCTTGAACTGAGCCCATTGGTTAAATGAGTTAAACACGACGTGATCCACATAGCCAAGAAGCTCGTCCATTTCATGTTCAATATAAGCAGGAGCATAAACGTGAACTTCTTTGCCCATTTTTTCATAGCCAAGACGTGCTTCATGCAGTGAGCTGGCTGTTATGCCTGCTAAATATTCCCCTACTAAAGGGAATGTTGAATGCATAGAGAAACCTTTAAGGGCTAATAAAATGCGGCAGCCTGTGCGATCTTGAATTGATTTTAAAAGCTCAAGATTTTTTGTTAATAATCGTTCATCCACTACATAAGAAGGGGATGGAACTTTTGAAAAATCAATTGGTTTCATCGGCTTAATTCCTTTGCATCTAAATCAAGGTCAAGTAACTCTGGGTTATGGCTTTCTTGCCATGGTAGACCCCATTTATTTAATGCATCCATAAATGGATCTGGATTGAAATCTTCTACATTCCAAACACCTGGTTTGCGCCATTCACCGTTCATGACAAGCATTGCACCAATCATAGCAGGTACGCCAGTTGTGTAAGAAATCGCTTGTGAACCAACTTCGTTATAACATTCTTCGTGGTCACATATGTTGTACACATAATACGTTTTTTCTTTGCCATCTTTTAGACCGCGAATGATACAACCGATATTTGTTTTACCTTTTGTACGTGGTCCAAGAGAAGCTGGATCTGGTAATACCGCTTTAAGGAAGTGGATTGGTTGAATCATTTGACCTTCAAATTCGATAGGTTCGATTGATGTCATGCCAACGTTTTCTAAAACTTTTAAGTGTGTCAAGTATTTTTCAGAGAACGTCATCCAGAAGCGGATTTGTTTTAAACCTTTGATATTTTTCGCAAGTGATTCAAGCTCTTCATGGTATAGAAGGTAAATATCTTTTGGACCGATTTCCGGTAAGTTATAAACTTCTTTTTTCTCAAGTGGTGCAGTTTCAACCCACTTGCCTTCTTTCCAGTAACGACCATTCGCTGTAATTTCGCGAATGTTAATTTCTGGGTTGAAGTTTGTTGCGAAATGATAACCATGATCTCCCGCATTTGCATCCACGATATCGATATAGTGGATTTCATCAAATTCATGTTTTTGCGCATGAGCTGTGAAAACGCCTGTTACACCTGGATCAAAACCGCTACCAAGTAATGCAGTTAAGCCAGCTTTTTCAAACTTTTCTTTATAAGCCCATTGCCATTTATATTCAAATTTTGCCGTTTCAGGTGGCTCGTAGTTTGCAGTATCCACATAGTGCACACCTGTCGCTAAGCAAGCATCCATAATCGTTAAGTCCTGATAAGGTAGAGCCACGTTAATCACTACATCTGGTCCGAAAGCTTTAATAAGCTCAATAACCTCTTCTGTATTGTCTGCGTCTACCTGTGCAGTATGAATTTTTGTTTTTCCGCCGTCTAGTTTTTCTTTTAGAGCGTCACATTTTGAAACAGTTCTACTTGCGATACAAATTTCCTCAAATACGTCCGAATTTTGAACACACTTGTGTACCACAACACTGGCAACTCCGCCAGCTCCGATAATCAATGCTTTACCCAATTGTCTACCCCCAAGTTCATAAAAGTATTGTCAAACAAGCTGATTATACAGAAATTTGATATAGTACTCAATCATTGTTTTAAAATTTTCTACAAAAACTTTTATTTTTCTACATCAATTAGACGTAATCATAAGGAATTACCTTGGGTAAAAGTAAAGAAATCCCTTTTCTACGAGGTAGCAAGGGACATCACAGCATGAAACACAAGACCTTCACTTCGATCTTTTTATTTTAAAAATCGACTTGATATTTGTTGCTTTTCATCTCCCCATACATAAAAGAAAATTACAAGTAATGTACTTAAAAATACCATTACAAGAGCATACGTACTGAGGGCTACATGCACTTTGCTTTGCATGGCATAAATGAATATAGCTCCTATTGTTAGCAAATTTCCAGTAATAAGCGATACAAAATGAAAACGTTTATTCATAGCAAGCCCTCCTAGTAGATGAATTATTAAATGAATAAATGCCTAAAAATGAAGATAGTCCACTTCAATTATCGCATAATTCAGAACTTTTATCCAACACTTTAATTTTACTAGAAAAATTAAAGATGCTTTTTTCATACATCTTTTTATAGTATGATGAGAAAATAAAAGGTAATATTCATAGATTATTACAAGAAAGGGGAGAAGATGAATCGTGAAATTACGAAATTCATTAACTTTTCAACTTGGGACAATTATCGCTGGTATTTTAGTGGTCATGCTAGGGATTACTTCGTTCGCTACATACATAACTGCCTACAATAAACTTTATGATGCTGCGGGTGTAGAGGCATATGGATGTGCCAATATTACAACCGGTTTAATTGCCCCCGAACAAATGGACAAGGCCATGCGTGGGGACCAGGCAGCTCAGGAACGTATTGGGAATGACTTAAACTGGACAACTGGACACAAAGATATTTTTCAAACACAATATATTCTATCGCTTGATGGTGCATTGTTAGCGCTGGATGACCATTTAGCTGAGAAAGGTTTTGCACCTGGGGATTCTTTCTATATGGATAAAGAAGCAATTGATAGGCTATTAAAGGATAAGCATCCGACTTACTCTCAGCCTTATACATTTGCTGGCATGGATCGTTTATCAGGCTATGCCCCTATTTTCAAAGATCATGATTCGAGTAAAGAGATCATTGCCATCAGTGTTATCGATTTTGACGCCAATATTGTCAAGGAGCGTACATGGGATGTTGTGCGAAACGGCATATTAATTAGTATTTTCCCTATGCTGATCGCTTCTATTATTACTGGATTTTTAATCCGTCGAAAAGTTAAACCAATTAGTGTCCTTATTCAACAAGCAAAAGAAATTGCGAATGGCAATTTAGCAGTACCAGAAACAACGATAAACAGCAAGGATGAAGTTGAGGATTTAGCAAAAACATTAAATCGTATGGCGGCTAACTTGCAAAATATGATTATGACCATGCGTTCTACTGCTAATACACTTGCTAAAAATGCAGATGAAACCGCTTGCACCTTAAACGATATGACGAATACGATTCAAGGGGTTGCTCATAATATCGAAGAGGTAACAAGCACTGTGACGGCAGGCATGCACCATGCTGAAAATGCTACAGAGGTGCTAACTTCCTTAGCAGAAGACTTGCAAACAATCCAGCACAATGCTACTGATAGTGCAAATAATGCAAGAGAAACAATGAAACTAGCAACAGAGGGAGAAAGACTAGCAAAAGACATAAGCAATGATATGGCATCGATTCATAGTGGATCAGATGAAGTGAAACATACTGTTGAAAACTTAGTCACTTCTGCTACTAAAATACAGGCGATTACAACGTCTATTGCTGGTATTGCTTCGCAAACGAATTTACTGGCCCTGAATGCTACCATCGAGGCAGCTAGAGCAGGGGAACATGGCAAAGGCTTTGCTATTGTTGCCGAGGAAGTACGTAAACTAGCGGAGCAATCCAATGAAGAAGTTTTACAGGTTGAACAGCTTATTCAAGATATGATGAAACATGTCCAGCAAGTCATGTCTTCAACGAATGATAATACGCAATATATTGAAAAAGGCACAGAGACTGTCGGTCTGACTGCACAATCCTTAGGTAATATTTCTAACGCTGTGGCAATGACGGTTGAGGAGATTATTAACATTTCACATGCAGTGACTACTGAAAATGAAAAATCTGCTCGCATTGTTCAGATGATACAACAATTAACAGAGTCCATTAGAGACATCGAAGAAGCGATGAATCGGATTACCATAGCCGCACAGCAAACAACAGCAAGTATCGATGAGGTTGCACAAGGTTCGAATGAAACGAATCATATGGCTCATACACTAGAGCAACACGTTAAAGCATTTAAATTAAAAGAATTATAGAAAAATTAGGACAAGTTATCTTTTGCTTGCACGTCTAAGATGGTACACTATCAATAAGATTTTTCTTTTGGCGAAGGTGAGGATTTAATGGTGGTAAAACAAATGGATGAGCAAGTTCAGCAAATTAATGACTTATTTTTAAGTGGTCAAGTAAAAGAGAGTTATCAGCTAGCAAAGGAGATACTTGCCAACCAGACAAATTTAGAAGGTGAGGCCCATCAGCTTATTCAGCAACATGTTGCATTACTCGAGGCAAATGGCTATGCAAATATGCCCAAAACGACTGACGAAAAAGTGAAGCAAAGTGTGGAGCGTATAGATGGCTCGTACCCCGAACGAGACGTTCTCACAGCCTATCTCGGTACGCAAGATGATGAACAGTTTGGTAAAGTAATAGACGAACTATTAGCAGGATCCATTGAAGCTCAGGCAAATGCCTATTATACAATGGCTGAATACTACGTCCTTGCAAAAGAACATGACAAAGCAACGGTACAATATGCGGAGGCCATCAAGTTACAGCCAAACAAAGCGCTCTACTGGGGAGCTTTTGCTCAATTTCTAAATCATCATGAGGGTAGCCCTTATTTAGCACTGCGACTAATTGAGGAAGCGATACAGCTAGATGGTATGAATTCACGCTGGCACTATATTCAAGGTAATGTATTTTTACAGCTTGTGGCTGCTACGAAAAATTTAAGCTATCTACCTGCTTTAGAAGAGGCTTGGGAAAGAGCTAAAAAACGCTGCACTGCAAAGCAAATAGCCTTGAAGCTGGACCTTGTGAAATCAAATGATGTGTTGACACAATGGAAAAAACAAATGCTATAAATCTAGAATCAAGACTATTAAAATATTAATAATTATTTCCTTTTAAGTATATTTATGCTATAATGAAACTATAAACGGACGTATGAAGCTTATCGATAACATGAAAGAAGTGTTTTTTTGAGTTTATATGTAGCGTATGTATTGGTGGGACTTGCAATTGCCATGCCTGTAGGAGCTATTACAGTCGAAATGACAAAGCAGGGACTTAAAAATGGTTTTATGCACGGCTGGGCTGTAGGGCTTGGTGGCATGACCATTGACGTGGTATTAGTTTTTGCCTTGTATATGGGACTGGCCTCTATATTGGCTATGCCTATGGTACAGCTACCGATGTGGATCATTGGAGCGGGCTTTTTATTCTTTTTAGGGTATGATTCTATCAAGAATGCAGATCATGATATTACATTGGCAGGAGAAAAGGTAACTAAGTCTTTTTTTACCTCTTATTTTAATGGCTTATTGGTAGCTATTTCACCTGGTAACCTTGTTTTTTGGGTCAATGTATTCGGCGTGGTTTTAGCTAAATCTTATGGACAAGGGGAGCAAACAAACTTTTTAATTATTGCTGCTGGCGTTCTTAGTGGGATTTTACTCCACGATATCGGTTTACTAACCATTGTCTCAGTTACACGTAAAGCCATGAATCGTAAGATGATTAAAACATTTACAATTGTCGCAGGATTCTTGTTGATTGGCTTTGCTGGTTATTTTATATATGAATTTATACAAGCAGTTAAGATTTATATATGAAAAGTGCGATCCTATAGATCGCACTTTTTTTATTTATGGCGTAACAATCGCCTGTTCTTGGATACATGCTATAATTTCTTCTGCTACTTGTTGTGCTAAAGTAAGCTCTGAAGTAAATCCTACACAGGAACAATTCATTTCACCTAAAATATAGCAATCTTCACCAATTTCATTTGTATCTAACATAAAATCGGCTGTCCAGATAAGAGGTAAGTCATAGCCCCCTAATAGGTTCGTCACTTGAGGGAGTTGCGATAAAAAGTTTTCGACAAGCTCTTGCCAATCTTCTGGTTGGTCATAGCGATATTGTGCGCCGGAGAATAATGTTGCACTAAAGGCATCCTCTGTATCGGCGGGTTTTTTATGTACCACATGGACGGGATGATTGCGCAACATCAATAAGCGAACTTCACCTTCTGTAATACGGGGAAGAAATGGCATATCAATTAACATACCATTCGTTCCGGTGATATATTGCTCACAAAATGTCATAAAGTCGCCAAGTGACCAGTATTCAACATGATTATCTTTTGCTTCTGTACATTTAATTTGTGCTTCCAGAGGAACTTCAGCGAGGCCTTCGGCTAGAGGTTCTACTAATTTTACACGCCAAATACCTTCACCCGTTGAACCACGGTTTTGCTTAAGGACACGTTCTGTCAATGCCAATGAAGTAGGAAATTGGCTTTTAAATGCTTCTAATGTGTAGTAGGCGAACGTATCATCAGGTACTAAATTTGTAGTAGTAAGCTTTGATAATACATCTTTAGAGCCGTAGCTAATCATCGCATCCGGATGTGGCATGCCAATTACGCCGACATGGCATAGTTCTCGGAGCATCGTAAAATATTCTTCCTCATGCTGTAAGTTACCAGGATTTATACGTGATACATAGGCAGCACCATGTTCCTTTACATAGTCAAAAATCTGCTGTTTTTTTGTGACATCAAAGAAAATTACCTCTGCATCTTGCCCGCGTTGTTTTAGAGCGTCCACCATTGGCATTGTATCTGGACGATAGCCATCTGGTCCTTTATCAGTGCCACCCTCAACCTCGAAAAAAATAACTTTTTTATTCACAAAAAATACCTCCCTTTTGTCTGTCGTTTATTTTCAGTATAGTAGACAAACAAGGAGAAAAGATATATGAAATATGTAAATTTTATGTATAAATTCATATATTACAATATCGGTTATAGGAGGTATTGACTATAGAAAGTCTGAAAAATCAGACATTAAGGCATTTCAGACTGGTTCTTCTGAAACACTGTGAGATATAGAATCATCAAAAGAATAAGCACAGTACCTATAAACTGATAGCCACCAAAACTAATTTTTAACCACCATACACTTGTGATTACGGCCATTAATGGTTCTAGGCTTCCTAGTAAGCTTGACTCCTTAGGAGATAAATAGTGCAAACTAGCTATGTAAAACCAAAAGGCCAACATTGTGCCGAATATGACAATAAAGAGAAAATAGGCAACCGTGGAAAATGTCCAAGTAGATACATCAATAGCCCATGGTTGATGGAAAAAACTCATAAAGGTACCACCAATGATCATGGACCAGCCAACAACGAGTAATGAATGAAATTGCTGTAAAAGAGGAACGGCATATAATGTGTAAAAAGCAACAGCAAGCCCAGATAATATTCCCCAGCAGATAGCCATAAAAGGGACCGACAATGTCGAAATGGAGCCATTTGTTAATAACAAAAAAGTTCCAACAAGTGTAAGGGTAACGGCAATACCATCTTGTTTTGTCAGTGGGCTTTGCTTAGATAAAAAGTAATAGGCCATGATGAACATAGGTGCCAAATACTGTAGAAGTGTGGCTACTGCTGAATTTCCAATGGCGATAGACATCATATACGTATATTGGACAGCTAGCATACCGAGTAAACTAAACAATAGTTGTCTAAAGGCATTTTGTTTTGTCCGCCACATCACAAATATCGACCCATGACGATGAGTAATTTTATAGATCCCTATGAGTAATAGGCCAGACAAAAGCAGGCGACTAGAAACAAGCCATCCCACAGCTATCTGCTCCTGCTGAAACAATCTTTGGGCAACGGTGCCGCCGATTCCCCAAAAACTTGCTCCAAGAATGACAAGTAAAAAACCGAGGGTACGATTTTTTTGGATGATTTGATTCATCGATTAACATCTCCTAAACTATCAATATAAGGTGATTATAAAATGTTTTAACGACAATAAATATCGTTTTACCATCTTAAAAATATCAATATATTGAGGTGATGAGGGTGCCTTTAACACATATAAAAATTGCAAAAGATTTACAAGAGCTAACATTACATGGATCAAAAGAATTTCCAGTTGCCTTGTATGAAACGGTAATGAGGTTAGATAGTATGGATTTTATTCCGCTACATTGGCACAAAGAAATTCAATTTGTTTATCTCAAAAGCGGACGTGCTAAATATCGAATGGGAGCAGATGTTTTAGTCTTGGAAGAAGGGGAGGGATTATTCATCAATGCCTCAGAACTACATGAGGCTAAGCCTTTTCAAATTGAGCAGGCCATTATTTACTGTGTAAACGTGAACCCTATGATGATTGGAGGATATGAAGGCAGTATTTTTATGACCAAATATGTTCAACCGTATTTAACTAGTCATCGGCTGCCATACGTCAAACTTACTAAGGAATTATCACAAAAAGTAGCATGTATGGCCAATTTAATGCGAGAGCAAGATGCATTTTATGAGCTGAAAGTTTGGAGAGAGCTATTATCCATTTGGCAATCGATGTTAGCACAATCTTTACTGCCTGAAGAGATGACGGATCTCTCCAACATTGTGCAACACGAACGGGCAAAAGCTATGCTGGATTTTTTACATGCACACTATCAGCAGAAAATAGCATTAGAAGATTTATCAAAGCATGTGTATTTAAGCCGTACTGAATGCAGTCGTTATTTTAAGAAAATTGTTGGGATGACGCCATTTAGCTATTTATTACAATACCGACTTCGCAAAAGTATAGAACTACTGAGGGATGACGAGCAAACCGTCACGATCATTGCTGCCAATACAGGATTTAGTACAGTCAGTTACTATATAGAAAAATTCAAAGAATATACAGGCTACTCCCCACATGTTTATCGCAAAAAATTTTTATAAAGATGAAACTGTGAAGAATCATTGAACATAAATGGAAAAAATATAATCTTTTATGCCTGTAATATATACATGATTCACCATTTACAATAAAGTGAAGTTAATAGCATGTAGGGGGCGAAAAGAATGATGATTTTAGGGAAAAAGCAAAATATATGGCTAGCTTTTTTATTCATGGTGTTGGTCAGCAATTATATGCTTTATAATACGGGGCTTGGTTCGTCCATCTTGCCAATAGAAACAAATGGAGTTGTCTTAGGTTCACTTATTGATTTAGTAGTCATCGTACCTGTATTATGGATGCTTTATAAAGGGAAGTTTTCATTAAAGCAGGCAATATTTTTAGCTGCATTTGGCTGTATTGCCGCACGTTTTATCATTCCTTTAGAGCATTTACAGCCATTTGTAGCAGTAACATGGGCAGGCTTTGCAATTGAAGCCATTCTTATTTTATTAGAAATTTTCCTAGTTGCCACACTTGTACGTTACCTGCCAAGAATTCTAGACGATGTTCGTGCAAGCTCATTACCCGATTTATTTTCATTTTCACAAGCAGTGGAAAAACAAATACCGAAGCATCCTGTCATTCAAATGATTTGTTCGGATTTACTTGTCCTGTATTATGGGTTTGCTAGCTGGAAAAGACAAGAACGCCCCGGACTCACTTTGCATAAAAATTCAAGCTATATCGCTTTTCAACTCATGATTATCCACGGTATTGCTATTGAAACGATTGGCATTCACTGGTGGCTACATGAAAAATCCATGATCCTTTCCATTGTCTTGCTTATTTTTAATATTTATTCAGTAATCTTCTTTATTGCAGATATGCAAGCTATTCGATTAAATCCTGTATACGTAACAGACGATACAATATATGTTTCGCTAGGTTTAATGAAACGCACAGAAATCCATTTTGATAAAATTGAAGAGATAATAGAAGACAAGGAACAGTTAGAACGGAAATTATCAAAAGATACGATAGATTTCGTGGCACGTGATTTTGGTGAAGCTTATCCTCAAGTCATTTTAAAAATGAAAGAGCCAGTGGAAGTGACCTTTATGTTAGGTATTAAAAAGCGCTATAACCAAGTAGCTATTAAGGTTGACCAGTCACAAGAATTTAAACAAATGCTTCAACTAAGAATGTCAAAGCAACTTGCATAATAATAAAAATAGCCAACGTTTTGAATAAAAACGTTGGCTATTTTTATTTAATTAAGGTCTGCGACTGCATTTAAAATATCATCGCGGATTGCTTCCCAAAATTGCAGTTGAACCGAATCACAATACGTATAAAGCTCTTTATGCTGAATGTGATCGTATAGAGCGGCAATTTCTTCTTGATGAAAGTACAATCGATGGTTTAAGGTCGCTCGTTCTTCCTCCAGACAAAATAATTTATAAATATCAGCTAGGCGCTCCAGCTTCGTTAATTTTTGTGTCATAGCTTCATATTGCTTTTGATGAAAGCGCCCTACTGCAGTAGTCATCGAAATTCTCGCACGATGTTCCGCTTGTAAAGTACGACATTCCTCCTGACGGATAGCTACACGATACCAAAATTCATAGCGAATTGGTAATTCTTTTAGTTCATAGGTAAGTAATGATTTTAAAATTAAATGCACTTGTTCATATGTATCGATGTTTTTTTCTGCGTCTTTAAAAATCCCAAACATACGACCACCCCCATATAGTGTAATACTACAAAACTGGATGAAACTCCTTTCATTCATGGAGTAACCCTACATTTATTTTATGAAAAAGCAGTTTCAATTAGTGCATTCCTTGAATGATCTAGTTTTTTATGAAGTTATCACAAGATTCGCTATTTTTGTCCGAATTTCTGAGAAATTAAAGAATAGGCATTTACAAAATGAAAATAAATGTGTTAACTTTTTAATTGTTATAGGTTAACTTAAAGGAGGGGGAGGTTAACGATGCAACATTTTTGGGTTGTTGGTACTGATACAGATGTTGGCAAAACGATTGTCACTACATTGTTGATGTATCAATTACAAAGACAGGGGTTGGAAATTACACCTTTCAAGCCTGTGCAAACAGGTGAGGTATACGACAACGGGCATAGTTATTATGCCGATACAGCTATGTATGAAAAATTTTCTTTACAAGCATTAAATGAAAATCATATTAATGGTTATTCATTTAGGGAGGCCGCATCACCTCATTTTGCTGCTCAGCTGGAGGGACAGCAAATTGATGTAGAAGATATTTTACGGCGTATTCAGTTTTTACAAGAATCTTACGATGCCGTGATATGTGAGGGGGCAGGGGGATTATTTGTACCTTTAGATGTCAAACATGGCACAACACTGCTCGATGTCATTGTTAGCAGCAAGCTGCCAGTAGTGCTCGTTACAAGGACATCCCTAGGAACAATCAATCACACATTGTTAACGATGGAGGCATTGAATTCTCGTCAAATCGACGTTTTGGGCATTGTTTTTAATGGTGACACAGGCAGCATGATGGAACAAGACAATATAAACACCATTTTACAATATCATCCTTTACCCTATGCGATTATTCCGCAGCTCCAGAACATTTCACAGCTAATGAATATCGACATCACACACACAACATTATTTGAAAGGCTTCATGGATATGAAACAAGAAGTAACGGATTTACAGGCTAGAGATTTACGGCATATTTGGCATCCTTGCTCGCAGATGAAAGATTACGAAGCATTTCCGCCAATCGTCATAAAAAAGGGACAAGGTGTATGGCTTTATGATGAGCATGATAAACGTTATTTGGACGCTGTCTCCTCGTGGTGGGTAAATTTATTTGGACACGCTAATCCGCGCATCAGTCAAGTTTTAAGTAATCAAGCGTTCACATTGGAACATACGATCTTTGCCAACTTTACACATGAACCTGCTATTCAATTAGCTGAAAAATTAGTCGCTTTATCACCACCGGGGTTACATAAAGTATTCTTTGCTGATAACGGTTCGTCTGCCATCGAAGTGGCATTGAAAATGAGCTTTCAATACCATATGCAGACTGGAAAATCGGCAAAGAAGCGCTTTCTCGCATTAACGGATGCTTATCATGGTGAAACTATAGGGGCCTTATCTGTGGGAGGAGTAGGACTTTACAATGAAGTGTTTCAGCCACTTTTATTAGATACTGTACGCGCACAGGGACCAGATTGTTTCCGGTGTCCATTCCAGGAACAACCTGCAAGTTGCAATGCACCATGCAGTCAATTTGTAGAAGAGCAGCTCAAGGAACATCATGAGGAAATCACGGCTGTTATTATAGAGCCACTTATTCAGGCTGCAGCAGGGATGAAAATGTATCCACCCATTTATTTAAAACGTCTACGAGCATTATGCTCACAATATGATGTTCATTTGATTGCTGATGAAGTTGCTGTTGGGTTTGGTCGTACAGGGACATTGTTTGCCTGTGAGCAGGCAGGTGTCACACCTGATTTTATGTGTTTATCAAAAGGCATAACCGGCGGATATTTACCATTATCCGCTGTCCTAACAAGTGATCAAGTTTATAACGCATTTTATGATGAATATGGAACGATGAAAGCATTTTTACATTCTCATAGCTATTCTGGCAATATATTGGCATGTCGTGTCGCGCTTGAAGTAGTAACGATGTTTGAAGAAGAGCAAGTGATTGACATGATTCAACGCAAGGGGCAACAAATGAAAAATCTAGCAATGACAGCGTTTCGTGATGTGCCTTATGTGGGTGAATACCGACAAGTTGGTTTAGTGGGGGCTATTGAACTTGTTGCAAACCGTGAGACGAAGGAACCTTTCGCGAGTGAGGAAAGAATTGGCTACCAAATTTATCGACTTGCATTAACAAAAGGCTTACTCATTCGACCTCTTGGAAATGTTTTGTATTTTATGCCACCTTATATTATTTCAAATGAGGAAATGTCTTTCATGATTGACACGACGAAAGAAACGATAGACCAATTTTTCCAAGACAGGAGGGATGAAGTTGGGTAAACGACACTCTACTTTAGCTCTAGTTATGATTGCAATGTTTGCCGCCTTAACAGCTATAGGGGCGTTTATTAAAATTCCATTACCAATCGTCCCGTTTACCTTACAAATTGTTTTCGTCTTTTTAGCAGGATGTTTACTGGGTAGTCGCAATGGATTTTATAGTCAGCTTGTTTATATAGGTGTTGGATTAGTAGGGTTACCTGTTTTTACTCAGGGAGGGGGCATCACATACGTGTTACAGCCGACATTTGGCTATCTTATTGGCTTTGCCCTTGCGGCTTATGTGATTGGGATTATCCTTGAAAGGGTAGAGACGCCAACGAAAAAGCATTTTATTGGTGCTACAATCACAGGGCTTTTCATTATTTACGGTATAGCAGTTCCCTATTTATATGTAGCCCTAAATTTCTGGTTAGATATGTCAACAAGCTGGTCCCATGTTTTCGTTATTGGCTTTTTAAGTAGTATAGTTGCAGATTTTTGCTTAGCTATTTCAGCCGCCTTATTAGCTGACAAATTGTATAAAGTATTTCAGTCGGCAAGAGGGGTAACTATTTCTCAAGTAGAAAGGGAGAATATGATATGAATTATTTACAGTTAGCACAGGAAGTAATTGCTGGCAAAATCATTTGCAATGAAGAGGCACTTGCTCTTCTAAATAGTGAGGATGATGAGCTATTACAACTAATGGATGGTGCTTTTGCGATTCGTCGGCATTATTTCGGTAGAAAAGTAAAGCTGAATATGATTATGAATGCTAAAAGCGGCTATTGCCCGGAGGATTGTGGCTATTGCTCCCAATCATCAAAATCAACGGCACCTATAGAAAAATATCCTTTTATTACAAAAGAAGAAATCTTAGCTGGGGCAAAAAGAGCGTTTGACAATAAGATTGGAACGTATTGTATTGTGGCAAGTGGGCGTGGGCCGACAAGGAAGGATGTCAATGTGATGAGCGAGGCGGTTGCTGAAATTAAGGAAAAGTACGGCTTGAAGGTTTGTGCCTGTCTTGGCTTGTTAAAAGAAGAACAGGCACAGCAATTAAAGAAGGCAGGGGTGGATCGCTACAATCATAATTTGAATACCTCTGAACGTCATCATTCTTTCATCACGACTTCACATACGTATGAGGATCGTATCAATACGGTAGAGATCGTCAAAAAGCATGGGATCTCACCTTGCTCAGGTGCCATTATTGGTATGAAGGAAACAAGGGAAGATGTTGTCAATATTGCGCGTGCTCTTCATCAATTAGATGCTGATTCCATTCCTGTTAACTTTTTAAATGCGATTGATGGGACAAAGCTGGAAGGGACAAAGGACTTAAATCCGCGCTATTGTTTAAAGGTCTTAGCGTTGTTCCGTTACATTAATCCAACAAAGGAAATCAGAATTTCGGGTGGGCGTGAAATCAATCTCGGCTCACTACAGCCGCTGGGTCTCTATGCAGCGAATAGTATATTTGTAGGGGATTATTTAACAACGGCTGGCCAAGAAGCAAATAGTGATTATCGTATGTTGGAGGATTTAGGCTTTGAGATTGAATTAACGCAAAAGCAAGAAGCAGTATTTTGTTAAGCTTATGAAATGAACATCTACTACAGAGAAACCGTACGAGTGTACGGTTTCTTGCTTGTGATGGATAGAACGAGAAAAGTGGCGTATAAAAATCGAAAAGCAGTGGATAGAAAGCAAAAAGTGACGGATAAACCTGACAAGTCAAACCGGTTATATACCTAAAAAATAAAGGTTTTCACAAATTGTTCAATGAAAGCGTTTTGAAATTGAACAGTTTGTGAAGACCTTCACATATAGCTTTCTTTTTTTAAAAATCAGCGTAAAATAAGAATCAAGTAAGGAATTGTTGTAAAACAGTTGACGAGAAGTCTCACGAATTTTGATGGTTGTTATATTATTTATAATAAGAGAAGGGAGCTTTTCACATGTGGGTTATTACAGTATTTGATAAGAAGGATGTTCGAATTTTTGAGTATGCAAACAAAAATGAGGCAACGGAAGCTTTGGCGAAATTCAAGAAAAATGCCGTATTAACATATACAAAATAAAAGTTCTTTTTTAACAGCAGCCCTCGCTAGTAGAGGGCTGTTTTTTTAATGAACAACAATTGAATAGGCGCTATACACTAGTAAAAGAGCCATGATGATGTTAAATGATTGTCGATATTGCAGTAAAATTTTTTGAAAAACTGACCCACATAATGCCCAACTAAATGTACTTAGTATTCCTACTAGACCTAATAATAGCGAGAATAGTAGATAGCTTATGTAGGAAGAATAGTAAGGAAGGATGTAGGTTGCTACAACGGTTATCCCAAATAGTATTCCTTTTGGATTAATGAATTGCAAGAAGGCTCCTACAAAGAATAGGTTTCGCTTTTCTTCCATTTGGTTGCTCTCTTCCTGCGCTTTGCTTGTCAAAATTTTAAAGGCTAAGTATAACATATAGCCGACACCAAAAATGGTTAAGGGTAATTTAATGACGGGCAGGATGTTTAGCATGACCATGTTAAAAAAGCTGCTTAGAGCAATAATCATGAAAAAACCAATACCTACTCCTAAACAGAAAGGCATAGTTTTTGGTAAGCCATGTTGTTTGGCAAAAACCATAGCCATAAAGTTGTTAGGACCAGGCGTAAAGCTTGTGATGATAATGAAAACTAAAAAGGAAAATACAGGCATGGACCATCACCTCTTTCAAATTGTATGTTATAATGTCCGAAACAGTCACTATAACGTTGTTTGTTTTATTATACATAACGTACGTTATATTGTATATATAAAAAGGAGATTGGACATGGATGACATTCAACTGATTTTTGCTCGAAATTTAAAGGCTATTCGGGAGAGAGAGAAATTAAGCTTAGAGAAGGTATCGCAACTGAGCGGTGTGAGTAAAGCAATGGTCGGACAAATTGAAAGAGGGGAATCGAGCCCGACATTAACAACCATTTGGAAAATAGCTAATGGGCTAAAGGTTTCATTTACAGAGCTTATTCATCAACCACAGGCAGAGACAGAGCTCATCTTAGGCAAGGACATTCATGCATTAGAGGAAGATAACGGGAAATATATCGTCTACCCTCATTTTCCTTTTCAAAAGGATAGTCGCTTTGAAATTTATAGTATCGAGATTAAGGAGAATGGAACATTGCACGCTGAGGCACATAAGGAAGGCACAGAGGAATATCTAACCGTTTTTGATGGTACATTAATCATTCGTATACAAGGTGAGGACTATCGATTAACAAGTGGGGATGCAATCCGTTTTAAAGCTGATCGGCCACACACATATACCAACCCTGGGGAGACATTAGCACGGCTCAGCATGACAATATATTATCCACGTTAATAGACCGTATAAACGCTTTTCAGAGCGTTTATACGGTCTTAATTTTTACAGTATACTTGCTAAACGTTTGATACCTTCGCGGATTACTTCAGGTGTTGCATTTGTATAGTTTAATCGCATTGTATTCACGTTCGTTTTGGATGTATAGAATGGATCACCAGGCACGAAGGCAACCTTTTGTTCCATCGCCTTATGGAATACATCAAGGGCTGGCGTACCATCCTTCATTGTCGCCCAAATGAACATGCCACCTTCAGGTCGTGTATACTCTACATGGGCAGGGAAAAACTCTTGCATCGCATCCAGCATCGCTTCTGACTGATGTTTATATAAAGAAATTATTTTATTAACATGCTCCGTGTAATCATTACTTGCTAAATAATCGTAGATGACATATTGCGAGAAAATATTGGTATGGAGATCAGAGGCTTGCTTAGCCGTTTCGATATGCTGTAAAAGCTCTTTGTTTTTTGTGATGATAAAACCTAGGCGCATGCCAGGTGTGACCGTTTTAGAGAAAGAACCTAGTAAAATACTATTTTCTAATTTACCAGCACCGATATATGGAAGTGGCTCGCCTTGGAAACGAAGCTCCCCATATGGATCATCCTCAATTAAAGCAACATCATACTTGGCAACCAATTCGTAAATTTGCTCACGCTTTTCTTTCGAGTATGTGAGACCAGTTGGATTTTGGAAATTTGGTACTGTGTAAATAAATTTTACATTTGGTTGCTGTAGAGCTTGCTCTAATTCTTCTAGATTAAGACCATCGTTTTCAAGTGTTACCCCATGGAAGGTTGGCTCAGCTAATGTAAAAGCTTGAATAGCCCCTAAATAACCAGGCTCTTCGATTATAATGCCATCGCCCTTATTAATAAGCACTTTACCAATTAATTCAAGTGCCTGCTGTGAACCTGTTGTAATAAAGACGTCGTCAGCATGTACATCAAGTCCGTGTACACGTTGATACTTCGCGGCAATGTACTCACGTAACGGTGCATAACCCTGTGTTGAAGAATACTGAAATAGACGGCTGCCGTTTTTGGTAATAGCATGATCTACTGATGCTCTTAACGCATCAATTGGGAAAGAGATTGGGTTTGGAAGCCCACCTGCAAAGGAAATAACATCCTCTGCATCTGTTACTTTCAAAATATTTCGAATAAATGAGGATGGCGTATTTAAGATTCTTTCAGAATATTGCATAATGATCGGTCCTTTTTTTCTGATTTTTTAAAAATTATATCATTGTCATCGGTTGCATACAATATTATCATTGTATGCAAGACAATTAAACTATTGTATGCAAATTAATAGAAAGAAGGCGCTTTGCGAATGCCTATTAATTCATTTGATGCCTATCCAATGAGTTGGAAGCCGGATATTAGCAATATTTCGGCCCCTTTATATATAGCCATAGCACAACAGCTTGAACAAGATATAAAAGAAGGAAAGCTAACGCCAGGGACAAAACTGCCACCCCAACGCGAATTAGCTGATTTTTTAGATGTGAATTTAAGCACCATCACGCGGGCATTTAAGCTCTGTGGACAAAAAGGGTTAATATATGCCTCGATTGGCAGTGGCACATTTGTTTCATCGGATGCAGCTAGCAATAAAATTTTATTACCAACTAACCGTACGACATTCATGATTGAAATGGGCTCTGTATTACCAGACAATTTTGTCAATGAGGACATTACACGCTATATGAAAAAAATGCTGAACGAACCTAGTGTTAGTAAGCTATTTCAATATGGAAGGCATGAGGGCAATGCATGGCAAAACGAGGCAGTGTTGAAATTATTTGAATTGGTGAACTTTCAAACAGATCAACCCATTTTGCTTGGAGCAGGAGGACAAAATGCCATTGTGGGAACGCTTGCGGCATTATTCCAGCCAGGGGATCGAATTGGAACAGATCCGATTACTTATGCCGGTATTAAAACTGCGGCCAACATGCTAGGTATACAACTTGTGGCTATTCAACAATGTCAGGGCGAAATGACAAAAGAAGGGCTTTTGTATGCCTATAAAAATGAACATATCAAAGGCATCTATGTCATTCCTGATTTTCATAATCCAACGACACATACGATGTCAATAGAAACAAGGAAAATGATTGCAGAAGTGGCAAGGCAGAAGAATTTGATTGTCATTGAGGATGCTATTTATAGTTTCCTCAAAGAACAAGCACCTGCTCCCATAGCTTCTTACGCCCCGGATAAGGTGATCTATATTGCTAGTTTGTCGAAAACGATCTCACCGGGATTACGGCTATCCTTTATTGTCACTCCTCTATCACTTCGTAAAAAAATAATGGAGACGCTCTATAATATCAATATTTCAGTTTCTCCAATTATGCTGGAGCTTGCAGCAAGGTTGATACATGAAGGGGTAGCACAAACAATATTGGAGAAGCATCGGGCATATGCTAAGCAGCAAAATGCACTTGTTAATCAATATTTGGCAGATTATCACATTTTGGGTGATGAGGAATGCATTTTCAGGTGGCTACTTTTGCCGGACAAATTTACAGGCGTCCAATTTGAATTGCTTGCCTCGAAAGCAGGTGTACAGGTCTATGCAGCAGATCGCTTCGCAGTAGGTAATGCAAAGCCAGTGAATGCAGTACGTATTGCTATAGCGGCTCCAGAATATCAGCTGGAGCAAGCATTGATAATCCTAAAAGATATTCTCGAAAGTAATGGTGATTATGCATTTGTTGATTAATGGTAGCAAGCGTATGAAGTTAAGTGAGAATAGAGGTGATAAAAATGGCTCATAAGGCTCGGCCGGTAAAATAGGACTTAGTATTGGTATCCTAAGTTCAAAGTTGGGTTTTAATGTGAGTGTTCAGATGACCCTTTGGATTTGGGGTAAAACAATGAAATCTTTTTTTAGTGGTAATTATACAGTAAACCTGTAAACGATGAACAATTGTATAAATTACTTAAGGAACTAATAAATTCAGAAGGGATTCACTTAGAACTATCTACACTAGGAGGTATGTTAGGACCAATTTTTTTAATGCATTTTATTAAACTTATTCCTAGCAACATAGAAAAAAGTTGTGCTGAGTTTTTTCTATCTTACTTTTAATGTGTAAATGCTCGTAGTTATAATGGCAAAAGTAATACATTAAAACTTGTAACATTTTTTTAGCAACTGGACATGGCAATAGCCATGTCCAGTTGCTTTTTTTACGGGAACGAGAGTAAGTCATTACTTTGGTTAGGCCACTACTGGCTTTTAACAAGTTATCACTAAAAAAATATTCTTAAATAGCAGTAGTTGAAACATTAATAAGATTAATTATTTAAGGGGGATGTGAATAATTCTGAAATTTTTAAAAATTCTAATATTATTATTGACAACTTTGCCCAAAATCAATATGATTAAAAAAATAAAACATTTACTTTATTTTTATTTCATTTTAAAGTGAATGCTTCAGAAAAGGTGGGTAAAATAATGAAAATCTTGATAGGCGAAATTGCACATGAGACAAACACGTTTTCTAATGAAAAAACAACTGTGGAATCGTTTAAGGAATGGGAATGGATTCATGGTGATGAAATCATACACAAACATCGTAAAGTAAGAGATTACTTAGGTGGAATGATTGAACGTGCTGAAGAAACAGGAGTGGAAATAATTCCTCTATTTTCAGCATTTGCGATGCCTTCCGGGGTTATAACTAAAGAAACCTACAATAGGCTTATTCGTGAATTAACGGATTCGATTAAAGCTGTAGTAGAGTATGATGCCATTTGTCTTGCACTTCATGGTGCAGGTGTTGCTGAAGACGTTGATGATCTTGAAGGTGGTATATTATCTGCTATTAGAGAAGTTGTAGGGTATAAAATTCCTGTTGTAGTCACGCTAGATCTGCACGGAAATATAACTGATCAAATGGTTAAAGAAGCAGATGTCCTATTGGGAGTTAATTTTTACCCACATGTTGATTGCTTTGAAAGAGGTATTGAGGCGATAGATATTACCCGAAAAATTCTATTAGGTGAGATTCGACCAAAGATGAGTCTAAAAAAGCTCCCGCTTATGATTCCTACATCTACTACAAATTTACAACCAGCAAAAAATATCAATGAATTATGCTGGGCACGCGAAGTAAATGAAAACATTATTGATTGCACATTCTTTCATGGCTTTCCTTACACGAATATACCTGAAGTCGGCGTTTCGGTGGTAACTGTCACAAATAATGACCAGGAGCTTGCAGATCAAACCGCTGAAGAAATAGCTATAGAGATATGGAATACAAAAGAGATGTTTTTTCCAGACATTATTAATCCAGAAGAAGGCATTAATACCGCATTAAAATTAGAAGGAAAACCAATTGTAATTAACGAAACCTCAGATAATCCTGGAGGCGGTACACCAGGTGATGGGACTCATTTGCTTTCAGCCATGATAAAGGCAAATCTTGAAAATGCTTGTTTCGGTTTTATTTATGACCCAGAAGTCGTGAATATTGCTCATGACAGTGGGATTGGAACTTCAATTGATGTATTACTAGGTGGCAAAACAGATGACTTACATGGAAAACCAGTTAAGGTAACAGCATATGTTAAAACTCTAGCAGATGGCCGATTTATCCAGTCTACCCCAATGGGAAAAGGTGCGAAAGTAGATTATGGCAAGTCTGCGAGGATAGTAGTTGGCGATATTGATATTGTTGTTTGTTCCAAAAGGTCACAAACACTTGATGAACAAATCTTTTTATTACATGGGATTGATATTAGGTCATATAAAATTGTCGCTTTAAAATCAAGTCAGCATTTCCGTGCTGGATTTGAACCATTAGCCCATAAAATAATAACAGTTGACTCTCCTGGGTTATCAAGTTTTAATCTGCATTCTTTTAAACACACAAGACTTGCAAAACCAGTTTATCCTTTAAATGAAGATGTTAAATTTTCGCAAGAGTATAAGATTAAGTAAAAGAGGGGGATGAATGTGAAAACCAGGGGAAAATTAATCGTTATGTTAATTATGATGGTGATTTTAGCAGGCTGTAGTACAAATACGAATGAGCAAAGTTCTGGAAATGGCGTTAGTAAATCACGGAACACATTAGTAATCTCTTCTGTTCGAGAGCCAGATACCATTGACGTCCATAAGACAACATGGGTTGATAATTCAACTGCCAATATTTATGACACATTGTTAAAAAGGGATCTTGAAGGAAATATAATACCTGGTCTTGCTGAAAAATATGACATTTCAGATGATGGTAAAATATGGACCCTTTATTTAGATGGAAATGTCAAGTTCCATTCTGGGGAACCGCTCACTGCTGAAGCGGTTAAAAAGACGTTTGAAAGGTTCCTTCAAAATTCGGCTGTCAAGTTTATAGCTGGACCAGTAGACAAAATGGAAGCTGATGGACAGAAATTAATGGTTTATTTCACAGAGCCCTTTGCACCTTTTGCTAGTGGATTAACTACTGCGTATTTAGCACCGATGGACCCTAAATCACTTGAAGAGTACGGAGACGATTTTGGGAAACATCCTGCGGCTTCAGGAATATTTAAATTTGGGGAAAGAACACGAGGATCTTCTATTACTTACATGAAAAATGATGATTATAATTGGGGTCCTCCTTTTGTAGATAATAAGAGTGCACTAGGTTTTGATAAATATGAATTCCGTTTTATCACGGATGACGATACTAGAGTACTAGAATTTAAGAAAGGTACCACACAGATTATGACCAGTGTGCCACCGAATTATATTAAAGAGCTTGAAGCAACAGAAGGTGTGAAAATTGATAGTATGTTGGAACAAGGTATAACATACTTAGGCTTCAATAATAAAAAGCCAATGTTCCAAGACAAACGTGTTAGACAAGCGATCGCACTAGGTATCAATCGTGATCCACTCGTAGAATTTGCCTTGGAAGGCTATGCAAAACCACTCTTTGGACCGCTTCCTGAAAGCATACCAGGGTATAGTGATAAGGTGGAAGAAGAGGCAAAGCAAAAATACACTCAAAATGTGGAAAAAGCTAAATCGTTGCTAGAAGAAGCTGGGTGGAAAGACACAAATGGAGATGGAATAGTTGAGAAGGACGGAAAGCCTTTCTCATTTGAATTATGGTTATCTGATGAGCCAGTCATGCAAAGAATTGCCCAAATTCTGCAAGGCCAATTAAAAGAGATTGGGATTTTAGTTAATATTTCGGTTCAAGAGCCAGCGGCAATTACTGCAAACACACCAAAGGGGTTACATGATGCACTTCTAAATATGTATGGATGGTCAGATCCAGATATCTTATACATGCTTTTTGGAAAAGGAAGCTCATTAAGAATGCATTACGAACCTGAGGAATTAAACAATTTACTCACGAAAGCACGTCAGACGATGGATACGGATGAGCGGATGAAAATTTATGAACAAGCGCAGCAATTCCTTGTGGAAGAATCTCCTTGGGTTCCGTTATTTGTACGTGAAAATGTAACCGCTTACCGTGACATTAATGGATTTAAACAAAATCCTTACTCTCAAGCTATTATATTCAATGATATCACTTCGAAATAAAAATGAACCTGAAAAGTTAGGGATGTACATCCCTAACTACCTTATTAAAAAGGGGGGATGAAAACTTGTCTAAATATATTTTGAATCGTACTTTTTCAATGGTTGTTACGCTAATTGGTGTATCAATTTTAGTCTTTCTGATGATGCACCTTATACCTGGAGATCCAGTAACTTATATTCTAGGAGACTTTGCTTCTGAAGAGGCCATAGCTGAAATGAAAAACACTTTAGGTTTAAACCAACCGCTATTTATTCAATACATTGATTATATTAAAAATGTGTTGCAAGGGGACTTAGGAACATCCTATATTACAGGTTTGACAGTGATTGAAGAGATTAAGGCTCGCTTTCCTATTACAGTACAACTAGCGGTTTATAGTTTAATCATTGGTTCAGTAGTCGGGATTTTATTGGGTATTTTAGCAGCAGTGAAACAAAATACAATCTTCGACCAACTAGCTATGGTGGTTTCCTTAATAGGAATATCTGCACCAGGGTTTTGGATTGCTCTATTCCTAATTTGGATTTTTTCATACCAATTCAGCATTTTCCCTATTTCTGGATATCAAGGGTTTTATTCATTAATTCTACCATCTATTACACTTGGTTTAGGATCGGCTGGTAATATAGCAAGAATGACAAGGTCAAGTATGCTTGAAGTAATTAAACAAGATTTCATGAGAACGGCTCAAGCTAAAGGGCTTGCCATGATTCCTATGATTTTTAAGCATGCTCTCCAAAATGCCATGATACCTGTTATTACTTTAATTGGTCTACAGTTTGGTTTTCTATTAGCAGGGGCTGTAGTTATTGAAACTGTATTTGCACTACCAGGATTAGGAAGTTTTTCTATTGAAGCAATTACTAAAAGGGATTTGCCTACAGTACAAGGGTTAGTACTATTTATGGCATTTCTTTTTATTATAACTAACATGCTAGTGGATCTTGTATACAGTTTAGTCGATCCTCGTATTAAGTATTAGAAAGGGAGGTAAGTATTTTGAGTAGTTCAGCTCCTAAGCTTACAGATTCAGAAACTAAGTTCAATCCTCCTCAAAATAATAGAGATTCTGAGACAAAGTCTAAAACATACTGGTCGTTAGTGGGGAAAAGAATAATAACAAACAAAAGTGCTGTTAGTGGGGCCTGTATTTTATTGTTCTTCGTGTCAATTTCCTTACTTGCTCCTTGGATTGCCCCACATCCAGTTGACGTAATGAATTTCGAACAAAGGTTTTTACCTCCAGGAGGACAACATTTTTTAGGGACAGATGATTTTGGGCGAGATATATTTTCTAGAATATTATACGGAGGTCGGGTTTCCTTAATGATGGGGCTTGTTGCAGTGCTAATCGCAGGCGTTATCGGGGTCACTTTAGGAGTAATATCAGGCTATTACCGTAGATTTGATATTTATATTATGCAGGTTATGGATATTTTACTGGCTTTTCCCTCCCTCCTTCTTGCCATTGCTATTATTGCTGTGCTTGGGGTCGGATTAACTAACGCGATGATTGCTGTTGCAATCTCTGCTATACCTTCTTATGTAAGGGTGGTTCGAGGATCAGTCTTATCAATAAGGGAAAAAGAATATATAGAGGCAGTAAAGGCACTTGGTGTTTCGGATTTTAGAATAATTTTAAAGCACGTTTTTCCTAACGTATTATCACCAATAATTGTTTTATCCAGTTTACAATTTGGAACTAGTATTCTAGTAGCTGCAGCGTTAAGTTTCTTAGGGCTCGGTGCTCAGCCGCCTACTCCTGAATGGGGATCTATGGCTTACGTTGGGAAAGCTTTTTTAGGGCAAGCTTGGTGGATGTCCCTTTTCCCAGGTTTGGCAATTATGTTAGTCGTACTTGGTTTTAACCTGCTAGGTGACGGATTGCGTGATGCGCTAGATCCAAGGCAAAAATAACTGCTTGGGAGTGAAAAAGATGGGAACTGACCTTGTAAAAAAAGAAGCGCTTCTAAAAGTGGAAGACCTTTCTATTAAATTTAAAACGGGGAAGAAAGATTTTGTGAATGCAGTGAGTCAGGTGAACTTTACCATTAATAAAGGTGAAACACTCGCTTTAGTAGGAGAATCTGGGTGTGGTAAAAGCGTTACCTCCCTTTCCATAATGAGATTAATATCAAATAGTGTAGGGAAAATTGATGGGAAAATTATTTTTAAAGATAAGGATTTTATTCAATTAACTGAAAAGGAAATGCGTTCAATTCGTGGGAAAGATGTTTCAATGATTTTCCAAGAGCCTATGACCTCCTTAAATCCTGTTCATAGAATTGGAAAACAAATTAGTGAGGTTCTTAAGCTTCATACGGATGCCTCAGGAGATGAGTTAAAAAGGCAAACGGTTGATATCTTAAAAAAGGTTGGAATTCCACGCCCAGAAAAGATTGTAAGCGAATATCCACATCAACTTTCTGGAGGAATGAGACAAAGGATAATGATTGCGATGGCAATGGCTTGTAATCCTAGCCTATTAATTGCTGATGAGCCGACAACAGCATTGGATGTAACGATACAAGCGCAAATTTTAGACTTAATGAATGATCTCAAAACTAACTACGATACAGCAATACTATTAATAACTCATGATTTAGGTGTTGTAGCAGAAATGGCTGATCGGGTTATGGTCATGTATTATGGACAAATTGTTGAAGAAGCACATGTAAAAACGATCTTTAAAAATCCACAACATCCTTATACCATCGGCCTATTAAATTCTATTCCTAGTCTTGAAGATGAGCAAGATAAGCTGCAACCAATTGAAGGCAATGTACCTAATATCGGAGAGGTAACGAAAGGATGTCCTTTCTTTTTTCGATGCACCCAAGCTCATTCAAAATGTTTTGAAAGAAACCCACCTCTAATAAAAACGAATAACGAACACGCAGTAAGATGTTGGCTATATATTCATGAGGAGGTATTAGCATGAGCGAAATACTGCTAGAGGTTCATAACCTAAAAACATATTTCCCGATAAATAATGGCTTTATTTCTAAAAAGAAAGACTTTGTTAAAGCTGTTGATGGCGTTACTTTCAAGCTATTTAAAGGAGAAACATTGGGGATTGTTGGAGAAAGCGGCTGTGGCAAATCTACAACTGGAAGAAGTATCTTGAAATTAATTGAACCAACAAGTGGCGAAATTATATTTGAAGGCAGAGATGTTCTAAGCTTGAGTAAGCAAGAATTGAGAAAGCTCAGAAAACAAATGCAGATTGTTTTCCAGGATCCGTTTGCTTCTTTAAATCCTCGTCTACGAATCTCTTCTATTTTAGAAGAAGCACTATTAACACATGGAATAGGAAATAGTAAGAAAGAAAGAAGGCAGAAAGTATTAGAAATACTGCAAATGGTAGGATTAAATGCTTTCCATGCAGATCGCTATCCTCATGAATTTAGTGGGGGTCAAAGACAAAGAATAGGAATCGCCCGAGCAATTGCGGTAGGTCCATCGCTCATAATAGCTGATGAGCCAGTTTCTGCTTTGGATGTATCTGTTCAAGCACAAATACTTAATCTGTTTCAGAGTCTTCAGAAAGAATTAGGGCTAACATACATTTTTATTGCTCATGATTTAAGTGTTGTTAAACACATTAGTGACAGAGTTGGCGTAATGTATCTAGGAAGAATGGTAGAGTTTGCAGATAAAAACCAAATGTTTTCAGAACCGCTTCATCCTTATACAAAATCCCTTATGTCTTCTGTTCCAGTCCCTAATCCTGAAAATAAAAAAAAAGACCGGATAATTTTAACTGGTGATGTTCCGAATCCAGCAAATCCCCCTCTTGGTTGTACTTTCCATCCTCGGTGTTTCGCATGTATGGAAGTATGTAAGACAAAAAATCCTCGAAACATAGAGGTTAAACCAGGACATTTTGTAGCTTGTCACTTGTTTGAACCTGAAATAATGGGCGTAAGAGACTAAAAGTAATTTTATATAAAAAGGAAGGTATTACTCTATGGATATAAATAAAATTTCATTACAAAGAATTAAATTACCTTTGAAAGCTTCATTTGAAACTAGCTTCGGTAAAGTGATTGAAAAGGATATTATCATTGTTAAGGTGCATAGCGGAGATAAAGTTGGCTTTGCTGAAAGTGTCGCGATGCCTTTTCCTATCTACAACGAAGAGACTACAGGTACAGTATGGCACATGCTCGAAACTTACTTGATCCCACAACTATTAGATAAAGAAATTAAAGAGCCCAAAGATTTCTCAGAATTGTTTTCATATATACGTAGAAATAACATGGCAAAAGCAGCACTTGAAATGGCAATTTGGGATTTATATAGCAAGCAAAAAGGGCAAACGCTTTCTACTACACTGGGCGGAAAGCGATCAGAGATTGAAGTGGGCGTAAGCATCGGAATTGAAAATAACATAGAAACTCTATTAAACAAGGTGGAAGGTTTTTTAGAGGATGGATACAAAAAGATTAAAGTGAAAATTAAACCTGGCTGGGACATTAAACCCCTAGAGGCTATTCGGAAAAAGTTCGGAGAACAAATTCCACTAATGGCAGATGCAAATTCGTGTTACAACCTGAATGATTTACAGCTATTAAAAGAATTAGATCAGTTTAATTTAATGATGATTGAACAGCCGTTAGCTCATGACGACATAATAGATCACGCAAAATTACAAGAAACATTAACAACGCCAATCTGTTTAGATGAAAGTATTCATTCAGTGGAAGACGCAAGAAAGGCAATCGAAATTAATGCTTGCAAAATTATTAATATTAAGGTTGGTCGGGTTGGCGGGCTATTTGAAGCAATTAAAATGCACAATCTTTGTGAGGAAAATAACATTCCTGTGTGGTGTGGTGGAATGCTTGAAGCTGGAATAGGTAGGGCTCATAACATCGCTGTGGCTTCATTAAGTAACTTTAGTATTCCAGGTGATACTTCTGCTTCCAGCCGTTATTTTGATGAAGATATCATTTTACCAGAAGTGACGCTATCGAAACCTGGCATTATCACGGTTCCAGAACAACCCGGCATTGGTTTTGAGGTTAACCAGGAAGCTATTAATCAGTTCACAGTTAATCAAAAGGAGTTTATAAGAGATAAAATAAAGTACTACTAAAGGATTTTAAGTTGAATTTATGATGGGTGGGGGATATACAAATGGTTTTAACACAACCAATCGTCTATAAAAATGTCATAGGTTTAAAGGAAATACAAGATGTAGTTTGTTTTCAAGAAGAAATCTGGAACAAAGATGCTGTAACACCTCTTCCGCAGCTTATTGCTGCTACTCAAAATGGAGGAACCATAGTTGGAGCGTTTATTGAAGGTAAATTAATTGGGTTTTCATATGGTTTTTCAGGCTTCAAGAATGGGAAGAAGTATTTAATTTCTCATATGACTGGCGTCCATAGTAAGTATCATAATTATGGGATTGGTTTACAGCTAAAACTTAAGCAAAGAGAGTGGGCAGTTGATTACGGCTATCAAAAAATTGTATGGACATTTGATCCTTTAGAAGCCAAAAATGCATATTTTAATCTTAATAAGCTAGGGGCATACTCCAAAACGTACTTTCCTTCTTACTATGGTGAAATGAGCGATAAACTTAATAAAGGTCTACCTTCTGATCGTTTGTTAGTAGAATGGGATATTTGTTCGAACCGGGTAACGAAGGCACTTACAGGAGTACTCAAAAATGATGCTTTAGTTAATCAATATAAGCCTCTTCTGTCTTATAGCGATAGTAGAAATATTCCATATCCCCAAGAGGTAGAATCGATAAAGGCAGAAGAAGGATATTTAATTCCTGTCCCAGCAAACTTTCAAATTTTGAAACAAGAGGATTTTGAAGCTGCGAAGGCATGGAGGTATAAGTTGAGAGACGCAGTAAGCGATGCTTTCTCAAGAGGCTTTGTAGTAACTGGAATGTTAAAAAAAAATTTAGCCAACATCCATTTTTATGTAATTGAAAATAAAACGATGGAGTCTTTATATGATTGAAAAAATCAAAAATTGGGTTGATGAGAATAAGGAGTTAATAAAATCTACGTACCATCATTTTCATTCCAATGCTGAAATTAGCTGGAAGGAAAAAGAGACAACAGAGTATTTATGTAAGAAATTAGAAAATTTAGGGATTTCTTTTGAGAGGTTTGAGGATCATACCGGTGTTGTTGGATATTGGGGAAATAAAGAACTTGGTCCTACCATTGGGATTAGAGCAGATATTGATGCGTTATGGCAATTGGTCGACGGGGAATGGAAAGCCAATCATTCCTGTGGTCATGATGCTCATATGACTATAGTTCTTCATACTATTACTTGTCTAAAAGAATTAGGTTTTCAACCACAGGGTCTTATTAAAATTATTTTTCAGCCAGCCGAGGAATCCGGTTTAGGTGCGAAAGCTCTAATAGATAAAGGTATAATCGACGATGTCGATTATATGCTAGGGATACATGTGCGTCCAATTCAGGAATTAAAATTTGGGCAAGCATCTCCTGCAATTTATCATGGTGCGACAACCCTACTTAAAGGAAAGATTCAAGGAATGCAGGCTCATGGTTCACGACCTAATCTAGGAATAAATGTTGTTGATTCACTTGGAGCCATCATTCAAGCTGTTAACTCAGTCAAAACGGATCCGACATTATCTGCATCTGCTAAAATAACCATGGTTCAGGCAGGTGGAAACAATATTAATATCATTCCCGACTATGCTGAATTTGGCATTGATGTCCGTGCACAACAGAACTACGTGATGGACGATTTACTTAAGAAGGTAGAATATGCCATTCTCTCTTCGGGCTCAGCAAACGGAGCAAAGGTCGAAATGGAAACGCTAGCCTCAATGATTGCTGCGGAACCTAGTCCACAAATTGAAGAACTAGTGGGAGAAGCCATTATTGAAGCTCTTGGGAATGATGCACTCACTGCTCCAGTTATTACACCTGGCGGGGAAGATTTCCATTATTATAAAAAGTATTTTCCTAATATTAAAGCAACTATGATTGGACTTGGTACGGATTTACAACCAGGACTCCACCATCCTAATATGAATTTTAACTTAGATGCTTTACAAAATGGTGTGATAATACTTTCTATTACTGCCCTTAAGTTATTAAAAGCAAAGGTGAAGATTAATGAGACTATTTAAAATTATACCCACTATTTGGAGGTATACAAATAATTTTCCGAATAATAAAAATAGTTGATTATATATTTCCGGATAAATGAAAAAGGAGTGATAAAAAATGTTAAGAACTACAGAGCCAGAAGATATTTATAAGTTTGAGTGGCCAAGTAATCCTGTCATTTCTCCTGATGGACAACAGGTAGTATATGAAAGAACGATAGCTGTTAAAGAAAATAGTTACGAAACACATTTATATTTAAGCGATGTAGAGGGAAAAAGGAGAAGAGTCTTGACATCCTCCGGCACCAAGAACTTCAATCCTGTCTGGTCACCCGATGGAAAAACCATAGCATTTATCTCAAACCGTGCTTACGGAATGCAGGCATGGCTGTTATCTCTCGAAGGTGGAGAGGCTCAGTGTCTGACAAAGTTCCGACAAGGAATTAGCTCGATTGTATGGTCTCCTAACGGTAAGACGATTTATGGGCTGGTGCCTGTAGTTGGAAATTCAAAACTAGAAACTTTTCATGAAAATGGAACAATTAATGAAGCAATTAGTGAGCAGGAACAAGAAGAGAAGTTATGGAGAGAAGGAACTAAACGCTTTCATCATCTATATTACAAAAACGATGGAATTGGTTTTCATAAACCTTACAAACGCCAAATTGTTGCTATTAATATAGATACTAGATCATTCGTTTTAATAACAAAAGGACCATTTGAAGTCAATCAGCCTGATGTTTCTCCAGATGGTAAATATATCGTGTTCAGTTCAAGCACAGAAAATCAAAATTCTCTTTTTGGAGGACAGATCTATCGTGTGCCAGCTTCCGGAGGAGAAGTGGAGTTGCTATACAGTGATTCGGAAGCAAGCTCACCTTCTTATTCACCTGATGGAAAGTGGATAGCGTTTTTCGGAAACCATGCAGATCAGAGGGAATTGCTGGTCATACCTTCAGATAATGGAAATGTAAGGTGTTTAAGTGAAAAATATCAAGATACACTCATGGATATGACTTTTACAGATATGCGTAACCTCAGATATGCACTTCGCCCTCAATGGTCTAATAATAGTAGATATATTTATGCTCTTAGTACCCGTGAAGGACGAAATGAAATTGTTAGATTCTCAAATGATAAAAATGACGATCGTCCAGTAATAATTGTTGGTGGAGACCGGGCTATTTTTCAATTTTCATTTGATAGAGAAGAGATGATTAGTATTGCCTATTCGACAGTTAATCACCCAGGTAAGGTATCTGCAATTAGAATTGATGAAACGAAAACAGTTGATTGTAAGTATCGGTATCCAACAGAAGCTTTTTCTCAATTAAATGTGCCGATTTTTCCTGAGAATGAGGTTCGGCTGGATGACTGCAACGATAAGTTATTATCCGAACTAATCGTAGTTGAACCTGAGGTTTTTTCGTATAGATCTGTTGATAACTGGTATATGCAGGGTTTTATTTTAAAACCAGCAAACTTTGATCCTGAGAAAAAATATCCCGTTTTGTTAGATATACATGGAGGACCGCATTCTGCATATGGTTTCACCTATTTCCATCAATTACAATTATTTGCTGCCCGAGGTTACGCAGTTATCTATACTAATCCACGAGGCAGCTCAGGATTTGGTGTTGAATTTACTAATGCAGTACATGGTGATTATGGTGGAAAGGATATGAATGATATTTTGAATGGGCTAGAGTATGCCTTACAAAAAAATCAATATCTTGATGAAAATAGGGTGGCTGTTAATGGAATTAGTTACGGTGGATTTATGGTAAATTGGCTCATATCTCACACCGATAGATTTTTTGCAGCAGTTTCAGAAGGTTGTATTTCGAACTGGATTTCAATGTATGGTACAAGCGATATAGCACCATATTTTATTGAACAGGAGTTTCTTGGAAAAACAGAAGTGGAGAATCTTTGGAAATTTTCACCTCTTGCTTATGTAGATAATGTAAAAACACCACTTTTACTTCTACATTGTGAAGATGATTTGAGATGTCCAATGGAGCAGGCTGAGCAATTTTATTCTCATATTAAGCGTCGAGGTGGAGAAGTAGAACTAATTCGTATCCCGCAATCAAGTCATGGGCTCCTCCAATACGGTAAACCTGAATTAAGAATAGCTAGATTGAATTCGATGCTTGATTATATAGACGCACATCTGCCTGTAGAAGATTTCTCGAACCTAGTAATTACTAAGAAACAATAATGAGAGGGTAATAGTTAGATCTATCCGATCTAAATTATTTTATACAACAACGCTGAAGGAGGAAAAGATATGAAAGTAGATGTAAATTTTCAAGCATTTGAAGAGGCTGGCCAAAAGATAGTGGAAAAACATAAGATTCCTGGTGCCTCTGTTGCAATTGCCAAAGAAGGGGAGGTCCTTTATCATAAAGGTTTTGGATTCCGCAATGTGGAGGACTCACTTCCTATAACTGAAGATACTGTTTTCGGTATTGGATCGATTACAAAATCATTTTCCTGTGTGGCTATTATGCAACTGCAGGAAGTCGGTAAATTGAATGTGCTTGATCCTGTAATTAAGTACTTGCCTGAATTTAAAGTTAAAAATAAAGAGGCATTAAAACATATCACTATTCACCACTTCATGACACACACTGCAGGATTACCTCCAATGCCTTCTTTATTTTACGCAATGAAAAGGTCACTGGATATTGACCCTTCTGTAAAAAATTACCCAGGCTTAAATATTACTTTTGAAGATCACGAACCAATCGACACTTATGAACAACTTATGCAGTTTATTGACGATCAAGATATTGAGTTACTGGGAGCACCTGGGACACATTTTAGTTATTCCAATGATGCGTATGCTTTATTAGGAACAATTATCGAACGAGTTAGTGGAAAAAGTTATGAACAATATGTTTATGATCATATCCTTACGCCTTGTGGTATGGAAAACAGCTATTTCACGATTGAGGAGTACGGTGATTATGAAAATATCACCACTTGCTATACAGAGGATAGAAGCGATGGAACAAAACGTGTTTTTGCTGCACCGATTTGGTGGGATTCAACTTCAATGCGAGCAGCAGGCTTTCTGAAATCTACAGCGAGAGACATGTTATTGTATGCAGAAATTTTCCGTAATACTGGAGTAGTAAACGGTAAGCGAATATTATCTGAAGAAAGTGTAAAAGAAATGATTAAACCTCATATTCAAATACAGCCAGGAAGATTCTATGGATACGGTTTTATGATTACGCCCGATTATTTTGGAACTACTCTTATTGAACATGGTGGAGGTCTAAAGGCAATTTCAGCTCAATTAAGTATTTTGCCTGAAAAAGGGGTTTCAGGTGTTGTATTAACTAACTTGGTAAGTGTACCTGCTGCCCGAGTGATGCAACTTGCATTTAATGTTTTGGGAGGAAGAGCGGTAGACGCAAATCATCTTTCCTTTGACGAATACGATATTTCAGAAGAGCGACTTAATCAGTATCAAGGTGAATATCAATCAAATGAAGGGACAAAAGTGTCAATTAAACTCAAAGATGGAAAACCAGTTTTACTCTCACAAAATGTTGAGATACCTATAACTTTTGTGAGCGAAAACCTTTTTATAGCATATTTTAACGACTTTACAGAAATAGCTGAGATACTAGTCGATGATAACAGCGAACCATATGGTATATCATATCACTTTAGACAATTCCCTAAAGTTGCAATAAACGTGCCATTAAACTAGTTTATCTTCAAGTTTTTATAGTTGAACTCCGTATATAGAAAATTTGAGAGGATGTTAGTTATGGGATTACAGGAACGTTTGGAAGAAATAATACAAGAAGCTACGGGGACGTTCGGGGTTTATGTTAAACACCTGGAATCTGGAGAGACTGCTGCAATAAATGAAAATCGTTTATTTCAAGCAGCAAGTGTTTTTAAGATTCCAATCTTGGCAACCTTATACCGAGATGTTGAAGTAGGGCGTGTCGAACTAAAAGAACGTATTAGATTGAAAGAAGAGGACTTAGTAAATGGATCAGGTATATTTAAGGAGTTAATTCCTGGAATCGACGTTACAATAAAAAATTTAGCAACTATGATGATAATTGTTAGTGATAATGTTGGAACAGATAAATTATTGAATATTTTAGGGAAAGAAAATGTAAATTTATTTATGAAAGAAATTGGATTATGCAATACTTATATTCATTTCAGCTGCTGGGAGCTACTTTGCGCATGTGTTGGACTACTGCCACAAAGCTTCTCACTTGACACTTATAATGAAGTAAATCGTCGATTTAAAAATGGTGAAATTGATCATAATTCAATTGTATTTCAAGAAAGTCATGAAAATAATGTAACAACTGCAGCTGATATGGCAGCATTGTTAGAAAAAATTGCAAATAAGCAATTAATTTCTGATAAAGCTTGTGAAGATATGTTTGAAATACTTGCAAAGCAGCAGTTTCGTCATAGAATACCTTATTTATTGCCTCAAAATACAGTTGTTGCCCATAAAACTGGCACAATTGCAAGTGTTGTAAATGACTCAGGGATAGTACAGCTACCTGATAATAAAGGTAATTTCATCATTTCAGTATTTTCAATTGGGAACAAAACAGAAGCTGAGGGTGCTAGTATCATATCTAAATTATCGAGAGTTACTTATCATCATTTTCTTAATAAAGTAACTGTTTAGCATAACAGAATATAAATTAATATCTAACCTGTTATGATAAAAAAGTATACAACTATAACATATCTCATAGCTGAATGGTAAGAAGGGTTACAACTAGTAAGTTATTTTCTTGTTAAAAATCAATTAAAGGTTTTACGCTTTTTATAAGAATGGTGGGGTGTTCACACAAATGTTTAAAGTGAATACCCCAGGACCTGATTAAAGGTTAGGACATGTCAAAAATATGGAACTAAATTTATACATAAAATTTCAAGATTATCCACAACCAAAGTCTTTTTTGTAAAACTTACACCATAAAGGTTCGTGTAATTACCAAATTACCTACGTAATAGATCAAGTATAGGTACTATAGTAATTGTTGGTTGGATAAATTACGCCAGGAGGTTTATAATTGAACAAAATTTGTATAAAACTTGGAGTTCATTATCTCTAAGCGATTAATAGTAGTGGTTTTTAAAATATAAAAGTGATGCATACTGAATGGTAAAATGGGGGATTAGCCATCAACCATTTGAAAGAACCTGTATTTTATTAAGTAGCATACCTAGATTAACTCATTGGAAGGGCTGGCTGTATGGATAATTATAATGAAAGAATTAGAAAACAATTTAATGAACTAACAAAAGGACAGAAATTAGTTGCAAAATATATTGTTGACTTTCCAAAAGAGGTTGCATTTCAAACATCGAAGCAGCTAGGTATAGCAAGTAAAACAAGCGATACAACTGTGATTAGGTTATCATATGCTCTTGGTTATTCTGGATTTAGTGAATTGCAAAAAGAAATTCAATCTACTTTATTAGAAGATTCTTCACCAATTGTAGATCCAATTGAGGGCTTTCGATCTTCCTCCAAGTCTCTAAAAGATACAAATTTAATTCAACATGTAATTGAGAAAGATAGCTCCTATATTCGTGCAACTTTAGAACAATTAGATTATAACCAGTATAAAAAAGCTATAGATCTTTTAATTAGTTCTGAAAAACGAATAGTCATTGGCTTCCGTTCATCATATGGTCCTGCTAACTGGCTATCATTCAGCCTTAATATTGTAGTTGGAAATACGTTTTTATATCGTGGAGAAATAGAGGATTCTAATTATTTGTTATCACTAGTCGATGAGAGAACACTATTGGTAGCTATCTCTTTTCCTAGATATACAAAAGAAACCAATTCATTTGTAAAAGCAGCAAAGAAAAAAGGGGCAAAGGTGTTAGGCATAACAGACGATGAATTGTCTCCATTAGGGCTTCTTTCAGACATTTTGTTTAAGGTTGTTGCTCCTCCTCCAATTTCTCTAAAAGGTATTACACCAACTTTTGCTTTACTTAACTTACTGATTACAGGTATAGCAGCTTCAGATGAATTAAAGGTTCAAAAGCGGATGGAGGATTACGACCAAACAAGTGATGATTTCTCTCCATTTACAAAATAGTAATTAGATAGGGGAAATAGGGACTTAAGATTATCAATAATCTTGAACTGGAAATTAACATTCATCAGATCTAGATTCAAAAAATGCTATTTTGGTGAAGAGAAATTATTCGATAATATAGGTAATAAAGATAAAAGGTTTTTTTGATGTCACTCGGTATTCCGAGAATATAAATCAAAAGAACCTTTTCATTTTAATGAATGTTATGGATTAAGTATGTTCATCTAACAATATGTTAGATGGTTATGAAAAAAAGGAGTACAAAATTATAAAAATAATATACACAAAAGCATGCTTTGCTTAGTCAGTAGATCAAGTGTAAAAGCACTAATATGTGATAAAATATAGATTACACTACATTTATTTAAGGTGATGTTTTGCAATTGAACAAAAGAAATATAGTTTAATAAATGAGGTGAAAGAAATTGCATAAAGGAAGAATCATTTTACACATTGACCTTAATTGCTTTTATGCCTCAGTGGAACAAATTTACGATCCCTCATTAAAAGGAAAACCCATAGCAATTGCAGGTAATCCAAAAGAACGTAGGGGTATCGTTATAACGTGTAGCTACGAAGCTAGAAATAGTGGTGTTTATACAACCATGAATGTCGGTGAGGCAAGAAGAAAATGCCCAGAGTTAATTGTACTTCCTCCAAATTTTGAACGATATAGAGCTGCTTCAAAATCTTTTTTTGGCTTATTGAAAGAGTATAGTGAAATACTTCAACCAGTTTCTATCGATGAGGGTTATATTCAATTACCTATAGTAGAAGGCCAAAATGTATTGGAACATGTACATGGTATACAAGATAGAATTTGGAACGAACTGCAATTACCTTGTTCAATAGGCATTGCGCCAAATAAATTTTTAGCAAAAATGGCAAGTGATATGAGAAAACCTATGGGTATTACAATATTACGGAAGCGTGATGTGCCATCAGTTTTGTGGCCAATGAATGTTATAGAAATGCATGGAATTGGGAAAAGCACAGCAGAGAAGTTGAAAAAGTTAGGTATACAGACAATTGGAGAATTAGCAGTGGCTGATGAATACACATTAAAACAAAAATTTGGAATCAATGGACTTCGATTGAAACAGAAGGCCAATGGCGAGGATGACCGACCTGTTGATCCAGAAGCAATATTTGATACCAAGAGTGTAGGGAATTCGACAACATTATCGAGTGATACCACTGATAGAGATGAATTATATAAAATAATTACAACACTTTCCGAAAAGGTAGCAGAAAGATTAAAGGCGAAAAAGCTTGCGGGAGTGACTGTGAGTATTTTAATTCGGACAGCTGATTGGGAAACCTATACGCGCAGTAAATCGATAAATAACGCGATTTTTTCAAAAGAGGATATAGTTGAACATGCGTGGAGTCTATTTAATAAAAATTGGAATGAGGAACCTGTCCGATTACTAGGTGTGACTATTTCAAATGTAAGTGACATTAAAGAAACGACACAGCAGTTAACATTTTTTGATTTTGAAGAACATATTAAAGATGAACCGATTATTAAACTTGTAGATCAAATTGAGCAGAAATTTGGAAAAGGTGTAATTTTAAGAGGGTCAGATATTGTAAAGCCAGTAGGGAAACATCAAGCAAACACAAGTTTTAGTAAGGACTTTTGGGATGATCACATTTAAATGATGGTCAATGTTGACTGGAAGAGGTATACCCCAACGATTGATGAGAGCTATTTGAGAATGACAGAGCTTAGCAAGGAAAGACATGCTATAACAATTGCCCAGGAAATATAAGTATGCATTTTTACTCAGCTTGTTTTGGGAAGGGGATTATTAAACGCGGTGTGGATCTTGGGAAACGATCATCCTATCAATCACAAACAAGCTTTAGTAAAGATTTATTTGAGGATCATGATTGAAAATCAACGAAGGCAGGTGTATGCACCGTTATGCAATATGAAGAGTATGGCCCTATCAACGGTCCATTGATTATGTTCCTTCATGGGGGTGGTGTTGGAGGATGGATGTGGGAGCAACAAATTCAGCACTTTTCCAATTATCACTGTGTTGTCCCAGAGCTGATGTCCTGCTCTCCATTTTCTATTGAGCAATGTGCAAGAAACCTTATACAACTCATTGAAGAAAAGGCCAATGGCAAGCAGGTGATTCTTATTGGTTTTTCATTAGGTGCCCAAATTGCTATCGAAATGTTGAGTGTCAAACCTAGTTTAATCGATTTTACGATCATTAATAGCGCTCTTGTTATCCCATCTCCTACCGCAGCATGGATGATTCGGCCCTTCATACGACTATCATTCCCGCTCATCAAAAATAAAGCATTCGCAAAACTTCAAGCAAAAACCTTATATATCGACGATCGTTATTTTGAACGCTATTTTCATGACAGTTCTACGATGACAATAGATACATTGATGCACGTTTTACGAGAAAATATGACCTTTTCTATCCCGCATCATTTCCACAATGCACAGGGGAACATTTTAATTACTGTTGGAGATCAAGAGAAACGGATGATGAAAAAATCTGCACAAGCACTTGTACATAGCCACCCAAATGCCCAAGGGGTGATTTTGAACAACATCGGTCATGGAATATCATTAGCCCAACCTGTATTTTTTAATCGTTTTGTAGAGAATTGGATGAAGGAAGGTCAATTACCAGAGGGCACGGTGATTCTATAAAAAACTCCATTATGACTAACCATACTCATAATGGAGTCAAGGGGTTTTAAGGAAAATAGTGAGGATATAAATCTCTATGTTGCAACATCCACTCCTTCATTTCTATGATCATTTCTTCATAGCTAGGTACCATAAAGGAAAAGTCTTTTCTAGTATTAATTAATGTTTTATTGACATTGACAAGCTCATGAGGAAGAATCTTTATTTTATGATTAGAGAAGTGTTTATTTAATAACTGAAGTAGGTCGTATTTGGATATAGGAGACGAATTGACTAGGTGATAGAGTCCTGTTATATCTTCTTGGGCTGCATGTTCCATGGCTTTTGCCAAGGTGAGGGTTGTGACTCCCGTCCAAATAGCGCCAGTATAGCCTTGAATAGGACCTTTTTGTTGCATGAACCAATTGAAAAGCCCAATTCCATCTATTTTCAAATCAGGGCCAATAATCGAGTTACGGAATGTTAAATGCTTGTTGTGATCAATTTCACCTAAACCCTTTGTACGATCATAGAAAGTTGTACCGTCTCGTAAACTTTTTTCATAATAGGGTGCATTTTTTCCTGAAAATACACAATCCGTACTCATATGAATAAACTTCGTCTGGCGGTTTTCAAGGAGAGATACAATGGCATGTGGTAAATAACTATTCAAAAAAATACTTTTTTCAGGAGTAGCCTCACAGGCCTCATTTAACACACCTATACAATTAATAACGACATCAAAATAATTGTCTTGTAGAAGTGAACGTAAAAAATTTACGTCCGTAACATCACCAGTTATATTTTTTCCATAGGGGAAAGCAGTTCTCGTATAGGTTGTCACCTCATATCCTTGCTCCAATAAGTAGATGGAAATGGTATGACCAGCCATGCCAGTAGCACCGAGTACTAAAAATTTCATGGTTTTCCTCCAGTCCAATGGAGAAGCTCTTCTTGAATAAAAGGTAAGGTTAGTAATTTTTCTTTGATAGCAACCACACTTAACATTTGTGTATTATTAGAATTATATTCATCCGTTAAGGTAATTTTAGGAGAGCCCTCATCCAGGTATTTTCCATAATTTAAATCCCGATTATCTGCTGGAATCCGGTAAAAATCACCTAAATCTATGGCCTTTGCTGCTTCTTCCTTTGTACATAATACCTCATACATTTTTTCACCATGCCGTGTGCCGATAATTTGAATGGCATTGTTCACTCGGAAAATTTCGAGTAGAGCTTGTGCTAAATTCTCTATTGTAGCAGCGGGTGATTTTTGCACCATGATATCGCCATTTTGTGCATGTGAGAAGGCATACAGCACCAATTCGACTGCTTCCTCAAGGCTCATCATAAATCGTGTCATGTTAGGATCTGTAATGCTTAAAGGTTTTCCAGCTTTTATTTGTTCGACGAAAAGTGGGATGACGGAGCCTCGTGAAGCCATCACATTGCCATATCTTGTGCCACAAATCAACGTTTGTTTTGGATCGACCATCCGTGATTTGGCGATAAATGTTTTCTCCATCATGGCCTTGGATATTCCCATTGCATTAACAGGGTAGGCCGCCTTATCGGTCGAAAGACAAATAATCTTTTTAACGCCAAATTGAATAGCAGCAGTTAAGACATTGTCTGTTCCTAAAATATTTGTTTTAACAGCTTCTAAAGGGAAAAATTCGCAAGAGGGGACTTGCTTAAGTGCCGCAGCATGAAACACATAATCTACGTTATACATAGCATGGTGGAGGCTCTGTATATCGCGTACATCCCCAATGTAGAATTTAATTTTAGAATGCTGATAAAGCCTTCGCATATCATCTTGCTTTTTCTCATCCCTTGAAAAAATACGGATTTCCTTAATGTCCGTATTTAAAAATCGCCTTAATACCGCATTACCAAAAGATCCTGTTCCTCCAGTAATCAGTAAAATTTTATTTTTAAACATAGTATGGTTTGTTACACCTCCCGCATGCTTATTACCATTCACGTTGTTATTTCAATCCTCTTTCATGTAAATCGCATTCCGAGTTTTCTCTTGGGTAGTTGTACCAATAAGCGAATTCATGGGTATATTTACTCGTTGGGTTTTTGTCCATAAGTGCACAATTAAAATCCCAATCGCCCGCAATATCCTTACGAATGGTAAACTTTGCATCCCCGATAAAGCTTCTTCGAATGATTTTAAATTGTCCGGGCAATGAGTAGCGATTTGATTCATCTTTAATAAACCCATAGCCATTTTTGATGATCATGTTGTAATAATAAATATCAAATTCACCATCCACTTGTGCTAATACATTGCGGATGGCAGGTAAATAGTGGTCATCACTATCGATGATGGCAATATAATCACCTGTTGCCTCAGCTATGCATCGATTATAGGCAACACTTGCTCCGAGATTCGTTGGATGAACGATGATTTTTAAAGCTGCGCAGTTTTTTTGATAGTTCTGTAAAATGGCTAAAGTATTGTCTGTGGAGCCGTCATCTACAACGATAATTTCATAGGCATATTCTTTAGGAATACTGTCAAGCATTGTTAAGATCCAATCTTCGCTATTAAACGCAGGTGATAAAAAGCTTATTTTCATTTTATCCCTCCATCCTTATTAGTTAGTTTAGTTATTCAGGTTTACTGAGTAGATTCTTTATTACAATATGCGTGGATAGAGGGCTATTGTAGGCAATTGCTTGTTATCAGAAGTTTTTTAAGAGAGTAGTTTTAAGAGTAGTATTCATTTTTGGTAGAGAAATATGGGGATGCAAGTGACAATTTACTAAGTTATACACGTTTGGCAGGCGTGGGCATAAACTAGGCAAGAGCGCTTTTTTAAGAAAGAGGGATTCGATGAAAAAAAGGATCGCATTTATTTGTAGCGTGGAATCTTCTAAACTTTCCGATGCACACATTTTCAAAGATCTGTGTCTTGTACCTATTTTACTAGGGGAGTATTTAGGGTATGAAGTTAGTATAGTTACGACAGAGATGAATGAAACCCTTCTGCAACAATCTTTTCCAGCTGTAAAATTTGAACATGTACCATTTGGAATTGATTATGTAGCGAATATGAATGCCTATTTAGTTAAGCATGCCAATGACATCGACCTTGTATTTGCTATAGGGCCGTATCCATCTTATCTTTCCATTCTTCAAACCTATAAGCAATATAATCCTAATGGCAAAATCTATATGAAGTTAGATGTTAATCGATTTTGGCTAAATCGATTAAAAACCTATCCATACTTTTTAGAATTGCTACAGCTTTGTGATCTTCTGACCTCTGAATGTGCCTCTATTCAAACGGCTATTCGAGAGTTTACACAATTAGATGTCAAACATATCCCAAACGGCTTTTATGAGCATTTTCACACAGAGCCTGTACAGTTTCATGAGAAAGAAAATAGAATTCTATCAGTAGGACGCTTAGATGCGCCAGAGAAGCAAACCATCTTTACGGTAAAGGCCTTTCTAGCAGCACAGTTGACAGACTGGGAGCTTCGTTTAGTAGGGCCAATGTCTGAATCATTTCAGCAGGAGCTTACAATGGTACTGGACGGTCATCCCTGTGCTACTCAAGTGACGATTGTAGGGCCCATCTATAACAAGGTGCAGTTGGAGGAGGAGTACCGTAAGGCGAAAATTTTCTGCTTAACCTCCACGGTCGAATGCTATGCACATGTTTTTGCAGAGGCTGCTAAAAACGGTTGCTATATCGTGACAACCGATGTGGATGGAGCTGCAGATATTACCCAGCAACAACGTTTTGGCAGTATACATCCAACACATGATTGGGAAAGTATTGGAACGACGTTGCGGCAAATTTCACAACAGGAAACATTGCTAGCAGATACTTGTCAACAGCTACAAGCCTACGCTCGGAAGGAATTAAACTGGCAGCATATTGTGAAAAATGTCGCTGCATATGTAAATGAATAAAAGTAGAACTTCTCTCGATTGAGAGGAGTATTCTTTTCTTTGTACCATTATTTCCTATATAATAAAAACTAGATTTATAATGTTAGTCAATCAGGGGAAGACACAAGGGGAGACAAAAATGGAAATACTACAAGCAACTATGAACGAACTAGAAGAGTTAACTATGCTATTTGATGAATATCGTCAGTTTTATGGGATTGAATCAGATATAAGTAGCACAAAGGCATTTTTACAATTACGATTGGCCTTAAAAGAGTCGGTCATTTTTATTGCACTAGTAGATGGCAAGACTGTTGGATTTACACAATTATATCCAACATTTTCTTCCATTGCCTTACAACGTGCCTATATTTTAAATGATATTTATGTTATGGAGGATGCTAGAGGCCTAGGGGTGGGCAAAGCATTGATGGAAAAAGTATTTCACTATTGTGAGCAACAGTATGCTCGCTATGTTACATTGCAAACGGCAACTGATAATGTGAATGCACGTAAGCTTTATGAAAAGCTTGAAATGAAGCAAGATGAATACTGTAATTATGTTAAATATTTTATGTAAGATAAATGTGTGAGCATCTCATCTTAAGGTGAGATGCTTTTTGGGGGTTCTAAAAATCCCCTAGATATTTTTAATCTAGGGGACGTTATTGTCATTATTTAATTTCTAACGTATAAGGTTGTGTACTTGCTTGACCATAATATTCACTAACTTCAATATAGTATTTGCCTGCATCCAGTTCAACTGTACCCATTTCAGCATCTCCAGCTCCGTAAAGATCTAAAGTTTTGACGGTTTTCCCGTTTGCATCTAACACACGAATCACGCCATCTAGCGCTTTTTCTGTTTGAAGTGAGAAGAAAACTTCACGTTTTTGGTCATTGTTAAATTCAAAGTAATCTTTATCACCAAATGGAATACCTGCATTTAAATATTGAGTAGCTACCCATTTGTCGTCTTTTTTCGTTAGGGCAGATGGTTTGGTTGGTACACCATTCACTAATTGGGAATCGGCATCTTCGTCTGCTCGTTTATGGTCAAACATCGTTAATGTATAGGGCTGAATGGACACTTGGCCAAGACCCATGCTATTAACAAGAATAAAATACCCGCGATCTTTTTTAGCCTTAAAGGATGTATTTACGTCTGTCGTTCCAACCATACCAAGTAGCATTTCAAGAATATTATCGCTTATTCCAAAAGGTATGGCAGTTTCCATTTCTTTCGGATCAATTTTCATATTGCCATTCGTATCTTCAATTATCGATCCTGCAAATTTCAAGTCCTTTTGTAGCTCTTTTGGCAATTGATTTAATTGTTCATTGGTAAATGGAACAGAGGAAAGCAACAGACTCATAACTTCATCATTGCCTTCTTGCTTATAATAATAATAATCCTCATCGTCTTGGTAAATTAGATGATCCTTATAAGTTGTACCTGGTTGAATTTTTATAGCTTTTGCTTCTTCATGATTCTCTGGATTATAATCTGTTGGAATATCACCTATTTTACTTGTTTTCAAAGTATAAGGTTCAGCAGAACGTTCACCTGCATTCACAACGGCTACCACATATGTTTTGTCCTTTTTCAATGGTATAATTTTTGCATCGTTTTCATTACCAGCTGAACCAAGGAGTAATGAAAGTAAACCTAAGTCATTTGTTAAGGACGATACAGGAATTAGTTCCTTTGCTTCTTCATTATATTCAAACACAGTGCCAGAAGGCATTTGGTTTGCACCTTTGATAAAGCTAAAACTATAAAGGGCATCTTCCTTAGATTTAAATAAGAAGTAGTCCTCATCATATTCTGTTTGGAAATAAGCTTTTTGATCCTCTCCAATAGTAAAGCGAATAGCTTGCTTGATAATCGGATCAACATTTTCTAGACTGTCCGTTGTAAAGGAATTCATGAACATACTCATAATGCCATCAATTTCATTGCGTTTTTTTGCTGTACTTGGTGTAATCGGTAATTGTTCTTCTGGGACATTTTCCTCGAACATGACTTCCTCTATAGGTAGTCCATCCTCATCTGGTGGGAGTGTAACAACCTCTCCTTTTAATGTATAAGGGATCATGGATTCACTGATTGTTTCCTCTTTTTCAATGCCACCACTAAAGAACATCTCGATTGAAAATTCACTATCACTCTCATTGGATACACTTAAAACATATTCTTGATCTGGAACAGCATCGATGATCATACTAACAGCTTCACCTTTACCTGCACCGTAAGAACTTTGAATTGAGTAGGCTTCCTCTTCTTCACTGTCCTCTTTTTTAGCTTGATTCACTTCCTCCGGTGGAATTGGATTGAAGTCATCTTTTAGATAAAGATCCATAGAGGCAGTAACACCTGGAATGCCAGATAGATCAAACTTTAATGTCGTCGGTTTTTTTACAGAAAACGTAAAATAATCTTGATCTTTTTGTTGGTCTTTGGACAATAGTGTGTAGTTTTTGCCTGCTGTATTATATGGGAACTTTTTAATTGACTCCATTGAAGATTTATCTAATGCATCGATTGGCAAGTCCGAGTCCTTCGTAGTTTGTGCTGTGAAGATATAAGTAGATTTGCCTTTTAAGCTATAGCTACCATTATGATCTTTCACACCAATCAGAAGCGTTCCTTTTTGGTCTGCTTTAAAGAGATAACCTTCTTTTTTTCCTACGCGAACATCATTAACATGGATCGGCTCTACTTCACCTTGCTGGTTATTTGGGTAGAAATATAAGTCAAAGGCATAATCGTAGTTATCAGCGCCTTTTAAAGTTAACTGGGTATATTCATTCGCCTCTAACTCAACCTTGTACCATTTTTTTTCGTCTTGCTGCTCAAAAACACCCTGTTCAGTATTTAAAGTATTTTTAGCAAGAACTTTGGCGTTTTTGATACGCTCTTCTTTGGATTCAGAATAATGTTTAGGAAGTTTATTTAAATCGAACTGTAAGGCTTTCACAGGATCGACAAGCCCATGACCATAAGTAAGATCATAACCTTTCTCACCCAAATCTTGAGCTGTCATTTCAAGAATGGCTTCAATTTCATGTGGCTTTAAATTCGGATATTTTGATTTAAGTAGGGAGGCGATGCCTGCTACTACTGGAGATGCCATAGATGTGCCACTAAATTTGACAAAAGAAGATCCTTTTTTCTCATCATGCACGGTACTGTAGATATCTTCACCTGGTGCCACGACATCGACAGATGGACCAAAATTGGAATAGCTTGATAGTTTATTGCGATCATTCGTTGAACCAACACTAATAACGCCTTCATAGGAAGCCGGGAAAGAATATTCATCAGTCGATTCATTTCCTGCCGCTGCTACAATCGTAATTCCGCTATCAATGGCTTTTTGAACAGCTTCCTTCATAAGTGGAGATTCACCATAGCCTCCTAGACTCATATTAATGACGTCAGCACCTTGCTCAATGGCGTACAGAATACCTTGTGCAATGATAAAATCATTTGCTCCTTCTTTGCCGTTAAAGACATCAATTGGTAGTAGCTTGGCTTTCGGATTAATCCCATGTCCACCTATTCCATTGTCTTTTGCTGCGGCGATAATGCCTGCAACATGTGTTCCGTGATCACCTGGATAAGAAGTATTTGCGGGTGCGGCTGCATTATATGGTGTAAGTACTTGAGATTTTAGGTCGGGGTGTTTAAAATCAACACCAGAATCGATGACAGCTACTGTTACATCATGATCGCCAGCTAATGCTAATGCCTTATCCATTTGCAGTAGGCTTAAATGATACATCTCTTGTTTCTTTGGATCGAGTTCCTTGTTGAAAGAATGATAGACATAACTAGGGGATACACTTGTAATCCCGTTCTGCTTTAAATAGTAAGAGACGGCCTTTTCTATGGATACACCTTTGTTAAGCTGAATCACATCATAACCTAATGAAGGGATGGAGCGGATGACCTTGGAGCCAATTTTTTTATGTACGTTTTTATCAAGCCCTGAATGCTTGATAATAATCGTATCCTTACTCATCCATTTCTCTTCATTTTTAAGATGCTTTCCTGCATGTTGTGAACTGCTTGCTAATACGTTCTTCGCCGTTTGTTGTGGTATCTCCTCCGCAAAGGCAGAAGCGGCAGGAACCATAAGTGCAGCAGATGCTACGACAGCGACTGATTTTTTAAACCAACTTTTCAATTGTATCTCTCCTTGGTGTTCTATATTAAGTCTCAACTATACTAATACGGATAAATATTAGAAAAGTTTCGTAAATGAGGAAAATTTTTCTCCTTGATTTTAAAAAATGAACAGTAAAAGGGTGAACTGTCCGTTCCATTTTATTGGTGATGCCCATTATACTTCAACATTTGTCTGCTCAATTAATTGTAGTAAATCATGCTTGGAGCGGGGAAGTGAAATATTTTCTTGCAATAACTTCTTTTTTTGTAGTGCAATCGCCATTTCAAAAACCCATGGACGTTCAAGATGAGCACATTTTAGCAATTCCTCTTCATAAAACAAGGCGATAGGATCACCATTGTAAATAATTTTTCCTGCCTCCATAACAATGATTTGATCTGCCCACTCATAGGCGAGGGGAATGTCGTGAGTAGCAAGGATAATGGTTCTTTCACAGGCCTCTAATTTAGCTAGGTATTGCAAAAGTTGTGTAGCATAATAGTTATCAAGTCCTGCTGTTGGTTCGTCTAATAAGAGGACAGTTGGTTCCATCGCTAAAACACCTGCCATTGCCACGCGCTTTTTCTGTCCTACGCTCAAAAAATGAATGGGCTTATCTAGTAAATCTGTTACTTCTGTTTGTGCAACAGCCCATGCTATTTTTTCCTCGATTTTTTCCGTAGACCATCCAAGGTTCAGTGGCCCAAATGCTATATCTTGCTTGACGGTTCCTGAAAAAAGCTGATTATTGGCATCTTGAAAGACGATACCGACCTGTTGTCGAAGGGCCTTTAATGCTTTTCTACTATATTGAAGTTCGTTTCCATCAAATGAAATGGTTCCAGCAGTTGGTTTCAAAATGCCATTAAGATGTTGAAATAAAGTGGATTTTCCTGCCCCGTTATGACCGAGTATAGCGATTTTTTTCCCTTTTGGAATGTCTAATGTAATATTTGTTAATGCCTTCGTGCCATCCGCATAGGCATAACACAGATTGTTGAGTTTAAAATAAAATGCTGTCATGAGAAGTACCCTCCATATACAATGAGGAATAAAAAAATAGCCGCCATACCTACCCAATTTCTCTTGCTATAAGAGCCCACTTCTTGCCAATAGACGATTTCACCACCACGCGCCTGCATGGCATTGTTGAGCTCACGACTGCGCTGAAACATTTCAACAAACAACGCTGCAATGAGCATGGATATTGAGCGTAACCATTGCATCGGTGAATGGTAGCCAAGACGGGCTTGCTGAGCTAATTGAATTTTTTGCATGCTTTCTAAAAACATAAAAATAAAACGATAGGTGAGTTCTACTAACTCTACCAGTAAAGTAGGGAGATGCCATTTTCGAAGTACATAACAAATCCCTTGTACGGATGTTGTTAAAATTAAAAAATATAAACAACTAATACTACCAAGGACGATAAAGAACAGCTGCTGCGCTGATGCAACACTTGCCCTCCCGATAAAAATTGTCCAATTCATATATGTAACCACCCCAATATGGGCAGGTAATACATTAGTTGCTGGCGTTATCGAAATTAAGATGGATGCGAGACTCGTTAATAGGAAAAAACCAGGTAATAATAATAGCTTTGCATAGTATTTAAGTGGAATTTTCGCGCCAAAAATGATAAAAGCACTCATTACAAAAAATGTAATGAGTGAAAGTGGTTCATCTCTCATAATAAGCGTGAATAGAAGTAATCCTAGTGAAAATATCATTTTTTCTAACGGATGAACGAACGCTAGCTTATTGAGATACGCATACTTATCAATGAGTAACATAGTCCTTAACCTTCTTTATGTTTGCCACGCATATAGCCAATAAAGTAGCCAATAAAACCCGCTCCTATAGCTGCTTGTAGCACGAATAATAAGCTTTCAATTTCACCACTAGGTGGTTCCCATAAACTGTCAAACCATGGTTCGTATTCTGCATTGATTTCCCCAATAGCAGCTTCTGCTTCACCATCTGCTCCACCGAATTCTGCTCCTTTTTGTATGAAGAGAGGGATAATGGCTAATAGCACAACAATTGCTAAAAGTAATAAATTTCGTTTCATAGTTAGTGTGCCTCCTTAGTAGAAAAAACACGTAAAGATTTTAATTCGCTAATATTGTATTTTTTCAGGAAGTTCATCACAATCACTGTTAAAATCCCTTCACTCACTGCTAACGGGATTTGTGTTAAAGCAAAAATACTTGCGAACTTTGTAAATGAAGCCATAAAGCCTCCAATTTCAGAAGGGAAGGCAAGTGCTAATTGAATGGAAGTCACCACATACGTTCCTAAATCCCCAAGCATAGCTGCAAAGAAAACAGCTAGTGAAAACGATAACCCTATTTTTTGTGATCCTTTAAAAACAAAGTAAGCAATAAATGGACCTACAATAGCCATAGAAAAAGCATTGGCCCCTAGCGTTGTGATTCCACCATGAGCTAAAAGTAAAGATTGAAATAATAAAACAATTGTCCCGATAACACTCATGGCTAACGGTCCAAATAAAACTGTCCCTAGTCCTACACCTGTTGGATGTGAGCAGCTTCCTGTAACAGAAGGGATTTTTAAGGCAGATAAGACAAAAGCAAACGCCCCTGACAGCCCAAGAATCATTTTTGTTTCGGGGTTTTCATCAATCGTTTTACGAATAGAGCGTAAACCTAGAATAATAAATGGGATGGAGATTACCCACCAAAAAATAGCCCATTCGATTGGTAAAAAACCCTCCATGATATGCATGGCGAAGGCACGTTTTGGCACGATTAAAAAGGCCAACAAAAAGTAACTAAGTTTCCACCAAGACAGTTTCAATTTTCTTCCTCCTAACTGTAAATAGATTTTTAGAATGTAGCGTGCGTAATAAAAAAAGCACTTCTCCATTGTTGGAAAAGTGCATAGCTAAAAAAGCAAATAACATTCTCATCTGCTAAGCCGCACACCTATCCTCGTAGGCTGAAACGATCACATATTTTCGGCAGGTCTCCTGGCTCTAGTTCAACGCTTTATAGGTCTTCCCATCCATTGGACAGTGACATTTTCTATAAAGCTCCCTATTACAGTGGCGGGACCGCGCCGGATTCGAACCGGCTTCCCTTTTAAGCAAAATGCCGAGCATTTTACACCGAAAAAACAGTAAGTTGTGAGATTTCACGACAAAGTGTATCACGAATTTCCATAAATACGCTATACTTTTTTGTAAAAAAATTCAAAATAGAACCTCGATGTCGAAAATTCCGATTACTATTTTGTGGGAAAAAATAGGGCAAAATAAATTTTATATAGCCTACAACTCGCTTTTAAAATTGATAAATATGTCATAAATTTTTAAAGAAATATTGAAATTTTAAAATAATAAGATATGATAAAGACAGTTTTCAATTTAATATACTATTAAAAATTTCATATAAAACGTCGATAAGTGCTCGAATAACTCGAGATAATAGGGAAATTGGTGAAATCCCAATGCAGCCCCCGCTACTGTAATAGCTGATGAACTCGCAAAGCCACCTGTGCAAACTTGGGAAGGCGCGACAGTAAAATGAAGCTTAAGTCAGGAAACCTGCTTATCTGATAGTGCAAGCAAACTTTTCGGAGGGAGAAGTTGAAGCAAAAGCGAGTACCTGTATTTCAATCTATTCGTTTTTATTTGGCTTCTACAAACCTTTACTCTTCGTAAGAGTAAAGGTTTTTCTTTTTTCCAAAAGCAAATGAGGGGAGATAAAAGATGACAACGTGGAATTTAGAGGGGATGAAAACACATCTCTTTATTTGCAATGGCAGTAGCTGTATGAAAAAAGATGGGGAGGAAATTACCCAAGCTATACGTGATGAAATACAGCGACAAGCACTAGATAAAGAAATACATACAACAAGAACGCGCTGTAATGGACGATGCAAAGATGCTTGTGTTGTTATTGCCTACCCTCAGGGGAATTGGTACCGTGTGCCATCAACGGAACATGCTAGAACACTTGTGCAGGATTTGCATCATGAATCCTTATATAACGATCATGTTTTTACACTTCAAGAAGGTACATTACAGCGAACAGCGCAAACGACAGCCATTAAAGGGATCGAAAAGGTGAAAGAGGGGTAGAAACATGGCGCAAAAAGGGAAAATTTTCGTAGTAGGCTTTGGACCTGGAGATTTTAAGCATATTACGACACGTGCAGTAGAAGCTTTACAGCAAAGTGATATGATCATAGGCTATAAAACTTATGTAGAGCTTATTCAAGATTTAGTCAGTGCAAAATCGATTGTCAGTACAGGCATGACAGAAGAAGTGTCTCGTGCTCAGGAGGCTGTTCGTCAAGCAGAGGCAGGAAGTATTGTTTCAGTAATTTCGAGTGGAGATGCGGGCGTCTACGGCATGGCGGGATTAGTGTATGAAGTGTTAATTGAGCTAGGCTGGACAGAAGCAACTGGTATTGAAGTTGAAATTGTCCCGGGTATTTCAGCCATTAATTCATGTGCTAGTTTACTTGGTGCACCGATCATGCATGATGCTTGTACTATAAGTTTAAGTGACCACTTAACTCCTTGGAATCTAATTGCGAAGCGTGTGGAAGCGGCAGCTATGGCCGATTTTGTCATTGCTTTATACAATCCTAAAAGTGGTCGCCGCACAAGACAAATCGTCGAAGCTCAACGAATTCTCTTAGAATATCGTTCGCCTGACACACCAGTAGGGCTGGTGAAAAGTGCCTATAGAGAACGTCAGGAAGTTACTATGACAACATTAGCAGAAATGTTGGAGCATGATATCGGTATGCTGACAACCGTGATTATCGGCAATTCCTCTACATTTTTCTATGATAATAAAATGATTACTCCACGTGGCTACCAACGTAAATATACACTTGGTGAAGAAAAACAGCCATTGCGTCCACATCAACGTTTACGGGAAGAAAATGAGCCGTGGGCGATGAATCAAGAGACAGGGACGGCGCGAAATGACTTTGCTGCAGATCCCAATGCTGGACGAATGAATAAACCCAGTATAGCCGCTACGCCAAAGCCGAAAAAAACAGCGCTTGAAATGGCTTCAGCGGCACTCGCAATGGTAAAAGGAACAAGTGCCATCAAAGTTACTCCGAAGCTTGTGCAGCAAAAAATAGAATCAATTTTTGAATTAGCAGTGAGCCCTGGAGTGGCCAATAAGTTTTTTACACCACAGCAAATGATGACGTTAGCAGAGGTCGTAGGGGAAGATGGTTCGATGGAATATACACCAGATCATCAAATTCATTTGAAAGTTCCTACGTCAGCTCCTGAACGTATCACCGAAAAATTACAGGAAGTAGGCTTCCTATTAGCACCAATTGGTGATGTGTTGTCATTGAAAGCTTGTGATTTTTGTTACGGTGAAAAGGCAGATTCCATTCCGTATGCGGAAGAAATCCAAGAAAAGCTTGGCGGGATGTCATTACCGAAAACATTAAATATTGGCTTTAATGGCTGTGGTATGGCTTGTTATCGAGCAGTATTTGATGATATTGGGATTGTCTATCGCAAAAGTAAATTTGATGTCTTTATTGGAGCAAAACCAGTCGGTCGTACGGCTCATGCCGCACAGCCTGTTGTAGAAGGTTTGGAGCCTGAACAATTAATACCGCTCATTACAGATATTATTGAAGAATATAAAACAAATGCTCATCCAAACGAACGGTTGTTTAAATACTTCAAGCGTGTGAAAAGGATATTGCATTTTACCTATCAAGATATGTCATCCAAAATAAAAGTAGAGCCAGCTCCGTGCGGCGACTAGTAAGGAGAAAAGAGATGAAAGCTATTTTATTTGTTGGCCATGGGAGCCGTTTAGCAGCAGGAAATGATGAGGTACGCACATTTATCGAACAAATGAAATCTCGCATTGATGAACAGTTTTTAGTGGAAACATGTTTCCTTGAATTTGCTTCCCCTAACATTGAAGAAGGTATTACGAACTGTGTGAAGAAGGGGGCTACAGAGGTTCATGTGATCCCAATTATTTTGCTTCATGCGGGTCATTCAAAGCTACATATTCCAGCAGAGATCGAGCATGCGCGTGAACATTATCCAAATATTACATTCACATATGGTCAAACAATTGGCATTCATGAAGAAATATTTGAGATTTTACAAGATCGTTTAGTTGAAATTGGCTTTGATACGGAACAAGAGCAGCAAGATACTGCTATTTTATTGATTGCACGAGGTGGCAGTGATCCATATGCAAATGGGGATTTTTATAAAATCACACGATTATTATGGGAAAAGCTTCCTGTTAAATACGTTGAAAGTGCCTTTATGGGCGTAACGGATCCACGTGTAGAAGAAGGTATTGAACGTTGTGTCAAACTGGGTGCTAAAAAAATTATCATGCTTCCTTACTTTTTATTCACAGGCATTTTAATGGAGCGTATGAATGTTATGTGTGAGAAATTCAATGAACAATTTCCAGCGTGTGATATTCAAATTGCCAACTACTTTGGCTACCATGAACGTTTACAAAATGTTTTATTAGATCGTATTGAGCAAGCGGTTAATGGTACATCAACAGGGATGCAAGATTTAGAAAATTATCGCGCTTACGCTGCTGTCCATGGACATGCCCATCATCATCACCATCATGATCACGACCATGGACATGACCACCACCATGATCACGATCATCATGACCATCATCATGAAGAGGAGCCGGTAAAATGATTTTCATGTTAGCAGGGACGAGTGATGCAAGGGATCTAGCCCTTACATTACAAAGCGCAGGTCATGTTGTAACTGCCACGGTCGTAACTGAGTCAGCAGCCTCTAGTCTGGCGGACGTTGGCTTACCTCATTTAATAGGACGACTGACAGCTGAAGAAATGGCGACGATTATTACGGAACAGGGTTTTCAATTGGTAGTGGATGGCTCTCATCCATTTGCAGAGGAAGCCTCGAAAAATGCTATGGCAGCAGCTGAACTGGCACAAGTGCCTTATATTCGCTACGAACGTGCCCATGAACATTATGCCGATCCACTTATCACAGTAGTGAAGAATTATGAAGAGGCGGCCCAGTTAGCAGCAGAAAAACGTGGTGTCATTATGCTGACAACAGGCAGTAAAACACTTGCTACTTTTACGAAGGTTTTACAAGGCTTAGAAAACACAAGAGTAATTGCTCGTATGCTGCCACGACTTGACAATATGGAAAAATGTGAGGCACTTGGTGTGGCACAGCGAGATATTGTAGCTATCCAAGGTCCATTTTCAAAGGAATTAAATGAAGCATTATTTCGTCAATACGGAGTGACTTTGATGATTACCAAAGAAAGCGGCAAGGTCGGCTCAGTTGATGAGAAGCTAGAGGCAGCTCTTGCCTGTCAAATTGAAACAATTCTTATTGCAAGACCAAATATTAAATATGGCCAACAATATTCTACTTTTGAAGAAGTGGTACAGGCTGTACAACTTACACTTTAGGAGGCAACAGCAATGGATTTTAAAACAGATTTTAAACCATTAACAGTAGACCCAGATAAAATTTACGATTACAGTTTTTCGATTATCGCGGAGGAAATGGGGGAGCATGACTTTTCAGAAGACGAGTGGAAAGTTGTGCGCCGTGTTATCCATGCATCTGCTGACTTTGAGCTAGGACGTAGCGTAATTATTACACCAGGAGCTATTGAAGCAGGCATTAAGTCTATTCTGGCAGGACATCATGTTATTGCAGATGTACAAATGATTGAAAGTGGTTCTGGTAAAAAACGTTTCCAAAAACATGGTGGCGATTTGCATTGTTATATTGCAGATGAGGATGTTTCAGTAGAGGCAAAAAAACAAAATACAACTCGTGCCATCATTTCAATGCAAAAGGCTTCAAAATTGCACGAAGGCGGTATCTATGCAATCGGTAATGCACCAACAGCATTACTTGAATTGATTCGTTTAATTAAGGAAGGTTTAGCAAAACCAGATTTAATTATTGGTATGCCAGTAGGTTTCGTGTCGGCAGCTGAGTCGAAAGAAGAGCTGCTTAAACTTGAAGGTATTCCGTACATTACAAATGTTGGTCGTAAAGGCGGTAGTACAGTGACGGTTGCCGCGTTAAATGCCATTTCACTTTTAGCGGATGAACAGGCGAAAAAATAATGGAGCGGAAGCCAAAAAAGGATCCTAAGGACATGCGTCACGGTTATACAACGGGAGCCTGCGCAACTGCGGTATCAAAGGCTGCATTACTAGCCCTTATTACAAACGAAGAGCAAGAAACAAGTACGATTCATTTGCCAATAGGCAGGGATGCTACCTTTACCATTGAAAAATGCATATTTGAAGACAAATCTGTCAGCTGTGAAACGATTAAAGATGCTGGTGATGATCCGGATGCAACACATAAGGCACTCATCGTTGGTACTGTGAGCTGGGCAGAGACACCTGGTATTCATTTAGATGGAGGCATTGGGGTCGGGCGTGTCACAAAACCCGGCTTACCAGTGCCTGTTGGAGAGGCAGCCATTAACCCTGTGCCACGCAAAATGATTCACAGCACTGTCCAAGGAGTACTGGACGAATTTCAAATTACACGAGGCGTCAACGTAGTGATTTCCGTACCTATGGGAGAGGAGATTGCCAAAAAAACGTTAAATGGCCGACTCGGTATACTTGGAGGCATCTCAATTTTAGGCACAAGGGGAACCGTCGTGCCTTTTTCGAGTTCTGCGTATATGGCGAGTATTGTACAAGCCATTAGCGTGGCCAAAGAGGCTGGCTGTGATCATTTAGTGGTGACTACGGGTGGACGTAGTGAAAAATTTGCGATGAAACAATATCCACATTTACCAGAAGAAGCATTCGTGGAAATGGGTGATTTTGTTGGTTTTACCTTAAAGCATTGTAAGCGACTGGGTATCAAACAAGTGTCCCTTGTTGGTATGATGGGTAAATTTTCAAAAGTGGCGCAAGGTGTCATGATGGTGCATTCCAAAAGTGCAGCGATTGACTTTAACTTTTTAGCACAACTTGCAGAAGATGTAGGGGCAGATGGAGGAACCATAGCAGAAGTACGAGAGGCAAACACTGCATCACAAGTTGGTGAAATCATGATGGAAAAAAAATATGATGCGTTCTTCCATCATTTGTGTGAGGCTTGCTGCTACTCTTCTATTCATCATATTAAGGGCGGTTTAACGCTTTCCACATCGATCTATTCGATGCAGGGACAATTATTAGGAAGGGCTGATGACATTGCATCGATCGATGAAATTGATTGGGATCGGGGATAACGGAATAGCAAGCTTATTACCTCAATACCGCCAGTGGATTGAAGACTGTGAGGTACTTGTTGGTGGTGAGCGTGTGCTTGGTTTTTTCCCAGACTTTACGGGTGAAAAAATTATCATTAAAGGAGGTCTTTCAGCGCTTGTTGGGAGATTGTCTGAGGAAACAAGAACTACGGTCATTCTTGCGTCAGGAGATCCATTATTTTATGGTATTGGAGGCTATCTAGTTAAAAAGCTAGATATTGAGGTTTATCCATATATGAGCTCCGTCCAGCTTGCCTTTGCGAAGATGGGAGAAAGCTGGCAGGATGCTTATGTAACGAGTATTCATGGTCGACCAATGAAAGGCTTGGCACAACGCATCGATGGGAAAAAGAAAATAGCCCTGTTAACAGACGCTGAAAATAGCCCAAATGCGCTCGCCCGATATTTAAAGCATTATGGTATGACCGAGTATCGTGCATTTGTAGCCGAAAATCTACAGGGTGAAGATGAAAAATATGATTGGTACTCGCTTGATGACATGGAGACCACTCAATTTTCTCCTTTAAATGTCGTTATTTTAAAGCAGACAATTGAACCAAAGCGCTACACACTCGGTATTGATGATGAAGAGTTTTCGCAACGAAAGCCGGATAAAGGACTCATTACAAAAAAAGAAATTCGGGTCTTAAGCTTACAAGCGATGCAGCTACAAAAAGATAGCGTTATTTGGGATATTGGCACATGTACAGGATCTATGGCCATCGAAGCAGGTAAACTTGCACCTGAGGGACAAGTATTTGCCGTCGAAAAAAATGCACCTGATTTAGAAAACTGTCTCCACAATCAGCAAAAGTTCCGCGTCGATATAACAGCTATTCATAGTAAAGCACCAGAGGGACTAGATAAATTCCCGGACCCTGATGCCATTTTCATCGGCGGTACCGGTGGCGAAATGGTTGAATTACTGCAATTGTGCTGTAACCGTTTGAACACAAATGGTCGCATTGTCTTAAATGCTGCGACAATTGAAAATTTATATAAAGCCGTGGAAGCGTTTAAAGCTTGTAATTTTGCGGTTGATATTTTACAAGCACAGCTTGCACGCAGCAAACCGATTTTAGATATGACACGCTTTGTGCCATTAAATCCAATATATATTATCTCGGCTTATCGAAAGGAAGAAAATCATGACTAATCTAGGTGTTTTATACGGCTTGGGCGTCGGTCCCGGCGATCCAGAATTAATTACAGTAAAGGCATTTCGTGTGATTCAGGAATCACCTGTTATTGCCTATCCTAAAAAGCTAAAAGGCAGTAAAAGTTATGCCCATCGTATTGTAGATGTTTATATTAATCCAGAAGAAAAAGATATGCTTGGACTTGTATTTCCTATGACGAAAGATGAAGCTGTCCTTGAGCGTGAATGGACAAAATCAGTCGAACTTGTCTATGGAAAATTACAAGAGGGCAAGGATGTGGCCTTTGTTACAGAAGGTGATCCATTATTATATAGTACGTTTATCCATATGATGAAGTTAATGCAAGACATGCATCCAGATGTAGAAATTCGTACGGTTCCAGGGATTTCTTCGTTTAATGGTTCTGCTTCTCGACTTGGAATTGCGTTAGCTGATGGCGATGATCGTGTTGCAATCATTCCTGCTCATGACGATTATGCGGCAATGCGTGAAGCTATTGAAAGTCATGATGCTGTTGTCTTTATTAAAGTAGCAAAAGTAATTGATTTAATGCTCAAAGTACTACGTGATTTAGATTTACTAGATAAAGCATCTGTGGTCACAAAAGTAACTTCTGACGAAGAAGTCATTTGGGATGTACGTGAGTTGGATGGTGTCGATTTAGAATATTTAACATTAATGGTGGTGCGTAAATAATGAAGAAGATCTATATAGTCGGCGCTGGTCCTGGCGATCCAGATTTAATTACAGTTAAAGGTTTACATATGTTACAGACAGCTGACGTTGTCATGTATACAGATTCATTAGTCAGTGAAGATCTCATTGCGAAAGCTAGACCAGATGCGGAGGTTATTCGGACAGCTGGCATGCATTTAGAGGAAATGGTGGCTGTCATGGCTGATCGAGTTCATGCTGGGAAAATAGTGGCTCGTATGCATACAGGTGATCCAGCAATGTATGGTGCGATTATGGAGCAAGTAGCGCTATTAAAAAAACAAGACATTGGCTATGAAGTTATTCCAGGGGTTAGCTCTGTTTTTGCATCGGCAGCGGCTATAGGGGCTGAGTTAACGATCCCTGATTTAACTCAAACTTTAATTTTAACACGTGCTGAAGGGCGTACTCCTGTCCCAGAATTTGAAAAATTACGTGATTTAGCGAGCCATCATTGTACAATCGCTTTATTCTTAAGTGCAACGCTCACAAAGAAAATTGTGAAAGAACTACAAAGTGCTGGTTGGGCTGACGATACGCCAGTAGCAGTTATTCAACGAGCTTCATGGCCAGATCAAAAAATTGTCCGTACGACTTTAATAGAATTAGATGAAGCTATGCGTGTGAATGGGATTCGTAAGCATGCGATGATTCTAGCAGGTTGGGCATTAGATCCTGATATTCATGATAAGGATCAATATCGCTCGAAGTTATACGATGCTTCCTTTACACATGGCTTTAGAAAAGGTGTGAAGACAAGTGATTGAGTTACAAGAGGGCGTATTACCAGAAGTTGATCAACGCAATCCATATGCTGTTGTTGCCATTACGAAGCATGGTGTTCAAATAGGTCGTCGCCTTCAGCAAACTTTTGCGGCGAGTGATTTATATTATATGAGTAAGTTTGAACAAGGCGATGAAGCAGAAAAGCATATTCAAATGTTTACTGGAACAGTGCGCTTGTTATTGCCGACTCTATTTAAACAATATAAAGGTTTGATTTTAATTATCTCTTTAGGTGCAGTTGTACGAATGATTGCGCCGATTTTAAAAGATAAAAAGACAGATCCTGGTGTTGTTGTGATTGATGATCGAGGCGAAAACGTGATAAGTGTCTTATCAGGACATCTTGGTGGTGCCAATGAACTAACACATGAGGTGGCAGCAGCACTTGGTGCAAACCCTATTATTACAACAGCTTCCGATGTGCAAAAGACCATTCCTGTCGACTTATTTGGCGCACGTTTTGGCTGGGTATGGGATAGTGCCGATAAATTGACGCCAGTAAGTGCTTCTGTCGTCAACGAGGAACATGTAGCCATTGTGCAGGAAACAGGTGAACGTGATTGGTGGATGCGTGATACACCAATGCCTGAGCAAATTAAAATTTATCCATCTACATTGGCGGCCATTGAGGCTAAACCTCATGCTACATTATTAATAACGGACCGTATTATCGAATCAGAAGAAGAAATTCTGCTAGAAAATGGTGTCATTTACCGACCAAAATCAGTTGTGTTAGGGATGGGTTGTAATCGTGGTACATCTTTGGAAGAAATTGAACAAGTCATTGATGAAACCTTGGCAGAGCTTAAACTTTCCAAAAAAAGTGTGAAGGCACTTTGTACAATTGATCTCAAGAAAGATGAGCAATGTTTCCTGGCTATTACCCAAAAATATGATTGGGAGTTTGTCACCTATTCACCGACAGAATTAAATGAAATCGAGTTCCCATCACCCTCAGAAACGGTCTTTAAATATACAGGGGCGTATGGTGTCAGTGAACCTGCGGCTATGCGCTATGCACAAGTGGAATCACTCATCTTAGAAAAGAAAAAATCGGGTAATGCTACGATTTCAGTTGCTAGATACCTATTTTAAGGAGGAAGTCCATGCAAACAAATCGCTTTGTACTAGCTGGGACCGGCAGTGGTGTAGGCAAAACTACTTTTACCATTGGACTGATGAAAGCTCTACAAAATAAAGGGCAAGTCGTGCAGGGCTTTAAATGTGGACCTGATTACATCGATCCAACCTATCATACGGCAGTAACAGGTCGAGTATCGCGCAATATTGATAGCTGGATGTTCTCGCATGAAGCTGTACGTGATATTGTAGCACGCGCAAGTATCGATGCAGATGTGTCTATTATTGAAGGTGTGATGGGCTTTTATGATGGCAAAAGTCCATTATCAGATGCTGGCTCTGCCGCAGATATTAGTGTGGTGACAGAGAGTCCTGTTATTTTAATCGTCAATTGTGCAAGCATGGCTAGAAGTGTTGCTGCAGTTGTAAAGGGCTTCCAACTACTATCAGATAAACCGAATATTGTTGGTGTGATTGCTAATCAAGTTGGTAGTGTTGGCCATTATGAAATTGCCAAGGCTGCTATTGAACAAGAATGTGGGATCCCTGTTATTGGCTACTTAAAACGTGAGGAAGGGATTGATATCCCAAGTCGTCATTTAGGATTAGTACCTGCCATTGAAAGAGGAGAGCTTCATTCATTCTTTGACAAACTAGGTGACTTGATGGCTGAGACCATTGACTTAGATCAATTACTCAAGCTAACAAAGGCCCCAATTCTTCAGGAATCAGGCAAATTATTTGCAGAGGAGCCTGCACAAAATATTTGTCTCGCTGTGGCAAAAGATGCGGCATTTAATTTTTATTATGAAGAAAATTTGGCTTTATTACGGGCGAAAGGTGCGACATTACAATTCTTTTCACCACTGGCCAATGAGCCTGTACCAGCAGAAGCGGATGGCTTATATATTGGGGGTGGCTTCCCCGAAGAATTTGCGCAGACACTTGCAGCAAATACAGTTGTTAAACAATCCATACGTGAAGCCATTGCCAAAGGTCTGCCAACATTGGCTGAATGTGGTGGCTTTATGTATTTAACAGAGGCTATTACAGATAGCCATGGGGAGCGTTACGACATGGTAGGTGTAATACCAGGGGAAGTAGCCATGCAAACAAAGCTAGCAGCACTTGGCTATCGTGAAATTTTTGGTACAGTAGATAATTTCTTAATCGGTCCAGAGGATCAGGCGAAGGGGCATGAATTCCACTATTCCAAATATAGCGGCTCTCATAGCGCACCTGCCTACGAAACGATTGGACGTTTTGGCAAAAAGCAAGAGGGCTATCAACTAGGAAATTTGGTGGCTGGTTATACGCATTTTCATTTTGTATCAAACCCAAAGCTAATTAACAATTGGTTAACAGCTTGTAAGAAGGTGAAGAAAGATGACTAATTATTTTCCCATTCATATCAATCTCGAATATAAAACGGTTGTAATTATAGGCGGTGGTCACGTAGCCACACAAAAGGTGGCATCACTATTACCGGCACAGGCGAAGATCGTTATTGTCAGTCCAACACTACATGAAGATTTACAGCCATTAGCTGAAATGGGGCAAATTACTTGGAAACAAAAAGAATTTGAACCACGCGATTTGGATGATGCAATCCTCATTATTGCTGCCACGAATGTGACGGCTGTTAACGAAGCAGTACAAGAGGCGGCACAGCATTGGCAATTAATCAATCGAACAGACATGCAAAGTGAAAGTGATTTTATTACGCCTGCGACAGTTCGCCGTGGTCCTTTAGTATTGACTGTCTCGACATCGGGAGCAAGTCCAGGGCTAGCGCGCAAAATTAAAGCAGATTTAGAAGATCAATTCGATGATGCCTATGAAGATTACGTCTGCTTTTTACAGCAAGCTCGGTTAATGATTGCTGCAAAGTATGATAAAGGTCCACAAAGACGCGCGGCATTACAGGCCTTGCTAGAACCGAACATCCTTGAATGGACACGTCATGGTGAGATGGATAGACGTGAAGCTTATTTACAACAACTATTGATGGGAGAAAAGCAATGAAGGATGGAATAGTTTATATTGTTGGCGCAGGACCTGGGGATCCAAAGCTTATTACGGTCTATGGTCTAGAATGTATTCAAAAAGCTGATATTATCGCCTATGACCGTCTTGTAAATCCAAAATTGCTCGATTTTGCAAAAAAGGATGCGGAGCTCATTTATTGCGGTAAATTACCAGGAAGGCACCACCTGATTCAAGATGAAATTAATGCATTACTTGTGGAAAAGGCGCAGCAAGGCAAAATTGTCACTCGCCTTAAAGGTGGGGATCCATTCGTTTTTGGTCGTGGTGCAGAAGAGGCCGAAATTTTAAAAAATCATGGCATTGCTTATGAAATTGTTCCAGGTATAACTGCAGGTATTGCGGCACCTGCTTATGCGGGAATTCCTGTTACACATAGAGACTTTGCCACAAGTTTTGCCCTCGTGACAGGACATGGCCGAGAAGAAAAAGGACAAGATTTTTTGAATTGGCCAGCATTAGCAACTGGTATTGATACCGTCGCTTTTTACATGAGTGTTGGCAATATTGCCTACATAGCTCGAAAATTGATCGAAAATGGACGTAGGGCAACAACACCTGTAGCGGTCATTGAGTGGGGAACAACTGCTCAACAAAGAACTATTACGGGGCAATTAGATGAAATAGCGAACATTATTGAACGTGAAGGATACCATAATCCTTCCATGATTGTAGTTGGCGATGTCGTCAATGTACGTGAAAAAATCCAATGGTTTGAAGAACAGGGTCTTGCTTTTTCAGAATGATCGTATAAGAAGAGCAAAGGGAGGAAGCAAACATGACAGTCATAGAGGCATTAAAAAAGCGTCGAGCTATTCGAAATTACACAACACAACCCGTAGAAAAAGAGAAAATTGAGCAAATTTTACAATCAGCTACATTCGCCCCTAATGACAGAATGCGTGAGCCTTGGCATTTTTATGTCATTCAAGGTGAAGCTATGGAGCGTTATGAGGATATGGCGAGTGCCTATTTACAAGAACGCTTTCCAACAAAACCGAATTTAGTGGAAAGCTCTTTAAAGGTTGTACAAACAACGCCCGTCGCTATTGTTGTGACAGCAGATATTGTGGAAGGGGATCCTGATGCGACAGCAGATAATGTTTTTGCTGTATGTAGTGCCATTATGTCTATGTGGCTAACAGCAGAGGAGCTAGGTCTTGGCTTCGTCTGGCGCACACGAGGTGTTGGACTTGTTCATGATCCGCGTATGCATTCGTTTATTGGTGCAAGTGAAGCGCAAAAAGTAGTCGGTACGATTTTTATTGGTTACCCACAAGAACTGGAACTCAACGACAAGAAGCGTACGCCATTTGAAGAAAAGACAACTTGGCTGTAAGGAGGCTAACAGCATGGCAAGAAAAGGCTTGTTTTTAGTGTATACAGGCGAAGGAAAAGGTAAAACGACAGCATCCCTAGGCGTCACATTACGTGCAGTTGGACGTGGCTTAAATGTGCGCTATATGCAATTCATCAAATCCCCAGAGCGCACTTACGGTGAGCAAATTGCCCTGCGTAAGCTAGGCGTGGAAATGGAGCAAATGGGCATTGGCTTTACTTGGACCAAGACACCTGAGGAGCATCGTGCAGCCTTAGCAAAGGCGTGGAAAAAAACGAAGGCAGCTCTACAAGATGATAGCATTGATTTATTAGTGCTAGATGAGTTAAACAATGCATTGGCTATTAGCAAATTTCCAATCGATGACGTTCTGCCACTGGTGGAAGTCATAGAGGCTATTCAGCAACGCCCTTCGACAATGCATCTAGTAGTGACAGGACGGAGTGCCAATCCCGCATTGCTGGCAATGGCTGATTTGGTTTCTACGATTGATGCCACAAAGCATTACTATGATGAAGGTATTCCAGCGGTGAAAGGGCTTGAATTTTAAAGCTCCCTTCACCGCCTGAGTAAGGCATTTATTCTGAGTTAGATGATGGGTGCGAGAGAATACTCATAAAACGAAGGGCAAATATCCGTGTTACGCAAGAAATACTCACAGTGCAGAGATAGTATCCGCGTGACACCAATAATGACGGAGGATAAATGACTATGCCAGCAAAATCAATCATGATTCAAGGGACAGCTTCTGATGTTGGAAAAAGTATGATCTGTACGGCATTGTGTCGTATATTTTCAGATGATGGCTTTAAGGTTGTCCCTTTTAAATCGCAAAATATGGCGCTTAATTCATTTGTGACAAAAGACGGTGGAGAAATTGGCCGTGCACAAGGGGTACAGGCTGAAGCTGCCCGTGTGGTTGCGACTACTGATATGAATCCCATTTTGCTGAAACCCAAGCAAGATATGATGTCTGAGGTCATCGTCCATGGGAAGCATTTTTTAAATATGGATGCCAAAACTTATCGCAATAATTTTGTACAGGAAGCGATGCCAATCGTAGAAAAATCAGTACGTACGCTACAAGATACATATGATGTTATTGTCCTAGAAGGGGCAGGTAGCCCAGCAGAGATTAACTTAAAGGATCGCGATATTGCTAATATGCGAATGGCACATTTAGCAGATGCAGCTGTTGTGCTAGTTGCCGATATTGATCGTGGTGGAGTCTTTGCCTCGATTGTTGGTACACTGGCACTGCTAGATGAGGTGGAGCGAGCACGGGTTAAAGGGCTGATCATCAATAAATTTAGAGGCATGCGTGAATTATTGGATGATGGTTTGACATGGGTGGAGCAAGAAACAGGCATCCCAGTGCTTGGTGTTGTGCCCTATTTAGAAGTCAATATTGAAGCCGAGGATTCACTCGCTTTATCATCATTGCGCTTTAAAAAGCCAAAGCCGGGGGAATTTGCCATAGATGTGGCGATGATTCGTTTACCCCGTATTTCAAACTTCACAGATGTCGATCCGTTTTTCGATGAGCCAGAAGTAGGGGTTCGGTTAATTGGAAAAGTTCATGAACTAGGTACGCCAGATTTGCTCATACTACCAGGAACAAAAAGCACAATGGATGATTTAGCTTGGTTAAAGGCACAAGGATTCGACCAAGCCATCGCACGTTTACGTGACCATGGCACTAAAATTATTGGAATTTGTGGCGGTTTCCAAATGCTTGGTGAGACACTGCTAGATCCAGATGCAGTGGAAGGGAATGGTGAATCTGCTCATGGTCTTGGGTTATTGCCAATCGAAACAATTTTTGTAGGGAATAAAAAAACGGTACAAATGACTGGAACAAGAGGGCAGGATACACTGATGGGCTATGAAATTCATCTGGGGCGAACGAAAATTTTACGTGATGAAGTCACACCGTTTTTACAGCTTGAAGATGGCCGTGAAGATGGCGCAGTTAGTCAGGATGAACAGGTGATTGGCACGTATTTTCACGGAATATTCCATAATCGCACCTATACCCGTCAGCTTATCAATGACATACGAGTAAGGAAAGGCTTAGCTGCTTTACCAAGTGAGGTAAAAAGTGATGCTGAACGAAGAGAAGATGCTTACAATATGTTAGCCAGCCACGTACGAGCAAATCTTGATATGAATAAAATATATGAATTATTATCTTTAGAGGTATCTGTATGACAAGAAAAGGACCATTAGCCATTAACTTTGAAGCATTATGGCAAGAAGGTATGAAAGACTGGCATGGGCATATGCCTGACCGTATGGTGAACGATCAGCTAGAAGAGCAATTTTGGGCACAATCCGTTGCACGAAAAAATATGGGACAAACCGATCCATATGCCGCACGCATTTTTCAGGAGCTTCAAAAAAGTATTGAGCCTCAGCATTCTGTATTAGAAATTGGACCTGGCTGGGGCAATTACACGTTCCCTTTAGCAGATAGAGTGGACAAGCTAACATGTGTGGATAGCTCTGAAAGTATTTTGCATTACTTACAACAGTGCATGCCGCATCAGGAGCACGTTTCATATGTACATGCAAAATGGGAAGGTTTAGAAAGCGATGAGATTGAGCCACATGATATCGTCTTAGGTGTAAATTGTTTTTACCGTATGTATGAAATCAAAGCAGCCTTATCCCATATGAATCGACTGGCGACCAAACGTGCCATTATTGGGATGACGACAGGCCCTATTCAGCCACACTATGAACGATTATATGAAAAGTATGGCTATGATATCAAATTCCCCCGTAGAGATTATATTGAATTTTTAAATCTATTGTATGAAATGGATATTTACGCTGATTGCCAAATCATCCCTTTGGAGCGTAATTATGAATATGAAAGCTATGAGCAACTTGTGATTACTCAAAGTAAAAAAATATTAAATACAGATTTTCAGATAAGACACGTCGAGGAATCGCTGCAACCTTTTATTGAAGAAAAAGATGGACGTTATTACTATCGTCATGATTTTCATGCAGCCCTGGTTTCTTGGCAACCAAAATAAACGGCAAACCTTTGGAGAAAGCTTTCACCAAAGGTTTTTCTTATGGGGTACGATAGGGTACAATAAAACGATAGAACATGAAGTGAGGTGGCATATGTGCAACTACATTTTTTAGGAACAGGCGCAGGCATGCCTTCGAAAGAACGAAATACGAGTGCCCTGATGGTAAAGCTGTTAGACGAAATAAGTGAAATGTGGCTTTTTGATTGTGGAGAAGCGACCCAACATCAAATTTTACACACCTCGTTAAAGCCGCGTAAAGTGACGAAAATTTTTATTACCCATCTTCATGGCGATCATATTTTCGGATTGCCAGGTTTTTTAAGCTCCCGTTCGTTTCAAGGAGGGAACGAACCTCTAACAATATTCGGTCCATCAGGGTTACAGCAATGGATTGAACAAACTTTTGCTTTATCTAAGACTCATTTAACATATCCCTTGCACTTTGTAGAAGTTCAAGAAGGGATTGTATATGAGGATGATTGTTTTACGGTATATGCGAAGGAATTGCGCCATGTTGTTCCATGCTACGGATATCGTATTGAACAAAAAGATTTACCTGGCGAATTATTAATCGAAAAAGCCAAGACTTTAGGTGTTCCCATGGGGCCACTTTTAGGACAATTAAAAAAAGGACATGATATCGTGCTTGAAAATGGCGACGTAATACAAGCGAAAGAAGTTGTTGCACCGGCCAAAAAAGGCTTCACACTGACGATTTTAGGTGACACTAAATATTGTGAAGAAGCAGTTCATTTATCAATGGGCGCTGATATCATTGTGCATGAAGCAACCTTTGACGGCACAACAAAGGATTTAGCAGCCAGTTATGGTCATGCAACAAATGTAGAGGCAGCAAAGGTCGCACAGCAAGCAGGGGCACAATATTTACTTTTAAATCATTTAAGTGCTCGCTTTCTTCCACAGGATTTACCTCAATTTTTGGCAGAGGCGCAAGCAACTTTCCCACAAACATTTCTGACTTCCGATCAAGCTGCGTATACTTGGCAAAACAATAAATTATTTTAATAATGGAAAACATCTAATAATGGGAATGCCAATTAATAGATGTTTTTTGTTTATAGTTCCAAAGATTTTCAAGTATAAAAGGAAAAATATAGTGCGATAAATCGCTTAGTTCCCTTATAATTGAAAAAAGGGGTGTGGTTAAAATGAATCAACAAAAGATGCCACCAGCACTACTACGACTTATCGTTATCTTTCCAAACGTGCTGAGCTATTTATTACTATTTGGTCTAATCATTTTTGTCATAACAAACTATGAAACTTTGAAAGCGACGAATAATCTAACAGTATGGATCATTTTTATTGTCGTCTTAGCACCGGCTGCTACATACACGACTTTTAGTATTGTGAAGAAGATGAGGGCGGGACATATGTAAGCAAACATATACGTGTTACCAGTAGAAAAATTGTTCTAGTGGTAACACGTTTTTTGACAAGGGAGGAAAAGTCGTTTATATTTTTGTTAGTCATAACTAACATTTTGGAGGGGTTTTTAGCATGAAAAAAGATACAAAAGAGAAGATTCTTACGGCAGCTACAAGCTTAATGACAGAAAAAGGCTACTCAAATGTTTCTGTGAAAGATATTGCCAACACTGCTGGTGTTAGTGAAATGACAGTTTTTCGTCATTTTGAAACAAAAATGGGGATTCTTCATGCGGTACTTCAAGCCCATTCATATATCCCTTACTTTGAACGTTTTTTTGCTCAAGAGTTATCAGGTAACTTAACCCATGATTTACAGCAAATTGCTCACACGTATTTAGCTTATATGGAAAAAAATAAACCGATTTTTCTCATTGCGACACAAGATCGCAATAGATTACCTGAACTAATGGAGGCTATTTCCAATACTCAAACCCAACAATTACAAAAACTACTGGCCACTTATTTTCAGTCCCAAATCAATCAAGGAACTTTGAAGGGTATGGATACATATGGGCAAGCTATAGTTTTTTTAACGAGTCTCTTCGGTTTTTTTGTCACCAATGCATTATGGGACAATCATTTTTTAAAGGATCAAAAAGAACCTTTTATTCATCAATTAGTCGCTACTTTTGTGAGTGGAGTAAGCATATAGCTTTTCCCTCACTTTGCTGCTAACTATTTTTAAAAATAAAATGTTAGTTATCGCTAACTAACAAAAAGGGGAATTCATATGAACGAAAAAAGAAATTTAATAGTAGGTATTCTACTATCCGCAGCATTTGTTTCTATTCTCAATCAAACATTGTTACTAATAGCGATGCCACCAATTATGGATGATTTCAAGATTGATGCCAATTTAGCTCAATGGCTCACGACTGTTTATTTATTAACAAATGGTATTCTAATACCTATAACAGCTTTTTTAATCGGGCGTTTTTCGAATCGATTATTGTTAATCGTGGCTTTAACGTTATTTAGTGTCGGCACATTTTTAGGCGCGTTTGCACCATCATTTACAGTTTTACTGATTGCTAGAGTTATTCAAGCTTCTGGAGCAGGGATCATTATGCCTTTAATGCAAACGGTTTTATTAACGATGTATCCAAAAGAAAAACGAGGTTCAATTATGGGATTTGCTGGGCTAGTAACTGGCTTTGCGCCAGCAGTTGGCCCAACATTAGCAGGTTGGATTTTGGAACACCTTACATGGCGACATTTATTTTTTACTGTATTACCAGTTTCTGTTATTGTCTTGACAGTAGCTACTATTTTTATGAAAAATGTAACGACTAAAAAAGAGGGTCAGCTAGATAGTCTTTCCATAGTGTATTCTTCATTTGGTTGGGGAGGCTTGTTATATGGTTTTAGTATAGCGGGAGCTGTTGGATTTCAAACAATGCAGGTATGGATACCATTAGCAGTTGGAAGCATTATGCTTGTCCTATTTATTAGACGTCAGCTTCTATTACCAAAACCAATGCTTGAATTTCGTGTATTTCAATCACCAATCTTTACCATTACAACTTTTTTATCAAGTTTGGTCTATGCGCTCATGATCGGTACACAAATACTGCTAACTTTTTATATTCAAAATGTACGTCACCTGTCTGCACTTGAAACAGGGTTGGTGTTATTAATAGGTGCATTAGTGATGGGCTTTATGTCTCCAGTAACCGGTAAAATTTTTGATAAAGTTGGAGGGAAAGGCTTGGCACTAGTAGGATTTACATGTATTTTGCTTGGTTCCAGTGTATTAATAGGGTTGTCCATGAACACGAATCTTTGGATACTTGCATTGTTGTTTACAACGATTTCATTTGGCATTTCAATGATTATGATGCCTCTTACAACAGCTGGCATGAACGCATTACCTACAGCATTGATGGCACATGCAACAGCGATGAATAGCACATTGCGTATGGTTGGAGGAGCGTTAGTAACAGCATTATTAGTTACGATTATGAGTACTGTAACTACTTTCCAACTCCAAATGGGCGCAGCTGATGCCATGTTAACTGGGATTCGTTCAGCTTTCTTCGCGACAACCATTTTAAGTGCCATTGGATTAGTATTGTCTTTCTTTTTAGAGAAAAAAAATGATGCATAACCCCAAACTCTCTATGACGCATAAAAATAGCTTTTCTAGAGAAACTAAGAGAGGAAAGCTTTTATAAAAAAGAGAGGTGCTTTTTGTGAATCCAATAAATTGTGATTTTTCTCCAATGAAAGAAACATTAAAAGATGAGCTTCTCCAAGTGATTATGTCATTACAGCAAAGTGTGCAACAAATGGATACAGATACACATTGCCTTCTTGGCAATTTCGAAAAAATTAAAGAAAAATTTGTGACGATTGAAATGAAAGCGGCAACGTTTTATTTAAATTGTTATCTTTCCCCGTTTACAGAAAAGTATCCCGAATTGTCACATAGTGTACAAAATATGTCACTGAGAAGACACGGTGGTTTAATTGTTATTCAGCGAGAAGACGCTATAGAGAAGCTCGTCCAGCCTGGCATTCATATCGGTGCTGACTTAACACATTCGTTATTAGAATCAATTTTTTTCCCGGGCAATCCGTTACATGATGGCGCTGTATTAGTCAATCATAATCAGATTGAATCGGCGGCAAATGTACTACCACTGTCTGAGCGTTATACAGGTGAAAGAAAATTAGGAACAAGGCATCGTGCAGCGTTGGGATTAAGTGAGGTAAGTGATGCGCTCGTTATGGTCGTATCAGAAGAAACAGGTAGGATATCGTTTGCTTTTAACGGCAACTTATACCCCATTACCACACATGGAATTATATAGGGATATTCCCTATGTAATAAATATCTCAAATTCGAGATATTACTCTTGCTTCTTTATCACTTGCGTGGTAAAGTGATAACAGGAGGGAGGATGAAGTCGTGAAAAATCATACATTAGGTACTTTAACCTGGATTCGCATGATGCGCTTTACCACACAAAGTAATCAATTATCGAATGAATTTTTAAAACGCTTTGATCTCACGACAGCACAATTTGATGTTCTTATTCAAATTAAAACCTATGCACCTATAACACAATCTCAATTAGCAGAGAAAGTAACGGTCACGCAAGGTGGAATGTCTCGCATGCTGGCAAGACTTGAAAAAGAGGGATTGATTGAGCGTAAACAAAAGTGGAAAACGAAAACCATCTCGTTGACGGCAAAAGGGGAGCAAATGATTGATGCAGCGACACCAAGTCAACTTCACTTCCAGTCCTCATTTTTTGAAGAAGTATTAACAGATGAAGAAATGAAAACTTTATATACAGTCATGACAAAGCTTGAAAAGCATAGTCGAGAAAAAAAATTGCCACTTGCGTAATTTTTTTTACGCTATCACTTGCTTAGTCAAGTGAATGTGACAAGGAGGATCATACAGGATGAACAAATTAAGTGGACACCATCATATTTCCATGCTAACGAAAAACGGCAAACAAAATAATCATTTTTACACAAAAATTCTAGGGTTACGACGTGTAAAGAAAACAGTGAACCAAGACTCACCATCTATGTATCATTTATTTTATGGGGACCTAACAGGAGCAGCAGGTACAGAATTAACATTTTTTGAGATGCCTGTTGCGGGACGTACAGTGCGAGGGACAAATGCGATTACACGCATTGGCTTACTCGTACCAAGCTATGAAAGTTTACTTTATTGGCAAGAACGCTTTCAACAGCTATCGGTTGAACATAGTGATATAACAACATATGCGGGGAAAGATGCCTTATTTTTTGAAGATCATGAAGGGTTGAGAATGGTGTTATTAAATCAACATGGTCAGGAAACACCAACACAATGGCAACCATGGGATGACAATGAAATCCCTGAAGAGCATCGCATTTTAGGAATGGGTACAGTTGAAATTACGGTGCGTTATTTACAACGGACTGTAAATTTACTACAAGATTTATTTCACTATACCGTTGTTGCAGAAAATGACCAAGGGACAGTTCTGCAATCGATAGAGGGGGAAGTGCTTGGAGAGATTCTTGTTAAAGAATTAGAAGGACCAAGCGAAAAACCTGGAAAAGGAAGTATTCACCATCTTGCTTTACGTGTCGCAACAGTCGAGGAGCTGCAGGCATGGGATCTAAAAATTAAAGAGCACGGTTTGAATAGTTCAGGTATCGTCGATCGTTATTATTTCCAAAGTCTATATTTTAGAGATCGTAACGGTATTTTATTTGAAATGGCGACAGATGGTCCTGGGTTTACGGTTGATGCTACCGTTGAAGAACTTGGGAAAGAACTAGATCTTCCGCCATTTTTAGAAGAAAAACGTGCAGATATTGAAGCGATTTTAGAGCCACTCGAATAAGGAGAGATAACCCATAATGGAAAAATACCGTATTGATCAATCACAAGGACTTGAATTTGGACTGTATTCTTTAGGGGATCATATTCCAAACCCATTAACAGGAGAGCGTATTTCTGCTCAGCAACGACTAAAAGAACTAGTAGAAGCTAGTCAATTAGCAGAACAAGCAGGTATTGATGTATTTGGTGTAGGCGAAAGTCATCAATCGTATTTTACAACGCAAGCACATACAGTCGTGTTAGGCGCAATAGCACAAGCGACATCAAAAATTAAGCTGTCAAGCTCTGCCACTGTGCTGAGTGTCTCCGATCCTGTACGTGTATATGAGGATTTTGCAACTATTGATTTATTATCAGATGGTCGCGCAGAAATTGTGGCAGGGCGCGGTTCCCGAGTAGGTGCCTATCATTTACTCGGTGTAGATTTACATGACTATGAAGAACTTTTTGAAGAGAAATTAGAGCTACTCATGAAAATCAATGCAGAGGAGCTTGTAACGTGGGAAGGACAGTTCCGTGCTCCACTTCATCACGCTCAAATTTTACCACAGCCAAAAAGTGGCTCCTTACCGATTTGGCGGGCTGTCGGAGGTCCACCTGCAAGTGCCATCAAAGCAGGATATATGGGAATTCCCATGATGTTAACGACTCTTGGTGGGCCGGCTGCAAACTTTAAGCCGTCAGTTGATGCATATCGAGAAGCGGCAGAGCGACAAGGCTTTGTTCCAAATGAATTGCCAGTTGCCACAACAAGCTTGTTTTATGTGGCAGACACAACAAAAGAGGCGTTGCAAGGTATGTATCCACATCTAAACGGTGGTTTCCAAGCGATTCGTGGCGGAGGTTATCCAAAGCAACAATTTGCACAAGCAACCGATACACGTGATGCCTTAATGGTCGGAAGCAAGGAGCAAATTATTGAGAAATTACTTTATCAATATGAGCTTTATGGTATGCAACGATTTATGGCTCAAATTGATTTCGGTGGCGTGCCATTTGATAAAATCATGAAAAACATCGAAATCATCGGTAATGATATTATTCCTGCAATGAAAAAATATACAGCAAAATAAGGAGTGAACAGTCATGAAAATTGTGGCACTTGCTGGTTCTATTATTGGCTCCAAAACAAGAACAGCTATGCATAAATTTGTCGAGCTATTACAAAAAAAATATCCAGAGCATGAAGTGACGCTCCTGGACCTCGCTGACTATCAGCTAGTATTTAGTGATGGACGTAATTACTTTGACTATGAAGGTGATACAAAATATGTGACAGAAACTATCATGGCTGCAGATGCCATTGTTATTGGTACGCCAACATTTCAGGCATCTATTCCAGCAACATTAAAAAATATTTTTGACCTCTTACCAGTCAATGCCTTTCGCGATAAAGTGGTCAGTGTCATTGTCACAGCAGGTACATCAAAGCACTACTTAATGGTGGAACAGCAATTAAAGCCAATTCTTGCGTACATGAAGGCGCATATCGTTCCAACCTATGTATTTGTAGAAGAAAAAGATTTTTTACGCAAAGAAATTGTTAATGACGATGTCCTTTTCCGTCTTGAACGGTTAGCAGAGGATACAGTAATGGTAACAGATGCCTTTGCAGAAATTCGTGCGAAAAAAGATGCTGAGTACGATTTTTAAAGATTAGTAGAAACGCTGGGTAGTAATAGGACACAGCGTTTCTTTTTGCTAAAAAGCTAGCTGTTTGACCATTTAAACCATCGAGCATGTCCATCTGCCCGTTCCATTGTACGAATAGACGAAATGGTGCCATGATTTATAAAGTCTTGATGTAGTTGTAAGTCAAATAGATTATTATAGCAATGATAAAGAGGTCGCACCATGCTTATTTCTTTTAATTGCTCCATTAGTGCATGACGTAATTCTAATGGCATTTGATTGGCGACATGTGTATGATAGACCACTAACATGGTCTCTTGTTCAATTGTTTGACTAAGCTCTTTGACAAGTTGAATGGCATCACCTTTTATCAGCTTAATATCCAACCTATGGAAGATTGGAAGTACTTCATTTAACAACATTCTTCGTTCGTGGTGTTCAGGCCAGATTAAAGCTTGCAGCCATTGACTCTCTTCCTTTTGCCGGAGATCAATAGGATTTAAATCAATGCCAATCCTTTGACAAACAACAGGTGGCTTTGACACAGACGCAGGAAGTGTTTCCCCTCGGTTTTCTGAAGATAGGATACATCCATTGTCCGTATTGATAATGGATAATTGACGATTGTAGCAATAATTGTAGTGATCCATACCAAGCTGAAGTCCAGCACTTGCTCCTATTTCTATGAAGGCTAATGGTCGTTGGTGCTTGTGATAAATATCAGTCATCATAGGATAGAGATAGGCACAACGTCTAATTTCATTTGTTTGGACAAGTTTTTCTTGAAACAATGACTTTAATTGTGCTGTATGCTTCATTACAAATGCCTTAAAGAAAGGGTAAACCTCTTGAATGGGATGTGGAGTTGTCGTAAAAGATGCGTAATACTTGGCTAAAGGATCTTTCAAGAATACTAATAAATATTGAACAGCCGCCAACAATAAATTGGGCGCTGGTTGATTTGGTGGAATCATGGAGGCAATCTCTAATAGCTCCTCATCCCCAGCAATTTTATTAGCTAAATGTTCATACAGGGGGCTAGAGTCTACACATTCCTGTTCGGCAAATATTCGAAATTGACGACTTAATGTAGCATAAGACATGTATATCTCTCCTTTTGCATCATCTATTTAATAGTCAGTCTATTATTATTGTATAATTTAGTAAATTAAATATATTTAATGAACTTAATCAAAAATAGTAATCAAGGAGGAGGAAAGATGGAGTATAAATGGTTACAGTCCTTTATAGTAGCAGCTCAAACTTGTAATTTTCGAACAGCAGCGCAACAACTTCATTTATCACAGCCTAGTATTACGGTTCATATTCAACAGTTAGAAGAATTTTTACAAGTACAATTATTTAAGCGTGAAAGAAATCGTGTGCAATTAACAAATGCTGGGAAGCTTTTTCAACTAGAGGCACAGCAAATGATCCACCAGTGGGAGCAAAGTATTGAACGTATTCGTTTAGCAAGTAAAGGCGTGCAAGAAAAGGTTATTATTGCAATGACACCATTAATGGTGGAAACCATTTTACCGCATGTTATGTATCAATTTATCAATGATAACCCTACATTGGAAATTTCGATTTTAGTTGAGGAATCAGCTAAGATTGAAGATTTAGTTAATCAGCAACAAGCCCATATAGGTATCTCCCTATTACCAACCCGCTATCGACATTGGCATCAAGAGCTGCTTATTAAAAGTCCGTTAGAACTAGTGATTCCATTAGATGCTTATGATGATGAAACAGGGACTTACATCGATTATGAAGAGCTATTTCAAACCTATACATTATTTACGCATCATCATCCAACTATTTGGGATGAGCTTTTACATAATTTAAGAGAAAACTATATTTTGACGAGGCAAGTATCAATTTCCCAATCCTATGTCGTAAAAAGACTAATTAAAGACGGGTTAGGGATGTCTTTTTTACCTCGTATGATTGTAAGAAAAGAACGTATGGAGGGACGTTTTAATATTGTACCGTTTGAAGGTTTTTCATTGCCCAATGTACCCGTATACCTGTTCTATAAAGAGTCGACAAATGTTCCAAAGGGCTTATTAGAATTAATACTAACTAGAAATTATTTATAATTCACATGATGTTCAAAAATGAGGGGAATCTGAGTGAAATGGTTGGAAGGGTTTTCATAGACAGTGCCCAATTATGGTAAGATAGATGATAGTTTGTAAGGGGGAATAAACATGGTATTTTCTCTTTTTAAAAAAAAGAAAGAGCCACAGCCATTAAAAAATAGAGTCGAGTTTTGCATCACTAATTTATCACTAGGTGCAGCAGATGCATATGATATCCTACTAGAACGTGATGATATTGACATAGAGGAATCTGGTTGTACCTCGCATTGTGAAATCTGTGAGCAAGGTATTTTTGCAATTGTTAACGGGGAAATTGTCACTGCGGACGATGCAGAGGCGTTGGTACAGGCTATTGATGAAGAATTAAAACAAAATCCACTTTTCTAAGCAAAAAACAGCTTGTGAACAAACAAGCTGTTTTTTGATAGAAATTAGATTACCAACCGCGAACGTATTGTACGGGTGGTTGTACTTCTTCGCCTAATTCTTTGGCCGCGTGTAGTGGCCAGTATGGCTCACGTAATAAGACGCGAGCTAAGAAAATTAAATCTGCCCGGTTATTTTGGAGGATTTCTTCGGCTTGAATGGCTGTTGTAATAAGGCCCACTGCGCCAGTAGGGATGTCAGCTCCATGTTTAATGGCTTCAGCGTGAGAAACCTGGTAGCCTGGAAAAACATTAATGGCAGCAGTGACAACGCCACCTGTCGATACATCTACTAAATCTACACCTTGTGATTTCATCCATCGACTAAAGACGATGAAGTCTTCCATTGTCGTGCCATCTTCTGCGTAATCTTCGGCAGAGACACGTACCAATAATGGTCCATCCCAGACACTGCGAATCGCATCAATGACTTGACGAAGTATACGATAGCGATTTTCCTGTGAGCCTCCGTATTGATCTTCTCGCTTGTTCGTAGCAGGTGATAAAAACTCACTGATCAAATAGCCATGTGCCCCATGGATTTCTAGTACATCAAAGCCTGCTTTTGCAGCACGAATTGCCGCTTGTTTAAATGCTTCAATCACATGATGAATGTCATCTTCTGTCATTTCTGTTGGTGTTTGATAGTCTTGATTAAAGGCAATGGCCGATGGAGCAAAAATTTCACCATCTACTGCTGCTTTACGTCCAGCATGCCCAAGCTGTATGCCCGCTTTCGCCCCATATACTTTCACGCCTTCCACTAATTCCCGCAAGCCTTCGATATGCGCATCATCCCAAATACCTAGGTCTTTGTTGGAAATCCGTCCTTCCGGTACAACGCCTGTAGCTTCTAAAATGATTAATCCTACTTGCCCGGCTGCCCGTGTTGCATAATGGACTTTATGAAAAGGTGTGACCATACCATCATCTTCAGCAGAGTACATACACATTGGTGCCATGACAACACGATTTTTTAAGGAAATTGATTGTAATGGATAAGGTTCAAATAATTTACTCAAAATAAAGCCCCCTAATTCCTAGTGATAAACTCTATTTTGCACTTAATGTTAACCATTTGCAAGTGAACGAGATCGTGCTTCTGCTTCTTTAATACAAGCCTCAATTGCTTCATAAAATTGATATTGCTCCAGAGCTTGGATGCCAGCCTCTGTCGTGCCGCCCGGGCTTGTTACCTTTTTACGTAAGACATCAGGTTCATCTACCGATTGCTTGAGCATTTCGGCAGTACCTGCAAGTGTTTGCGTCATCAATAATCGTACTGTATCTTTCGATAGACCTATCTTTGTCCCTACACGTTCGAAGGCTTCCATCAAATAATAAATGTAAGCTGGACCACTACCAGAAAGGGCTGTTACAGCGTGTAATTGATCCTCTTCGACCTCAATAACCGAGCCGACAGCCTCTAATAACTGGAGGAAAGTGATACGCTGTGCAGCAGACACCTCATTATTGAATGCAATACCACTAGCTGACATGCCAATTGTGGCAGAAGTATTAGGCATCACGCGAGCTACTGGGCGATCTCCTAAAAACTCTGTAATGGTATCAATGGCAATACCCGCTAGAATCGATAGGATGGCAGATTGTGCTGTGATTTTTGGTTTTAAATCGCGCATTGCCGCAACAGCATCTTTTGGCTTCATCGCCAAAATGATCAAATCTGCCTGCTGATAAATTGCGTGATCAAAAATGTAGTGGATACCATATGTTTCTTGTAAGAATTGTAAACGTTCTTTGTCAGAGCGATTGGTGACGTAAATTTCCTGTGGTGAAAAAACCTTTTGCTTAATCCACCCTTGAATCAATGCCTCTGCCATTGAGCCTGCACCGATAAATAATATTTTTTTCATGAACAAAACCTCCAGTTCAAAATAAAAAAGCGCTCTCGTCCTTATCTAGAAGGACGAAAACGCTCTCGTTTCCGCGGTACCACCTTTGTTTGCCAATGTTGGCACAACTTTTAGCCCTTTTATCGCAAGGGAGACGGTTATGTTTGCATAACTGCTCAGAAATAGGTTCGGTAATGGGAGTGGGTGATGTTACTCTCAGCAAATGTAACACTCTCTAACACCTTCACCAACTACTTACTCGGCTTCTTCAACGCACAAAAATAATTAGATTATTCAAAATTATAGTGATGGATTGGCAACCTGTCAACAGGAAGATGACGAAAACAGAAAAAACTTGTAAAATAGAATGAATCATTATTCACTAGCGAGAAAAAAGGGGGAGACAACTTTGTCTATATACAAAATAGAAATACCAACACCCTATGAAGTAGGAGATGTCAATGCATTTATTGTCAAAGGTGAAGCACTTAGCATTTTTGATGTTGGACCAAAAACAGTAGAAGCCTATGACGCTCTGAAATGGGGGATTCGCGCTGCAGGCTACGACATGCGAGATATTGAACAGGTTGTGCTAACTCATCATCACCCTGATCATGCGGGGTGGGTCGATGCTTTTCCACATGCTGAAATTTTAGGCCACGCCTATAATGATAAATGGTTACGTCACGACGAAGAGTTTTTACGTTATCACGAGCAATTCTACAGTGAACGTTTATTTGAACATGGAGTGCCACAAGAATATATTCCAAAAAGTGTGCATGTGCGTCGTGAACTAGAACTTGTAGGTGAACGTCCATTGACACAAATTTTGGCGGATGGAGATGAAGTACCTGGACATCCAGGATTAAAGACAATTGAAACATTAGGTCACGCACAAAGCCATTTTATTTTTTGGGATGAAAAAACACATCATGTTATTGGCGGAGATTTATTACTTGAAAAAATAACGCCAAACCCTTTAATAGAACCACCATTAGATCGATCATTGGAACGTACGAAATCGTTACTACAATATAATGAATCCCTAGAAATTTTACGCCAATTGCCTGTCAAAATGATGTATACAGGACATGGGGCTGAACTAGAAGACATCCCATTTTTAATTGATAAACGACTAGAAAGACAGCATCAGCAATCCATGAAAGTTTATGAATTATTGGGGGACGACCAATTAACGGCTGTGCAAATGACGAAACGTTTGTATCCAGCTATTTTCCAGCATATGCTTGGTTTAACCTTGTCCAAAACGTTGGGGCATTTAGATTATTTAGAGGCAAATGAGTATATTATATCAACGAAGACGGAAGAAGGTATCTATTTATTTAAAAGGAAGTAGGACTATATATGAAAAGCAAGACGATCTTCGTGACAGGTGCAACAAGTGGTGTAGGCTTAAAAATAACAGAATTACTAGTAGCACAAGGTCATACAGTTTATGCCACAGGCCGCAATGCAGTAGCTTTAAAAGTATTAGAACGTTTGGGAGCCAATGTCATCCAAGCTGATTTAACTAATTTACATACACTCGACGCTGTTTGTACACAGCTTCCACCCGTTGATGTCGCTATCCTTTCAGCTGGTGTAGGAAAGTTTGCTGTGGCGCCTAAGTTAATGGATGAGGATATTGCACAAATGATTGAATTAAACATTAGTGTACCTATTTACCTTGCCAAACGATTAGCTTCCACGATGATTGAGCGAAATCAAGGGCATTTGATTTTTATTGGTTCACAGGCAGGAAAGGTAGCCACTCCAAAAGCGAGTGTTTATGCAGCTACGAAACATGCGATTGTGGGCTTTACAAATGGACTACGAATGGAGCTTGCACCATATCATGTGAAAGTGACTGCCATTCATCCAGGTCCAATTGATACCCCATTTTTAGACAAGGCCAATGATGAAAGTGGCTATCGCGCATCTTTAGGTAGATTTTTATTATCAGCTGAAGAAGTGGCGCAAGCAACGGTAAAAACAATTGAACGACCAGTTCGCGAGGTCAACTTACCGAAAATCATGGGATTATCGAGCAAACTGTATGCAGTGGCACCTGCAACCATTGAATTTTTAGGCAAATCATTCTTCCATAAGAAATAACGAACATCCAACTGTAAACATGCTCTATGCATGTCTACAGTTTTTTCATAATCGCAAAGAGAAGGGGGATACAATGTATACAATTGGACAAGTGGCTAAATTTTTAGGCATTTCTAGAGATACCATAAAATATTATGAGGAAAAGGCATTGGTCAAGCCACAGCAAAATAGTGAGAATGGCTATAGAACCTATAATCGATTTGATATATATGATCTAACAACTGTCAATTTTTATCGAGAATTGGATTTGGAAATTAAAAAGATTCAAGAATTACGAAAAGGCAAAAGTACTGAAGGAATCCAACTTCTATTAGAAGAGAAAGAACAAGAAGTGTTAGAGGAGATAGCCTATAAAAAATTACTATTAAAAAAGCTCCAAATTGTCAAAGAAGATTGCCAAAAAATTCAACAGTATTTAGGAACGTATACCATAAAAGAAATGAAGCCTCTAGCAATAATGGGAACAATCGACCATTATACAGCTTATGAAGAATATGACGCACTGAAAGAAAACACCGATAGTTTAAAAAAGGCGGTAATTCTGACATCACTAAGAAGAGTTATACGCTTTAATGAACAGGGCATGCAAGAAGATAAATTTATGATTGTGAAAAAACTAGAAGAAAACGAGAAAGCCTTAGACGAACAAGTTTTATTTCATCCTAAATGTTTGTATACAGTGATTGAAGATGGAAGATGGTCAACAGGTGGCAAAAATATCGACGATAAGGTGGAAGCGACTATAAAAAAAGTTGCTAACGAGAATGGTTATGAACTCTTAGGTCTTGTTTATATTAACTTATTACTGGCTACTTATGAAGAGGGACTAGAACGTATTTTTTTAGAAATGTATGTACCAATAAAATAGTCTTTTGAATAGAAATATGTATTGACCTGTGAGTAACCCCCAGGTTTAAGCTGAAGGTATTCAGAACAAAAAGGGGAATTTACATGAATAGAAAAAAGAAGCTAAAAAGACCGGTAGCGAGTTTTATTGTCCTAACTAATGTTATTTTTTGGCCACTTTTTTGCCTTGTAGGAGCCGTCAAGATGTTAGGGTTTCCTACATGGGTTTTTGATGTAGTACGCTGTCTATCAGCTTGGTCATCTACCTTTGCTTTTGCTATACTATTTCCAAAAATTTATCCTGGGCAGCATTTTTTACATTTTGTGCAACAAAAATTCAAGAATCCACTTCGATTTTCTGTGATTCTTTCTGCTTTGTTGGTTCAAGTCACCATCTTTATCATCATCTTACTTTTTGTTATGAATAATGAAAAAGTAGATGCTATTTTTACTTTTTCTTCTTGGGGAATGTTAAGTTACTTTTTCTTTAAAAATCTTTTATCAGGACCATTAGGGGAAGAATTAGGGTGGAGAGGCTTTGCACTGCTTGAGCTTCAAAAGAAATATGCGCCATTACCATCTGCGATTATTATAGGATTTTGGTGGGGAATTTGGCATTTACCTATTTGGTTTACAACAGGATTTACAGGGTTGGATTTAATGAAATACATCATATTCTTTATGCTATCCATCATCTCTACCACTATCATCATGACAGCCTTCTATACGATCAATCAAAATTTAATGATTCCTATTATGATCCATCAGTTATTCAACTTTTTTATTGGTATCATAAACGAGAACTTCATCGATTTAATGATGTATAACGCTATTCTTTATTCAACAGCGGCTATTCTACTCATACTAATGAATCCAAAGAATGTATGGTCTAATAAAAAATATACTACATATTCAATGAAAAATTAGAAAAGAATCCAGTTTATACACTGGATTCTTTTTTGTTGTTATTTATATAATATACATTTATGTCTATAGTAAAAAAGTGTTTTTTTGAGTGTCTATCATAGATTATCGTGGGAACGATGTATAGATAAACTGACTTTTTATAAGAAAAATAAAAGTCTATAAATTTATAAAAATACACTTGTTTTTATTTTTATAACATGATACTATTCGTGTATAAACTTTTAAATGAATGTATAAACATACATATCTATAGAGCAATGGAGGCGCATTTTTGATGGCAAATAAAAAGGTTGTACTAGCATATTCAGGCGGACTTGATACTTCGGTAGCAATTCCATGGTTAAAAGAACAAGGTTGGGACGTTATTGCGGTATGTCTAGACGTTGGTGAAGGGAAAGATCTTGAGTTCGTGAAGAATAAAGCTCTTCAAGTAGGAGCGATTGAGTCTTATATGGTGGATGCAAAGGATGAATTTGCTGAAAACTATGCATTAATTTCATTACAAGCTCACACATGGTATGAACAAAAGTATCCTTTAGTATCAGCTCTTTCTCGTCCACTAATCTCGAAAAAATTAGTAGAGATTGCGCACCAAGTAGGGGCGGACGCTGTAGCTCATGGCTGCACAGGAAAAGGAAATGACCAAGTTCGTTTTGAAGTTTCCATAAAAGCATTAAATCCTGATTTAGAGGTACTAGCACCTGTACGTGAGTGGGGCTGGAGCCGTGATGAGGAAATCGAATATGCTATGAAACATAATGTACCAATTCCTGCAACATTGGATTCACCATTTTCAATTGACCAAAACTTATGGGGCCGTGCGAATGAAGCAGGCATCATGGAAGATCCATGGGTGTCTCCACCAGAAGAAGCATACGGTCTAACTGTTTCAGTAGAAAATGCACCAGACGAATCAGAATATGTAGAAATTGAATTCGTGGCTGGTAAACCAGTTGCTTTAAACGGAAAAGAAATGAAACTTGCTGATTTAATTCAAGAATTAAACGCAGTTGCAGGTGCACATGGTGTAGGACGTATCGACCATGTGGAAAATCGTTTAGTTGGTATTAAATCTCGTGAGGTTTATGAAATTCCTGGTGCTAAGGTGCTGTTAACAGCTCATAAAGAGCTTGAAGATTTAACGCTTGTAAAAGAATTAGCACACTTCAAGCCAGTGATTGAGAAAAAACTATCTGAATTAATTTACGATGGTTTATGGTTCTCACCATTGCGTGATGCACTTGAAGCATTCCTTGCACAATCACAGCAATATGTGAACGGTACAGTGCGTGTGAAATTATTCAAAGGTCATGCCATTGTGGAAGGACGTAAATCACCAAATTCACTATACAACGAAAAATTAGCCACATATTCGAAGGAAGACCAATTCAACCACGCTTCCGCAGTAGGATTTATCGAGTTATGGGGTCTACCAACTGTAGTGAACTCATCTGTTAATAAAAAGTAATTTTCACAAGCAAGGTGTGGTAAAGCATAAGTGCTTTAGCTACACCTTTTGAAAAGTAATAAAGGGAAAGGTGAGCTGACATGACAAAACTTTGGGGTGGACGTTTCCAAAAATCGGCAGAAGCATGGGTAGATGAGTTCGGTGCATCCATTGGCTTTGACCAACAACTTGTCCTTGAGGATCTTGAAGGTAGTGTTGCACATGTCACAATGCTTGGTGCAACAGGGATTTTACCAACAGCCGACGTAGAGTCCATACTAGGTGGTCTTGCCCAACTGAAAGAAAAGGCCATAGCAGGTGAACTTGAATTTACCATTGCAAATGAAGATATACACTTAAATTTAGAAAAGATGCTAATTGATTTAATTGGTCCTGTTGGGGGCAAACTACATACAGGACGTAGCCGCAATGACCAAGTTGCGACAGATATGCATCTATTCTTGAAAAAGCGTGTCCAAGAAACAATTGATTTAATCGCAACATTCCAACAAACATTATTAGGTAAAGCGGAGGAGCATATTGAAACAATTGCGCCAGGCTATACACATTTACAGCGAGCTCAGCCTATTTCTTTTGCCCACCATTTAATGGCCTATTTTTGGATGTTAGAGCGTGATAAGCAGCGCTTTACAGAATCCATTAAACGCATTGATATATTGCCATTAGGGGCAGGAGCTATGGCAGGAACAACTTTCCCAATCGACCGCTTAAAATCAGCAGAATTGCTTGGATTTAGTGAGGTTTATGCCAACTCGATGGATGCAGTAAGTGACCGTGATTTTATTGTTGAATTTTTAAGTAATTCATCTTTGTTAATGGCGCATTTATCACGTTTTGCTGAGGAAATCATTCTATGGTCTACTGATGAATTTAAATTTATCGAATTGGATGATGCCTTTTCAACAGGTTCTTCCATTATGCCACAAAAGAAAAATCCTGATATGGCCGAGTTAATCCGAGGCAAAACAGGGCGCGTTTATGGGAATCTGATGGGCTTGTTAACCGTTTTAAAAGGTACACCATTAACGTACAACAAAGATATGCAGGAAGACAAAGAAGGGATGTTCGATACCGTACATACCATTCTTGGTTCACTCAAAATCTTTGAAGGCATGGTTCGTACGATGACTGTCAATACGGAGCGGTTGCATCAAGCTGTTCATGCTGATTTCTCGAATGCTACAGAGCTAGCTGATTACCTTGCCACAAAAGGTATGCCATTCCGTGAAGCACATGAAGTGACAGGCAAACTTGTTTTCACATGTATTCAAAAAGGCATTTACTTATTAGATTTATCACTGGAAGAGATGAAGCAAGAAAGCGAGCTAATTGAATCGGACATTTATGATGTATTAGCGCCAGAAGCGGCCGTTCGACGCCGTCATTCCCTTGGTGGAACTGGCTTTGATCAAGTCAAAATCCAAATTGAAAAAGCCAAAGCTTGTGTTGTTGTCCAAAATTAATTATTGCGTGCATGTCCATGTGACTTTTGCATAGATATTCATTAAAGCTGTCCTGTGAGGCACTATGAAAACCTTATCCTTTTTCAACAAAGCCAGAGGGTGATGTGAAAAAGAGAAACCTTACATACGTGAAGGACAATCCCCAATTCTGGAGACGCGGAATTGGGTTTTTTGTATAACAAAATGTTGGGAGGGATAAAGTGTATGAATGAACGTTTTACAAAGGGGATTGAAACAATTAAACAATATGTCACAGAGGAAGATGCAGCAAGTATGATCGAATCCGATGCATTAGCTGATGTGGCGCCGGATTTACGTAAAATGATTATTGAATTTGCGTATGGGGATGTTTATGCACGCCCAGGACTTGATACAAAAAGTCGGGCACTTGTCGTTATCACAGCAGTTGTTACACAAGGAGCAGCTCCACAAACCAAAACACATATTCAACGTGGCTTGCATGCTGGTTTAACACAAACAGAGATTGTAGAGGCACTTTTACAATTAGTACCTTACATCGGTTTCCCGAGCGTACAAAATGCCTTAACGATTGCTCAGCAAGTCTTTACAGAAAAGAATTAAATCATGAATAAATGATTGGGCAATGGTTCATAATAATAGCGGAAACACTTATTAATCTAAATTGATGGGGAGGATGTAGAATGAGTAATAGTCAAACACCCAAAGACCAGGAATCTCAGGAAAGTCCGCCACAGCTGTGGAAGGTTGAAGCTTCTTAAAACTTAAGCCTAAAGGTGAAGCAGAAATGTCTGTTTTACTGTAGATTAAGGTGAAGCGTAAACCGTTCCAGTAAAAAAAATCAAATAGAAGCAATAAGTGTCCATGGATCCAGAATTATTATTCTGGATCTTTTTTTGGTTCTATTAGTCGGATGTTGAAGTGTTCATGTAGATGGAGATGAATGAACTAAATATCGCTCAAGGACAAAAATACCTACATTTGACAATAGAAAAATTCTGTATTACTGTAAGTAGAACAGATTCTGTTTGGTTATTAGTATTACAGATTGGAGGGGCGAAATGCAAATAAAATTAGATCCAAGTGATGAATTGCAGCTCTATAAACAATTAGCCAATCAATTAATTGAATTAATCGCTAAAGGTGAGTTGAAAAACGGGGATACATTACCATCTGTACGTGCCATGTCTACAGATTTAGGGATTAATGTCAGTACGGTAAGTAAGAGTTATCATGAGCTTGAAGAAAAAGGCTTAATCGAATTAAAACCAAAAGCAAAAGCCATCATTATAGGTGGCCAAAAGCGGGAGCTGGAAGAAAAAGAGGTTGAAAAAGTAGAAGATGCTTTAAAGCCAATTATGGCGGAAGCTTTTGCACGCGGGCTAGAAAAAGAGCAAATGACAAATTTGTTCCAGCGAATTTTAAAACAATGGAAGTAGGGGTATTATGCTTTTAATGGTAGGCATTTTTATCTTCGTCGGAATTTTGGAAGCAATGACACCACATTTAACAAGAAAAACAACTGTTTTTGGTGTTTCGATCCCAGAACCCTATGTTAAACATCCGCAATTACAGTCCTGGAAAATACGCTATAGCCAAATCATAGGAGGCATTGCAACTGTTTGTTTACTAGGGCAAATAGGACTATACCTTTCTGCTATGCAAGAAAATAAGGTGGCTCTAGTATCCTTTATTTTTTTATATGTGATGCTCCTTTTTTCAACCGCTCTTTATTTGAGTTATCATGCCAAAATAAAAAAATTAAAAGACCAGGAGGAGTGGGAGATACAGATTAAAAAAGTGTATGTTACTGATTTGTCAGTACGCCAAAAAGATGAAACGCTGCCACCACTATTTTTTATCTTACCAATGATGATGACATTTGCATTGATAACATTTACGTATATGAATTATGATTCGATTCCTGATGTATTTGCAACACATTGGAATTCGGTGGGCGAGGTAGATGGCTGGACCGAAAAGTCTTGGCTCTCTGTCATCAGTATGCTGCTTATCTTATTGACGATACAAATTAGCTTTTTCATCATAAGCCGAGGCATGAAAAGTGCCAAAATACAATTGAGCGCACAGGCTAAAGAAGCGTCAATCCATCGAGAGCTGGCTCAACGTAAATATGGTAGCTGGTATTTAGCAGCTATTAACTTTAGTATGACTATTCTTTTTGTGGTTTTACATTATACAACTGTTATTTTAAAAGATCAGACAGCTTCATACTTTTTCCCACTTTTTATTGTCTTCAATGTGGTTACTTTAGGTGGTTTATTAGTATTAATTTGGAAATTTACTAAAAGTAATGAACGTTTTGATGAGGTACATACAAACGAATCAGCGGTGTCTGATGATCGATATTGGACATGGGGCATTTTTTATTGCAACAAAAACGATCCATCCTTGTTAGTTCAGAAAAAGTTCGGAATTGGCTGGACTGTCAATTTTGCAAACAAATGGTGTTACATCATGATCGGTATTACATTACTACCAATTCTATTGGTGATTTTCACATAGGGAGGAAGATTGAATGAAAAGGTTGTTGGTGTTATGCTGTACACTTTTGCTCTTAGCTGCCTGCGGGCAAAAGGAAGCAACTGCTGAAAATAATGAGGCAAAGGGGGAAAATACTATGAACGAACAGTTTATCGGAAAATGGGAAGGAAATATTGAAACGCCGAATGGGCTACTACCAATTATTGTTGATTTACAGAAGGATAGTGGTACACTATCCGTGCCAGCTCAAGGCTTATCCAATTTCCCATTTAACAGTGTGAAATATACAGGTAATCAAGTAACAGTATCCATCAATTTAAATGGCTCTGTTATTGCTATCAATGGTACATTCAAAAACGAACAAATTGAGGCTACATTCCAACAAAATGGCGGAAAATTCCCACTTCTATTAAAGGCTTATAAAGAAGAACCTGTAACGTATGAAGCATTAAAAATTCCTGTTCAACAAGGTGACTTAATAGTAGCACTTCAAAAAGCTAGTACAACGCCATCACCAGTCGCAGTTATGATAGCTGGTTCTGGACCAACTGATAAGGATGGTAATTCAGCTATAGCTGGTAAAAATAATAGCTTAAAAATGATTGCTGAAGGGTTGGCACAAGAGGGAATCGCTACTGTACGTTATGATAAGCGAGGCCTTGGTGATAATAGTGAGCTTTTAACAAAAGAAGAAGATGTGAATTTTGACCAATATGTTGAGGATGCGGTGCAAATCATTCAATCATTGCAAGCCGATAAAGCCTATACAAGTGTTCATGTAATTGGACATAGCGAAGGTTCTTTAATTGGATTGCTAGCAGCCCAAAAAATAGGGGTAGAGTCCTTTGTTTCCATTGCAGGTGCTGGGCGACCAATGGATGAAGTATTATTAGAGCAATTAAAAGGTCAGCTAGCACCAAATCTTTTCAAAGAATCGACGGACATTTTGACAGCCCTAAAGCAAGGGGAGCAAATAAAAAATATTTCGCCACAATTACAAGCAATCTTCCGTCCATCCGTACAACCATTCCTAATTTCAATGCTAAAATATAATCCAGCAACAGAGCTTGGGAAAGTAAAAAGTCGTGTACTACTTGTACAAGGAACGACTGATTTACAAGTGAAGGAAGTCGATGCTGAAACCTTAAAGAAAGGTAATCAAGATGCAAAGCTTCTTTATATGGAGGGCATGAACCATGTATTAAAAAACGCACCAGCAGATCGTGCCGAGAACTTAGCAACCTATGCAGATCCAACATTGCCACTACATGATGAATTACTACCAGCAATTGAGCAGTTTATTATCAATGACAATGGAAAGTTGGCTAATTAACCGTGGGTGTATTTGTATATTTAATCATCATGCTTCCATTTCTCGTCTTTGCCATTGTATTATCGCAAGGGAAAGGGACATTTTTAATAGCTGGCTTTAACACAATGTCACAGGAAGAAAAAGAAGAGTATAACGAAATTGCACTTGCAAAATTTATGGGAAAAATGATGTACGGCTATTGTTTTTGTGTACTGTTATGGGTGCTGAATGAATTATTTCATACACAATGGTTATTTAGTGTAGGGCTTGTTCTTTTCATAGTACTTACGATATTTTTAATGATCTATATGAACACAGGCAACCGATTTAAAAGATAAAGAATACAAATGGACTTGGTCAGTATAATGACAGTCCATTTGTATTTTTTTGTTTGAGAATCATTATCAACTAGTGGGAATTCTGTTAAACTAGAGGCATGTCAATGGTTAATCTAGAAGGAGTGCTGGAGCTCAATGAAATTAAGCGATCATATACTTTTATGGAATCACGCGTATATTAAAATAATGGATATACGTTTTATGAAGATGGAACAAGGAGAAGCTTTTGGCCCGTATCGATTGCCAGCAAATGCTTTTCTTTATACTAAAAGAGGCGGTGCTCAAATATGGATTGATAAAAATAGCTATTTGGTACAGACCTTTCATGTTCTGCATGCAGGAAAAGGGGTGTGTATACGGATTGTAGCGGAGAAGGAATTTGAATATTATATGATTTTCTATAAAGCAACGCTATCATTACCAAAGCGGCAAGAAATTGTAGCTTTATTGGAAAACGACAATCCGTTCCGATATCAGTATGCTTTTGCGCCAGCTAACCCACTTACACTACTTGATAAAGTGGAGCAGATGAATATAGTTTGGCTGCAATCTGATGATAAAGAGTTGAAAAATTTACATATAAAATCTTTGTTTTATCAATATGTCTATGAATTATTACGACAAATGCACACACAAGGGATTCACCCAGTAAAGCAAGATTTAGTCACAGAAGCAGCTCGTTACATAGAGGAACATTATCATATGCCTTTGACGCTTGAAAAATTGGCTCAGGAATTATCATGTAGTGTTAGTTATTTATCAAAGCTGTTTAAAGAAAAAATGTATACGAGCCCGATTCATTATTTGGGCGCAATACGTATAAAACAAGCAGCGAAATTACTAGTACAAACAGATGCGACATTGCAGGAAATTGCCGAGCATGTAGGCTATCCCGACGGCTATTCATTAAGCCGAAGCTTTAAACGACATAAAGGCATATCTCCAGTTCAATTTAAAGTAGCGTGGAGACAAAAACGCCAAGGTGAAGATGAAGAATTGCCACTTTGGATAAGAAGATATGCTATTCTCCCTCATAAAATCGAGTGGTATATTGATGATGAAATTGAAAATCATTATCAACGAAAGGGAGCAAGCGAAATGTATAAGTTTAAAAACATGAAGGTAACGGCCATGACGTTGCTTATGTGCCTATCATTGTTACTAGCAGCATGTACAAATGCAACAAATACAAACGGCGCCTCACCAGCGGCAAATCAAGTAGAAACAAAGGCGAATAGTGGGCAAGAAGTGATGCAGGAAGGAAAAACAAGAATTGTTTCTACACCAAGAGGGGATGTAGAAATTCCAGCACAACCACAACGTGTTGCAGCTGACCAATATATGGGACAACTTTTAAAGCTAGGAATTATTCCAATCGGTGTCCGTAAAGGAATGTTAACAGAAGGATGGATAGAAAAATCAGATATTCCTCAAGAAACACTAGATAAAATTGAAAATTTAGGTAATTTCCCAATGAACCCCGAAAAATTAATTATGTTAGAGCCAGATTTAATCATTGGGTCGATTGAGAAAAACATTGAACAATATGAAAAAATTGGAACAACGGTTTTTATCCCCTATTGGGAAGAACTTTCAACTGCCGGGCCTTTGGAAAAATTCAGAAGAATTGCTGAAGTATTTGGAAAAGAGCAGGAAGCGGAGCAATGGATAGAAGAATATGAACGTAAGGTAGAAGATGCTCGAAAACAAATAGATGGCATCATTAAAGAAGGCGAAACGGTGTCAATCGTGCAATTAAGCCCTACAGGTTTGTTTGTGTTAGCTGCTGAGGGTGGGAATTATGGTAGTAATACCATTTATCAGATGTTGAAATTACCTCCGACAGAACAAGCATTAAATATGAAAGAAGGCTTTGAAAATATCTCATTAGAGGTGCTACCAGAGTATTTAGGTGATCATGTATTCGTCTATGTGAATTCGCAGGAAGATGCAGAAGAGATTTTGAACAGCCCAATCTGGCAAGGAGCCCCTGCTGTGAAAAATGGCCATGTTTATATGTATGGTGAATTCGATGATGAATTTGTGATGGAAGATCCGTATTCTTTAGATCTTCAACTTGAGAAAATTGTCAAAGTTTTATTAGAGAAAAAGCAGTGACCAACAATACTTGAACTTGTATTAACATGAACATTTACCCTCCCTGTTTGCTTGTTTTTAGACAAATGAGGAGGGTTTGCGTTGAAATTGGATCTAATGCTAATAATTTGTGTATTTTGTAGGACTATTTTTTAAATAGTAATCGCATAGAATATCTCAAGTGAAGTAGAACCCTTTAATGCTGGTTCTATTTTTTTTATAGATATGCTTTAAAATTTAAATATTTAGAAAACCGTAAAATTAGTGTCACGAATATGCTCGAAAAAGAACTATTTTCCTTATTTTCTGTAAAAATAGAATTTTTAGAATAATAAGTATTATTATAGAGGACATTAAAAATTTAATAAGTTAGGAGGATGGTTTAATATGTCTCAAATGTTAGCGCTGACGATAGTACTTGCTATTCTTTACATCGGGGATATCGTCGCAACAAGAACAAAGGCGTGGATTCCATCTGTGTTCGTCTGTGCAGTATTATTTTTAGTCGGGTATTGGACTTTCTTCCCGAAGGATATTGTTAGTATTGCAGGGATTGGTCCAGTCGTTGCAACGATGTTAATGTATTTATTAATCACCAATATGGGCACACTTCTGTCGCTCAAGGAATTGAAAAACCAGTGGAAAGCGATTGTCATTTCATTGGCAGGTATTGTGGGAATTATGGCTTTTTTATTTACCATTGGTGCCATGATCTTTGATTTAAAAACGATGATTGTTGCAGTTCCGCCATTAGTCGGAGGGGTTGTAGCCGCGTTAGTCATGTCAGAAGGCGCTTCAGCAGCTGGTTTGGAAGATTTAGCGGTTTTTGCAATTGTTATCTATGTAATTCAAGGGTTTGCAGGTTATCCCATTACTTCGATTGTATTAAAACGTGAAGCAAAACGTTTATTAAAAGAACACCAACAAGGAAAACTACATGCGATCTCGCAGGTGCAGGAAGAAGAAGAACCTGCCGCCGATCAGCCAAAATTATTTAGGAAGATACCAGCAAAATATAATACAGAATACTTTAAATTTTTCCGTTTAGCGTTTGTTGGATTATTGGCCTATGGTACATCTGCTGTTTTGGCACCCATAGTGACAGTCAATGCACTAGTACTGTGCTTAGTGTTTGGTGTACTTGCCTCAACAATTGGTTTTTTAGAAAAGCAGCCATTACAAAAAGCTAATGGCTTCGGCTTTGCTATTATGGGATTAATGCTCTTTATATTTGATGGCTTAAAACAGGCATCTCCTGAAATGTTGATGCGTATTATCGTGCCATTAGTTGTTTCGATTGCCTTAGCTGTAATCGGTATGTATATTTTCTCTTTCATTGCAGGGAAAATATTAAAAGTAAGCCCGAACTTAGCATTTGCGGTATCCTTAACAGCGCTATATGGCTTCCCGGCAGATTATATTTTAACAAATGAGGTTGTGAAATCATCCACGACGGATGAAAAAGAACGTGAAATGCTGTTAGGTCGTATGTTGCCACCTATGCTTGTTGGTGGTTTCATTAGTGTAACAATAACATCCGTTATTTTAGCAGGTATTTTCGTAAATTGGTTATAAAAAGGAGAGAGTAATTATGAATAAGATTAAACATATCATTGCAGATTGTAATAACGAGCTTGTGGCGATTCGTCAAAAATTACATAGTGAGCCAGAGCTTTCTTGGGAGGAATATGAAACTACGAATTATGTAGCAGCTTATTTAGATAAGCTTGGTATTCCTTATAGACGAACAGAGCCAACAGGTATTATTGCTGAGTTAAAAGGGGACAAGGAAGGAAAAACAGTTGCCCTACGTGCGGATATGGATGCCTTGCCAGTTTATGAAATTAAAGAGAATATTCCATATCGTTCTAAAACGGATGGAAAGATGCATGCTTGTGGTCATGACGCCCATACTGCCATGCTTTTGATTGCCGCAAAAACCTTACAGACAGTACGTGAGGAAATAGAAGGGACAGTTCGATTTATCTTCCAACCCGCTGAAGAGATAGCTACAGGGGCAAAAACGATGGTCGAACAAGGCGCTATGGAAGGTGTAGATAACGCGTTTGGTATTCATATTTGGTCACAAATCGACACAGGAAAAATCCAGTGCAATAAAGGACCCGCATTTGCCTCTGCCGATATTTTTAAAGTAAACTTCAAAGGGCGCGGAGGGCATGCTGCAGGGCCACATGATGCCATTGATGCGGTAATGATCGCGTCGACCTTTGCGTTGAATGTCCAAACGGTTGTATCACGTACGGTCAATCCACTTCGTCCAGCTGTCTTAACAATTGGTAAAATGGACGTAGGTACCCGCTTCAATGTTATTGCCGAAGACGCTATTTTGGAAGGTACAGTGCGTTGCTTCGATCAAGATGTTCGTAGGCATATTGAAGCGCAAATTCGCCATTATGCGCAACAAGTAGCATCACTTTATGGTGGCACAGCAGAAGTTGTTTATGAATATGGTACACAAGCTGTCAACAACGATATAGTTAGTGCAGACCTAGTTGAGCGCCTAACGATTGAACATTTTGGCACCGAAGCTTATCATTTAGATGACCCGACAATGGGCGGTGAGGACTTTAGCTTTTATTTAGATGAAGTGCCTGGCTGCTTTGCACTAGTAGGCTCAGGAAATACAGAGAAAGATACACGTTGGGCACATCATAATGGTCATTTTGATATTGACGAAGATGGTTTGCGCATTGGAACCGAATTATATGTGCAATATGCGCTAACTTGGTTAAGAGAAAACAAATAATGTGAAAATGCGAGCAGCTTTTTCATTCATAATATTTTGTATAATTACATCCTAGCTGGTCATAATAAAAAAGATTTCACTTATGAAATCTATAATGATGAGGAGGATGAAAAATGAGTAGGTTCGAACAATTAGACCCCAAATCTCAAAAAATCCACCGCAACTGGTCAAGGATTAAGCGATCAAAATCGCAAGTAAACGGGGAAACGGAGATTACCCTTCATAACCGTCTCTTGCGTAGTGAAGCAAAGGCCCGTCAGTTTTAATCATGCTAGAAAAGTAAGTGTCATCAAGCCCAGAAAATATTCTGGGTTTTTCTTTTTGAGTAAAAAATGAAATACAATGTATAATAATACTGTATAAGGATGGTATTGGTATTTATAAAATAGAAAAGGGAGGTAAGGCCATGATCTATCCTATTCCAACATATTTACAGCGATTTTCAAAAAATATACAACAGCCAGAAGTAGTTGAATCGCAATTACAGCTTCGCTCGAGTACAAATAACAAAAAGTTTGATATTTGGTATTATGGTGATTTACTATCCCTCGATGGAGAAGTTTTACCATTCATTTCAGGTTTAACTGCTAAAATTGTTGCAAGGGACCCTTTAACTGCAGAAGAAATTTTGCTTTTTGATGGGACTCTACATGGTTATAATGCATTGTTTTGCGATGAATATACAGATGAACAACGAATCAACCGTCCTCTTCAGAAATATGACATGCCCGCTACTGAAGTGGTGTTGTCATTTTTTTACAATATTGATTATGATGAAGAAGCGGATGACTATGAAGTAGATGAACAAGGAAATGTACAGCTCATGAATGGTGAATCAACAGATTGGGAGACGATAAAAAGAAATGGCTATGATGCATTTGCTTTTTACTTCAAGAAAGAGGATGGCACATTACAAGCATTTGCCCAAGAAGAATTAGCTTAGTGTGAAAGGAATCAAATCAGATGCAACTATTTCAATTTACTCAGGATTTAGCTAATCAAATTCATCCATATCAATCCATGAATTCGTTTTATCAGAAAATCATGAAAACAGAAGTTCCAGCGAATATCGGATTTATCTACATTGAGCCAGATGGTGTAGTAGGTATGCATGAAGCCCCTGTTCCACAATTATTTATTGTTATTCAGGGGGAAGGATGGGTTTGTGGTGAGGATGGCAAAAGGGTTGAAATGAAAACAGGGGATGGCGTTCTTTGGCAACAAGGAGAACCACATGAATCTGGCAGTACGACAGGATTAACAGCGCTTGTGATCCAGGCCGAGCAACTAAATTTTACATAAACAAAAGTGTAACGGCAGTCGTTCCGTTACACTTTTTGAAATGAAAATTATTTATAAACATAGAATGTATGTTCGTGTTTTGGTGTAGTGAATATCATAATAGGTTAGGAGGAGATAGCAATGAGCAATGCAGAAAATTTTAAAAAACTGTTTAAAGAGTTTGGTCTAGAGCACAAAACTAAGCAACTATTATCTTTCGCAAGAGACTCAATTCGAATGTACGTCAATCACTGCTCTGATGAAGATATTCCTATGGGACACTCAAAAATAGGTGGCTGTCCGGACGTACCAACTGATTTTTCATGGCCTTATAAAAACGAAGATACTCCATTGTACTTTCTTTGCCAGCTAAATGTAAACGATATCAAATCATATGATACAAACAGTTTATTGCCTTCAGATGGTATACTATCCTTTTTCTATGACGCGGTGGAACAACCATGGGGGTATGATCCAAAAGATTGTGATGGCTTTAAAGTTTTCTACTTCACACACCCCATTGATAGACTCTCCAGAATGAACACTCCTACAGTTTTACATGCGCATGGGAGCATTGAAAGCGCGAGTCTTCAATTTAACAATGAATTGACTCTGCCACCATGGGAATCGCCATACTCGCATGAAATTGATGAAATTTTAAATGAAAAGGAAGCAGAAAATTATAGCGAGCTTCGCTATGAAAGCGTTGATGGGGAACAGGCTATCCATCGCATTGACGGTTTTCCAGATACTATTCAAGGAGATATGTATTTAGAATGTCAACTAGTGACAAATGGCTTATATTGTGGCGATTTAACTGGATATAATGATCCTTTACGAAAGGAATTGGAAGCTGGAGCAACTGACTGGCGATTATTGCTGCAACTGGATTCTGAGGAAGACCTCGGGTTTATGTGGGGAGATAGCGGTACATTGTATTTTTGGATTCGCGAGGAAGATTGTCAAAATAAACGGATTGATCAAGCTTGGGTTGTCTTACAATGCTATTAGAACTTCTAAACGAAAAAGTTTAAAAATCCGTTATACTTTTTCGTTTTGTTTAACCAATTTCACTGTTTTTAACAGATGACCTTCCAATAACTCATCAAATTCTTCTATTTTTACAAAGCCCTTTGCTAAATAAAAATGCATACCAATCGTATTTTCTTTCTCTACACAAACAAATAATGACGATAAGTTTGGTAGCATCTGTATTCCCTTCTGTAAAAGCACTGAACCGATTCCTTTACCTTGCATATCTGGATGTAGATAGATGGCGAACAGCTCTGCTTCTCCACTGGTAACATTTGAAAAATTGGCAAAACCCACTAATGATTCATCCTGGAAGGCAACTAAAAATAGGCTGTTGACTAGACGTGCCAATAATTGGTCACTACTATAGGCCATTTGTATAAAGGTATCTTGGATTTTGCGAGGTATGATTCCTTCGTATGTATGACGCCAGCTTTTACTAGCAATTTCTTGTACAAAAGTAATGTCATTTTCTTGCATCTGTCGTATAATAAGTGTCAACACTTTTCACCTGCTATTCCAATTTTTATCTTTATTGTAACATACAATCAGATAGGGGATGACTTCATGCAAGTAGTTGAAAAAGCATTTGGCTATATTACGAGAGAGCATGAGGAACAAATGCAAGTACTCGTATTTGAACAAACTACAGTAGGGGCAGGTATTCAAGTTCCAAAAGGCACGGTTGAAGAAGGGGAAACCCCATTAGAGGCTGTTAAACGTGAGATGTTGGAGGAGACAGGCTTAACAACCCTTATCGTCCAAGGGCTCATTGCGCAGGATTACTTTAATCATCCATCAGGTGTTTTACAGAAACGTTATTTTTATCATTTAACATCCGATGAAACACGGGAAGCGTGGCAACATTATCCTACAGGAATGAATGAAGCAGATTTACTATTTTCTTTTTACTGGATTTCAGCTGAGGAAGACACCATGTTAGCAAAAGGGCATGGCGATTATTTATATCGCGTGTTAGCTAAGGTGAAAAATTGAACGTTCAAAGATAAAACCGCGTCATAATGGCGCGGTTTTAACGTTTATTCAATTAAGCTTTTGCAGCAATCTCTAAAGCTTGCGCAAAATCGGCTAATAAATCCTCTACATGCTCAAGTCCTACAGAAAAACGTAAAAGTCCATCTGTGATACCACGTTTGGCACGTTCTTCAGGCTCCATAGCAGCATGACTCATCTTTGCCGGATAGGAGAGAATCGATTCCACACCGCCAAGTGAGACAGCGAAAACTGGAATTTTCATCGCCTCGACTAATGCCTTTGCGGCAGCATAGCTTGGTAGACGGAAGGATAAGACAGCTCCAGGGCTTGTACTTTGACGCTGATGGATATCGTGACCAGAATGTGATGCGAGACCAGGATAGTAGACCTGTTCTACTAGTGGTTGAGTAGTTAAAAACTCTGCGATCTTTTGTGCAGATTCCGCAGAACGGCTAAAGCGTACATCTGTCGTTTTGATGTTCTGCAAGAGAGTGAAAGAATCTTGCACACCCAAAATATTGCCAAATGAATTTTGGATAAAGTATAGGTCCTGACCTAGCTTTTCATCAGCTGTTACTGTTAATCCTGCAATAATATCAGAATGACCAGATAAAAACTTCGTCGCACTATGAATAACGACATCCACACCAAGTTCTAATGGCCGTTGATGTAATGGTGTCATAAATGTATTATCCAAAAATGTGAGGCATTGGTGTTGTTTCGCCAGTTCAACCACACCATGAATATCTGTAATGCCTAACGTTGGGTTAGATGGTGTTTCCATATAAAGCAGTTTTGTAGCCGGTGTTATAGCGGCTTCCACGACTGCTAAATCCGTGAAATCTACAAATGTATGGGAAATCCCAAAGCGTGGTAATACTTTTGTCACAAAACGATATGTTCCGCCATAAACATCTTTAGTCATAACAATATGATCACCTTGCGATAACAGCATTAAAGCGGCTGAAACAGCAGCAATTCCTGAAGAAAAGGCATGAGCACGAACTCCACCTTCAAGCTCTGCCATAGCTTTTTCTAATGCATCGCGCGTAGGGTTACCTGAACGAGCATAATCATATTCTCCAAATTCATCAATACTCTCTTGATGGAAAGTGGAGGAAAGGTACATAGGGACATTAACGGCCCCTTTTTTATTTGCGTAGCCATCACGAACACCTGCGTGAATGAGGCTAGTTTCAATATGTTGCTTCATAAATTATGCCTCTTTTCTAAGGATATCGAATACTTGTCGTAAGTCTGCAATTAAATCTTCGGCTTCTTCAATGCCAACAGAGAAGCGTAATAAACGATCACAAACGCCACGCTCAACTCGCTCTTCATAAGGCATATCTGCATGTGTTTGTGTAGCAGGGTATGTAATAAAGCTTTCCACACCGCCAAGGCTTTCAGCAAAAGTAATTAACTTCAAGTTACGAAGGAATGGATCGATCCATTCAGGTTTTTGTAATCTGAATGACAGCATACCACCTTTTCCTGTATACAGGACATCTGTTACTAATGCCTCTTCTTCTAAATAAGCAGCAATAGCTTTTGCATTTGCATCATGTTGTTTCAAGCGAAGGTGCATTGTTTTTAAGCCGCGAATAAGTAACCAAGAATCCATTGCCCCAAGCACCATACCGCTACCATTATGAATAAAGCCAATTCGTTCAGCTAATTTTTCGCCTTTAGCTACTACTAGCCCTGCTAAGACATCATTATGTCCACCAATATATTTTGTTGCAGAGTGAAGTACAATGTCTGCTCCTAATTCTATAGGACGTTGGAAGTATGGTGTATAGAATGTATTATCAACAATTAACAAGGCACCATGCTTATGGGCTAGCTCAGCATATATTTGTAAATCAAATTCCTGCATAAGCGGATTTGTTGGTGTTTCAATGAATAATGCACGTGTATTTTCATTAATTAATGCTTCCACCTGTTCAACAGATTCAAATTTTGAATAAACAGGCTTGATATTATACGTTTCTTGGAAGAAGTTAAATAGTCTATATGTACCGCCATATAAATCATCTGGCACCACTATTTCATCGCCTGGTTTAAATATGGATAATACCAATTGAATGGCAGCCATCCCAGAGCTACAGGCAAAGCCCATATCGCCACCCTCTAAATCAGCAAAGCCTGCTTCTAAAAGAGCACGAGTTGGATTTTTTGTACGTGTATAGTCAAAGCCTGTAGATTCCCCAATCCCAGCATGTTTATAAGCAGTCGATAAATGAATAGGAGGACTAACAGCTCCCGTTGTTGGGTCACTTAAATTGCCTAGTTGTACAAGTTTTGTTTCAATACTTCTGTTTAATGTCATGACGTCACTCTTTTCTCCAATATTATGTAAAGCGACAATATTCGCTTTTCATTTTATAGTAGTAATCTCAATAATTGTTACCAATTTAACATGGAAATTCAAGAAGAACAAGGGCGATTTCAGAAAATTAGCTAGATTATTTTATGTTAATCGTGTAAGAATAGTAGGATATGGTGGTGAATTGATAATTTCCATTTATAAAAGTATGGGCTTAATGTAGGTTCTAATGTAGAGAAGGAGCAATATTGAGTTTAAAGGAAGCTGAAACGAAGCCATTGAGAGCACCTTTCTTCAAATGAAAAGAATCTGCCTCATTTAAATGAGACAGATTCTTGCTAGCGATTAGGCTTGTTCTTTTTTTAATAAATCGCGAATTTCTTTTAGCAGCTCTTCTTTTGCATCCAATTCAGGAGCTGGGTCTTCCACGACAGCTTCTTCCTTTTTATTTGTAAGCTTTGTCATAATTCGTAAGGCCATAAAAATCGCAAACGCAATAATTAAAAAATCAATGATTGATTGTAAAAATACACCTAATTTGATTTGGGCATCACCTGAGCCATAGACAAAGCTTGCTGTTAAATCAATACCACCTGTTAACACACCCACTAAAGGCATAATGATATTTTCAACTAAGGAGGTAACAATTTTACCGAAAGCACCACCAATGACAACTGCTACTGCTAGATCGATAATATTGCCTTTCATCGCAAATTCTTTAAAGTCTTTCCACAAAATAATTTCCTCCCTATTATTAACCTTAAAATTAATCAATTTGTATTTTACTATATTTTTCCCAAGTCTTTCAACTGCTTTCATAGTGGAAATGATGTCCTGCTGTTACTAGGTTGTATTGCTTAAAAAAATTTACAACATATATCGAAAAATTTGGTAATATGGAAGTAGACTACTAGACTAGGTGTGACTTATGGCTAAGAAAAAGAATAATAAACCGATGTTATCACCCGCCACAAAATTGGGTATGATAGCATTATTAATCCCGATAGCAATAACCGTATATGTTCTTACATTTTTTGCATGGAAGGAGCTCCAAACCTTACCGATTTTTGAAAAGCTTGCACAACAAAAGGCAATAGAAGAAATTCAGGAACAGTTTGATATAAGCATTCCTGAGAAATTTATTCCAGTTTACATAGCGGCAGAGGAAAAGTATGGTGTACCATGGACCTTACTTGCTGCGCATCATCGCATTGAGACTCGTTTTTCGACGGTGAAAACCATGGTATCGTCAGCAGGTGCAGAGGGTCATATGCAATTCATGCCTTGCACATTCGTTGGTTGGAAGCATCCCACTTGCTCAGGTTTAGGAAAGGGTAGCATTTCAAAGGCAGAGTTAATGAGCCCAGAGACCATTGCCAAATATGGAGGGTATGGTGTAGATGCAAATGGAGATGGGATTGCAGATCCATATGATATAGAAGATGCAGTTTTTAGTGCAGCTAATTACTTGTCGAAATACGGTGCCGCAAAAGGTGAGATTAAAAAGGCCATTTTTCAATACAATCACAGTGAAAAATATGTGGAAAATGTGCTAAATTACTACCAATTGTACAATGCTTATCATGATGAGTTAAAAGCAGCAGTTCTTTTAAATCGAGAAAAATAAAGAGCCATCACAATGGATGGCTCTTCATTGCATATTTAAGTCGCTTTACGCATACCTTTTAGAATAAGGCTTACGATAAAGATCAGCACGACAGCACCGATTAACGCAGGGAATACGTAAAAATCACTTACTCTCCAACCCCAATTTCCTAAAACCATACTACCGATCCAAGAACCGACAATTCCCGCAATAATATTCCCGATGATACCACCAGGTACATCCTTACCTAAAATTACGCCCGCTAACCATCCAAGGATCCCTCCGATGATTAAATACCAAATGAAACTAATCATTATTTTCATCTCCTTAAAGTTAAGATATAATGGCGATTACTTAGTTATACCCTGAATGAAGCAGATTAAACGCTGCCATCTTTTTTAGTAATAATTACATGCTTTTATCAGGCTGTAGTTAACCTTGCAGCTATTTCACAATGCCCAATTGATCATCTGCAGGAGTGACAGCCAATCCATCTGCATAAATTGTCGGGAAAATGCCTACATTAGATACAACAGGTTTTATATTGTACATACACCGATTTTATCGCTTACTTCTATAGTATGTTCGAGCCTTCAATTCGTACCTAAAATACATTCACCAACTTTTGAAAGAAATTAGCCTTTTCTAAAATTATTTGCAAGAACAGCCTATTCATTCACAAAAAAACAAACTTTTTTAATGCAGGATTTTAATCGCCCATCTACTATTTTATTTCTCACATTTCTTATAGATAGTCTTTCATTATTTGCTTGAAAAATGGGTGATCTTCCATTATTTGAATAGTTTGAAAATTAGGTTTAAAAGGATTATAATGTTGAAAAGGAGCGTGTTTTATATGAATATGGCTGTAATGAAACGTTTGAATCGTCAAGGTTTACTAATTGCGGGCTTACATTTGTTAGTTATGTTAAATCTAGCAGCGGATTTCGTATACGCATCGTAACCAATTTAATAGAAAGGTGAATGAAATGTTTGTCCCATTTTAAAACAACCGTGTAGGCATATTTAGGTAACTGCTCACGGTTGTTTTTATTTTGAATAAAAGGATTATACCGTTAAATGTCAAATACATAGTACATACAAGGGAGGGATTCAATGACAACAGGATGGAATCAAGCGTTTTGTCATTTGGAACGGCCATTTGCTTGGTTGGATTTAGATGCACTTGATAAAAACATTCAAACTGTGCAACAGGCATGTGGAGAAAAACCAATTCGTATAGCAACAAAATCGATTCGTTCAGTGGAGGTGCTTCGTTATGTTCAAAAAAACCTCCAGAATGTTGTAGGGTTTATGACTTTCACAGCAGCAGAGACGATTTTTCTCTTACAGCAGCAATTTGATGATTTACTACTAGGCTATCCAGTGATGGAAGAGGCAGCTATACGTCGATTATTGCATTATGTAAAAGAGGGAAAAACGGTTACGTTTATGGTTGATCGACAAGAACATATCCAACTATTGGCGGAGATAGGGGATGAAATGGGTGTGCGTGTTCAGGTTTGCATTGATATCAATGTTTCAAATGATTTTAAATTATTGTACTTCGGAACGAAGCGTTCATCCTTATACTCTCTTGAGACATTGACTCCTTTTTTACTAGCAATTAGAAATAATCCTTCTATTGAAGTAGTTGGGGCTATGGGCTATGAGGCACAAATTGCAGGCGTTGGCAACCGTCCAGCGAATATTTTAAAAGGTAGAGTTATAGAAGCCATGCAAACACAGGCGAAAAAGCAAGTTACCCAATTTCGTCGATTAGCTATAGCTCATATCAAGGCCTATTTTCCAACTTTGCGTTTTGTCAATGGAGGAGGTTCAGGTAGTATGACATATACTACTCAACAGAAAGAAGTCACTGAAATTACGGTTGGCTCTGCATTTTATGCCCCTGCACTATTTGATCAATTTACTCATTTACAGCTTGAAAAGGCAGCTGGATTTGCCTTAAGTGTCACGAGAAAGCCTGATAAAAATATCGTTGTTTGTCATGGTGGGGGTTATACAGCTTCTGGGTCGATTGGTAGTGATCGTTTACCTGTATTCTATGAGCCTACTAATTATGCATATCTTAGCTTAGAGGGAGCAGGAGAGGTACAAACACCTATAAAGGTCAAGGGGGAAAACGTTAATATTGGCGATACAATTTATTTTCGACATGCAAAGGCTGGAGAGCTCTGTGAACGTTTCCAAGTATTACATGGTGTTCGAAGGGACAAGTATGTAGGACCTTATACAACATACAGGGGGGATGGACAATGTTTTCTGTAGAAAAATGGCGAAATGGAGAAAAATGGACAAATTGGGCTGGGAATGTTATTTCCTATCCAAGTGAAATGTACTTACCTCATTCCATTGAAGAGGTTTCAATGATCGTTAAGCATGCACGTGAATCAGCAAAGACGATTCGAGTTACGGGTGCAGCACACTCATTTAGCGCTGTGGCAATGCCAGAACATATAGCTATTTCCTTACATAATATGCGCGGTTTAATCGCTGTGAATGAGGAAAGGCAGGAGGCAACTTTATGGGCTGGGACCTATTTATATGAAATTGGACCACTGTTAGCGAAGCATGGTTTTGCTTTAATTAATATGGGAGATATTCAGGAGCAAACTATTGCAGGAGCAGTTTCAACGGGGACACATGGCACAGGAGTTACACTTGGTTCCTTGTCATCAGTTGTAATGACATGGGGATTTGTAGATGGGACTGGTACTTATCAGGAGCATCGACGAGGGCTAGACGATTTATCTGAAGCGCTCCATATATCGCTAGGGATGCTTGGTGTTCTTGTCAAAGTAACAATAAAGGTTATGCCATTATATGGTCTGCATTATGTTGGAGCAAGAGATACGTTGGCCAACGGGCTCACTGGTTTTGCAGAGGATATCCGACAACATCGCCATGTGGAATGGTTCTATTTCCCTGGTAGTGAGACGATTCAAGTAAAGCGTATGAATGCTGTTGCTCCGGTTTATCAAAGTGAATGGAATAAGAAAATCGAAACGTTAAAGCTGCAAATTGTGGAAAATGGTGCTTTTTTTGCGATGTCTGAGCTTTGTAAGTGGAAACCAGCTTTAAGTGGTGCTATGAGTAAAATAGCGGCTGCTAATGTTGTGGAAAGTGAAAAGGTAGGCATAAGCTATGAAATTTATCCTTCTCCTCGTAGTGTGAAGTTCCAAGAAAGTGAATATGCTATCCCGTTATCTCAATTTGAAGCTTGTTTAGAAGAAATTCATGCAACCTTTAAAAAGGGCATTTTTAATGTTCATTTTCCATTAGAATGTCGGACAACTGCGGGGGAAGCAGGCTTTTTAAGTCCTACGCAGGGGCAAGAGTCTGCCTTTATAGCCTTTCATATGTATAAAGGGATGTCGGAAGAGCCTTATTTTAAATGGGTGCATACGTTGATGCAAAAATATGAAGGCCGTCCTCATTGGGGAAAACAAAATCATTTAACGGCTCAAACAGTTTATGAATTGTATCCTGAAATTGAAAAGTTTTTAAAAATTCGACATCAATATGATCCCGATCAAGTGTTTTTCACAGGGTATTTAAAAAAATTATTTCTATTGTAAGCGTTATCTCATTTTCTATTCTTTCCGAGTCTATATAAATATTAGGAAAAATATTGTTCTGTATTTTTGAAAAATTAAAATTTGAACGAAATGTCAAAATTTTTATCAAAGCGAGATAAAACTGATGCTTAATCAGCATGTAAACGATTTCAATTTTGACAGATTTTTTTAATTGTTTGAACAATTCAAAAAATAGTGTTGACGAGACCTTTTTTTCGTACTATGATTACAACAATTTAACACGTTCGTTACAGCAGTTGCACTCTAGAAAGCTGTTAATCTATAAACAAAAATGAAATAGACAGAAGATTTTGTATATAGCAACGAACATGGTATGGAAAGCACTAAATGAGGGGCGTTTAAAATGAGAAGTGACATGATAAAAGTAGGCGTAGATCGAGCGCCACATCGAAGTCTTTTATATGCAACAGGCAAAGTAAAAGCAAAAGATTTAGGCAAGCCATTTATTGGGGTTTGTAACTCTTACATCGACATAATACCAGGTCACGTTCATTTACGTACGTTCGCTGATGTTGTGAAAGAAGCCATTATTGAAGCGGGCGGTATTCCATTCGAATTTAATACAATTGGTGTCGATGATGGTATTGCAATGGGGCATATTGGTATGCGCTATTCATTACCAAGTCGTGAAATTATAGCAGACTCAGCTGAGACGGTTATTAATGCACACTGGTTTGATGGCGTATTTTATATTCCAAACTGTGACAAAATTACACCCGGTATGCTAATGGCAGCAGTACGTACCAACGTACCATCGATTTTCGTTTCTGGTGGTCCAATGGAGGCGGGGACATCTGCCACAGGCAAACAGCTTTCATTAACATCTGTTTTTGAAGGTGTAGGGGCACATAAATCTGGAAAAATGTCAGCTGAGGAGCTATTAGATATTGAAAATAATGCGTGTCCAACTTGTGGTTCATGTTCAGGGATGTTTACCGCAAACTCCATGAACTGCTTAATGGAAATGCTCGGTGTTGCTTTACCAGGGAATGGAACAATCGTAGCCACTTCTGAAGAGCGTCATAAGCTGATTAAAGAAGCTGCTAAACAATTAGTTCGTATGGTAAAAGAAGATATTAAGCCACGCGATATTATCACAAAAGAGGCAATTGATGATGCATTTGCACTGGATATGGCTATGGGTGGCTCTACCAACACAGTTCTACATACATTAGCCATTGCCAATGAAGCAGAAATAGATTACAACATTGAAGATATTAATAAGGTAGCAGAACGAGTACCATATTTAGCAAAAATCATGCCTGCTTCAGATATTTCAATGGATGATATTAATAAAGCGGGTGGTGTTAGTGCCATTATTAATGAATTAGTGTCTATTCCAGGCGCTATACACCCAAATCGTCCAACAGTGGCAGGAGTAACAATGGGTGAGTTAGTCAAAGATCATCACATCACAAATGATCAAGTCATTCGAACGAAAGAAAATCCATATAGTGCTGTAGGTGGTTTATCGGTATTATTCGGTAATATCGCACCAGAAGGCTCGGTTATTAAAGTAGGCGCTGTAGATCCTTCCATCAAAGTATTCAAAGGTGAGGCAATTGTCTTTGAATCACAAGAAGCAGCACAAGAAAATATTGATAATGGAACAGTGCAAGAGGGCCATGTAGTCGTCATTCGCTACGAAGGTCCTAAGGGTGGCCCAGGGATGCCAGAAATGCTTGCACCAACATCTGCGATTCAAGGTCGTGGCCTTGGCACAAAAGTGGCATTAATCACGGATGGTCGTTTCTCAGGGGCATCTCGCGGTATTTCAATCGGACATATTTCACCAGAAGCTGCTGAAGGAGGTCCAATTGCTTTAGTAGAAAACGGAGATATTATTGAAATTGATCTACCGAATCGTACGATTAATTTACAAGTTTCAGAGGAAGTTTTAGCTGAACGTCGTGCAAAATTACCAGTCTTTGAGCCTAAAATTAAACGTGGTTGGCTTGCAAGATATTCAAAATTAGTGACGAACGCTTCTACTGGAGGCGTAATGAAGATTTAAAACTAGATAATTGAAAACGTTGATGAGGTTAAAGGTTCTAGAGCCTTGTATCTACCAGAGAGCCGGTCGTGCTGGAAGCCGGCGATACAACTAGATCCGACATCCCCTCGGAGTGAGCTATTAAACGTGTTTACACCATTAGATAGCTCCGGGCATATTCGAAAGTGCTCGTTATTAATGAATAAAAGTTTTATGTCACCCTATTGGTTGCATAAATGCTGTCTTTTATTCGCGAGGTAGCAATTATTTGCTATAAAAAAGGGTGGTACCATGGAAAGTCTTTTTCATCCCTACGTAAGGTAGTTCTTTGCGTGTGGAGAAAAAGGCTTTTTATTATTTTCACAATGTAATTAGCAAACTCTCCTTCTAAAGGAGGAGGGCATAGGCAATCCAGCTAGTGACACTTCACTAATCTACAACACTGATGTGTGAGTTTGAAAGAAATGAAGGAGGCATATTTTGATGAGTGCGAATGTTTCAATCAATGAAAAAGAACAATTAGCAACAACTACAACAGTTGAACAAACCTATCAAGCAAAGGACGGGGCCGATGTATTAGTGCAGGCATTGCACGATCAGGGTGTTGAAATCATCTTTGGCTATCCAGGTGGTGCAGTATTGCCTATCTATGATGCGATGTATAAAAATCCGATCCGCCATATTTTAACAAGACATGAACAGGGTGCCATTCATGCAGCGGAAGGATACGCTCGTGTTTCAGGGAATACGGGCGTTGTCATTGCCACAAGTGGACCGGGAGCAACAAATCTTGTAACGGGTATAGCGGATGCCATGATTGATTCCATTCCATTAGTGGTATTCACTGGCCAGGTTGCTACATCTGTTATTGGCACAGATGCTTTCCAAGAAGCAGATATTATGGGGATTACGACACCAATCACGAAACACAATTACCAAGTACAAGATGTGAATGACATCCCGCGTATTGTTAAAGAAGCTTTCCATATTGCCAGCACAGGTCGTAAGGGGCCAGTTGTAGTGGACTTCCCTAAGGACGTTTCACAAATGTTGTTTGATGTAGAGAATCCACCCGAGGCACCAGATGAAATTTATTTGCCAGGCTATCAACCAACCTATAAACCTAACTATTTACAAATTCAAAAGGCCATTCAAGCCATTTCTTTGGCAAAAAATCCAGTTATCTTAGCTGGTGCTGGTGTTCTCTTTGCCGATGCACGTGAAGAATTAACGGCATTCGCAGAAAAATATCGGATCCCAGTAACGAATACTTTACTAGGTTTAGGGTCCATTCATGGTGAGCATGAATTATTCCTTGGGATGGCCGGTATGCATGGTACGGCAACAGCAAACACAGCTATAACAAAAGCAGATCTATTACTCAATATTGGTGCTCGTTTTGACGATCGTTTAACAGGTAATTTAGCTACGTTTGCACCAAATGCGACGATTGTCCATATCGATATTGATCCAGCTGAAATTGGTAAAAATGTACCGACAGATATTCCGATTGTGGCAGATGCAAAAGAAGCATTAAAAGCAATACTGAAAAAGGATTTTGAAGGTCCTGATACAACAGAATGGCTAGCATATTTAAGAAATCATGCCAATGAATATCCATTATGGTATTGCAAAAATGCAGATGATCAAGAAATTTTACCACAAGAGGCATTGCGATTAGTACACAAGATTACAGAGGGTGATGCCATTGTGACAACAGATGTTGGTCAGCATCAGATGTGGACGGCGCAGTACTATCACTTAAATAACGATCATGCTTGGGTAACGTCTGGTGGACTTGGTACGATGGGCTTCGGCTTCCCAGCCGCAATTGGTGCTCAATTTGCGAAGCCAGACAAAAAAGTTATTTCAATTGTAGGAGATGCAGGATTCCAAATGACTGCACAGGAGCTTTCCATTCTACAGGAATTTAACTTACCAGTAAAAATAGTAATCTTGAATAATAGCTGTCTAGGAATGGTCCGCCAATGGCAAGAAACGTTCTATGAAGAGCGTTATTCATCCTCGCTTATGCCGATCCAACCAGATTTTGTTAAATTAGCGGATGCATATAGCATTAAAGGTTATCGCATTAACACAATTGATGAGGCAGAGACAATTTTCCGTGAGGCACTACTTTCTGACGAGCCAGTATTAATTGATTGTCGTGTGAAACAGCTTGAATGTGTATACCCAATGGTAGCACCAGGCAAAGGCTTACATGAAATGATTGGGGTGAAAAAGAATTGAAACGAGTAATTACCGTAACTGTGATTAATCAAAGTGGTGTGTTAAACCGATTAACAGGATTACTGATGAAACGTCAGTTTAATATTGAATCCATTACAGTTGGTCATACAGAGCAACCGAATTTTTCAAAAATGACCTTTGTTGTCAACGTAGAGGATGAACGCAAAATAGAACAGCTGGTGAAGCAATTATCCAAACAAATTGATGTATTAAAGGTAAATGATATTACTGATAAATCGATTGTCCTGAGAGAACTAGCACTAGTAAAGGTTATCTCACCGCCAAATTTACGTTTGGAAATGAATTCAATTGTCGAACCGTTCCGTGCTCAAATCATTGACACAGCTAAAAATGTTGTGACATATCAAGTCGTAGGACACCCAGAAAAGATTGATGCCTTTATCGAACTCATTCGACCATATGGCATTAAAGAACTGACGCGTACAGGAGCAACAGCCTCTGTTCGTGAAACACAAAAAATCTCAAATCCGCAGCTCTCTATTTTAAAATAGTTTGCATATAAAAATTAAACCAAATTCTAGGAGGAAATTAACTATGGCTACAATGTACTATGAACAAAATATCAACGAGGACGTATTAAAAGGAAAGAAAATTGCTATCATCGGTTATGGCTCACAAGGTCATGCACATGCACTAAATCTTAAAGAATCAGGCTTTGACGTAGTAGTAGGGGTTCGCCCAGGTGGATCTTTCGATGCAGCAAAAGCAGATGGTATTGACGTAAAAACAGTGGCTGAAGCAGCACAAGAAGCAGATGTTATCCAAATTCTACTACCAGATGAGCGACAAAAAGCTGTTTATGAAGCAGAAATTGCTCCATATCTACAAGCAGGGAAAGCCTTAATGTTTGCACATGGCTTCAATATTCACTTTGGGCAAATTACACCACCAGCAGACGTGGATGTATTTTTAGTAGCACCAAAGGGTCCAGGGCATTTAGTTCGTCGTCAATTCCAAGAAGGTGCTGGTGTACCAGGTTTATTCGCTATCCATCAAGATGCAACTGGCCAAGCAAAAGATTTAGCACTTGCTTATGGTAAAGGAATTGGTGCTGCACGTGGTGGCCTTCTTGAAACAACATTTAAAGAAGAAACTGAAACAGATCTATTTGGCGAACAAGCAGTACTTTGTGGTGGTGCAACGCAACTAGTAAGAGCAGGATTCGAAACGCTAGTGGAAGCAGGTTACCAACCAGAATTAGCATACTTTGAAACGCTACATGAACTTAAATTAATTGTTGACCTAATGTTTGAAGGTGGTATGGCAACAATGCGTTACTCAGTATCAGATACAGCTGAGTGGGGCGATTATGTGGCAGGACCACGCATTATCGATGAGTCTGTAAAGGCTCGTATGAAAGACGTGTTAACGGATATCCAAGATGGTACGTTTGCTCGTCGCTGGATTCAAGAAAATGAAAATGGTCGCCCTGAATATACAAAATTCAAAGAGGCTGGTGCAAACCATCAAATCGAAGAAGTGGGCACAAAACTACGTGCAATGATGCCATTCATCAACGAAGGTAAAGAAAAAGTGGTAAGAGAAGTGGCTACAAGTGCGAAAAATTGATATTTTCGATACTACGCTTCGCGATGGTGAACAATCCGCTGGAATCAACTTAAATACAGCAGAGAAAATAGAAATAGCCAAACAGTTAGAGCGCCTTGGTGTGACAATTATTGAAGCAGGGTTTCCTGCTTCGTCACCCGGTGACTTTGATGCAGTCCATCGCATTGCGGATACAGTAAAAAATTCAGTCGTAACGGGTCTTGCTCGTTGTATCCAAAAGGATATTGATACGACATGGGAAGCTATTAAAGTAGCCCAACAACCACATATTCATATTTTTCTAGCGACATCACCAATTCATATGAAATACAAGTTGAAAAAGTCCCCAGAGCAAGTGGTTGAGCAAGCGGTTGAAGCCGTTAAATACGCGAAAAAATACTTTCCCCTTGTGCAATGGTCCGCTGAGGATGCCTTCCGTTCAGATCGTGAATTTTTAGTACGGATTATGAATGAAGTGATTGCCGCTGGTGCTACAACGATTAACGTTCCTGACACTGTCGGGTATGCCTCTCCTCAGGAATATGGTGCTTTATTTAAGTTCCTATTGGAAAACGTAAAAGGTGCTGACAAAGTCAAATTTTCTGCACATTGTCATGACGACTTAGGAATGGCGACAGCCAATACAATTGCGGCTATCGAAAATGGTGCTGCACAAGTGGAGGGCACGATTAATGGCATTGGTGAGCGGGCAGGCAATGTAGCGTTAGAAGAAATTGCTGTGGCACTTCATATTCGCAAGGATATTTATGAGGTGGAAACAGGGATACAGCTACATGAAATTAAACGTACGTCGCAATTAGTCAGTAAATTGACAAACGTCGTGATTCAACCAAACAAAGCGATTGTTGGGAAAAATGCATTTGCCCACGAATCTGGTATCCATCAGGATGGTGTCTTAAAAAATCCAGAAACGTATGAAATTATTTCTCCGGCGCTAATTGGTGAGGGAGCAATACCTTTAGTTCTTGGGAAACACTCTGGTCGTGCAGCCTTCCGTGATCGGGCCGAAACAATGGGCTTTGAGCTTTCGGACGAGAAGTTGAATAAAGCGTTTGTGGAATTTAAAAAATTGGCTGATCGTAAAAAAGAAATTACAGAGGAAGATTTATTAACGCTTCTTACAGAACAGCAAATTCAATTAGAAGATGTGCCACTTTTTGAATTAAAAATGGTGCAGGTGCAATACGGAACAGAAAATATTCCGACGGCTACAGCCATTGTGCTGACACCAGAGGGATTAGAGAAAACGGTAGTTGCCACTGGCTCTGGTTCAGTAGAAGCCATTTTTAACACGCTAGAGCAGCTTGTACCAAGCGCTGTTCATGTAATTGATTATCGTGTGACTTCGGTGGGCAAAGGCCGAGATGCACTTGGTGAAGCTGTTATTAATATTCGTTATGATGATGTATCGACAACAGGCCGCAACTCCTCTCAGGATGTTTTGGAAGCATCGGCGAAAGCTTATTTAAATGCTATTAACCGTCATTTAATACAAGCCAGCCTTCGCGCACATCCAGTTTGTTAAATGATCGTCCAGTTTTAGAGGTAGTGAAATGTGTGAGGTACCATTCACAAGTCGGATGCAATAATCATGGCGTATTGGGTCGATGAAGAAAAAATTGAATACGCTCACCAATCTATGATTTCGGTGAGTGTCTTTACTAAATTAGCGAATGCGCTATACAAAGAAAGGTGTTTTGACGATGGAGAAAAAAATTACAGTACTTCCTGGTGACGGAATTGGGCCAGAGGTTGTTGCTTCTGCTGTGCGTGTATTACAAGTGATTGGTAAGCGATTTAATCATACTTTCCATTTAGGATATGGAACAATCGGGGGCGCTGCCATCGACCAACACAATAATCCACTACCAGATGAAACAATTGAGATGTGTGAGAAGAGTGATGCGATTTTACTAGGAGCTGTTGGTGGACCAAAGTGGGATCAGAATCCACCTGAATTACGCCCAGAAAAGGGATTATTGCGAATTCGCAAACACTTTGACCTATTTGCAAATCTACGTCCAGTAAAGGCGTTCCCGAGTTTACTAGATGCTTCACCATTAAAGCGTGAAGTAGCTGAAAACGTTGATTTAATGATTGTTCGAGAACTAACAGGTGGCGTATACTTCGGGGAACCACGTATGCGTACTGAAAATGGCGCAATTGATACAACTGTTTACTCGAAAACAGAAGTAGAACGTATCGTTGAAAATGCCTTTGAGTTAGCACGTTTACGTGGAGGCAAATTATGCTCTGTTGACAAGGCGAATGTTCTTGAAACAAGTCGTTTGTGGCGTGAAGTTGTAGAAGCAAAGAAAAAAGAATATCCAGATGTATTGGTAGAGCATAACTTAGTGGATTCTGTAGCAATGAAACTTATTACAAATCCAGGACACTATGATGTAGTAGTTACAGAAAACATGTTTGGGGATATTTTAAGTGATGAAGCATCAGTGATTACGGGTTCTCTAGGTGTATTACCATCTGCATCTATTCGTGGGGATAATTTTGGCTTATATGAACCAGTACATGGATCAGCACCTGAGATTGCAGGGCAAGGAGTGGCGAATCCTGCAGCAACTATTCTTTCTGTAGCGATGATGCTTCAATACTCATTTGGCTTGAAGGAAGAGGCAGCGGAAATTGAACGTGCCGTAAGTGCGGTATTTGATGATGGTTATTTTACAGCAGATCTTGCCCGTGATGGCAGTCGTAGATTATCAACAAATGAATGGACAGATAAGATTATTAACGAAATTGATACTAGTTTTGTTTCACAAAGCATTATGACAACATATATTTAAAGAAATAGGTGAAGACAATGGGCAAAAATATAATTGAAAAGATTTGGGATAAACATGTTGTTTATCAGGAAGAGGGCAAACCGGACCTGTTATATATTGATCTTCATTTAATTCATGAAGTAACTTCTCCGCAAGCTTTTGAAGGGCTTCGATTGAATGGACGTCAAGTACGTCGTCCAGATTTAAGCTTTGCAACAATGGACCATAATGTCCCAACAAAAAATTTACCAACCATCCATGATCCAATCGCACGTAACCAAATTGAAACGTTGGCTAAAAATGCTGAAGAGTTTGGTGTTGAGCTTGCAGGTATGGGTCATCCCGATCAAGGGATTGTCCACGTCATTGGACCAGAGTTAGGACTAACACAGCCTGGTAAAACTATTGTCTGTGGTGACTCTCATACATCTACGCACGGTGCCTTTGGGGCGATTGCCTTCGGTATTGGAACATCAGAGGTAGAGCATGTATTATCGACGCAAACACTATGGCAAAATAAGCCAAAGACAATGGAGATTCGTGTTGAAGGCGAGCTATCAATCGGAGTAGCAGCTAAGGATATTATTCTAGCCATCATTGCAAAGTTCGGAATTGGTGTTGGCACAGGATATATTGTGGAATTCACTGGAGAGGCTATCCACAAACTGTCTATGGAAGAAAGAATGACGATTTGTAATATGTCGATTGAGGCAGGTGCCAAGGCAGGGCTTATTTCACCGGATCAAACAACTGTAGACTATATTCGTGGTCGTAAATATGCACCACAAGGTGAAAAATTTGAGGAAGCAGCCGACTACTGGTTAAGTCTAGCTTCTGATGAGGATGCTACTTACGATACAGTTCGTATTATTCATGCGGAAGAAATTGAACCCATTATTACATGGGGAACAAATCCATCGATGGGTACGGGTGTTTCTGGCCATGTCCCAACAAAAGAAGACTATAAGGATGAATCCGATAAGGCTGCGCTCCAAAATGCACTTGCTTATATGGGCTTAGAGGAAGGGCAACCATTAACGTCTATTGACATCCAGCATGTATTTATTGGCTCCTGTACGAACTCCCGTATTAGCGACTTACGTGCAGCTGCTGATGTTATCAAAGGACGGAAGGTGCATGGTAATGTTACAGCAATCGTTGTGCCAGGCTCCCATTCGACGAAAAAGCAAGCAGAGGCAGAAGGCTTGGATAAAGTTTTTATAGCTGCTGGCTTTGAATGGCGGGAGTCGGGTTGCTCCATGTGTTTAGCCATGAATGATGATGTAGTACCAGCTGGTGAACGCTGTGCCTCTACATCCAACCGGAACTTTGAAGGACGTCAGGGCGCGGGTTCTCGTACACATTTAGTATCTCCACCAATGGCAGCCGCCGCTGCCATCGCGGGTCACTTTGTAGATGTACGTGAATTTGTGAAGGAAACTGTGTAGGGCTTGTTGTTTTTACACGGAAGGGATGATTGAAAATGGAACCAATTAATATCGTAAATAGTGTCATCACACCTCTTGATCGTAAAAATGTTGATACGGATCAAATTATTTCAAAAGAGTTTTTAAAGCGTATTGAGCGCACAGGCTTTGGACAATTTTTATTTTATCACTGGCGCTTTGATGCAGAGGGCAATGAAATAAAAGACTTTGTATTAAACAAACCAGAATTTAAAGAGTCAAAAATTCTAGTAGCACAGGATAATTTCGGCTGTGGTTCGTCCCGAGAACACGCACCGTGGGCCATATTGGATTATGGATTTAATGTCGTCATCGCACCGTCATTTGCGGATATTTTCCATAACAATTGTTTTAAAAATGGTATTCTACCCATTAAGCTAACAGAAGCTGAATGTGATGAAATCCTAGCAAAGGGTATAGCAAATCCGTATTCCATGGAAGTGAATCTTGCAGCACAAACGGTTTCAGGTAGTGACGGAACTGTCTATCATTTCGCAATTGATCTGTACTACAAGGAAACATTGCTAAATGGTTGGGATGAAATTGCCTTAACCTTTAAATATGAAGATCATATTGCTGCATATGAAGCGAAGCGAGTAGCCTATTAAATATTATTGTAGACTGAAGACAAACTTAAAGTTGTCTTCAGTTTTTTTCTTTGGCAAATATTCATTCCTAAAATTATGTATAGAATGTGAATAGAAGGAATTTGAATATGAATGTTCTGAATATAAGCACTATTAATAAATGGAATATTTTGATAATGTGAAAGTAGTAAGTTAACTGAAAGGAGAATAGATGATGATTACTTATTCGGTTTCCTGTATTTTTTGTAAAAAGACGTTTGAAGTAGTTGAAGGGACAAAGAAATACACCTTGTATAAAAGAAATATGAAAGGAAAATTCTCCTGCGAAAATTGTGATAGCAGAATTGAACTTGAGGCTAGAAAAGGGTTATTAGGAAAACTCTAAAAAGGCTTTCAAAACATCCTATCCTTCACCTTTTTTCTCCATTAAAATAGAGCTTAGAAGAAAGGTAGGGAAATCAATGATTACAGTAATAGGAAGTTTAAATATGGATTTAGTTGTACAAATGAATGCTTTTCCAAAGCAAGGGGAAACGATTCTAGGTCATGCATTTCAAACAGTACCAGGAGGAAAAGGGGCAAATCAGGCAATTGCTGCGGCTCGGCTTGGCAGTGACGTAACGATGGTTGGCTGTGTCGGTCAAGATAGCTTTGGTGAAACATTGCGCGCAGGTTTACAGCAAGAGCGAGTAGCCACAGATACCATTGTTTGTAGCGCTTCAGCTCCAACTGGCATTGCCAATATTCTTATTTACGATCAAGATAATCGAATTGTAGTGGTGCCTGGTGCAAACTACGAGTTGGCATCTTCACATCTTGAAGCATCCAAGGCGTTGATACAAAAAAGCCAAATGGTGATCATACAACTGGAAATTCCAAAAGAGACAACAGCATATGCCATTCAACTATGTAAAGAGGTGGGTGTGCCTGTATTGTTGAACCCAGCACCAGCGTCAAATTTTGATAGACAGTGGATGGAGGATATCACCTATTTAACGCCAAATGAAACAGAATGTGCAGAAATTTTTAATGAGCCCTTCGATCAGCTATTAGAAAAGTATCCTAATAAACTAATCATAACACTGGGTAGTAATGGTGCACGCTATTTTGATGGTACATTTCCGATTCATATCCCAGGCTATATGACGACAGCGGTGGATACGACTGGTGCTGGCGATACTTTTAATGGTGCATTAGCTCATGCCTTAGTAGAGGGTCAATCGTTGGATGAGGCAGTTTACTTTGCTAATATTGCTGCCTCATTGTCTGTTGAAAAATTTAGTGCACAGGGAGGCATGCCTACACTTGGAGAGGTTTACGCGCGTATGGCTGGCACGGAGGCATAGTATGCCATATAGGAGAAAGGTCATTTTCATTTGAGCAGCTGGTCTGAGTAGATATGACATCGCATAATTATTCTAGCAATTTTAGTAAAATTCATAGAATTAGCTATTCCTTTTAGGCTGAATTGTGAATGATATGTGAAATGAACATCGAATAAGTGTAAGGATGAATTCCTATTTACCGAATAAATGCATAAGTATATTGTCCTCTTTTCGTCATTCCATGTATTAGTAAAGCATTAGTTTCATTTATAATGGTCTTATAGATACATACGAAAAGAGGTTTTGAGGATGACGAACATTGACAACACGCCAATCGAATATACAACCTCAGCGAATAATATATTGCCACAATTTGTTGATCAACTGCGACAATTGTACGGTATTATTGTCCAAAATACATATGTGAAAGATACGGCAAAACATTTAAATCGTATTATTCAAGATGCTAATAACCAAACGATGATTTTAATCGTCGGAAAAGAACGAGTGGGCAAAACGACACTTGTCAATGGACTCCTTGGACGTGAGGTTTTATCTGTAAATGATCAACATCCAACTAGTGTCAATACATTTATCCGTTATGGCGAACATGAAGAGATTAAAGCCTATTTTTTAGATGGCGTTGTGGCCATATTTGATCTTAGTAAATTAGAGCTACTGACAACTGGTGATACGTTTGCTTCTCAGATTTTACGTGAACATTTGGATTACCTCGAAGTATATTTAAAAAATGATTTATTAAAATCGGTGACAATCATTGACTCTGTTTCATTAGAAGCAGGGGGAGGTGAAATGGCCTATTTCTCAGAAGCACTTATGAATCGAGTAGATGAAATTTTCTGGGTTTTACGTGCTGGATCAATGGCGATTGATGCTGAGCTATTATTAATAGATACGTTAAAACATAAAGGAGTCGAACCTTTATGTATTATTAATGGAATTGATGCCCATGATGATGCAGAGGCATTTATTACTTCAGAACAACAACGTATTGGTCACTTTATGAGTGATTTTGTAGCTATTTCCGCAACAAATGCATTGGCAGCTAAGCAAACAGACAACCATGAGCTTTGGCAAAAAAGTCAATACGACCATTTAATTGCCAACATACATCGTGTTGCAGAAAATAGTGAAAAAAAAACCTATGCCATATTAATTCGCTTCTTACAATGGCTTGAACGATTCCGCTTCGAATTAACTGTTATTCCACGACGTGATCCATTTCAATCTGCTGTTGAGAATATTGAAAAATATGCAGGCGATACCCAATATGAATTTTCTCGCTATCAACGTGACTTAGCTATAGTCAAGGAGTATGAGCAAGAATACGAACAGGTGGCAAATACATTTAAACATGTTCAAACACTATATCAGCTATTACAAACTATTTCGCAACATGATTATTTACAAGATGACAAGGTGGAGGAATTTACCGAAATAGCTGTTTACTATCAACAAATGTTGCGTGAATATCGTAATATGCACAGTGAATATTCACGAGAATATGAGCGATTAGATGCGCAGCATAAAAAAATTCATGGCAAAGGACTCATGAAAGCCATCTTTGGACAACATACCCAAAATGAATTTTTCAAAGAGCGTGTGCAAAAATTAAATGAGCAGCAAGTAGTTTGTGTTGCTCAATACGACAAAGTACTGCATGCAGAAGCTTCTATGTTGCAAGCACTTCAAGGTATTCAACCATATTTAGTAAATTTAGTAAAGGAACGTTTAAATCGTATTGAACAAAAAGTACAGGAATTAAATCAACAACGTGCGAAAGAGAAGCGACAATTAAAGCGCTATGCAGAAAAACTAAATGAATTTTCATGTTTAATTGAAGCACAGGGTTATATTAAAGACCATCTCCAACCTTTCTTAATGCATGAGCAAATGCCTTTGAAAATGAAGGACCTAGAAATGCTTAATGAAACGATACAGGCTATTCTTAAAATCGACCTTTCTAACAATGGCTTATTAGCAAGAAGTCAAATGAATAATAAAATGGAGAGTATTGCTATTCCTTTTGATGTACAAGAAATGTATCCGAAACAAATGCTTACCTTGAAAGAAGAAGATGTCAAATCGAACGACATTCCAGAAATACCAAATAAATTAGCTATACAATACGAAGAATAGACTTCACAAAACGTTCTAAAAGAATGGATCTTTTAGGGCGTTTTTTTAATGACTGAAACATATCATTCCATTTGTACGTATAAATGGTAAGGAGGGATAGAAATGATTGAAATTAAGGGACAGTACACGGATGCTAAAATTTATGCCGAAACAGCCTTACAATCAGCCATCGATCAAATTCAAGAACTGACCAATCAAGCCTTTATGGCAGGTACAAAGGTACGTATAATGCCTGATTATCATGCAGGGAAAGGCTGTGTTATTGGCACGACCATTCATCTACAGGAGCGGGTTGTACCTAACCTAGTCGGTGTGGATGTGGGATGTGGTGTATTTGTAGCGCAATTAGATGTTTCCACAGTTGATTATGAGAAACTCGATACCATCATTCGAACGTATGTACCAAGCGGACAAGAGATTCATAAGGAACTATCGCCAGATCGACATTTTTTAGCGTTTGAAGGTAAACAGTTTCGAGCAAGTGGCTTCAAGGATGAGTATACTAATTTATCATTAGGGACACTTGGAGGTGGCAATCATTTTATCGAATTGGCTAAAGATGAGGAAAATCAGCACTATTTACTGATTCATACTGGTTCACGTTATGTAGGGGCAAAAGTAGCTAATTGGCACCAGAAAAGAGCATATGAAAATTTACGTCAGCAAGATTTGACTAGAAAAATAGAGGACTATAAACAGCAAGGGCGAGAAAAGGAAATCCAAGCGATGATCCATGCCTATAAAGAACAACATCCGGTGGTTCCGAAAGCGTTAGCCTATTTAGAGGGTGAATATTTCCATGACTATATTCATGACATGAAAATTGCACAGCAGTTTGCGCAGATGAATCGTTGGATGATTGCTGAAACAATTGCAAACCATATGGATTGGCAGCTGACAGATACATTTGATACAATCCATAACTATATTGAGACAGAGACAATGACGCTTCGCAAGGGAGCAGTTCGCGCCAATAAAGGAGAAAAGCTTGTCATTCCTTTGAATATGCGAGATGGATCACTTATTTGTATAGGAAAAGGCAATGCTGAATGGAATTATTCTGCCCCACATGGAGCAGGGCGTATGTTCTCACGCCGTGCCGCTAAAGAAGCATTGAAAATGGAAGATTTTAAAGAGACAATGCAAGGGATTTGGTCAACATCAGTCAATGAAGAAACATTAGACGAGGCACCAATGGCCTATAAGCCAATGGCGGAAATTACATCTGTTATTGGAGAAACGGTGGATATTGTAAAAGTTATTAAACCTGTCTACAATTTTAAAGCGAGTGAAGCGGCAAAGCCCTATGAGAAAAGGGGATCAACCAACTCACTATAACCATTCATGCAATTAATGGTATAATATAGCTTTACAATGATGAAATGGGTGGTTTTTTGGTCTCTTCGAAAGACGTGGCGAAACATGCTGGTGTATCTCAAACAACCGTGTCAAGAGTGTTGAATACACCAGAGTTAGTAAAGCCAAAAACAGTTGAAAAAGTGATGAAAGCGATTGAGGAACTAAATTATATTCCTAATGATATAGCAAGATCGCTTGTTCAGAAAAAAACAGGCATTATCACATTGATATCAGGGCCTTTACACAATCCTTTCTTTGTTGATACAACAACAGCAATTGTTAATTATGTCAATGCTCGTGGCTATAAAGTCAACGTCTATTTTGGCACAGAAGATAATTTACATTCGATCTATAATGCAGTTTTAGAAACGAAGGCAGATGCCATTATTTTATCTTCCATGCTCTATCAAGATGATTTATTTTTTAAACTAGAAAAACTGGGAATCCCATTTATTATGTTTAATCGTAAGCATCAAGAAAATAGACACTTTGTAGAAATTGATAATGTGCAAGCAGGTTATCTTGTGACCAATCATGTTTTGTCTCTAGGGCATCAATCACTATGCTGGATTGGTGGTCCACATCAAATGAGTACATTTTATGGACGCTACCAAGGTTTTGCAAGGGCATTAAAAGAACAAGGAATAGACGCTAAATCCGTTCCTACTTTTTTTACCAATACGAATAAGCAAGATATTGAAAGTGCTTTTGAGGAACTACTAAAACTTGAAAAAAGACCTACAGCAATTTGTGCAGCAACAGATGCAATCGCTATAGAAATATTGAACCTTTGTTTAGAGAGAGGCTTTCAAGTTCCTAGGGATTTTAATGTGATTGGCATTGATAATGTTGAGCTTAGTAAACATCATTCCATTTCTTTGACAACAGTAGGTATAACAGCAGAAGAAAACTTGGGATTTTTAGCGATTGAAAAATTATTTGAGGTCATGGAGAAAAAAAGTACTTGCATCCAGCAAACAGAGTCTGTTAAACTTTTCCCAAGAAATACAACGTGTAAAAATGAACTGATTTAACATCAGTTTGTTTTTTACACCAAAATGGTTACGTATTCATTTCTTTATTTTCAGAAATGAATACGTAACCATAAAGGGAGGAGTGAGATAGGTCTTGAAAAGGGGCTTATGGATTCACGGAGAATGGAAGAAGACTGCTGAATATATGGAGGTTCAAGCCCCGTATTCACAAGAGGTGATTGCACATTTTGCAATGGCCACTGAACAAGATGTACAAGAAGCCATTGAAAGTGCACATGCAACTGCAGCGAGTATGGCAAACTTAACCGCTTTTCAACGTGCAGAAATATTGGAGCATCTAGCCAGATTGTTTTTGGAAAATCGTGAGGAAGCAGCTAGTATTATTTCACTAGAATCAGCAAAACCATTAAAGTATGCCTATGCTGAAATTGATCGTACGATTGAAACTTATAAATTTGCAGCAGAGGAAGCAAAACGATTGTCTGGCGAAATGATTCCGATGGACGCTTCAAAAAATGGGGAAGGACGCTTCGCCTATACGATTCGAGAACCAATTGGTGTTATTGCAGCTATTACACCATTTAACTTTCCACAAAATCTTGTAGCGCATAAGGTGGGCCCAGCTTTAGCTGCAGGCAATACGATTGTGTTAAAGCCAGCTACTCAAACGGCTTTATCCGCTCATTTTCTAGCAAAATTATTGGCACAAACTAATTTACCAGCAGGCGCATTTAATCTAGTGACTGGACAAGGGAAATTAGTAGGGGATGTATTTTTAGCACATCCTCAAGTAAAAATGATCACGTTTACAGGAAGCCCTGCTGTAGGTATCTCACTACGAAATCGTGCTGGTTTAAAAAAAGTAACGTTAGAATTAGGCTCAAATGCTGGGGTAATTGTTGACGAAGGGGTTCAACTTGATCAGATTATGGACCGAATTGTGATGGGGGCATTTTCAAATCAAGGTCAGGTATGCATCTCTCTGCAACGGATCTATGTAATGGAAAGTATTTTGAATGAGTTTTTAGAAAAGTTAAGTGCAAAAGTTGCACAACTTATCATTGGCGATCCTCTTGAGCAAACAACGGATATAGCAATGATGATTTCAGAAGTAGAACAACAACGTGCCCAGCAATGGATTGAAGAAGCGATTGCTGAAGGGGCAAAAATAATTACGGGTGGTCATATTGATCATCATGTTTTACTGCCAACTGTGTTATCTAACGTATCATCACATAGCAGAGTATCATGTGAAGAAATTTTTGCACCAGTGGTTATTGTGAATTCAGTTTCAACTATACAGGAGGCAATTGAAGCCGTTAATGATTCCCATTATGGCTTACAGGCTGGCATTTTTACACCCTCTATTCAGACAGCTTTTCAGGCTACGAAAGCTTTGCAGGTTGGTGGTGTCATTATTAATGATGTACCTACTTATCGAGTAGATCATATGCCTTATGGCGGTGTGAAGGAAAGTGGCACGGGTCGTGAGGGGATTAAATACGCTGTAGAAGAAATGACGGAAATGAAGCTAGTTATTTGGAATAACCAATAATCATGAATGGAGATGGGAAAAATGAAGATCATCAAACAACACCCAAAATTGTATGTGATGGACAATGGTACGATGCGAATGGATAAAAACTATATGATTGCCATGCATAATCCAGCTACCATCGATCATCCAAATCAACCAAATGAATTTGTAGAATTCCCTGTATATACAGTCCTAATTGATCATCCAGAGGGTAAAATTCTATTTGATACGGCGTGTAATCCAAATGCTATGGGACCTGATGGACGTTGGGGGGAATTTACACAAAAAGCGTTCCCTATTAATATGCCAGAAGAATGCTATTTACATCATCGATTAGAAGAATTAAACGTTCGTCCTGAAGATATCAAATATGTAGTGGCTTCCCATTTGCATCTCGACCATGCAGGCTGCTTAGAACTGTTTACTAATGCGACGATTATTGTGCAAGAAGATGAGTTTAATGGAACATTACAAACCTATGCAAGAAATGTGAAAGATGGTGCCTATATTTGGGGAGACATTGATATGTGGATTAAAAATAATCTACAATGGCGCCTCATTAAACGCGGTGAAGATAACGTGAAGCTTGCAGATGGAATTCAAGTATTAAACTTTGGCAGTGGCCATGCTTGGGGTATGCTCGGTCTGCATATTAACATGCCTGAAACGGGTGGTATTATTTTAGCTTCAGACGCCATTTACACTGCAGAAAGCTTTGGCCCACCTGTCAAGCCACCAGGCATTATTTATGATTCAGTAGGCTATAATTCTACTGTTGAACGAATTCGCCGATTTGCCAATGAAACGAATTCACAGGTTTGGTTTGGTCATGATCCTGTCCAGTTTAAATCATTTAGAAAATCAACAGAAGGTTATTATGAATAGATAGGAGTAGAGAAGCCATGCATAAATTAACCTTTACACCTGCAAGCTATACTGGCTGGGGATGTTTAAATCAGCTTCTACCTGAAGTAGAAAGATTGAAAGCTACAAATATTTTAATTGTCACAGATCCATTTTTAAAAGAATTAGGGTTAACAGATAAAATTCAACAACCCTTGCTTTCAAAAGGATATGCGACTACGATTTATACAGATATTGCCCCAGAGCCACCACTTGCTATTGGTGAAAAGCTAGTTGACTTTACTAGAAAGTATCACTTTGATCTAGTCATCGGCTTAGGTGGCGGAAGTGCTCTAGATTTAGCAAAGCTTGCTGCCGTTTTAGCAGTACATGATGGGAAAGTAGCGGATTACTTAAATTTAACAGGTACAAAAACACTTGAACAAAAAGGATTACCCAAAATTTTAATCCCCACTACATCTGGAACAGGTTCAGAAGTGACAAATATTTCTGTGCTATCACTCGAAACAACAAAAGACGTTGTGACACATGACTACTTATTGGCGGATATTGCTATTGTAGATCCAGAGCTAACCATTTCATTACCACCAAAAATAACAGCTGCAACAGGTGTAGATGCCTTAACACATGCAATTGAGGCATATGTTTCAATCAATGCAAATGAAGTAACCGATGCCCTTGCACTACAGGCAATTCGCTTAATCAGTGGCTCTATTCGCACAGCTGTGCAGGAAGGGCAAAATAAGCAAGCCCGTTCAGATATGAGCTATGGTAGTTATTTAGCTGGCTTGGCCTTCTTTAATGCTGGCGTAGCAGGTGTTCATGCTCTAGCCTATCCATTGGGAGGTCAATTCCATATAGCACATGGCGATTCCAACGCAGTGTTATTACCATATGTCATGGGGTATATTCGTCAAAGCTGTGAAAAACGTATGAAAGATATTTTAGATGCAATGGGTATATCATCTGTTTATTTATCGCAAGAGGAGGCTTCCTATAAATGTGTTGACGCATTACAACAACTCGTTCAAGATGTTAATATTCCTTCAACATTAAAGGGATTTAATATACGAGAAGAAGCCTTGGAACAATTAACAGATGATGCAACAAAGCAAACAAGAATTTTAGCTCGTAGTCCAATGCCATTAGAGCGAGATGATATTTATCAAATATATCAAGCTGCCTTTGATGGCGAGGTCCGTGAACCTTAAGTGAGATGAGAAACGTTGATTTTTAACGTTTCTCTTTTTTTTATGAAGGAATCTAAAATTAAAATGAACGATACTGTCAATTCAACAGTCTAATATGTAGAAGGAGCGAGAAAGATGGATGAACAAGACTTTTTACATTTACTTAAGCATTATGAACAGACCATGTATCGAATGGCCTTTGCCTAATTAAAAAAAAAGAAACGTTCATTTTGAGCGTTTCTCTTTTTTATGAAAATATTATTCGAAATTATCATTCGAAATTAACATTTATGAATATATTCCCTTGGATATCTGAAATTCATAGTAAATAATAGGTAATTAGTATATAATATTAATTATTTTTCAATATATGGAGGGCGAGCTGATGAAACTGGTACTGCAGATAACAAGTATAATTTTAATTGTTACAGCTATAATTTTTAGTTTAACTCAAATATCAAGTTTAAAGGAAGAAAAAAAGGATATGGAATACTGGGAAGAAGCAGCTAATGAACATTATGATAACAACTTGATTGAAGAGAAATATTTTGTAATTAAAAATATGTATACCTCACATCTTACAACAACCTTAGTATCAGCAATATCAATGGTGCTGACAGGAATATTCTTTCTAGCCATAGCAAAGATTATTTCATTACTTCAAGATATAAAATCTAAAGTTACTAATAAGCCTCAAGAAGAAGAATTCGAATTGTTGAATTAATAGGAGGAATCGAATGTTAGTTGATATAAATTGTCCAGTTGAATTGCTTGAGTATCAGCTATATAGAAGTAAAAAAACGGGTAAGGTTTATTGTTCATTTAAGTTTAATAATATTTCAGAAAAAAGAATTAAAGGCTTAAATGCTACTATTTATTGTTTTGATCAACTTGGTGAACCAGTTGGTTGGGAATTAAATAGCTTTGAATATAAACTTCATCTAACTGATTCAATAGGTTCTAATCAAGTATTTGATGACAATGAAAAAATTTCATTAGATAATTTTTCACATGCCAGAAGCATTGATATAGTCTTTGAGAAAGTACTTTTTAGTGATGAAACAATATGGACAAAAACTGAAACAGAGTTAGAGAAAATAGAACTTAAACAAATTAATGATCCGAGTCAAGTAACGTTTGTAAAAGCACATGAAGGAAATGATGCAAAATATTATTCACAATTATTGAATAATAAATGGACATGTGTATGTGGACGTCTTAACTTAGAGAATATGAAAACATGTAAGCGTTGCAAAAGAGAAAAAGATCATGTTCTTTCAATCTATAGTAATGAAAAAACGATTAGTGAAAATATTAAGCTATATGAAAAACAGTTGGAAGAGAATAAAAAGCAAGAGCTATTAGAAAAAGAACGTCAACATGAAATAATTAAGAAAAAGGTAAAGAAAATATTAAAATATAGCACTGTGTTAATCAGTCTACTATTGCTTATTGGTATTATTACTTACGGTTTTATAACAAAGTTTACTTTTTCATGGGATAATTATCTTTTATTAAAAGATAAGAATAACGCTTTAATTGAGGCAGTAACAAGCCAAAATATGAATGATATAAATTTTTTAATTGAAAACGGGGCTAATGCTAATTTTGTAAATAGGGCTGGTGAAAATTCAATAAGTAAAGCCATCGAATTACCTAATAAAAAGTTAGCTACTTTCTTAATGAATAAAGGAATGGGAAGTATCAGAGTTGGAAAAGAAGAGGATAGTCTTGCGCATGTTGCAGTTAAGAATGAACAATATGAAATACTAAAAGAGCTTCATAAATTCGAAGTTGATATGAACGTAAAGAATGAGATGGGGCATACCGTTCTATATTCTGCGATGCAAACAGGAAATAGAGAGATACTTGAATACCTTATTTATGAATTGAAAGTAAATCTTCAAGAAGTGGATAATGAGGGTAACAATATTGTTCAAGTAGCCTTATTACAGCAGTTAAACAATACAGCATTAATCAAGGAATTATTGACCCTGGACATGGATTTGAAAAAAGTGAATTTAGATGGTCAAAATACATATGAAACGGCTATACTTACTCAAAATAAAGAGATAGTTCAACTATTTATAGATAAAGGACTAGACCTTAATAAGGTTGATGAATTAGGAAATAATGCTATCCATATTCTCCTTAATCATAAAAAAGACAATCTGACTTATCTAGCAGAATTAATAAAAAAGGGAACAACTGTAAATGGACGCAATGAACAAGGTCAAACACCATTATATTTAGCAATCATAAACGGGGATAAAAAAACTGTTGAAGAACTAATTAATAATAAGGCGGATATAAATACTGTCAATAGTAATGGGGACTCAGCTCAAGACATAGCCGAAAAGTATAATAAATCATTGGTGGAATTATTTGAGCAAGATAGGTTTTATATTAAGCTTGATAAACAAAAAAATGTTTTCATAATAAGTGGGGTTACTTTAGGCAATTCAAGAAAAGACGTAGTTAATAAGTTAGGGAACCCTGCTAAGAGGAAACAATTCGAATCTATAGATGGTGAAATAGACTGTAATATTTATTATTTAAAAGATAGTACAGAAAATGATATAGAGACGCATTATTGTTCTTATATAGGTATAAGTGATAACATTGAATATATTTCGTTTAACTTATATCCTAAACAGCTGAATGAAAAATGGTATGAAGATTTAGGAAAACCGTTTATCAATGATGAGGCTCCTTTATTTTATCTAAAGGGTACTGAACAATTACTGCTATTAAAACCAAACGAAGAAATAGGGTCCCTTTATTATGCAGGTTACGATTTTTATTATTATTTGTACCAAAAGGATTAGTGTCTCTAAAGCCCAAAAACAAGCTACGAAGCTTCTCTGATGAAACTTCGTAGCTTTTGTCATTTCTTAGCTAATTTTCAAGTATGTTATGCTTCAGCATCAGGCGTAAATGTACGCGTAGCTAATTCTGCATCTAGCATAAAGATAGCGTTGGAGTCATTTTCAATACGTTCAATTTTACGGATTAATGTATCGAAAGTTGATTCTTCCTCTACTTGCTCATCAATAAACCATTTTAAGAATGCCATTGTCGCATGCTCACGTTCATCTAAAGCAATGTCTGATAAATTGTAAATGCGTCGTGTTACTTCTTTTTCATGCGATAGGGCCGTTTTAAAGGCATCTAAAATCGATTCAAAATGATTGCCTGGGCTTTCAAAGCCTTGGATTGTTGCACGGTAGCCCATATCACTTAAGAAATTATAAAATTTCATAGCGTGGAAGCGTTCTTCTTCAGCTTGGACTAAAAAGAAGTTAGCGAAGCCATCATAATCTTGATCAGTGCAATAGGCAGCCATTGCCATGTAAGCATGAGCCGAGTAAAATTCAAAATTCATTTGGTCGTTGAGTGCTGTGTGTAGTTTTTCAGATAACATAAAAGTTTTCCTCCTTTTGCAGTAAATACCTTCCTCACTAGTATACAGTGTTAAAGGTTCTTCATACAAAAATTTTAAATTTTAGGGTAAAATGCGCAAAAAATAATTGATATTCGTTCTCAATTAGAAAATTTATACTTCTAACAGTTAGTCTCGACAACTGAAAAAACAGGAATTTTGAAACATTTTCCTATTTTTGCCGTATAGTTTATAGACAAGTGTTTAGATAGGGGGATGTCGATGGAGCAAACTAGGGAGATAGCAAAGAAATCAAGTTTTGTTTTGCCTGTTTTTATTGGTATGGGAGTAGGAGCGTTTGTAGGATTAGTTGCTTATGTAAATCATTGGTTATGATGTGCTAACGCAATTTTAAAAGTGACCTAACTTTGCACCTGTAATAATGGGTTCGAAATCGACCTTTTCAAAGAAAATCTAAAGCAATGTTCGTTGGTTAGTTCGGTTTTCTTGTGAAATGAATTCTTACATTAGCAACAGAGCTTCCATGATTAGAAAAAATCGCTTCGACATAGGTCGTAGCGATTTTTTTTCCTCATTATTATTGTTCCTGGGTTTTTTGATTTTTAACGCCAACTAAGTAACCACCCAGTGCAATTGCCACTAAGACAATCCAGAATGTAGCTTTCCAAATAGTTGAGTGTGGAAACTCGTGTGGGATGACCCCTAATTTTTCATGTGCCAATGTTAACACTGCTAATTTCACACCAACCCAACCAACGATCAGGAAGGCAGCTGTTTCAAGAGAAGGGAATTTATCAAGGACTTTCACAAACCAACGAGCCGCGAATCGCATCATGATAACACCGATAATACCACCTAAGAACATAACCGCGAATTGTCCTCCGTTAATGCCACCGATATCAAAATCGCCGATATGTGGTAGCGTTACCGCTATGGCAACCGCTGCAAGAATAGAATCTACCGCGAACGCGATATCAGCTAGTTCCACTTTTACAACCGTCATCCAGAAGCCTGATTGCTTTTTTGGCTCTTGAATTTCTTCGGAGTTTTGCGATGCTTTCCGTGAATCATAAATATGCTTAATAGACATAAACAATAGATAAGCAGCACCTATTGCTTGAATTTGCCAGAAATTAACGAGCGTTGTAATAAGGAATAGTGCAGCAAAGCGGAAAACAAATGCCCCCACTAATCCATACAATAAAGCTTTTTGTTGTTGTGCTTTTGGTAAATGCTTAACCATAACTGCCATTACGACTGCGTTGTCAGCTGCCAACAAACCTTCTAGTACGATTAATACGACGAGTACCCATGCGTATTCTAAAATAATTGCCTCCAAATTTATTTCCTCCTTTAATTGTTGAACAGAAATGAATGGTTCGCTTCTAACATATTCTTCCCAATTTTAAGCAAAAGAAAAAGACCCCTGCCTAAAAAATAGGCAAAGGTCTTGCTAAGCAATTTACTGTTCGTTGCACAGAAGTATTCTGTGAGACAAAAATGCCATCACACCCGATGGTAGGATACCATGTAATGACGAATGTGAATCAGATGCATCGGTCGCATCTGCTAGCTACTCCCCTTTGACAATAAAGTCAAAAGCTATTCAATTCTTACACCCATAATAGCATGTGGCAAAATGAAAGTAAATAAAAATATACTACTATGGAGAAAAAATACTTTTCCGTTACGTTTGCACAAATGGTACTATTAAAAGATAGGCGAAATTTTTACAACTTAGAAAGGAGACAAACATGTATAGAAAATTTTTTTCCTATTATAAACCACATAAACGATTGTTTGTCATCGATTTTTCGAGTGCAATCATTGTAGCCATTTTAGAGCTCGCATTTCCATTAGCCGTTCAGTGGTTTATCGATGAGCTATTACCAACAGGTGACTGGGGTATGATTGTGAAAGTAAGTGTATTATTGCTGCTAGTTTATGCAATAAGTACATTTTTGAACTTTATCGTGAACTATTTAGGGCATAAATTGGGGATTAATATTGAGACAGATATGCGTCAAGAATTATTTACGCATGTACAAAGGCAATCATTCCGTTTCTTTGATAATACTAAAACAGGTCATATTATGAGCCGCATCACCAATGATTTATTTGATATTGGTGAGTTTGCCCATCACGGACCAGAGGATTTATTTATTGCGATTATGACCTTTGTTGGGGCCTTTGCCATTATGTTTAATGTGAACCCAACATTAGCTTTAATTGCAGCAATTATGGTGCCATTTTTAACATGGCTTGTGACATTTAGTAATATTAAAATGAACAAGGCTTGGAAAACGATGTACGGCAAAATTGCTGATGTTAATGGACGTGTAGAGGATAGTGTGTCTGGTGTACGCGTCGTGAAATCATTTACAAATGAGGATTTTGAAATCAAACGCTTTAAGGAGCAGAATGGATTTTTCCGTACTGCTAAATTATATGCCTATAAAATTATGGCTGGTACCCACTCCAGTATTTATATGATGACACGTCTTCTCACATTAATGGTGTTAGTTGTTGGTGCATGGCTAAGCTTTAATGGAAAATTATCTTACGGGGAACTTGTGAGCTTTGTCTTATATACAAATGTCCTCATTAAACCTATTGATAAAATTAGTGCTTTATTAGAGCTTTATCCAAAGGGAATGGCTGGTTTTAAGCGATTCCGTGAACTAATTGAGCAGGAACCTGAAATTCAAGATCGTGAGGATGCGAAGATTATTAATCATTTAGATGGTGATATTTCCTTCAATAAGGTTCATTTTAATTACGATTCATCGAAACAGGTTTTAAATGATATTTCCTTTGATGTAAAAGCTGGACAAACCATTGCTTTTGTTGGTCCTTCGGGGGCTGGTAAAACGACAATTTGTTCGTTAATTCCTCGCTTTTATGAGGTTTCAGAAGGTGCTATTTCTATTGATGGTATCGATATTCGTAATATGACCCAGGATTCATTACGTGCTCAAATCGGTATCGTACAGCAAGACGTCTTTTTATTTACAGGGACAATTCGTGAAAACATTGCCTATGGAAAGCTACACGCAAGTGAGGAGGAAATTCGAGAAGCAGCGAAAAAGGCCCACTTAGAGGCATTTATCGCAGAGCTACCTGATGGTTATGACACACAAATTGGGGAACGCGGCTTAAAATTATCAGGTGGTCAAAAACAACGATTAGCTATTGCCCGTATGTTCCTGAAAAACCCGCCGATTTTAATTTTAGACGAAGCGACTTCTGCTTTAGATACGGAAACAGAGATGATCATTCAGCAATCTTTAACAGAGCTAGCTGAAAATCGTACTACTTTAGTCATTGCCCATCGACTGGCAACCATTCGTAACGCAGACCGTGTAATGGTGGTGACGCCAAAAGGTATTGAGGAAGATGGGACTTATGATGAGTTAGTGGCTCACAACGGTATCTTTGCGAAGCTCCATCACATTCAATTTCGTAAGGGGCAAACCGAACAAAGCATTCAAAATGATTATGTTGAGCTAACTTAATATAGGTTCATTCGAATCAGTGAAAGGCAGAAATGTGTGACAGCATTTCTGCCTTTTACTATTTCCATATACTTATAAAAACGGAAAGAATGACAAGGATTTATTGAATAGGGGAGGAATTATTAGTATTGAAATAGAGATCACATGTACATATTAATAGATGGAGGTTAAGGCATGGACAAGCAAAGAAGCATTGGACAAACGAAAACAGTTGGTTACCAAGTAGGGGTTAGAAGAACGTATGCAATATCACAACAACAGGGTTGGTCACTTATTACGGCTGAGGAAGGTTTGAATGTATGGTTAGGTGGAGGCGCCAATATTATTCTTGAGCCTGGTCATCAGTACTATATAATGACTGGAACTGGAGAAATTCGGATTGTTAAACGGCTGCATCAACTTCGCCTTACTTGGCAAAAAGAAGAATGGCAACGACCTTCTACCGTACAAATTCGTATCCTACCCAAAGAAAATAATAAAACGACCATTAGTTTTCATCAATAACATCTTGCCAATCAGCAAGATAGAGAAGAAATGAAACGATATTGGGAGAATATTTTAGAGACCAATAAGGATAGAATACAAAAGTTGTAACAAAAAAAATTAGCATCTCCTCAACGGTTGAGGGGATGCTAGTTATTTTTTTGCTCATTATATTCATCTTTATGGGCATTGGCGGAACGGGTTGAATCCTGAGGAGCAAGGGCTTTATTGCGCTCCGTATAACCTTTGGGTGATAGGCGAAAAATAGATTTTTTGATGGTGGACCAGTTTAAATCTGTCGCAAGGTTCAGGTAAGAATAACCGTAAATGCGAATATTACTTAAGTAAAGAAGTGTCAGATATAAAGAAACAAAGAAGCCAAACAAGCCCAAAAAGGCACTAGCTAAGATAAAGGCAATGCGTAATATACTGACCGATGTAACGAGAGATTGATTGACCAATGTAAATGAAGCGATGGTAGAGATAGCGATGACAACAATCATTTCAGGGCTTGTTACACCTGCTCGAATGGCAGCATCTCCGATAATGATTCCACCTACAACACTGATGGTTCCACCAATGACAGAAGGAAGGCGTAAGCCCGCTTCGCGGAACAATTCAAACATCAGAAGCATCAGTAACATTTCAAGTGAAGAAGGGAGGGGTAATCCAGCCTTGGCCTGCACAACGGTCGCCAGTAACTGTAATGGTAATTGATTTTGATGATAGGTCGTTAAAGCAAGCCAAAAGGCAGGCAGTAGTAACCCTATAAGAATACCGGTTATTCGTAATATTCGTTCTATTGAACTGAAAATGATGGGATATTCATTATCTTCGGCAGATTTCAATAATAAGAACAGATCCACAGGTGTGATAATGCCATAAGCGACACCATCTACGAAAATAACAAAGCGTCCCCTTGCTAATGCTTGAACGGTATAATCGGGTCGCCCTGTATAATCGAACTTTGGAAATAACTTCGAATTTTTATTGACGCGCTCCATCAATAAATCGCCACTAAAAACGATATCTGTATCGACTGCAGCTAGCTGTTTCTTTATACCATGCAGAATGTCCATGTCCACAATATCTTCAAAGTACAGGATGGCCACTGTAGTTTTTGATCGTTTTCCGAGCTCCACCTTTTCAACACAAAATGAATTCGTCGGCAAACGTTTTCGAATTAAAGCGATATTGACGCGAATATCTTCAATAAAGTTATCCCTTGGTCCTTTAATAAGAACCTCCATACGCGTTTCTTCCGGCTTACGATTAGGTTTTTTAGCGATATTACTAGCATATAAAAGATTATCTTGTTGAAAATAAAGCAACAAGAAACCACTATAGACGGATGAAATCAACTGTTCCTTGTCTTGAATTTTTTGAAGGCTTGGAATATGGAGATGCCTCGCTATATTTTCTTCAAAAGGAACTTCGTCCAAATGATCATATAAATACTGGGTACGCTGAATAATGACACTGTTTAGCATTTGTTGATCAATCATGGCATCACAAGTTATAAATTGTACCTTTTGTTCATTAAAGCTATATTCCTGAAATTGTATATCTGCGGATTTTTGAAATAGTTTTTTTATTGTATTTAGATCTATCGACGGCTCCTGCTGAGACATTATGATTCACCACTTTTCATGTCTTGTTTTTCAGTTTTCCCCTTTTTAGAAGATCTATCCGATAAGAAAGCAACGACAATGAAAAAAATTGATAATGCAAATAAAAAAACAAAAGTAGCAGCTAATATATAATGTCCCTTTACCTTTAAAAATAAGCTTTCATTTAACATAATTAACGGTAAACAAATGATGAAGAAGGGTGGAGCGAGCATTTGCCAAATCCGCTTTGGATCGCCCGTCATTTTTAATAAGTCTGCCACAATATATAGTAGGAAACTAACACGGACAAAAGTTCCTGTTAACCATTGGTAAATAGAGAAGAAGTCAAGGTGCTCAATATAGCGTCCGATGGTCACTAATCCCCATTCTTCATAAGCAGGATAACGTTGTTTAGATGCTTCACTTGGCCCGAATTCAGTAATGGCCCCTATTAACGGACCTAATGTAAGGCCAATTAAGATGGCCAGTATAATAGCAAAATGGTACCAACGAAGACGTTCTTTAAATTGATGCTGCAAAAATAACAGCAATAATATCTCTATAAACCCGGAAGCTGGAAAAATCATACCTTGTATGATGGGCTGAAAACCATGCTCAAAAAAAGGGCGCAACAAATTGTAATCTTTTACTTGTAAGTTGGTAAAAGCGACAAAAAAGCCAAGGATCACAACACCGAATAACACAAAAACATTGACTATTACAATGGTCTGTAAGCTAGTTGTCACTAGTAAAATGCAAAGGATGGTATAAATAAATAACAATATAAGGACGGGCGTTTGTGGTAAAAATGTGCTATTTACCCATTGTAATGTTTCAACCATGGTAAAAGCTGCTATGATCATTAAAAAAATAGCGATGATATAGATGACGATAGAAGAGCCGATTTTCCCCATTTTTTCGTGTAACCAGTCTCGAATGGGTTCCTGTTTCGACTTCTTTTGAATGTAAACTAACAGAAACAACCAAAAGAAAATAATACCCCCAGCAAATAGTACAGATAGCCAACCATCTCTTTTGGCTGCATCTAGCAGAGGAGGAATAATAGTTACATGGTTTTTTAAGCCAATAACGGTCATTGATAGGAAGATTACATGTAAAATACTGATTGATCCTACACCTTTCATGATGAAAACCCTCTAACATTGATTGATACATACTAGCTTAGACAAAAAAGATTAGCTTTATAAGCAGAAAATGGTATGACCTCCACGAAAAAAAACGAGGTATTTGATGATTCAATCGTCAAATACCTCGTTATTTGAAATTTAATTAATGAATATATTTCGTGCTAACAAGATCCTCTTTTAAGACATCAGTTGGAATTTCAAATTCCACAACGCCCATAAAACCGGGTGCTACTTCATATTTATCAAAAGAAATCACAAGCTTACCTTTATCAGAAATATAGAATTGCTGATCAGGTTGAATGGCTGTAAATACTTCCATTAAATCTTCATCAGCCATGCCAGCACCTTTCACCCAATAGACTTTATCCTGATTGGATTCGGCAATTTGCGTACGCATTTGCTCCTTAATATTTTCACTAATGGCTTCAATATAATGCTTATCTTTAAAGAGCATAGGTAATGTAATTAAAATTTCGTTTTCTTTATCAATGGTATCGTATTCCATTACAGTGGAGGAAGAACCGACAGTATTCACCACATAACGACCAATCGATAAGATTTGGTCATTATCTGTTTTAATTTCAAAGCCACTATCAACACCTAAATGACCACCAATACCATTAGCCTTTAAATCACCCACTTCAGTGATAAATTCATCGTAAAGAGCTTTCCCTTCAGCACGATACTTATCATTTAATGTATTCGCAAGATCTTGATTGTCTAAATTTTCAATAGAAGGCACTTTAATGTTGGCATCATAATTATCTTCTGCAACCTCATATTCTGTCCAAGTTAATACTTTGACAACACTTCCTACAACAGGAATGTCTGAGAGTGTTCGAGCCATTGCCGGGCTCACATTTAAACTAGCAGTAAATAGCATAGCTGCAGCTGCCGAACCAAGCAACCATTGAGGCGCACGGTTTTTTCTCTTTTTTCGACCTTGCTTCAATGCGCGTTCTACCACAAAGTCTAATTCCTTAGGAATCGAAACTTCCGTATATTGTTTTTCTAAATCTTGTAATTTTTTATCCATGTGCAGTTTCTCCCTTCACATCTTCCAATTGTATTTTCAATAGTTTTAATGCTTTATAAAGACGCGATTTGGCTGTACTTAACTTAATATCGAGGATATTCGCAACATCTGCGAGCTTTAAGTCCTCAAAATAATGGAGAATCACAACCTCTCGATACATTTGCGGGAGTTCATCCAATGCATGCTCTAAGTCGACGTTTTCATAGACATCCTCTTGAGCAGGGGTTAAATATTGCAAAGTATCATCATCAGTTACTTGTAATCGTTTGTGTTTTCGTAAAAAATCAATGGCTGTACGAACGACTATTTTGTAAAACCAGCTTTTCATATAGTCAACATTTTCAAGTCGATCTAATGACAGCATGGCTTTTTGAATACTGTCCTGTACAACATCTAGTGCGTCCTGTTCATTTTTTGTATAGCTATACGCGAGCAAATAAAAACGCTCTTTTTGTTCCCGAATGAATTGGACAAACACCTCTTCATGTTGAAATGCATTTCTTGTTTTCATGTCCAAAGAAGCTCCTTTTTTTACATTGTCAAATTGTATACATTTACTAGACGTACGAAGGGAGGGAAAAAGTTGATGCCATTAAAAAAACTTACCCCAATATGAGATAAGTTTTATCCTTCTATAGTGTTGGCATACGTCAGAATAACAGATGATTAAGAGAAATAGTCATATGTATTTTTCAAGAGTAATAGAATGGTCACAATGATAAATAATCTACGTACATAACCGCTACCACGTTTAATCGCAAATTTTGAGCCCACAATGGCCCCCGCAATTTGGGCAATTCCCATTGATAAACCATAGGCATAATTGATTTGCCCTAAGTATATAAACATAATAAGGGCGGCAATATTACTACCGAAATTTAAAAATTTCGCATTACCTGCCGATTGTAAAAAATCGAAACCAACCATAAGAAAAGCAAAGAGTAAAAATGAACCTGTACCTGGACCTAAGAAACCATCATAAAAACCAATGAGTGTGATGGCCACCACAAAAAATAGATAACGTTTTGGTGTTAACTTTTTATAGGTAGTGATGCTTCCCCAATCTTTTTTGAAGATCGTATAGATAGCTACGGCAGCAAGCATTATCAGCATCAGTGGCTTTAGGACACTAGGGTCCATTAAGTGGACAATCCACGCTCCGAGCATGGAGCCCAAAAAGACTAATGGAAATAGCTTATAGACGGCTTTAATATCAAGCTTGCCAGAGCGATAAAATGTCAAAGTGCTCGTGAACGACCCCATCGTACCCGCTAATTTATTGGTTGCTACAGCTGTAGAAGGAGGGAGACCTACAAACATGAGTGCTGGCAAAGAAATAAGCCCACCTCCGCCAACAACCGAATCAATAAATGCTGCTAAAAAACCAAAAAGAATAAGAATTACTAGTATATTTAGATCTAAATCAAAAGGCACAACAGGTCATCTCTTTTCTATTGTAATAATCTGATAGTAGCGAACTGAAGATAGGCTGTAAATACTCTACAAATAATTTTGTGACTCTTGAGTTTAGTTGAAGTGGATAGGATATTCGTATAATTTCTACATTAATCAAATATTTTCTACTTGGGGTTAGTATTTTGATGTATTATGTAATTGATGGTGTTTTTACGTAAAGGGGACGTGATGACATGAGTTTAGGAAATCATATACGTGTATTTCTTTGTGTTGTATTTATGGGGGTGCTTGTAGGCTATGTCTATAATGCAAAAAAAGATATAACAGATCATGAGTATATAGATATCGTAAAAGAAGGCTATTTGGAGAATTTTTCAGATGTCACAGTTCGTAATGCGTTTAACTACGCTTTTTTTGAACCCTATTGGCGATATTATCAAGCGAAAACAAAGGAGCAAGTTGTAGAATTATCAGGTGATATTACGTTTCAAGGTGAAAAAGGACATGCCATTTTACAATTTGTCGTTGACGAACAAACGAAGCAATTTTCCCTTCGAGCGATGAAATTTAATGAGGTCGTCTTAAATGCCGAACAAAAACAGAAGCTGGTTGGCATGGTCTATCATACATGGGAAATGAAACAACTAGCTTATGAGTAAGGTTTTTTGCTTTGTAATTTAGCCGAACTATATTACAGTAAAAGGGGGAGCTTACAGACAGAGAGGATGTTTTGAATGAAGTTAAGTATTTTAGATCAAATGCCTATACCAAAAGGTCATTCGGCAGAGGAAGCCTTCCAACGTACAGAACAACTAGCATTGCTGGGGGAAGAACTAGGCTATCATCGTATGTGGCTAGCTGAACACCATAATAGTCAGTCGCTGGCAAGTTCGGCTCCCGAAGTAACCGCTGCATTTTTAGCTGCGAAAACGAAACGACTTCGCATTGGAACAGGTGGCGTTATGATGATGCATTATTCACCTTATAAGATAGCAGAGGTTTTTAAGACATTGTCAGGTTTAGCACCTAATCGTATTGACTTCGGAGTAGGGAGAGCGCCAGGTGGTGATCATGCCTCTATTTATGCGCTAGCAGAGGGAAGAAGACAACGCTTCACAGAACAATACGATAAGCTCGAAATTATTTTAAAGCTGATGAATAATCAAAAAACAGGAGAACATGTCTATGATCAAGTCGTTGCAGCACCTGTTCATATTTCATTACCTGAGGCGTGGTTACTAGGTTCGAGTGGTCAAAGTGCTATGCAGGCAGGGCAGCTTGGCGTAGGCTATTCATATGCGCAATTTTTCACTGGCAATATGTCGAAGGATATTTTTGATGCCTATAAATCTTATTTTACGCCTTCTTATTATATGGAAAAACCACAAATCATTGTGACCTATGCAGCAACGGTTGCACCAACTTTAGAAGAAGCGGAATATTTGGCAAAACCAATTGATATTTCTCGTCTTCAGCTTATGAAGGGGCAAATCATTCAAACGATTTCACCAGAAGAAGCAAAGGATTATCCATTAACAGAAATGGATAAAATGACGATTGACAATAATCGCAAAGCAAACCTTGTCGGTACACCAAAGGATATTGCAGCATTTTTAATGAAAGAACAAGAGCACTATGGCTTTGATGAAGTCATGCTGAACTGTAATCAATATGAATTAGCAAGTCGTTTAAATACCTATAAATTCCTAGCGAAGGAATTATTATAGAACGAAAATCACCTCGTTGTTATTCTTCGAGGTGATTTTTTATGAGGCCTTACTGTTTTTTCTTTGTTTTATTGTACACAAAATAAGAAAACCCGGAAATAATTTTCCGGGTTCGATTACCACTTACATTAAATACTCCATGACACATTGCCTCGCTTCCGCATAGGATCTTAAGATATTCCTAAGAATTCTGTACTTTAGCTTTGCTTTGATGGTCCTTCTGAGTTATCGATCAATCGCACTCATCGGGTTAACCCTCCTAGTCATTGGATTTGGAAGTGAAATCTTTAATAGTATAGACCAGTGAATAATTTTTATACGTCTTATGAAAAAATAAATTTTATTGCTACCAGATAGCTCTTTTTTATGTACATAAAGAAAAAGTTAGCTTAAAAATTGGTTACGATTTTTTTTTATATTTATTTCCATAAAATTAATTGACTTAAAATGTGTATTAAACATATAATACATTTCAAGAAGCTTATTAACTGTTCAATACATTTTTTTGAAAATAGTGTATTAAGGTATTAATACACTAGATGGGTTTAGCGATAGAATGACTAGTCACAATTATAGATGTTTTAGGTAAATCCATCATTTTGCTTATTGTGTATTAAGTGTTTAATACACAAAATATGATTTTCTAGGAGTTGAGTTAATTGACGGTAAAGTTTAATAATAGGGATCCAGTTTATGTTCAGGTGATCCGGCATTTTAAAGAACAAATTGCAAAAGGGTATTTTGAGCCTGGTCAGGAGACGCCATCAAGGAGAGAGCTGGCCAATCAGCTGAAAATTAACCCTAATACAGCACAAAGAGCTTATAAGGAAATGGAGGAACAAGGATTGATTTTTACTGAAGGAAATATGCCAAGTTGCATTACGAAAGATGAAGCGGTTCTCAAAAGTGTCCGTGAGGAGTTGATTATGGAAGCAGTTGACTTATTTTTAGGTTCGATTCAATCCATCAATGTGCCGTTAGAAGAAGTGTTGGAGCTAGTTAAGAAAAAACATGAGGTCAAAATCGGAGAAGCGGAGGATTCGAAATGATCGAAGTAAAAAATGTCAAGAAAAACTACGGCAGGAAACAGGTTTTAAAAGGACTTTCTTTTACGGCGGAGAAAGGTGAAATTACTTGTTTAATAGGGATAAATGGAGTAGGGAAAACGACAATCTTGAAAGCGATAATGGCGCTTACTCCGATTAATAGTGGCGAAATTTTGATTGATGGGGAAAAAATCCGAAAAGAAAGCTTTGAGAAAATTACCTTTATTCCAGATGCGATTACGATGTTGCCGCAGATGAAAATTTGTGAAGCTTTTGCGTTCATGGCGGATTTTTATAAAAACTGGAATTTTCAAAGGGCAGAAGAGTTACTGCAGTTTTTTAAACTAGATCCAACGGAACGGATTGCCAACTTATCCAAAGGGAATACTGCTAAAGTGAATATGCTATTAGGTTTGGCACTGGATGCAGATTATTTACTGATGGATGAACCTTTTTCTGGTATCGATATTTTTTCTCGTGAACAAATTACAGAAGTGTTTACAAGCCATTTAATTGAAGAGCGTGGCGTTATTATCACAACACATGAAATTAGTGACATAGAACACTTGATTGATAGAGCAGTCCTTATTGATAACGGTGAAGTAATAAAGGAATTTAGCGTGGAGGAAATGCGTGAGAATGAAGGAAAATCTGTAGTTGATATTATGAGGGGGGTGTACCAGAGATGAAAAACTATTTACAATTAGTTAATTTCGAAATAAATCGATTTTTTAAATTGTACCTAATTTTAATTGGCTTGACAATTGTAAGCCAGCTCAGTGGGGCGATGATCGTCTCAAAAATATATATGAAAAATGCAAAACAGATGATGGCTAAAAGGCAATTTTCCATGAACCAATATATTGAAGAATACGGAACTTTTTCTTTTGGTCAATTCACATATTCTGAATGGTTTCTGTTGCCAATCTTTTTTTGTATCGCCATTCTGATAATTTATGTTTTCTTTATTTGGTATCGTGATTGGTTTGGAAAAAATACGTTCATTTACAGATTATTAATGTTGCCATTAGAAAGAATTACTATTTATTTTGCTAAATTAACGACCATTATGCTTTTAGTACTTGGATTAATTGCTTTGCAAATAATGTTCATTTTATTAGGGAAACAAATCGTGAATAGTATTATACCAATAGAATTCCAATCAAGTTTTTCAATATACGATAATTATGGTATAGAAATGTTGAGCTGGCTGTATCCGAATACCTTTACAGAATTCGTCTTAATATATGCAGTCGGGCTCATCTCCGTAGCAGTATTATTCACTGCTATTTTAATTGAGCGAAGTTACGGATTAAAAGGTATTTTTGGCGCAATTTTTTATGGATTGCTGTCACTAGGTGTCTTTTTTGCTCCCATGTTATTGGTTGAATTTAAGTCAAATTACTTTTACCCACTAGAAATCTTCTCAATGGTACTGGTAGCAAGTATCATCGTTTTAGGGAGCGCCATTTGGTTTGCAAATCATTTGTTAAAACATAAAATCAGGGTCTAATGGGGGAATGACAATGAAAAAATATTGGCGAACAATATTGATTAGTTTTATAGTCGTGGCGATAATCGGTACTTATTATTTCCAAAAAGTAGCGATGGCTTCTAAAAATGATGTATCTTTTAAAATAGAAACTACCAGCGGAAACAAAGAGGAAATTGAAAATCTTATTCTCCATACAAGATATCAAAGTGGAGATAGTCTTCGTTGGTTTTACATAACGAAGGATAGTTCTACTAACATGATCAACCAATCTTTTTTTGAAGATTTACTTGCTTCAAATGAACATGAGATATTAGAAGAATTTATACAGGAATATCGTGGTTTCATGCGAGGTAAAGAATTGAATCCGAATATGTACTTTGAACAAAATACACGTCTGATTTATGCAACTTTTTTAGATAATGGGCGAAAAGAGAGACAAGGAAGTTTTCTAACTCTTCAAATCGATACACTTGATAAAAATACAAATGATAGCTCTTTCTTTGAAATCGATACCCCAGTACAAGCAAACTATGATTGGATCAATGTAAAAGATATCTACGTAGGTAATGGGAAGATAAAGATATTAGCAACGAATTATCTTTATAATGGCGGAGAAGAGTTGCATATATATACTATTGATGAGGATAAAAAGGAATTAGAAAATGACTCTATCATTGCAAAATTAGCGTCAGAAGAAAGAGTAAACGGTATTCGTGTTTTTAATGCAAACGATAATATTCAAAACCAAGATTATTACTTATATATGGTAGAGAAATTTGGAAAACATAAAGGGGATGGAGAGCGAGAAATTACCTCTAGTCAAATCTATCTTTATAACAACGTTACAAATGAACAGGAAGAATGGATTATTCCTGATGAATTAAAACCGTATAGGAAGTCAATCGTTATGCATGGAGCGAATATTTTCATTCCTGTTTATTCAGCTAATGGATTAAAGTTACACCGTTATACTATTGAAAAGAAACAATGGGAAGAGCCATTTATAATAAACTATGAAAGCACTGCTAATGATAACGAGATTCCTTTTTTACAAATAACAGATAGTAAACTATATTTAGTGAATCATATGACTGACGGTTATGCGCTGTTTATAAACGATCTACGTACAGGTGAATCCTTGTATGAAGGGAAGATCGTTAATGGCAAAAAAGAAAATCAAGATCCAGATTACTCACTTTATATTGAACAAGTATATAGCAATTATTAACATTAGAGTAAACAGCTAATTGACATATATGAATTCATTAGTCGATGTGATTTAGTGACCTTGACAATGCTAACACAGCAATATTAATGAACGTTACAGAGGAAATTAACAACAGAAATGGGGGATATAAATGGGATGGTTACTCCTGCTTGCTGTTTTTATTGGGTTTATTTTAGTTATAATTAAAAAACGCTCATTTACATTTGATTTATCTCCACAAGCTTTAGAGATTCGACCTCTTAAAGGATTAAAAAAGCTAAATGATCACCTAGAAGAATCCCTTAATAAAAATTTTATGGTGAACGTAGAAGAGCGGGTAAGGGAAAAGAATAGACTAAAAGAAAATGAGTATGAATGGCGACTCCTCGATTTAAAACGTTATTTTATTTTGACATCCCTTTTTAAAGAGTCACCCATGTTTAGTGAGAAAGTCGATGAGCTGTGGCATCAGATGCTCATGTTTACTCGTGAGTATGATGAATTTTCAAAGAAGTATCTAGGGGCAACACTGCATCATAGTCCTAATGTAAATGTTGAGCCTAATCCTGATTTACGAGGTTTTTTTGATTGGGTGTATGCGGAGCTTTTTTTCATAAGAAATGAGAACATTCATCTTTATAAGGGATTTTTCAGAAATCCAGTACAGCCGACTATTATTGATGAATTTAAAAATTTACCAGAAAATGAACTAATAGAGCTCTATTTTAAGAAAGATACCAAATATATGTCTACTGTTCTTTCACTAATTTCTTCTATGAAGAAAACAGCTAATAGAGTAAAAGACTATGAGAAAAACGTCATACAAGAAATGCTGAAAAAGGGAAAAATACAGCAAAATTATAACGCTATGCTCATCCCCTTCTTATCTGTTTCTTATTTCCATTATGATGAATTTTTTAGTTATATGAAAGTTAGTAGCCATAGTTCATCGAGCTGTACAAGTTGCGGATCAGCAAGCTCTTGTAGTTCTTGCACTTCCGCTAGCTCCTGTTCCAGCTGTAGTGGGGGTGGAGATTAATTAGAACCTTTTGGATTTGAATTTAATATATATAAAGAACTCCATTTTGTTTTTTTCAAAATGGAGTTTCTCTATTATTATTCAATTTTTAATACGAGCAGAGCCGCTCACAAACGCTTGATCTTGATAATACATATTTTTCACAAGAACGTTAGGGCCTAGGCATTTAACGGCTGGACAATGACAGTTGAGTGATTTTGCTAAATCCGTGGCCATCCATTTATTAAAAATAGCTGGTAGTTCGTCATGTACAATATTACCTAGTGCCGGTGTATCACCAAAATCAGTAACGATTACATCACCGGTAAAAATATTTATATTTAAACGTGAACGACCATCTGGATCATTACGCATTGTGACATTCTTCGTTGTACGGAGACGTTGAAGTAACTTTTGATCTTCTTCATTCGTACTGCAAGGGTAGAATGGGAGTGTTCCAAACAACATCCATGTATTGTCATCGCGAATATCGAGCAGATGATGGATCGCCTCGCGTGTTTCCTCTAGTGAAAGGGAAGTAAGGGCACTAGCAAAATCTGACGGATACATTGGATGCACCTCATGCCTTGCACATTTCATTTCATGGATGATTTGATTGTGGATATGCTCTAAGTACGGTAAAGTTTTCTTATTTAACATTGTTTCCGCCGATACCATTACACCATGTTCTGCTAGCATTTTTGAGTTATCAATCATGCGTTGGAACAAAGTTGCACGCTGTTCATAAGTTGGTTTTCGCTCCATCATGGCAAAGCCTGTTTCAACGAATTCATCGATAGTACCCCAGTTATGTGAAATATGTAGCACATCTAAATATGGTGCAATCAGTAAATAACGTTCGGGCTCCAATGTTAGATTGGAGTTGATTTGTGTCCGCACACCACGTTCATGCGCATATTTCAATAAAGGCAATACATAGTTTTGAACGGATTTCTTAGACATCATCGGTTCTCCGCCAGTAATCGAGATTGTTTTTAAGTGTGGTATTTCATCAAGACGCTTTATAATTAGCTCAATTGGCAGTGCATCTGGATCTTTAGTTTGTAATGTATAGCCGACAGCGCAGTGTGCGCAACGCATATTACAAAGTGTTGTTGTTGTAAATTCAATATTTGATAATGTCATTTGTCCGTGCTGTTCCACATCTAAATAAGCTTCCCATGGATCAAAGACAGGCGTAATTTTTTGTAAGGTCGTCATCTTTCGTACATCTTCCTTTCTAGCATTCTATTGTCTCATATTCATCGATAATTTCAAATATGAAATTACTGAAAGGGCTATTTTAGGACTAGATGAACATATTTTTACCCAATATAGGAAAATATATAAAATTCAAAGGTTTAGAAAATCAATAGAGATAAAGCGCATACAAGTTCTAATATTCTGGAAAAAGTTGATTTACTGTTATTTTTCTAAAAAAACGTTATCATGGATAGAAGAAATAGTCACAATGCATCGAAGAAAGTGGGAACAGACATGACGAAATATGAAACATTATTGTTTGACGTGGATGATACGTTACTAGATTTTGATTTAGCCGAAAATGCTGCACTTGAACGCATGTTTAAAGAGGAAAATATACAAGTTACTCCAGAGATGATTGCACGTTACAAAGAAATTAATGAGTCGATGTGGCGAGCTTTTGAGCGAGGAGAAGTCTCTAAAAATACATTACATAATACACGATTTGCCATTGCTTTGAAGGAATATGGCATTGAAGTCGATGGAGCCTATTTTGAAACACTATTTCAAAAATATTTGTGTGAGGCACACCATTATGTAGAGGATGCCTACGAGGTGATCGCTCAGCTAGCTAACCATTATCATTTATATGTAGTGTCAAATGGGGTAACAGCTACACAAAATAAACGACTTATGGATGCGAATTTAGCGCAATATTTTAAAGGCATTTTTATTTCTGAGCAAACGGGCTATCAAAAGCCTATGCCTGCCTTTTTCGATTATGTTTTTGAACGGATTGGGGATTTTGATAAAGCTAAAACGCTGATTATTGGAGACTCCTTGACATCTGACATAAAGGGCGGCTTACAGTCAGGCATTGATACTTGCTGGTTTAATATCCGTAATGTTGAGAATACGAGTGGCATTGAACCGCATTATGAAATTAAAAAATTGGATGACTTACATGAATTATTGAATCAAAAAATAACACAGTATTAACATTCAGGCACTTTCTTTGTTCTTTAGACAGAGGAAGTGCTTTTTTGTTCAGCTTTTTCAACAGGCAACTTAGGTATAAAAAACAAGGGAAAGGGCAAAACCTTTTATGAGACTAGTTACCATGAAAGGGGAAATATTCGATGAATATGGTTTTAACAGCTAATAAACGCCAAAAAGGACGTCAATCTTCATTAACGCAGCTTCGACAAAATGGCGCCATCCCTGGTGTTGTATACGGCTTCCAAATGGAATCAACAGCCATTACTTTAGATGCAAGAGTTTTTGCGAAAATGCTCGCTGCACATGGTACGAAAAGTGTTTTTCAATTAGATGTTGATGGAAAACGCATTAATGCTGTGTTATCGGAAGTACAGCGTTGTGCTTTAAAAGGAAATATTAAGCATGTTGATTTTAAGTCCATCAATATGTCAGAGGAGCTTGAAGTGGAGATTCCAGTAACCGTTATCGGTGATGCCATCGGAGTGGCGGATGGAGGTTTCCTTTTACAGCCTAATCGTGAGGTACGCATCAAAGTGAAGCCAACCGAAATTCCAGAATCCATTGAAATAGATGTCACAAATGTGGCAATTGGGACTTCCCTTTACGTGGGGGATATTCGTCAACAGTTTTTATTTGAAATTTTACAAGAAGATGATTTCACATTAGTGACGATAACACCACCGGCTGCTGAAAATGTTCAGGAAGATGACACAGTGGATGACACACCAGAAGTGATCGAAGCGACAGGGAAAAATACGGCTGAGCCAGAAGCATAGCGCAAAAGAGGAGCCATTTTCAAAATGGCTCCTTGCATTTATTGCAGGATCTGTTCAATGGATTTTCGATAACGGAAATACAAGAAGACGTATATACAACAAGTGGCTAAAAATAGCCATGGTGGGATAAAACGCATAAAGGCAAAAGGTGTTTCAAATAAAAAAGAAAAAAGGAAAGCCAAACCTTCTTTATCCCATAAACCTGGGGTCAAGTAAGCATCTTTAATATTGAGAAAATAAGAGTGATTATCAGATAAACACATTAACCAAATAAAAGAGAGTACAGCCCAACTGCAAGCATGCTTCATTAGACGTTTATATTTAGCAATTTGGGAATCATTATCAGAAAATAGCTCATCATGTCCATCTTTTCTTTTCAACCAATAATAGGTACCATCATACGATTTTTCTTTAATGGCCCGCCATCCATAATCCTCGTATAACTGTTTATAGTTTCCTTGCTCCTCTTTCCGAAGATCTTGCTGAAAATCAATACGGATAATTTGTTCAACATCAGTAGTAGGATTAAATGTATATAATCCCGCAGAATTTACATTTGTACAAATCCATCCGTTAGACAACATATGATTTAACCACTGTTCTTCCTTTTCGATATTAAAAAATATCTTAAACTTTATCATATCCACCAGCTCCTTCGTATAAAGATAAAATTCGCTGCAATCTTTGTTGCTCAGCCGCTAATATTTGTAGCCCTTCAGCGGTTGTTTGATACACCTTGCGTCTAGTATCCTGTGTCTCTACAGGTGATATCCAATGATATTTCAATAAGTTTTCAATAGCTCCATACATAGTGCCAGCAGCGATCCTTACACTGCCTGCGCTCATTTCCTCGATTTTTTGCATCATAGCATAACCATGTAACGGTTCACGTAAGGCAAGTAAAATATAGTGCATGGTTTCAGATAAAGGTAATAATTTATGTTTTTTCACATCTTCACCTCAATATACAGTTGAACTATATAGTTTGATTATATATAGTTCAACTGTATATTGCAAATGTATAAAAAAAGACAATGCATTTTAGCATTGTCTTAAAACCTATATGACAGCGCTCTTCACGCCAGTCCATCTCATAAATAATTTTTCGTTATAAGTTAGGGCAAATTGTACGATTGGCCCAAGTCCAAAGGCCATTAACACCGTCCCAATGCCAATAGGGCCACCAAGTATGAAGCCAATGACAGCGACCGTTACTTCCATTGTTGTACGAGAACGTGTGACGCTCCAGCCAAGTTTATGAACCATCATTAGCATTAAGGTATCACGCGGACCAATCCCTAAATTGGCCACCATATACATGCCACAGCCCCAGCCTAGTAAAACCAAACCTGTTAGGTAAGAAACAAGTTGCATCCAAAAACCATCGATATCAGGTAACCAATAATTAAATATATCAATAAAAATGCCTGCTAAAAACATATCGATAAAAGTTCCTGGCAATGGGAATTTTTTCGTAATCAGCATATCGAATGCTAAAATAACAAGTCCCAAAATAATAGACCATGAACCGATTGTTAACCCGATTGTTTTTGTTAAGCCAATATGTAGGACATCCCAAGAGCCGACGCCAAAAAGTTGCCCTTTAATTGTTAATGTGATGCCAAAAGATAGCACGATAATGCCTGTTATGAAAAACAAACAGCGCGTAAAAAAAGCTTGTTTCATTTTTTAACCCTCATTCATCCGTAAATTCCTGTTGTCCATCAGATTATTATAGCAATAGATTTTCAATATGCCCGAAGATTGTCATTTCACATTTTTCAAAAAAAACAGTTTAGCTTTGGATGGAGAGGGCAAAATAAATATGTAGATGAAAGGATGTGATGAAATGACTTCTGTACGTGATGAAATTTTAGAAGTTTTGAACCGTGAAAAGATTGGAACGATGGCTACTGTGGAAAATGGTAAACCTTACTCTCGTTATATGACGTTCCAGCATGATGATTTTGTGTTATATACAGTGACGAATAAACATTCTGAGAAAATGGAAGAGCTCCGTAAAAATCCATATACCCATATTTTATATGGCTATGAAAATGAAGGATTTGGCGATGCATACGTGGAAATTGAAGGCAAGCTCACTGAAGTACATGAAGAAGGAGCTAAAAATAAAATAGCAGAATTTTTCACAAGTATTTTCGTTGGCAATCAAGACGAAATGGTGACCTTAAAAATTGAACCCATTCGCATGCGTCTGATGAATAAAAAAGGACAACCACCAAAAGAGCTAGAATTTTCGAACGACCATTAATTAATGGTCGTTTTTTACTGACTTAATTATAAATAGTTGCAATGAGAGACACCTTTCAGGCATGATAGTTCATAAAAGAAAAAGGAGCAACAGTAATGACGACAAAATTACAACAAATGACACAAAATATCTTAGCTTCTCAAGGCAAAATAGAGGCAGATTTTATTCTTAGAAATGCTCAAATTGCAGATGTTTACACGTTATCGTGGAAAAAAGCCGATCTTGTTGTGAAGAATGGCATGATTGTGGCACTGGATAGCAACCACAAATTTTATGCAAAAGAGGAAGAGGATGCGGCAGGGAGCTATGTCATCCCAGGGTTGATAGATGGCCATATACATATTGAATCTTCTATGCTGACACCAGGGGAATTTAGTCGTGTCTTAATTCCTCATGGTATTACAACCGTCATCACAGATCCACATGAGATTGCTAACGTCGCAGGAGCAGAAGGGATTCAATTTATGCTTGATGATGCGCAAAAAGCTGATATGGATATTTTTGTGATGTTACCCTCGAGTGTGCCAGGTACGCAGTTTGAAAACGCTGGTGCGACACTAACAGCCCAGGATCTCGAGCCATTTCTGCATCATGAACAAGTTCGTGGCTTAGCGGAGGTTATGGATTTCCCAGCAGTGTTAAATGGGGAAGAGGGGATGCTTCAAAAAATTTTATTATCAAAGGAAGAGAATCTAGTAATAGATGGGCATTGTGCGGGCTTACAAAGTGAGCAAATCACAGGCTATCGCGCTGCAGGGATTCAGACAGATCATGAATGTGTAACAGCACAAGAAGCCATTGATCGGGTAGAACAGGGGATGTATGTCCTTATCCGAGAGGGGTCAGCGGCTAAAAATTTACGTGACTTATTGCCTGCTGTTCAGCCACACAACGCACGTCGCTTTGGTTTTTGTACGGATGATAAATATGTAGACGAGTTAATAGATGAGGGGAGCATCAACTATGATGTTGCCATGGCGATTGCAGAAGGAATGGCACCCTTACAGGCAATTCAGCTAGCGACTGTTAATACAGCAGAATGTTATCGCTTATTTGATCGAGGAGTATTGGCTCCAGGTTATAAGGCTGATTTTGTGCTACTGGAGGATCTATCGAGTATGCAGGTAAAAACAGTTTGGAAAAATGGTCGTAAAGTGGCTGAACATGGAGAAATGCTGACAAATCGTCAAGAGCCAACAGTTCCTGCGCATATTCATCGCTCCGTTCACTTACCAAGCATAACAAAAGATAGGTTACAGCTATCATTCACAAAAGGAACGAAGGCAAATGTTATGGAAATTGTGCCGAATCAGCTGATTACCAATCATTTAGTGATGGATGTGCCTGTGAAAGAAGGCGTATTTGTACCATCCGTTGAACAAGACTTACTGAAATTAGCAGTGATTGAACGTCATCATCATTTGCATACAACGGGTTTAGGCATTGTTAAAGGATTTGGCTTACAGAAGGGAGCGGTAGCTACAACAGTAGCTCATGATTCACATAACGCCCTTGTCGTAGGCACAAATGACGAGGATATGGTCCTGGCACTTTCCCGCATTCAGGAAATTCAAGGTGGCTTTGTCATCGTAGCCGATGGAAAAATTCTTGCGGAGATGCCATTAACGATTGGGGGCTTAATGACAGATGTACCTGCACATCAAGCAAAAGAACAGCTAGCCAGCTTGCACAGTGCTTTGCAGATACTCAACCCAACCTTAGATTTTCATTTTCTACTAACATTTTCTTTTGTGGCATTACCAGTAATTCCTGCTTTAAAACTAACCGATACAGGCTTATTTGATGTAACAACCTTCCAGCATATAGCTGTGGAAGCATAGACGAAAAAACGACCTAGTTGCTAAGAGCGATTAGGTCGTTTTTCAAATTGATTATTTTGTAGGAGCTTTTTATTTGGTGATTAAAGATTGTTGCTGTACATGTGTGCGTTCGTAGCGATATCTCTAGGCTTATTCCCTTCACCAATAATCTAAGGACGAAATGGCATATTTAATAAGTCCAAAATATAATGGAGCTGTAGCATCATTGGGAAGTCATTTATGAGAGATTCATCTCACCAACAGCACGGACAATTGGCTTCCATTGTATGTAGCTTAAGGGGAATGGTATACCTCTTTTAAATGTTCAATTTCTCTTTCGGTAAACCTCGGAATTCGTTTTCCGACTTTTGGTTCTTTATTTTAGTTGCTCCAATTTAGAAATATGTCCTTTTTCATGTGACCAAGGGAACAATGATTTCGGTGAGCAAGACTAGATGGTTTAGCTACACACTAGATTGCTAAGTATTCTTTTAGTTGAATAACTACATTAACTTGTGTTCAACAATTGGGCTATAATGTGGAATAATAAAATTAGTCATTATTTTAATGTGTAGTAAACAAAAAGGAGAATCAATATGGAAGTAGTATATTTTGCAGGTGGATGTTTATGGGGAGTACAAGCTTTTATTAAAACTTTACCAGGCGTTAGGTTTACAGAAGCAGGAAGAGCTAATGGTACAAGTCATACACTTGAGGGTGATTATGATGGGTACGCTGAATGTGTAAAAACAGAATTTGATCCGACAGTTGTAACAATAAGGGAATTAATGGGGTATTTCTTTGAAATTATTGATCCATACAGTTTGAATAAACAAGGACAAGATGTTGGCGAGAAATACAGAACAGGAGTATACAGTGAGAAGCCTGAACACTTAATAGAGGCGAAGGCGTTTCTTGGTGAGAGAAATGATTACGACCTTATAGTTGTTGAAGTATTACCTCTTACAAACTATATGAGAAGTGCAGAAGAACATCAAGATAGGTTAGCTAAATGTCCAAATGATTATTGTCATATTCCAGAAGAAATATTAAGTAAGTATAAGTAAGGGAGACTATAGAGATTTTTTTCGTCTCTGTTCTTCTTAAACTATCGGGTACTTTACTTCAATTCAATACGTCTACTATTTTTCATCAATCTCTATATCTATTATAGAAACGAAGTAAGATGGAAAATCAAAAAACTGCATCCATTTGGATGCAGTCTTATTTTTTTCTAATCAGTGTATCCCCAAGAGGGATTCCAACAAAAACAACTAAAACGGTTAGAATTAACAGCGCTCGAAAAATAAAATACGCAACTTGATCGAACATCGTATCGCTCCTTCTTTTTTTATAATTCCTACGTTATATACCTGAATTATCGAACTCCTGTTGAAGAGTCAAACTAAATTATAAAAAGCATAAAATCTTTTGTGCTTTTTATAATTTAGTTTACGCCATTACAACGTATGTATGCAGTTGTCACTTTTAATATTTGTGATCTTCAACAATAGGACGCAATTGTTGAATAAGCATCATTGCTCTTCTTAACACGGAGTTGCAGGTGCAGCTACCTTTTCTCTTTATGGAAAACAGCCATTATTAAATAATTAATAACTAAACATACTTCATAAAATCTTAAGTTTTATAATTAAAAAACCTTAAGAATTTCTTGCTACAATGAACAAGTCAAATTATTTAGGAGGTTACGTTACAATGGATTTAATTAGTATAGTATCGGGTCTTTTACCGTATGTAAAATATTCTATTTTTATCATCATAATCTTGATGATTGGATACTTTATATATAGAAAATTTTATCAGGGAAAGTATCCAATACGTCTTTCTAAATTTGTTTTCATCACTTTACTTATTTGTTGGTTCATTGTTGTATTTGGAATCACTACTCTCAGTAGAGGGGCAAAATATACAGAACAGATTAATTTCAGTCTATTCACCAGTTATGTAAATGCATGGAACAAGTGGTCACTGACTGAATTTCAATTAATCATCTTTAATATGTTAATGTTTGTACCGTTAGGCGTGCTATTACCGTTGATTCATCATAAAAACAAATCATTTTGGCGTGTACTCGTCATATCAATTACTTTCACGTCTTGTATTGAAATTTCCCAATTGATTACAGGTAAAGGGATTTTTGAATTAGACGACCTTTTGCATAATACCATTGGGAGTTTAGCAGGGTACTTTATCGTGATGGTATTCATTTTATGGACCGAACAACGAAAATTAACATACATACCTATTGTGAAAGCTATTTCTATTCCACTAGTTTTTATTACGTTATTTGGCGTAGCAAATGTGGTATATAACGCACAAGAATTTGGGAATCTGCCATTTAAACCTGCACAAAAACAAAATATGGAACATATACAGATGCAACTGGAAACTGAACTTTCCAATAAATCACCTAAAGCATGTGTTTATTACAATAAAGATGTGAATGATATAAAAAAAGGAAAATTAATTGCCCAATCCATTGCTAAACAATTTAATTTGAAACAACAAGGTGGCATACGGATTGATGGGGATAATCGTATATTTACATTTCAAGACGATGAAGGCAATGCCTATTATTTAACTTATTTCATGTCAAATGGTTCTTGGTCCGTATCATTAGATAATATAAATGATGGCCCCTTAAAAGTTGATATTGAAGAGCAAAAGCAACTTTTAGAAAATTGGTTAAAAAATGAAGGACTATTACCTAATAACGCTATCTATCAGCAGCAAGATGAACGTACAATTCGTTGGGATTTAGCTGAACCAGAGAATTTACAATCCACATGTGAAGATTTCTCTAAAGGTCTGGTTATGATTAGTCTTTTTAATCAGCAGGTACCCGACATATTATTTGACATCAGTGACAATGTAATGGTTGCGAAAAAGCAATTAATTTCACAACAGCAAGCATATAATGTATTGGTAAACGGAGAGTTTAGCACATACAAGCTTTTACAAAAAGGTGATACATTAACGATAACGAATATTCGCCTAACCTATACTTATGATACAAAAGGTTATTATCAGCCTGTATATGTATTTACATGCATTGTAAATGATCCAGACTACTCAATTGAAGTTTTAATATCAGCTATTCAGTAAATAAAAACCCGAACTTGCCCAAATAGTGGACACTAAAAAAGTGTAGCTATTCGGGTTTTTTGTTCAATACCAGTCATTCAATGAAAGATATTTTTCTTTATCTAATACTATTAGGTCAGTTTAATAAATACGAATAATTCCCAGTAACACTGTGGGAAGATAGGCAATAAGGATCCTGCTTTCTAAAAAATACCTATATCATAACATCTCTTATTCAACTAAACTGTTGAGTTAGTTTAAGTACATTTTTCTCATGTTCTTCAATTGGTCTGTTTCTTGCCCAAAATCCAAAAACATTGTGCTCGATTAATTCATTAAACCAAAGACCTTCTGGTACTAAATCACTCTCTATTGATTCAGCACGAATAAACTCAAGGAAATAAGCATTATTTCCATCAGAATAAGTCGATTTTTTTTGTGTCGCTTGCTTTATAATACTATTTGAAAAATCCTTTTGATGGTTTAGTACAAAGGAAGGTTTGTCCCATAAACGAAAATAAAATACTTCCCCAATACGTTTTGGTTCCGTATAAGAAAATTCAATCGGTATTGATATTGAATCGGTTCCTATCACCCTTATTTGTTGATGAAATGCATCTCTCAATCTCTTCATTGGATTCCATCGTAGATTTGTTTCTACACGTATTGTTGAAAGATGTGGCACAATAGAGAGATGCCTCTGTTTATTATGTTCTTCCTGGTGGTGGAATAGAAAATGGAGAAACACCAATTAACGAGTGCTTTAGTTAATAAGAACAGGACTTGTGTTTATGATTAATTTTCATTTATGCAAGTTCTTTTGTTATGCTCCCACAAGCTCATACCATCTTATTAGCACCATAAAGATAGTCTATGTTTGATTCCATATTCCCCTCAACAATCATAGGTTCGTTAAATGCTTATAAGAGCTTGCTATGCAGTTCTTGTAACGGTCAATCTTTTTATTATTTATACACATTCATATCAGACCAATATTTATAAATATATTACACTTTACCAAGCGCTGATTATTCAGTTATTCAACGAACGAAGTAGGTTATTTGAATAATGATATGGTAATATGTTGTAAATAGAATAATAGTAAAATCTTGGAGAGTGAATGGATGAGGGTATTATTGGAGTTCATAAGAATGGTTTTTTTACTCATAATTTTTTATTTAATCCCAGGCAATATCGTTGCTTATATCTATCGACAATTAGGAGTGATAGATTCAATTACTTATGGAATCATGATGGTAATCTCAATTTTAATTATATTTACTGTTTTATATCGAAATAGTATGCAATTTAGTGGATGGTATAAAGGAGATGTTAAAGACAAACTCTCAAAAACATTGACAAAATGGCTGATTTCAATAGCACTTTTATTATTGTTATTACCACCAATTCTAAGTTTCTTATTCCACTGACGAGTGCTTTACATGAAGAACATCGAGTTGCATGTGCAGCTCTATTTATTTACGGGGAAGAAAGTGAAAATATTGTTGAATGGAACACCCTTGAACAATTAGCTACGGATAATAATTAAAAGTAGTTACATATATTCCTTATTTCACTAAAAGGGGCGATTGTTCAATAGAGCAGTCGCTTTTTTACTAACGGAGCAGAATACTTGAACAAGCGTGTAACTTTAAAACTTGTGAAACGTATACAAAACTAAGTAAAAGTACATAGATAAATCATGATATAGATGGGGGAATTAGAATGGATGTAATCATTGGAATAGCTATAATATTTATTGTGTTTTTCTCTTCAAGCATAATTGAAAAAAGGTTAAAATCTATTGAAAAACAAAATAATCGAGTAATAGAAATACTGGAAGAAATAAGAGATAAAAAATAAATTGATATTCCACTTATGGGTGTTTTACTTCAAGGTGGTATTCCACAGAGATCTCATCCTTTTCTTAACAATTGGGCTATTAAGTAGATAAGTTAGAGAATAGTTTGCTATAAAATGAAGAATATAGGTAGGAAATATGAATAGAGAACCCCATCCTTACTTAGATCGGGGTTATCCTTGTTTGAGGTTTTAAAATTAAATAACTTTATTGTCACTTTACATTTCTCAGTGAACATAATAATTGAAAAAGGAAGTAATGAAAAAGGGATACCCTTTGTCGTTACTTCCTTTTTGTTTGAATCACGAGTTATTGTGTATACAGAATTTTAAACATCGTTGCATTCATAGTATTCTTCAGCTTCTTTAGGGGCTGTAACATGTATAAAAGCTGCGTGTATTTAATTATTTTGTGAGTTAATAGGTAGTGTAACCTCCAGTTCAGGAATATATTGAATCTTTGATTCACCATTTTCATCCAATTGATGTACCCCCATTTGGTAATCTTCATAAAGCTGCACATAAGGCTTGAGGGTTATTGTTTTTGGAATGGATTCAAATGGATGGAATCGATAATCCATAATCTGATCGCTACCATTCGGGTCATTCCAACCATTCCCACTAATTAATTTAAGTTTATTGCCTTGATCATCAAAAATATCTACGCCTATGGCCATTGCTAGTGGTGATAGGGAGAATTTTGAGTTGTCAGTCAAAACTTTTTGTGTAGTTATATTTGTCGTGATTGGTGTGAGTTCGATTTTTTTTACAGTAAAGCGAATATTGTCGTAATCTCGACTTACATTAGGTTGTAAAGTCACATAGTTTTCTATTTTTTTTATAGGAATATCAATTTTTAAAGGATCTTCTATGCCTTTTATCATGGCGGATAATGTCAAATTAAATTGTTCGGGGAAAGGACTTCCTCCCTGATTACTCAAATCCGAAAATTCAATAATCGCAGAATCATTATCTTTAGCGGGGTGCATAAAACGATTAATAGAATTGGACTCACTCGGAGCAAAAGAATTAATAGGCTCACCATTTATAAACAATTCAAAATTACTGATGCGATCCATTAAAGTTTCTTTCTCATCTTCTTTATGGGGGCGTTCAATAGCAATTGAAACACGTGTACCGTCATACACTACTTCCGATACATTTAATGTAAAGCCCTCATGAGTAACATTTGTATGAAGTTTCGTTGAGAGCCCTTTCTCGTCAGCAGTTTTCAGGCCAAGATCACCTGCAAATTTAAAAATAGATGACAGTATTGGTACTTCTTTTATCGTTGCAGCCATCGTGGGTGAAATTAAACTAGTTACAAATAATACCATACTAAAAATTATTGCTACAGATGCTGTCGTCATCATCACTCTTTGACGCATTTTCTTATGAGTTCTAAAACTTTCTGGTTGCTTTGTGTTACGTTTACTTTCATATTTGTTCATAGTACGGTTAACCAAATCAACTTCTATAGGTGTTTCTCGAATCAATCTTTCTATCTGATTTAACTCCTTATCCTCCAGCTTTGAACGAGTGTCCATAAATATCCCCTCCTAATATATTTTCTTTCATCAATTTTTTACGTAGTCGTTCATACTTTTTTCGTACAGTAGTTGTCTTAAGTCCCATAATAGAAGCAATTTCATCGAAACTATATTCCTCTATGGATCGAAGAAGCAGAATCCTTTTTTCATCCCCATTTAACTTTTCTAATAACTCATGAATGATATTGTCATATCTAGATTCTTGACTATGAGTCTGATTCGTATGATCCTTCTTAAAACCAGTCCAAAATTTGTAGACTTTATTTTTATTTTTTATTAAATCAATACAGTGGTGATGAGCAATTTTGTAAAGCCATGCGGAGAAAGAAGCAGTAAAAGTAAAATTACTAATATTCTCTAATCCCTTTATAAAAATGTCCTGTGAAGCATCCTCAGCTTCTTCTTTGCTGCCAAGCAGGTAGTAGCAATAAATATAAATTGGTTTTTGAAAACAACGAATTATTTCTGTATAGGCATGAATATCACCTGTTTGAACCTGTTCTACGATAGTTTTTATATCTAAATCGGAAATCATCTTGGATTTAGTATTCAGTACAGTCAAAATGTTTCCCTCCTTTCTAACCTATATAACTGAAATTAAAGGGAATTTGTGACACTATAAAAAAATTATTTTTGAGAAAAATTAAAAGTAGATATAGAACCATAGTAAGGGGATATTTATATTTGTAAAGGTCGTAGGAAGCTCCTATAAGTCAAAAACACCTTTAGTAGAAAGAAGGTATTTTACATTGTCAAATCAACTTGAAGCCATCCAATAATCTTTTTTAATTTTTATTGAAAGAACCATAATGTTCAATATATCTGAATTCTTCTTTTCACGTTACACCCCATGTTAGTTGCCATTTAATCTTAATAGACATGTTTTAGCTTTTATTATGATTGATTCACATCAACTTCTTTATTTCTTTAGATAAAATTTTCACTCTCTCCATATTAACTCCAGATAGGTCAAATATAGTTAAATTATCAAGGAGGTAAGAAAATGAATTTTATCAAACGTGCATTTTTAAGTGTTAAAGCAAGGAAAGGGAAATCAATAATACTATTTACTGTATTTTTAGTAGTTTCCAATTTAGTATTAGCGGGTTTTGCCATACAAAATGTCTCCCAGAAGGCAAATGATTATGCTAGACAAACATTAGGTGTAGACGTAAGTCTTAGAATGGACGAAGAAAAACTAATGGAGAATGTGGCTAAACAGCGAAAAGAGAATCCAAATGGAAAAATACAACACCCTGAACTTTTGGCTGATGAGGCGGATCAGTTAGCCAATTCACCTTATGTAATAGACTACAACTATCTTAAAAGTGACATGTTTGTAGCAGATGATTACACACCTATTAACGATGCCGAAGGTGAAGATGGGGTAAGCGGGGCAGTAGGCAGTAATGTCTCTGGAAATATGAAAATGCCTAATACATTTCTTCAAGGTGTGAGAAGTTCTGAATTATTGCAAGAATTTACCGATGGAACGCATGAAATCATTGAAGGTCGTTCAATTACACCAGCGGATAAGAATGAGAAAGTAGCTCTAATTGAATACCGATTAGCAGAACAAAACGAACTTCAAGTTGGTGATATGGTAAAGGTTCAATCAATGGAAGGAACAACTGAAGTAGAGTTGGAAATAATAGGGGTATATAAAAACTCTGGTATAACTGACTTCGAGGAAAATTTACCAGCTATGATGCATCCTTCTAACAAAATATTCACTAATTATGATTCGACGAAAGTAAGTGATGAAAAGAGTCCAGTCATTAACGAAGCCATATACTACTTAAATGATCCAAAAAATATTGAACATTTTAAAACAGAAGCAAAGAAAACCAATATTGATTTTGATTTGTTTAAGTTAGATGCACATGATGCTTTATATCAGAAAATGGTAGGCCCAATCGAGAATATTGCTGCTACTTCAAAATGGATTGTCTATTTAGTATCCATTACAGGATCAATTATTTTAGCGCTTATTATTATGTTAACCATAAAAGAACGACGTAAAGAATTAGGTATTCTATTAGCGATCGGTGAAAAAAAGAGAAAATTAATTGGACAACTCTTAGTAGAGGTATTATGTATAGCCATACTAGCATTTGGAATTTCTACTATTACGGGTGAAACAGTGTCTCAAAAAATGGGAGATAGTTTATTGCAGCAAGAAGTAATTGCCACTGAAGAGAACCAACAAGAATCAAATAATTTAGGATTCTCATTTGGAATGATGAATAAACCAGACAATGATGTTGAACCTATCGATGAAATTGATGTAAGTATAACTTCACAAGATGTGTTGAAATTAGGTGGTTTAGGGCTGTTAATTGCCATTTTATCGACATTTCTTCCGGCATTATCAATTCTTCGATTAAATCCAAAAGAAATACTATTAAAAGATGAGTAGGAGGAGTCACATGGACACGATATTACAATTTAAAAACCTATATTATTATTATGTAAGTCATAATAAGAAGAATACTTTATTAGAGAATGTAAATTTTACCTTTGAAAAGGGCTGTTTCTATAGCATTTTAGGTCCTTCAGGTTCCGGAAAAACAACAGCACTTAGTTTGGCAAGTGGTTTAGATAATCCTAAAGAAGGACATGTGCTCTATAAAGGAAAAGATATAAGGAAAATTGGTTTGGATAAATATAGGAATAACTTTGTTTCAATTATCTTTCAATCCTATAATCTAATTACGTATATGACTGCTCTTCAAAATGTAGTAACAGCTATGGAAATTACAGGGGTTAAAGTAAAAGATAAAAAGAAAAGAGCGCTGGAATTATTAGAAATGGTAGGTTTGACTGAAATAGAAGCAAAAAGAAAAATTTTACAGCTAAGTGGTGGGCAACAACAACGTGTAGCTATTGCTCGTGCATTATCTAGTAATGTAGATTTATTAATTGCAGATGAGCCAACGGGTAATCTAGATGAGAAAACCTCAGCTGAAATCGTTGAATTATTCCAAGAATTAGCTCATCAAGCGAATAAGTGTATTATTGTTGTTACTCATTCACAAGAAGTAGCCAAGCAATCTGATAAGATAGTTTATCTTAAACAACGAAATTTAGTTTGTGAAAATTTGAATAAGTAAGTAAAGATATTTTAACTGAAAATGTATGATGATAGTAGTCAGATTTTAATAAATTGGAGTGGTATAAATGTGGACAAAAATAGTAACCTCAATCGGCTTAGTATCTATTGGAATCGCTATAGGTATGCTTACTAACTTAGTGGATTTCAATGGAAGTGATTTGGATGAAAACGAAACCAATGTGTACCAGGACTATAATTCGTATTTAGAAGAAAGAAATCCGGCTCAGCGTGATTGGGAATCTCCAAATCCAAGAGGTGAACTGACCCCAGAACAATGGGAAGAGTTCACATCTAAATCTGGAGGACAGATACCTGAGCAATGGGATCCGTTCACTTCTAATTCAGAGGAAAGTATACAGGGTTCTACATCTCCTTATTAATTTTCATTAATGATAAGTGATTAAAAATGGTATAAGAAGATATAAAGATTTACCTTTTAAAAAAATTTCACATAGTTATGAAGAATAAATTCCCCTAAAGTGCAGCAGGTACAAAATGAACCCTGTGGATCTTTGGGGGAATTTTGTACCTGAAAGTTTATCTATTCTTATGAAATGGAAGTATGTCTAGGATAGGAATAATCATTTAAAATTTTTTAGGGAAAATGAGGTATCTTCACATAAACTACAGATTGCGTGGTTATAATGGCTTACTAAGGGGGATATCTAAATGAATTATAATATTCTTGTAGTAGAAGACGATTTAGAAATTCAAGAATTAATTAAGCAGTTTTTGATGACACAACATTATAATATAGAGGTTTCATCTGATGGAATAGAAGCAATGAAGAGATTAAATGCACAATCCTTTGATTTAATTCTCCTTGATGTTATGATGCCAAATCTAAATGGCTTTGAAGTTGCCAAAATGATTCGCAGTCAATCTAATGTACCAATCATATTCCTAACGGCATTAGAAGAAGAACAAGATCAAATGAAGGGCTTTGATCTTGGTATTGACGATTATATAACTAAGCCATTTTCATTTCATGTATTGATTAGACGAGTACAAGCCGTTCTAAGAAGAAGCAATCATAATACTAGAGGCAATCATTTAAATTTTAATGAACTTAATGTCGATCGTGAAGGATATAAAGTTTATGTAAATAAGGAAGAAATACCATTAACTACAAAAGAATTCGAAATTTTACAACTTCTGCTTCAAAATGAAAAAAGAGTGCTTACTAGAGAAATCATTGTAGAAAAAGTTTGGGGATACGATTATTCAGGAGAAACACGGATGATTGATACTCATATAAAAAATTTAAGAAAAAAATTAAATATACCCTATATTAAAACAGTGAAGGGTATCGGATATAAAATCGATGAATAGGATTGTACATATCATGAAGATGAAAAAAATAACCTATAAGCTCTTTATGATTACTTCTCTCATATTGCTATCTTTTGCAGTATTAATTTATTTAATTTTATACTTCTTCCTTCCAACATTTTACGAACAATATAAAACAAATCAGCTCCAATCTGGCATAGCTGAAATAATAGATAAATCTAAGATTTTAACATTAAAAAATGCGATACCGCTTTTTGATGAGTACGCCAAAGATAATAATGCAATCATTTACCTACAAACAAACGACGGAAATATTATATATTCGCCTTCTTTTATATTTCAGGGAAATATCCAACCACCACTTATTACCGGAAAGACAGCACCATCACAAAATGAAGAAACTGTTAATGCATTTACTAAATCTTTGCCAATTCAATTTCTGGATGAAGGTATTTTAAAGGTTACTGTATTCGCGACATTTCAACCTATCAATGAAGCTTCACAGGTTTTAGTACGTTTTCTCCCATATATTAGCATCATTGTAGTAGGGATTGGATTGGGAAGTGCGTATTTATATTCTAGATTTATTACAAAACCACTTCTTTATATAAATGAGCGTGCGCAAAAGATGGCTAACCTTGATTTTTCCGAAAATATCGTAGTTCGTTCAAATGATGAGTTAGAGGAACTATCAAATAGTTTAAATGAGATGTCGAATAATTTGCAAAAAACAATGAATGATTTACAAATAGCAAATGAACAATTAAAAGATGATATTGAAAGAGAAAGAAAAATCGAAACAAAACGTAGGGAATTTTTTGCTACAGTGGCCCATGAATTAAAAACGCCACTCACTGTAATGAAAGGTTATATAGAAGGGATGATTTATAATATCGGACCTTATCAAAATCGTGACATCTATTTAGAAAAAAACCATAAAATAATTGAAAGCATGGAACAACTTGTCCGCGAAATTTTGAGTATGTCCAAACTAGAACAAGATACATTTAACATACAAGTGAAAGAAATAAATCTCTCAGAAATAATAGATATTATAACGAAAGATCTCGTTTTTTTTGCATCTCAAAAAGATATTAGCATTATAAATAAAATCACCACAGATCTTTACGTATTTACAGATAATGATCTATTTGAAAAAGCATTTAAAAATATTATTCATAATGCAATTATGTATTCGCCACAGGGAGAAACAGTATATATAGGATTGACAGAGGATTCAAAAGAAAATCAGATTCAAATCCAAGTCATAAATACTGGTGTACAAATAAAAACAGAGGAACTGCAACAATTATTTCAGCCTTTTTATAGAATTGAAAAATCAAGAAATAGGAACACTGGTGGGAGTGGATTAGGCTTATATATCGTAAAACAAATATTTAAATCACTCTCTATTACTTATTCAGTTAATAATATTGAGGATGGCATTCAATTTTTAGTTACATTTCCTAAAAGATAAATAAATGTTACAGGTATGAGCAAAGTTCATGATAATTTCATTGAGCCTATTATTAATTTCAAGTTTAAAATGATAACAGTATGCTAAAAAACTACGAATATGTAATTCGGGGAGCTAATTTAGTTTTAAAAGAATAAAAGAAGTATATAGAGCTAGCAAATTTCTTGAAGTATATATTTGTTAGCTTTTTTTATGTGAAAAAAATAGGTGAATAATCCATTATTCACTTTAATTTCTGTATATTGTACTTTTAAAGAATTATGGATACTCCAGTTAAACTTCACATCAAATACATGCTAACTACAAATTAACTTTATACTATTTAGATGGAGGTTGAAACTACCCTATTGGAGGAATTAGGATGTAGACTGGGATAACAAAATTTGAATCAAATCGAAAGTCTGTATTAAAAAGTCTTGAAAATAAAAAATCTTTCTCATTAGTATATATTACTATTATAAGTTGGCATCACTTGAATACTTCTAAATGTATAGATGTGGTTAAGCGGAAATTAGCTATGTATCGAACAGAGGTTGAATGTTATAGAGTGTTTGATAAGGAATATATATTAGTCTGTAATGTTCAGTCGCAAGCTCATTTGATTATTCGAGATTTATCAAATATTGAATATTTGAAAATACATTATCTATATGTGCAAGATAGAAGACTTCCACCGGTAAATTACGTAAGACAAGTCTATTCGCAAAAAACGAATTGTAATGTGGTAAAAGAGACATGTCACAGAAAGGTTTAATAGCGGAAGAGTTTGAAATAGTTTTTCAACCGATATTACACAATAATAGTCAACTATCCTTTGAAGCACTAAGTAGATGGAATTGTGAAGAACCAGGATTAAATTCTCCGGGTATATTTATCCCTATTTTAGAGATAGAAAGTTTGATAAATTTAACCAAGAATATAATTAATAAAGCTGTTGATTTGTTGAAAAGATATAATGAAATCGTATATGTTTCTATTAATTTAACAGCTTCATTAATAAAAGATATAACTTGGCTGATCGAACATCTGGATGAAATTAATTTTAATAATAATAACCGAATTGCTTTTGAATTAACTGAGGAAACTCTAATGGGGATAGAGGCAAGGGAAAATTTAAAAATTATTCGTGAGCGTGGTCATATTGTATTTATTGATGATGTTGGTTCGGGACACTTTAATTTTCAATATATTTCCTTATTCCCCCTTAATGGAGTGAAGCTGGATAGGCTATTTATTAGTGGTCAATCAAATAAAAAGGTAAACGAATTGCTTACAAAGTTTATCAAAGCTTTAGATCTAAAAGTGATTATAGGAGGAGTAGAAAGTGTTGAGCATTTTAATTCCTTATCAGAAGCCGAGTATGATTCAATACAAGGCTATTACGTATCTAAACCTCTAACTATGAATGAATTAACGATATTTATGAATGAGAATAGATAGACTCTTTTATCTATTTATCAAATAATAATACGCACTACCCTTTGGAATTCAAGGGTGTTGCGTTTTTTTGTTCCATAAAACCCCATATAGTATAGATAAATTTAAATGAATCGCAAGATAAACTATTAATAAGAAGGGAACTCCAGATAATCTCCAGGAAATCTCTAAAAAATCTCCAGAGTATCTCCACAGTAACTACAGATAATGCCTTTATTATTTAACTTGTAAGACAAAATACATCTTAAAAGGAGATTAAAAACTATGAAAAAGAAAAAGAGATTGGCTGCTACTACTTTAGGTGCTGTATTTGCACTTTCCACATTGGGCTCTGCATTTGCAGCGGAAGTCCCAACCCAAATTATTGGAAGTAATGAATTTGTGGTTGATCAAGTGAGTAAACCTGCTAACTATAGTGAGATTTCAAAAGAAAAAGTACAAGCAATTTTTAACCAAGCAGAAGCAGGTACAATAACGAAAGAGGAAGCCATTAAACAACTGGATGAAGCTCTTGGGGTGAAGGAAGAGAAAAAACCTGCAAGTAAGCCAGCTAACTTTGATGAGATTTCAAAAGAAAAAGTACAAGCAATTTTCCACCAAGCAGAAGCAGGTACAATAACGAAAGAGGAAGCCATTAAACAACTGGATGAAGCTCTTGGGGTGAAGGAAGAGAAAAAACCTGTAAGTAAGCCAGCTAACTTTGATGAGATTTCAAAAGAAAAAGTACAAGCAATTTTTAACCAAGCAGAAGCAGGTACAATAACGAAAGAGGAAGCCATTAAACAACTGGATGAGCTCTTGGGGTAAATAAAGTGAGTGGTCCAGTAAGTAAACCGAGTTAATTAATTTTAAGGAAATCTAAAAGAAGAGATACAATCGATTTTTAACCAAGTAGAAGCAGTTAACCCTACAAAAAAGAAAGCAATAAGAAACTTGACAAAGCCCTTTATAAGTAAAAAATAGTATGAAGAATAAAAAAGCACCGATACACTGTCTTTTTGGACATGTATGGGTGCTTTCTTTAATTTATTGTTGATAGTGCTTTTAAAACACGAAAAGCATGAATAAAGAACCTTTTAAATAACAAAAAATTAATCGTACAATAAAAAAGGGTACAAAAAAAACAAAGTGTAATATGAGATACGTTTTGTCAGCTAAACTATTTTTTTCAGGTTCTTGAGGTACCATTATTTGGCGATGGAAATGTTCATATGGGTTACCTGTAGCATCGACAGGTAAAGAGATTTTTGTTCCCACAAAATAATGGTGTGGATTTGCATGTCTAACGGCATCAAGGAGATTGGACCATACCTTCATTGCCCGGCGTAGGAGATTCCCAGAATCATTTAGTAATTATTTAATTGACGTTTCTTTGTCTCTCAAATTAGAACTTTGGAAAAAATATTGCATCACGGTTCTCGTTTTACCATAAAATAGGATATTGGGCTGGAGATAATTTAGTTGAAGGTTTTCAAACTTTCCTCTTTTCTAATAAACTATTAGATACTGTCATGAGAATGTTTAATGGGGGTTGTATATTATGAAGATCATTAAAAAAACAGCCAAGGTAGTGGGAATAATTCTAGCTACATTGGTGGTGATTATAGGGAGTGGATACATATTTCTTGCGATTAACCCCTTTGGGAATAAACCAGGTAAACCAGTTGTAGATATTGAACGAAAGGTTGAAATTTGGGGAGAAGACGTTGCAGGTAATTATTCTGGAAGTAAGCTAGACGATATGAATATTAAGGGTAATCCGAACAGACTACTAGCTACATTCAAATTCTCCACTAACATTGTAGGGGAAAAATATAAAGACAATGAAGCTGCTATTGATACTTTTACCTATATCCATGAAATTGAAGGTGGCTATGAGAAAACTACCTATGAAGATGAGCCGTATCTGATTCCTTATACGGTGTCAAATAGTGACAGTGCCGTCATTGTTATCCCAGGTGGAGGCTATGGTTTTAAGGAAATGGATGGTGGAACTGCAGAAGGAAAAGATGTAGCTGAATCATTAAATCAGGCAGGTATTAATGCATTTGTTCTACACTATCGTTCCAACCCTTATGAATGGCCAATTCCACAATTAGATGTTCAGCGTGCTGTCCGCTATCTACGTTATCATGCAAATGATTATGGTATACATCCAGATAAAATTGGATTGATCGGTTTTAGTGCTGGTGGTTTTCAAACTGGTAGCTTTATTAACCTCATTCAGGGAGGGAATCTGTTCCCTGATAGTTACCAGCTTGATGCCCTCGATGCGGTCGATGATCAAGTAGCATCAGCAGCTATGATTTACCCTGCATTGACGTACCGCTATAATGTCCCTATGCTTTTTGCTTCTTTTAATGATGAAGATGTAAGAAATCCAGAAAAGCGTGAAGAGCTTTTGGAACAGACAGATCTACCTAAGCATTTCAAAACGGCTAATATACCTCAGTTTATTGCTTATGGGACGAAGGATTTTGCTGTTGGGGTAAAAGGACCACAGGAATATATTCAAGCTGCGCGAGTTGCAGATGCGGATGTCACTGTGATTGTAGCAGAAGGACAAAATCATGGCTTTAAGCAGGAACACTATATGAGGGAATATCTTGAATGGGTAAAAAAAGTTTTTGACTCTTCTAATGTGTCTTTGAAAGACGGTTGAAAAAAGAGAATAAAAAATGAAACCATACTTAAAAAATATCAAGAATGGGAAAGCGTTTTTGTTTATCATAATAAGAAATAAAAATATATTAATTTGGTGTGTTAAGAATAAAGCGAATTTGGAATTATTATCTTCCAAATTCGCTTCTTTTTGTTTAAGTAATGATAAAAGGCTCTTTAAATAGATTACTTCTTCTCTGTGGCAAAATAAAGTATGGAAAGTATAGGTGGGATTATTCCGATCCATAATGCAGTACTCCATCCTCCCATTGCGTAGGCCAATCCCCCGATTGCTGAGCCAATTGCACCACCAAAAAAGAAAATTGCCATGAATAGCCCATTCAGACGACTACGAACTTCGGGACTCAACGAGAAAAGTTCACGTTGGCTGAGCACAAGATTTGCGGATACTCCAGCATCCAACAATAAGGATGAAACAACGAGAACAGCTATTCCAATAGGTGAGCTAGTTTGAATAATAAGTGGCAATAAAAGAGAAATGACAACTGTAAGAAGTGCTATACCTGTTGCAAGTCTAGTCAAGCCAAGATCGGCAATTCGTCCTGCAATAGGCGCAGCTATTGCACCAGCGACGCCAACAAGCGCGAATAACGCAACGTCTTTCTGAGAAAAATGAAAGGCAGGGCTAGTTAACAGTTGTGGAACTGTTGTCCAAAACAAACTAAAAGATGCAAATACACCTGCATGATAGGCTGCCCGACGGCGTAATATCGGGGTTGTTCGTAACAAATGCCACATAGAACCTAGTAGAGCTATATAGTGTGTGTCCGTTGAAGGCTTTCTTGTAGGTAACACCTTTGAAAGTACAATAGCCAAAATCATAATAATTATGGCTGACAAAATGAATATCGCATGCCAGCCAAGAAACTCAGCGACTAAACTAGACAAAGGACGTGAGAGCATGATTCCAAGTAACAAACCGCTCATGACATTACCGACAACACGGCCACGTGAAGAATCAGATGAAAGATATGAAGCAAAAGGTACAAGTACTTGCGTAGCAACCGAACCTAAACCTATGACAAACAAAGCGGTTAAGAACAGCAAAATTTGTTTGGTCATTGCTGTAATTGCAAGGGCGAGTGCCGTGATAAGTAAAGATGAGACAATCAGTTTCCGATTTTCAAGAATATCTCCTAAAGGAACGATAAATAGCAAACCAACTACGTAACCGATTTGTGTTAACGTAACGATTAAGCCAGAACTGTTTGCGGACAACCCCATTGATGAGCTAATTACCCCAACTAAGGGCTGCGCGTAATATAAATTAGCTACAATGATACCGCATGCGGCAGCCAAAAGAATGGTTAACCACGAAGGAATGTTTTTTTCGATTATTTGTTTCTTGATAGCAGTCATTTTGTCCAACTCCTTGTATGTGAAATAGAATGCTTTACAGCTAATAATTAAAACGTCTTGTAGTTTCTCTCCATAATTAGTCAATTATTTTCATTTTATATACTAAACGTTTAGTATATAAAATGATTAACCATATAATATACTGAACGTGTAGTTTTGTAAATGGGTAATTTCAACTTTCTGTTTTTTTATATAATTGATATACTGAACATACAGTTTATTAATTTCGGAAGAAAGGTGGTATTTATGATGAATGGAAAAAGAGGCAGACCGCGTAATTTAGAAGCACAAAAATCAATCCTCTCCGCATCTTATGAGTTATTGTTGGAACATGGATTTCAAGCTGTTACAGTTGATAAAATTGCAGAATATGCCCAAGTTAGCAAAGCAACTATTTATAAATGGTGGCCAAACAAAGCTGCAGTAGTGATGGATGGTTTCCTTTATGCTGCCTCTGAAAGATTACCTGTGCCTGATACTGGTTCGGCGTACAATGATATTCTAATTCACGCCACAAATTTAACCTTGTTTTTGACGAGTAGGGAGGGGACCATAATTACGCAGTTATTAGGTGAAGGACAGTTTGATTCAGGGTTGGCAGATGCCTATCGTGCTCGATACTTCCATCCCCGCCGACTTGAAGCAAGAAGTCTTTTGGAAAAAGGAATTCAACGCGGTGAATTGAAAAAAAGTATCGACATTGATATATGTATTGATTTAATTTATGGTCCGATCTTCTATCGATTACTTGTGACTGGCGAAATTTTAGATGAACCCTATGTACAACAATTAATAGTAAACGCTTTCGACGGAATTCGTTCTACCTAGGTGTAATCGAATCATCCCATTAAATAAATGACCAGGCCTCATGATAAAAGTGAGTACCTGGTTTTTTATTTGATAAGAAAAATAAATGTAAAAGGTGCTTTTAATATCTCTCCTAGGCGATATAACTCAAATAAACCTATCCAGAGACAGCTTCTTTTCTATTTTATAATCAATTTTTTCGATTGATTTTATCGAAATAATCATCTTTATCGATTTGTAATATCATAATAAGATATAAGTATTCGGGAACAATAGTAGAAAACTTCAAAGAAGAGGGGATAACCAAAATGTCAATAGCAGTTATTTATGGTGGAAATCGACCAAACGGAAATGTAGAAACTTTAACAAAATTAGTCACTCAAGACCTAATTGTTGAAGAAATTTATCTAAAGGATTATTCAATTCAACCAATAATTGATAAGCGCCATGCAGAAGGAGGTTTTTCTGAAGTCAACGACGATTATAACGCCATCATTGAGCTGATACTTCCGCATGATATTCTAATATTTTCTACCCCTATTTATTGGTATAGTATGACAGGAACGATGAAGAACTTTATTGATCGATGGTCACAAACTTTACGAGATCAAAATTACCCCAATTTCAAGGAGATGATGTCTTCTAAAAAAGCGTATGTAATTGCAGTTGGCGGAGATATGCCATATATAAAAGGTTTACCAATGATCCAGCAATTTCAATATATCTTTGACTTTATGGGGACAACTTTTGAAGGATATATTTTAGGAGAAGGCAACAAACCAGGGGACATAGTTCAAGATTTAAAAGCAATGTCTGCAGCTGAACATCTTAGAAAAGAATTACAATAGCATGAGCAGACAGTCAATGGCGAATCTATGTTGATAGTCGTAAATGTCCTTTGATTTTTTATTTAGGAAATTAGAACGCAGGTCACCCAAAAAAACCTTCAACCTTATTAGTCTTAGGCTCTAATCATTTGTTGATAGCAGAATGCTATATAGTAGTTATTTGTTGGGTTAACATAAGAAACGGATTTGGACGATTTGTAGTTTCCAAATCCGTTTCTTTTTATTAGATAAAAGGTTTTTTTATTCATACTCCGTTTGCTTGAATATCCAACCTAGCGAAAACGACGATATCACTTGATAGTTTCAATAGGTCATAATCGTTATTCAAATTTGCTTTGTACGCTGGAACTACTGAAAAGTATTTTTCATTTGACCTCAATCTCTTTCTTTCAGCAACTTCCTAGTGTAAACTGGACTTTGCTATCGATAAAAGTGAATGTTTTAGAAAAGTATATCGAAAAAATTGATTAAGGAGGGCAAGGAAATGGATATGAAGCAACTTCAAACGTTTATAATAGCAGCTGAAACATTAAGCTTCACACAAACGGCACAGCGCTTAGATTACGCTCAATCAAGTATTACAGCCCAGATTAAAACATTAGAAAAAGAGTTAAACGTTATTCTTTTTGAAAGACTGGGTAAGCGTATTATTCTAACTGAAGAGGGCAAGTGTCTACAACAGTATGCCCAAAAAATGTTAGAACTAGATCGTGAAATGAAAAAAGCTATGTCTAATGAACAGGAGCAAGTGGTGTTAAAAGTAGGTGCCCAAGAAAGTCAATGTGTTTATCGACTCCCAAGCATTTTGCAGCAATTTCAACAGGCTCATCCCTATGTAAAAATTATATTTAAACCTGTGCATACGACTGAAATTGCCAAGGAGTTATTGCAAACAGGCGAGTTAGATGTTGCTTTTATCACAGATACGTATCAGGAAACAGCCATGCTACATCGAGAACGTCTACTCGAAGAACAGCTTGTTTTTGTGAATACATCGAAAGATAGCAGGGAGCCACTATCTGCTTCCCAGCTTTCAACAGAAACCATGTTGTTAACGGAAACGGGGTGCTCCTATCGCAATCATTTAGAAGCACAGCTACAGCAGGAGAGTATTATGCCTCTTCAAATGATAGAGTTTGCCAGCATAGAAGCGATTAAACAATGTGTGATTGCCGGTTTAGGTATTACGTTTTTACCTAGAATGGTTGTAGAAAAGGAACTGGAAAATGGACAATTAGTAGAAATTAAGTCGGCTTTAAACTTAGATCCCATCTTTACAGACATTGCTTGGCATAAAGATAAACATATGGAGTCTTGCCTCCTAGATTTTATTGCCATTGCCAAGCAGAGGTATGAAACTTTTGGTACTCAAAAAAGAGCCTGAATGAATCAGACTCTCATGTGAACTATTGTTGTTTCAAGGTACCAGAAAAATTAGTGCCTTCATTACGCTCTGCACGACAATCAATTTCTGTAACTTTCAGTGCATTATTTGTTAATCGCTCAAACTCGACGACACAGCGATTGCCGTTGGCAGATTTATTCATTAAAGCTTTATTACTACTTGTTACCGTGGCAGTTCCATTCACCTTACCTGAAGCTGACCCATCATTTGCTGTTAAAGCAATAGAAAAGCTGTTACTTGTGGCGTTGGAAATGATAGCATCGCGGCGGTTAAAATCATTTACGCCTTTCCCCCACTTATAATAATACGTATAAACGCCTTCCCAAGCACTCTTGCCAGGTGTAGTTTGTTGCAAAGATTTATCGAGCTGACTTTGGCCATTTTTTGCACGTGTATTTAATGACAAATTGTTAGCATTGTCATGAATGGTTTGCGCATCTCCAGAAATTTCATAAAAATTTCGTTCATCCATGCGATACAGCATTGTCACAACTTGTGCACGTGTCATATTGTTCGTCACACCATAAAACTTTTGCAAATTACGATCTTCATACTGCGGATTTTGTCCTGAAGAAATATAATAATCAAGTAAAAACTGAATAGATTGATCTAATCCTTTTTTACCGCTTGCTAAATGAGCAACAGCCTGTGCCACGACACCGCGCTTCACTGTTGCAGCTCGAATCCGATTATCAAAATAGCCGTTTAACGGCACACCATAGCTAGCAAGCTGGTTATAAAATTCATCCGACCAGTTTGCAGAAGGGGTCTGTTTTTTTAATTCATCGATGGGGGATTCAAGCTCGTAAAAATTAGCTAAAAGCTTTGCTAATTGTTGTTCTGTAATAGTAGCATTCGGTTTAAATGTACCATCTGTAAAACCATTCACAATATCATATTCTTCTGCCCATTGGATGGCTTCATAGGCATAATGATTCTCGGACACATCTTTAAATCCTGCAGCTTTTACATGGCCTGCACTGCCTACGATAAGAATGGAAAATAATAATGTACATATTAATTTTTTCATTTGTCATCTTCATCCTTTCTTGCTCATTATGTTAATAGTTTGCAGGAAATGGATAAAAACTGCAAATTTTTCTAAATGTAATAGTCTACTATATGCAAAAAATAATCGCTATCCTTTGCTGGGAAGCGATTATTTATTGGGCTAATGTTTGCTGTCATAAATGTTGAATCGTCACAAGCCTGCTTCTGGCAAAAAAAACATTATGAAGGGGAATAGTAAAACGACAGTTCATCCAAACGTTCCTTAACACGGGCACAAGCAGTAAAAGTACTCAACCAACTATTCGAACGACCAGCTCTTGAAGGAATCACAGCGTCTATATTAAGGATGTCACTTCTATACATTAGATAATTGGAGAAATTGAAGCGGCTGTAACAGAAAGAATGGTCAAAAAATAAAAAGAAACTACACATGTACGGTTTGGGAGGATGCGCCGTTGCATGTGTAGTTTTTTATTGGGTCTATTTATAAAAATTATTTTCAAACAAAATTAAACTCACTCATTTGGATCAATTTTTATTATAAAGCTACAAATAGTTCGATGAGGAAGTATAGGTCATTCTTCTAATTTTCAAGTAAGCTACAACTGCTCCTCAATCAAAATCATTGAAAGTAGATCATTTTCGTATTAAAATAACGAATATAGATTATCGATAATCTATAATGGATAACATTTTTACTAGCCACCCTATACACAGAACTATTAAAATAGAGAGATATAAATTTATTGGAGTGGTTTGATGGGGTTTAATGGAAATTCAATATCGAAAAAAACAATTGCAGAACAAATAGCAGAGCAATTATTATTTCGCATATTTTCAGGTCAATATGTACAAGGTCAGCGTTTGATAGAATCGGAAATCGCAAAAGAGTTACAAGTAAGTCACGCACCTGTCCGAGAGGCTCTCTATCTTTTACAAAAAGATGGTGTAGTTGAAAAAATACAGCATAAAGGTGTAAGCGTTAAAATTATTTCAGATCAGGAATTGAAGGATTATTTGGAGACGCTGTATCTCCTGTTGGATATTGCACTTACAAAGTGTGAACCAAAATGGACTGCCGATTTTCAAAATGAACTATTACTTCGTTATGAAGCCATGAAACAAAGAAAGTCCGCTGAAAATATTTACGAATATGTTGTATCGTTTGCCCACTTGTTAGAATTGTTTTTTGATATTACAGGAAATATTGCAATGCTACGATTTTTTAAAGAAACTATATTTGTTACAAATGTCGCAGCACAAACAAAATGGAAAATGAATCTAATTGAATCCTATCATATGTCCATTCATACGTTTATCAAGTGTATAGAAGCGTCGGATTTTGAAAATGCACGAACGGCTATTAAAGATGTTATTTTATGGCATCATTTTAATTAAATAGTATGGGGGCAAGGTATATGAAAGCAGCAGTTTGGCATGGTGTAAAAGATATTAGAGTTGAAGACGTTGAATTACGATCTTTAAGAGAAGATGAAGTGAAAGTAAAAGTAGCATGGGCCGGTATTTGTGGTAGTGATTTACATGAATATCAAGAAGGACCAGTATTCATACCAGTTGATCAAAAAGCGGATTTAACGAAAGAAGTTGCACCACTGACAATGGGGCATGAATTTGCAGGTGTAATCGAAGAAGTTGGTTCTATGGTTACAAACTATAAAGTAGGAGACCGTGTGGTAATCAATCCTACATTAACATATAGAAAGAAACATGAAGATATAGACCGTTATGATGGATTTAATTTCATCGGATTACATGGAAATGGTGGGTTTGCAAAATATGCTAACGTTCCTGAATCAAATGTACATCGTTTAGCTGACAACCTAACATTACAAGATGGTGCTTTAGTAGAACCGATGGCTGTAGCTGTACAAGCTGTTAAAGATGCTGGAGTTACTTTAGGAGATTCAGTTGCAGTGTTCGGTGCTGGACCAATTGGATTATTAACAGTCATCGCTGCTAAAGCATCTGGTGCAAGCAAAGTCATCGTATTGGATTTATCTGATGATCGATTGGAAAAAGCGAAAGAATTAGGGGCAACTCATATTATTAACTCTGGGAAAGAAAATCCTGTTCAAGCAGTTCGAGCTATTGTACAAGATGGGGTGGATGTTTCCTTTGAAGTTGCTGGAGTTGCGCCTACTTTTAAACAAGCTATTGATGTAACAAAAGCTCGTGGTAATATGATGATTGTTTCTATTTTTGCGAGACCAATTGAGTGGAATCCAATTCATCTGACAAACACTGGAGTGAATATCCTATCTTCCATTGTTTATACACCAACAATGTTCCAAAGAACAATTGATGCAATGAGCACGGGTCAACTAAATCCACAAGGAATTATCACTAGTCAAATAAAATTAGACGAAATCGTGGACAAAGGATTTGAAGCGTTAACTAACGACAAAACTCAATCCAAAATTTTAGTCGAGTTAAGTGGCGAAAAATAATATAACGCCAAAGTGTAATTTTAAATCTAAGCTTGAAAAGGAGCATGCTTGATTGTAGCTAGGCTCCTGATCTTCTTTGATTTGAATTACAACTAAATCATCAGCAAAAAAAGGAAGTACCATGAAAAATCGGTACTTCCTTTTAAATGGGGCTGTTAAAGGTTGAATTTCAACTGAAATGAAAAGCGCTGGAAACCTTATGAATACCGGGTTTTGAGCGTTTTTTGATTTTGTAGATATTTTAATAATCGCATAGAAAGACATATTAATTCCAAAAGTCTTCATAAAAACATTAGAGCTGATACGCATGGGAGCAACAATGATATATGTTGCAAATTCGGAATTCGTTATTGCTACAGAAGTAACTGAAATGAAGCTCGTCTAATGGTTGGCGAAAGTGTTTTTGCCAGATCCGTGGCATTAGCTAAAACTATAAAATAGAGAAGGAATGAAATTCTTTTTGTAATCTAATTTTCTAACCAAAATTAGCGAGTTAATTGATGATTTTAAAATGAATCAGCAAATTCAAGGTCGTAAAGATAAGTATAATGAATACCATTTGCGATGATTTATTTTACTAAGTTTTGAATGTCTTTACTGATATATGAAAGGTTAGCAGTACACTAATAAAGTAATAAGGTTTACTTCAGTAAAATAAGGTATAATATTATATTTGTTGAATAGATTCTCTTTAAAGACAAGAAAAGAAGGTGAACAAAGTGGGGAAATATCAATTGGATACTAAAGGTAAGGCAGCTGTGACAAAGTATCATGAAAAACACAAGCCCGCCAAATTTGATAAAAAGCAGCAACTTGAAAAAATACGTGAGGAGTATATGAAAAAAAAGCAAAAACAAACAGATAAATAATATGAATGAAAACATAGGAAGACTAAAATCTCCCTATGTTTTTTTATTCCATTGTTTAGAAAAGCATTGATAAGTAAGATATATCTTCAAAATTATCGAAAATAGACCAATGACAACTGGCTATTGACGGTTACGCTTGTGATATATACATTATAGGTAAATTTAGTAAAAAAGGAGAATGGTTAAATGAATAAAATAGTTTTCCCGATACTAATCGTTATTATATTGACTGGATGCAATGTATTTCCAACCGGTATTCATAAACAACCAGAAGGCAAAGTTATTTTTGATGATGAGCACTATACTATGATTCCAAGTAATTATGAATGGAAAGAAAGGGATTTTGAAGTAAGTCAAAAAGGTTCTCTTGATATTAGCGAATTAGCAGATGATTTCGAAACATTAGAAGTCGAAAAAGGAGATATATTAAAGTTTATAATTGATAAGGATCCAATCTCCATTACCGCAACTATAATGAATGAAGATGGTACATTTGAAAATGCTGAAATTAAAGATGAAAAAATAACCATGCCATCTAAAGAGGGTTATTATATTTATGAACTTAATGCTAGATGGGATAAAGGAAAAGAATCATTTATTTTTGATGTTAATGTAGAATGAAAATCCAAATCCCTTTTCTAGAGTGTTGGTTAACAAAAAGACAAAAATTCAAAGGTGTGCTTGATAAACCAACAACCATCGAATACATTAAATACACTGCAACATTTGATGTAGAATTAGCTTTTTTTGAAGCGAGTGATTGGACCACTCAAAATCAACTTATCAAAACTGTAACAGGAGTAGGGAAAATCCACGCCTATTACGACGAAATGGTAATTGAATCCCTGTATAAAACAAATGAGGTAGTCGATTCAGTTCGACTACCTCATTATTATTTTAAATAACTTTGAACAAATAAAAATAAATCAGAATCATCTTCAAGAATGTATTGTTTCATGTTCTTATGATACTGGTTAATGCCAATGATATTTCTTTCATAGTCTAACATTATTGTAAAAGATTTTTCTTGATCTGCTGAACTAACTATAATAACAGCGTCCTCACTAAAAGCTGGTCTATTAGGAATTAATTTGTTTTTCATAGAGAGGCTATTTAATATCGAGATAAGCTGTTCTATTTCCTCTGATTTAATATAATGCGACTGTTCTCTAGTATCTGAAATCAAAACATTTCTGATACTCGCAATATCTAATTCAGATACCACATCATTAAAAGAAATTAGCCGTCCACGATAAAACAACATTATTAGCAGAATTATAACTAGTATTATTACCAAAATCCATATTATTCTTAGTTTTCGAATAGCTATCGCCTCCTACTTTCTTTATAATAAATAGACCATTTTATGTTATTTATACAATTATATGATAAATTTCCGATAAATTAGATTTCATTTTCCACTACCAGTGGCAGAAAATATACAGACGATCCGAGTATCAGTTAGACATACACTTGGTTTCCTAGATTGTTCTCAGATCGGTTGTTTCAGAGCCAATACGCCTTCCTCAAAGAAAGTGGTGTCACACTAAAAAATAAATTAAAGGAGGAAATTAAACGAAATTTAAAGAATAATAATTGCAGCATTAAAGCAAAGTCCTACTTCCCGCTAAAATCGTAAGAAGTTATTTTCTGAATGTTAATAGTGCTAGTATTAACATTCGTCAGTATTGTTATCACTAATTCTATCTTATGATGAAAATAGAGAGGATTTTGTTGAAGAAAATAAGTATATGATTTGTAATCATCTACTAGTTTAATAATGGCTGATTACTGTCTAACATTAACTAGTAAAGGAAGTGTATGTATGAAAAAGAAGATTGGTTCGATTGTAAGGTTACTACTGCTACCAGCTGTTATAGTTCTAATACTAATTTTTAATAACCAAGATGTAGTTTCTGCAAATATGGTTACGACAACTATTTATGCATCTGAGGATACAACAATTGCTTATGAAGGAATGGGTACAAATAAGTTTATATACGAGGATGGAGGATCTGGATATAGATATCTGGATGTAGGTTATCAGGGAACATTTGGTTCTCCGTTAGAGGTTCAATCCTTATTGAAATTTCAATTGCCAGCAATTTCCGCAGGGTACCAGGTTGAAACTGCGAACCTTTACTTCCCAGTAATAGGTGGGACGATTCAAGAAACAGCTGCTTTCGTATTCAAGGTTTCTACGAGCACCAATCACGATTGGACTCAAAACACTGTGACACCTTCGAGATTACCAGCGCCAACTACAGGTTCTACACAATCTAGAATATTAAACAGTTCAGTCCTTGTAAATAAACCCACACTTGCTCCCTTTGATTTTACAAGCTACGTATTAGAGGAATCAATAAAAGCTACTCCTAGAGCAACATTTATTCTTTCCTCTTTTTCGGCTGAGGAAGCACAAATTGCCAATATATTATCTAGTGATCATTACATCCAAACGACTAAAACTAATATGGGGGGCGGGGGGCAGAGTCCATATTTAATTATTACCTATTCTGAGATTGTAAATATTGAGATAACAGGAATTGACGATGGAGGTCTATATAATACGAATGTAACGCCAAAATTTAACATTGGTACAGCAACTTTGAATGGAACACCATTTACAAGTGGAACAACAGTTACTGCTGAAGGTTCATACACGTTAACGGTTACAGCTGGTAGCCAATCAAAAACGATTCAATTCCGAATAGACAAGACATCTCCGACAGGGTCAGTAACCATCAATGGAGGAGCAGTGTATACAACATCACGAGAAGTAATGCTTGATTTCACCTTAGGAGCAGGCGTGACGGATGTCGCTCGCTTACAGTTCTCAAACAACAATCTCACATGGTCAAGTGAAGAAGCTTATATCGATAGCAGGAGCTATACATTGTCAGCAGGTGATGGTGTAAAGACAGTTTATGTAAGATTTATTGATAGGGCAGGCAATGAGGGATCAGCACAGGCTAGTGTCATTCTGGACACAACAGCCCCAATTGTCAACGGTGTAACAAACGGAGCAAGCTTCAATACCTCAAGAACTATTACTTTTGACGAAGGTACCGCAATACTAAATGGTAGTCCGTTTACGAGTGGGACGACTGTGAATGCTGAAGGTTCCTATGTGCTCGTTGTTACGGATGGTGCAGGTAATGGAACTTACGTTACTTTTACCATCGATAAGACAGTCCCTATTGTCAGCGGTGTAGAGGAAGGCAAAAGCTACAATACCTCACGAACAATTACGTTTAACGAAGGCACAGCAACTCTAAATGGTAGTTCGTTTGCGAGTGGGACGACTGTGAATGCTGATGGTTCCTATGTGCTTATTGTTACGGATGCCGCTGGTAACTCGATTACCATAACTTTCAGTATCAATAAAACAGCACCAATTAAATATACAGTAAAATACGACGGAAATGGCGCTACTGGAGGACAAGTACCAGTCAATAGTCAAACTTATGAGGATGGACATAGCGTTACAGTAGCGGGTAATAATAGAAATTTAGTGAGGACTGGATTTACGTTTAATGGTTGGAATACAAAAGCAGATGGCAGTGGGATAAATTATGTTGTAAATAACAAATTTACTATTAACGCCTCGGATGTCACACTGTATGCCTTTTGGAAGGTTAATCGATATACTTTGTCATTCGAGCCAAGCGGAGGCGATGCTGTCACGGCTCAGAGTATATCGTACAACGCAACAGCATCAGAACCGACTGCACCAACAAAAACAGGTTATACATTCGGTGGTTGGTTTAAAGAATCAGCCATCATTAACCAGTGGGACTTTACGAAAGATGTCATAACAGCGAATATGACGTTGTATGCGAAGTGGATTCAAAATAATTCTTCAGGCAATAATGGTGGAGGATATAATCCAACACCTCCTAAAATTTCGATTGTATTTTTTGAAACGAATGGAGGGAACCTATTAGATAATTTGTCTGTCACAAATGATACTAGACTAGCAGAGCTACCAATCCCCATAAAAGAAGGATATACGTTTGGTGGCTGGTATCATGATGAGGCGCTGACAAAAAAGTGGGACATTACAAAAGATCGGGTGTCAAAAGATACAAAATTGTATGCAAAATGGGTTGAAAATAAGACACCAGAACCGATGCCAAATCCAGAACCAAATCCAGAAGAACCGAATTCTGAACTTCCGGTTGTAACTTTTGATGACTTATCAGGACATTGGGCAAAAGAAATGATTGAGGATTTAGCAAGTCAAGGGATAATTACAGGGTATCCAGACGGTTCTTTTCACCCGAATGAAACCATCAAACGTCATCACATGGCTTTGCTATTCATACGTGCTTTCGAGTTTGAACCAATACGTGAGGTGGTTTCATTTTCTGATGTATCTACAAATCATCCTTCCTATGAGGCCATTATGTCACTGCAACAAGCAGGAATAGTTGATGGATCAAAAGGAGAATTTCATCCAAATAATTCGCTGACTCGTGCAGAGATGGCTAAAATTGTGGCACTTGCCCTTGGGATAGAACCAGGTGGAACAAGTACTTTCCAAGATGTATCTACAACCCATTGGAGCTATGCTTACATCGCTGCACTGGAAGAACTAGGGATTGTACTTGGTGATAAAGGCAAATTTAAGCCCGATGAACCCGTGACACGTGCACAATTCGTGGCAATGATTTATCGAGCATTGAATCTAACAAGATAACATAACTGAATTCATCAATAAAGCCCAAATACTGTGTAATCTGAACTGCACCCCGTCAAGTAGACAGTGGAAATAATAAAAATTGTATTAAGCGGCTTGAGACCTGAATTCTAAAGGGCTCAAGCCGTTTAATCGTTTCTGGTAGCGATAGTGATTATAAAAATGAAT